>QFCE01002562.1_pt1 | contig 418179 bp, 386 predicted proteins | sample 5346091 | NCBI WGS metagenome assembly QFCE01 (sample SAMN09062252, study PRJNA434731) | Human gut metagenome, whole genome shotgun sequencing project. | isolation source: stool timepoint A chromium assembly | host: Homo sapiens | collected 2015
TATGCTGGAATATCGCAGAGGTCACAAGCTGGACGAGTGGCGTATGTTCTGCGATTGGATTCTCACCCTCCCTTATGGTTCGCTCTTGAAGGAAGGTGTGGGTAATGAACAGAGCTGAACGGCGTAGGCAGAAGAAAGCCGGAATTAAGGTACAAAAAGAACCCACTCTGAATCTGAAAGTCAGTGATTTCGACAACATGGTCTCTCATGCGGAGAAGTCAGCCAAGGAAAGAGCGACAGCGGCGGCAATCCATGAAATCGACCAACAGATTCTCGAGCATGACGAAGCCTATTCTCTCGACATTGACGCAATGGTGCTGTGGACGCTTCATGTTTACCTCGGGTTCGGTAAGAAGCGTCTCGAGAGATTCTACCGGGATATGTTGAAGGAACACATTCACATGAGGGAGGTCTACGAAATGGACGATACCTACCCGGAACGCTACAAACTCAAGGAGCTTTGCAATGTCGATGTGGAAGCTCTGAATAATGAATTTAAGGAGGTTATACACAATGTATAAGTTGAAGAACGTCAACGGCAGAGTGAACGCTCTGCTCCGCACCGGGAAGGACTTCGTAAAGAACAACCTCTCCGTGTCTGCGGCACAGCATATCATTGACACTGGTAAGCTGGTGGAATCTGACAACCCGGACTACCCTATCTGCATTGATAACCAGTGGTATTTCGAGGGTGTCGAAGTCAAAAAGACAGCGAAGAAAGCCCAGTTGAGTTCCATGTATGGGGAAATGAAGGAGGGTAAGTAAATGAGCCGAACTTTCTACTCCGAGTATGTGAATCATTGTCTGCGATTCTATGCTCGACACGACAGACCGAAGTTCCACTCGGAAGCAGACAAGCATAACTGGGCGGCGTGTGACAGCGCACTCAAGTCGTTCTCCGATAATGACCGAGCAATGCTCCTGTATATCTATCGTGAGGGCGATACCGTCCCGGACAATATATATCAGTTGGCGAAGTCCAAAGGTATCTCACAGGACAGCATTTGGAAGCTCGTAAATGAGCTGGAAAGAAAGGTGGCAAAGCGGCGTGGTTTACTATGACAATATTCCCGAGGAATTAAAGAAACTCGACCAGTGGGTGTGTGCGAATGATGGAAGCAAAGTCCCTATGAAAGCATGGGAGAACGAAGCCGCTTCCTCAACCAACCCGGAAACATGGTCTGATTTCGAGACTGCTCTCGAATCGTACAACCAGCACTATTACGACTACTGCGGTTTCGTATTTGCGGACAATGGGTATGTCGGGATTGATATTGACGAGGGGTACGATGAAGACGGTCTTATGAGCGTCCTCGGGGCTGATATTGTCGGTAAGTGCCACAGCTATACGGAGAAATCCCGGAGTGGGCGTGGATTCCATATCCTACTCCGTGGAACTCTCCCCTTCAAGGGCAAGAACAATCTTGCTGGCGTGGAGATTTACAAGGCGGCTCGCTACTTCATTATGACCGGGAACACCCTTCTCTACCGAGAAATTATCGAAAACCAAGAAGCGATTGATTATGTTGTGGAGAAATACTTCCCGGAAGCTCGAGAGACCTCCGATAAGGTGGTTGTTGGACGAGACAAGATATACGCCCCGGTATGGGAAGAACCTGTCGTGAATGGGCGTGTAAAGCTCCGTCCAGTATATCCAAGAATCCCGGACGGAAGCCGCAATATCTGTCTCGCCTCCCTCGCTGGTATGCTCCACAATCAAGGCTACTCCAAGTCACAGATTTACGAGGAGCTGTTGTACGCCAATACGGTTGCCTGTGACCCACCTCTCGACCGAAACGAGTTGCGAACTATCTGCAACAGCGTCACGAGGTACAAGCGATGAAGATTAAATGCTGTAAGGACTGCGTTGCTCCGAAGCGACACCCCGGTTGTCACGGTGTATGTCCCGAGTACCTATACGAAAAGGCACTGTGGGAGGAAGAAAAGAAAGTCATTCATGAGGAACATAGGCGATTCAGTGAACTATATGAGCAACGCTCCGAGGGTGTGCGAAAAGCATTAAAACACAGAAGACGATAACTTGCACAGAAAAGATAAAAATTTATCTTTTAGGTATTGACATTCAATCTTGTATGTGTTATCATATAATCACAGCAAGACAAAAACTTATCCAATAAAGATTAAGGAGGATTTTATCATGGAAGTTATGAGAAACATGACTATTGACACTGAACTGTTTGAACTGGGAGACATTATCTCCTTCACACTCACCACAGGGGAAAAGGTTAAGGCGAAAGCCATTCGTGAGACCCCGAACGGTATGCTTTTCATCACCGTTGACTGTCTCAAGGGCGAGCAGAAAATGTTCGAGAATCCCGGCAGAGCCGAAAAGGTTGACTACGAACATTCCGACCTTCGCAAGAAGCTGAACGGAGAAATCTTCGAGAGCTTCCCGGAGGAAATCAAGGGTCGCATGGTTGGTATGCGAGTAGGTCAGACGAACTGCTTTGATATGCTCCGTATTCCTACTGAGCGTGAAATCTTCGGAGAGAACCCTTACGGCAAGGACGAGCCTGTATCTGTGAGACGCTTCTACGGCATGGAGAACCGCCGTGAGCGTATCGCTTTCCAAGGCTCGGAGACAGGTACATGGGAATGGTACTGGTTGCAGAATAAGGTTGAAGATTCCGCTTCCGATTTCGCCGGTGTCACCGGCAACGGTGGTGCGAACTACTACGGCGCTTCCTATTCTCTTGGCGTTCGCCCGGTCTTTCTCTTATCCTAAAATCTCGCCCCCTTGTGGGGCGAGTTCAATAAAGAACGGAGGTGAATGTCGTGCAGACAAGATGTGAAGACTGTAAGAAAAGATGTGTCTGCCACGCTTGCCCTCTACATAATCAATGCCGCTACACTTTGAGGTGCAAATCCTCAAAGTGTTACTGCGGAAAATATAGGAGGTTATCAGAAAATGGAACAGAACAAAATCTGTCCTCTCCTCACGACTAACACTGTCGTAGACGAGAATAACACCGTGAAAATTGGCACACAGCCTGTTTTCTGCGTAACCGAGCAGTGTTCGTGGTGGTTGGAGGACAAACAGAAATGTGCAATCGCAGTTATGGGAGGTAAGAAATAATGGCATATTACATGAATAAGAGCGTCCCGGCGAAGCGAGGAGATATTTTCTACATTTCCAACTCCAAGTGCTACGCCACAGACCCGAGTAATGCAGAGGGAAGACCAGCAATCGTTGTCTCCTCTGATAAATTGAATGAACACGCAGATGTTGTCGAGGTGGTCTATCTCACCACCAAGGAAAAGCGTCTCATGCCTACTCATGCAGAGGTGCTGTGCAAGATTCCTTCAACCGCTCTGTGTGAGACCATCTACACAGTCAATAAGGACAGGCTGGGCGATTTCGTCCGTACCTGTACCGATAAGGAAATGGAGGGTGTCAATGCTGGAATCCTCTGCTCACTCGGTATCGTCGCTCCTGTGGTCGATGGTGAGCCTGTTGACAACTCTGTAACGGTCGAGAGGAATCTTTACAAGCACCTCTACGAAGACCTTCTCAATAAGGTAATGGCGAGGTGATAAATAATGCAAGAGCTTTTCGAGACACGCAACGGTCGTGTCATTATGGACGAGGACTTATCCTCGAAGATGTATCTGATTAAGCAGTATCACCCCGAGAAAGCAGACGAGACCAGCTCCGGGTTTGAGTGGTCTGAAATGGGTATGGCAAACCTGTTTGGTTTGCTCTACTCTCATGAAGCTCGCTACTGCCCGGAACACAAGAGCTGGTACACCTATCACGAAGGAGCATGGCGTAAGGACGAGGGAGCAATTCTCGTGTCCGAGAAGATTAAAGATTTTGTTCGTTTGATGATTCTCTACTGCGGAGAAATCGAGGACGATGATACCCGAAAGTCCTACACCGGGTTCGTCAATAAGATGGGTGACAGGCGTATGCGAGATAGAATCCTCAAGGACGCAACAGGTGAGCTTCGTATCTCTGCTGTGCAGTTTGACGCAGACCCCTATCTCATTAACTGTCTCAATGGTACATACGACCTTCGAGACTTCTCCTTCCGGGAACATAGCTGGAACGATTTTCTCACCATGCAGACAGCATTTAGCCACACTATCTCCAAGACGGTTAAGTGTAAACGCTGGGAGAAGTTCATTAAAGAGGTCACACAGAATGACGAGGACAAGGCAGACTTCCTTCAAAGAGCTTTGGGTTATTCCATGCTGGGTATGAGCAACGAGGAGTGTATGTTCATTCTCCACGGTAAGACCACTCGTAACGGTAAGTCTACTCTGCTCAACACCATCGAGACCATGCTCGGTGACTATGCCAAGGTTGCCCCGGTCGGTATGATTTGCCGTGGAGACCGTCAGAAGGACGCAGAAGCCGCCAGCCCTACCCTTGCCGGGTTGAAGGGTAAACGCTTCGTCACAATGTCCGAGAGCAACGAATACGGCAAGCTGGACGAGGAGAAAATCAAACAGCTTACAGGCGGCGAGGAAATCTCCGCTCGTGCGCTGTATCAGTCGGCAATCACATTCAAGCCGCAGTTCACCTTATGGCTTTCCTGTAACGACCTTCCGATGGTAACAGACAAGTCTCTGTTCGCTTCCGAACGTATCAAGGTGGTAGAGTTCAATCGTCACTTCTCCCCCGAGGAACAGGACACTCACCTCAAGGACGAGCTGTGTGAGCAGTCCAGCATGAGCGGCATTTTCATGTGGTTGGTGCGTGGGTATATTCACTACAAGGAACGTGGACTTGCAATGAGCGGCAGTCTGAAATCGGTTGTAACCAAGTACGAGCGTGATAACGACCTCGTATTGCAGTTCCTCGAGAACCGCTGTGAGCGTGTCCCGGAGGAAAGTTCACCAACCGTTATCAAGGCGAAAGACCTGTACAACGCTTTCAAGATTTGGGCGAAGTCCGAGGGTGCTTATATCCTGTCGGCTCGTAAGTTCAATTCTGAAATGGAGCGTCACCCGGAGTGGTTTGACAGGAAATCGACATCGAGTGGTTATGCAACCTATTGTGGTCTGAAATTGAAGGAGGTGCTGTAATGAGCAAATATCTCGAAACCCTTCCGCAGTATCACTTTGACAGAGACGATTTCTGTAAAGTGTTCGGAGAAGTTTTCACCGATGACGAAGTCATTGACATTGATGTAATGTGTGGTTATCCACAGAACACAGAGAACTTCCTTCTCTATCGCTGGGAAGACGAGTTCTATATCATTCATCGTGACAGCGGCACAATTATCAACTGGTATAAGCATTTGGGACGAACCAACACCTGTAACAAGGAAGGATTCACCCTCGCTGATTTGAAGGAGCTTCTGCTTCTTCTCAAGGAAGACTTGAAGGAGGAATCGTAATGCAGTTAGCAGAAAAACAGGAGTTGGTACGGCTCTTGAACCTGTACCAAGCTGACCTTCTCATGGACAACGACAACAATATCCGGGAAGCCGCAAAGCACTCGGGTAAGAAATGGGAAGGTACTTACAAAACTGGTGTGAAAGCCCAGTACGAACACGCTCGTGTCATTGCCGCAAAGCTGTCGGTAGAAATCGGCAAGTCGGTAAAATCTTACTACGAGCTGTAAAGGAGGACACTGTTATGAATATGGTTTGCAAATGCGGCGGCAAGGAGTTCTTCACCGAGGAACACGGCAATCAGACAGGGCTTTACTGCTCCGCTTGCGGTAAGTGGCAGAAATGGCTCAAGAAGGACGAGATACGACTTTTCAATCATGGTGTCAAAGTAGAGAACGCTTCTCTGCTGGAACGTCTCAAGGCTCGTATCGAGGAAAGCGCAATCAAGGTATCTACCGTCAAAGCTCTCCGCACACCTACATGAAAGCTGTCGGCACGAGGGAGCTTGAAAAGATTCTCGAGGAGGAGTTGGGAAATGAAGACACGAAATGACATACTTGCCGAATACGTCCGCAGTCGTTACCCCGAGATTGAAAAGACCTTTGACTTTGCCGCCTACTCTGCTGGTGTGGCTCTCAAAGAGTTCGGCAGATGTATCAAGGAAGCGTTCGGGGGTACTGATAAGGAGGTAGACGATGTTTGCGATTCAGAACATTAAGACCGGGAAGTTTTTGTATGGCACAGACTACCGATACCGCCCTCCTCACCAGCGTACCAGCAATACGAAAATGCTTACTTACAGCTCTATCGCAGAAGCCGCACACGACTTTTGGGTTAAGAGGAAGTGCGGTAAAGATTACAGAATCGTTGTGCTGAAATCGGTTGAGGTTAAGCGAGTGATTGACTACTACGAGAGCAAAAACTTCATTTAACACAAAGCGGATAAGTATTTATCAAAAACGACATTTACCAAACTATCTGAAAAGGATTGAAAAACAATCTTTTCACAAGAACGAGTTATTCTTATTATTACAGTAGTTAAAGTAGCTGTTCTCAAGGTATTGCGTGTAACTTCCTCTATATAGAAAAATCCCTATATATAGAAGTTATACGCAAAAACCGATTTTCAACTACTTCTACTACTGCAATAAGAATAAGAAGAAAGGAGACTGAAATGGATATAGATAAGCTGTTAGCAGACAGTTCCGAGGAGACTGTTGCGACTAAGGAGACTGTTTCCAGCGAGGAGAATGTCGGAACGAAAGCCGTTGCGACTACTGGAAAGAAAGAGACAAAGCCTAAGAAGAAAGGCAAGCCCCGAGGAGGTAATAACTGGTTGAAGCCGGAAAACATCGCTCCGGGGCTTGAAGCTGGTGATAACACGAAGTTCCTCTCCGTCAATATGGCATTGATGAATATGCCGGACATTGACATGGAGAATCCGTTGGAGGTGCAACAGCGACTTTCCGACTATTTTGCTTTGTATGCACAGTATGACATGAAACCTACGGTTGTTGGTATGGCTATTGCACTGAATGGACACAACAGACAGTGGCTTTATGCAATCACACATGATGTTGCGACAGGAGGTTCGGGATATAAGACTGCGTTGCCGCCGGAGGTGGCGGTCGTAATAAAAAAGGCGTACTTTTTGCTCGAAAATTTGTGGGAAAACTATATGCAAAGTGGCAAGGTCAACCCGGTAGCTGGTATCTTCCTCGGCAAGAATAACTATGGCTACCAAGACAAGACCGAGTACGTTCTCACACCGAACCAGCAGAACGACAACGACTATTCCGCTGATGAAATCAGAGAACGCTATATTGCAAGCGACCAACAGAAGCGACTTTCAGCAAGCAACTCTGACGAAGACACGAGCGACTAAGCGACTTTCGCCCACGCTCCGACTTTCCGACTATCAGCCGAGCGACTTTCGACTATCGACTATGAAACTGCTCCGGGATTTCCCGGGGCTTTTTCTATGCAAAAATTCACGGAAATTTTCAGAAAATCAGCCGGACACGGCACTCACCTCTTTAATGCTTTAATGCAATAAAGCAAAACGTACCCCGGGCGGCTGTTTCGGGTTTCTTCCTATATAATGCAATTTTCAATCTTCACAGGATAATTTTTTATCCGAAATGTATTGACATTCAATCTTATTTGTGTTAATGTCTAATCAGATTCAGACAAGAAACAACACAAATCGGATAATATAGGAGGGTTCACAATGAAACAGAGATTCACCAGCAAGCAAACCAGCATAAACAGCACAAAAGCCCCGGCGGTTTACAGTATGAAAAGAGCCGTTAACGTTATGACCGGGAAAACGGTTGTTGACATCGGCGGCGGTCGGTTCGATACAGCCGCAGAAGCCGCCCGGGTTTACGGTGCGGCGGTCTCCATTTATGACCCATTCAATAGAACGCCGGAACATAACGCCGCAGTTCTCGCCGGGTCGTATGATGTGGCAGTGATTTCAAACGTGCTTAATGTTATCGACAGCGAAGCCGCCCGGGGTGATGTGGTACGGCTCGCCGCCACGAAAGCCGCCGCCCTTCTGATTACAATATATGAGGGAGACAGAAGCGGCACAGGCAGACAGACAGCCGCCGACAGTTGGCAAGAAAACAGGCGCACCGCTGATTATATGGACGAAATCGCCGCCGCTCTCCCGGGTTGGAATGTTGCCCGGTTTGGTCGTTTGATTCAAGCAACACAGAAAAGATAAATTTTTATCTGAAAAGTATTGACAAATAATCTCGTGTGTGTTATCTTATAATCACAGCAAGACAAGAAACAGTCTTCACAGGATAAATTATAGGAGGTATTCAATTATGGCATACGATTACAGAGAAGCAGTTAAGGACGATGTATTAGAATACATCAACAATGAAATCAATTTCGAGAATTTCGACACCCTCGAGGAGTTGGAGGAGCATTTGAACGAGGTTCTTTTCACAGAGGATAGCGTGACCGGGAACGCTTCCGGCTCGTACACGTTCAACACCTACGAAGCAGAAGAAAACATCTGTCACAACCTCGATTTACTCGGGGAAGCTCTCGAGGAGTTCGGAAGCGGTGCGGATTACTTAATCACCCACGGAGCGGAAGCCGCAGACGTAACAATCCGTTGTTACCTGTTGGGCGAGTGTATCGCCGCCGCTCTCGAGGAAATCGAGGACGATTTCAACGAAGCCCACGAGGGAGAGGAGAGCGAGGAAGAATGAAAAAATACACGTTCACAGATGGCGGCTATACCTTCCAGCGGATAGACAAGAAAACCGCCCGGCGAGCTTATAACAATGGTCTTCGGGTTATGCTTTGCCCGGTGAATCTTCGCCCGGGCTACCCTTACCACCCGGAAACCAGCATAAGCGGCAAAGCCGCCGCAACATTTGAAGAAGCGTTGAACGCTTTCGAGTTCTACAATCTCCGAGGGAAGGAAACCGGGCGGTATACGGCGTTTTATATCCCGATTCGAGAGGTTGACAGATTCACAGGGGAAGCACCCACAGCGGCAACGCTGGGAACGGTCACGCAGTACGATTATAGATATATAGGAGGTTGACAACATGAGCGCATTTGAAAAGCTGTGCAACGAGTACAGAGAAAATAAGAGATTAATAGAGGAGTTGGAAGCGATGAACGACAGTATAAAAACCGACATTCTCGCAATCATGGGAGACCGGGAGACGGTCACAGAGGGAGCGAGCAAAGCGACATACAAGGCGGTTACTTCGTCCCGGTTCGATTCTTCCGGCTTCCGTAAAGTGTACCCGGATTTATTCACCGAGTACAGCACCCCGACAACATACCGCCGTTTTACGGTTCAATAAGGGGGTGAAAAGATTTGATTTTACTTTGCATTTTAATTTTTCCGTTCGTGGTCTTCGCTGACCTGTTAAAAATGAATAAATAAGGCGCAACGCTCCGGGCTTCGGCTCGGGGCGTTTTCTGTTGCCCTCCGTTCCTCCTGTGCGCCGCTGTGGGTGGCTTCTGTCTGTGGGGCTACCCCATTACACCCCGGCGGCGTTCCGGCTCTCTGTGGGGCTGTCTGTGGGTCTCCGTTGGGGCTACCCTGTGGGCGGCTACTTCGTCCGGGTTGCTGTAAAGTGTAATCTTGAATAGCCGCCCGGGTTCGGTGTCGGTGCTTCGGTTCGTGCTGTGTCGGTACGGTTTGGGCTGGTGTACGCTGTGGGGCGTTCTGTTGGAGTTCTACGGCGTTTTTCTTGCTGGTGTGGGTTGATGTACCCCGGCGGCGTTCCGGGCGTTCTGTGGGCTTCTGTGGGGCTGTGGGTACACCCCCGGAGGGGGATTGACAAGGGGCGAAACCGGGCGAGGGAGTACGCTGAATATTCTCAAAAAATAAAAAGACCCTATAAAAGATAATTTCTTATCCTATCAGTGTTGACAATCTCCCTTTCTCGTGCTATACTCGTATCACAAACAACAAACAGGAGGTCAAAACATGGTTAAGAATAACATTGAAGTTGATGTAAAGGTGAAGCTCCTCGAAGCTGGGAAGACACAACAGCAGTTGGGTGAAGAAATCGGCACTACTGGACAGTACATCAACCGAGTTCTCAAGAAGAATGGTGGAATCGTGAACGATACCTTCGTGAAAATGATGGACGCTCTTGGTTATAACATCGTTCTCACCTACGAAAAGAAGGATTGAAGTAGTTAAAGTAGTTGAAAATAGTATTTTGCGTGTAACTTCCTCTTAGTACACGCATATATAGCAAAAGTTACCGCAATTTTTGATTTTCTACTACTTTTACTACTTGAGGAGGTGAATATCTCGTGAAAGCGATTGGTTATATCCGTGTATCTACGGAGGAACAGTCTGCGGACGATAAATACGGTATCGAGGTACAGAAACAGGCGATTTCAGATTACGCCAATAGGAATGATTTTGAAATTGTATGCTGGCTGACCGATACAATCAGCGGTGCGAAGGACAATCGCCCGGAACTGGACAAGATTCTCTACAATGCAGACCAGCTCCCGGCACATGAAGCCGTGATTGTGTTCAAGAATGACCGTGTTGCTCGTGACACAAAATTGTATTTCTATTACTTCTACACGCTCGAGAAGCGGAATGTGAAGCTGTTGTCTACCGAGGAACATTTCTCGGAAGGTGATGATTTCGCCAACATCTACCGCTCTCTGCTGATGTTCGTTGCGGAACAGGAGCGAAAGAACATCGCTCTGCGTACCGGGCGTGGGCGGTCTCTCAAGGCACAGTGCGGTGGGTACTCCGGCGGCAACAAGCCGTATGGTTATTACTGCGTAGACGGTATGCTCATGCAAAACCCGGAAGAACGCCCTATCGTGGAGACGATATTCCGAGAGCATGACGAGAATCACACCTCTTTGCTGGACATTTGCGAGATTCTGTACGATGGTGGGTATCGAACCCGAAAAGGCAAGAGATTTCAGCCGTCCACCATTCGAGGAATCCTATCTAACCGCCCCTTCTATGAGGGTAAGTATAAATATGGAGACATGGGCTGGGTACAGGGCGTACACTCCCCGATTCTCCCATTGGAGGTGTAGAAATGAAGAAAATGCTATCTATTATGCTTGCCGGAGTGCTTATGCTGGCGGTCTCCGGGTGTGGAGCTGAACCACAACACAAGGTCTCGTATGTCAGCGGAGAAAAGCTCACTGTTCTCGAGCAGTACGATTGTGTGGCTGTCTATACGCAGTACACCAACGACAGCTCCGAAACTGCTGTCCCGGCTGATGAAGTGTCGGTCAAAGCATTTCAGAACGGTGTCGAATTGTCACCGCTTGTCCCGACAGGTGACAGAACTAACGGCTATGTGCAGTGTGATTCCAATGTGCAGAGCGGCACGACCGCTGATGTGGTGTGGCTGTTCGAGCTTGACGATGATTCTACTGTATCGGTGGAGCTATCCGGAGGCGAGAAGGTCGAAATCCCATTGACAGAGGAATGAGCCTATGTGGGTGCTGGCAATATTGATATTTCCCTTTGCGGTACTCTATGAGATTGTGAAAATGAATGAGCAGTCTCACCACCGAGGGAAACGAAAACGAAGAAAAAGATTTTAATGACGAGGGTGCGTTATCGCACAGAGATTTAATTCTCTGAACGGTGACGCACTCTCTTTTTGTTTGGAGGTATTTATGAAAGAGTTACTTGAAAAAATTCTCGGGCAAATCAAAAAGACCCCGGAAGGGGTCAGAGCCTATGAGGATTTATACCATATCTGTCTCGAGACACAGAAGACAGACATTCCCCTATCCGTGGAGTATTTGAAAAAGCTGTCGGACATTATCGAGAATCGGATTCCACAGTCTGAAACAGACAAGGAGCTTCGCTCCCTGTTCATGCTTCACAAGAAGGTTCTGCTTGCCGCCGCTCCGTTTGATTTTGAAAGCTATCTGCTCTATGTCGAATGGGAACGTGAGCCGGACAAGAAGTTCTATGTCCCTCGCCGTGAGGTCATGCACCCTGTCGTACAGGCAATGCAAGATTTGATTGACGATAGGCTGGATTTACTTACGATTTCCATGCCGCCCGGTACTGGTAAGTCCACTCTCGGTATCTTCTTCCTGTCGTGGGTCATGGGTCGATTCCCGGATTCACAGTCCCTTGCTTCTGCTCACTCGGGTATGCTGACACGCTCCTTCTATGACGGTGTGTATCAGATTATCACCGACAGCGAATACCTGTGGGCTGATGTGTTCCCGGGAGTAAAGATGGCGGCAACAAACTCCAAGGAGGAAACCATTGACCTTCACAAGAAGCACCGATTCTCTACACTCACCTGTCGAGCAATCAACGCTTCACTGACTGGTGCTACCCGATGTGACAAAATTCTCTACGCCGATGATTTGTGTTCCGGCATTGAGGAAGCTATGAGTAAGGAGCGATTGGATAAGCTGTGGAGTGCCTACACCAATGACCTTAAATCTCGAAAAAAGGAAGGTGCGAAGGAAATCCATATCGCTACCCGATGGTCTGTCCACGATGTTATCGGTCGATTGGAGAATCAGTACGGTGGTGATTCCCGAGCGAAGTTCATTGTTCTTCCGGCACTGGACGCAGACGGTGAAAGTAATTTCAATTACACCTACGGTGTCGGATTCAGCCGTAACTATTTCGAGGATATGAGGAACAACCTTGATGAAGCGTCTTTCAAGGCTCTGTTTATGAATCAGCCTATCGAGCGTGAGGGTCTGCTCTACGATGTGGACGAACTGCGCCGCTACTTCGAGCTTCCGGCAGAAGACCCGGACGCTATTATCGGTATCTGTGATACCAAGGACAAGGGTTCTGACTACGCTTTCCTCCCGGCGGCGTATGTGTACGGCAATGACTACTACATTGACGATTGCGTCTGTGACAATAGCTTACCGAACATAGTTGACGCTCGATTGGTGGACATACTGCTCCGCTGTAAGGTCAAAATGTGCCGTTTCGAGAGCAATTCCGCTGGTGGTCGTGTTGCCGAAAAGGTGCAGAATGAGGTCAAGAAGCGTGGCGGTATCACTCGCATTACGACCAAGTTCACTACCGCCAATAAGGAAACAAAAATCATCGTCAACAGTGCATGGGTCAAGGAACACTGTCTGTTCAAAGACGATAGCCTGTATAAACGTCAGAGTGATTATGGTCGCATGATGGATATGCTCGGCTCTTACACTGTGGCTGGTAAAAACAAGCACGATGATGTTCCCGATGGTATGGCTATGCTGGCAGAGTTCGCACAAAGTCTGTCCGGCGCAAGGGTTGAGGTATTTCAGAGACCGTGGTAACACAGGTCGTATGAGTTATCCACACTTTCCACATAATTATCAACATATAGTGTGTTAGCGTATTGACTTCTACTATATCTTGTGGTATTATGATATGGTAAAAAGAACAAGTTTGAATGGGTGCATGATTGCACGAGGTAATTTAGACCTCAAGCAGTCATGCACCCATTTTTTTGTATGCAGAAAGGAGGAAGGAACGTGGCACATCAAATTGACGAGAGCAAGCCGAAGTATCTAAGTCAGACACGATTTATGAGCGGTCGGCGCATTATCAAAACCAGCGTGACAGAAATCACGGACGAAAACGTGGTTGATGTTCTCCGTAAGGCTCTCGCTACTCACGAGTTGAACCGCAGTGAGATTGACTACCTGTGGAAGTATTACCGTGGAGACCAGCCAATCAGAAACCGTGTCAAAGACGTTCGCCCCGAAATCTGCAATAAGATTACCGAAAATCGTGCAAACGAAATTGTGTCCTTCAAGGTTGGGTATCTGTGTGGCGAACCGATTCAGTACGTCAGCCGTAATGGTGGCGAGGAAATCGTAAAGCAGATTAACACCCTCAACGAGTATATGTTCGCAGAGGACAAAGCCGCTCAAGACCAAGAGCTTGTTGAGTGGCAGATGATTTGTGGTACAGCGTTCCGTCTTGTCCTTCCCGATGAACCGGGTGAGGAAGACGAAGCTCCTTTTGAGCTTTACACTCTCGACCCGAGAGACACCTTCGTTGTGTATTCAAACGAAATCGGTAACAAGCCGCTGATGGCGGTTAAGTACAGCAAGGACGATAACGAGATTTTCCACTACTCGATTTACACCGAGAATCGCTATTATCTCGTGGACGGAGACATTTTGGTGGAATCCAAACCTCATGCCCTCGACATGATTCCGATTATCGAGTACCCGGGAAACAATGCTCGTCTCGGTTCTTTTGAGATTGTGCTTCCTCTACTGGACGCAATCAACAATGTGGAAAGTAACCGTATGGACGGTATGGAGCAGTTGGTACAGGCTTTTATTAAGTTCATTAACTGTGACATTACCAAGGAGGAATACGAGGAGTTCTTACAGCTCGGCGCAATCAAGGTGAAGTCCGTGGACGGACAAGCCGCTGATGTTGGTGTAGTCACCACAGAGCTGAATCAGACACAATCGCAGACCCTCAAGGACGATTACTACAACGCAATGCTCACTATCTGCGGTATGCCGAACCGTAACGGCGGTTCTTCCACGAGTGATACTGGTTCTGCCGTGTTGCTCCGTGATGGTTGGTCTGACGCAGAAGCTCGAGCAAAGGACAGCGAGAATGTCTTCAAGCGAGCAGAAAAGAAAATGCTCAAGCTGGTTCTTCGTATCTGTCGAGACCTCGGCGGTCTCACGCTCAAGTTGAGTGATATTGATATGAAGTTCACTCGCCGTAACTACGAAGCCATTCAGAGTAAATCTCAAGTCCTTATCTCCATGCTTCAAGAGCCTAAGATTCACCCACAGTTGGCGTTCCAGCATAGCGGAATGTTCTCTGACGCTGAATCTGCTTACAACATGAGCATGAAGTATTACGAGGAGCAACAGGAGAAAGCCGCTAAACTGGCTAAGAAGACCACTCCCGATGATTCCGGGGACGATGATAATGACCCGGACAATAACGATATTTAAGCGGTAAGCCGCTGTGAATATAGGCAGAGAAGCCTTAAATCGCAATAGTCAGAGAAGACTTAAACCGCAAACATTGTCACAGAAGACATTAAAAGACAGGAGGATTTCAACATGGCAAAAATTGACATTAGCAAGATTGACGGCTATGCCGACATGACCCCGGAACAGAAAATTGCCGCTCTTGAAGCGTTCGAGACAGAAGACCCCGATTACAGCGGATATGTAAAGAAGGATATTTTCGATAAGACAGCTTCCGAGCTTGCGGCTAAGAAGAAGGAGCTGAATGAAAAGCTCACCGAGGACGAGCAGAAAAAGCAGAAGGAACAGGAGGAACGTGAGGAGTTACAGTCCAAGTACGACAAACTGCTCCGTGAAAGCGAAGTTTCCAAGTTCAAGGCAAAGTTGCTCGGCATGGGTTACGAGGAGAAGCTGGCTGACGCTACCGCAGAAGCAATGGCTGATGGTGATACCGAGAAGGTCTTCGCCAATCAGAAGAAACATCTTGAGAATGTCGAGAAGAAGGTTCGTGCGGAAGCCCTTAAAGATACACCGAAACCGACCCCGGACGGAGATTCCAAGACAATGACCCTTGAGAAGCTCCGCAAAATGTCTCCACAGGAGCGTTATGACTATTCTGTGAAGAATCCCGAGGACTACAAAGCCCTCTACACCAATAACGATACAGGAGGTAATGAGTAATGGCTCATAAGATTTATGACAATTTCTATCTCTCCAACGAGGTAGAAGACCAGTTCAATTCCCACCTCGATTTACAGCAGTTCTGTACTGTTGATAACTCTCTCGTGGGTACTGCTGGTATGAAGCGCAAGATTAACGTCTACAAGGCTACCGCTGGTACGGAGAAGCTGAAAATGGGCGAAGGTAACACCAAGAGCATTGAGGTTTCTTTCACCCCGGAGGAGTACGAGATTCAGCTCGCACAGAACAAGTTCCAGTATTATGACGAACAGGAAATGACTGACCCTATGCTCGTTCCTGTCGGCACTCGTCACATGGGTACTGATATGTTCAATACCGTAAACGGCGATGTGTACGGCGAGTTCAAGAAGGCTACTATGGTCGTTCCTACTGCGAAGATTGACTTCGCCGCATTTGTGGACGCTGTTGCCAATCTGAACATCGAAAGCACTGACAATCAGCCGGAGAAGGTTGCTCCGCAGACTTTCGCTTTCGTACACCCGGGCGATACTGCCGAGCTTCGTAAGAACCTCGCAGAAGACCTCAAGTATGTGGAAGCGTTCGCTCGTGCTGGCTACATCGGTACTGTTGGCGGCGTGAACATCTACACCAAGAAGGACGCTACGAAGGGTACTATCGTGGTTGCTACTCGACAGGCAGTTACCATCTTCAATAAGAAGGGTGTCGAGGTTGAGACTGACCGTAACGGCGATATTCGTCAGAACACTATTTGGTCTCGTAAGTATTACCTTGCGGCTCTGACTGACGCTACCAAGGCAGTCAAGATTTTCAAGGGTACTGCTACTGCCACTGCGGACACTACGGTTTCCGAGGGCAAGGTTTACTACGCTAAGACCGACAACGGCTACATCGTTGGTAAGCCTAAGACCAACCCGAAGACCGAAGGTTTCTACGAGATTGCCTAAGTAAAGGAGGTGGACAACATGACCGAGGAAGAAAAGCTGATTGCTCTCAAAGCGATGGTCGGTGGTTCGGACAGTGACGAAGTGCTGTCCACCTATCTCAAACTGGCTGGTCGTAAAATCATCAATCGAGCATATCCGTATGATTCCAGCGTAACGGAAGTTCCGGCACAGTATGACACTCTCCAATGCGAGATTGCCGCTTATATGCTGAACAAGCGTGGTGCGGAGGGTCAGACCTCTCATTCCGAGAACGGTATCTCCCGAAGCTATGAAAATGCTGATATTCCTTCCTCAATGCTCAAGGTGGTTACTCCTCATGTGGGGGTGATTAAATGAGAATGATGGAACGAAACAAGAGCAAATTCTTCTACGCTCTGTACAAAGAGAAAGTCCCTAAGACGGACGAATACGGAAATGTTACAGGGGAATATGAAATCATTCGAGACAACCCGGTAGAGTTCTCCGCTAATATCTCTGCCGCCAAGGGTGAAACAAGCACCCGACAGTTTGGAGAAAGCGAGAGCTATGACAAGGTAATTGTCATGGGGACGGACGCTCCCCCTATTGACGAGTACACAGTGCTATGGGTCGATAAAACGCCACAGGTTGATGAAACCGGGGCTTTGGTTACGAACGATGATGGTGAGGTCATTACTCCTCACGATTATATCGTCAAGAAGGTAGCCAAGAGCTTGAACAGCGTATCGGTTGCGATAAGCAAGGTGACTGTCAGTGGGTAGAAAAGTTATCTCATTCGGATTGTCAACGAGTGAAATCAACCGAGCTATGAAAGAGCTGGCTGATTACAAACAAGAAATCCTTAGAAAAACAGAACTCCTCCGAGAGAAAGTAGCCGAGCGGCTGGCTGATGAAGCGAAAAGCGGATTCAGCGGTGCAATCATTGACGAGCTTATTCTCAAAGGAGGGCAAACTTCTCCACGATACGCACAAGTCGATGTGTCGGTTGACAATCGAGGGTCGGTTACTGTCGTTGTCGCAAGTGGTGAAGACGCTGTGTGGGTTGAGTTTGGTGCTGGTGTCTATCATAATGGCTCTCCCGGTTCGTCCCCTCACCCTCACGGTGCGGAACTGGGAATGACAATCGGTGGATTCGGTAAGGGTAACGGCAAGAAAGAAGTTTGGGGATTCTACGAAAATGGCGAATTGAAGCTGTCTCGTGGTACTCCGGCTCGTATGCCGATGGCTCTTGCAATCACCACCGTTTGCAATGATATTCAGTCTATCGCAAAGGAGGTGTTCGGGTGATTGACATTGAGACAGAGGTATTCAGTATCGTGTCCGCAGAGGTGCGAAAGAAATACCCGAAAATCTATATGACTGGCGAATATGTCAAGTCTCCACCTTCCTTCCCTTGTGTCTCTCTCATTGAGACAGACAATCAAGTTTATCGAAACACTCGAGATTCCGGGTGTATCGAAAACCACGCACAGGTGCTTTACGAGGTCAATGTCTACTCTAATAAAACGAGTGGTAAGAAGACTGAATGTAAAGCAATCATCGCTCTCATTGATTCCAAGATGGAAGCACTCGGTTTCACACGAACCCTTATGAACCCTGTTCCCAACGAGGAAGACGCAACGGTTTACAGAATGGTGGCTCGATACAGGGCTATCGTCTCTAAAAACAAAACTATTTATAGGAGGTAAACAAGCATGGCTATTAGCACTTACAAGATTTTTCTCATGCAGAAGAACACTTCCGCATGGGAGAAGCTGATTGACATTAAGGAGTTTCCCGACCTCGGCGGTGCGCCGGAAATGCTGGAAACTACTACTCTGTCTGACAAAATGCAGACTTACATTCCGGGTATTCAGTCCCTCGATTCTCTTGAGTTCACTGCGAACTATACTCTCGAGGAGTACAAGAAGCTGAAAGCACTGGAAGGTACAGAGAAGGAGTTCGCCGTTTGGTTCGGTGGTACGGAAGCTGGCGATACCGTCACTCCTACTGGTGACAGCGGTAAGTTCAAGTTCAAAGGCTCTCTGTCTGTTTATGCTAACGGCGGCGGCACGAATGAGGTTGTCGAAATGACTATCACTATCGCCCCGTCTACTGTTATCAGCATGGACGCAGAGTAAGGAAAAATAAGGAGGATAAATCATCATGGCAAAGCAGTTGAAATTCACTTTCAAGGATAAAGAATATGTCCTTGAGTTCACTCGCAGAACGGTTACGGAAATGGAGAAGAAGGGCTTCGTTGCGGCAGAGGTCGAGAACAAGCCTATGTCCACTCTCCCGGCACTGTTTGAAGGTGCGTTCCTCGCACATCATCGTTTCGAGAAGAAGGAAGTTATCAACGAAATCTTCTCCCACATGACGAACAAGGAGGAGCTTATCGGTAAGCTGGCAGAAATGTACAACGAGCCGATTATGGCACTGGTCGAAGAACCCGAGGAATCCGAGGGAAACGTAAGCTGGACAGCGAGTTGGTAAGTGATTCGCTGTTGACAGATGAATCCGCTAACAAGGGGAGCGAGCGTGAGAATCGCTCTGCTCCCCCTTCTTATTCGGAGATTTTTCTCGCAAAGTTCCCCTATTACTTATCAATAGGCATGACGGAAGAACAATACTGGGATAGAGATTCCACTCTCGTGAAGTCCTACCGCAAAGCGGAGGAGCTTCGCAAAGAGAGGGTCAATCAAGAAATGTGGTTACAGGGTATGTATATCTATGACGCAATTTCTCGTCTGTCTCCGATTCTTCGTGCTTTCGCCAAAAAGGGAACTAAAGCCCAACCTTATGTTGAAGAAGCATATCCCATCAATAAAAAGACGGTGGAGGAAGCAGAACTCAAGAAGGAAAAGGCTAAGTCTGAAAAGGGTCTGCGCTATATGCAAGCGTATATGGTACAGGCAAATAAGCAGTTACAAGAAAGGAAGTGAGTTTTATGCCTACTACAATCGAACAACTCGAATTGGAAGTTCAGTCGAGTTCCACCTCGGCTGTCGCTGGTATAGACGCTCTTTCCGCTTCTTTGTCCAAACTCAAAAATGCAGTTAGGGGCGGTGTCGGATTAACAAGCGTTGCAAATCAAGTACGCAATCTCGATACCGCCCTTAAAAGCATGGATAGTTCAGGGGCAGACAAGATTGACAAGCTCGCTTCCAGTTTGGAAAAACTGAAAGGTCTCGGCAGTCTCAAGATTTCGTCTTCCATCGGAAATCAGCTTCAAAATATCGGCAGTGCCGCCGCTTCCCTCACTGGTGTAGATTTCAGTACTATGGAGAAGCTGGGTACAGCACTTCAACCGTTGAACAATCTGAACGCTTCCGGGCTAAAGTCCACTATCAATGCGCTCAATAAGTTACCGAAGCTGGCAGACACCCTCGACAACATGGATATGACTAAGTTCACCAGTCAGATTCAGCAGTTGTCTACGGCTCTTGCTCCGCTGACAAATCAGCTCAATGCTGTAACTGCGGCGTTCAATCGTCTTCCTACGAACATTCAGAGAGCTATTACCGTCACGAACAGAATCTCGCAAGAGAACAATAAGGCGGCAAATAGTTACATGAATCTGTATGCCAAAATCAAAATGGCTATGGGTGTTGTGCGTACTGGTGCGAGAGTAATCGCTTCGTGGATAACACAGTCCAACCAGTACATTGAGGATTTGAACCTGTTTACCGCTTCTATGGGTAAATACGCAGAGGAAGCACAGAACTACGCAGAAGCAGTCAGCGAAGCTCTCGGTATCGACCCGGGCGAGTTCATGCGAAATCAAGGTGTGTTCAACACCATCATTAGCGGTTTCGGCGTGGCGAGCGATAAAGCGTACCTCATGTCCAAGAACCTCACACAGCTCGGCTACGACATTTCTTCGTTCTTCAACATTTCGTTTGAGGACGCAATGCAGAAGTTACAGTCGGGTATCTCGGGTGAACTTGAGCCGCTTCGTAGACTGGGTTACGACCTGTCTGTTGCAAGACTGCAAGAGGAAGCTCTTGCTCTCGGTATCGAGAAAAAGGTCTCTGCTATGACACAGGCTGAAAAGTCGCAGTTGCGTTACTACGCAATTATGACACAGGTAACTACCGCTCAAGGTGATATGGCTCGTACTCTGAACGCTCCGGCGAACCAGCTTCGTGTTTTACAGGCACAGGTTACGCAGTGTGCAAGAGCTTTGGGTAATATCTTTATCCCGGCTCTGAACGCAGTATTACCGTATGCAATCGCTTTGGCGAAGATTGTCCGTATGCTGGCAAACTCTATCGCAAGTCTGTTCGGATTCAAACTCCCGGAGGTAGATTATTCCGGCATTTCTGCTGGTGCTTCTGCGGTTGGCGATTTGGCTGACAATGCCGGGGACGCTTCCGATGGACTGGGTAAAGCCGGGAAAGCGGCTAAGAAGCTGAAAAATGCCCTGCTCGGTATTGACGAGCTGAACGTCCTGTCTAAAGACGATAGTTCCAGTGGAAGCGGTAGCGGCTCGGGTGCTGGTATCGGTGGTGGGGATTTAGGCATTGACCTTCCTACCTACGATTTCCTCGGTGACGTAATCACTTCTAAGGTTGACGAAATCGTTCAGATGATTAAGGACGCTATGTGGGAAATCACTGCTGTTATCAGCGGATTCTTACTGGCAATCGGTACTATCCTTGTTGTCACTGGTGCGAACATTCCTCTCGGTCTCGGTCTTATGGCTGTTGGTGCTGTCGGTTTGGCGGCTTCGGTAATGGCAAACTGGAACGGAATGTCGGAACGGTTGGCGAAGGTACTTACCCTCGTTACCGGGGTACTGGGCGGCTTCCTGTTGGCTATCGGTGCTTTCCTTGTATTTTCGGGTGTCAATGTACCGCTCGGTGCTGGTCTCATGGTGGCTGGTGCGGCGGCTCTCGGTACTGCGGCTGTAATTAACTGGAAGTTCCTCAACGGAGACCTGTCGAACGCTCTGTCCATTCTCACGGCAATCGTGAGCGGTGCGTTGCTGGCTATGGGTGCATTGTTCGCCTTTACTGGCGTTGATGTTCCTCTCGGTATCGCATTGATGGCGGCTGGTGCTGTCGGCATGGTTACAGCAATCGGTCTTAACTGGGATTCGATGTCTGACCCTCTCCGTAGGACAATCGGTATGCTCGAAACCATTGTTGGAGGTGCATTACTGACATTCGGTGCAATTCTCGCTCTGACTGGTGTAAACGTTCCTCTCGGTGTTGCGATGATTGCCGCTGGTGCGGTTTCTGTCGCTTCGGCAGTAGCTTTGAACTGGAACTCCTTAACAGGTGATGTTCAAGAATCCGTACTAAGCATTGTGGCTATCGTGAGCGGTGCTTTAATCGGTGTCGGTGCAATCCTCGCTCTGACAGGAGTTGCAACCGGGCTGGGTATTGCGATGATTGCCGCTGGTGCTGTCGGTCTTGCCGCAACGGTCGGTTTGAATTGGAATAGTATGCCGGACAATATCAGAAAGGTTACTACGAAGATTCTTCTCATTGCTGGGGCGGCTTCCATTGCCATAGGTATGATTCTCGCTTTCACAGGAGTTGCAACTCCTCTCGGCGTAGGTCTTATCCTCGCTGGTGCGGCGGCTCTCGGTACGGCTGTGGCTCTTAACTGGGACACTTTGACAAACAAGCTAAAGGGCGTAACTACTAAAATACTTGCTATCGCTGGGGCGGCGGCTCTTGCAATCGGTATTATCCTGTGCTTCACCGGGGTTGGTATTCCTCTCGGTGTTGGATTGATATTATCGGGTGCGGCGGCTCTCGGTACAGCAGTAGCTATTAACTGGGAAACCATCAAAGAAAAAATCAAGGGAGTTTTTACCAAGATTAAATCAATGGCTGGTTCTCTCGGCAAACTCGCTATCGGTCTCATGCTGTGTCTGACAGGTGTTGGTATTCCTCTCGGTCTTGCTCTCATTGCAGATGGGGTCAAAGACTTCGCTACTGGAAAACCTGTTAGCTGGGGTTCGATGGTGAGCGGAATTAAGGAAGCTCTCGGAAATATATCTGACGAGTGGAACAAATTCAAAAAGAAGGTTAAGAACAGCAAGCCTGTTCAATTCCTTGCCGAAGTAAAAAACAATGCTTCGGAATGGTGGGACAACGTAAAGGGTTGGTGGTCTGACAAGACGAAAGACGGTCTATCTCTTGAAACTGGCGTAAAGCTCGTAAAAGATGGCTGGTCTTCTGTGAAGAACTGGATTGGTAACATTCCGGCTGTGAAACAGGGTGTCGGGCTTCTGAAATCCGGCTGGTCTACCGTGAAAAACTGGATAGGCAACATTCCTACCGTAGACCAAGCTGTCGCACTCGCAAAGAGCGGCTGGCAGACGGTCAAGGGCTGGATTGGCAATATCCCGGGAGTATCGCAAGCAGTAAGTCTTGCGAAATCCGGCTGGAACTCTGTAAGAGAGTGGGTCGGTAATATCCCGGTTGTCAGTCAAGGAATCTCGTTGCTGAAATCCGGCTGGACAACGGTTAAAAACTGGGTTGGCAATATTCCTACCCTGTCACAAGCAATCAATCTCATTAAGAGCGGTTGGCAGACAGTAAAGGGTTGGATTGGTAACATTCCTACTCTGTCCCAAGCAATCAGCCTTATCAAGAGTGGTTGGACTACGGTTAAGAATTGGATTGGAAATATCCCGGTTCTTTCTCAAGGTATCAGCTTACTCAAGTCGGGTTGGACTACGGTTAAAAACTGGATTGGTAACATTCCTACGCTTTCGCAAGGAATCTCGTTGCTGAAATCCGGCTGGTCTACCGTAAAGAACTGGATTGGTAGTCTTCCTGTTATCGCTCAAGGTATTTCGCTTTTCAAGTCCGGGTGGACAACAATTAAGAACTGGATTGGTAGTCATACCGTAGGTGTCGGTATCTCTCTATGGAAAAACGGTTGGAGTTCTATCTCGAGCTTCGTTGGTACTTCGGTATCTGTCGGTATCTCGCTTTTCAAATCCGGCTGGACTTCTATTAAGAAGTTCTTCGGACTGGCGAACGGCGGTATCGTTGGTGCGAACGGCGGCGTGAAGATGTTCGCTTCCGGCGGTATCATCACTCCGAATATGTGGAAAGCAATGCCGAAATATGCTGGCGGCACGAACCGAGCGCATGGCTCTATGTTCGTTGCTGGTGAGAGCGGTGCAGAGTTGGTAGGTCATGTAAATGGCACTACCGAGGTGCTGAACCGATTCCAGCTTGCTTCTGTCATGCACAGCTCCATCGTAAGCGGTATGGCACAGTTCTCCGGGTACTGGCAGTCCATGTCTCGAGACATTGTGACTTGTGCGAACGGTATTATCAATGCCGTTGTCGTAAGTACCGCCGGAATCAACGATAACCTCGTGCTGGCTTCGGCAAGCGGTTATGACCCTTATAACTCGCTGGCACAGACGGTGTACGAAGATTCCAAGAAATCCTATGACGGTGCATATTCCGATGATTCGTGGTCTCGCAATATGCGTGAATTCTACCACGAGTATGTCGAGCCTACACTCAAGGAAATCGCTACCGATACCAAGAGACAGGCAGACAAGAAGGAACAGACCATCGTAAAGGTCGGCAACCGTACAATCAATGACGCTGTTACCACGCAGAAGGAAGCGAACGGTTTCAGCTTCACCGAGTAAAGGAGGTGTGTAGCGATGGCATATTTAGCGATAAATGGTTATGAGCTACCACCTTGTAAACGAGGTGTGAGCGTGGTCGTAACCACCGTGGTTGACAGCGGACGAGACGCTAACGGTGCTGTTGTGGGTCAAAGAGTTGGACGAGACCAGTACAAGATAGATGGGCTTGAGTGGGCGTGGCTCACTGCGGCTCAATGGGAACGGATTCTCTCTATCTTGAGCAATTTCTTCGTCTATGTCGAATTTAATGACCCGGTAACAAACAAACGCAAAACCGTAAGAATGTACTGCGGAGACCGTACAGGAGAACCCTACTGGGTGACAGAAGACGGTACTCCAACGCATTATCGGAATTGCAAGGTAAATCTTATCGACACTGGCGAGTAAAGGAGGGGTTTTATGCAGAAAGTATCGAAAGCATACAAAGAAAGCATGAAGTCCTCTCTCCGTGAGAGAGCATACATTATGATTTCTTTCGGACTTGTGAACCAAGAAGCACAGGCGAAAGCTATGGTCGATAATGGCAGTTATGCCTACTACTCGAACAAGGACAATATCTTCGGAGAGCATATTGACGATACAGTCTATGCCACTCTCGAGGAGGAGTTCACGAAAGTAGATGGCTCTATGTTCTTTCTCCCTCGGGCTACCGAGGGAGGGAGATACTATGATACCGGGATTGTCTCGGACAAGCTGGTTTCCGAAGCTCGATGTGAAGTGGTTATCAGCTTGAACACAATCGCAACGGATTTCAAGGGTCTCACGATTAACTTCGGTGAGAATTACCCGGTCGATTTCGATATTGTCGGAAGTACCGGGCAGACCATTGAGTTTAGAGGGAATACAAAATCAAAGTGGAGTACCGAGGAAGTATTGGAAAATACAACCTATATCAAGCTGGTGTTCTACAAGATGAAGAACCCTCAAAGCCGTTTGCGTATCTACTCTATCATGTTCGGTTACGGACTTGTGTATTACAACGATTCTGTTATGAGTTCTGCTCTTGACAGTTACGTTTCCCCTATCGGAGCTGATGTTCCGCAGTTCGATTTTTCGGTAACGCTGAAAAACTACGACCACTACTTCAATGTGGATAACCCGAACTCGGCTATCAACTACCTCGAGACAGGACAGGAAATGGATATTATGTACGGTTATCAGACCCCGGGTTCTGACACTATCGAGTGGATTCAAGGAAACCACCTGTGGTGTTCTGAATGGGAAAGTGACGATAACACGGCTACAATCCGTTGCCAAGACATTTTCCGCAACATGGACGGCGAGTATGTGAAGGGTCTGTATAGTGCCGCTGGTAAAAGCTACTACGCACTGGCAGAGGAGATTTTGAAGGACGCTGGGATTTCCGAGTATTATATCGACCCACGTTTGAAGAAGCTCTACTCTAACAACCCGATTCCGAGAGTGAAATACAAAGAAGCATTGCAGATTATCGCAAATGCCTGTCGATGTGTTCTCACCCAGTCTCGAGACGGCAAGGTTCAAATCAAGTCGAATTTCATGCCGAGTGCTTCCATCGCAACCAACGGCGAGGAGACCTACTCCAATGCCGCAAACGTGCTGACGGACACACCGAAGGTCGAATATGCAACCCTCGCCGGGAATTATACCCCTACCGATGGGACGATGTTCTTCCTTCCGAGAAACGGCAAGGCGGCTCTGACAACCGGGTATGTCTCGAAGGAAATCTCCGGGGCAAACGGAACATTCACAAAGAATCCTGTCGTTACTATCACGATGGAAGCGATTCGAGCTTATTACGGTTTGAAGCTGGTCTTCGGTACAGCTCTCCCGGCGGCGTTCACAATCAGAACGTACAAGGGTGGTGAGCCTGTAAATGAATACCCGGTTGAGAAAGACGAAATCAACACCACTTCGATTATTCTTCGAGATTTCGATGATTTCGATGTGATGAAGATTGAGTTCACAAAAACCGCAGAGCCGTACAACCGTATCGTACTGAATTATTTCAGTTTGAGCGATGTTGTGGATTTCACCATGAATCGCCGGGACATGACCTCCTCCCCGAAAGCTATCAAACAGGAGCTTATCAAAGAGGTTATCGTCCCATGTTACACCTACCAAGAGAATAATCGAGAAGAAAACCTTGTCTATGAGGACATAGATGTAGTCGCTGGTGAGGTCGAGACTTATTACATTCAAGACCCTTCCTATGGTTATAAGGTGAAGCTCGATGAAGTCGAAGGTAAGGCAACCGTAGTGGCATGGAGTAACTACTTCGTTACCATCAAATTCAATGTCACTGGCTCGTTTAAGCTCGAGGTACAGGGTTATCGGTACAAAATCGTTGAGAAGTACGCTACGGTGTCTCTCAATGCTCGTGGTAAGACAGTCAAGTGGAAGAATCCTCTGATAAGTAATACCACGATGGCGAATGAGCTTGCCGCATGGCTGGCTGATTACTACACAGCCGGAATCGAGTACGAATACGATACTCGAGGAAATCCCGAGCTGGACGCTACCGACATTGTGTATCAAGAAAACGAGTTTCACGATGGTATGAGGGTAAATATCTACCGTCACACTGTCAATTTCAAGCAAGCATTTTCGGGTCGAGTAACCGCCCGAAGGATTGGAGGTTAAAATGTCGTGGTCTACACCGAAAACCGATTGGAACGGTGAGACTGTCGATGGTGTTTACACCGGGGACAGATTCAACGCCGTGGACTTCAATCGAATTAAGAACAACCTCGAATACCTCCGTGAGTTGGCTATCAAGATGTATGACGAGTTCGCTATTCAGTCTGTCGGAAGCGATAAGACCGTAAAGGACTACTTCTATGCTGATGAAATCAATGCACTGGAAGCGAACCTCGTTACCATCAATACCCACAGTCTCAAGAGGTCTTACGGCACTGCTCCTACCTATGCCGCCAATGGTAATACGATGGATTTCAAAGAACTAAATCGTTTGGAGGGAGCAATCCTTGACCTTTACGACAGGCTCACCAATGAGAGTGAGGGAAGGAGGACATTCACATGGAATTTTGGTATGAAGGGAGGGTTATAAATGGCGTGGAAATTACTTCCTACTGATTATACGGACGCTGTTTGGAGTGGTCTGAAAAGATACACACAGGTCGATAACTCCGATGGTACGGTATCGTTCAACGATGTTACGACCTACACCAATAAGGAGAAATCCTTCTTCGGTGCGAAAGACGCTAACCGTATGAACGAAGCTCTGAACTACATCATGTCTATGCTGGAAAACGGCACGAACTTGTATGAGGAGTTTCAGACCTACTTCACCACGCAGAAGGAGCTTTTCAAAAGCTCGGGTGATAGTTCTTATCAAGAGCTGACCCAGTATTTCGTAAACCTCAAGGCACAGGGCGATTCGTCTTTGGCACAAATCGAAAAGACCTATGAGGAACACATGACTACCTACGAGGGCGAGCAGACTGCGGCATTTAACACATGGTTTGCTGGTATCAAAGGTAAGCTGAACGAAGATATTGCCGGAAGTCTGCAAAATCAGATTACCGAAGTAGACGAACGTTTGGCGGCACTGGAACACATGACCTTGAAGAACCTTTTCACTGTACCTGTTGCGATTGACAACACTGGTACTACGCTTCTTGCTGACGATTTGGGTAATGCAATCGTGGCAGATTGGAAATATAAGGAGGAATAAAAATGAGTGCAATCAGTATTGAAACCAAGAAAGTGACGGAACTCACGGCGTTCACCACACCGACCGATTCGTGTCTGATTCCGATTCACGATGGCACAGGCTTGAAGAAAATCACCTTTGCCAATTTCAGAGCCAAGGCGGTTGAGGGTACGGAAGCGAAAATCGCTCCTCTGCTCTTTAACAACGCCGGGGCGCACAATGCAATTTACCGTGGTAAGTCGCTGGGTAGCACCGTGACTACCGCCCAGTATGCCGCTATCAAGGCTGGTACATTCGATGATTTATACATCGGTGACTACTGGACTATCGGCGGTGTCAACTACCGTATTGCGGCGTTCGATTACTACCTCAACAGTGGTGATACGAACTGTACTACCCACCATGTAGTTATCGTGCCGGACACTCGCCTGTACAACGCACAAATGCACAACACCAGCTCCGGCGGTTACGAAGGTGGTGCGGCAAATACTACGACTGGCGGCTATGTCGGCTCGGATATGTACAAGAGCAATCTCGAACAGGCTAAGACCACTATCAAGAGTGCGTTCAGCGGTCATGTTCTGAAACACAGAATCTATCTGACGAACGCTGTTGCAAATGGTCGTGCTTCCGGCGGCGCATGGTGCGATTCCGAAGTTGACCTTATGTGCGAGCAGATGGTCTACGGCAGTGGTATTTTCTCCCCTGTTTCTGACGGTAGCAATGTCCCGGCTAACTACCGTGTCGAGAAATCCCAGTTGCCGCTGTTCCAGCACGAGCCGAGCCGTATTTGCAACAGAAATAACTGGTGGTTGAGGGACGTTATTACCGCTTCCCTTTTCGCCTATGTCACCAGCGGCGGTTATGCGAGCTGCAACGACGCTTCCTATTCTCTTGGCGTTCGCCCGGCTTTCTGTATATCTTAAATCTGCGCCCCCTTGTGGGGCGCACAAGGAGGTTTATTAACAAGTGTCTGTATTGAAATCGAAACGAAAACCGTCACAGTTTGAGGTATTTCACCACCTCAACAAAATGCGTAAGGAGGTCACGGATTTACTGCTCCGTGATTTCGGGTACGACCTCGACAAAGCCGTGAAGAAAGTCGAAACGACCTTCGGCGGCAGACCGTATGAGGAGTTATCACCCGATGAAAAAGTCCGATATGAAAAGCTCATGGAAAAGAACACTGCGTTTGCAGAATGGTTCATCGCAGACGAGCGAAAAGTGATTGTTGATTGTCTGCGTAATATCACCGAGGAGGTATATGTTGCAAACAGCATTTACCCAACCTACCGGGAAGAACTGGTTGAGCGCAGAATTCACCAAGACCGAGCAGTCGGACAGTGTTATAGGCTCACACAGGAATTGCAGTATGCTATCGAGACCCTTCCTGTCGATGTGAACAAGTACCTTCGTTTCGCTGAAATGATACAGACCGAAATAAACCTCCTTAAAGGTTGGAGAAAGTCTGACAACAAGTTCAAGTCGGCTCTCCAAGAGGGTAATCTCTGATTCCGCTTCCAATTTCGCCAATGTCAACAACAACGGTAATGCGAACTACAACAACGCTTCCAATTCTAATGGCGTTCGCCCGGATTTCGATTCTGTGATTGAGTAGCCTATCGAGCGTTTCACAGACAGAGAAAGGAGAGATTATCCTTCCGTATGGTAAATACTAAATGCGACACCTCCTATTACGATAGCCGAGGTTATCAGCGCAAGATATTTGATGGAAATGTTCTTTACGAAAGTAAAGCTAAAGCAATGAAAGGTAGTGATTGGAAACCACAGGTACAGAGGTTTAACATGACCTATCTGTTGGAGTTATCGAAAATGCAACGAGACCTTGAGAACATGGAGTATGAGTTCTTACCAACTACAAACTTCACCTTGCATGAACGAGGAAAGCTCCGGCGTATTACAGGCGAACAGGTTCAAGACAGAATCGTGAAACACGCTCTCTGTGACGAGGTTTTGAATTCTCTGATTGAACCACACCTCATTTATGACAATGGAGCAAGCGTTGTCGGAAAAGGTATCGCTTTCACTCGTAAGAGGTTGCTCACCCACCTTCGGAAATATTATGCACAGCATGGTAGCAACGAAGGGTACATTCTTCTGATAGACTTCTCGAAATACTACGACAATATCAGACATGATGTGTTGTTGAAGTTGTTTGAGCAGTATGTCGATGATGAACACGCCCTATGGCTTCTGCGGAAGACCGTAGAACGCTCAAGGGTTGATGTATCGTACATGAGTGATGAAGAATATGAACACTGTCTCGACAAGTTGTTTGATTCTCTCCTCTATCAGTATATGAACCCGAAGCTGTTCACAGGCGAAAAGTTCATGGGAAAGCACCTCAATATCGGAGACCAAGTGGCACAGACCGCCGGAATCTCTTACCGAATACGAATTGATAACTATGTCAAAATCGTTCGTGGTGTGAAATTCTACGCTGGCTACATGGACGATAGTTATGCTATTCACGAGAGCAAAGAGTTCTTACAGGAGCTTCTTGAGGACATTATCGAGATAGCGAACGAACTCGGAATCACGGTCAATACCCGGAAGACGAGAATCTGTAAGCTCTCCGAGCATTGGCGATTTCTTCAAGTTCAATACTCTCTAACGGACACCGGGAGGGTGATTCAGAAAATCAATCCCAAACGGCTTACCGCAATGAGACGGAAAATGAAGAAACTCGCTCCGAAGCTAACAGAAAAGGAGTTTACGGACTTCTATAAGAGTTGGTTTAAGAATCATTACAAAATAATGAGTAAGAAACAACGAAGTAACATGGACACCCTATTCAATCAATTAAAGGAGGTAACGAAATGTACACTATCACCCTTGCCAATGGCAAAAAGCTGACCGGGCTGGATATGAACGGCACGAACTATGTCAGCAAAGAAAAGGTGGACGAGACTATTTTCAAGGATAATCTCTCTACTATGAAGGTCTCCGATGGGGAGACAGAGACTACCTACACTGATATGGTCTTCATTCAGCAGATGGAATGGGCTGACGGCACTTTCTATCTTGCGTTCCGTGAGAAGACCAAGGAGGAGAAGCTGGTAGCCGCTCTCAACGCAACCTCTAATAGTATCACCGATGTACAGGTGGCACTTGCGGAAGTATACGAAATGGTTTTAGGAGGTAACTAACTATGGCTAAGATTTACGTTGCACTGATTCGCAAAGGTCTCAAGACCATTAACGATGTACCCGAACAGCTCCGAGAGGAAGTCAAGAAGCTGTTGGAGGAATAATCATGCTGTGGCGCATTTTGCTATGGCTCAACAGGAAGGAGGTGAAAAACATGGCTGTTATCTATGTGGCACTCATTGTCAAGGGTAAGCGTACTTACGCAAGCGTTCCAGCTGTTCTCAAGGAACAGGTAAAGGAAATGCTCATTGACCTTGAGCTGGAAGACCTTATCACTGAATAAGGCGGCATGAGGGAGGGTCGCTCCCGGCTCTCCCTCACATTCTAAAAGAGGAGGACAAGAAATGTGAACATTGAGTTCAATCAGATTCTTACCTTCGTCTCCGTTGTTGCCGCCGTGTACTTTGCTTTCAAGAGCAATAGTCGAGCCAATAATGACGAGGTGAGCAAGAAAGCACAGGTTGACGCTATTCTGTCTCAAAAGCTGGATTCTATCAGTGATGATACGAAAGAAATCCGCAAGGAAATCACAGACGTTAAGGTAAAGGTCAACGACCTGTCCGAGCGTGTCGTGATGGTTGAGCAGTCTACGAAATCCGCACACCACCGACTTGACCGATACGAGGAAGAAGAAATCTACCACGGTAAGCCAATAAAACGATGGTGGGTATGAAAGGGGTGATACCCGATGAACCATTCAGATTTTGTCAAAACCGTTGCGGCGTATATCAAGAAGTACGCCCCGGTATACGGAATCGAGGTCGTGTCACCTATCATCGCTCAAGCGGTGTTGGAAAGTGGCTACGGCACTTCCGAGCTGGCTGTAAACGCTCATAACTACTTTGGTCTGAAATACCGGGAAGGTCGTTGTAAGACCTGTATCGGTATCTATCACATGGTGGGAAACGAGCAGAACGCAGACGGCAGTTACACCAGTTCTGCTATGCAGTGGTGTAAGTTCAAGGATATGGAAAACGGAGTTATCGGCTACTTCGATTTCATCAACATTCCGAACTATAAAAATCTCAAAGGCGTTACCGACCCTCGGAAATACCTTGAGAATATCAAAGCCGATGGCTATGCTACGTCTCACAAGTATATGGACAACCTCATGCGTGTTATTGAGACATGGCATTTAACCGATTATGACAAGAAGGAGGAAACAAAAATGAGCAACAGTCCTTTGGTGGTCTACACCAAGCTCTCCCCGAACCATTCCGGGCAGAGAACCCATTCCATTGACCGTATCACACCGCATTGTGTAGTAGGTCAGCTCTCCGCAGAGAGTATCTGTGGCTGTTTTATCAGCACCTCTCGACAGGCGAGTTGCAACTACGGTATCGGTACTGACGGTCGTATCTCCATGAGCGTTGAGGAGAAAAATCGTTCGTGGTGTTCTTCCAGTCGTGAGAACGACCAGCGAGCAGTCACTATCGAGTGTGCGTCTGACAAGACAGCTCCGTATGCGTTCAATAACGCTGTGTATGCGTCCCTCGTGAACCTGTGCGTTGATATTTGTCAGCGTAACGGCAAGAGCAAGCTCTTGTGGCTTGGCGATAAGAATAAGACCCTTGCCTATGCGCCGAAGTCCGATGAAATGGTACTGACGGTACATAGATGGTTCGCCAATAAATCTTGCCCGGGAGACTGGCTGTACAATCGTCTCGGCAACCTTGCCGCAGAGGTCACTAAGCGTCTCACAGGCGGCTCTACCGACACTGATAAGGTAGATGTACCCTCTGACGGTAAAACGCTGTACAGGGTGCAGACAGGGGCGTTCTCGAAGCGTTCCAACGCTGACGCATGGGCGGCAAAACTGAAAGCCGCTGGCTTCGATACCTACATCGTACAGATGGATAATCTGTACAAGGTACAGGTCGGTGCTTACAGTCAGAAGTCCAATGCCGAGAACATGATGGCGAAGCTGAAAGCCGCTGGCTATGACGCTTTTATCACTACCAAGTCCGGCACTGCGGCTGGTATTGCGAAGAAATCTGCGGCTGAAATCGCCAAGGAAATCTACAATGGTACTTGCTCTGACGCTCGCTGGTCTTCGTGGGGCAACGGTGCAGACCGTGTAAATCGTCTGAAACAGGCTGGTTATGACCCGAGCGAAGTGCAGTCCGAGGTCAATAAGCTGTTTTAACCCAAGTAGTAAAAGTAGTTGAAAATCGGTTTTTGCGTAAACTTTTTATAGATACGCGCGTATATAGAGGAAGTTATACGAAAAAAGCCAAGAACAGCTACTTTAACTACTTCAATCATCAAATTTAAGGAGGAAATCAACATGATTAACTGGAAAGTGCGTATCAAAAACAAGAACTTTTGGATTGCTCTGATTCCGGCGGTGCTTCTGCTGGTACAGGTGATTGCCGCTGTCTTCGGTTACACCCTCGATTTGGGCGAGCTGGGGGACAAGCTGTTGGCAGTCGTAAATGCCCTGTTCGCAGTCCTCACGATTCTCGGTATCGTGACTGACCCGACCACTGCTGGCATTGGAGATTCCAAACAGGCTCTTACTTACGAGACACCTAAAAAAGAGGACGCAGTTTAACCTACGTCCTCTACTATGAAAACAAATCCGACACAGTGCTTCACGAAAAAGAATGAGTTCGGATTTGCACTATTTGGTGGACCTGAGGGGAATCGAACCCCTGTCCGAAAACCAATCCCCTGTTCTTCTACTATCATAGTCTGTTCTTTGACATTCCCTCCCGTACCCGGAAACAGACATCCTGGTACGTTCAGTAGCTTCATCCTACGCCCGCGTGCTCAAAGCTTTGCACGTGTCGTTTCCTGCAATTAATGATGCCGGTTACCCGGAGTGCAGGTCCGCCGGGGCCGACAGCCGCCTAAATTAGGCTGCGTATGCTAATTCGTCGTTAGCGTTTATATTTAGGTTTGCCATTTAACGCATCGCATGCGGATAGCTTCACCAGCTTCATAGCCCCCGTCGAAACCAGTACAAGCCCTTACTGGCGCTCTTATGGAGCATGATCATCATACCATCTTACAGGAAAAAAGTCAAGTCCGGGACAGCTCCAGCTCCACCACATCCTCCGCCGGGATCCTCGTTCCATCCTCCATAACGATCTCCCCCCGCAGCCAGTCCAGGTCTGTGACAGCTCCGCACTGTTTCATATAAGCTCCCCCGCTCTTTTTCTGGTCCGGAAGAAAATATGTGATCCGGACTCCGGGAACGTGCCCACGTCTTCCGTCTGCCTTCCGGCTCTCCTCCAGGAGTCCCGCCAGGGAGGACAGCTGGCGGTCCAGTGCCTCCCGCTCCGTTTCGTCCAGGATCTTCTTCTGGGATGTCAGCCGCGCTGTTTCCTCCACTGCATCCCCATAGCCAGTCAGGGCCGCAAATGGAGAAAACTGGGCCGCCCGGTCGTGAATGGACATCTGGGGATGATGGTCTGACACATGATGGGGAAGAGAAATAATGTCCTCATATTTTTTCATTCTGCCCTGTGACCTCCGATCTGCCGGTTCCGGTCCATGCCCGTGGCCCCCTCCTGTAAATTCATGCCTTTAACGATGGCGTTCTTTCCGAATTTCTGCCGGATCGTCAGCATGGCCTCCTGCATCCGTCTCTCCCGTTCCCGCTTTTCTGTTTCTTCCCGGGATGTCTCTTCCTCCAGGCCGAAATCGTCAAACAGGCTCAGCTGGCAATATGCCTCCTCCTTCCCGGCCTCCCTCTCATCTTTTACATGGCTGGCGGACAGATACATCCGGCGGGTCAGAAGGGACGGGTCCATGATCCGGTCAAACAGGCTCGTAAATGCCTCCACGATCTGGTCCGAGGAGGACGTGGGGCGGCGCAGATGCTCCGTTCCATGGGCGGCTTTGGGGATCTGGCGGCCATACCGGTCCATGGTGATCTCCCCGCGGTATGCCTTCCGCCGTCCGGGATCTGTCAGATTTTCCCGGTCATAGCCCACGGTCAACACCACCTGGTCTGTGACCAGACGTTTTTCCACCAGCTCCAGGGCCAGAGCGTCAGCCATCTCCCGGACCACGTTACGCGTCTTCTGGAAATCGTAGGCAGACTGGAGCACCTGACCGGCTCCCACGCTCTTTTCCTCCGGGCGGTAGGCCTTGATGTCCGCAATGGTACATGGCTCCCATCCCCAGGCATGGTCGATGAGGAGCTCCGCGTTGATGCCGAACATCCGGTATAGCAGGTCCTCACAGTAAAACTCCCCAGGCTTTCCCAGAGAGCATCTGGCGATGTCTCCCATGGTGAACAGTCCGGCCGCCTCCAGCTTTTTCGCATATCCACGGCCCACCCGCCAGAAATCAGTCAGCGGCCTGTGGTCCCACAAAAGCCGGCGGTAGCTCATTTCGTCCAGCTCTGCGATCCGCACCCCATCCTGGTCCGGCGGCACCCGCTTTGCCACAATGTCCATGGCCGCCTTACAGAGATACAGATTTTCTGCGATCCCGGCCGTGGCCGTGATCCCTGTTTCCTTAAGGACCTCCCGGATTATCTTCATAGCCAGCTCATGAGGCGTCATCTTATATATAGGAAGATACTGGGTCACATCCATGAATACCTCGTCAATGGAGTATACGTGGATATCCTCTGGAGCCACATACCGCAGATAAATGTCATAGATCTTTGTGCTCTTTTCTATATACAGGGCCATCCTGGGCGGGGCCGTAAGAAAGGACACCGCCAGAGACGGATCCTTTTTAAGCTCCTCTGCGTCATAGGACTCCCCCGAAAGCCTGCCTCCCGGCGCGTTCCTCTTTCTGGCGGCGTTGACCTCCCTCACCTTCTGGTTCACCTCAAAGAGCCTGGGCCGCCCCGGGATCCCGAAGGACTTTAAGGCCGGAGACACTGCCAGGCAGATGGTCTTTTCTGTACGGGTCCCGTCTGCCACCGTGAGGCACGTCCGGAGAGGATCCAGCCCCCGCTCCATACATTCCACTGAGGCATAAAAGGACTTGAGATCAATGGCAATATAGGTATGGCGGCCATCCATGGACTTCCCTCCTTCCGGTCTGTTAGTACAGGTTCTTTACCTTAAAATCCTTTTCCAGCTCCCGTCTCTGGTCCTTTTTTGCAATATCCGCACGCTTATCGTACAGCTTCTTACCCCGGGCCAGGCCGATCTCCACCTTCACCAGGCTTCCCTTAAAATAGACCTGGAGAGGCACCAGGGTATAGCCCTTTTCCTGGATCTTTCCCTTTAATTTATTGATCTCATACCGGTGCATCAGAAGCTTTCTCTCCCGAAGGGGATCCTTATTAAAAATATTTCCCTTTTCATAAGGACTGATGTGCATGCCATAGATCATCACTTCGTCGTTGACGATCCGCACAAAGGACTCCTTGACGCTGCATTTGCCCATGCGGAGGGACTTCACCTCTGTTCCTGCCAGGGAAATGCCGCATTCAAATTTATCGTCGATGAAATAGTCGAAATACGCCTTTTTATTGTTGGCGATCAGCTTGATACTATTCTTCCCCATAGATGTTTTCCTCGTTTCTGTCTGATTTTTTCGCCCGGACGGAAGCCCCTGGCTCCGGAGTCTGCATTTTCGCTCCCAAAGCCCTAAAACTCCCGCACCGGAAGGAAGTCGATGGTCTTTAAATACCGGTCCACAGCCACCACCTGGACGCGGATGGGCTGTCCCAGCTTAAACCGTTTTCTGGTGCGCTCTCCCACCAGCTCATAATGCGCTTCATCGAACACATAATAATCGCCGTCCAGTTCGCTTACATGGACCATGCCCTCCACCGTATCAGGAAGCTCCACATAAAATCCATAATTGCTGATCCCGGAGATGACCCCGTCAAAAACCTCCCCGATGCGCCGCTCCATGTACTGGACCTTTTTCGCCTTCTCCGTTTCCCGTTCTGCCTCCTCGGCCAGACGTTCTCTGGAGGAGGTCCAGACTGCGGCCTCCGGCAGCAGCTTTCCATAGTGGGACAGCCGTTTTTCTCCCAGTCTGCCATGAAGGTTCTCCTTGATGATCCGGTGGATCTGCAGATCCGGATACCTGCGGATGGGGGACGTAAAATGTGTATAGTACCGGGCTGCCAGACCGAAATGGCCCACGCAGTCCGTGGTATATTTTGCCTGCTTCATGGACCGCAGGGCAAGCCTGGAGAGCATGGCCTCCTCTGGCGTTCCCGCTGCCCGGGAGAGCAGCTTCTGGATCTCCTTGGGATGGACCTCCCCGTTTCCGATATGAAGGGAGTAACCGAAGTTGTTGATCAGGATCGCAAACCGGCGGATCTTTTCCTCATCGGGCTTTTCGTGGGTCCTGTACAGGAACGGGATCTGCTGCCAGTAGTAATCCTCTGCCACCGTCTCGTTGGCCGCCAGCATAAAATCCTCAATGAGCATGGTAGCCGCGTTCCGCTCCCTGGGTACCAGGGCCTCCGGCCGTCCCTTTTCATCCAGTAGGATCTTGCATTCCGCAAAGTCAAAGTCCACAGCTCCCCGTTCCATACGCTTTTTACGCAGGATCCCGGCCGCCTCATCCAGCAGACGGAACATGGAGCCAAAGCCCTCTGTTTCAAGGCTCTCATCTGTATTCCCGCCTGTGAGCACAGCATTCACCGCCGTATACGTCATCCGCCGGTCGATCCGCACCACCGTCTCACAGATCTCATGGCCGGTGATATTCCCTTTTTCGTCCATATCCATCAGACAGCTTAAGGCCAGCCGGTCACAGCCGGCGTTTAAGGAGCAGATGCCGTTGGAAAGCCGGTGAGGCAGCATGGGGATCACCCGGTCCACCAGATATACGCTGGTGCCCCGCCGGTATGCCTCCGCATCCAGAGCGCTTTTTTCCGTCACATAATGGGCCACATCCGCAATATGCACTCCCAGATGGTAGATCGTCCGGCCATCCTCACATTCCTTTGAAATGCTGACCGCATCGTCCAGATCCTTGGCGTCCTCTCCATCGATGGTGACCATAGGCACAGACCGGAGATCCTTCCGGCCCTTTTTAATCTCCTCTTCCACGGTTTCCGCCGAAAGCTCCTCCGGGACACGGGCTGCTTCCTCCATGACCTCCTCCGGATAGGACTCCGGCAGGCCATAGGCGCGGACAATGGACAGAATATCCACGCCGGGATCGTTTACATGGCCCAGGATCTCCACCACCTGCCCCTCCGGATTTTTTCTCTTCCCCCCGTAGGAGGTGAGCTTTACCATGACCTTATGGCCGGAGACCGCACCCATGTCCATTCCTTCCGGAACGAAGATATCCATGGTGATCCTGGGATTATCCGGGATCACAAAGCCAAAATGATTCTTTTTGCTCTTTTCATACATGCCGACCACCGTTTCGTTGGCCCGCTTCAATACCTTTATGACGGTCCCCTCTGCCCGGCGGCCGTTTCCTGCTTCCTCCACTGTCACCTGGACCGTATCTCCGTCCATGGCATCTCCGGTGTTGTCCGGGGCGATGAACAGATCGGACTCCCGTCCCTCCACGGATACAAAGCCAAAGCCCTTATAATGGGCGGTGAAAACGCCTGTCTCTGCAAAGATCTCTGCCCGGGCGTATTTTCCTTTTTTAGAAACAGCGATCTTCCCCTCGGCCATGAGAGCCTTCAGCACCGCCTCCAGCTCTCCCCGGTCCTCCTTTGGAACACCCAGAAGGATCGCCAGCTCCTTCAGCTTCATAGGGACGTAGGCCTTGTCGTTCATTAAGGCCATGGGCGTTTCTTTTCTTTCTTTTAAAAGATTTTCTTCCATGAATCTCCTTTTTCATCCTTATATTCAAAAGGAATCCTGCTTTACAGGTTTCCTATAAGCCAAAAAACACTCCTGCATTTCATCTGCAAGAGTGTTCATCGTCTTAAAATACCTTTAAGTTTAATACAAGAGCCAGGACAAAGATCAGGACCGCCGCGAGCTTTGTAAATTTTTCCAGCTTTCCTTCCATGGAACGGCCTTTATTTTTGCCCCAGTATGTCTCCGCTGCACCGCTGATGGCGCCAAGTCCTGCGGACTTTCCTTCCTGCATCAGTACGATCACAGTCATTGCAATGCATAATAAAACAAATACGATTGTCAGAATGATTCTCAGCACACTTACACCTCCTGTTTACAAGCATGTCTATCATATCATAGGATGCCCTAAAAAACAACCGTTATTTCTGGAAATTTCCCTCCAGTTCCCCTTCGATCCTCAGAAGCTGGTTGTATTTCGCCGTCCGTTCAGAGCGGCAGGGCGCGCCGGTCTTGATCTGTCCCGCGTTGACAGCCACCGCCAGATCCGCGATGAAGCTGTCCTCTGTTTCCCCGGACCTGTGGGAGATCACAGTCCCGAAGCCGGCCTTTTTTGCCGTCTCAATGGCCGCCAGGCTCTCGCTTAAGGTCCCGATCTGGTTTACCTTTACCAGGATGGCGTTTCCGGCTCCGGACCGGATCCCCTTTAAGAGCCGCGCTTCATTGGTGACAAACAGATCGTCTCCCACAAGCTGGATCCGGTGCCCCAGGGTCCTGGTAAGGAGCTGCCATCCCTCCCAATCCTCTTCGTGGAGGCCGTCTTCGATGGAGCATATGGGAAAGCCGTCGGACAGGCTCCGGAAATATTCCACCATCTCCTCCGCGGACCTGGAAACCGGGATCCCGGTCATGGAGCTTTCCCCGGGAAAATCATAGCGTCCCGTTTCTTCATTATAAAGCTCGCTGGCTGCCGCATCGATGGCGATCTTCACGTCTGTCCCCGGTTCATATCCGGCTTCCCGGACCGCCCGCACCAGAAAATCCAGAGCCTCTCTGGAATCCTTAAGATCCGGGGCGAAGCCTCCCTCGTCTCCCACTGCCGTAGAGTACCCGCCTTCCTTTAAGAGACGCTTTAAAGTATGGTACACTTCTGTCCCCATCCGGAGCCCTTCAGAAAATCCGAACGCTCCCGTGGGCATGATCATAAACTCCTGCAGGTCCACGGTGTTGTCCGCATGTCTCCCCCCGTTTAAAATATTCATCATGGGGACTGGAAGGGTCCGTCCGCTGATTCCTCCCAGATACCGGTACAGCGGGAACTTTAAGGCGCTGGCCGCCGCCCTGGCCGACGCAAGGGATACAGCCAGAATGGCGTTGGCGCCCAGGCGCTCCTTGTTTTCACTGCCGTCGGCCTCCTTAAGGAGCCGGTCGATGCGGCTCTGGTCCAGGACATTTTCAAAAAGCACCGCTTCCGCCAGCCCGTGGTTCACATGTTCCACAGCCCTTTTCACGCCCTTCCCCAGATACCTGTCTCCGCCGTCCCGGAGCTCCCTGGCCTCATGGCTTCCAGTGGACGCGCCGGAGGGCACGGACGCCCTTCCCACAGCCCCGCATTCCAGCTCCACCTCTGCCTCCACGGTGGGATTTCCCCGGGAATCCAGGATCTCCCTTCCTCTTACCTTTACGATCTCATAATCCATATCCATAAAAAAATGGCCTCCTTACAGCGTTTGGTTACTGTAAGGATAGCCATTTTTATCCTGTCTTATGCGCGGAGCTCGATGCCCATGGACTTTAATCCGTTTAAGATCTTATTCATGGCGCCATTGATCTCCCTTTCCTCCAGGGTGTGGTCCTTGGCCCGGAAGGTGATGGAATAAGCGACGGACTTATAGCCCTCCAGGATCTGGGAGCCCTCGTAAATATCAAACAGGTTGTAGCTCTCCAGGATCTTTCCGCCTCTCTGAACGATCATCTCCTCGATCTGGCCCACCAGGATGTTCTTGGGAACCACCATGCTCAGATCACGGCTCACTGCCGGATACTTGGCAATGCCGGTGTACTTGCGGTCAAAGGAGGTATGGGGCGTTACAGCAGGCATATCTAAAACTGCCACGTATGCCTTTTCTCCGATCTTATAATTATCCAGCACATCCGGATGTACCTCTCCCAGGTATCCGACCATGTCGCCCTCATAAAGGATGGCGGCCTGTCTGCCGGGATGGAGGAAGGCCTTCCCTGCTTCCGGATCGTAGGATACGCGTCCATGCATTCCGGCCTTATCAAAGAACTCTTCCACCACGCCCTTCATGGTGAAGAAATCGCCGTCTCCGTACATGCCCAGGGTAAACTGCATCCGCTCGTCGGGAAGCTCTGTCAAGGGCAGGCTCTTGGGAAGATATACGTTGGCCAGCTCGTACAGACGGACGTTTTTATTTCTCCGGTTGTAGTTGGTGGATAAGGAGTTTAACATACCGTGGAGAGGAAGGGTCCTCATGACACTGAAGTCCTCGCCCAGGGGGTTGGAAATCACTACGGTCTGTCTTGCGGCATCCTCTGCCGGAATGTTTAATTTATCGAATACCTTCGGGCTCTCGAAGGAGTAGGTCATGCCCTCGGAGAAGCCGCAGAACTCAGCCACATTTCTGGCGATCTGCTCCACACGCAGCTTGTAGGAAAGCTTTCCTGTGGTGGCCTCGCCGGTGGGGAGGGTGGTTCCGATCTTATCGTAGCCATAGAATCTGGCCACCTCCTCTGCCAGATCTGCCATGCAGTGAATATCCTGTCTCCAGGTGGGAGCCACGATCTCACCGGTCTCTTTATCGTACCGCAGTTCGATCTTTTCCATATACTGGAGCATGGTCTCCGGAGCAATGTCAGTGCCTAAAAGAGCGTTGATCTTTTCAGGCTGGAATTTCACCCTGGATTCCTCTGCCTTTACCGGATAAACGTCGATCATGCCGCCCACTACCTCTCCGGCTCCCAGCTCCTCGATCAGCTGGCAGGCGCGGTTTACGGCCTCCTCGGCGGTGTTGGGATCCAGTCCTTTTTCATACTTTCCGGAGGCGTCAGTCCTTAAGCCCACCTTTTTTGCGGAAAGGCGGATATTGGTGCCGTCAAAGGTGGCGCACTCGAATACCATGGTCTTCACGTCATCGGTGATCTTGGAATTTTCGCCTCCCATGATACCGGCGATCCCCACTTCCTTCTCTGCATCGTTGATCATGAGCACCGTATGGTCCAGCTTTCTCTCCTGGCCGTCCAGGGTCTGGAACACGTCGCCGTCCTTGGCGCATTTCACAACGATCTCATGACCGGCCAGCAGGTCATAGTCGAAGGCGTGCATGGGCTGTCCGTACTCTTCCATAATGTAGTTTGTGATGTCCACGATGTTGTTGATGGGGCGGATGCCGGAGGCTGCCAGGCGGTGCTGGAGCCACTTGGGAGACGGAGCCAGATGGATGTTCTTCACCATTCTGGCGCAGTAGCGTTTGCAGAGGTCTGTATTTTCTACCGTTACCTTTAAGTAATCGTTGATATCCTCGCTGTTTCCGGTCTTTGTGATCACCGGAGCCTTGAATTCCTTTCCAAATGTAGCTGCCGCCTCTCTGGCAATGCCCAGGACGCTGTAACAGTCCACACGGTTGGAGGTGATCTCGTACTCGAACACGGTGTCGCGGAGGCCTAACAAGGCAACTGCGTCCTCTCCGGGAACCGCGTCTGCCGGAAGAATGTAGAGGCCGCTTTCCGGTGCGTCCGGATACATGTTCCGGTCAGAGCCCAGCTCCTCAATGGAGCACATCATGCCGTAGGAATCCACGCCGCGCAGCTTTCCGGCCTTGATGGTGATGCCGTCCTCGGGAAGGGGGCCGCCGTCGTGGCCTCCGGCTACCTTTCCGCCGTCTAAGACCACCGGGACCTTGTCTCCCACGTGAACGTTGGGAGCGCCGGTGACGATCTGGAGGGTCTCATCTCCCACGTTCACCTGGCAGATCACCAGCTTGTCTGCGTCGGGATGGCGGTCGATGGAAAGGATCTCGCCTACTACGATCTTTTCAAGGTTTTTGTCAAGACGCTCGAAGCCTTCTACCTTTGTTCCGGTCAGGGTCATGGCGTCGGTATATTCCTGGGCGGTCACGTCCAGGTCTGGAACATATGCTTTTATCCAGGATAAGGATGTATTCATAGTCTGTTTTCTCCTATCTGTGGTTGTGTAATCGATGATTTATGGTGCCCGTGAGGGGTATGTGAGGATGCTTCCGGGATCGGGAAAAGTGGACTCCCGCCAGGTCGCCGTGCTTACTCGGATCGCTTGGCGATCCTCGTTTGGGGCGGGCGCCCCATGGTTCCGGAATCACTCTCCCGGCCGCTGGAATGCAGGCATTCCGCTTCCGGGATCGGGAAAAGTGGACTCCCGCCAGGTCGCCGTGCTTACTCGGATCGCTTGGCGATCCTCGTTTGGGGCGGGCGCCCCATGGTTCCGGAATCACCCTCCCGGCCGCTGGAATGCGAGCATTCCGCTTCCGGGATCGGGATTCTGGAACCGCACGGCTTGTCGGAATCAAAATTGTTTCAGGAATCTTATGTCGTTTTCGTAGAGGAGGCGCATGTCGTCGATCTCGTATTTTAACAGGGCGATGCGCTCTAAGCCTACGCCGAAGGCGAAGCCTGTGTATTCCTCCGGATCAATGCCGCACATTTCCAGGACATGGGGGTGTACCATACCGCAGCCCAGGATCTCGATCCAGCCGGAGCCCTTACAGAACCGGCAGCCCTTGCCGCCGCATTTGAAGCAGCTTACGTCCACCTCGGCGCTGGGCTCTGTGAACGGGAAATGATGGGGACGGAATTTTACCTTGGTATCTTCTCCGAACAGCTCTCTGGCAAACTCTGCCAAAGTTCCCTTAAGGTCTGCAAAGGTAATGTGCTTGTCGATCACCAGGCCCTCGATCTGGTGGAAGGAGGGGGAATGGGTGGCATCCACTTCATCGGAGCGGAATACACGTCCCGGAGCGATCATACGGATCGGCGGCTTCTGTTTTTCCATGACCCTGGCCTGTACCGGAGAGGTCTGGCTTCTTAAAAGGATACTGTCATTAATATAGAAGGTATCCTGCTCATCCCTGGCCGGATGCCCTTTGGGGATGTTCAGTTTTTCAAAATTATACAGATCGTATTCTACCTCCGGTCCTTCTACCACCTCGTAGCCCATGCCCACGAAGATCCGCTCCACTTCCTCCAGGGCAATGGTGTTGGGATGCTTGTGGCCTGTATTGGCCTTCTTTGCCGGAAGGGTCACATCGATCACTTCCCGCTTCATCTGTTCCTCTCTGGCTTTTCTTGCCAGTGCGGTCTTCGTTTCCTCCAGCCGCTCCTCGATGAGGGCGCGTACCTCGTTGACCATCTGGCCCACCTTGGGTCTTTCCTCCGGGGCCACGTCCTTCATGCTCTTTAACACGGTGGTCAGCTCACCCTTTTTTCCAAGATATGCCACCCGGATCTCATTTAACTTTTCCAGAGCATCTGAAGCGTCGATCTTTGCCAGCGCTTCTGATTTGATCTTCTCTAACTGTTCTTTCATATGTTCCTCCATTCCAGTTTTTCAATACTTTTAGGAAATTTTCAAAAGACTGTCTTCTGCACGGTGCAGCGCGATTCAGCACGAAGTGCTTTTTTACTTGATAGAAATCTCTTATCAAATAAAAAATCCCCGATACGTTTCCTTTAAACGTATCAGGGACGAAAATTCCGCGGTACCACCCTAATTCCTGCCTCTGGCAGACACTTTCCTCTTCACCTAACGCGTGAACCACGTCACAGCCTACTTGCAGATCATATCCGTTTCAGCCATGCAGCTCCGGTGGGAAATTAGGCCTTCCTGTCTGAACCTGGGATGCTTCCAGCCGATGACATCCCCTCTCTGTCGGAAAACAGGCGCCCTGTACACCTTCCATGCCTTTTAAAAATTTAACTGCTGTTTTATATATTAGCCGCATCTTCCGGAAAAGTCAACCCCTTCCCCGCTGTTTGTTTGTGTCAAGTAATCGTTGGCAACTTACCCACTTCATTTTTTCCTTATGATATTTTTTCTGTTTTTGGGTATGCCAAATAGACCCTATGGGTTTTCCTTTGTTTAACAACAGAACGCTCTCTTAAACGCCTTTCTGGATGCTGTCTGTATCGCTTCAAACAGCGGCATATGCACATTTACCACATCCACATACGGATTTCCTTTCCCGTCCTTCTTTGGAGCTTTTGCGGCACTTAATGTTTCCACGATCTCCTGCATCTGCATTGTGAACACTAAGCCATCCGTATATCGCTCTATCGTCTCAATCAATTCCTTGTTTTCTTTTTGGTAAAGGATCTTGGCAAGGTTATTGGCTCCGTTTACCGACCAGCGCATCCTTCGGTTCTTCATCCTCAGCGTGATCACCGTACAATTCTGATTTTCCTGCACACCCATCCTTTTATAAAGAATCCCTTCCGGCGGGGCTGCTATCTTTATCCCCCTTTTATCGTAGGGCAGCAGACCTTCCCTGTTACGTTCCAGATATTGATATAATTCCCAGGCCTTTTGGCTGCTTTTATCCTTTTCATCCGGGCTTTCTACGCTGGTCGCATATATCTGTATATATTCCAGCATTTCCTCCGGCTTGCCTGTATCAAACAGTTCCCGGATTTCTCTCTGCGCTTTCTTATCACGGATCTTCCCTGTGATCTCCTGATATACATGATATCTGTCTAACTGGAAGATTGCTTCCGGGTCATATGGCTCGTAGATCCAGCTGCCTCCATCTCCGTTTAAGATGCGCTGGCCGATCTCATCCGCATCATATTTCTTGCAAATACAGGCCTCCCGCTTTTCATGGAATTTCTTACTTTTCTCCATCCCCGCAAGCATGGTTTTTCCCACCAGGCTGCTGCGGCCCTGCTTTTCTTTCTCCGCATCCCAGCCTTCATACATGGTAAAGACCTTCATTTCCTGTTTTTTCATCTTTTTATGCTGTTCATCCTGCATGGACAGCCATACGCCATCCATTTCTTCAAACAGTACCGGAATCTCCTTTTTTCCCTCTGACTGGTCCGCATGCATCTGTTTTACAGCATGTTCTTCCTCTTCGCTGATCCTTTCACCCAACCGCTGCATCACGTTCCACACACCGCCGGCACTGATGCTCTGGCCGCAGGTGCTGCTTATTGTCTCTGCTGTAACGCGGTACGGCGCTTCTGTTACCGTCATGGCCAGCTTCTCTGCCAGGTTTGTGGAGATCAGGCCTATCTTTTCCATCTGCATGGCTTCATCCAGCAGATACACACAGGCTTTCTTTCCATCCTCAAGTTTTGTCTGATAGACGTGCCTGCCATAGCTGACTTCACCGTAGACTGTTTTTATCGTGGTGGTGCGGATCCCTTTATCCCGGTAATTCTTTTTATCCCTTCCCTCTGCCAGTTCCTTATCATAAGCCTCCAGCATGGCAGTTGTGATCTCTCTGCCCAGCTCACATACATAAGAAAATATTTTTTGCTCCAACTCCTTGAAAGATATTGGTTTTTCCTCTACAATAGTTTTCATCATACAGTTTCCTTTACATGTTTTTCTTAGCAGTTAACATCATAAAGAAAAACTGTGTGATTGGGAAGCAGGGATTTTCTCTGTTTCCCTTTTTTGTCTTAGGAATAGTTCCTATATTTGCCAATGATAATTATACACTAACGCCGGAACTTGAACAGGCTTTCAATCAGCTTTGTTGTGATGTAGTCCTCCATATCAGAGTTATAATAGCCGTTCATTTTGGAGAAATAGCGGATATATCCGGCATAGCGGTCAAGGACAGCCTGTATCGCTATGGGGTCGCCCTCATGTGCTTTTATTATCGTGTCATAGGGAGAAGCCGGTTGCTCATGGGACAACACCTCCATTTCTTCTTTCAGCCGCTTCAAGGCAAGCTGGATATGCCGTCCGATTGTGCTGCGTGTCCAGCCGCTTTGTTCTCCGATTTCTTTCTGCGTCAAGTGCTGGAAGTAATACAAAAAGATTTCCTCCTGCGTCTGTTCCGGCAGTCCGGCAAGAGCCGCCGCAAGGGAGCAGCTATCTAAAAATATCGTCTGCCCCCGGACAGAGAACGGATAAGTTTCGCCATAGTCCGGCACTTGAAAATACTCGTCTGTGGTGCTTAGTGGGACAAACTTTTCTTCGGTCAAATATTCAAGGGAGATTTCCTGTTTCCACCTCGCTGCCAGCATACGGGCAGCGTCAAAGGACGCATGGCGAATAACAATCCGGCAATAGGTATCATGGGTATAGCGGATATGTTCTTGATAGGCTTCGTACTCAGTCATGGAAAATCCCCCTTTCTTCGATTATGGGAAAGGGCGGCAGCACTTTTTGCTGTCGCCCCTTGATAACCCACCAGCAAGGACGGTCGGGGCTGTCAACGGTGGGCGTAGCCCATTCACTTGCCGTTGACGGGCTCGGCTGGATTTGCTATTTCTGCTTCTTCTTCAAACAGGAAAGGAAACTACAAATTGCTGTGGCACACTGTTCCACACCGATTGAACTATCAATCAACAAGTCATAGTTGTGGGCTTCTCCCCAGCGCATATCGGAAATACTGTGATAATAGGCAGCTCTCGCTTCATCAGAGCGGCGAATATTTTTAACAGCTTCCGCTTGGGTATCTCCGTACACTTCCATAACCTTGTGGGTACGATATTCTTCCGGCGCATAAATGAAAATTTTTACCACATTTTCATAGTTCCTCAGAACATAATCGGCAGCACGCCCTACAATCACACAAGAGCCTTGGTCTGCTATTTTTCGTATAATCTGTTCCTGTGCGGTAATCGCCTGTTGAACAACGCTTGTACTTAGGTACAAATCATGCAAAACCCCCGGCGAATTTGTATTGAGGTCTGAAATAAATTCCTTGTGCAAACCGCTTTCTTCTGCTGCCAATGCAGCCACTTCTTTGTAGTAAAACGGGATATTCAATTTCTCTGCAATCACTTTTCCGACTTGTTTTCCAGCAGAGCCATGTTCTCTTGCAATCGTGATAATAACACCCTTTTTGGACGGTTTCAGTGCCGATTTTACAAGCGGGACAGCTTCGGTTTCTTTTCCCAGAGAACGCATAAAACGGGCTGTCATAGAAACGGCAACAATCATAGCAATAAAATCTGCTGCGGGAGCCGCAAACAAAACGCCCTCAACACCAAAGAACCGAGGAAGTATAAGCACCAAAGGCACAAAGCAAATAATATCTCTTGTAACAGATGAAATAACCGCATGAACTGGCTTTCCTACTGCTTGGAAGAAAATAGAAGTCATTTTAATCGTGCAAGTAAAGGTTACTAAAGACAGGAAAATGCGGAATGTTAATTCTGCAAAATGCCAGTAATCTGCTGGGTTAGGGATATTTGTAGGTTGTCCAAACATACCAACAATTAAATTGGGGGCAAACTCAAACAGCAAAGTAGATACAATCCCAATCACTATCGTTGCAGTAAGGACATAGCGATATATCAGTTTGACACGCGCATATTTTTTCGCACCATAGTTATAGCTGATAATTGGCTGACAGCCCAAAATGATACCAACAACAATGTTAATAACTACGGTAAATACTTTACTTTCGATACCGATAATCGCAATCGGAATATCAATGCCATACTGAGAGAGTGCGCCGTATTTTGCCAGCATCATGTTGCAGACCAACGAAATAATCACTATCGTCATCTGCGTAATAAAAGAAGATATACCCAATTTCAGCGCCGTAGAGAACACTCCAAATTTAGGGATAAAATGTTTCCATGTCAGATGAAAAGTCTTAGTGTGAAAGAAGTAGATAACACTAATCACAAAAGATACCGTTTGACCGATAACTGTTGCAAGAGCTGCGCCTTTCATTCCCCAGTGAAACCCAAAGATAAACACTGGGTCAAGAATAATGTTCACAATCGCACCGGTAAGCATAGAAGCCATTGACCATGTCGGGCTTCCGTCTGCCCGGACAACAGAGTTCATCATGTTCATCAACATGAAAATCGGAAAGAACAGCAGAATGATATTGAAATACTCAATCGCCATACCGATACTATTTTCAGACGCACCGAACAGCGTCAAAATCTGTGTTTTGAACGGGAAGAAAACCGCTAACAAAATGATGCTTGTAATCAGGGTAATGGTAATACCGCTACCGATACAAACGGGTGCATTTTTCGTGTCCTTTTTACCTTGACATATATTTAGGTATGCAGCACAACCATCTCCAAAGCACCACGCAAAAGCCTGTGCAATAATGAAAATCGGAAATACAACGCCGGTTGCGGCATTACCTAATGCACTCAATTCACTGTTGCCAATGAATATCTGGTCAACAATGTTGTAAAGTGCGCTGACCAGTAAAGATAAGATACAGGGGATTGAAAATTTCAGCATTAGCTTAGGAATTTTCTCCTCCCCCAGATAATTGATTTGTTGATTTGATTGCATTTGGGAAACCTCCATTTAGTGTGATTTTCTTGGAGTCTTTATCATAGAAAAGCTACCTAAAAACTACGCACAAGCGACAGCAGACGCACCTTGAAAATCTGTCTGTACTAAACAAAAAAGCAGCGTAGAATCGACCAAAGATTCTACGCTGCTCGCTGCTTGGCTAAATTATTTTATCAGATAAAATCCTCAAAAGTCAACTTCAAAATAAAGTTCTAAAAAAATGATAATGGTATAGTAGCACTGCGCTTGTCATTTTGCACAAAAGGAACACGCAGAATTTTTGGGGAAAATCGCTTTTGAAAAATTGTGTCTGATTTTGGTATAATCATTATCAGCAAGTAATGTAATTTTAAGCAGAAGGGAGGAAGCTCATGCCCAGAAAAAATGACTATGTAAACTATGGCAATCAAGGTATCTGTAAAATTGAAGATATTCGTCCTATGAAATTTAGTTTTGATACCTGCGAACGGGAATATTACATTCTGAAACCTGTTCATCAAGAAAGTGCCTGTATCTTTGTACCTGCGGAAAACCAGAAATTGATTGAGCAAATGCGCCCTATTCTTTCGCCAGAGGATATAGACCAGACGATTTTAAGCGTCAAAAACCATACTATCTCTTGGACAAATGACAGAAAACAAAGGACAATCAAATTTCAAGATATTTTATCTCGGCGTGATGAATGTGAACTATTGCAGCTTGCAAGCTGCCTTTACTTAAAATCAAAGGATAATGCAAAAGGGCTTTGTTCCAGTGACGCACAAATACTGAAAAAAGTAGAGGCCATTATCGCACAAGAATTTTCATTTTCTCTCAATATCAGTGCCGGGGAAGTCGGTACATATATCCGCAAAAAATTAGATATGCCAGAAACAATCAAAGCATGACATATCTGTAAATATAGGAGGAAAATACAATGAAACGAATTAAAGCGGCGTGTCTGCTACAAACTATCCATTTCCAGTTAAAAGATGACCTCGGTCATGTTGCTGCGGTAAAAGCCGTAAAAGACGAACTGGAACACTACAAAGTACAACTTGAACGCAAGAACACAAAATTCCAGATTGTTGATGAAGCAGAGCAGCCCGATGGCTCTATCATCGTCCATATCAAAAAGCAATACAATAACCATAGCTGTAACGAATATATGAAATAAGAACAGTTAAATAAAACGCTCTGGCAGGTTGGTAGTTCCATCTTGCCAGAGCATTTTTTTCTTGAAATCGGACGGAATAGGGGGCTACTCATCTTTCAGTTTATAGTGTTACTTTACCGCACATGAGCATTCACCATTGGCACAAAGCAAACGGACACGGCGGGCAGAAATATCCCATTTTTCTGCCGCCTGTGTAACTGTTAAATATTTCATCTTCTTACCTCCTCGTTTGAGGGCTGTTTTTACAGATTTAGTATATCACGAATCGGAATAATTACAATTTAATTTGATTTTTTTCAATGTGATTTACCGATTTTGGAATACCCGCAAATCGCAAAATAAACTGGTATAAGGGAATAAAAAAACAGCACAGAAAAGCCCTGGGGCCCTTCCACAAGGAGGACACCCCAAGGCTGGCTCTTTTCTGTGTCTGGCTGTATTGGGAAACTTCCTATTCCCAGCTCATTTTGTGATAATATGTAGATCCTGCTGCGTTGATGTTGAAGCCCTTTAGGCCCTTCTTATACGCACGGATATTGTTTCTTACGAACAGGGGAGCCTGCGGGCAAAGCTCATTGATCGCGTCGCTCAGCTCTGTGACTGCCTTCTCGTTCTCCTCCGGATCCAGGGTCGCCTGAACCTTCTCGATCAAGGCGTCGATCTCCGGATTGTTAAGCCTGGTCTTATTGGAGCCGTTGATGGACATGGAGTGGTAAACGCCCTGGGAAAATGCCAGAACAGAGGAGGCTGTGTAGTTTCCAATGGCTGCCTGGTAATCTCCCGTTGCGGTCACATCCAGATATGTGGCCAGGTCCATGGACTCCAGGGTGGTCTCGATCCCCAGATTTTCCTTCAGACAGCTCTGGATCACCTGGCCCTGGCGGAGCTTCATATCGTCAGAGCAGATGATAGCGAAGCCGCAGTCAGCCGGATCCAGGCCGGAGGCTGCAAAATATTCCTTGGCCTTTTCCACATCGTAGGTCATGGCTCCCGTGTCGGTAACGCCGTTGAAGCAGCCGGGAAGCATGGAATCGCTGACGCTTCCGGTTCCCTGTAAGGATACCTGGATCACAGCCTCTTTATCGATGGCGGAGGCAATGGCTCTTCTGAAATCTGCATTATTAAAGGGAGCGATCTCATTGTTGACCATCATCCACTGATGGGTGGTTCCTGCCTCGTTGAACACTTCCAGATCCGGATCTTCCATAAGACGGGTAAGGTCTGTGGTCTCCACGTCTACCACCAGATCCACCTCTCCGGTCTCCAGGGCCATGGTACGAGAGGAGCCCTCCGGGATCACCTTCCAGATCACATGCTTGATGGGAGCTACGCCGCCCCAGTAATCCTCAAAGGCCTCGTATTCGATGCTCTCGCCCTTCTTCCATTCCACCAGCTTATATGGGCCGGTTCCGATGGGCTCTTTATTGAAGTCGTGGCCGCTCTCGATCAGATCTGCCGGAAGGACTGCGTTTCCATGGTGGCAGAGGTCATAAAGGAGGCCGGACTGAGGCCCGTCTGTGGTGATCTTGATGGTATAGTCATCCACGATCTCTACTGTACCGGTGGACTGGCCGTACTGGGAAACCTGTGGGGATTCCTTACAGAGATCCAGGGATGCCTTCACGTCTCTGGCCTTCATTTCCTGTCCATTATGGAATTTCACGCCTTTTCTTAAATGGAACAGCCACTCCGTATCGCTTACGATTTCGTAGCTCTCGCACAGGGAGGGCTGGGGAGAAAGATCGTCTCCGGTGGAGAACAGGCGGTCATGGGTCATGGTATTCAGATAATCTCCCGCCGTTGCGTTATGCAGATGTGTGGTCATGCTGGGTGTTTCATTGGCTGTGGCGATGATCAGCGTATCCTTTGCAGCAGCGCTGCTGTCCTCGGTCTTTCCAGCTTCCTGGGACTCTCCGGCTTCGGTCTTCTCCGTCTCAGCGGAGGCGCTTTCACTCTCCTTGGGGGCAGGATTTCCGCAGCCTGTAAATAAACCTGCTGCCATTGTCAGTGCCAGAGCAGACGCAAGTCTGCGCATCTGTTTTTTCCTCATACTCGTTCTCCTTTTCTTTTTCATTTTTATTTGCATGCCGCGACACAATGCACTTTGTTATAATTTAAAAAATTTATACATTTTGAATTTTTTATTCAAATAATCATTCCTCACTCCATAAATATAGCAAATATCAACAAATAAATCAAGTAAATTCTTAAAATTTTTACATTTTTAACAAAAGCTATACCTGAAGTGTCTTTTCCAGCGCCAGGGCAAACTGATGCGGACAAGAGTTATTATTATGGCAGTCGATCCCCTTACATAAACGGATCAGTTCCTCTGGAGCCCGTCCATCGGCCAGTCTGGCGATCCCCTGGACATTTCCTTTACAGCCGCCGTGAAACTGTACATGGTACACCCGCCCGTCTTCCAGATCAAATTCGATTTTACTGGCGCATACGCCTTCAGTTTTATAAACGATATGTTTTTTCATTGTGATTTTTCCTCCTATTTAACAATTCCCGGCCTGCTGCCGGTCATACAGCCTCCTGTATGTTCCACAGGTTTCATACAGGGTGTCGTGATCTCCCTCCCCGCAGACAGTCCCCCGGTCCAGAACAACGATATGTCCAGCCTGTCGGGCTGCGTTCATATCATGGGTGACGATGACGCAGGACCGGCACTTCCTCTGGTCCCGGATATGGTCCTGGACCTCTGACGCATGGACAGGATCCAGATGGCAGACAGCCTCATCCAACAAAAGCACCTCGGGATCCTGGGCCAGCGCTCTTGTGAGTGCAAGCCTCTGCCGCTCCCCAGCAGAAAAACGGTTTCCCATTTCTCCTGTCTCCGACTGGAATTTCTTTGGAAGCTGGCAGATGAATCCGTAGGAGCAGGCCTGTCTGGCAGCCGCTTCTATCTGCCCTTCAGAGGGCGACTGGCGGGAGCCATAGACCAGATTACTTAAAAGGGAGCCGGACAGAAGGGGCGAATTCTGGGAGACCATCCGGAACCTGCTCCTCCAGTCCCTTAAGCGGAAATCCCCGATCTCCTTTTCCCCCAGTAAGATACAGCCTTCATCAGGAACAAAAAACCGCTCCAGCAGCTGAAGGACCGTGGTTTTCCCCGAGCCGCTGGGGCCCACGATGGCCGTGGTGGTTCCTGCCGGGACCGTAAACGTAGCACGGGATAAGACAGGCCTGTCCCCATAACGGAAAGAAACGTCCTGGAACCGGATATCCTGGCACAGCGTCTCCAGGGAGTCCCCCTTCTGTAAATCCTCGGCCGGTTCCAGAAGAAGCTGTCCAGCCCGCATACTGGCCCCCTGGGTCTCCTTCAGCGTCTGGTATGCGAAAATATACTGGATCGCAAAGACCGGGAGCATTTCCAGATACATATAAATCGTAATAAATTCTCCGGATTCCAGTTCTCCCCGGCTGATCAGAAACCCTCCGTAGATCAGGAAAAGGGCCTTTAAGAAGGCTTCACTGGTATAGATAAACGGCTGGGAAAAAAGGTTTACCCTGGCCTGATACAGGTCTGCCTCATACTGCCGCCGGGCGGCCTCCCGTCCTTTTTCTAATTCTGTAAGCTCCTCCCCATGGATCCTGATACCCCTGATATTGGAAAGCCGCTCCGCAATGACGGCTGTAAAATCAGAAAACCGCTCCTGGGTACGGCAGCTGGCTCTGAAAGCAAAACGTCCCGTCACAACGGATACCAGGATCAGCCAGGGAATGACCACAGCCATGGCGGCCACCATCCGTGGACTCATATGGTATACGTTTTTCAGCATAAGGAAAATCGTCCAGGTATTGGTGAGCACGCCAATGCAGCTGGAGATCCCATAGCTGATTCCGGAGGTATCCTGGGTGATACGGCTGATCAGGGAAGAAGGCTTATACGTCTGATATATGGTCATGGGAAGATATAAAAAATGTTCCCATATTTTTTTCCGAAGGACCCGGTCTGTATGAAGGCTGATCCAGGAGCCGAATACCGTGGAAAAAAAGGCAAGCAGCATGGAGAAAACCGTGATCCCCACATAATCCGCCAGCAGTCCCTTATCAAAAATCTCTCCCTGCATAATGGCTCCGGTCATCTGTGGAAGACGGACTGTGACCATGGAAATGAGAAGGCTAAAAATAAAGTCGGCCAGATACCAGATCCATGGGATCCCGCAGGCAGACAAAATATGGGCCAATGGCTTCCAGGACTGATCATTTTTTCGTTTCATAGTAAACTCCTTTCTGGAACAGACGGACCGGATTCCTGTCCTTTCAGTACGATGATCTGATCGGCGTCTTTAACGGCAGACCTTCTGTGGGCGATGACCAGGGTGGTCCGCCCTTTTCTAAGACGGGCCAGGGCCAGCTCTACCATATATTCTGATTCCGGATCGAGATTTGCAGTCACTTCATCCAGAAGCAGGATCCTGGGATTTTGAAGAAAGAGCCTGGCAAGGGAAAGCCTCTGGCGCTGGCCGCCGGAAAGCCCGCTGCCATTTTCGCCCAGCCGTGTCATAAGGCCATGGGGCATGGCGCTGATAAACTCCTCACAGCAGGAGTCCTGTATGGCCCGGCAGAGCTCCTGGTCTGTAACGGGCCTGTGGACACCGTAAAGGATATTTTCCCGGATCGTCCCAGAAAAAAGGAAGGGAGCCTGGGGAGCGTAACCGATCATACGCCTCCATTCCTCCAGAGGAAAAGAAGAAATATCCCTGCCGCCGATCCGGATCATTCCCCGGTCCGGGGTATAAAAGCGTTCCAGAAGCTGGAAAACGGTGGTTTTTCCAGCCCCGCTGGACCCAATGAGCGCCGTCATTTTTCCCTCTGCGGCTGTAAAGGTAAGATGTTCCAGGACCGGCTTCTCTCCATAGGAAAACGTCACGTCCCGGAAGCTTATATCCCCCTGGACAAAGCCTGAATCAGCGGAAGAGCCAGAGGTTTCTGTGGATTCCTCCATAAGCTCCGTGATCCGGCGGACGGCTCCCTGGGCAGACTTGACCGTGGTCCATATACTCATGATCCTGGAAAAAGAGTTCAGAAGATTCTGGGAGTATAGGTAAAATGCCACCCATACGTCAATGGTGATCTCTTTACGGGAGATCATCCACAATCCCAGTCCGATCATGGCTGCCGTATGGATCAGGGAAGCGAGGTTTTTCAGCTGGAGCAGGAGCGTATTGATCAGAGATCTGAAAAAATCCGCCTGGAACAGCTGGCTGATCCAGCCTGATCCCCGTTTTGTCTCCCATTCTTCTGCACAAAAGCCTTTTACAAGAGCCGGACTGGACAGGATCTCAGACAGGTGGCCCGTAAGCCCTGCGATCTTTTCCTGGATCTTCTGGTTCCATGAAAACTGGATCCTTCCCTGCCAAACTCCAAGACCATACAGAAACGGTATCATAACGGCTTCCAGGGCGGCCAGCTTCCAGTGATAGGAAAACAGGATCCCAAAGGCTCCAAAAAACATATAAAGCGACGATAATACGTTTCCAGGAAGAGTGGCTGTCAGGTCGCTGAGCTTTGAAGTATCCTGTGTGATGCGGCTGATCAGATTCCCGGATGGCTGGCCGTCGAAAAAAGGGACCGGCAGCCGGAGGATCTGTCCCCATATCATTTCCCGGAAGCGTAACGTCACCTTCGCACTGGCAGCTGCCAGCACAAACTGGTTTACGGAGGTGACGAACGCCTGGCCAAGGACAACAGCGGCCACCATGAGGGCCATGGTCTGATTTATGTTTCCCTGCATGATCTGCTGGGTATATGAAGGAAACAGCAGATACAGCTGGCTGGCCGATATGGACAGCAGCGTATAGAGCAGGATATAAAAATATGGCAGTCTGGCCTGGTGCAGCAGGCAGAAAAATGGTTTCCAGATTGGTTGTTTCATAAGCGTTGTCTCCTTTCATCTGCCCGATCATAACACAAAAGGCCAGATCTTTGGGGGATCTGGCCCGAATGGTATAAGGGACGTCATGAAAAGGAAACTGCCGGCCGGGTTCAGGACAATTTCTGTATGTTCAGGACAAAGGGTGGTCCCATGATAATGTAAGGCTCTGGATAAAGGTGTCTTCCAACAGGCAGGAATTCAATGCGGCGTTGCGGTAGGCCTCTAAAAGTTCCTGGACGATGGCCAGGCCTCTTCCCCTCCCGTTTCCTTTGGTACTTTCTCCTGTATGGACTCCTCTCTGCATGGTCTGGCGGGTAACAGAATTTCTGATGGTATAGGAGCAGCCATAGGGCTTTCCTGTGATGCGGATCTCGATCATACCTCCAGGGACCAGAAGAGCTTCCTCAATGGCGTTGTCCATCAGGATCCCAAGGATACGGGTCAGGTCGATGGGATCCATGCCCGCCTGCCACTCTTCGGGAAGGACCTGGACCATCATGGAAATGGATGCCTTCTGCTGTAAGGCCTGGGAAACCTTCAAAAAGAAAAATGCCCGCAGCGGCTCAGAGGGCAACTGACAGATGGAGGAAAGCAGCTCGCTCTGGCGGATGGTGTCCTGGGCATAGGGATAGATCCTTTTCCAGAAAAAGTCCTTCATTTCCTGATTTTCACTTTCATTCACGAAATTTCCCATAGTAAAGAAAATATTTTTAATGTCGTGGCGGATATCCTGCATCGCCGAAAGGGTCCCTCTGAGATTCTGGTAATAGGAAGCGAGACCTTCTTTTTCCAGCTGGCTGAAGGACGCGTAATCTTTATAAAAGGCCACCCGGAACAGCAGCCGGAAAAACAGGAGCTGGATCGCCAGGAAAACCAGGCATAAGGCCGGAAATAAGAGAAACACCAGCATATTCTGGGAGGACATAATGGAAAAGGGCAGGAACATGGCTGTACAAAACGAAAGAATCAGAGCGGAGCATAGAAAATAGTAGGATTCTATGGCCGGATATTTTTTCCCGAGCTGATTCAGCCTTTCCACGGCATCCCCCAAACGATGGCGCAGAAAGCCAGACAGCTCCTGCTCCCAAAAGCAGATACAGCCCTGTGACGGCGACAAGCGCCAGCGCATGGTTTCCAAAGGCCTTCTGGAAAAAGGGAACGGCAAAATGGATGGCCAGGAAAAATCCATAGGCGGAAACAGACAGGACCACAAACGAGAGATAGCAGAAAAACTGGTTCCCCCGGAGGCTGTGAAGGCTCAGTCTGACAGCTGTATGATATGTACAGAAGATCAGCCAGAACAGCCAGAGATGCCCCAGCAGGACGGAGGTGGAATTGAACAGCCTTGCCGGAAACAGAAAAGCAGCAAAAAGGAACAGGAGATCCTCCGTATGGAATGGGATCAGGTCCAGAAGCCGGATCTGGACGGTCAGAAGGAATGCAAGAGCCACAGAAAGGAATACTTCCGAATGGATGCTGACCTTCCAGACAAAAAAAAGCTGGAAGAACGGCATCAGGAATGCGGCTGAAAGCGCCAGCAGTCTGGATCGGAAACGTTTTACAAGAAAAAGGATCCCGCATAAAAAGACAAAATGCAGAGCAAAAATGCCCAGCTCTTCCAGGACGTCCGGCAGCATCCGGGAAAAGGGCATATGGGAACCCTTGCTTGAAAAGATATCAACAACCATCGGAAAACTCCTTTCTTCTGATGCAGTATCCTGCCATCAGCTTTCTCTTTCCAAAAGCACAGGAGACCGCTTCGCCATTGGAAAGACGGAGCATGCCGTTCTCCAGGGAAAGCACATGGGACTGGTTGACCAGTACGGAGCGGTGGCATCTGATAAAGCGGTCCCCCAGCAGCTCCTGTGCGTGATCCATGGTGTCCCGCACTGTGACCGCAGAGCCGTCGAGGGTATGGTAGCAGATGGAATGGGCAACGGTTTTCACAGAATCCACATAGCAGATATCGTCGATGGGCAGCCGCACTGTTTCGTCGATCCCTAACGGGATCTCGATTGAGGGCCTGCATCCTCTCTCCTCCTTCCGGGGCGAGGCAAGCGTCAGATAGCGGCTGAATTCACGGACCATTTTCTCATGATCCAGGGACTTTTCAATAAAGCCAAGGGCCTGTATGCCGCTTTTCAGGATCTCCATCCCCTTATCTGTATGGCTGGTCACAAATACGATCTTTCCCTGGGGATCGGTCTGGTAGATCTGCCGGACCAGATCGATCCCGTTCAGCTCCTGCCTGCCCAGATCAAAATCCAGGAAATAGAGATAGGTCCCCGGATTTTTCTGTATAAAGCCCAGCAGTTCCCTGCCCGAAGCGGTAAGGCAGGCGATCCTGGCATTCTGTCCACAGCTTTCTATGGATCGCTTTAGCAGCTCGGAAATAGTATGGAGTGTAAAAGAATCATCATCACAGACAATCACAGGGAGCATAAAAAACCTCCTTCAGAATAACTGTTTTTATCGGGACCGGCTCCGTCGGACTCCGTTTATTATATCAGAAACCCTAAAAAATCCTATCTGTTATCCCGAAATTTCTGTCTGATCCTATGTGATCCCTTACCTTTACCGTCTGCCGGTCTTTCCCCAAAACAAAAAAAGATACCGTAAAAGCAGCGCCGCAGCCGCCTTTGCAGTATCCTTTTTTCCAGCTTCCGTACCCGGATCAGAGCGGAAGGAGCCCCAGGGCCTCTCCCATCCAGTATACCAGTCCCAGGGCCCAGCTGGCAAAGATCCCATACAGGATCACCGGACCGGCGATGGTAAAGATCTTACAGCCGATACCGAACACATGGCCCTCAGCCCGGTATTCGATGGCTGCGGCCGCCACAGAATTGGCAAAGCCTGTAATGGGCACCAGAGCTCCTGCGCCTGCGAATTTCACGATCCTCTGGTAAAGTCCAAGGCCCGTTAAGAGCACGCTGGCGGCAATAAGCGTTAAGGTGGTCCAGGCCGCAGCCGTCTCCTTCTCCATGCCCATGGTGCCGTAAAGGCCCAGACAGGCCTGTCCTATGGTGCAGACCGCCCCTCCCGCAAGAAATGCCCGTAGCATATTTTTTACAGTGCTGTGGACCGGGGTGATCTCCTTGACGTACGTTCCGTATTCTTTTTTCTCGATCTCCATCAGTTACCTCCAAATCCTCTGGAAAAATAGACCATGGCTCCTACGAATTTCCCGGCGGCAATGGAAAGGATCAGATACTGGATCCCCACCGCAAGCCCCAGACGCCGTCCCAGCACTGGAAGCGCCTTTAAGGTCTCTGCCAGGGACATCACCAGGCACCCCACGAACACTCCCAGGGCCAGTCCCCACAGGGCCAGGAACGCAGTTCCGGCTCCTGCCAGGGGCAGATGGAACAGGTCCATAAGGTTCCCGGCCGTTCCCCCCAGGATCAGCAGGGTCTCGTAAAGGATCACATGACATCTTGTGTGTGTCACTCCGATGAGCCGAGGAAACACGCCGATGATGGCCAGAAAGGCAAAAATCCCTGCGGCGATGACTCCTCCGGAGCTGAGTCCGATGAAGCAGAGAGCCAGCTTACCGTACATCGGTCTGCGCCTCCTTCCTTCCGGCATTCTGGATCAGGGCCTTATCCAGGTTCTCCTCATAAAGCCGCATCTCCACTTCAATGGGAGTCGGGTCCACGGTGATCTTCCAGGAAGCAAAATGGTTGAAAAACACCAGGATCCCCAGGGAAAGCCCCACTGAATACGAGATCTCCAGAACCGTGATCCCCTGGGGCTCTGCCCCCATGATGAGCCGGTAAAGATTTCCGAACACGTCGGTGACATTGGCGTCGTTATTGAAGGTCATGATGGCAAAGGCCGCTCCACAGAAGGAGACCGCCGATACAAAGGCCGTTTTCATCCACTGGAGGGCTGCTCTTCGCTTTATCTGTGGATTATATGAAACGATAAAATCCGTTTCCCCGACACTGTTTATCTGGATGGAGGAGCCAGTCCCTTCCAGCTCCTCCAGAAGATCCATGACACTCCCCACATAAGAGGCCTCCCGGTCCCGCTCCTTAAAGGATGTGACCTTAAGGGCCTTGATCCTGGCCTCCGCCGCCTTATTCCGGCAGTGGACCTGGGCGATATCCTTTACCCTTACCTCCGGCTCATGCACCTCTGTGCTCTGGGATATCTTTATATAGACCGTATCGCTCAAAGCTCCACCAGCTTCCCGTCCTCGTGGAAGACCAGGGTCCCCTCCGGTCCCTCCTCTGCTCCCTGCATGCCGCAGATCATATACCAGACCATAAATACAATGACAGCAAAAAACATTGCCGATGCAAAAATCTGAAGTCCGTGTTTCATTGGTCTCTCCTTCTTTCCTTTTATCCCTAGTATGCACAGACTCTGTTTTATTATTCCAGCATCCGCTCCCTTAGCTGCCTCAGGATCTTTTTTTCCAGTCTTGAGACCTGGACCTGGGAGATACCCAGCTCCGATGCAATGACGGTCTGTGTCTTATTCTCAAAATACCGTTTTAAGATGATCTGCTGCTCCTGCTCTCCCAGGTCCTTTAAAAGCGCCGTTAAGACCATACGGTTTAAGACCCGGTCATTCTCTGAATTTTTTTCTGCGATCCGGTCCATGAGACAGCCGCCGTTTTCATCATCCCGGCCCACAGGGCGGTAAATGGACTCCACCTCCGCCCCCGCCTCCAGGGATGCGGCCACCTCCTCGCGGCTGGCTCCCACCTCCCTTGCCAGCTCCTCGATGGTGGGCTCCCGGCCCAGGGAAAACTCCAGCCGTTCCCTGGCGGCCCCGGTCTTTGCGGCCAGCTCCTTTAAGGGACGGCTCACCTTGATCATGCCGTCGTCCCGGAGAAACCTCCGGATCTCTCCAGTGATCATGGGGACCGCATAGGTGGAAAGCTTTACATCCATGGACAGATCGAACTTGTCGATGGCCTTCATAAGCCCGATGCTCCCGATCTGGAACAGGTCCTCCAGCTCATAGCCGCGGCCCGCAAACCGCCGGACGATGCTCCAGATCAGTCCCATGTTCTCTGTAACCAGCGCATCCCTGGCTTCTTTATCTCCCTGGTGTGCCCGTCTGATGTACTCCATGGTGTCTGTCATCTGCGTCACCTGCCGATTTTCTTTCTCATGGTCACTGTGGTGCCGGAGCCTGGGGCGGACACCACCTCCACCTGATCCATAAAGGCCTCCATAAATGAAAAGCCCATGCCGGACCGCTCCCCGTCCGGTGCTGTGGTGTACATGGGCTCCATGGCCTTTGCCACATCCCGGATCCCCACGCCCTCATCCTGGACCAGCACCGTCAGAACGTCCTCCTCCACCGACACCTCCAGGGTAATGGTACCCTCTCCTCCCTGGTAGCCGTGGATCACCGCATTGGTCACTGCCTCAGACACTGCTGTCTTCACATCCTCGATCTCCTCCAGGGTCGGGTCCATGCGGCTTAAAAACACCGCCACCGCCACCCGGGCGAACTCCTCATTTTCTGATACACTGTCCATTTTTATGGTTACGACTTCTCTCTTTTTCATGGCATCTCCACCCCCTGGCCGCCAAAGGCCGCCTCTTCTGAATCATACATCTCCATCAGCGCCGGGATCCCGGCGATCTTTAACACCCGCAGTACCTGGGGACCTGCTCCGTAAAGACAGGTCTTCCCGCCGCTGGCCTTCATCTCCTTGTACCGGTTCAGCAGGATGCCGATACCAGAGCTGTCCATGAACTCCGTCCCTGTAAAATCAAAAAGGATCCTGGAAATATAATTTTCTGCCATGAGCAGATCCGTCTCATATTTCAGGTTCCGGCAGTTGTGGTGGTCCAGCTCCCTGGGCAGATGGATCACCAGGGTCCGGCCCTTGGCCTCATAAATAAATGATGGTTCCATACTATGTCTCCTTTCCTATGACATAAAAAAAGACCCTGCAGCTTTTCTTCTGTAAGGTCTTTTTCATCAGGCATGCGCCTGTCTCCGCTAATATCCCCGCTCTGCCCTGGCCGATTCCGCCAGCGGTGAATCGGCAAAGTTCATAATCACCTGGCCGAACAGCTGGTCCGCCGTCTCCTCATCGCCTTTGGTCTTATAGATCATGGCCATGTTGAAGATGATCTGGGGATTCTTATCGTTGATCTCCATATATTTTTCGTAGTAGTGAAGGGCCGTGTCATAATCTCCGGCCGCTGTGCTCTGGGCTCCCAGGCTTTCTAAGACCGCCGGGGCGCTGGCATTCATTTCTGCCTGGAGCTCTCCCAGGACGCCGGCCATGCTCTCATCGGTAATCTTACTCTGGTCCAGGCCGATATAAAGCTGTACTGCCGTCTGGATGTCTCCCTTCCTCCAGGCGTTTAGGATCTGTACCATGGTCCCGTACTGGGACAGGGTGCTGTCTGAATCGCCCATGAGGCTGCTTAGGTTTTCCTCCGCCGCCTCCTTTTCCTGGCGGTACTGGTCCGCCTCCTTCTGGAGACTGTCGGCCTTCTGGTTGGCCAGGTTCAGCTTATCGGCGTAGGCCCGCATCTCCTGGTTATGCTCATAATTCAGCGAACGCTCCCTGGCCGGCATCACCATAAACACCACCAGCACCGCCCCCAGGACCAGACCGATGGCAATGTTGATGATGGACTGCCAGCCGGTATTTTCCTTGTAGGTGGGCGGCAGGATCACGTCATCGTCCTGCATCTCCCGGTGGGAAAAGGCGTTTTTCATCTTCCGCTTTTCCACATCGGCCTTTCCGGTCCTGGATTTCACATATTCCATGTACCGCTGGGCCTTCTGGTTGGTCTTATCGATCTGTAAGACCTTAAAAAGGGACTTTCCCGCCTTTGTATGATCCCCGTGCTCCATATAAAGAAGGGCCAGGAGCAGATGGGCCTTTACAAAGTTGGGCTTTTCCTCCACGATCCGCTTCAGCTGCAGGACCGCCAGGTCGTCGCTGCCGCCCTGGGCATGGAACAGCGCCTGGTTATACTTTTTTATGGTCTGGCTGGCGATCTCCAGCTGGCCCGGCTTCCTCTGGACCTCATCCAGATAATGGTCCGCCCGGTTATTCTCCGGCTGGAGATTGATGCTGATGACCCACTGGGTCAGCGCATCAGAGGTCTCCCCCATCTCATAAAAGATCAGTCCCAGGAGATTCCTGGCGTCCGTATGATATTTGTTGAACTGCAGCGCCCTCTTCAGGTACAGCGCGGCCCCGGAAAGATCTCTTTCCTTCGCCATTTCCAGGCCGCGGTTATAGTAGCTGTTGGCCGCAAACTGGATCTTCTGCAAATAGTCCATAGATTATTTTTCCTTTATCTCCTTCATGATCTCCATCATGATGTCTGCCATATCCGTCAGATCGCTCTTTATAATGGCGTCGCTGACTGCCTCCACCTCAAGGCTGGGCTTAAACCGCTGGATCTCTTCCTCAAAATCGATCATAGTTCTTCCTCCATCCAGGCCGCTGCCGCCGTCCGGATCTCGCCAGCCAGATAAAGGGATCCTGCAATAAACGAAAGATCCTGGCCGGTCCGGTCTGCCAGCAGTGCCTCAAAGGCTTTTTTCGTAGTTTCAAAGCAGCGGATCCTGGCTGTTTCCGGCATCCGCTCCCTGGCCGCCTGGAAAAGCCCGTCCACGGAAAGGGCCCTGGAGGTATCCGCCGCCGTCAGATAACATTCATCCGGCTGAAGGCTCCGGCCGATCTCTTCCAGCATCCGTCCGTACTCCTTGTCCGCTGCCACGGCAAATAAAAGCCTGGTGGTCTCCGGTCTCCGTTCCCGCTTTAAAAGACAGGCCGCCTCCAGAAAGGCCCGGATCCCGTCCTCATTATGGGCGCCGTCCAGATAGACCCCGGGAAGCAGGCGTTCCATCCTGGCCGGCCATCTGGCGCTCCTTAAGCCCCGGCGCACGGCTTCTGCCGGGATACCAAGACCGGACACAGAAAGGGCCGTCACCGCCAGGGCTGCGTTCTCTGCCTGGTAGGGGGCCGGAAAGCCCACGGTAAATTCCTCTGTCTTTCCCAGGTAATCCCACTGGAAGACCAGCGTTTCCCCCTCCAGGCGGAAGGGGACGCATCCCACCGGGAACGCCGGACTCCCTTTCTTTTCTGCCGTTTCAAGGATCACAGCCTCCGCCTCCGGACAGGAATCGTCATAGACGGCCGGACAGCCGGGCTTTATGATCCCTGCCTTATGTACTGCGATCTCACCGGCCGTATGGCCCAGAAAGGCCGTATGGTCGATGCTCACAGACGTGATCACAGAGACCAGGGGATGTTCCACCACATTTGTCACATCGTAAAGGCCTCCCATACCGGTCTCCAGCACCAGGACCTCCGTCCCGGCTCTGGAAAACAGCACCATCCCCATATAAAAAAGAAACTCAAAATACGTGGGATGCGGCTTCCCCTGGGCGGTCCACTGGCCGGCGGCCCCGTATACGGTCTCAAAGGCCTGGTCAAAAGCCTCCCGTGAGACCATCTCCCCCTGGATCAGAAACCGTTCCCGGATATCCGAAAGATGGGGCGAGGTAAAGGCTCCGCAGCAAAGCCCGGCCTCTTTTAAGGCCGAGGACAGAAAGGCGCACACAGAGCCCTTTCCGTTGGTCCCGGCCACATGGAAGATCTTCATTCCCCTGTCCGGGCTTCCAAGAAGCTCCAGAAATGCCCTCACATCCTCCATCCCGCTCTTTTTTTTCGCAAAGGACGGGATCCGTTCCAGGTACTGTTCTGCCGTTTCTTTCTGTTTCCTTTTCATACCGCCTGTACCTCCCATCATACTAGAAATCCAGACTGCCTGCAAGCAGAACCCATCGTTCTGTTTCGACAGCCTGCGGCAGTCTGGTGATCTCTGGAATTTTTTTATTTTACAAGCTGGCCCAGACGCTCCTTTACCTGGTCCATCATCTGGGTATATTTGGAAAGCTTCGCCTTCTCCTCATCGATCTTGGCCTGGGGCGCTCTGGAAACGAATTTCTCGTTATTTAACATTCCGTTTACCCGGGCAAGCTCCTTTGCCAGGCGCTCCTCCTCTTTTTTCAGACGCTCTACTTCCTTCTCGATGTCCACCAGCTCTGCAAACGGCATATAAATGGCCGCCTGGGGAGCTACTGCGGATACGGCGTCCTCAGCAATGCCGTTCTTATCTGCCTGGATCGCTACCTCGCTGGCATAACCCAGGGTCCCGAAGAATACCTTACTGTGCTCAAAGATCTCCCGTACCTCCTGGTCCTCAGAAACCACGAATACCTTGGCCTTTTTGCTGGGCGGAACGTTCATGGAGGTACGCACGTTCCGGATCGCCCTCACGGCTCCCTTGATGATCTCCACGGCATGCTCCTCGGGACCAAAGTTCCTTTCCTCCTTGTAGACCGGCCAGGAAGAGATCATGATGGACGGCTCCTCCTCCTGCAGGTTGCAGAAGATCTCCTCTGTGATAAAGGGCATGAACGGGTGCAGGAGCTTTAAGGAATCCATGAGCACCGTCCGTAAGGTCCAGATGGCCGCAGCCTTGGTGGTATCGTTATCATCCCAGAGACGTGGCTTCACCATCTCGATGTACCAGTCGCAGAATTCCTCCCAGATAAAGTCATAGACCTTCTGGAGGGCGATGCCCAGCTCGAACTTATCCATGTTTTCAGTGACTTCCTTCACCAGGCTGTTGGCCTTGGAAAGGATCCACTTATCGGCCATGGTCAGATCCGCCGGCTGTGCGTCCAGGACCGGAGCCTTTTCAATATTCATCATAATGAAGCGGCTGGCGTTCCATACCTTATTGGCGAAGTTTCTGCTGGCCTCCACCCGCTCCCAGTAAAAACGCATATCATTGCCCGGCGCGTTTCCGGTCATTAAGGTCATGCGGAGGGCATCGGCGCCGTATTTGTCGATGACCTCTAAGGGATCGATGCCGTTTCCTAAGGACTTGCTCATCTTCCGTCCCTGGGAATCCCGCACCAGTCCATGGATCAGCACTGTGTCAAAGGGACATTCTCCCGTCTGCTCCAGGCCGGAGAATACCATACGGATCACCCAGAAGAAGATGATGTCGTAGCCGGTCACCAGAACGTTTGTGGGATAGAAGTACTCCATCTCCTCTGTCTTTTCCGGCCAGCCTAAGGTAGAGAAGGGCCAGAGAGCAGAGGAGAACCAGGTATCCAGGGTATCCTCATCCTGCTTTAAGTGGGTGCAGCCGCATTTCGGGCATTTTTCCGGCATGGATTTCGCCACCACCATCTCGCCGCACTCCTGGCAGTAGTAGGCCGGGATCCGGTGTCCCCACCAGAGCTGCCTGGAGATGCACCAGTCGCGGATCCCCTCCAGCCAGTGGAGATACGTTTTTCCAAAGCTCTCCGGAACGAATTTCAGCTTTCCGGTCTTTAACGCCTCAATGGCCGGCTTTGCCATTTCGTCCATGCGCACGAACCACTGGGGCTTTACCATGGGCTCTACTGTGGTGCCGCAGCGGTCATGGGTCCCCACGTTATGGGAGTGGGGGACCACCTTCACCAGAAGGTCCTGCTCCTTCAGATCCTCCACCATAGCCTTTCTTGCCTCATAACGGTCCATGCCGAAATATTTTCCGGGAACGTTTATGGTGGCGTCGTCATTCATGATGCAGATCTCTTCCAGGTTATGGCGCTTTCCCACCTCAAAGTCGTTGGGATCATGGGCCGGTGTGATCTTCACACAGCCAGTCCCGAACTCCTTGTCCACGTATTCATCGGCCACCACCGGGATCTCCCGGTCCGTTAACGGCAGCTTTAACATCTTGCCGATCAGGTCCTTATATCTTTCATCCTCCGGGTTCACAGCCACAGCCGTATCTCCCAGCATGGTCTCCGGACGGGTGGTGGCGATCTCCACAAAGCGTCCTTCCTCGCCCACGATGGGGTAATTGATATGCCAGAAGAAGCCGTCCTGCTCCTCGTGGTTCACCTCCGCGTCGGAGATGGACGTCTTACATACGGGACACCAGTTGATGATCCTGGAGCCCTTATAGATATAGCCTTTTTCGTAAAGTCTTGTGAACACCTCTAATACCGCGTCCGAGCAGCCCTCGTCCATGGTGAACCGCTCCCGGTCCCAGTCGGCGGAGGAGCCCATTTTATGGAGCTGGCGGATGATGCGGCTGCCATACTCGTCCTTCCACTTCCAGGCCTCCTTTAAAAAGCCCTCCCGGCCCAGGTCGTTCTTGTCGATGCCTTCCTTTTTCAGCTTATCGATGACCTTGACCTCTGTGGCAATGGCCGCATGGTCCGTACCCGGCTGCCAAAGGGCCTCGTAGCCCTGCATCCTCTTATAGCGGATCAGGATGTCCTGCATGGTGTTGTCCAGGGCGTGGCCCATATGGAGCTGGCCTGTGATATTGGGCGGAGGCATTACGATGGTAAAGGGCTTCTTCCCTTCCCTCTTTCCTCTCTCTGCATCGGCATGGAAATATTTATTGTCCAGCCATTTCTGGTACAGACGGTCCTCAATGGCCGCCGGATTATAGGTCTTTTCCAGTTCTTTCATAACTGCTCCTCTCCTTTATGTTCCATCTCTTTTGTATCCCTACATCTGTTTTCTTACCACCCGGTACTCATCGCCGGGCTGGTAAAACGGGCAGGAAAAATCCGAGCCCCGCAGAAATGCGGACATCTCATCCTCATCCAGATCTGCCTCACAGACGTAATACTCATATTCCTCATCATAGGCGTAAAACGCGCAGCTTTCGCAGCCGCCCTGGGGCTTATTCATTGGAATACGCCTCCATTTCGTATGCGCCGTATACGGTTCCCTTATACTCCAGATGATCTGGTATGTGGGAAACGGTCTTAAAGCCTGCGGCCTCATAGCAGGCCTTTGCCTGGGTATTTTTATCGAACACCGCCAGGGACGCCTTTTTCATCCCCAGCACCTGGAATACATACCGCAGGATCTGGCCGGCAAATTCCTTTCCCAGGCCCTTTCCCCGGATCTCCGGGGCAGTCACGATAAATCCCACCCGGGCTTCGGCATCTTCATAATCCGCCTTTCTGACCAGGAAATGGCCCACAGGCGTTCCCTTTTCATCCAGGGCCGTCATCGGCCAGCCGTCGGTCTCCTGCAGACACCACCGGGCAAAGTATCCGTCCAGCTCTTCGATGGTCAGGGGATATGAAAATTCCCCGCAGCTCCACATTAAAAAATCTTCCTCACCGGCGTTTTCCCACCATTCCAAAAGGTTCCAGGCGTCTCCCGGTTTATATGGCCTTAAACGAATCATAGAATTCTCCTTAAAAAGAAAACGCCCTCTGCAAATGCAAAGGGCGAAATACCGCGTTACCACCTTTATTCACCGCAGCTGCGGCGATCTTTCCGGTCCATAACGGAAACCACCCGGAAACGGCTGGACAGGCATTCGCCCCTCACCGCTTCAGCTCCAAAGCTACCTTCCGTACCTGCATTCCCGGCCTGTCTTTCAGCCTGCGGACAGTCCTCTCTGCTGGCGCCTGGTACGTACTCCTCTTCTTCCCAGCTTTTTCATATACCCAATAATATAGTGGAATCTTTTCTCCTTGTCAAGGGCCTTATGGTATTTTTACAGCATCTTCCTGTATTCCAGCTTCCACTGGTTCAGTACCTTTGCGGCTCCCTCCAGCCTTTTTTCCGGATCCCTGTCGAAAATTTCCTGGAGCCGTACCGCAGGTCCCGTCTGTCCGGCCCTGACCAGAGCCTCGTTAAACTCCCGGTCCCAGCCCTCTGTATCCTGGGAAGCCAGAAGCTCCCGGCACCGGTCCTTCATGGAAAGCTCCGGATCCAGCTTTGTAAGGAAATACATCCCCTTCAGATACGCGGCCTCTGGCTTTTCATTCCAGGCGCAGACATAGGCGTCCATGGCCTTCTGGAAAGAGAACAGCTCCCCATAGCAGGCTCCCAGGTTGTTCCAGACCTTTCCCCTGAATTCATGGGATAAGCTCCTGCCTTCCCCATTGTCCAGGATCCGTTTGTACATGGAGGCCGACCGGCCGTAAAGCCCCAGGCTGTAAAAGTAATCGGCCCTTTTCTTTTCATATTCATGGGAGGACAGCTTCCTAAGGCCCGCCACCTTCTGCCGGTAGGCCGCCTGCTCTGCCTGGGTATAGAAAGCGCAGTCCTGGAGGATCAGGAACAGAAGCTCATCCGACGGCCCCCGGCTCTGGATCCACTTCTGGATCCGCTCCGCCAGGAACGGAAGCCTCAGCTCAGTCCGTAAAAATGCCGCCAGGCGCTCGTTCACAAAATCCTCCATCACCAGGAGAGGATGATGATAGATCACGTAATTCAGTTCCTGGGAGGAATACAGATGGACCCCCAGCTCCTCGACAAAATAGGGGGATGTCACCGGTTCCTGACGGCACAGGATCAGGCTCATACTCTCACCTCCTGACGGATCTCAGCGTCTGTTTTCGGGAACAGCTCTCCAAAGCCCCGGTCCACGATCTTCACCACCATGGTCCTTTCATCCAGAAAGCCCACGGCGATCCGCACCCTGGTGGTCTTTGGAGGACGTTTGGGAAAGCCCTCCAGCGGGATCCGGACCAGCCTCTTCTGCTTGGGATTCTGGGGCGATGTGATGATCAGCTCGATCTCCTCCTGACCGTCCAGGATCACCTCCAGAACGCTCCTGGCCTCATACCAGCTCTCTCCGGCGGAGGCCAGGGCGATCTGGATCCGGCTGTCCCGCTTCATGACCTCCATAGCCACCGTGGATCTTAATTTTCCCTCACACAGACATACAAAGGGATAGGAGGATCTCTCCTCCAGATAGTCCCCGGCCTTTAAGGCCGCTCCCCGGGCAAAAAGGGATGGCTCCGCAAACACCCGTCTCCGGTGGCACACCTGCTTCATAAATTCTGGAGCCCAGTCAGTCCTTCCAAAGCCCTTTCCCGTTAAAAAAATTGAGGAATACAGCTTTTTCTGGAGAAGCCGTTCCCCGCAGGCACAGAGGATCTGATCGGCCATCCTGGCTCCGGAGGGCGAATCCAGCACATTAAGGCTGAAGCCCTCCTCCAGATCCTCGTGCTCCGCCCAGGCCGTCATCTGCCTCGGCCCCTGGACCACCTTCAGCTCATAATACCGCAGTGCCTCATCCGACAGGGAAAACATCCCCACCTGGCCGCCCCATACGTCCCGCCTCTGGCTCAGAACGTAGTAAACGAAGCACTCCGTATGGCTGGCAATGTGGACCAGATCCCTGGAGATCCCCAGAGCGTCTGCACAGCCCATAAGACAGTCCATCAGCTTCATTTCCATATTTTCCAGGGAGATCACCAGCTGGGCCACCGGCACACCCGGATATTCCGCCCGGATCATGGCCAGGATCCGTTCCATATACATCCTTAAAAGCTCTGCTCCCTGGTATTTCACCGACGAGATGGTGGCGGTCCCATCCTTTACAGCCAGGCTTAAGAGCTTGTCCACGATCACGCCCTCGCCCATCAGTGTATATTTATACGCTTCCTCGCCCACGTACCACCCGCCGTCTGTTTTTTTCCGGCAGATGACCGTGGGGATCACCCAGGTCTCATCCCGTCCGGCCACCGCCGCCTGGGTATAGGCATCGCACAGGTCGATTCCGATTATCAGTTTGTCCATTTCATTTTCCTCTTACTCCGCCAGCGGGAACAGCTCTTTTGCCGCCTGGCTTTCTGTCACATACCGCACCATGGCCTCCTTAAGCCTCCGGTCGTCCTTCATAGCCAGACAGAGTCCCATGGTATTGAGGGCGGAAAAACGATTTCCCCGGTCCCCGGCGGCCGCTTCCCGGCAGGAGATCCTGCCGCTTGCCTTTTCCACCGGCTCCCCATTCTCATATTCGCTTATGGTATATTCCATGACCTCGCCCTCGAACAGAAGCTTCTGGCGCACATAGATCCCCTTATACACCGGCTTCAGCTCTTCCTCATGGAACTCCTCCTCATCGGGAAGAACACGGACCATGAGCACCGGACGTCCCTCCGGCGCGCCGCGGTACTCCACGATCTCCTTATCCAGCAGTTCTCCCGGAAGGTCCACATAGGGAGCCAGATCCTTAAAATATGCAAAAATCATCCCCTGGTCCAGCAGGACGGCCATACACCGGCGGCATACCTGCTGCTGCTCCTTCTCCAGGGACGGCAGACCGGCGTAATATTTTGTCATGGCCATCAGATAGATCTCCGGCAGCTTCCGGATCTCCTGGCTTCCGTTGATGGCCCCCTCCAGATAGGCAAACACCCGGTCCCCCGGCGTCTGGTCCTTTAAGAAATAATCCACGCAGCGGATGGTAAAATATGCCTTTACAATGGCATCGCTGGTCTTTTTCCTTCCGGCATAAAGATCGAATACCGTATCCAGGTGTTTATCGCTTCCGGTGAACAGAAGCTGGGCCAGGAGCCGTTCCTCCATATCATAGGTTTCTGTATGCTCCCGGACCGCCTGTACCAGGATCCGGTACATATCGCTGTTGGCACCGTTGAAGTATCTGCACAGATAATCCAGGATCACGCCGTCGCCTTTTCCGGACAGGAAGATCCTCCTGGCCATATGTAAAAGCAGGTCGTCCGTCTCCGCCAGATTCTGTGAGATCAGCTTTGTGCACAGCTTTAAAAGCCGTTTGATCTTCAGGCCCTCTTCTCCGAATTCACGGATCATATCATAGGCTTCCTTATAAAGATCCTGGCTGATCAGCGTTTCACAGATCCCCACCCGTTCCATCCGGGACAGGCGTTTTTTGTCCAGCCGGAGAAGATAGGCTCCTCCCTCTTCGTTCATGGCCTCCTCACCGTTCCTTGCCGGGTCATTATAATAGGCGATGATCCGGGTGAGCATTTTCTGCTGGTACAGCTCCTTCACCGGAAGAGAATCCAGGGCATCCTGGAGTACGCGGATCCCGTCTCCGTCTATCTCCTCTTTTTCCATGATCCCAAGGCAGGCCCGCATTTTCAGCATGGGGTGGTCCGGGAACATTTCAAAGCACCGTTCCTCCAGCTCCCGTTCCTCCAACACCGGCTCTTTTGTATAGGGAACGTCCATATACCGGTTTCCATACACATCCTGGAACAGGAGCACACAATCGTCAAAATATAAGGGCACATACGCCGTCCCGTCGTTTAAGGGATAGGCATCCTCTCCCTCCAGAAGGGCGCTGCCCACCACCACATATTTCATGGACGCATCCTGGCAGCAGATCCGGTTGGCCCTTAAGATCCCCGGCAGTACCCTTGCCACCTGGGCGTCGATGATATCCCGGTAGATCATGTGCCGGTAGATCACCGCCAGAAAGCGGTCGATCCGCCCCTCAAAAAGCTGCTCCATGGCAAACTTTTCCATTTCCCGCTCATAGGCCTTATAAAGCCTGTCTCCGGGCTTTAAATACGTCAGAACGTTGGCGTAGAGCACGGAACGGCTGCGGCGGTCCATGTGGCTGTGCTCATAAGAAAAATACAGGAGCACCTGCTTCGGCAGCATCTGGTCATAGGAGGCCGGCAGGGAATACAGGTAATATTCATAGATCCTGGTGAGGCTGATCTCCTCCCTGATCCCCTTTTCATACCAGGGGAAGCAGGCAGCCGTGCGCATATTGCCCTTGATCAGCAGACAGCACACCGCCGTCAGGATCTCTTTCTCCGGATATTTCTCATAAAGGGCCGCCAGGAGCCGGTAGTAAAGCCGGTGGAAAAATTTCACCCCAGAGGCCAGGGACGCGGCCCGCAGGGCCAGCGCCTCTCCTATCATGCCATGGGTCACACCGTAATACAGAGCATGGATCTCAAAGGGCTCCATATTCACCAGAAGGGCCGGATCCTTTTCCAGAAGCCGGCAGGCCTCAATATACAGGAAGGGACTGTGGCATCCGTTCCTGTACTGGGTCTTGAAGCTGTCAAACAGCGCCGGGCCCTCCTCAAACAGCTCCGGCTCCATCTTTAAAAGCAGGAGCTGTAAATAAAACCGTCCCTTCCGCTTATCCAGCTTCTTTCTCAAAAGCCGCAGCACCGCATCCCTCCTGGTCTCATCGGGGTTCACCCGGTACTGGAGGTACTGGTAAAAGCAGTACAGGGTCCCGGTCCTCTCCTCCTCTGCCGCGATCTGGTCCCGGCAGCTGTCCAGACACAGGGCCGCCTGATCCGGCCGTCCCGCATCCAGATACGTCTCCGCCTGGAACAGGGAGTGGAGCAGAGAGCTGCCGCAGGCCCCGCGGATGGCGTCCAGCTCCCTCTGGAGCTTCGTTAAAACCTTTGCCGGATCATTTTTCCCGCTTTCATACTCCTCCCGGAGCGTCAGATACCGGGCTATGCTGGACCGGGTGATCTCCCGGTCCCTGGCTGCCGCTCCCAGCTCATTTCCAGCTGTGGCCGTGATCCGGACCGCCGTTTCTCCGTGGACCGTCAAAAACCGGATGGCCCCCAGGTTCTTTCCCCTGTGCAGCCGCTCCGGATGGATCTTAAAAGCCAGGTCAAAGCGGCCGTCCGTAAAGTCTGCCTGGGTCACGGTCTTCTGGGAAAGCTCAATGAAATCCCCGTCAGCCTTCACCTCCATATATACATAGCCCCAGCCATTTTTCTGGAGGACGATCCGGTCGCTCACCTGTTTTTTCGGATTATCATACGTTTTGGATGCGGCTGAAAGAGTCAGCTCCACCGGCTCCTTCACTCCCAGCCCCAGGAAAAACTCCTCCAGGGCGTTCTGCCGGTTTCCATGGCCTCGGATCCCGTCAAAGACTGCCCGTACCCGCAGGTCCTGGAGGAAGGGTGCGTCCGTAAAATCCTTATATTCCATGAGCCGCAGAGCCAGATCCATATCCTTCTGGGCCAGATCCACAAAATCCTCCACCGTATGCAGGGTGGAGAGGACCCGGATGGAGGCTGTGGTTTCCACACAAAAAAGGAAGGGGACCTCCAGCTCTCCGCCGTTGGTCACCAGATTGATGGTTCCGCGGATCACATCCCCGTTTTCGCACCAGGAGGTATCCACCTCGTACACAATATGGTTTCTCAGGCCGCCGAAGGACCGGGAGGCGATCCTCACCCTGGAATGGGTGGAGTAGGCCAGCCCCTTGATAGAAAGATTATTTTCACTGGAAAGGTACAGCTCTCGTTTATATATGGTATCGCTGCCCAGCGTTTCCTCCACCTTCACCGGAGAAAGAAACAGCTTCGGCAGCTCCGCATCCACAATCCCTCGCGCGAGGCGGTTGATCCGTTCTCTCATAATATTTCACCCTGGATTTTCATAATCAGCAGCCGCCCTGAAGGCCCGGCCGCCATAATCGTTTCAGTTTATCATATCATACTTTACTGGTAAATACACTACCATTTTCGACGAAATTCGGGCATGTCTGCCCGGAAGGTCCTCCCCTCCGCCGCCAGGCTGTCCCCTAAAAAAGAAAAAGGACTTGAATCCCCCGGGAGAAACCTGTAAAATAAGGATAGTTCCCTATTGATTCAAAGGAGTAAGCCTATGTTATCGGATCCGATCACCCTTTATAAACTCATGATCCTCTATATGCTGGCCCACGTCAACTTCCCGCTGACCAATTCCCAGCTCACGGATTTTTTCCTGGACCATGAATACACCACCTACTTTACGTTGCAGCAGGCCTTAAATGAGCTGCGGGAAGCCGGGCTTCTGAAAATGGAGTCCATCCACAACTCCTCCCGCTACGAGATCACCAGGGAAGGGGAGGATACCCTTTCCTTCTTCGGATCCAATATCTCTCCTGCCATTGTCTCCGACATTGACGGCTATTTAAAGGAAAATAAATTCCGTCTCCGCAGCGAGGTGGGCGTCATCTCTGATTTCTATAAGTCCACAAACCAGGATTACATCGTCCACTGCGAGGTGCGGGAGGGAAAAGCCGCGCTCATCAGCCTGGACGTATCCGTTCCCGATAAGGATCAGGCCGAGATCATGTGCGGCCACTGGAAGGAGCGGAGCCAGGAGATCTATTCCTTTGTCATGCGGTCGTTAATGCGGTCAGAATAGGAGGATTTCATGAAAAGACAGCGGTCTGATCTTTCCAGACGGATCCGGCGGATCCGCCGGAAATTTTTTCTTCTGGTCACCGTCCCCACTGCCGTGGTCACCCTTGGACTGGCAGTGATGGATGCATACCAGCAGGCCATAAAACAAAAAAGCGGCGTATAAAGGCTCCGGGGGAGCCCATGTCATGGCGATATGGGCTCCCCCGTTCTTTTTCCCGGATCAGGCCTGCTCGTTTTCCCCAGAGCCTTCTTCCTGTTCCTTTTCTTCTCCGGCGGCCATCTTCCCGATCAGCGCCCAGATCTCTTCCCTCCCCTGCTTGCTGGCAGCGGAAAACGGGATGATCACGTCGTCCTTTTCCATTCCCAGGCCGTTCCTTATGAGCTTCACCTGTTTCTGGATCTGGCTCCGGTTGATCTTATCCAGCTTTGTGGCGATGATCACCGGGCGGAAGCCATTGTAGACCACCCACTCGTACATGGTCCTGTCATTGGCCGACGGCTCATGGCGGATGTCCACCAGAAGGAACACGCATTTCAGCATTTTGGACTTATGGAGATAGTTTTCGATCATCTTCCCCCATTTTTCCTTTTCCGTCTGGGACACCTTTGCATAGCCGTATCCCGGCAGGTCCACGTAATACAGCTCTTTGTTTATGTTATAAAAATTGATGGTCTGGGTCTTTCCCGGCTGGGCCGAGGTCCTGGCCAGAGCCTTCCGGTTCATCAGCGCGTTGATCAGCGAGGATTTTCCCACATTGGACTTTCCCGCAAACGCAAACTCTGGAAGAGTATTTTCCGGCAGCCTGCTGGTCACGCCGCAGACAGTTTCCAGCTCCACATTTCTTATGATCATATTGTCCTCCGATCTTAAACGAACGCCTCCCGGATCACGTCCTCCATGGTCTTGACATAGACAATGGAAAGGCCTTTTGTGATCTCTTTGGAGATCTCTGCCATATCCGGCTGGTTGCCCGCCGGCACCAGGACCTTTTCCATATGGGCCATCCTGGCCGCCAGTGTCTTTTCCTTTAAGCCGCCGATGGGGAGCACCCGTCCTCTTAAGGTGATCTCTCCGGTCATGGCCACCCTGGCATGGACCTTTGTTCCGGTCACCGCAGACAGCATGGCCGTAGCCATGGTGATGCCGGCGGATGGACCGTCCTTGGGAACGGCTCCCTCCGGAATGTGCAGATGCATGTCATGGGTCTCAAAATAATCCCTGGGGATCTCATATTTCTCGCTGACAGAGCGCACATAGGTCAGGGCGATCTGGGCCGATTCCTTCATCACGTCACCCATCTGGCCCGTCATCTGAAGCTTTCCGTCTCCAGGCATCACGTTGACCTCGATCTGCAAGGTATCTCCCCCTACGCTGGTCCAGGCCAGGCCGCGGACAATGCCCACCTGGTCCTCCTGGTTGGCGTCCTCAAAGGTGATCTTTTCCTTGCCCAGATATTTTTCCAGGTTGGCCTCGGTCACCCGTACAGAGGTCTTATCCCTCTCCAGGAATTCCCTGGCCGCCTTCCGGCAGATCTCTCCGATCCGCCGCTCCAGGTTCCGGACGCCGGCCTCTCTGGTATAGTTGTGGATGATCTTTTCCAGGGCCTTATCACTGATGGTGAGCTTTCCTTTATCCAGCCCGTTCCGCTCCAGCTGCTTGGTCACCAGGTAGTTCCTGGCAATATGGAATTTTTCATTTTCCGTATAGCTGGATACCTCGATCACCTCCATACGGTCCAGAAGAGGACCGGGGATGGTCTGGGTGGTGTTGGCTGTGGCGATAAAGAGAACGCCGGAAAGATCCAGGGGGATCTCCACATAGTGATCCCTGAACTTCACGTTCTGCTCTCCGTCCAGGACCTCCAGGAGCGCCGATGCCACATCTCCCTTGTAATCGCCGGATACCTTATCGATCTCGTCCAGAAGCATCAGCGGATTGGCCACGCCCGCCTGGCGCATGGCCTCGGCGATCCGGCCCGGCATGGAGCCCACATACGTCTTCCTGTGACCGCGGATCTCCGCCTCGTCATGGACGCCGCCCAGGCTGATGCGGACGTATTTCTTATTTAATGCCCTGGCCACCGACCGGGCGATGGAGGTCTTTCCCGTTCCCGGCGGGCCCACCAGGCAGAGGATGGGGCTGGTCCCCTTTTTGGTCAGGACCCGGACTGCCAGATATTCCAGCACCCGCTCCTTGACCTTTTCCAGTCCGTAATGGTCCTCCTCCAGGATCTTTTCCGCATGGCGGATATCCTGGTTGTCCCGGGACGTCTTTTTCCAGGGAAGCTCCAGCACTGTTTCGATGTAGGTCCGCAGCACGTTGGCCTCCTGGCTTCCGCCGGGCATCGCCTTGAACCGCATGATCTCCTTGCGGATCTTTTCCTTTGTCTCCTTATCCGCGTTGAGCTTCTCCAGCTGCTCCAGGAAGCTGTCTGCGTCGGAGCCGGTATACTCCTCCCCCAGCTCCTCCTGGATCACTTTAAGCTCTTCCCTTAAAATATAGTCTCTCTGGTTTTTGTCAATGCTGGCCTTTACCTTTCCCTGGTAATCCCGTTTGATCTTTAAGATCTCGATCTCCCGCATCAGATAATAGACCACCCGGTCATACAGATGGCTCACATAACCGCACTCCAAAAGCTCCTGCTTCACCGTATACTCCCAGGGGAACTGACCGGCCGTCTGGATCAGCAGCTCGTTCAGATCCGTAATGGCCATAAGCCCGCCCATGAAGTCCTTGACCGTCTTGGGATTGCCGTTTCCAAACTCTTCCAGCTTCTCCTTGACGATGCGGGCCATGGCCTCCTTTACAGTATCGCTCAGGTTTTCTTCCATCAGAGGCGCTTCTGCCACCTCGGCCTCCAGATACGGTTCATCCTGGAGCAGATTGATAAGCTCTGCCCTTTCCAGGCCCTCCACCATGACCCGGACCAGGCCGCCGGGGATCTTCACCAGCTGCTTGATCCTGGCGATGGTACCGATCTGGAACAGGCCGGAGGCATCGGGATCCTCCTCCTCGATCTGGCGCTGGGTCACCAGGAACACCTTCTGCTCTCCCACCATGGCGTGCTCCACGGCGCTGATGGACTTGTCCCGGCTGATATCAAAATGCTGGATCATCTCAGGAAGCACTGTCAGCCCTCTGAGCGCAATGACCGGCAGTGTCATCAATTTTTCATCCATGAACATTCTCCTTTTGTATATATAGAAAAAATGGGCCGCTGTAAAACCTGTTCGCTTTGCAGCAGCCCGTCTCTATCAGGCGATCTCGCCCTTACTGTCTTTCTTTGATCTGCCTAAAAGGTTCTTTCTGGGAACCGTCAGATCCCGGTATACGATCTCCGGCTTTCCCTTTCCTTCCACTGCGTCGCTGGTCACCGTACAGATCCCCACATTGGAATCCGACGGGATCTCATACATCATATCCATCATGACGTTTTCCATGATGGAACGCAGTCCCCTGGCCCCGGTCTTTCTCTCCACTGCCATATGGGCGATGGAATGGACCGCCTCGGGGGTAAACTCCAGCTTCACGTCATCCAGCTCAAACAGCTTCTGATACTGCTTGGTAATGGCGTTTTTCGGCTCTGTCAGGATCTTCACCAGGGCGTCCTCGTCCAGAAGATCCAGGGATACCATCACTGGCACACGGCCCACAAATTCCGGGATCAGGCCGAATTTGGTCAGATCCTGGGGCATGGCCTGCTTTAACAGGGCCCCCACATCCATGTGCTTCCGGTCGGCGATCTTGGCGCCAAAGCCGATGGTGCTGGCCTCCATCCTGGATTCCACGATCCGCTCCAGGCCGTCAAAGGCCCCGCCGCAGATGAACAGGATATTGGTGGTGTCAATGGGGATCAGCTCCTGCTGGGGATGCTTTCTTCCACCCTGGGGAGGAACGTTGGCAACAGTTCCCTCCAGGATCTTAAGGAGCGCCTGCTGTACGCCTTCGCCGGAAACGTCCCTGGTAATGGAGACATTCTCGCTCTTTTTGGTGATCTTATCGATCTCATCGATATACACGATCCCGTACTCCGCCCGGCTCACATCGTTGTCCGCCGCCTGGATCAGCTTTAACAGGATGTTCTCCACATCCTCGCCCACGTATCCCGCCTCCGTGAGGGTGGTGGCGTCGGCGATGGCAAAGGGAACATTTAAAAGCTTTGCCAGGGTCTGGGCCAGGTAGGTCTTTCCAGAGCCTGTGGGGCCCAACATCAGGATATTGCTCTTCTGGAGCTCGATGTCGGATTCCCTCTGGGAGGTGATCCTCTTATAGTGGTTGTATACAGACACAGACAGGACCTTTTTGGCCTCCTCCTGTCCCACCACGTACTGGTCCAGGAACTCCTTGATCTCCTTGGGCTTTAACAGATTGATGCCTGCGAAATCCGGCGCTTCCTCCCCTTCGGGACCCAGCTCCTCTTCCAGGATCTCGCTGCACAGCTCAATACATTCATCACAGATAAATACATTATTTCCAGTGCCTGCGATCATCTTTCTGACCTGCTCCTGGCTTTTTCCGCAGAAGGAACAACGGATCTTGTCTTCAGGTCTTACTGGCATGTTCACACCTCAATTCTAAAAATTTCCATATTAATGTCCAGTGATCACGCGGTCAATGAGACCGTATTCCATGGCCTCCTGGGCGGACATGTAATTATCCCTCTCTGTATCTCTTTCGATGGTCTCCAGAGGCTTGCCTGTATTGGCAGCCAGGATCTCGTTTAATTTCTTTCTGGTCTTTAAAATATGCTCAGCCGCGATGTTGATCTCTGTGGCCTGGCCCTGGGCTCCGCCGGAGGGCTGGTGGATCATGATCTCAGCATTGGGGAGAGCGAACCTCTTTCCTTTGGCGCCGCCGGAAAGCAGGAATGCGCCCATGCTGGCTGCCATTCCGATACAGGTGGTGCATACGTCGCATTTGATATAATTCATCGTATCGTAGATCGCCATACCGGCTGTAACGGAGCCGCCGGGGCTGTTGATGTACAGATTGATATCCTTATTGGGGTCTTCAGACTCCAGGAACAGAAGCTGTGCCACCACAAGGCTGGCGGTCACGTCATTGACCTCTTCTCCCAGGAAGATGATCCTGTCTTTTAAAAGTCTGGAATAAATGTCATAGGAACGCTCGCCTCTGCTGGTGGATTCCAGTACGTAAGGTACTAAGCTCATATTCTCTCCTCCTGCTCATAACATTTGACAGGGGATTGTCACAGCATAGCTGCAGCAACCCCCGTTTCTCCTGCGTATTCTAAAACTGAAACCTCTGACTATTCGGTCAGAGCTGCCTCTTTTACAAGGAAGGTGATGGCGTTCTGTACAGCCAGGTCTTCCTTCATCTGGGCGATCTGCTCTTCGCCGAACATACCCTTGATCTGGTCCTTTTCCATCTTGTAGGCTTCAGCCATCTTGTCGAACTGTGCGTCCACATCCTCATCGCTGGCAGTGATGTTCTCAGCCTTTACAACAGCCTCCAGGACCAGTCTGGTCTGGATCCGCTTTAAAGCCTGGGGCTTCATCTGCTCGCCGATCTTTTCTGCAGTCATGCCTGTGATCTCTGCATACTGCTTGAAGGAGATGCCCTGGCTTTCCAGTCTGCGCACATAGTCGTTTAACATACCGTTGACTTCCTCGTCAACCATCTGGTCAGCGATCTCCATGGAAGCGTTCTCAACCACCTTATCCACAACACGGTTCTCGATCTCTGTGTCAGCGGCCTTCTGTTTCTCATCCTGGAGTTTTACTCTTAAATCGTTCTTGTACTCTTCCAGTGTATCGAAGTCGGATACTTCGCTGGCAAACTCATCGTTCACCTCCGGAAGCTCTCTCTTCTGGATCTCTTTTACCTTTACCTTGAATACAGCCGGTTTGTTCTTTAAGTCCTCTACATGGTACTCAGCCGGGAAGGTCACGTTTACGTCGCACTCCTCGCCGATGTTCTTACCGATCAGCTGCTCCTCGAAGGTATCGATGAAGGTGTGGGAGCCGATGGTCAGAGGATAATCGTCGCCCTTTCCGCCGTCGAATCTCTTTCCGTCCACATAGCCGTCGAAGTCGATGGTCACCAGATCGCCGTTCTCAACGGCTCTGTCCTCAACGGTCACCAGACGGGAGTTTTTATTTCTCACGCTGCTGATCTCTGCGTCGATATCTGCGTCTGTCACATCTGCCTTCACCTTCTGTACCTCTACGCCCTTGTACTGGCCCAGGGTCACTTCCGGCTTTACAGCCACAACGGCTGTGTAGATGAAATCCTTACCCTCTTCGATCTGGGTAACGTCCACAGTGGGGCGGGAAACGATCACAAGTCCGCTCTCCTTTGCAGCGTCCGGATAGCTCTCGTCGATCACTTCGTTGGCCGCATCTTCAAAGAATACGCCTGCTCCGTACATCTTTTTGATCATTTCAAAGGGAGCTTTGCCTTTTCTGAAGCCCGGGATATTGAATCTGCTTTTGCTCTTATTGTAAGCATTCTTCACAGCTGCGTCAAATTTTTCTGCCGGCACTTCGATGGTAAGCTTCGCCGTATTCTTCTCCAACTTTTCTACCTGTAAACTCATTGTATGGGTTCCTCCTTAAATATATCTGTACCGGACATGGCTTCCATATCCGTCCAATATCGAAACGCCGTCACTCTGGGCGTTACACTTCAATTTAGCATTATATCATACTGTTTTTAGAAATACTAGTATTATTTTTTAAAAAAGCGCCCTAAACACGGTCATACTGGATCTTCTTTTTTAAGGCTTCCGCTGTTTCTCCGTCTGTAAGGAGACGCACCAACTCAAGCCCCAGGTCCAGGGACCATCCCATGCCCTTTCCAGTGGTAACGGGGCCGTCGGTGACAACGCCCTCCCCGGTGCAGACAGCCCCGGCAAGCTTCTCCTCAAAGCCGGGAAAGCAGGTGGCCCTGCGCCCTTCTAAAAGTCCCAGGCCTCCCAGGACGCCTGGAGCCGCGCAGATGGCTGCCAGACGTTTCCCGGCTGCCCCGTGGGCCTTCAGCATGGCCGCCAGGCCCTCATGGTCCCGCAGATGGTCTGCCCCCGGAAGTCCGCCGGGCAGGAACAGCACGTCGGCATCGTCGGTGATCTCCTCAAACAGCGCGTCGGCTGTGACCGTGAACCCATGGGAACCGGTCACCTGGCATCTTCCCATGACAGACACCAGCTTTACCTCCACGCCGGCCCGGGCCAGTACGTCGCACACGCCCAGGCATTCCACTTCCTCCATTCCATCCGCCAGGAATGCATAAACCTTTGCCATTAGTTATCTTCCTCCTCTGAGTAGGGATGGAACACGCCGTTTAGGTAGTATCCCCGGCCCGGGCCGCCCTCGGACCGCTTTATGCTCTCGTCCCTCTGATCTTCTGCAGGATGCTCCGCACCCTGTCCCGAAGCTTCGGTCCAGCCGGACGCTCCTTCACTCTGTCCTCCACCGAATACTCCGCTTCCTTCTGCATCTGCTTCGTTTCCATTACACGGTACATGGTCCTGCCCGCAAATTCCGCCGGATCCATACCTCCCTTGTGGATGATCGACATAGTCTGCACCTCCCTGTGTCTGGCCGTAACCGCCGTACTGGCCGTTTCCGGCGCTGTCTGCCTGGTTTACATACGTTCCGCCAAAGCTGCCTGTGGGTACCACCTCCGGATATCCGAAGCCGTTTAACTCCCCGCCGTAAGGCGCCCGGAGCACTGCATACAGCTCCGCAAAGGTGGCGTAGTAATACGGGAGCACGAAGAAGGTTCCCACGCCGCAGGCCATGGCCCCCAGGAACATCCATCCGAAAAAGGACATTTCCAGCAGCCATGTGTTCATTTTATGGCCCTCCATCATCTGCTTGGAAAGCCGCAGGGCTTCCATGGGCTTCATTTCCGGATTTTCCGCCAGGATATAAGGCACCATGTAGTAGCAGTAGGCAAAATAGAGCCCCGGCAGCACGCATAAAAACGTTCCGCCGACGATGATCAGGTCCCGCAGGAACATGGTCAGCACGATATTCAGGTAATGGCGGGAAAAGCCCCACAAAAGCTTTCCAAAGCCCGCCGACCGGCCCATCAGCCGGCTTTCCATATAGTACCGGTTATGACCCACCGCAATGACCGGGATCACGAAGATCCCCAGGACCAGGGCCAGGATCAGGAATACGATCATGACTCCTGCCATTACTCCGTATATCATCCGGCCGGTCTGGACCACTCCCGGTCCCACCGGGACATTCTCGATCACAGCAGGGATCTTTCCCACCACTGCCGGAAGATCGTCTCCCAATCCCTCCACAAATCCATATTCCTCATAGTAATCGTCCTGGTACCCGCTGTCTGCCGGCTGGGTAACCGGACTTCCGATACCGCTGACCAGAGAGAATACCAGGCTCACCGCAAAGGCCGCCCAGTAATATTTCCGCAGACACGCCTTGGCTCTTTCTTTCAGCTCTGCCCTTGTCCACATAAGCATTTCCTCCGTTTTTCTTTATTTCGTAAAAATTATTTTCCCTGTAATTTGATTATATCATCTTTCTGGCCCGAATGTTATTACATTTTTCTTATATTACAGAAAACTTATTCTAGGGCCAGCGCCATATCCTGTGTTATAATAGGCGGAAAGGTGCCGGCGCAGGCATTCCCTGTTCCCGGCATCCAATGGAAAGGAGACAGCCCTATGGAGATCGAACGTAAATTTCTTGTGACAGCCCCGCCAAAAGGCTATGAGGCCCGGCCGTTCCGCATGATCGAGCAGGCCTATCTCTGCACGGAGCCTGTGGTGCGGGTCCGGCGGGAGGATGATTCCTTTTATCTGACCTATAAGTCCAGGGGACTGATGGCACGGGAGGAGTATAACCTGCCGCTGGATGAAAGGGCCTATCTGCATCTTTTAAAGAAGGCCGACGGACAGGTCCTTACGAAAAAGCGGTACCTGCTCCCGGTGGAGGGACGGCCGGATCTGACCTTTGAGCTGGACGTGTTTGAGGGGGCGTACCAGGGCCTCATACTGGCGGAGGTGGAATTTGCCTCGGAGGAGGACGCCGTGGCCTTTACGCCGCCGGAATGGTGCGCCAGGGACGTGACCTGGTCCGGGGAGTATCAGAACAGCCGGCTGGCCATGGAAAAGGGGTGAGGGCCGGGCGTGCGCCTCATAAAAAAGGCCGCCGAAGCCTCTTCTGGCAAGCAGGCTTGCCAGGATGGAATCCGGAACAGTACCGGCGGGTAAAGCATTGCTATTCGCAATTTGACTGGGCTGTGGAACTGGTTTCCCGATAAGACACTGACTGTCAAATTGCTCATAGAGGCGTGCGCCTCATAAAAAAGGCCGCCGAAGCCTCCTCTGGCAAGCAAGCTTGCCAGAGCCGGTTTCTGCAGCCTTTTTTGCAATGCTTTACGCGGACTACATCATTCCGCCCATTCCGCCGGCGCCGGCGGGCATGGCGGGAGTTTCTTCCTTAATGTTCGCTACTACGGATTCGGTCGTAAGGAGCGTGGAAGCTACGCTGGTAGCGTTCTGTAATGCGCTTCTTGTAACCTTTGCGGGATCCAGGATCCCTGCTTCTACCATATCAACGTACTCTTCTTTGTATGCGTCAAAGCCCATGCCTGTGGCCATCTCTTTTACCTTGTTGACGATCACGGAGCCCTCCAGGCCTGCGTTGGCAACGATATGGTATAAGGGAGCCTCCAGTGCCTTTAAGATGATGTTTCCGCCAGTCTTCTCATCACCTTCCAGACCACTTACCACAGCAGATACCTTCTCTGCTGCATGAACGTAAGCAGATCCGCCGCCTGCGATGATACCCTCTTCAACGGCTGCCTTTGTAGCTGCCAGGGCGTCTTCCATACGGAGCTTTGCTTCCTTCATTTCTGTCTCTGTGGCAGCGCCCACACGGATCACTGCTACGCCGCCGGAAAGCTTTGCAAGTCTCTCCTGGAGCTTTTCTCTGTCAAAGTCAGATTTCGTCTCCTCGATCTGGCCCTTGATCTGGCCGATGCGGTTGGCGATCTCTTCCTTATCTCCAAGGCCGTCAACGATGATGGTGTTCTCTTTCTGTACTTTAACGGATTTCGCACGGCCCAGCTCTTCCATGGTCGCATCCTTAAGGTCAAGACCCAGCTCCTCGGAGATCACAGTACCGCCTGTGAGGATCGCGATATCCTTTAACATTTCTTTTCTTCTGTCGCCATAGCCCGGTGCCTTTACGCCCACTACGCTGAAGGTTCCTCTTAATTTGTTTACGATCAGGGTCGTAAGAGCCTCGCCCTCAATATCCTCGGCAATGATCAGAAGCTTTGCGCCAGTCTTCACGATCTGCTCCAGTAACGGAAGGATATCGTTGATGTTGGAGATCTTCTTGTCTGTGATCAGGATGTAGGGATCGTCCAGAACGGCTTCCATTTTCTCCATATCTGTGCACATATATGCGGAGATATAGCCTCTGTCGAACTGCATTCCTTCTACCAGATCCAACTCGGTCTTCATGGTCTTGGACTCTTCGATGGTGATCACGCCGTCTCCGGTCACTTTTTCCATGGCATCTGCAACCATCTCGCCTACTTCATCGCTGGAAGCGGAGATTGCTGCGACCCTTGCGATCTGTGCCTTGCCGCTGATGGGCTGGCTCATCTCAGCAATGGCCTTCACAGCCTCGTCGGTGGCCTTCTTCATTCCTTTTCTTAAAATAATGGGGTTTGCACCTGCTGCCAGGTTCTTCATTCCCTCATTGATCATTGCCTGGGCCAGAACGGTTGCGGTGGTAGTACCGTCACCGGCAACGTCGTTGGTCTTTGTGGCAACTTCTTTTAAGATCTGTGCGCCCATGTTTTCAAAAGCGTCTTCCAGCTCGATCTCTTTTGCGATGGTCACGCCGTCGTTGGTGATCAGCGGTGTTCCGAAGGATTTATCCAGGACCACGTTTCTTCCTTTGGGCCCTAATGTCACGCGGACGGTATCAGCAAGTTTATTTACGCCAGCTTCCAGAGCTTTTCTGGCATCTACGCCATATTTAATTTCCTTAGCCATGATTCAATTACCTCCAAATTATATACTCTCCGGCCAGGCCGGAGCAGCCGCAGCCTTACGGTCTCCCGCCGCTGCTTATTCAATAACAGCAAGAATATCGTTCTGTTTTACGATGATGTATTCTGCGTCGTCCGTCTTAACCTCAGTTCCGGAGTACTTAGAGAAGATCACCTGGTCTCCAACCTTTACCTGCATGGTAACTTCCTTGCCATCCACAACTCCGCCCGGTCCAACGGCAATGACTTCTGCCTGCTGCGGTTTCTCTTTTGCCTGACCCGGAAGCACGATACCGGACTTTGTCGTTTCTTCTGCAACTAACTGTTTTAAAACAACCCTGTCAAATAATGGTACTAATTTCATTACTGACTCCTCCTTGCCATTTCTGTCTTTATGTTTTTCTATTGGTTGAAATTCCAGAACATTTCAAAATCTCTGTTCCTTTTCACAAGTAATGTTATAGCACGCATTATTAGCACTGTCAAGGGTCGAGTGCTAATTTTATGGAATTTTTTTGGGATTTTTTCATTTTCTTTACAAATATCCCTTCCTTTTTCCTGGAATATGGCTTATTATTAATCTATATCGGTTTACGTTCATGCCGGTTGAAAGGAGAATGAACTATGTCCAAGAAAAAAACAGGTCTGCTCATCGCTCTTGGGGCCGCCATCGGTGCAGCCGCCGCAGGTATTTCCTATTATTTGAAGTATAAATCTTTCAATGATGAGCTGGACAAAGATTTCCATGATTACGAAGACGAGGAAACGTCCTCTGGGGAAACAGGAAAGGGAACTTCTTCCTGTGACGCCGCCAAAGAACGCACGTATATTACGCTGGAACCCGGAAAGTGCAAGGCCGGGGAAGAAAAAAATGCTGAGGGACCGAAAGACGCAGAACCGGCCCCCGAAACTGCTCCCCAGGAAGAAACCGCTGAGGCCGTAAAGGATGCCGCTTCTCCGGTTCCGGCAGAATCAGCCACAGTGGAAGAAGATACGGACGGTGCCGGAAAATGATCCAGAGCCTTCTACGCTCCATTGAGATCCTGGAGGTACTGAAGGAAAGGAACCGCAGCTATTCCATTGCGGAACTGGCGGAGGCCATCGATCTGCCTCCCAGCACTGTGCACCGGATCCTCCAGACCTTCTGTGAAAAAAAATATGTGATCCGCGACGAGCGGTCACATACATACCGTCTGGGGCCTGCGCTGATCCCTCTGGGAAAGGCCGCTGCCAGCGGGATCCGTTTACAGGATGCCGCCCATCCTCTCCTGTCCGCCCTTTCTGCCAGGACCGAGGAGGATTCCTATCTGGTGATCCCCGTAGGCAACAAGGGGCTTGTGATCGAAAAGGTGGACGGTCCCAACCACATAAAGGTGGTGGAGGAATTTGGCTATGAGATGTATCTCCACTGCGGAGCCATCCGCAAGGTGCTCCTGGCCTACCAGTCTCCCTCCTTTATTGAGGAATATGTGAACAAGATCATTGAGCACGACCACGCCTTCCCCCGGGTGGATGCCGGCGATCTCCGTGACGAGTTAAAAAAGATCCGTCAGTCCGGTTACGCCATCACCTATGGAGAATACGTCAACGATGCCGTGGGCATCGGAGCCCCTGTCTTCAACTCAGAGGGTGAACTGGCCGGCTCCATCGGCATCATCGCCCCCACGATCCGCTTAAACAGCGAAGAGCTTTTAAAGGTCCAACTGGAATATGTGCAGAAATTTGCTGCTGATCTTTCCAGGGACATCGGATACTCTCCCCTGTTCAGTTCCAGGGCCTGAATCCTTGTAAATCCAGAAGGGAGCGCTTCCGGTCATCGGTTCTGATGACCAGGAAACACTCCCTCTTTTTTTTCTTATTTAAATCTCCGCCGCCAGATTCCTCAGCCATTTCTTCTGACGGTATCTCCAGTATCCCAGCGCCGACTTATAGACCTCCTCCAGCATGACCATTCCATAGACCACATAGATCGGGAAATGGAACACAAGTCCGCCCAGAAACGCCAGGGGGATCCCAATGCACCAGACGCCGCTGGTATCCAGGAACAGGCACATCTTTGTGTCGCCGCCGCTCCGCAAAACGCCTACGATACAGATCAGATTGTACATCTTTGCCGGCAGGAACAGGGCGAATGTAAGGAGACATCTGGCCGCGTCCTCCTTCACCTCCGGAGAGATCTGGTAAATGGACAGGATCGGCCCCCGGATCATCAGCACAATCACCATTCCGGCAGCCGACAGAAGGAACAGCAGCCGGAAGAAATTGGCCGCATACTCCTCCGCCCGTTCCAGGTGCCCGGCTCCCATCTCATTCCCAAGGATCACCGCTGTGGCGGCGCTCAGTCCCTGGAACAGAACGAATACGATATCCTGGATCGTCATGGCGATGGTAACGGCCGCCACTGCGTTATCGCCCATCCGCCCATAGGCCAGGGAATACATGGTCACACCCAGTCCCCACATGAACTCATTGGCAATGACCGGGGCGCAGGTGCTGACAAACTGGCGGATAAACGCCTTTGTATACCCGAACATTTCCCGGATACGGCAGGCAATGGGGAATTTCCGCATATAGACCACAAGGACCAGCACCGCCGCTTCCACGATCCTGGCGATCAGCGTTGCCAGGGCTGCACCCACAACTCCGAGACCTGCGCCGTAAATGAAGATCTCCTGTCCTGCGGCTGTGACAGTGCGCGCCGGAAAGATCAGCAGAAAATTCAAAACGATATTCACGACGATCGCCAGGCAGCTTGTGAGCACTGGAAGCTTCACCTGGCCCACGGCCCGGAGCATGGCCACATAAACGTTGGTGAAAGCCGTAAACGGATAGGATACGGCTGCCACCACCAGATATGCGCTGCCGACCCGTATGGTCTCCGGGCTGACTGTGAAGATCCGCATCACCAGCTCCGGGCATACCATGGCCGGGATCATAAAGGCCGCTGCTCCCGCCAGTGCCAGCATAAGTGCCAGTCCCAGCACCTTTCTTATGTTTTTCACATCATTATTGCCCCAGTACTGGGCCGCCAGGACTCCGCTCCCGCTGACGATCCCGAATACAAGGAGTGAAAATACAAAAAACACCTTATTTGCCAGGCCCACCGCCGCGATGGTCGTTTCTCCCAGCGTCCCGATCATCATGGTATCCACCAGGTTTACGATCGTATTCAGCATTCCCTGCATGGCCACTGGAAGGGCGATGCGTACGGCCTTTTGTAAAAAGATCCGGTCTCCCAGCATCTTTTTCGTACCTGTCAGAAACATAATCTCCTCCCCTTTTCTTTCTTCTTGGACTATCTTATCAGAAAACCTGCGATCCGTAAAGCAAAAAAGGCCCCGGCAGAGACAGCCTTTGCCATCTCTGCCGGAACCTTGCATATTGTTACAGCACCGTTACGACACAAACCGGTCAGCGGACCGGAAATCTTTTTTATTATTTACTCATCTCCAGCACATCTGCAAAAGCCTGGATCGCAGTCTGGGCCTGGCCGAAGTCGCGCATCTGCTGGTCGATGCCCAGTTTGATGTGCGGGATCTTTGCATCATCCAGGGCTTTCTTTAAGTACGGATACTCCATCTCCTCCGGATCACAGAACTGCTGCATGAACAGTACAAGGCCCTGGGCACCGCTCTTCTTAACAAGATCGGCAACGAACTCGCCGCGGCGGTTCTTCTCAGACTGGGGATCGTAAAGGAGAACGTCATGGTCGATGTTGGCAAACTGTTTTGCCAGAGCCATCATCGGACATTCCTCATCCTCCGGAACGTCTGTGTTGAAGGAACGGCTCTCATGGGCAACGTCATCGGCAGCGATGGCAACATTGTTCTCTTCAAATGCAGCCAAAAGCTTCGGATTATCGCAGATGATACCGGAGGTGACCACCTTGGTTCCCTTCCAGTCGCATACCGGAAGAGCCTCCAGCTCTTTATTTAATTCCTCCAGCATTTCTGTGTATGCCGGCTTCTCCATGAAATAGAATGCCTTTAATACTGCAGAACGCCTGGTGGGTGTGATCACATCACAATGGTCGTTGGCCAGCTTTACAAACGCGCGGCGGGCTGCACGGCTCTTATTATAGACCTTGATGGCATCCCTGATGGCGTCGGCAGTGATCTCATGGCCGCATACCTTCTCCAGCTCTTCCTTTACATGGTTGTACTGGTCGATACAGAACTGAAGGCCGAAATCCTCAAAACGGTTCTGGGGATGGGCTAAGAAGATAACTGCCATCTTATCTCCCATGGATACACGGAAGTTCTGGCTCATGGGACGGAGCGTATCGCAGATGGTGGGGGTGATGATGCCGTCCAGGTCATCCATGGTCCCGTCTAAGAGCATTTCCAGCGCCAACTGGGCGATGGTGCAGTAGAAGGTCGCACAGTATTCTTTTGCACGGCTGATGGTCTTGTTATTGGACCCCCAGATCCCCATGGGAACCATACCGGCTGCGTAAACAAGCTCCTCCGGAGCATAGTATGGCAGAACGCCGATGACCTTTTTACCCTGAGCCTTATATTCAGCCAGCTGCTGCTTGGGAGTAGCTGCTTTTACCTTAAATTCATCTAATAATGCGTTGATACTCATGGTCTATTTAGCCTCCTTTTCCTGCATGTTTGCCTCCATGGCCTCCACAAGGCCCTGAACGCGGGTCTCGTACTGGGCGGCGTTGAAGTTACGCGGGTCAGCCTGGTCGCCGTCAAAGCCGGCAGTCGGAACGCCGAGATCCTTTGTAAAGCGGCGCTGCATCTCTGCCATATAGCCGCTCCACGGCTTACAGCTTCTATTGTAGTGTACCAGAACGCCGTCAACCTTGTTGTCGCGGCAGATGCCCTCACGCCAGTCAACGCCCTGCTCGATGCAGACAGAGTTGGGAGCCTTATAGTAAGCGCGTGCCATCTCGTCCATATTGTTGTAAACGAAACCGAAGGCCGGAGCGTAAACAACGGCTGTTACGTTGACGCCATGCTCCTTTAACGGTTTGAACAGTGCCGGAAGCTTGGGCCAGCAGGGGATACCCTCGAACATTACACGGTATTTCTCCGGGAACGGCGTGGTGGTCTCGCCCTTCTTGATGGTCTCTTCCAGGTCGGAGGCTAAAAGCTCAAATGCCTCGGCAGCCTCAACTCTTGCACGGGCTGTTACAACGTCAGCCATATGGTTGAACAGGTCAAATCCAGAGTATGGAGCCGGTTTGTACTGTAAGTAATCACAAACCTTTAACCATGCCTTCGCAGTATGGTTCGCATTCTCACAGGCCTTCTCAAATTTCTTCTCATCGAATTTCTTTCCTGTCAGCTCTTCTAACTGCTTGATGGCCTTATCGAACTGGGCGCGGACATACTTCACGTTGGAATCATGAACATCCACAGTGTTATTGTACGGGATGTCGATCATGATCAGCGGAACGTTGCACATACGGGCAATGTTCTCATACCATTTTGTCATACAGTTACAGATGTTGTTGCAGCAGAGAACGAAATCCGGCTGCGGGATCTGCATCTGACGGATGGGAGAGATGGCCTCGATGCGGCGCTCCTTATCCGGTCCATCCGGCAGCTTTTCAAGCTCCAGGATATTTACAAGCTCCAGGTACGGAGTCTGGGTCTTCGGATCCTTTTTCGGCTTTCCAGTGGCCTCGTCGATGACCACGTTACCGTTCTCATCCTTTAAGGGCTTTCCAGTGGACGGATCGATGATATACTCACCGGTCTCCGGATCAAATTTACGGGCAACGCGGACGCCAGCCGCATAAGCAAGGCTGATACGTGCGTATCCGCAGATATCGTTGTCATAGCCCAGATCCTCGGCTGCCTGGCACATCATCTCGCCGTAGCGGTTTGCTGCGATACCAGCGGCCTGGTTCTCAGGATACATAACATTCAGGTCAAATGCTGCTGCGAGCTCACACGGGAATTTGGAAGAAGACCATCCCACTAACTCGCCTCTTTTTTTTGCCTCACGCGCGTCCTTGTGAACGTCGTCCACAACCTTACGAAGGGCAAGAACGCCGGGACTAACCTGCTTTTTAGCCATAATTATTCATCCTCCTCATTGAATGTATAAACGACGGCAGCCAGACAGACATGGCTCATGTCCCTCTGGCCCGTTGTCTTACCGTTTAGCGGGTCGCTGCCTGCCATGCGAACAGGGCGGCACCCAAAGCGCCGTTATACTGGGTCAGCGGAGAAGTGAGGATCGGACACCCCAGCTCCTCTTCCAGCGCAGATACAACGCCTCTGTTCTGAGCTACACCTCCGGTCATCACAAGGTCCTTTACCACGCCGATCCGGTGGGCAAGGCCAGCCACACGGCCAGCCACGGAGTGATGGATGCCGTTGATGATATCGCATTTATCCGTACCCATGGAGAGCTGGCTGATGACCTCGCTCTCTGCAAATACGGTACATGTGGAGCTGATGCCCACATGCTTCTTCGACTGGGCACCCAGATCTCCCAGATCCTCCACGCGCACCTCCAGGACCCTGGCCATAACATCTAAGAAACGGCCGGTTCCGGCTGCACACTTGTCATTCATCTGGAAATTGGTCATGGTCCCGTTCTCGATCCGGAGAACCTTTACGTCCTGGCCCCCGATATCGATGACCGTATGGGCCTCCGGGAACAGGAAAGAAGCCCCCCGCGCATGGCAGGAAAGCTCACTCATCTGCTTATCTGCAAGACCCATTAAGGAATTGCGGCCATAGCCCGTGGCCAGAACGTAGGCCATCTGGTCTCTTGTCATGCCGGCTGCCTCCAGCACGGCGTCGATGGCGCGCTGCGGGCCGCTGGTACCAGCCCCCACATCGATCAGGGATTTTGCCACGATCTCTTTGCCATCTTTTAAAATAATACATTTGGACGCTGTGGAACCCACATCGATCCCCAGTGTATAAACTGCACTCATACGAACCTCCGGGTTTTCTTCTGTATCAATGAATTTTTTGTTTTTTCCTGTCCCAGTATAGCACAAGGCACCCTAAAGGACAAGCCAAAATCATATATCCTTTGATACAACATTATCCAGACCGGGGAGCCCCCGGTCTGGATCAGAATTCACGCCTTCAGTCAGGATCAGGCCTTATGCGCGTCGTTCCACTCGCGGATCGCACGGGGTGTTACCATCTGGTGCATCGGGCAGATGCTCTTCGGATTCTGGTAAACAGCCTCGGTGAATGCCTGGATATACGGACGAAGCTCTGTCATGTCAACGATCTCGTCCACCATGCCGACCTTCGCACAGTATTCCGGACGGGATTTTTCATGATACAGCTGGATCATATCGTTCATCTTGTCGATGATGGGCTGCATATCCTCGCCAGCCTTGCTTGCCTTCACCAGCTTTCTGGAGTACATTGCGTTGGCAGCGGTCTCGCCCGGCATTACATAATATTCACAGGCAGCGGTACCGATGGAGTAAACGTTGGTGTTGTTGCCCTGGGGTCCACCCAGTACATAGTGGGCAGCAGCACTGGCCTTACGGAGCGTAACCTCTAAGGACGGAAGACCGGAGTTCTCGATGGAGTAGATCAGAGACTGGCCAAGGCCCAGAAGCTCTGCCTTCTCTGCATCGTCGCCTACATCGATGCCAGTGGTATCCTGCAGCCAGATCAGCGGGATACGGTCACGGGCACAGAGGGTCACGAACTCGTTCATCTTGATCAAGCCCTGACGGTATAACTTTCCGCCTACGCCTACGGAGTTCTGCTTATACTCCGGATAGTTCATTAAAAGTCCCTGTACGTTGGCAATGACGCCTACTAAAAGACCGTTGACCTTGGCAAGACCGGTCACCATCTCCGGACCGTAGCCCTTCTTGTACTCGTATAACTGGGAACCGTCGAAGAGACGGCCGATCACGTCGTAAATATCATACGGACGCTTTCCGTTTAACGGGATGATGCTGTAAAGGTCCTCTGCCGGAAGTAACGGAGCCTTCTGGTCGTCTACCCGGAAGAACTCTAAGTTGTAAGCCGGAAGGTAGCTGATATATTTCTTGATTCCCTCGATCACGCCGTAATCGTTCTCGTAAACCTCACGGAAGAAACCGGTCTCGTCATAGTGGACCGGAACAGAGCCCGGAGCCGGAACCTTGTTCTTGCCGTTCTCGATCTGGGCAGCCACGATCTGGTCAGCGGCTTCCTTATCGATATACCCCTTGGGATTCATACCGGAAAGGATGCCTGCTCCGCCGACTGCCATGTTGGCCTGGCTGTGGGCGATCAGGATCGTCGGGGAAATGCTGTGGTATCCGCCGCCGGCCGGGTTCGTTCCGTAGATACCTACGATCACCGGAATACCTAACTGGTTTAACTCAGCATTTCTGAAGAACGGAGTACCGCCGCCGCGGCGGTTGGGATATACCTGATCCTGGAACGGGAAGTCAACGCCCGCGCAGTTTAATAAGTAGATCAGCGGAAGGTTCATCATCTTGGCAGCGTCGGAGCAGCGGATCAGGTTCTCAGCCTGGCCCGGCTCCCAGGTTCCAGCCATTTTCTTGTTATCGGATGCGATCACATAGACCCATTTGCCGTTTACGCGGCCAAGGCCGTTGATGATGTTGGTGGAACCCATCTTGTTGTCGTTGGGGTTAAAGAGGCTGTTTAACGGGCAGAAGGTCCCCTCGTCTACCAGAGCGTTGATACGCTGCATGGCGGAAAGCTGGCCGCGCTCGTTTAATTTTTCCTCTGTGGTAATACCCTTGGCAAGGATCTCTTCTACCTTGTCATGGATATTCTTCTCGATCTCTTTAAGCTCTGCCTCGTTTTCTGCGTTGGCATTCACTAACGGCTTACCAACAACGGGCATATCCTGGAAATATTTCGGCATGGAAAAATATCCCATTTTTCTTCCTCCTCATATATCGTGTTCCAGAGGAGAAGGCGCTGCCGCCCTCTCCTTCCGGGACATCATTCACTGTTGCTTATTTATTTTCCTTCGGAACCTTGATGAATGCCTGGCCGGGATCGATCTCCTCACGGATCAGGCGGATGATCTCCGGATCCGGGCCTTCCATGAGCTCAGCTCTGGTCACATCGATCTCAAAGCCGGTGTTCTCCTGTACCATTTCCGGGCTGGAGAATGGATAGTAGTAAGCCAGGTACATTCTCTTGGTCTCTTCATCGAATTTCATGATACCAAGGTCTGTAACCACCATCTGCGGACCGCGGTTTCCGGGAAGACCTGCTCTCTCACGTCCTCCGGGGCCGTCCATCCAGCCGCAGCTTGTGATGTAGTCAACATGCTCCATGAATCTTCTCTTCTGGTGCTGCATCATGATCACAGTATTACAGAAGGTAGCGATTCCGTTTGCACCGCCGGAGCCTGTGAAACGGGTCTGGGGCTTCACATAGTCACCCTTTCCGAAGATACATGTGGAGTTTACGTTTCCGTAGGGGTCGATCTGTGCGCCGCCGATAAAGGCGATCAGACGATCCTCGTCATGGAGCCACTCATTGGCCTCAAAGCCAACGAAACGGACGTTGGGCCACTGAACGGCACAATGGGCCATGAAACGGTTATCGCCAACAGAACGCGGAACCTCTACCGGAGAACAGTCCATAAGTCCGCTCTCTACGATGGGATGGCAGCTGGGGCATACCGCACGCTTTGCAAGAGAAGCGCCAATGAGCGGAAGGCCTGTGCCAACGATAACGATCTGATTTTCTTTAATGCTCTTTGCAATGGCATATGCCTGCATTTCCTGTTTTGTATACTTTGTATAATCAGCCATTTTTCTTTTTCCTCCCCTCAATTAGTGTCTGGTAGAATAGCCAAGGTGCGGCTCATTCTTAAGGTCCATGAGACGGGAACCGCCGATAACATTAAGAAGGTCGTCCTGATCCTTACAGCCGTATACATACTTCTGCAGGTAATCCTTAAAGGTCTCCGGGATCTTTGTGCCGTCGGCAGCGTCCTTTGCAGCCTGGGCAGCAGCCTCAGCGGCAGCAGCTAACTTCTCATCCTCCGGCTTGGCAGCGGCAGCCTTTGCAGCCTTGTCGGCAGCCTTCTGGAGCTGTGCCTTTGCGTCCTCTTCGTCTAAGTACATGGAGGCCTTGTTGTACTCCTTCAGTGCCTTATCATCATCGTCGTAGTAGTTGTAGCACTGGGACGGCCATGCGCCGTAGGGTGCGCGTACAACTGCGTTTACACACTCGCCGAAGATCCTTGTCTTGGTGGGATCGCGGCGGATATACTCATCGCTTACGATCTCCTCACAGGTTACGATGGTGCGCTTTGCAGCGATGGCAATGTCGATATCATGGAACTCATCGCCTTCGATAATGCAGGTTCCATCAGGAGATGCCTGCTGAACATGGATGATGGCGCAGTCCAGCTTCGGAACCGGAACAGCTAACAGCTTTTCGCCCGGCTCAAACGGGTTTTCGATCTCTGCGCATTTTAAGTTGTCAACACCTTCCATGGTCTTTCTCTGCTCTTCGCTGATCCCCCAGTATTTTACAAGACCGGAGCCCTGCATCATTCTTACGGGGAGGTAGGGAAGGCCTAAGGAAGCGGCGTGAAGCTGTAACATCAGAACGTCCTGGGAGTAATCCTCGTAGGTCAGCTCACCCTTCTCAATGGCTGCACGGAAGCGGCGTGCCACGTTTGTATAACCGGAGTTGGCGGTATAGCAGTTGATATACGCTCTGATACGGCCCTCGCCGATGAGCATATCCCAGTCTCCGCCTGCCGGTCCGGACCAGCCTACAAAACCAGTCTTTCCCTGACGAAGGATCTCGTAAACTGCTGCATAAGGTTTACGGTTGGTGGTGAAGCCGCCGAAGCAGAGTACGTCGTTGTCATGAACGTACTTCTCTACGGCATCGTGTAATGACATAACTTTATTAGCCACAATAAAGCCTCCTTTATAAAATATACTATGAATACACTATGTATACGATATAATTCTACCGAATTCTGATGGAATCGTCAAATGTTATTTGAGAGGGGCGCGGGCGTTCGCCCTATGCAGCCCGGCAGGTGCTTCCCTGCTTTTATACAGGCAGGGGGGCGGGCTCTGGGATGGGTTCCTGGAAACCGGATTCCTCAGTGCGGCAAGCTCGATTCCGCTTCGCTCCATCTCGCTCGCGGGCGTTCGCCCTATGCAGCCCAACAGGCACTCCCCTGCTTTCATGCAAGCATGACGCAGGCTCCTGCCTGTTGGGCTGCGCACTGCTCTCTGCTTAACCGAACATCAGCATAAAGTACCCGGCGGCTACGGCGGAGCCGATGACTCCGGCTACGTTGGGGCCCATGGCGTGCATCAGAAGGAAGTTGGTCGGATTTTCCTTGGCTCCGACGGTCTGGGATACACGGGCTGCCATGGGAACTGCGGATACGCCTGCGGAACCGATCAGCGGGTTGATCTTTCCTCCGGTCAGCGCGCAAAGGAGCTTTCCGAACAGGACGCCGCCCACGGTCGCAAATGCGAAGGCCAGAAGGCCCATGCAGATGATGGCGATGGTCTGTACACGTAAGAAGATCTCGCCGTTGGCAGTTGCGCCTACGGTGGTGCCTAACATGATGGTAACGATGTTGCACAGCGCGTTCTGGGCAGTATCGGAAAGTCTTCCGGTCACTCCGGATTCACGGAGCAGGTTGCCCAGCATCAGCATACCTAACAGGGGAGCAACGGACGGAAGCAGTAAGGAACAGAACAGTACCACGAATACGGGGAATACGATCTTTTCCACTTTACTTACCTTACGCAGCTGCTTCATAACGATCTGACGCTCTTTCTTTGTGGTGAGTGCCTTCATGATCGGCGGCTGGATCAGCGGAATCAGGGCCATATAGGAGTAGGCGGCCACTGCAATGGGAGCCACCAGCTCCGGAGCCAGGTTATTGGCAATGTAAATAGCGGTCGGGCCGTCAGCACCGCCAATGATACCGATGGCGGCAGCCTGTCCCGGTGTGAACAGTCCGGTTGCCATGGCAAGAAGGAAAGCCACGTAGATGCCGAACTGGGCGGCTGCGCCAAGTAAAAGGCTCACCGGGTTTGCGATCAGGGGACCGAAGTCTGTCATGGCACCTACGGCCATAAAGATCAGACACGGGAACAGACTGGATTTCACGCCGCTGTAAATGATCCGTAAAACACCAGAGTTATACCAGTTGTCTGCCTCATTCATTAGGCCGGCCAGCGGCAGATTTGCGAGGAACATACCGAAGGCAATCGGCAGCAGAAGAAGCGGCTCAAACTGCTTTTTGATCGCCAGATATAATAAAATGAAGGAAATGAGAAGCATGACAGCCTGCTGCCAGGTCAGTGCGGCAAAACCCGACTGGGCCAGGAGCTCCCCAAAAACTGAAAGTATATTCACGGGGCACCTCCTATTAGTTTAAGGTCACCAGAACAGCGCCTGTATCAACAGCGTCGCCTACGCTTACGTTTACGGAAGCAACTGTGCCTGCTGCCGGAGCAACGATCTCAGTCTCCATCTTCATGGCTTCCATAACAACTACACACTGTCCAAAGCTGACAGCGTCGCCGGCCTTCACCTTGATATCCAGGATCTTACCAGGCATGGGAGCATCTACGGACTGTCCGCCTGCTGCTGCGGGAGCCGGAGCTGCTGCCGGTGCAGGTGCCGGAGCGGGGGTTGGTGCAGGTGCCGGAGCGGGAGCCGGGGCTGCAGGGACCGGAGCCGGAGCTGCTGCCTTTGCAAGGATGGGAGCCGGAGCGTTCACAGTAACGCCTCTGTCCAGGGGCTTGTACTCTTCCACTCTCTCGATCTCGATCTCATATTTTTTTCCGTTTAAAGTAGCTACATATTTCATAATAAAATACATCCTTTCCTTTTTTCACTTTTTCGTTTGCTTTTTCGGTCCTCACTTCACCTTACAGCTCTTTGATGCTTGTAACACGGAACTCTTCTCCCGACAGTCTGGCTTCCTCGCTGATTGCTGCGAGAAGCACTGCATAGGATTCCTCATCCAGCGCCGGGGCCGGAGCCGCCGCCACAGCCGCCTGCTTCGGTGCCTTATCTTTGACCGCCGTATTGATGATCTTAGAAATGATGATGACCGCGATCGCCAGCGCCGCAAGAGCCGCAAACACGACCAGAAGTCCCACTGCCGAGATCATCAGACCGTCTGCTAAGGTCATTTCCTGCCCAGTCCACATATACTCACCGCACCTCCTTCATTTTGTTTCTTTTAGAAACTTTAGTAGTTCTGATATTCCATATTGTGGAATGCATTCCATATTTTTTTCAGCACATATGGGTACCATTTATACAGCACCCACATTACTTTTTTATCTATGCATTTTTCACAATATCTTAGGTTGAGTATATCAGCTTTCATCCGAAAAGTCAACAAAACAGAAAAAGAATCTGTACCCTCCCCGGGGTTTCTTTGAACGATTGACACCCGAATATTCTTATTATAAAATATACATAAAATTTACACAGGTCCGCGCATTGGATGCGGCCGCCTGTATAAGGAATCGCACCGAAGGGAGAAAAGGATTATGAAGCCAATGAAAAAAGTGACTTTGATCGGTCTGGGGGCCATGGGGGTCTTCTTTGCTCCACGGATCTCTGAAAAGCTGGGAGCCGGATTCCGTATCATGGCATCTGGAGCGAGAAAGGACCGTCTGGAGCAGAAGGGCGTGACTGTAAACGGTATCAATTACCGTTTCCCTATCGTCACCCCGGAGGATAACGACGGGCCCTCCGACCTGGTGATCATAGCCGTAAAGGGATATGACCTTGCCCAGGCGCTAAAAGATATTAAATACCAGGTGGGACCGGAAACCATCATCCTTCCTGTCCTCAATGGCATTGACAGCGAAAAGCAGACCGCAGATGTGTACGGCCAGGAGCATGTGCTCTATTCTTATATGCGCGTCAGCATCGCCATGAAGGATGGAAAGGCCGAATTCGATCCGGAAAAAGGACTGATCCACTTCGGAGAAGAAAAAAACGATCCCGGCCATTTTTCTGATAAAGTCCTGGCCGTCAAAGAGCTGTTCGACCGCTGCGGGATCGATTATAAGATCGATCCCGATATGATCAAAGGGCTGTGGTTTAAATTCATGTGCAATGTAGGAGAAAATATGACCTGTGCCATGTTTGGCATTCCCTTCGGAGCCTTCCAGAAAAGCGCTGACGCCAACTATTTCCGCCGCGCCGCCATGTGGGAGGTGATCCGGGTGGCCAACCGGCTTGGGGTGGACATCGGCCAGAATGAGATCGACCGGCAGGAACACACCATCGGCCGCCTTCCATATCAGAACAAGCCCTCCACCCTCCAGGATCTGGAGGCCGGAAAGCACACAGAAGTGGATATGTTTGCAGGTACAGTGGTCCGCCTGGGAAAAGAGCTGGGGGTGGAAACGCCCGTCTGCGAAATGTTCTGGCACGGGATTCATCTGATCGAGGACCGGATCTTCGGAAACATCTGATCCCTCTCTCCCCTGCGCGTTTTTCCCTCCCTCTTTTGGAGCCGCAAAACCGCAGGGGAAAAGGGAACTTCATCTTCTACGGGCAGAGGGCCTTAGCCAGAGCCGCTGCCCCTTCCTGTATCTTCTCTTCTGTCAGGCTGGCGTATCCCAGGATCACTGTCCGGCTCTCTGTATCCTTTTTTCCAATATAAGATCCCGATAAGCCATAGACCCGGATCCCCTCCGTTTCTGCCGCCTTCTCAAGCTGCTCCTCAGTCCTCTCTCCGCGGCAGGTAAGAAGAACATGGAGGCCGGCATATTCTCCGCTGATCTCAAATTCCTTTTCCAGAGGCTTTAAGGAAGCCAGAAGCAGGTCATGCTTCCCCTTATAGATCTCCCTCATCCGGTTCAGATGGCGTTCAAAATAGCCGCCTCCAATGAACATCGCCAGGATCCGCTGGTCTACACGGGACACTGTGGAGGAGTAGAACCATCCCCGCTCTTCATACCGTTCCATCAGCGAGGGAGGGAGCACCAGATAGCCCACACGGATGGCAGGCGCAATGGCCTTTGAAAAGGTTCCCATATAAATGACCCTTCCGCTGTCATCCATGCCCTGAAGGGCCGGGATCGGCTTTCCCCTGTAACGGAATTCACTATCGTAGTCGTCCTCGATCAGATAGCGGTCCGGCTCTTTCATGGCCCAGGCCAGAAGCTCCTGCCTCCGCTTCACCGGCATGACGATCCCCATGGGAAACTGATGGGACGGCATCACATAGGCTGCGGATGCAGGAAGCCGCTCCAGCTCCTGTACCCGGAAGCCGCTGTCATCCATTCCCACAGGAAAAACCGGATGGCCCATTCCCCCAAGAACACGGTATGCCTGCTTATAGGTGGGATCCTCCATGGCGATCCCGGTCTCCCGGCCCAGAAGCTGGGATAAAAGGATCAGAAGATATTCGTTCCCTGCGCCGATGATGATCTGTTCCGCCGTACAATTTACGCCCCGGGCTGCATGAAGGTAGTCCCGGATGGCCTCCCTCAGAAGAAGATCCCCCTGGGGACTGCCCTTTAAGAACATTTCCGTGTCCTCCTCCTTTAAGACTGCCCGGCTGATCCGCCTCCAGGTGGAAAAGGGGAAGCTATCCAGATCAATTCCCCTGGGTGAAAAGTCCACTCTCCATTTTTTCTCCTGGAGATCCGGCGCCTCCCCATCCCTCCGGCCTGGAAACATTTCCTGTACCGCCCGTCTTTCCGGAGCGACCGGGGGCAGGATCCCATCCAGTCCGGCCACAAAATATCCACGTCTCGACGACGCCTCCAGGTATCCTTCGGCCACAAGCTGTTCATAAGCCGACTGGGTGGTACTGCGGCTGACCCTCAGGCTTTTGGCCAGTTCCCTGGAAGAGGGCAGCTTTTTCATGGGCTTCAGACCTCCGTTCCGGATCTCTCCTTTTATATACTGGTAGATCTGTTCATACAGCGGCCTGGGATCCTGGCTGCTCAATGGGATCATAAGCTCCATCTTTACCTCCGTTTTTCCTGGATACCAGAAAGGGATGTCCGCCGGAACTTTTTCCAGGGGCATCCCTCTTTTGTATCTCAGTCTGTGTTTTTCCTCTGTCTGCTCCAGACCCTACTTAGGAAGCCGGAAGGAGCTCTTTAAGGAAACGATCCGGTTATAAACCGGCTTTCCTTCCTCGCTGTCCTTGCAGTCCACGCAGTAGAAGCCGTTTCTTACGAACTGGAAGCTGTCATAAGCCCTGGCCTCCATCAGCGCCGGCTCCACGTAAGCCATTGTCACAGTTTTGGAATTGGGATTCAGGTTCAGCGTTCCGTCTGCGTTCAGCTTGCCCTTTTCCTCATCCACGATGTTCTCATAAAGGCGGCACTCCACCTGCCCTGCATGTTCTGCAGAAACCCAGTGGATGGTTCCCTTGACCTTTCTGCCGTTAAAGCCGGATCCGCTCTTTGTCTCCGGATCGTAGGTACAGTGGACCACCGTGACCTTACCATTTTCATCCTTCTCAAAGCTGGTGCATGTAACGAAATAAGCGCTCATGAGGCGGACCTCATTTCCCGGGAACAGGCGGAAATATTTTTTCGGCGGCTCCTCCATAAAGTCCTCACGCTCAATATAAAGCTCTCTGGAGAAAGGAACCTGGCGTTCTCCCATTTCCGGATTTTCCAGGTTATTGGGTACGGACAGCATTTCCGTCTGCCCTTCCGGATAGTTGTCGATCACCAGCTTCACCGGATCCAGGATCGCCATCATTCTGGGCCTCTTAAGCTTTAAGTCCTCCCGGATGCAGTATTCCAGCATTGCGTAATCCACAGAGCTGTTGGCCTTGGAAACGCCCACCAGATCCACAAACATCCGCAGGGATTCCGGCGTGTAGCCTCTCCTTCTGAGAGCAGCGATGGTCACCAGGCGCGGATCGTCCCAGCCATCCACGATCCCGTCCTCCACCAGCTTCTTGATGTAGCGTTTTCCTGTGACCACATTGGTCAGGTACAGCTTTGCAAACTCGATCTGACGCGGCGGATTCTCAAATCCACACTCTCTTACCACCCAGTCATAAAGCGGTCTGTGATCCTCGAATTCCAGGGTACAGATGGAGTGGGTGATATGCTCGATGGCATCCTCGATGGGATGGGCAAAGTCGTACATGGGATAAATGCACCACTTGTCTCCAGTGTTATGATGGCTCATACGGGCCACACGGTAGATCACCGGATCTCTCATATTGATGTTGGGGGACGCCATATCGATCTTGGCGCGGAGCACCTTTTCCCCGTCCTTATACACGCCGTTCTTCATTTCTTCAAAGAGCTTCAGGTTCTCCTCCACCGTTCTGTCCCGGTAGGGGCTGTTTTTTCCCGGAGTATTGAAATCTCCCCGGTATTCCCGGATCTCATCGGCCGAAAGGTCGCAGACGAACGCTTTTCCTTTTTTGATCAGATGGACTGCACACTCATACATTGCGTCAAAGTAGTCAGACGCAAAAAACAGCCTGTCCTCAAATTCCGCGCCCAGCCATTTCACGTCGTTTATGATGGACTCCACATACTCCGTTTTTTCCTTCGTGGGGTTCGTATCATCAAAACGGAGATTGAATTTTCCGCCGTATTCCTTTGCCAGTCCCGAATTCAGGATAATGGACTTGGCATGTCCGATGTGGAGATATCCGTTGGGCTCCGGTGGGAATCTCGTCTGGACATGGTCATATACGCCCTCCGCCAGGTCTTTATCGATTTCCTGTTCAATAAAATTTTTAGAAACTGTTTCTTTCGTTTCCTCTGCCGGTTTTATATTTTCCGCCATAGTGATTCCTCCATTTATGTTCCTGTATTTCTATCTGTTTTACATGATAATATAGTATCTTACCATATCTTTCCCAAATATAAAAGGAAAATTTTCCATTAAATACTGATAATGCCAAAATATTTAAGGACCTCTCCTGCCAGGATCGCTGCCAGCATCACCGGAGCCACGTACCTGATCATGATCCGGTACATCTTCTTTCTCTTAAAGGTGCCGGAGGACTCCACCTCCTCCTCAATATACCGGCTTCCTACCACATGTCCCACCAGGATACACGTTCCAATGGCCACAATGGGCATCATCACGGAGTTGGATATAAAATCAAAGAAGTCCAGGAACTGCATCTTTAATACTGTAATGTGGCCCCAGGGACCATAGCCCAGACAGGACGGGATCCCCAGGATCAGAATCCCGGCAGTGGAAAGGATCGTGGCCTTTTTCCTGGTGAGCCGCATTTTATCCGTAAGGATCGATACCACCGTCTCCAGCAGGGAAATGGACGAGGTAAGGGCCGCAAAAAATACCAGCAGGAAAAACATGGCTCCCACAGCTCCTCCCAGCGGGAAGGATTCAAATACCTTGGGCAGCACCCCGAACATCAGTCCCGGACCGGCCTTTCCCTGGATCAGGGACGCGTCCCCTCCGTTAAAGGCCACTACTGCGGGAACGATCATAAGTCCTGCCAGAAAAGCGATCCCCGTATCGAAGATCTCGATCTGGCCCACGGAACTCTCCAGATCATCCTCTTTTTTCATATAGGAGCCATAGGTGATCATGATCCCCATGGCTAAGGACATGGAATAAAACAACTGGCCCATGGCCGCCAGCACTGTGGTCAGGGAAAAGTCCGCAAAATCCGGAAGGAGATAATACTTTAATCCCTCTGCGGCTCCCGGGAGAGTCATACAGTAAACAGAGATCCCTACGGAAAGCAGCACTAGCACCGGCATCATGACGCTGCTGGCCTTTTCCACTCCCGTATCAACGCCCAGGAGCACCACCACTGCCGTAAGGAGCACAAAGATCACGAACCAAAGCAGCGGATTTTCCAGGATCCCGCTGCCGGCCATGCTGATAAAATCTCCAAAATACGTGTCGCTGGATACGGCCATACCGTTTCCCCGGACAAATTCCACAAAATACTTAACGACCCAGCCGCCGATCACACAGTAATAGGGCGCGATGATCACCGGGATCAGGGCTGCCAGCCAGCCCAGGGGCGCAAAGCGGCGGTTCAGGCTTCCAAAAGCTTCGATGCATGACATGCGGGTCCTTCTTCCCATGGCAACCTCTGTGATCATAAGCGTAAATCCAAAGGTCACAGCCAGAAGAACGTATGTGATCAGGAAGGCTCCCCCTCCATATTTTGCTGCCAGATATGGAAACCTCCACATATTTCCCAGTCCCACTGCAGAACCGGCCGCCGCAAGGACAAAGCCGATACGGCTGGTAAAGCTGCTTCTTTCTTTCATAACAAATGCTCCCCTCTATTCGGTTTTTTAGACAGCGAACGTGTCCATTATACCCGAATCGGGGGGAGTTTGCAATCCATTCTATTTTATGTGTGTGCTGCACAGCCCTTCCGCCGTACGCCTGCCTGTCCGGATCTCCGGACGGCTGAACGGTACAGCTTTACAGATCCAGATCGATAAATTCAAAATCATCGTCCTGGTCTTCTTCTTTGAATGGAGCTGCCTTTTCTGGGATCTGTTCCTTCACCGGTGCGCTGGAAACCGGAGCGGGCGTCTCCTGTCTTACCGGGGCTTCCGCCTCCGGGACACTGGCAGTCCTCCTTCCTGTCCCCTGATCCGACGCCGGATGACGGACCGGGGCCTTATGCTTTACAAAGGCCCGTTCCTCTTCCTCCAGATCCAGATCCTCCAGGTCATCCAGGTCCTGGTCTGTCCATTTTTTCGCCTGGGTCCTTCTGGGTTCCTTTGTCTTTCCCGGCCTGGAGCCTTCTCTGGAATATGCGTCCGGTTTTCCTGCCGATTTTTTCGGCTTTTCCTCCCGGTACGTTCCTCCAGGCTTTCTGGTCAGCAGGAGAATGATAAGGATGATCGCCAGGATAATGCATACGGCAAACAGACCGGCGATCATATATCCGCGGACTGTGTAGTCCTCCACCAGGCTGTTATACTCTCCGACCACCTTCTCATTGACTGCCCGGAGCTCCTCTGCCTCCGGATCCTGGAAGAATCTCTGGAGGGTCATTTCCTTCTGGTCGTAGCGGTAGAAGTTCTGCTCCCCGTCTGCGTTCTGGCCGTAAACGATGCAGTATTCCGGTGTCCCGCCATCCTGGCTGTTCCAGATCCAGCCATGTACCGTATGTTCTCCGATATCGATGGTGCATTCCCGGAATCCGTCGGGAAGCTCTGTCCCCTCTGGGATATTTTCCGGAGACAGAACGATAATGGTCTTTTCTGCCATGCGGACTGTTACATATGGGGAAAGGATATCTTCCTGGGGATCATATACAAAGAAATCTCCGTTTCCATCTTCATCGGTCATATAAAGGAGGATCACGCCCTGGTCATTGGTTCCTGCCTGGACTGTGGCTCCCTGATACTCATATTCTGTTACAGAAAAGCCCTCGGGAAGAGTTTCTGCATCAAAGGTTTCAGCCACGGTCCAGTTTCCATCCTCCACGTTGTGAGGCGTGCCCTCGGGGGAACTGGCCTCCGCAGACGGCTCCGTCTCTTCCGCAGAGCTGTCTCCGCCTCTGGTAACCGTGATGGTGTACGTTTTTTTCGTGCTTCCATCCTCTGCGGTAACTGTGCAGACCACCTTATTTTCGCCTGGCTGGAGATCTTCAGCTCCCTCCACAGATACGTTTGCTTTCCCGTCATTGGCCGGAGCGCTGACTGTGATCTTCTCCACATCCGCCGGAACGGCAGCCGTGTACTCCGTCACCTCTGCTGAAAATTCCGGACTCAGGGTCCCTGGTGAAACAGTCAGGGATCCCAGGGAAGCGTCCTGGGAAGCGTCGGAGCCCCCGCTGACCTTTACAGCAGAATTACCCGTATGGGAAATGGTCACTGCCTGCCCATTGGCATCGTATACCTCCTGGGATTTAACGGTGATGGACGAGGTCCCGGCCTTCAGGGCCTTAAACTTCAGCGTAAAGCTGAAGGTCGTCTGGCTGGCTGCCTCCGCATCCCCAACCACACGGACATTCCCCGCCCCGCCGTTGGCGCTGGTCCCGCTCAGGAATTCCAGGGACTGGGCATCGTATTCCAGCATCACATCTGCTTTATTGAGAGCCGTGCCATCCGAAGAGGCGATCTTCATGGTGACAGATACCTGATTTCCCACTGATGCCGTCGGATCGGAAAAGGTGATCTTTCCAGCCCCCGCATAGGCAGTCAGGATCCCTGCCGGAAACGCCAGAAGCGTGATCGCCAGAGACAGGAATACCACTGTCATTTTCTTTATTATCCTGTTCATATCTTATATTCTCCTTACTTTATCCGGTTTCCCCGGTCCATGGGCGTCCTTATGAAGGGGAAACGCCGATGACCACATCCGCGCCCTGGCTTTCGGGGGAATTTCCCTGGCCCGATGGCCGGATGATCACAACGTTCCCTGTACTTCCAGGTCCGGACGTATTTCCTCCGCTGCTCTGGGCGTTTTCTCCGCCCGACGGCACATTGGCCACCGGAGCATCCGACTGGCGTACCACATTGAGCCTGTATGTGCGGACGCTGCCGTTTTCTGCCTTTACCTCTATCGAGACCGTATTATTACCGCTTTGCAGGCTTATGGTCCCAGTGCCGGAAACAGACGCTTTGGAATCGATGGTTCCGGCCTTCACTGAGATCTGTCCCACCGACGGATTTACGATCACGTCGTAGCTTTCTGTGTCCTTATTAAAGGTAGGAGTAAGGGAATACCCCTCCACCTCCAGAGAAGCCAGCTTATTGTTGGGACTTCCAGTTGTCTCAGGTTTGGGGCAGGCCGCCTCCGGCATATTGTTGAATACCGGGATCTTAAATACCAGAGGCTCCTTTTTCATTGCATCTGTGTATGCTCTGGAGAGCTTGGCCCCTTCTCCGGCGGCTCCCTCCACATTGGTCATGTACTGGTGCTTATAAAGATTACTGCCCTGTACATTAAACTTTTTCAGATAAAATGTATCCTGTCCCTGGGAAACAAAATTCTCTCCATAATAAAGAGCTCCTCCCAGGATAGACTTCTCGATGGAATTCCAGGGCCGTCCATAATTTCCTGCCTGGGACGCGTACCACAGGCCTCTGGTGACAGCGGACATGGAATCCGTCTGGTATGCCCCGATATTAAAGAAATTATAGATCCCCTGGTAGCCGGCAGTGGTTCCCGAGATGCTGCCGGAAGTGCCATTGGCCTGCTCCTGGAGGATCATGGCTCCCAGAACATAGGGATTCACACCGGACTGGGCTCCTGCATTCATAATGATATCCACATAGCTCTGGCCCGACGGCACCGGCGACGTTTCTGACGCACCTGTGCTGTCTCCTGTGATCACAGAAGCGTCCATTCCGGGGCCATATTCCACGTTGGGAAGGGCCAGGACCTGGGTTTCCCTGGCACTGACCACCGCAGAAGGACCTTCCAGGCTCACATCCGGCTTCTGGCCTCCCACTCCCTGGGGCGAGCTCTGGGCGGCGTCTCCGGACGGTGCGTTCTGGGAAATATTCCCACTGCTCCCCATGTCCATTCCAGGGCCATAATTCTGTCCGGGAGGAAGGGGAGTCCCGCCCCCGTCACTTCCATTCTGCCCGGAATCCTGCTGGTTATTCTGACCTTCCTGTGCCGATGGAGGATTTCCGTCTCCCTGGCCTGTGGATTTTTCCAGGAACGTACCCGAAACCAGACTCTGAAGCCCCTCCCGCGTCTGGTGGGCCCCATCGTAGGACTGCAGCAGGAACTGGAATACATAGATCTCATTTAAAAAATTCCTGGGATCCATATAATAGCTGACAATATCCCTGGAAGCCGCTACCCAACTGGGTCCGTCAAAACCGGTCCATTTCCCCGTATTCCAGTCATACGCTCCATATTCCGTAGACTTCCAGGAGGACAGGCTGTTGGTGGAAACCAGATTGGCTCCTACGATGCTCTCATTATTGACGGCATCGTTCCAGTCCAGGCCCGTATTCTGCACCTGGAATACCCAGGACGGGAATTCAGCATGAAGGACACGTAAGGATTCCTTATAGCTTTCCGGAAAGCCCTGACTGGTCATATACGCCTCGAACTGGGGGTCCGTGGTGTAGGAAACCGGAAATTTTATGTATTCGGAGGAAGCATAGCCCTCCATACTCTTCCCTCCAGCCGTAAACTGAAGCTTATACCAGAGTACACCGTCAGAAGCTGTCTCCTGTCCCACCACAGTCACAGGGGCTCCGTAGGACAGCTTCCTTACAACGGAATTTCCTGTGCCCGGGCCGCTTCTTACATTCAGTGTGGTTGCATTTACTATGGCCGATCTCTGTGTCTCTGCGTATATCGTTCCGGGATAGTCTGCAATGATCCCTGTGCCGCTCACGGATTCAGCCAGTAAAAGCACAGCCGTCAGAGCCGCCAGGATCCGTCTCCCTCTTTTTTTCATCCTTCTTCTCTCTTTCTTTATGGTCATTTTTCTATTCTGCCATTTTCCAGTTCTGTCTAAAAATGACACTATACGTTATTATAATGACAAAGGGAGTTTCCTGTCAACCTCAGGAAGGAAACTTCATATTTTTGCCGCGGTTTTACGGGGAATTTGTAAGGTTTTCTTAAGAAAACACGGATATGGAAAGGCACAGGCGCCGGGTCCTGTGCCGGACGGACTTTGGTCCGCTGTCCGCGTACATACAAAAACCCTCCGGACAGTGCTTCTGCACGGGCCGGAGGGCCTTTTCCAGAGGGAAGCAAACGCTCCCCGCCGGATCTGTCTATGGACTAGACGGGATATACCTTGTTTTCCTTATCTGCCTTTTTCGGATCCACGCCGGTCTGCTGGGCTTCACGGTACTCGAAGAAGTCCTTGGCCACGGCCGGGAACAGGGCATAAGATAAAACATCCTCATCCTGCTGCTTCCACTGGGCACATTCCTTCTCGAACTTAGGAAGCTGCGGCGGGATCAGATCGGCCGGACGGCAGGTGATGGGTGTCGCATCGCCGATGATCTTTTTCTGTACTTCCTTGTTGAACGGCTTTACAGTCTGGCCAAATTCGCCCATCATGATCTTCTTGGACTCCTTGGGAACCATCTTGTACCGCTCGCCTGCCAGTACGTTCATAACAGCCTGGGTACCTACGATCTGGGAAGACGGAGTAACCAACGGCGGCTCGCCGAAGTCTTTTCTTACTCTCGGGATCTCCTCCAGAACTGCGCGGTACTTGTCTTCCTGTCCAGCTTCCTTTAACTGGCTCACCAGGTTGGAAAGCATTCCGCCCGGTACCTGGTACTGAAGAGTCTTGATGTTTACGCCCAGTACCTTCGGGTTTAAAAGGCCGCTCTTTAAAGCCTCTTCACGGATCGGTGTAAAGTAGTCGGCGATCTCAGCTAAAAGGTTCTGGTCATATCCGGTATCATAGGGAGTGCCGCGGAAGGTCTCAACCATAACCTCCGTAGCAGGCTGGGAAGTACCAAGAGCCAGCGGGGACATTGCACAGTCGATGATATCGCAGCCTGCTTCCACAGCCTTTAAGTAAGTCATGGAAGCAACGCCGGAGGTGTAGTGGGTATGCAGGTCGATGGGAAGCTTTGTTCCTTCCTTTAAGGCCTGTACCAGCTCTGCTGCCTTATACGGAGTCAGAAGTCCGGCCATATCCTTGATACACAAGGAATCTGCACCCATTTCCTCGATCTCGCGGGCAATGTTCTTCCAGTAATCCAGAGTATAGGCGTCGCCAAGGGTATAGCTTAAAGCGATCTGGGCATGGCCCTTTTCCTTGTTGGTAGCCTTTACAGCTGTTTCCAGGTTTCTGATATCGTTTAAGCAGTCGAAGATACGGATGATATCGATACCGTTGGCAATGGATTTCTGTACGAAATACTCTACCACATCATCTGCATAATGGTTATAACCTAAAATATTCTGTCCGCGGAACAGCATCTGGAGCTTTGTATTCTTAAAGCCGTCCCTTAACTTTCTCAGTCTCTCCCAGGGATCTTCTTTTAAGAAACGAAGGCTTGCGTCAAAGGTGGCGCCGCCCCAGCATTCCACTGCATAGTAGCCGACCTTATCCATCTTATCAACGATGGGAAGCATCTGGTCTGTGGACATTCTTGTGGCAAGTAAGGACTGGTGAGCGTCACGAAGAACAGTCTCAACGATCTTTACCGGCTTTTTCTGAACTTCTGCCATTTTATTTTTACCTCCTGAAAATTATCAAGTGAAAACCTTCCATAAGCGGCTTACGCCGCCGAACGGGAAAACGCGAACTCCGCTTCGCTACGTTTGCGTAGCGGGCGGCTTACGCCGCCCTTTACTGTATTCCGAAAATAGCCATGAATGTGCCGGCGGCTACGGCGGTACCGATCACGCCTGCCACGTTGGGGCCCATGGCGTGCATCAGAAGGAAGTTGGTGGGATCTGCCTCAGAACCAACCTTCTGGGATACACGGGCCGCCATGGGAACTGCGGATACACCGGCAGAACCGATCAGCGGATTTACCTTTCCTCCGGTCACCTTACACATGATCTTACCGAAGATCACGCCTGCAGCCGTACCAAAGGCGAAGGCTACCAGACCCAGGATAACGATCTTAATCGTGGTCATCTTTAAGAACGCCTCAGCGCTGGTAGTTGCTCCCACGGAAAGACCCAGAACGATAACTACGATATACATGAGGGCGTTGGAGGCAGTCTCCTGAAGCTGCTTTACAACGCCAGACTCACGGAACAGGTTGCCGACCATCAGCATACCAACCAACGGTGCGGTCGTCGGTAAGATCAGACACACAACAACAGTAACGATGATGGGGAACAGGATCTTCTCCAGTTTGGACACCGGACGGAGCTGCTCCATCTTGATCTTTCTCTCCTCTTCTGTGGTCAGAAGCTTCATGATCGGCGGCTGGATGATGGGTACCAGGGCCATGTAGGAGTAAGCGGCAACGGCAATAGGGCCCATGAATTCCGTCTGTCCCAGCTTGCCGGCCAGGAAGATAGAGGTAGGACCGTCAGCGCCGCCGATGATGGAGATGGCAGCAGCTGCCTTGTCGTTGAAGCCCATGAAGATCGCAAGGAAGTAAGCAGCATAAATACCGAACTGTGCGGCCGCGCCCAGAAGGAAGCTCTTGGGGTTCGCGATCAGTGGTCCGAAGTCAGTCATAGCGCCTACGCCCATGAAGATCAGGGACGGGAGGATGCTCCACTCATCCAGCAAATAGAAGTAATGGAGAAGTCCTCCAACGCCATTGGATGAATCCTCAATGCTCAGCATGATATCCGGATAGATATTCACGAGCAGCATACCAAAGGAAATCGGGACAAGCAGCAGAGGCTCAAAACCTTTTTTAATGGCAAGGTAAAGGAAGATAAATGCCACAAAGATCATGATCATGTTGCCGAATGTCAGATTTAAGAATGCTGTCTGCTGGACAAGATTCAAAAGTGTACTTTGAATATATTCCATTTTAATCCCTCCATATGGAATCTGCAGTCAGCAGACGATTAGTTTAATGTAGCCAGAGTTGCGCCCGGCTCAACAGAATCACCAACAGCCACATTGATGGTAGCTACGGTGCCGTCCTGGGGTGCTACAATCTCGTTTTCCATCTTCATGGCCTCGAGGATCACGATCACCTGGCCTTTTTTCACTGCCTGGCCTGCGGACGCCTTCACGCCAAGGATCTTTCCGGGCATGGGAGCTGTCACTGCAACGCTTCCTGCTGCACCAGCGGGAGCTGCCGCAGGAGCCGGGGCTGCTGCCGGGGCCGGGGCTGCTGCCGGAGCCGGAGCGGCCTTGGGTGCCTGTACGGGAGCCGCTGCTTTCGGAGCTGCTGCCTTTCCTGTGAAGCCTTCTTCTACGGTTACTTCATATACATTGCCATTAACTGTGATGGTATAATTTTTCATTTTCATTTCCTCCTGATGATGGGTTATTTCCAGTTCCTGTTGGGAACACGCTTAATGGAACGAACAATAAGGCCGTCGGCAGACTCTCTGCCTTCGGAAGCCGCGATGGCTGCAGCGATCACGGATACCAGCTCCGTATCGTCACAGGCCTCCTCAGCCGGGGCTGCTGCCGGAGCCGGAGCGGGAACTGCTGCCGGAGCCGGAGCGGGAACTGCTGCCGGAGCCGGGGCGGGAACCGCTGCCGGAGCTGCTGACGGGGCCGGAGCCTTCTTCTGCTTCATCTTTGCTTCAAATACGCTGATGTACTTGAACATGCTGATGAGCCAGCTGATGAAGATCAGAACCAGGAATACGACTCCCATGCCCATAAGGGTATTCATACCAGCCTTGGAAAGCTTTTCTCCAGTGGTATATTCCGGAGAGATCGTAATGGAAGTGATATTTGCAAGATCCTCATCCACGATTACAGAAAACTCTGCGTTTCTTTTTTCAAATACCGCCGGGATCCTGGCCACATAGCCGTCGTCCACAATTTCAACCTCTGCCGCCTCGCTGGAAACCAGCGCTCCCAGGTCGCCCTTTACGGACTTCCAGGAATTCAGGGCGCTCTGCATTACTGTATCCTTGTTCTTTTCACTGGCAGCCAGAGCATTATCCAGATCCTCGTCTCCCATTGCGGCAAACAGATCCAGATACTGCTGGGTGCCCTGCTGGAGCGTCATCACCAGAGACGGGTCCATCTCCTCTGCCGTATCCGCTTCTGCGCTGGAGCAGGCAGAAAGGGCGAACAGGCATACTGCCATACAGAGGGCAAGCCAGATTCTTTTAATATTCTGTTTCATATATCTGCCACCTCGCCTTAGACCGTACCGTGCTTTTTGGCCGGACGATCCTCTCTCTTTGTGAACAGCATTTCCATTGCTGCGATCACGCGTTTTCTTGTATCAGCCGCATCGATGATGTCATCCACATAGCCTCTTCTGGCCGCAGCCATGGCGCTGGCCTGCAGCTCGCTGTACTGGGCAGCCTTTTCGCTGATCAAGGCAGCCGCATTGTCAGATCCGGAGATCTCCTCTGCATACATGATCTTCACAGCCGGAACGGCCTCCATCATGCCAATGGAAGCATTCTTCCATGCGTAAACGATATCGGAGCCAATGGATTTACTGTTCATAACAAGTCCGGCAGTACCGAATGCCTGTCCGGCGATCACTGTCACCTTGGGCACATCTGCGTTTGCAAAGGCATGGGCCAGACGGGCAGCCGCCTTGGCGATCTTCTTTTCTGTGCATTTGCAGCTGTTATATCCGTTTACGTTCACCATTGTAAGTACCGGGATATTGAAGGCATCGCAGAAATTCACGAAATCTGCGGCTTTTTCACAGCCTCTGGCTGTCAGGCCTGTCTCGTACTCTGCTGTTTTTTCTCCCTCCTCATAACTCTCTGTGCGGTTGGCCACACAGCCCACGGTGGTGCCGTTTAAGCGGATGAACGCAGTCACCATGCTGGGAGCATATTCCTTCTTAAGTTCCATATAGAAGCTGTCATCAGAGATCATGGCCAGGGCAAGGGCTGTATCTCCCACACAGTTCTCCAGGCCCTCACACATCCGGTTCAGGTCGTCGGCGCACTCATCATAGGACATATCGTCTTCGTTGTTGGCCGGAAGTACGGAGATCAGCGTATGGATCTGTGCCAGGATGTCCTCCTCGGTCCCTGTCATGCACACGTTGCCGGCTTCCTCGCTCTGGAACTTTGCGCTGGATGTATCTGTATCGTTCTCAGCGATGGCATTGGGAGCGTTGACAAATAACTTTGCCTTATCTTCCATGAAGGTGAAGTCAGCCATTGCAGAAGCCACTGCCATACCGCCGCCGCAGTTTCCGAACACTGCCTGGATCTGCGGGATCACGCCGGAAGCCAGGGTCTGGCATCCGTACAGTCTTCCGAACCCGTTTAATGCGTCCAGACCTTCCTGAAGCCTTAAGCCTGCACAATCGATCAGGCCTACCACCGGAGCGCCCATCTTCATGGCCATGCCATAGAGATTCTCGATCTTTTTTGCATGCATCTCACCCACGGAGCCGCCCATAACGGCTGCATCCTGGCTGTACACATACACAAGGGCTCCCTCAACGGTACCGTAGCCGGTAACCACGCCGTCGGCCGGAGTTTCCTGAGCCTGCATGTTAAAGTCAGTGCTTCTGGCAGTCATATAGGCGCCGACTTCAACAAAGCTGTTGTCATCAAGCAATTCATTGATTCTTCTCATTGCTGACGTTTGTGCTGATTTAGTCATTTTGCTGTCCTCCATTATTAAAATTTGACGAAAATCGAATTTCTGCCTAGTGTAATAATAACCGCATTCTCTGCAAAATTCAAGGTGTTTTTGCCATTTCCGGGAAAACAATACAACATAAAAAAAGAGGCGGCAACAAGTTACTTTTCTTTTGCCGTCTCCCCTTTTTAGTTAATCATCTTAAGCAGACCCGGAGCACCCAGACTTCCGGTCCCTTTTCCCTATTCATATTTTTTTGTCAGCGTAAATCCGCGGCCGCGGACCTCTCCCACCTGGCTTACGATCATAAACGCCTGGTCGTCGATGTCCATGACGATCCGGTTCAGCTTCTGGAGCTCTCTTCCGGATACCACCACAAGGATAGCTCTGGACTGCTTTCCGGAATGACCGCCTTCCATATAAAGGAGCGTGGTCCCCCGGTCCATTTTTTCCTGTATGGCCGTGCTGATCTCCTCATACCGCTCGCTGATGATCTTTGCCTGGGTCTGGCGGACGCCGATGACCAGTACCTTATCCAGGATAATGGTATACGTCATGACCATGATCAGGCCGTACAGGATCCTCTCCCTGTCTCCAAAGGTCATCTGGGCGATAAGTACCATGAAATCCATCACATACATGGTAACAGACACCGGGATCCCGAACCTCTTTTTCAGTACCAGCGGCGGGATATCCATGCCTCCGGTGGAGGCACCTGCCCGGATCACGATGCCCAGGGCAAATCCGATCATAACGCCGGAAAAAACCGCGCACAGGATGGGATCATCCGTAAAGACCATATCCCCCACCAGGCGGGTAGCCTGCTCCAGTGCAAAAGGATAATAAAACGTAGCCACCAATGTGGAAAGGGCAAATTCCTTCCCCAGCTCCACCAGGCCCACTACGAACATCAGGATATTAAATCCAGCCACAAAAATCGAAAGGGGGATCCCCCAGTAATGCTGGGCCACCAGACCCAGTCCCGTGGTCCCTGCGGCGATCATGTCCATGGGCAGCACGAACAGCGCCACGCCCGCGGCGTAGACGGAAAGCCCCGCCATAATGATAACTACCTGTGCGAGCAGCCTCATGATCCTGCTCTTCTGATCTTTCTTCTCCATATACATCCTCCCTCAGTCTCTCTTCCGGCAAAAAAACGCAAAAGAAAGGAGAGTGCTGCGAAAACGCCTCCCGCAGTCCTCTCCATCTCTTATTCGATTGTATTTTTTCCGGATATGTCCTTCTTATTTCCCAAATACAGCCTCATAGTCCTTGCGGAACTTTTCGATCCCCTGGTCAGTCAGCGGATGATGGGTCATCTGCTCGATCACCTTATAGGGAACGGTGGCGATATCGGCTCCGGCCAGAGCGCACTCCGTCACATGCATCGTATGGCGCACGCTGGCGGCAATGATCTCTGTCTGGATATTGTGAAGGTTAAAGATCTCAGAAACCGTCTCGATCAGGTCGATGCCCGGCTGGGAAATATCGTCCAGACGGCCTAAGAACGGCGACACGAAGGCAGCTCCGGCTCTGGCAGCCAGAAGTGCCTGGTTTGCAGAAAAGATCAGAGTCACATTGACCTGGATCCCCTCAGACGCCAGCACCTTTGTTGCTTTTAAGCCTTCCACAGTCATCGGGATCTTCACCACCATATTGGGGTGGATCTTAGCGATCTCACGTCCCTCTGCGATCATTCCTTCTGCGTCGGTGGTGGTGGCCTTCACCTCACCGCTGATGGGACCGTCCACGATGGAAGCGATCTCCTTTAAGGTCTCCACGTAATCCTTTCCCTCTTTTGCGATCAGGGACGGATTTGTCGTAACTCCGCAGATCACGCCCATATCGTTGGCTTTCCGGATCTCCTCCACATTGGCCGTATCAATAAAAAATTTCATTGGTATCCCCCTCCTGTTCGGGTATTTTTTTGAACCTGTCTCCATTGTAATGGCAACCGGCAGGAATGTCAATGGACAATCGGCTCCATCCTCAGCCTGCATACCCCAGGCTCTCGAAACAATCATATTCATCCATGCCGCCGATCCGGAACCGGTACTGGTCCCTGTCCTTTTGGATCCGCAGCTCACAGTGTCTTCCGTCAGGAAGCTCTGCCTCTGCCCTGGCCGCCCCCGTTTCATCCGGGAGCTCTGCGGCCCTTAATACCAGCTCCGTTCCCGCCGGGATCCGTTCCTCTTTCCCTTCGATCCATACCGGAATCTCCGCAGAGGCCCGCAGCACCGGCCCCCGGTCTCCATTTCCAGGGATCGTGTAAACCGTTCCGTCCGTCTCCGGCATCCCGTCTTCACCCATGCGGAAGCTGCGGTACGCCATATACGTTCCCAGAAGATCGATGCGGTCGTACAGGAGAAAATGACCCGGATCTCCGATGAAGCTCCCATACATGGAATCTCCCGAAGAGCCCACATGGCAAAGCGTCAGCGTCCCGTTTTCATTCTGGAGCGCAAACACCTCCAGAGCCCTCAGATCATTCTCACTGGAAAATTCGAGCCATAGGAAGGGGCGGCCATCCCCGGCTTCCAGAAGCCATACGTCCGTGAGGCTCCCATAGCCCCCGGCCTCCCAGGGACCTGCCGCCTCCGTCTCTGCTCCCTCTCCTGTCCGGCTCAGGGTAATGGATGATGTATACGTCTCCTCATCCACCTGTACCGTATAAATATACTCCTCCTTTTCCCCGTCCCGGTCCCAGTCGGCGTAAAAGGGTTCTCCCTCTGAAAGCTGCACTGCTGCTCCCGCCCCGGCCTGGTACGTTTCCAGGAGCAGGTCCGGGCAGTCCGCAAACGTCATCCGGCTCTCAAGGCTTCCTTCCGACCAGGGCCCCAGAACATAAGGGTTAAATACGACGGTGATCCCCTCATGGTCCATGATCCATTCCAGCTGGCCCCCGTCTCCGGATCCATTATGGAACATGGCCTCCAGGGTCTCCTCATATTCCGGATAAAGGCTTCCATCGTCCCGGCTCTTCACGTCCTCCTTCACATACTGGTACACTGCTTCCAGGTCTGTGACCACATCCGAAAGCGCCAGCCGCTTTCCCGAAGCCGGGTCAAAATTTACTCCATGGGCATAATAGCTTCCATGGGCGCCGCCCACATAGGAAGAATCCATATCCCAGAAGCTGACGATCCGGCTGTCTGCCCGCTGTACCCGTATCTCCCGCTCAATATAATACTCCTGTCCGGGCTCCGGGGGATCCTCCCTGACCAGGGAAAGATTTTCCTTAAAACGTTCTCCCGTCTCCTGGGAAACCTCCGCATTATACTGGTCCAGGCCGTCCTTCAATGTATCCCAGCCGTCCACAGGAACATACAGCCCATCCCAGCGGCTCCTCAGCAGGCATCTCTGGTCCTTCCATTCCCCGTCATAGCTCCTCCGGGTCTCCACAAACAGCGGCTGATCTGGCTCCTGGTCCGGCCCAGAGGCCTCCTCCGGCTCTGCCGCCTCCCCGGCCTCGATCCCCCGGGACGTTTCTTCTGGTATTTCCCCGGTCCTGTTATCTCCGGATTCTGCCGTTTCCGTTTCATCCGCCGGATCTTCAGCCTTCGTTTCTGCTGCCTCCTGGTCCATACGGTCCATCTCACAGCCGGTCAGAGACACGGCCATAAGAAACGCCAGCCCCGCTCCCAGAGCCATTTTTCCTGTCCTCTGTCTTCTCATGATCCATCCCCCGCTTTCCATGTTGTATATACCAGGTCCTGTCCGTTCCCTCAGTCTCCCGGGCATCCTTATGCCGCGCCCCAGATGGGCGCATTGCTTCTTCTTTCATTATAAGCTCCCGTCCCTGTTCCTTCTATAAAAATATGCTTACGATCATTTACGTTTTTCTTAAAGCCTCCGCTGCCCCTTTCCCTTCCAAAATCCATAGTAAAACCAGACAGCATATGCTATAATATGGCTGAAACAGACATTGTGCCAGAAAAGGAGAATTATCCCATGAAACCAGCTCTGATCATCGGTTCCACCTGTGTGGACGTCATCATCAATATCCATCATCTTCCAAAGACCGAGGAGGACATCCATCCCACCTCCCAGTCCATGGCCATCGGCGGCTGCGCCTTCAACGCCGCCTATATGGTACGGCTCTTAAACGCCCCGCACACCTTTATCACGCCTGTGGGCGGCGGCACCTACGGAGACTATGTGGCAAAGCTCATGACCCAGTCTGGGATCCCCATTGCCGTCCGGGTGCCGGAAAAAGAAAACGGCTGCTGCTACTGCCTGGTGGAGGCCGGCGGGGAGAGGACCTTCATGTCCTATCACGGAGTAGAATATACCTTCCAGAAGGAATGGATGGAGCCGTATCCGGCAGAGGATTTCGGCCTCACCTACGTCTGCGGCCTGGAGATCGAGGAGCCCACCGGGATCAATCTCATTGAATATCTGGAGGAGCATCCGTCCCTGGAGCTTTTCTACGCCCCCGGGGCCAGGGTAGGAAACATGGATCCGAAGAAAACAGAGCGGATGCTGGCCCTTCATCCGTTCCTCCACATCAACGCCCTGGAGGCAGAGGTCATGAGCCAGAAAACGTCCTATGAGGACGCCGCCGCATACCTGCACTCCATCACTGGAAATACCGTCATCGTGACTCTGGGAGAAAAAGGCGCTTACTGCATAGAAAAAGACGGGACCAGCTATCTGATCCCGTCCATTCCCGCCGATCATGTGGAGGATACCATCGGAGCCGGCGATGCCCACGCGGGAGCCATCATCGGCTGCCTGACCAACGGCCTCTCCCTGCGGGATTCCATTACATATGCCAACCAGGTATCCCGGATTGTGGTCTCTGTCAAGGGCTCTTCCCTTCCGCCGGAGCTCCTTCCGCCGCTCCCAGTCCCCAAAAGCGCCCGCTAGGCTGCCGCATGGCCCTGGGGCAGATAAAACTGCTACCGGATGTCCGCATACTTTACAGACTGTTCCCTAAATTCCTTCATCATTCCGTCCAGAGCCTTCCGTTCTGCGGAAAGGTCTGCAAAGCGCAGCCTGTGGCCTTTTACCAGTTGTCTGCCATCCACCCAGACACTGTCCACGTTGGAAGCATCTGCCGAGTATACGATGGCCGAATAGGGATCATAGACCGGGAACATGTTGACCGACTCCGTTTCGATCAGGGTCAGGTCCGCCCGCTTTCCAGGCTCAATGGAGCCAGTCTCCTTTTCCGCCCCCAGGACTCTGGCTCCCTCAATGGTCCCCATGGCCACCACATCCCTGGCAGTGAAAATGCTGCGGTCATGATACCGGGTCCGCTGGAACGCAGGGATCATCCGGAACTGATGGAACAGATCCAGGGTATTCCCCGAGGACGGTCCGTCAGTCCCCACGCCAACGGCCACTCCTGCCGCCTTAAGGTCCCGGAGCGGACACACTCCCTTCCCCGATTTCGTATTAGAACCGATGCAGTGGGAGATCTTTGCCCCGGTCTCCCGGAAGATCTCCACATCCCGGTCTGTCATATGGATGCAGTGGGCTGCGATGGTCCTCTCTCCCAGGACTCCCAGTCCGTAAAGGAACTCGGCCGGCGTCTGGTCGTATTTTTCCCGGAACATTTCCAGCTCATAATCCATCTCGCTCACATGAAGCGTATAAGGAACATCATACCGTTCCGCCAGCTCATAGGCTGCCTTTAAAACCTCCGGCGGGTTTGTATTTGTAGCATGGGGAGCCACCACAGGCCGGATCCGTTCATGGCCCTTCCACTTCCGTATCAGCTCCTCACACATGGCCAGGGACTGGTCTGTATTTTTACTGTCACACGTCTCCATATCGATAATGGTCTGTCCCACATACGCCCGGATCCCCATTTCTTCACAGGCTGCCGCCACCTGATCTTCAAAATAATACATATCCAGCACCGAGGTAACGCCGGAAAGCAGAAGCTCGCAGACGCCGTACCGGGTGCTCTGGCCGATCAGCTCCCGGTTCATGGCCTCCAGCTCCAGCGGGAATAAAAACCGCCTCAGCCGGTCCGGACAGTCGTCTCCCAGGGACCGGAAGGGGATCATGGGGATATGGCAGTGGGTATTGATCATCCCCGGCATCAGGATCCCGTTTTTTCCGTCCACTGTCCCGTCCGCGTCTGCCGGCCCCTCCCCCTCTCCTGTCTCCAGGATCGTGTTCCCTTCCAGGACCACATATCCGTTTTCATAAACATGAAACTGTTCGTCCATGGTGACCACCGTCACATGATTGATCTTTGTACGCATATGATTCTCCTTATAAAAAGAGGCCGGGCCGTACAGGCCCTATGGCCTGAAACCGGCTCCCGGCCCTGTTTCTCAGCTAGTTCATTTCTTTATACGATCTTACTGTATCAAACAGCACTTCCCGGAACCGCTTCTGATCAAATTCCATGGCCACTTCCACGTTGCCGGAGGTCTTGTATTTATTCCAGCATTTTTCCCTGGAGATCTCCTGCTCCGGGTCTGTGCCCATAAAATCACGCCAGTCGCAGACAGTCATGCCCCTTGTGAACTCGCCCTTTGTTTCCACGTCCACCTGGGTCCGGATGCTCTTTGTGATCACCCGGTCATCCACCCACCAGGCCACTGCACAGGCGTCGCAGATGGAGGTAAAATCAGAATTTTTCACAGAAAACTCCAGGATATCTGCGGCAAAGTCTCCCACCGTACCGCCGATGGCCCTTAACTGCTCCACATCTGCCATGTCCATATGGTTCTGGCGGGTCAGGTTCAGGCCTGCCATTTTAATGGGGATCCCCGACTCAAAGACGATCTTTGCAGCCTCCGGGTCCACCAGGATATTAAACTCCGCAGCAGGAGTAGCGTTGCCGCTGGTGGCGGAGCCGCCCATACAGAGGATCTCCGGGATCCGCTTTTTTAATTCCGGCTCCTTTAAGATCGCCTGGGCCACATTGGTCAGCGGCCCTAAGGTGATCAGCGAGATATCGTCGTTTTCCATAAAGGTACGGATCAGAAAATCGGCTCCGTGCTCCTTTTCCAGCTTTTTTTCCGGCTCCCGGATCTCAATATCCCCGATGCCGCCGCTTCCGTGGACCTCTGTGGCCCGCACAAGCTGGTTCAACATGGGCATATCGTATCCTGCATACACCGGGATATCCGGACGCCCGGTCAGCTCTGTGGCGAACCTGGCGTTCCTCTGGGTATACTCCAGTCCCGTGTTGCCTCCCACTGCCACGATCCCCCGCACATCCAGATGGCGGATGCACAGGATCAGGGCAAACATATCGTCGATCCCTGGATCGCAGTCAATGATCACTTTCCGTTTTGTATCCATAATCTTTCTCCTTATGCTACTTCTGGCTGCCCTTCTCGATCTTTCTCTGGCGGTTCATGCGCAGCATACCAAATACCATAAGTGCGATGATGGTGGCTGCGTAGGGGATCATCTCCAGGAACTCCGTGGGGAAGCTGGTCTGGCTCTTTAAGCTGGTAGCCGCTGCATCACTGAGTCCGAAGAATACGGCTGCAATACCTGCGCCCAGGGGATCGCCGCCTGCGATATTACAGGCAGAAAGTCCGATGTAGCCTCGTCCATTGACCATGTTCTTCATAAAGAAGCTTACCCAGCCCATGGACATGAACGCGCCGCCGAAGCCGCAGAGCACGCCGGAGATCAGGAAGGAAACGTATCCGATCCTCTTTACATTGATGCCGACGGATGCGGCCGCCCTGGCATTCTCACCCACTGCCCGGAGCCGTAAGCCCAGTCTTGTCCTCGTAAGGAAGAACCAAACGGCAAAGATCGAAATGAAAGCCAGGTATGTAAGAACATTATGTCCCGAAAGCATGGGGCCGATCAGTGGGATCTTATTGATCAGCGGAAGCACCACCGTCGGAAGTGTGTACGCCTTGATGGCTGCGGAGGTGGTAGCCTTTTCTCCTGTCAGCAGGTACATAACAAAGACCGTACCTCCTGTGGCCGCCAGGTTCACAGCAATACACGTCAGATAAAGGTCCGTCTTTCCGGACAGGCTGGAGAAGGCGATGACGGCACCCACCAGGACTCCGATGACCACAGCGCCCAAAAGGCCGATCCATACGTTTCCAGTCATTCCCGCAAACACAACGCCGCCCAGGGCCGCACAGAGCATCATGCCTTCCAGGGCCATGTTCATCATTCCAGCCTTCTTACTGATAACTGCTGCCATGCCTGCAAAGATCAGGGGAGTTGACAGCCTTAAAACAGAGTATCCAAAATTACCGATCCAGTCCAGTGTCAGCATTGATTACTCCTCCTTTCCCTTTGAGGCGGCCGATTCCTTTTCTGCCTTTTCCCTGGCAGCCAGTTCCTCTTCTGCGGCCTTATAGATCAGTTTCTTCTTATATCTTCCCATGAATTCCTCTGCCGCCACCATCAGGATAACGATACCCTGGATCACGGTGATGAACTCGATGGGGATATCTCCCTTGGAGTTTACCACGTCCGCACCGATACGGATATACGCCAGCAGGCAGGCTGCCACCGGCACCAGGAGCGGGTTCTTTCTGGCTAAGACCGCCACCATCAGGCCGTCAAAGCCATGCTGGGTGGTAGCGACCCAGTTATAGCGGTCATAGTTTCCAAGGATCTCACAGGTACCGCCCAGGCCGGCCAGCGCGCCGCCGAAAAGCTGGGCGCAGATGATGGTTGCCGTCATATTGATACCGCAGGCCTTGGCAAACCAGGGGTTGCTTCCTACGACTCTCATCTTGTATCCGAATACCATCTTATAGAACAGCACAGCCACCAGGATCACGGCGATCAGGGCGATCACAAGACCTGCCTGGATCCTGAACTTGCCAAGGATCTGGGGAAGCTTGGCATTGTCCGGGATGGGAAGGGAGCCCAGGGAACCGATGGTGGTATCTCTCATGGTATACATCATGATATAGATGGAAAGGAACATGAGGATACTGTTTAACATTAAGGATGAAACAACGATATTGGCATTGAATTTGGAGTCCAGCCACGCAGGAAGGGCAGACACCACAACGCCTGTCAGCGCACCGATGACCAGTAAAAGACCGATCATAACGGGTGCAGGAACGCTTTCTCCCAGCTTGATGGCAACCCAGGAGATCACACAGCCGGCAAACATGAAGATGCCCTCGCCGGCCAGATTGAACTTGTTCACCGCATACATGAAACAGAAGCAAAGTCCTGTGAAGGTAAACGGGATTGCAAGGTTAATGATACTTCCTACCCTTCTCACAGATGAGAACGGTCCCAGCACGAACTGCTGGATAATATAGATCGGATCGTCACTGACTGCAAACAGCGTCACCAGGGCCACGGCATAGGCGATGGCAATGGCGGTCAGGATCCGGACCAGCTCAACGGTAAATTCTACTCTGCTTGTTTTATTCATAACAGGCCCTCCATTTCCTCCGGGGTCATGGTCTTAAGCCCCAGCATGTACTCGCCCAGCTCTTCCTCGGAAACCTCGTTGGCTTTTCTGAACGCCGCCACGACCTTTCCCTTTCTCATGACTAAAAGCCGGTCGGAACACTCCAGCACCTCGTTCAGATCTGCAGAGATCAGAAGCGTTGCCGTTCCCTCTTCCCTGGATTTTTTAACGATGGTCTTTCGGATCATCTCGGCCGCGCCCACGTCGATGCCTCGGGTCGGCTGGTTGGCCAGGATGAAATTGGAGCCTGATGTGAACTCGCGGGCAACGACTACCTTCTGGATATTTCCGCCGGAAAGCATACGCACCGGCTCTCTCTTGTCGTCGCAGGCGATCTCAAAATCCTTGATGTACTGGTCCACGATCTCGTCGATATGCTTATGGTTGATGAACAGGCCGTTTCTGTATTCCTTTTTAAAATACCGGTCTGCGATGATGTTGTCCCGGATGGACATATCTCCGGCACAGCCATACTGCATCCGGTCCTCGGGGATATAGGCAAGGCCCATCTGGCGGATCTCATGGACGTTCTTTCCCTTGATGTCATGGCCATTTAACTCCACAGTCCCAGAGGAAAAGCTCTCCATCCCGGCCAGCACGTCGGAAAGGGCAGACTGGCCGTTTCCTTCCACGCCGGCAATGCCGATAACCTCGCCCTCATGGATATCAAAGGAAACATCGTCCAGCACCCGCTTTCCGGATGCGCTGTTCTTCACCAGGTTCCGGATCTTAAGCACAGTCTTTCCCACTGTGGGGTCTTCCTTCTCGATCTTTAAGACCACGTCGCGGCCCACCATGAGTCTCGAAATATCGGCCTCGCTCATATCCTTTAAGTCATAGCTTCCCAGACAGTAGCCGTGGCGCAGCACAGTAACGCGGGTACAGATCCGTTTCACCTCTTCCAGCTTATGGGAAATAAAGATGATGGAATGGCCGCTGTTTCTTAAGAGGATCAGCTGCTCAAACAGCTCCTCTGTCTCCTGGGGCGTTAAAACTGCCGTGGGCTCGTCCATGATGATGATCTTGGCGCCCTTGATGAGAACCTTCATGATCTCGATCTTCTGCATCTGGCCGACGGAAAGATCGCTGACCCTGGCCATTGGATCAATATTAAAGTTATATTTTTTCGCCACCTCTTCCGTCATTTCCACTGCCTTTTTAAAGTCAAAAAGGCCGTTCTTCATAGGTTCCACGCCCAGAACCACATTTTCTGCCACCGTCAGGGACGGGATCAGCATAAAATGCTGGTGGACCATACCGATCCCCTTTTCAATGGCGTCCAGGGTATTGAGGATCTTTACCTCTTTCCCATCCATATACACTTTTCCGGTCTGGGGCGTTTCCAGTCCGAACAGTACCTTCATCAGCGTCGTCTTTCCGGCGCCGTTTTCTCCCACAAGAGCCAGGATCTCGCTCTCATGAAGCCAGAACGTGACGTTTTTGTTGGCCACAAAACCATTGTCATAGATTTTGGTAACGTCTTCCATTCTAAGTATTTCCTTGGCCATACCCATCTTCCTCCTATATGGGATCAGCAGGATCGAACGGACAATCCTGCTGACCAAAAATCAATTTTTTCAGTTATGGAGCCACGGAATCCAGAAGCTGCTGGTACTCTGCCTCGTTGGCAAAATCATAATAGGATTTTACAGTGATCTCGCCGGAAAGGATCTTCTCCTGGGATTCAGCCATCTTGTCACGGATCTCCTGGGGAACGTTCTGCTGGAAGAATTCATTGTCCACATAGCCAACGGATTTTTCCTTTAAGCCAAGACGGTTTAACTTGCCCCATACTTCTTCTCCGTTTTCCACATCCTCAAAGAATGCTACGAAGGAGTCGCCCACATTCTTTAACATGGAAGTTAAGATCACGTCTGCCAGTTCCGGGTTCTCAGAATCTTTATAGTATGCGTACTGGTCGGAGTCAACTCCGATGGCCCATGTTCCAAGCTCCTTACATGCCTCGAACAGTCCGCCGCCGGAACCGCCGGCTACCTGATAGAATACGTCTGCCTTTTTGTCTCTTGCCTGGCTTAAGCAAAGCTCTTTCATCTTGGCCGGATCGGTCCAGGAACCAACGGAAGCCTTGATGACCTTAACCTCAGGATCGTAATCCTGAACGCCGTTTACAAATCCTGTTACGAAGTCTGCGATGACCGGGTTATCCATACCAACGTTTACGGCAACCACGCCTGTCTCTGTCATACCGGCTGCCAGCTGGCCAACCATGTAGGAGCCTTCGTTCTGTGCGTAGAAGATGAACGCCACGTTCTCCGGGATCTCGGACTCATCCTTGGAATCGTCAAAGATGACGAAACGGTTCTCCGGATACTCCTCGGCTAATTTTAAGATAATGTCGGTGTAAGTGGAGGAAGCCACGATGTAATAATAGCCCTCATCGATGACATCTAAGATCATGTCCTCCCATTTATCAGCCTTGGACGGATCGCCGACCTCGATGGTCTTGCAGTCCCAGCCCTTTTCTCTTAAAACGTTCATTCCCACTTCGCCGGAATCGTTGAAGGACTTATCGCCTAAGTTTCCTACTACGTAAGCGATGCGCTTGTTGATCTCCTCGCCGCCCTTGGCAGCTTCGGTCTCCTTGGCGTCATCCTTTTTCTCCACCTCAGTTTCCTTTGCAGCCTCCTTGGAGGTCTCTTCGGCCTTGGATGCCGCTGTGGTCTCCGCGTCTCCGCCGCCTCCGCAGGCAGCCAGGGAAAGGACCATGGCGCCGGATAATACTGCTCCTAATACTCTTTTCAGTCTCATTGTAATCCTCCTTCTTCTTGGTTAAAGATTTTAATTATTTTAATCAGACCATGAGCTCGTCCGATAGAAATACGATGAAAAAATGCACAATTTTCTTCTTTTGTTCTCTGTTTTTTTATTCATACTGCCATTATACATCATCTTGTGAGATTTCGCATCCATTTTTTTGTATGAATTCTCCAGATTCCCACAAAGGCCTCGATGGCAATATTGAACTTGATGATGGATACCACCAGATAGGGAGACAGCCGGAACACAAAAGCACAGGCAGCTGCCAGGGGAATGGTGATCATCCACATGGAAAAGATATCGCAGATCAGCCCCATCTTTCCGTCTCCTCCGGCTCTCAGCACTGCGATCATGCCGGTCATCTCCATACCAGAGAAGGGCCAGATGGCCGCAAACACCAGCATAAAGTTTCTGGCATAGGCCGCCGCATCCGGAGTCAGCACATACAGCCGCGTGAACAGGCCGCCGAACATCAGGGTCAAGAGTCCCATAAGAGTTCCGCTGACCAGACCGATGAGCACCATGCTGTACGCTTCCTTCTGGATCCTGTCCTTAGACGCCCCAGAGCCAATGGTCTTTCCAATGGTCGTGGAGCAGGAATAGAGGATGGCGTTGGTCACGCAGGCCATCAGCTGATAATACACGTTAGCAATGTTGTACCCGGCCACGATGGTGGTTCCCATCTGGCCTGTGATAGAACTTCCCGCCGTGGTTCCCGTGGACCAGATCAGCTCATGGAACACGATGGGAAGGCCCACCTTCCAGAAATCCCCAAGGAGCCTCCGGTCCCTTCTTCCCAGATCGGAGGGCTTCATGGAAAGCTTCTTTTCCTTCCGGAACAGGAACCGGCATAGGATCAGAAGCTCCACCACCCGGGCGATGACCGTTCCCACAGCCGCTCCCCGGATCCCCAGCTCCGGCATTCCGAAATTTCCAAAGATCAGGCAGAAATCCAGAAATACATTTAACGGATAAGAGATCACATTGGTGGTGAAGGAGACCTTCATCTCCTCAAATCCCCGGCAGCAGGCAAAGATCATGGTACTGACGGCGCAGACCGGATACATGAGGGAGGCGATCCTTAAATACGGCACTCCCAGACGGATCAGCTCCGGATCGCTGCTGTATATCCTTAAAAGCCGTTCCGGCCAGATCATCACTACAGCCGAAAACAGCACGCCGAAAACAGCGATGCTGCGGACCCCGATGGCCACCAGAGTCTTGATGCTCTCCGTATCCCTTCTGCCCCAGTACTGGGCGATCAGTACGCTGCACCCGGCAGAAAAGCCGCTGCACACCGTATAAAAAATGAAAAAGATCTGCTGGGCCTGGGACACAGCGCTCATCTGTACCTGGTCGATCCGCCCCAGCATGATGCTGTCCAGGGTATCAACGCTGACCCTTAAAAGCTGCTGGAGGATGATGGGAACAGACAAAAGGACGATGGTCCTGTAAAACTGCGGAGAGGTGACGAACATCTCTCTTTTTTCTGCTTTTGCCCCCATGGCTTAACCACACTGCTTCAGGCAGTCCTTGAGCCACTGCTTGAATACGGGAAGATCCAGCTCCATGGCCACGGAAACATTGGGCTTCTTTCCCGTGCGTCCACGCCGGTCTACCATGGTATGGCCGGCCGTATACTCGCCCTGGCACTCCACATCCACGAAATAATCATGGCAGACCAGGCACTGGGGGCATACGGCCGCAGCCGCAGCCAGAGCGTCGTGCATAAGGGCATCCTCTCCCCCGTCTGCATATCTTCTTATCATATAATCCAGGATATCGGCGGCCAGGACAGCTCCCTTATTTCCAAAGCTCCGGATCTCCTGCTCATCTTCCCGGTTTAAGGCGGCCTTTAAGGTCACATCCAGTCCAACCATGGTCATGGGGATCCCGGAAGCGATTACCAGCTTTGCAGCCACCGGATCCACCCAGATATTGAACTCCGCTGTGGGCGTCATATTTCCGCCGAGGGCAGCGCCGCCCATAAACCAGATATGACGGATCTTTTCCTTTAACTCCGGATACATGCTTAAGGCAATGGCAATGTTGGTCATGGGACCCACCACCAGAAGCTCCAGGCGGCCTTCCTCCTCTTCTGCGATCCTCCGGATCAGCTCCGGAGCCGTTTCCTTTGTGAATGGAACATTTTCTGCCGCCGGAAGGGTCACATCGCCAAGGCCTTCGCTGCCGTGGGTGGCATCATAATATCCGGCTCTGGGATAAAACGGGATCTTCGCCCCCCGGGCCACCTCCACATCCGCGCCCAGGTATCCCACCAGATCCCGGTTATTCCTGGATGTGAAATTTTCGTTTACGTTGCCGTTGACACTGGTCAGGGCCCGGACCCTTATGGCATCAGAGCCAAGGGCTGCCAGAATGGCGATGGCGTCGTCGGTTCCTGTGTCACAGTCAATGATAAATGGTCTCTTTTCCATATTTTCCTCCCGTATCCTACACGCGTTCCCCAATGAACGCTTCCACTGCTGATCGTTCCGGCACACTGGGGGCCGCTCCCTTTTTCGTCACAGCCAGGGCTGCCGCAGCGCTGGCCTGTAAAAGAGCCTGTTTATGGCCCAGGCCTCCGGCGATCCCGGCAATAAAATATCCGCAGAACGTATCGCCTGCCGCCGTGGTATCCACGGCCTCCACCCGGAAGATATCCTGGAAGGACGTCTCCTCTGGATCGCAGTACCAGGCCCCCTGGTCGCCCAGGGTCAGCACAAAGGCTGCGTTCTTATATTTTTCTCTCAGGGCCTTAAGGATCGGAGCCGGTTCCTCGGAATCGGTTCCTGCCAGGATCCGCCCCTCCACCTCATTGAGGATAAAATAATCCACCAGCTCCAGATTGCAGAGGAACACGCCCTCGTCTGCCGGAGATGGGTTAAACGCCACCTGGAGTCCCCGTTTTTTTGCCTCCTCCATGGCAAAGTCAATGTTGGAGATCTCATTCTGCAAAAGGATCAGATCGCCCTTTCCAAAATGCTCAAGCACAGAGGATATGTATTCTCTGGTGATCTTCCGGTTGGTCCCGCCGCAGATGATGATATTGTTCTGTCCGGACTCGTCGATCTGGATCACCGCATGGCCGCTGGCCCCGTCCAGGGTCTCCACATAGCCCGTATCGGCTCCGGCCTCCTTCAGCATGTCCAGAAGAATCCTTCCATCCCCTCCCACGGCTCCGGCATGGTATACCTCCGCGCCTGCCCTGGCCAGGGCCACCGACTGGTTCAGTCCCTTGCCGCCGCAGAATTCCTCATAATCCAGGGCCTGGATCGTTTCCTTGGGCTGGACAAAACGCTTTACCGAATACGTTTTGTCAATGTTTAAAGAACCGAGATTTAAAATTTTCATAGGCCTCGCTCCCGTTTGGTAAAATATTTTCCGAAATCTTTTTCCTAAGCAGATAATATATGTTTTCCAGTTTTCTGTCAACCACTATTGTGGAATTTGCTCTTTATCCCGCTGTTTTCCCCATTTTTATCCATATTTTTGTCAAATTCTTCACAAGTTTTCTGGATTTTTTATGTGTTTTCACCATTTTCTCCGGATCCGGGTATCCCTTCCAGTATTTTTGTGATATCCTAAAAGCAGCCTGGATACCGGGGGGGGTGACAGACATTCCTCTGCCTCCAGGGTCCAGATCGTTTCTTTAATACAGGGAGGAAAAAATGACCATCAAAGAGTTTGCCCTGCTGGCGGGAGTTTCCGTATCGACGGTCTCTAAGATCATGAACGGAAAGGATGCCAGCATCAGTGCCCGGACCAGGGAGCACGTTTTAAAGCTGGCCAAGGAATACAACTATGTCCCTTATGCATCTGCCGCCGCGCCCACGACCCGGACGCTGACCATGGGCGTGATCTTTCAGAATACTGAACACGGAAAACGGCTCGTCTCCAGCATCCTCAAAGAGGCTGCCAGCCTGGGATATTCGCTGCTCCTCCGGGAAAGCGGGGATTCGGTGGATACGGAGCTTAAAAATATCTCCGCCATGGCGGCGGCCCATACGGACGGTGTGATCTGGGAGCCTGTCTCCAGTGACAGCCTTTTTCTGGGGGAAAAGCTGGACCGGGCCGGGATCCCCTATGTGGTCATCGGCCCCTATAAGGGCGCATTTCATATGGATTTTGAAAAAATAGGGGATACAGCCACCGGACTTCTTGTAAAAAAACGTCACGCCTCCATTGCCTGTGTGGCCGGAGACGATTCCCTGGCCAGGGAATTTTTCCAGGGCTACCGGAAACGGCTGTTTGACGAAAAGCTCCCCTTCCGGCAGGAGCTGGTCTTTCCCGATGCCAAAAGCCTTCCCGTAAGCGGGATCCTGAACGGACTGTTCACGGCGGCTGTATTCTTCAGCCAGGCGGAAGCCCTGAAGTTTTATGAGACAGCCCGGAACCTCCAGTATGAGATCCCTGAGGATCTGTCCCTTCTGACCCTCCGGGATGGCAGCTCCGGCGGAGACCTTCCTTTCCTCTCCTCCCTGGCCGTTCCCTTCGATGCCTTCGGTTCCCAGGCTGCAAGGCTTCTGGTGGCACGGATCGAAAAATGGGAGCATATGCCGGAATTTTCCCCGGACTTCCCGTTAAACACAGAGACCACCTTAAGCGTCCCCAGGGATCTCCAGAAAAAAAGGGTCATTTCCATTGGGAGCGTCAACATGGACAACTACCTGGCCTTTGACGCCCTGCCCCACAGCGGACGGACCGTTACCTCCTCGGACTCAGCCACCTACCCCGGCGGAAAATGCCTGAACCAGGCCGTTGGCGTGGCCAGGCTGGGCCACCACGTCTCCGTCATCGGCCGGGTGGGCGGCGACGCCGATTCCGACTCCATCTACCAGGCGGTCCGGGACTGCCGCATTGACAGCAGCGGCCTTCTGCGGACTCCCGGACAAAAAACGGGCCAGGCCTATATCTTTGTCCAGAAAAACGGGGAATCCATGATCTCCATCCTTTCAGGCGCCAACAGCCAGGTCTGTCCCGGCGATATCACAGCCGCTGAACGGCTCTTTGACGGAGCCTGCTGCTGCCTGATCCAGACAGAGATCCCCATGGAGGCTGTACTGACTGCCGCGTCCATGGCAAAACGCTACGGCCTCATGACCGTGCTGAAGCCCAGCTCCTGCGGCCCCCTGCCAGAGGAGCTGTTAAAAAATATCGATGTGGCCGTACCCAACGCCGAAGAGCTGTCCATGATCTGCCCAGGAAAGGGCTCCATAAAAGAAAAGGCCGCCAGGCTTCTTTCCCATGGGATAAAGACTGTCATCGTCACCCTGGGAGCCGGAGGCTGCTGGATCTTCGGTAAGGAAACTGCCTGTCACATTGAAGCCGCCGATTTCCGGTCCGTAGACAATACGGGAGCCGCCGACGCCTTCATCAGCGCCCTGGTTTCCTACCTGCTCTATGGGTTCTCCATGGAAGCTTCCTGCCGGATCGCCTCCTGTGCCGCCGGCTTTTCCATCACCCGACAGGGCGTCACCCCGGCGCTTGTGGATAAGGACACGCTGGAGCAGTATCTGGAGCAGAACTCTCCCTCTCTGATAAAAGAAGCAGACCGGAAAAAAGATCGTTAAATTTTTATTGAAATCTGTCCGGAAGTGGACTAGAATAGAACTATCCTTTAATTCCAAGGAGGAACGATTTTATGGAACATTACAATCCGCTGCTCACTGGCCTGGAAAGCCCGGAAAAGTTCATCACCGTCGGCGAGATCATGCTGCGGCTGACGCCGCCCAATTATGAAAAGATCCGCATGACCTCCACCTTCGAGGCCAGCTACGGCGGCAGCGAAGCAAATATTGCCCTGGCTCTGGCCAACCTGGGCGTGGACAGTACCTTTTTCTCCGTGGTTCCCAACAACAGCCTGGGAAAGAGCGCCATCCGTATGTTAAGGAGCAACGACGTCCACTGCACCCCTGTGATCTTAAGCACGCCGGAGCAGACACCTACCCACCGGCTGGGAAGCTATTACCTGGAAACAGGATACGGGATCCGCGCCAGTAAAGTCACTTATGACCGGAAAAACAGCGCCATCACAGAATTTGATTTTGATACCATTGATCTGAAGGGACTTCTGGAGCACTTTACCTGGCTCCATTTAAGCGGCATCACCCCGGCCCTGGCTCCCAACTGCCGGAAGCTCACCATGGAGTGCTTAAAGACAGCCAGAGAGCTGGGCCTTACTGTGAGCTTTGACGGAAATTTCCGCAGCACCCTGTGGACCTGGGATGAGGCCAGGGATTTCTGTACCCAGTGCCTCCCCTATGTGGACGTTCTTTTAGGCATTGAGCCTTACCACCTGTGGCGGGATGAGGAGGATCACAGCAAAGGAGACGTGAAGGACGGGATCCCCTTCCAGCCCAGCTACGAGCAGCAGGATGAGATCTTCCAGGCCTTCATTGACCGGTATCCCAACCTGAGGTGCATCGCCCGTCATGTGCGCTATGCCCACAGCGGCAGCGAAAACAGCCTCAAGGCGTTTATGTGGTACGAGGGCCATACTTTTGAAAGCAAGCTTTTCACCTTCACCATTTTAGACCGGGTAGGAGGCGGCGACGCCTTTGCCAGCGGCCTGATCTACGCCATGATGCACCACTATAAGCCCATGGACATGATCAATTTCGCCGTGGCCAGCAGCGCCATCAAGCACACCATCCGCGGCGACGCCAACATCACCGACGACGTGGACACCATCCGGAATCTGATGAATATGAATTATGATATCAAGAGATAGAAAAAGGGAGCTGCGTATCACAGCTCCCCTTTTTTACACCACATCTCCAATATCTACGATCTCACATCCGTCATAGAAAAATTTCAGGATCTCCTTATAATTTTTTCCTTTCTTTGCCATCCCCTGGGCCCCGTTCTGGCTCATGCCGGCTCCGTGGCCGTAGCCGCCGCCGTAGATCGTAAAGGCGGTAACGCCATTTTCATCGGTCCCCTGGTTTTCTATGTAGATAAACCCGCTGGGAAGGGTCTCCCACTCTGTGTAGGTGCTGCCGTCCTTCCGGTTGAAGACAAGCCTGGTGTTTCCCAGCACGCTCCGCACCTTGCTCTGGCCGGTGAAAGTCTTGGAGCCCTCTGTGCCCACGACCTTCAGAGCCTTTGCCGCGCCTCCAGGTCCCCGTTCTGTCACCGTAAGGCCCGTGATCTGGCCGACTCCGCCGATCTTTTCTGCCAGGATCTGGCTGTCCGTCTTTGCGTTCCACCGGAACATGGCAAATTCTGAATCGTATGCCTCCACATCCATATTTTTTATGAATGCTCCAAAGGCCTCGTTGGAGGTAAGGTCCATGGGCTTCCTCTTTTCATTGATGGAGACCGCCTTTAAATACGGTGTCGCCGAACCGTCGTTTCCCCACACGGTCCCGTCGGTGCCGTGGCCGCAGGAGGTGGAATAGTAAAGGGCGTCGATGGGCTCCCCATCGTAGGCAGCCATCTGGCCGAAGGTCTCATTGACAGCCGCGTCAGTGGTGTCAAAAACGGAGGTATTATTATACACCTGGAAGCTGGTGCTGTCGTCCACATGGGCGCCGTATTCTGAATACGAGCTTCCCCGGATCTGCCTCCAGGCATAGGTCCTTGCGCAGACGGCCTGGGCCTTTAAAGCCTCCAGCTCATACGTATAGGGCATCTCGCTGGGCACCACCCGCTTCAGATATTCCTCAAGATCTACCTCGTTCAGAAGAAGGAGGCCCTCCTCCTCCCCGGTGATCTCCATATGGCCCGGATACACCGGAGTTCCCTGACTCCGCTCAATATTCCTGACGGTGATCATGCCGCCTTCATTGGCGGACCGGAATACCATACGGCCGCTTTCCAGCCGTGAATCTCCAGCAGAAATGGTCACCGGCTCTCCAGCCGCCACAGACTGGGTCTTTTTATCCTTTTCATCCCCATATTCCAGTACAGCCATGGAATCGCAGACCAGGGTGATCTCCGGATGGAACAGGGACTTGAAATTTGTTGTCATCAGAAGAACGCGGATATTATCGATCTCCGGCTTCTCTGTCGTCAGGGCCGCGCAGATCTCATCGCCGGCCACCACAAAGGTCTGCATATGATAGCCCACCAGGATATCCGATTTCTTCTGCTCCTTTAAAACGCCGTAGGTACGGTAGATCTTAAAGTCCTCTGACAGGGGCACGGTGCCGTAGCCCTCGATCTCGATCTCATCCTCCCTCACCGAAAGGACAGTCCCGGTGATGGTCTCCTTTTTCAGTACCAGGCGGCTGGGCTTTCCGTTTTTCAGATACAGATCCCCGATCTGGCCGGAAATCTCCTCTTCATTCTTAAGGACTCCCCTTACAGGAAATTCCCGCTGGATATTTCCAATGAACACCGTCACTGTATTGCCGGAAAATCCGGATATCCAGGCGTTTTCATATACGATCTCATCGGAGACCACACCCTGGACCTTTATGATCCCATCCTCCCGCACCAGGAGCTTTATGGTCTTATCAATATAGGAATCCAAAGAAAGCCCTTCAAACAGGAACTTTCCATCCTTTGTGTAGGCCGTCCAGGGGGACGCCCCGTCCACATTCCCCGGGGTCCCGTAAAGATCTGTTTCGATCTCCTTTACATTCCCATCCGGATCTGCAAAGGCCCGGAACGCATCATAAAATTCCCAGAACTCCGCTTTATCCACGGCCTTTCCAGCCTTTTTCCCCGCTGCCTCTGTCACATATCCCGCAAGAGAGGGTTCCCCCTCCCCTTTGGCCGCGGTCACCCAGCCGGACAGCTCCCCATAGGTAACGGCCGAAACGGCGCTTCCCTCCGAAGGGTAGCACGTTTCCGGATCCAGATATCCCTTGGCATAGAGATAATCCATATATTTCACATACCATTGGTCCTGCAGCTCTCCCGGAAAAAAGGAAGTCTCCGGACCTTCTGCACGGACTGCGTCCTCACCCGCAAGAGTAAGGGCGATGGCCCTGGAAGCCGCCGCCCGGGACACGCCGTTCCCCCGGGGCTCCATGACCACGATGATGATGAGCAGGGCCACGATCACCGTGGAGATCCCTGCGGTCCAGTTGATCAGTTTCTTTTTTTCGTCCATAGCACCTCGTTATTTCTGTCTGATAAACCTGCCGCTGTCCGCATCGATCTTTTCCAGATCCATATAATCGTCCGTATCCTGCGGGAGATTCTTTTTCCGTAAGAAATGGCACTGGAATTTGGAAAACAGGTCGAACACCACCGCCGTCAGCGGCACAGCGACGATCATGCCCACAAAGCCCCACAATCCGCCGAAGAACAGGATGGAAAACAGGACCCAGAAGCTGGAAAGCCCAGTGGAGTCCCCCAGGATCTTGGGGCCCAGGATGTTTCCGTCAAACTGCTGGAGTACCAGGACCAGCCCCACAAAATACAGGCACTGCCTGGGGCTTATGAGGAACACCAGCACCGCGCTGGGAATGGCTCCTATGAAGGGGCCGAAAAACGGGATCACGTTGGTAACGCCCACGATAACACTGATCAGAAGCGCAAAGGGCAGCTTAAACAGGTTCATCAGGATAAAGCATAGGACCCCGATGATCAGGGAATCGATCAGCTTCCCGATAATAAATCCAGAAAACACCTTATGGATATAGCGGAACTCCTCCACCGTCCCGTTGGCCGCCCGTACCGGAAGGATGGCGTAAACGATCTTTTTCACCTGGGCCGTCAGCGTGTCCTTGATATTCAGAAGATAGACCATGACAATGAGGCCGATCAGGATATTTTTTGCCAGGTTGAAGATGGTGAGCACACTGTTGGAAACTCCTCCCAGGATCTTTTCCAGGCTCTCGAAGCTTCCGATGCTCTGAAGGTGGGGGATCAGATTACTGGAGGACCAGTCCTGCACGGCGATCACCGCCTGCTGGTACACAGAAAGCACCATCTCCTCCAGGGGAGGGTTATTGGCAAACAGCCCCGTGAGCCACTCATACAGGTTCTGGATATACACTGGCATGGTGTTCACGATCCCCGCAATGCTGGAATAAAGCTGGGGGATGATCATCATAGCCAGGCTCACAACGATGATGTACAGAAGCGTCAGGCTGAGGACCGTTCCCACGGTCTTCTGGAGAAACGCCTTTAACTTCTCATTTTTCATTTTCTTTCCCAGCAGCTCGCCCGTAAACCGGACTCCGCCGTTGTATACAGGTGAAAATAAAAACGCCAGCACGGCTCCGTAAATGATCGGAGTCAGGATCGATATGATCCGGCCTCCCAGGGCCAGGATCGCCTTCCGTTCCAGAAACAGGAAGATTACAGCCGTGGCCGCCGCCAGCACCAGCACCGCTGTGATCCCCATATAAAGGTATCTGTCAAATCTGTGGTTTTTCATATCAGTCTCGTCTCCTCGGCAGATTTTTCCATTATGTATCGTTTTCACTTCTATACCATATCACATTTTCCGGCAATTAGAAAGGGCCAGATTGCGGTCCCGGCAAAATATCCGCTAAAAAACAGGAAAGCAGCGATTGCTCGCTGCTTTTATCTTTTGCAAATCCCAAAATGCCGGTTCCTGCATAATTGACTCCTAGCATTGCTAGGTGGGCGACCGCACTTAAACTTCTGCCTTCCACTCATACGGAGGCCTGACATCCGTTTAAAAATATAGGAATCCCGTTTGTCATAATGTAGGTTCAAAATAAACAGGAGTATCGAACATTCCAGGAATTGCTGTCCTGTTTTCTTATGGACCTATTATAGCTCATATGTCTGCTTTTTTCAAGTTCCATTTACTGCCGTAATTTTAAATATTTTGTGAAGACTGTTCTGTATTTTTCTTACAGCTCCTTAAGAAGCTCCAGAAGCGTCTCCGGCGTTTCTGTAATCCAGTCCGCTCCGGCCTCTGAAAGCTCCTCCCGGCCTCCGTATCCATAAAGGACACCCACCGAGGAGATCCCTGTTTTTTCCGCTCCCTCAATGTCATGGCGGCGGTCCCCCACCATAATGATCTCGTCCTTCTTCTCAAGCCCGCAGGAATCCATCACATACTGGATCACCTGGTCCTTTTTCACCCGCAGTTTTTCTCCGCCGTCGTCCTCTGCCCCGCCTACGAACCGGAAATATTTTGTAAGCCCGAAATGGTCCAGGACCCGCTTTGCCATATCCTCCGGCTTGGATGTTGCCACATAAAGCTCCTTTCCCGCATTCCGAAGGCTCTTCAGCATGGCCTCCACTCCTGGAAACGGCGCGTTCTCCATCCATCCCTTTACGTTATAATATTCCCGGAATACAAAAACCGCCTCATGGGCGTCATGATCCGGAAAATCATAAAACTCCTTAAAGCTTTCCGGCAGCGGCGGTCCCACAAAGGGCTTCAGGACATTCAGATCGTCCACCTGGATGCCGTAGCGCCTCAGGGCATACTGCACGGCTCTCGTGATCCCCGGCATGGAATCGGTCAGAGTCCCGTCCAGGTCAAAGAAAATATGCTGCTTTCCCATGTCTGCTTTCTCCTCTCTGGCCGCTGGAGCCATGGTTAAAAGGGCGCAGGAAAAAATCCCTGCGCCCGGTTTTATTGCTTAATTCAGTTCTTTTACAACTCTCTCAAGGGCCTCAAGAGCGTCGTCCGGAAGCTTGTCGTAGCCTTCCTTGGCAACTGCAAATTCCTTGATCTCGTTGACGCGGTCGTTCATACGGGCCTTTAACTGGCTTACGTACTCCGGATCGTTCATATCCGGCACAAAGCCTTCCCAGTCCATGATCTCGATATCGGAGAACGGACCCCACTGATGGAAGTCTGCCTTCTTCTCAACGATGGCTTCCAGGATTCCAAGGGTGTCGGCCGGTTTTACCTTCTTGCCCATGAAATCGCCGGTGTTCACGATATAGCAGTCCACGTTCTTTTCCTCAACCAGCTTTTTGAATTTCTCATAGTCGTTGGCTAACGGATATGTACGGAACGGGTTTGCGTACGGAACCACAACCAGCTTGTTGGGATCCACGCCAGGAGCAAGACGCTCTGCGGAGGATCTCTTAGTTGCCAGGGTAGCGCCCATAACGGAAGCTAAGGAAGCCCCTTTTAATTTTACTACCGGCGGGATGGTCGGGTCCTTCATGATCCAGAAAATAGCGTTGACCGGGGAGTCGATCCTGTCCACACGGTTGGGAGACCATAATTTGGACTTGATGGCGCGGCCGTTGCCGTTTCTTACATCCTCTGTCACCAGCTGGATCTTTCCGTCCTCATCCAGGGTCGCAGAGCAGTTCTGGGCGGTCAGCAGGTACTGGTTGTCCGGGCAGCCGGTGGGATAATCGGCCGTCTTATCAAAGTATGTGGGCTCCAGTGCGATGGATGCGCAGGTATCTGTGTTGATGATGAACGCATCGTCGTGAAGGACCTTGATCTCGTACTTGCCGCCGTGTTTTGCATGGGTCAGGGTGGACTTACCGGATCCGGACAGGCCGTATACGGAAGCTACGTACTTGCTGCCGTCAGCCAGGGTGTATTCCTTCTGTCCGCCGTGGCAGGAAGCGTAGCCGTTGCGGTTTGCAATGGCCCATGCCATGGTCAGGGTGCCCTTCTTGTGCTCACCGAAATATCTCATACCAAGGATGCATGCGCAGTTGGTATCGGTATTGAAGTAGCACAGGGTCTTTTTCTGGGGATCGGACAGGCAGTCCAGGGATACGCTGGGTCTGTCGGAGCCGCACCACTGGGGATCGGAGAAGATATAGATATCCGGCTCCTTTCCGTCGCCCACGGGTTTGGATTTTTTGTACATCTTTACGTACTCATCAGACATGTACTGGAAGTTTAACATCCAGTTGTACATGATGTTTTCTTCTCCCTCCGGGATCAGAAGGTGGGCCTTAACCATAAATTCGGGATCCAGGCCTACGAAAACCTCTGCATGGTACATGGTTTTCCAGCGGGACTCGTAGATCGCGTCCATCGCTACCTTGTCAAGGGCTTCACAGTCCACGCCCGGCTCGCCTGCGATGCGGCGTGCAGTTGCGTAGCGGCCGGTGATGGCTCCGTCGTTGAATAACAGAACCTTCGCGTCCTTGTCCAGACCAAATTCCTCTCCTCTGTAAACGGGCATATCGGTCACGATCGTTCCTGGAGAATTCTTTGCTAATTCATAAGCCTCTCTCAGGGTATTTACCTTTACCACGTTGTTGCCGTAAAAAGCACCCTCGATGATGGATCTGGTTTTGGAAAAGCCCACTTTTCCTTTACCAATTTCGCTGATTGGGTAATAAGCCTTTGTTGACATTTGAAAAACCTCCTTGAATGTTGGTCACTAGATGGCTTTATTATCCCATCAAAATTGGATAAAGTCAATTCATTTTGCGATTTAATTTATTAGTTTTTTATGAATTTTGCATAAAAACGAAAAACCGGGACAGGTTTTCGTTTCCTATCCCGGTTTTTCACTATTTAAAGAACTCGTGGTTCCCATGTTTGAACAAAAAGTCCAGGTGATTGTCAAACCAGCGGACATTTTTCCTGCTGGACGCCCTCCTGTTCATAAAATACAGAGCGCCGTCAGAATAATCCTCTCCCGCCAGGGCGCTGTCCACAGCCTCCACCGTGGCGTCTGTGACCCGGCACCGGTTGATGGAGCCGTTGCCCACCGGCGAAAACTGATGTCTCTGGTAGACCACGCTGTGGACCGTATCCGGGAAGGTATCGCTTTCCACCCGGTTTAAGATCACATTGGCCACCAGGATCCTTCCGGTCCGGTCGCAGTTTCCAGCCTCTGCCTGGACGATCTTAAGCAGCGTCTGGTAATCCCGGTCTGACAGGGAGACCGATGCCGCCGCTTCCTGTGTTTCCGGTGCAGACGGCTGCTCCGGCCTACCGGAAGCCTCCTGGGCGGCTGCACCTTCCGCAAGCTCAGCGCTCTCTCCAGAAGCTGTCCCTTCCTGGCCGCCAGAGCCCTCCCGGACGGCTGCCCGCTCAGAAGTTTCCGCGCTTTCCGCGGCTTCTCCTTCCGGCGCACCGGAGTCCTCCCCGGCCGCTGCCTCTTCCTGGGCTCCAGAGCCTTCCGCAGCAGTCTCCGCTTCCTGATCCGGGTCTTCTCCCTCTCCGGCTTCCCCGCCTTCAGGCGTCTCCGCGCCGTTCTCTGCCTCCTCTTTTCTGGTCTCTGTTCCGTTTTCCGTGTCCGCGGCCTCCTCAGCCGCCATTATGCTTTCTGGATCACGTTTCTCTTCGTCTGTATTTCCATCATGCGTTCCCTCTTCCTGGCCGCCGCTCTCTCCCGGCGTCTCAGCAAAGGCCACCATAGCACCGTTTCCCGTCTCCGGAAAGCTCCCTGCGGCAAAGGTAATGGCTGTCACCAGAAGGATACCAGCCGTAAGGACTGCCGTATCCCGGCGTCTTTTGGCAGGTGCGCTGGCAGACAGCATTTTTATACTCTGGAAAACTGTCTGAAGAAATGAGTTCCATGTCTGCTTCATCGATTGCCTCTTTTCTCCGTTCTGCCTCCGGAAAGCCTCCAGGCGGCAGATGGTTATTTTTCCGTCTCACCGGACGGCGTCTGTGATTATAGGAGAACGGGAGGCCAAAAGTCAATAAGGCTTCTGCATTTTTGTTGTATTTCACAGCCTTATTTTTAACTTTTGTCATGATTTTTTAACATTTTGCAAGAACTTTTTCTTGATTTTCCTCGTATTTTTGTTACCATTGGCCCTATGGACTTTTAACATTTATTACAAATTTGTTAAGTTTTTATCCCCCACTTTAAAGGGGTTTTCCGGTCCTTTACACCTTATGTCAACCACTTTTACATGAGATCTGCCATTTCAGCGCCCACATACCTCCCCAGATCCGCCGGGGACAGGATCACCTGGACGCCACGCATGCCGGCGCTGACGGCGATTTTTTCATACTCCCCTGCCGACTTGTCCAGATAGGTGGGGAATCTCTTTTTCATCCCGATGGGAGAACAGCCGCCCCGGACATAGCCGGTGACCGGAAGGAGCTCCTTCATCGGAAGCATCTCCACCTTCTTGTCTCCCGCCGCCCTGGCCGCCTTTTTCAGATCCACCTCTCCGTCCACCGGAATACAGCAGACCATATATCCTGTCTTTTCTCCCCGGAGCACCAGGGTCTTAAAAACGCTCCCATGGTCCACGCCCATGAGGTCCGCGGCATGGCTCCCGGAAAGGTCATTTTCGTCCACCGGATATTCCTTTGCTTCATAGGCGATCTTCGCCGCATCCAGAAGACGCATCACATTGGTCTTAACCAGTTTCTTCATATTATAATCCCTTCCTTCTAAAAAACTCCTCTCCGTTTCATCCCTGGGACGATCCGGAAAGGAGCTTCTTTCATTCATATTGATTATTCGGACCAGTTGTGGAATACAGCCTGGACATCGTCATCCTCGTCTAAAAGATCCAGGATCCGGTTCATCTTCTTGATGGCGTCATCGTCGGTCAGCTCCACGTAGTTCTGGGGGATCATGGTCACTTCCGCCTGCATCATGGGGATACCGGCCTTTTCCAGAGCCTCGCGCACCTCGCTGAAGGCGTCGGGATCGGTCACCACCTCAAAGCTGTCCTCCTCCTCGGAGAAATCCTCAGCTCCGGCGTCCAGAGCTGCCATCATCAGCTCGTCGGCATCCATCTCGCACTCTTCCTTGTCGATGATGATCTGGCCTTTTTTGTCGAACATGAAGGATACGCTTCCCTGGGCTCCTACGTTTCCGCCGCCCTTGGTAAAGGCGCTCCTTACATTGGCTGCGGTACGGTTTTTATTGTCAGTCAGAGTCTCTACGATGATGGCAATGCCGTTGGGGCCGTAGCCCTCATAAACCAGGTTTTCATAGTTTACAGAGCCCAGGTCCCCGGCAGCCTTTTTAATTCCGCGGTCGATGGTATCGTTGGGCATGTTGTTGGCCTTGGCCTTGGCGATCACATCACGGAGCTTGCTGTTATTGGCCGGATCTGCGCCGCCTTCCTTAACTGCAACAGCGATCTCTCTTCCGATCACGGTAAAGATCTTTCCCTTGGCCGCATCGTTCTTTTCTTTCTTATGTTTAATATTGGCAAATTTGGAATGTCCTGACATTTTTCCTGCTCCTTTTCTTGTTTCTTCTATATTTATCGTATTTCCATCATAATCTGTAACGGTCATGTCCTTACAGTTACCATAATCCTAAATATTCTAGCATTATTTTAAGTCCTTGGCAAGAGCTTTTCTGTGGATTTTCCCTTCGGCCATTTTATTCATATTTTCCTGCCGGACGGCTCCGAAACAGCAACGTTTTCTTGACAGCTTTTACAGGCATGTTATAATAGAACTACATAATTATCAAAATATGGAGGCAGCACTATGAAAAAGATTGAAATCGATACCTTTTTGAAATTTCAGTTCGTAAGCAATCCTTCCTTCTCACCCGATGGAAAGTACATTGCCTTTGTGGTATCCAACGCAGACAGAGCGGAAAATACATACAAAGCCAACCTCTACGTTTACGATATGGCTGAAAAAAAGGTTCGGAAGATGACCAGCGGCGGCGACGCAAAGAGCTATGTCTGGACAAACGACAATACCCTTCTCTTCCCGGCTGCAAGATGCAGCGAGGTGAAGAAGAAACAGGAAGCCGGAGAAGCCCTCACAAGCTTCTATGAGATCTCCCCCGAAGGCGGAGAGGCCTGCCACGCCTTTACGGTGCCCGCAAAGATCATCGGCTTTAAAGCACTGCCCGACGGACGTTTCCTTATGACTGCAAGCCAGGATAATCATAAGGACACAAGAAAGAAATCCTATGAGGTCTTCGACGAGCTTCCCTTCTGGGGCAACGGCTTAGGCTACACCAACGCAAAGAGAAACCGTTTTGCCGTTTATAACAGAGAAAACGGAGAGCTTTCTTACGTGGCCTGCGACTGGACCGACTGCACCCAGTCCTCTGTCCTTGGCGATCTTCTCCTTTATAAGGCGTATCCCTGGAAGCAGAACGTGCGCGGTTTAAACGAGGGAATTTATCTCTATAACTTAAAGACCGGCGAGACAAAGACATTACTGGAGCCGGATACCATGCACACCGGAACCATCGAGCTCTTAAACGAAAATGAGGCTCTTGTGGCTGCCATCGACTCCGACTACCGCTATACCAATAAGTACAACAGCTTTTATAAGATGAACTTAGCGGACGGCTCCATGAACCTGTTTGTACCCTATGACGCCTCCATCGCCTCCGGCTCTGTGGGAAGCGACGCAAGATACGGCTCCGGCCGCGGCCAGAAGCTGTTAAACGGCGACTTCTACTTTATCTCCACCGTAGACGACTTTGCATGGTTAAGAAAGCTGGACAAGGACGGCAATATCTCCGACAGCCTCACAAAGGGAAGCTCCTGCGACAGCTTCGACGTCAACGGCGAACACCTGGTAAGCTGTGAACTCCAGGGAACAAAGCTTGCGGAGCTTTACCTGGACGGTGAGCAGATCACCCACTTCAACGACTTTGTTGGAGAGGAATATTCCGTTGTGACCCCCGAGGCCTTTTCCTTCACAGCCAGCGACGGCTATGAGATCCACGGCTGGGTGATGAAGCCGGCAGATTATGAGGAAGGCGTTTCCTATCCGGCCATCTTCCATATCCACGGAGGCCCCCGCACCGTATTCTCCGACGTATTCCACCACGAGATGCAGATGTGGGCCAATGCCGGATACTTCGTGTTCTACTGCAATCCCAGAGGCTCTGACGGCCGCGGCACCGATTTCGGAAACATCAACGGCATCTACGGGACCGTGGACTACCAGAACCTGATGGATTTCACCGACGAGGTATTAAAGAGATATCCCCAGATCGATACAGCCCGTGTGGGCGTTACCGGCGGCTCCTACGGCGGCTTCATGACCAACTGGATCGTGGGCCACACCGACCGCTTCAAAGCAGCCGTATCCCAGCGTTCCATCTCCAACTGGGTATCCTTTGAGCACAACTCTGATATCGGCCACACCTTTATCGTAAACAACCAGGGCGCCAATACAAGAGAGAATGTGGAGCTTCTCTGGAAGCAGTCCCCGCTCCAGTATGCCCCCAACTGCAAGACCCCGATCCTCTTTATCCACTCCGACGAGGACTACCGCTGCTATATGGCAGAGGGGCTTGCCATGTACAGCGCCGTTATGAGAAACGGCTGTCCCTCCAGGCTCTGCCTCTTCCACGGCGAGAACCACGAGCTCTCCCGCGGCGGAAAGCCGGAAAACAGGATCGACCGTATGACGGAGATCTTAAACTGGATGGACCAGTATCTGAAATAGGACCGTCAAAAAAATCCCCCGTCCGGAAGCGGCTCTGCTGCCTGCCCCGGACGGGGGATCCTTTTATCCTTCGTTTTCTTTTTCATGTTCCGGCCCGGCATCCCGTTCCGCCGCTACCGTCTGTATGATCTTATTCTCTGCCTTTACGATACTGAACCGGTAGCCTCCGAAGACCACCTGGCCCTTTTCATCATCCTCCGGCAGATGGCCCAGCCTTGAGATCAGGAAGCCGTTTAAGGTGTCAAAATTATCCTTATCGTCCTCGTCAAATTCCATCTCCAGGGCGTCCTCCACATCGTCCAGAGGCGTCATGCCCGAAAGCTGGAAGCTTCCGTTTTCCTTGACCACGATATCGGGCTCCTCGTTGTCGTATTCATCCATGATGTTTCCGACGATCTCCTCCAGGATATCCTCCATGGTCACGATCCCGGCTGTCTGGCCGTATTCGTCGATGACGATCTCCATATGGATCTTCTCCGACTGCATCTCCTTAAATAAGGCATTGATATTTTTCGCCTCCGGAGCAAAATGGGCGCTCCTTAAAAGGCCGTCGATCTGGCTGATGGGCCTGTCCAGATACTCCTCCTGCTCTGCAAAATAAAGCACGTCCCGCATATGGAGCACGCCTACGATATTGTCGATATCCTCCTCGTAGACCGGGAACCTGGAATTGTTGGCCTCTTTTACGATGAAATCCACCGTTTCCTTTAAGGTCATAGTGCTTTCCAGGGCCACCACGTTCTTTCTGTGGGTCATGATATCCGATGCCACTTTATCGTCAAACTCAAAGATATTGGTAATCATTTCCGCTTCGCTGGCTTCCAGCACGCCCTGATCGTGGCCCTCGTTTACCATATACATGATATCCTCCTCGGTCACCTTCTCATTGGAGGACCGGATATCAATGCCCACTGCTTTTAAGACCACAAAGGCCGCCACGCTGATGAGCCAGGTGAACGGCGAAAGCAGCTTAATGGCCCACTCTACCACCGAAAGCGCCTTATAGCAGAACCGGATCGGGCTCTTGGCTGCCACGTGCTTGGGGATTATAACTCCCAGGCAGACCAGAAAAAAGGCCACCGCAAAAAATGCCGCTGCCAGGGCCAGCCCCGCCGCAAGGCCCGGAGCCATCGCAAGCTTCACTGCCAGAAATCTCCGGATGTATCCCGCTGTCTGCGGCAGGGTAAAGGCTCCCAGCGCCAGTGTGAAAAAGCAGGTGACCACCTGGTTGGTGCGGACAAACTTCCCAGGATCCTCCTGGATCCTCAAAAGAGCCGCCGCTTTTTTATTTCCCTCGTCCCGCTCGTCCTCCAGCGCACTGGTGTTCAGCGCCTGGATCGCCGCCCCAAAGCCGTAGATCAGATAAAATACAGCCACGGAAGCCGCAAACAGCAAAATTCCTATCCACGAATTACCATCGTCCATGAAAAATCTTTCCACTCCTTTTTTATCATTTGTATCCTAATATAGCATCATTGCCACATTTCGTCAACAAAACTCCCGAAATTCACGCCCTTATGTAGCAAGCTCCAGGCTGATCCGCAGGGCTTCGTTGACTTTTTCCTGAAGATTTTCATCGATATGGCATATTTTCTCCCTGAGTCTCTGTTTATCAATGGTTCGCAGCTGCTCCAGGAGGATCACTGAGTCCCGGACCATGTCGCACTGTCTGGCGGAAAGCTCCACGTGGGTGGGCAGCTTTGCCTTATTCATTTTCGATGTGATGGCCGCACAGATCACCGTTGGACTGTGCTTATTTCCCACATCATTCTGTATGATGAGCACCGGCCGGACTCCTCCCTGTTCAGAGCCCACCACCGGCCGCAGGTCTGCATAATAAATATCTCCGCGTCTGATGATCAAAGGTTTCACTCTCCGAAATGGTTTTCAGGTCTCCCTGTACCGAAAGTATTGACACTCTACGATTACCTTATGCAGAACTGCCGCAAAATGATGCCGGAACCTGAAACCGGGCCGGCATTTAAAGGCCGCTTCCCCCTGGGACCGGAATGCTTGTTAAAGCTCCCCGGCCTCCCTGGTCCGTCCCCCGGACACATAGACCCTGGGCAGGCGTTTTCCCATGAGGCATGGGATCTCATAATGGAACCGGCCGCTTAAGTCCGCCAGCTCTTCCATGGTGATCTCCTCTGTTCCGTCCCGGCCCAAAAGAGTCACCTCATCTCCCTCTCTGGCCTCCGGGATCCTGGTCACATCGATCATCAGCTGGTCCATACAGATCCGGCCCAGGATCCTGGCCCGCGTCCCATGGACCAGCACCTCCCCTTTATTGGAAAGGCTCCTGGGATAGCCGTCTCCATAGCCGATGCTGACAGTGGCCAGACGCATGGGACGGTCCGCCACAAAGGTCCCTCCGTAGCTCACCGCCGCCCCCGGTCCGATCTCCTTTATATAGGTAATAAAGCTTTTCAGTTCCATGGCCGGTTCCAGAAAAAGAGCCTCCCTCTGTACCTGGTCCGACGGATACAGGCCGTACAGGATGATCCCGGCCCGGGCCGCCGTTCCATGGCTCTCCTTCAGATCCATGATCCCGGCGCTGTTGGCACAGTGAAGGATGGGAATGGAAACGCCCGCTTCCTTTACCATCTGCGAAAAATCCAGGAACGCCTGAAGCTGCTCCCGGGCAGAGGTCTTATCCGCCTCGTCAGCCCTGGCAAAGTGGGTGAACATGCCCTCTGTCACGATCCCTGGAAGTCCGGCGATCTCTTTCACCACCTGGGCCTGTTCCCGGCCGGGCCTCAGACCGATCCGGTTCATCCCGGTGTCCACCGCAATGTGAACTCTGGCCGTCATCCCCATGGACACCGCCGTTTCCGAAAGCCGTTCTGCCCGCGTAAGATCGAACACTGCCGTCCGGATCTCCTGCTCCACCATGCTCCCATACTGGCACTCCGGCACCGGGCCCAGCACCAGCACCGGCTTTTTTATCCCATTTCCTCTAAGCTCCAGTGCCTCCTCCGCCGTGGCCACCGCATAGCCTGCGGCGTCCTCTTCAATGGCTTTCGCGGTCTGGACCGCCCCATGGCCGTAGCCGTCGGCCTTTACCACGCCGATGATTTTCGTTCCCTCCGGCAGCACGCTCCGGATCGCCTTCATATTCTTCCGGATCCGGTCCAGATCCACCTTCACATACGCTCTTTTATACATTTCCATTGACCACCTCTCCGATACAGCCTGCCAGCTCTCCGGCCAGGACCGAGTGAACGCCGTATTTTTTCTCAGCCGCTTCTCCTGCCAGTCCATGGACATAAACGCCCAGGGACGCCGCCTCGCAGTCGTCCATTCCCATGGCTAAAAGTCCCGCAATGACCCCTGTCAGCACGTCTCCGGAGCCTCCCTTGGCCATGGCTGGAGAACCGCTTAAGTTTATAAACAGCTTTCCGTCCTTTCTGGCCGTCACCGTGGCCGCATCCTTCAAAACGCAGGTGACGCCGTACTGGTCAGAAAACTCCCTGGCCGCTGCCAGGGGATCCTCCTTGATCTCCTCCACCGGCTTTTCCGTCAGCCGGGAAAATTCCAGCACATGGGGCGTCAGAATGATATTTTCTGTAAAATACCCCTTCAGATACGGATATCTGGCCGCCAGGTTCACCGCGTCGGCGTCCATGACGATGGGCACATAGGCGTCGCTTAAGACTGCCTCCACCAGTGTCCTGGCATACTCCTCCTGGCCCAGTCCCGGGCCCAGGACGATGGCGTCAGCCCACCCCGTCTGGGAACGGATATACTCCTTAAATTCCCCTGGCTCCTCGCTGGCCCACTGGGGATCAAAGGAGGACAGCACCGCCTCCGGCAGCCGCTCCTGGATCACACTGCGGTTTTCCTCCACCGTCATGATCTTCACCAGCCCAGCTCCGGTCCGGTACGCCGCCAGGGCAGAAAAATACGCGGCTCCCGCCATGTTTTTTGCTCCGGCGATCACCAGGATCTTTCCATAGGTCCCTTTGTGGGAATCCGCCCGCCGCCTGGGGATCTCCATAAGATCCTCCGGTCCGTGGGCATGGACGTGCTCTCCGGCCTGCTCCGGATCCCCGGGTACGAAGCCCACGTCCTCCACAAAAAGCCGTCCGCAGTATTCCCGGCCCGGAAACAGGGCCTGGCCCACCTTCCTCATGCCAAAGGTCACAGTCACATCCGCCTTTACGGCGCAGCCCATGACAGCCCCTGTGTCTGAGCTGATGCCCGACGGCATATCCACCGCCGCCACCGGGACCAGCTCCCGCTGCCGTTTTTCCTCCATGAGGCCGATGAGCTCCTTATAAACGCCCTCCACCGGCCTTGAAAGCCCGATGCCAAACACTGCGTCAAGGATCAGATCGCAGGCCTCTGGAAGCGGATCGCCCAGGGTGAGGATGGGGATCCCCAGCTTTTCAGCGATGGAGAGCTGTACCTCCAGCTCCCGGCTCCGTTTTCCCTCCAGGGACGGAAGGAGGATGACAGAGGAAAAGCCCTGGAGCGTCAGCATCCTGGCCGCCGCCGCGCCGTCGGCCCCGTTGTTTCCAAACCCGCAGACTGCCCAGACCGTCTTCCTCTTCCTTTCCTTTAAAAGCCGCTCCCTTCCCGGACCATGCTCCAGGGCCTCATTCCCCGAAAGCCCCGGCTCCAGAAGCTCTCTGGCCCGTTTCACCACCTCCAGGGCCGCCCGCTCCATCAGTACCAGGGATGGGATCCCGTATTCCTCGATGCTTCTTTGATCCACCGCCTTCATCTCTGCGGCATTCAGCAGATCCTTCATTCCGTCACTCTCCTTCCCCCACGGCAAAGGCCATGGCGTACTCCCTTGTATTGGAAATGGATACCTCCAGCCGGAGGATCCCCTTTTCTTCTGCTGTCTTTCTGGCTCTGCCATACAGGTTCACATAGGGCTTTCCAAGCTCATCCCGGAGGACCTCGATGTCCCCTGGCATAAAGTCCCGGAAGCCCGTCCCGAAGACCTTGGCCACAGCCTCCTTCACAGCAAAATCGCCGGCAAGGACAGAGGCTTTCCCCCCTGCCTGCCGGCGCTCCCTTTCTGTATACACACGCGATAAAAAAGCCTCTTTTTCACAGGCTTTTTTCATCCGCTCAATTTCAACTAAATCACAGCCCGTTCCAAGGATCATACTGTTTTTTCCCGTTCCTTCCGCTCCCGCTCGTCCTGCATACTGCATACCCGGTAGGAAAGACGCATCAGACTCTCTGAAAGATGAACGTTTTCCACCACCACATCGTCGGGCACGTTGAGGTCCGTATGGGCAAAATTCCAGATGGCCTTGATCCCTGCCCGGACCAGACGGTCTGCGATCTCCGGCGCTTTGGACTTGGGGATCGTAAGGGCCGCGATCTGCACCTCGTTGTCCACAATGAACTGCTCCAGATTGTCAATGCTGCGGATCTCCACTCCGCGCACCACCAGGCCGATGAGCCGCGGGTTGATGTCGAACATTCCCTTGATCATGAAGCCGCGTTTTTCAAAGTTGGTATAATTGGCAATGGCCTGGCCCAGGTTTCCGGCTCCGATGATGATCAGGTTATGCTGCCGGTCGATGCCTAAGATCCTGGCGATCTCCGTATAAAGATACTTTACATTATATCCATATCCCTGCTGCCCGAAGCCGCCGAAGTTATTGAGATCCTGGCGGATCTGGGAGGCGGTGACCTTCATCCTGGCGCTCAGCTCGTTGGACGAGATCCTCTCGATCCCCTCCTCCATCAGCTCGCCCAGATAGCGGTAATACCGGGGCAGTCTGGAAATTACTGCCTTTGAAATCTGTCTCTCTTCTGTCATGTTGTGTCTTCACCTTCCTGTGTAACGATCAAATAGCACCTGCATACAGGGGCAGCACGCCCCGGTACGCCGATGCTAACATTATAGCATATCTATACATTTTGTCAAATCCTTGTCAAGTGGATCGGGAGGAAATTACGCTTACCAGTCCCCTCTGTCCATCCCAACGGGTACACGCGCCTGTGTGAAGCCTTGGGCCATATCTCGGAGGACGGCAAAACGTTTTGCGGTTTAAATCCACGATATTGAAAATGATTATGGAGCGGTTAAAAAGAATCAGACTTTGATGTTGACCTGTATATTACAGGCTCCAACTCCTGAATGATGTCCTCAGAAGTTTGAAATACATGACAATGATCCCAAATATGTTCTTACGCCAGACGAATCTGCCCGCCTATTCTAATAATGATCAAACGATCCGTATCTCCTCTCCCTCTCCAGCATGACATTAAAAAAAGAGACTCCTGCCGCCAGCCACAGGAGATTCAGCCCCACATATCCAAGGGAAATGAGCGCTGATATGGGCTGCCCCGAATAAAGTGTCTGAACGATTACGATTCCTGGAGCAAACGGTAATAAATGAAGAATACTGAATTTCTCTGTCTGTATCATGTTGATCAAAAACAGCATCGTCCCCTGAATGATCATAACCATCTGTCCTGTATTTTTCTCCCCCAGACCGACCGCACCGATCATAAGGCCGATCCCGTACATCCCGATTATGCTGGGAACGATCAGTACCAATGCTTTTAAAAAGAAAACTAAATTTGAAAAGTTTAAAATATGTACAGCGATTGAGAATACCAGAATGCCGGACATGGTGACTGCACTGATCATCAATGATATCATCAGACGGATCCCCATCAGAAGTATAATCGAATATCTGCTTTGGATATACAGCTCCAATGTCCCTCTGGATGCCTCCAGGCGGATGGTGCTGGTGCTGTATCCAAGAGCCATGGCGTTAAACTGCCAGAAAATATACCCCAGAAGCGTAAGAAACCGTGATTCCGCAGTACTCTCTCCAGATGCAGCCAGATAAAAAACAGCAAAATAGATCAGTGTAAACAAAGCAAGATCGCTGATCAGATTTATCCGGTAGCAGAGTCTTTCTTTTATATCAAGAATAATCTGATTTTTTAGTAATTCTAAATATTTCTGCATATTTCCTCCTATCTGATCAGCTTCTGATATTTTTTCATAATATCCTTATGATCTGCGGGTCCATGGTGCTCCAGCTTTATCCTCCCGCCAGACATAAAAATATACTCGCTGGCAATGTCAGAAAGAAAGCTCATATCGTGCGAAGATATTAAAAAAGTAATCTGATATTCCTGGTGGACTTTTTTTATAATGGATTTCAGTTCCTCGATCCCGTCGATATCAACCCCCAGTGAAGGTTCATCAAACAAAATCACCTGCATTCCGGAGCAGAGCCCACATAGCAGCGCAGCTTTCTTTTTCTGTCCCATGGAAAGCGTTTCCACCCTTTTATCCAGCAATTTTTCCATGGACAGTACCGGCGCCAGTTCCAGGATCCTGTCCGCCACTGCCTGCTTTCTCATTCCCTTTATGATCCCATAACACAGGGCATTCTCATATACGGAGTTTTTCTGACGCAGCCCACGGTCCCCACCTGGAATGTAGATCACATGCGTTCTGCACCACCGATCGTATTTTTCCCGGCTGCCCTGGATTTCAAGGGATCCCGACGCAGGATAGAGGATTCCCGCCAGGATTTTTAAAAATGTAGTCTTTCCAGCCCCATTGGGACCAATCAGTCCATAGATTTTTCCAGGTATGATTTCCAGACTGATATTTTCCAGGACTGGTACTGTTCCATAATCTTTTTGAATATCATGCAGCTTGATCATTACAATATCCTTTCTTCTGAAACCGGGATCATCCATCCCGTGCGGAACATTCTGTTTTATCACCATCGTTTCCTTCCCCTGTAAATTGCATCATCCGCACCCAGGAATTTATTTACCAGTCCCCACGCTTCAGCGCTGCCGACAGGCGGACCAGCCTGTATATCCTGTATACGAAAAGGAACGGGCCGGAAACGGCCGAAAGGATACAGGACACGAGGAAGATCCCCACATCGTCCTGCCGCTGGTGATTGGAGGAGGCCGCGTATTTCGCAGTAAATGGCTCCATTTTCAGCATATCCAGCTCTGCCTGATGGCGGAATGTGGGATAGTCGATGCGTATAAAGGAGCTGAAGGGCGCAAAGAAGCAGATCGCCAGAAACAGGATCCCTCCGGTCCTGGATGGATAAAACATATCGAAAAAGAACTGGTCATTCACCAGAACATTGCCAAAAAACAGAGGGACGACCACATCTCCTCCCGGCTTCTGAAAATAATAGACCGAGCAGATATGGTTCCGGAAGGCCAGCACCGATCCCACAAGGGCAGCTCCCACAAGGAAAGAAACGATCAGCCGCTTCCGGAGCTTTTTCACTTCCTTCCCGGCACAGTTCCGGCAGACGCCCAGCCTGGAACCCCTTTCGGTGAGTTCTTTATAACAGTCCCGACATATTTTCTTTCTCTCTGTCATACTCTGTTCCTCCCTTCCCGTCTGAAACCTCCGGTCCTGATTTCAATATTTTTCACACTACATCGAATTAATGTTTGTATTTAACAAAAGTATATCATTTTTTTTATTTTATTCAATAAATTATTTCTTACGAATGATTTCTTTTTCTTAGATCCACGTCTTCCCGTCCATGAAACCATTGAAAATCCCCCGGACCTATATTATACTATACTATTGACCGGGGACGCGTCGTCCCCGGTGAAGCCGTGTCCGGAGGCCGCCCTGAAAACCGGCTCCCGGCGGGAATCCGCAGTCATTATATCTGTACAATACTAGGAGGAAACTATGATACTGTCCTGCAGCAGCATCTGCAAATCCTTTGGAAGCGACGACATCTTAAAAAACGCTTCCTTTCATATAGAAGAACACGAAAAAGCCGCCATTGTGGGCATCAACGGAGCCGGGAAGTCCACGCTCCTAAAGATCATCACCGGAGAACTTCCGGCAGACTCCGGGGAAGTGGTCATCTCCAAGGGAAAGACCCTGGGCTATCTGGCCCAGAACCAGGATCTTTTAAGCCACCGGACCATTTATGATGAAATGCTGGAGGTAAAGCGGCCGGTGATCGAAATGGAGGAACGGCTCCGGGAGCTGGAGGTCTCCATGAAGCTGGCTGACGGTGAAGAACTGGAGGCCATGATGGATACATACAGCCGCTTAAGCCACCAGTTCGATCTCATCAACGGCTATGCCTGGAAAAGTGAGATCGTGGGCGTTTTAAAGGGCCTGGGCTTTCCGGAGGAGGAATTCGGAAAACAGATCTCTACCCTCTCCGGCGGCCAGAAGACCCGGGTGTCCTTAGGAAAGCTCCTTCTGACCAGCCCGGATATCATCCTTCTGGACGAGCCCACCAACCACCTGGACATGTCCTCCATTGCCTGGCTGGAGAATTATCTCTTAAACTATAAGGGAAGCGTCATCATCGTGGCCCATGACCGGTATTTCCTGGATAAGATCGTCACCAAGGTGGTGGAGCTGGACAACGGAAAGGCCACCGTCTACCTGGGCAATTATTCTGCGTACAGCGAAAAGCGGGCCCAGATGCGGGCCATCCAGATGAAGGCCTACTTAAACCAGCAGCAGGAGATCAAGCACCAGGAGGAGGTCATTGAAAAGCTGAAATCCTTTAACCGGGAGAAGTCCATCAAGCGGGCGGAAAGCCGGGAAAAGATGCTGAATAAGATCGAGGTGCTGGAAAAACCCACAGAGATCAACGACGCCATGGACATCCGTTTAGAGCCCAATATCTTAAGCGGAAACGACGTCTTAACGGTCCGGGACCTGGAGAAATCCTTCGGTGCCCAGCACCTGTTTTCCCATGTGGATTTTGACGTAAAGCGCGGCGAGCGGGTGGCCATCATCGGCGACAACGGCACTGGAAAGACCACGATCCTGAAAATGATCAACGGCCTTGTGACGCCGGATCACGGGGAGATCACCCTGGGCTCCCGGGTCCACATCGGCTACTACGACCAGGACCATCAGGTGCTCCATATGGATAAGACCCTGTTTGAGGAGATCTCCGACGCCTATCCAGGCATGAACAACACCCAGATCCGCAACACCCTGGCCTCCTTCCTGTTTACCGGCGACGACGCCTTTAAGCGCATCGGCGACTTAAGCGGCGGCGAGCGTGGCCGGGTGTCCTTAGCCAAGCTGATGCTCTCTGAGGCCAATTTCCTGATCCTGGACGAGCCCACCAACCACCTGGACATCACCTCCAAGGAGATCCTGGAAAATGCCTTAAGCCATTACGGCGGCACGGTCCTTTACGTATCCCACGACCGTTACTTCATCAACAAAACGGCCACCCGGATCCTGGATCTGACCGGAGGGAAGCTTTTAAATTATATCGGAAATTACGACTACTACCTGGAAAAACGGGAAGCTATGATGGCGGCCCATTTTGGGACCAGCTCCGACGGGACAGCCAAAACCCCGGCTGCGGGAGGCTCTGTGTTCTCCGGAAGCGTGCTCCGGACCGCAGGAGCGGCTGATTCCGGCCAGGCCTCCGTTTCTGTCCAGTCTGTTTCCCCAAACTCTCCTGCCACAGACACAAAGCTGGACTGGAAGGCCCAGAAGGAGGAACAGGCCCGGCTCCGGAAGCGCCAGAACGATCTGAAAAAGGTGGAGGCCGAGATCCACGACCTGGAGACCAGGGACGGAGAGATCGACGCACTCCTCTGCGACGAAAGCGTCTTCACAGACGTGGCAAGGCTCATGGAGCTTAATAAAGAAAAAGAAGACCTGGCAGCAAAGCTGGAGGTCCTTTATGAAAAATGGGAAGAGCTGGCGGAATAACGCCAGCTCTTTTTCTTCCTGTCCGGTGCTCTTTTATAATCCCCGTTCCTTCAGTTCCCCGGCCAGATGGATATAAAATTCGATTACGTCGAAGCCTTTGTAGTCCTCCCTGGCCAGATCGATCATGTCGCCATGGGAAATACCGCGGAGGTATGTATTCTTAAGAGTGCCCCTGAAATTGGTCCACCGTGCAGATTCCTCCGTCACAAGCCCGTCGCTCCCTGCGTCCAGGAGCTTCAGGATCCAGTAGGGGATACTGAGAAGCCAGCAGCTTGCCCCGCATTTCATCATGCTGGCATAGCTCTGGTAATACACGCTGGATGAATCTGGATATTTCCGGTTGAATTCCTGTGTCCAGGCACAGGATAACTGGCGGCTGGCAACATAGGCATTGGGCGCCCGGTCTCCCAGCATTCCAAAATACCGGTCCATAAGGCCGCAGATCCCCCGGTACAGAAAATCCGGCAGCTTCATTAAAAGATCCGCCAGCATGGAGCCGCGGTGGGGCGTACAGATGGTGGTCAGAGAAGCCACATAGGGGGCCATATGGAGGCCGCTGATGAGATATCTGGAATCCAGCCCGCCCTTGGAATGGGCAATGATGTTCACCTTCTCCTCCCCGGTCTCCCGGAGGATCTCAAAAATTTTTTCCTTGAGGATCCCGGCGTTTTCCTCCACAGTCCCCCAGGCCTCCTGGTGGCCGTAAAAGACCCTGGCTCCGTTTTTCTTCAGCGCCCTGGGGATCCGCCCCCAATAGTTAAAATAATGAAAATCCCGGAAGCCCACGCCGTGGACCAGCAGCAGCGGATATTTTGTGCTGCACACATTCTTTTCCGCCCGCACACCGTCCAGGCTGATCCTGTAAAGGATATGGTCCGTCTCCTGCTTTGCCAGACCGCGCACATAGAGAGCCAGGCCATAATTTAAAAACGGGATCCACAAAAGCATCCATACCAGCAGCCGTCTGGCGATCCTGAGCCGCCGGCACACCAGGCACATCCAGCACAGGATCCCCAGGAAACACACATAAGCTGCCAGAAAGCCCAGGATCAGAAAAATGCCGGAAAGCCCCGGGCCATGGGTCATCAGATCCCATATCCCGAGGCTTCCAAGGACCGGCATTGTCCAAAGGGTACACGTCAGCGCTCCCGTCAGGAGCCTTAAAAGCCTTACATGAAGCTTTTCCGCCGCTGTCAGCACGGCCTCATACCGTCCAGCCATTGTGATCCTTTCTCATCCGGTGTATTCTTACAGTTTTTCCACAGCCTCCGCTGCCTTCTCAAGGAATTCTGCCTTCACATATTCCACGGTTCCCTCGTCCACGGAGCCTGCGATCTCCGGACGGATGGGGATCTGGGCCAGCACGGGGATCCCGTACTCTTTTCCAACTTCCTCCACCTTGCTCTCGCCGAATACAGAGATTTTCTTTCCGCAGTCCGGACACTCCAGATAGCTCATGTTTTCAATGAGACCGATGATCGGAACGTCCATCTTTTTAGCCATGTTCACAGCCTTTCCGACGATCATGGAGACCAGCTCCTGGGGAGAGGTCACGATCAGGATGCCGTCCACCGGCAGGGACTGGAATACAGTCAGCGGAACGTCACCGGTTCCCGGAGGCATATCCACGAACATATAGTCAATGTCCTTCCAGTAGGTCTCGTTCCAGAACTGTTTTACAGCGCCTGCGATCACAGGTCCTCTCCAGATCACCGGATCGCTCTCATGCTCTAACAGCATGTTGGAGGAGATCACCTCGATCCCGGTGGAGGATACCGCCGGTACCAGAAGCTTTCCGTCCGGGGTCACGCAGAGGGGATCGTGGATCCCGAAGGATTTGGGGATGGAGGGACCGGTAATATCCGCGTCCAGGATCCCCACCTTATAGCCTCTGGCTCTCATCTGGCACGCCATTAAAGAGGTCACCAGGGATTTTCCAACGCCGCCCTTTCCGCTGACAACGCCGATGACCTTCTTTACAGAGCATCCCTCCGCCAGCTTTTCCTCAAAGCTCTTTTTATCCGGGACCCGGCTGTCGCAGTTGGCAGTGCAGGATCCGCAGTCATGATTGCAATTCTGTGCTTCACTCATTTTGCTTGATTCCTCCAGATATAGTTTGTTTCTTTATTCCTTTAAGCCTGTTTCAATGAGGGTACATACGGCTTCCAGAGCCTCCTCCTCATCCTTTCCGTCGCAGCAGACCTCCACTTCCGTTCCGCACCGGATTCCGGAAGCCATGACATTTAAAACGCTTTTGGCATTGATCTGCTGGTCTTTATACAGAATATTCACCTTTGATTCAAATTTCATGGAAGTCTGACATAATAATCCTGCCGGACGCAGATGGAGGCCGGAGGGATTTACAACCTGAACTTTTCTTGAAACCATGGACAGAACTCCTTCCCATTTTATACTCTTATGCAATTCTATAATAGTTTGGCAGTTCTGTCAAGGTTTGGCCTGGCGGCGGGAAAAGACGCAGCCGCAGTAGTCCTGGCGGTAAAGCCCGTATTCCCTGGAAAGCTCCGTGGACCGCTTATAGCCGTTCCGTTTTTTAAAGTCCGAATTTAAAAAGCGGACGCCATACCGGGCCCCGGCTTCCTCCCCGATGCGGTTTAACCGCTCCGCATCCTTTAAAGGACTGATGGTGAGGGTAGTGGTAAAACAGTCGAAGCCCCCCTCCTTTGCCAGCCTGGCGGCCTCCAGAAGGCGCAGCTTAAAGCATTCCGTACACCGGGCTCCTCCCTCCGGCTCCTGCTCGAGTCCCTTCACAGCCTCGTAAAAGAGCTCCGGACGGTATTCCCCGCAGAGAAAACGGACCGGGTGGACCGTTTCCATTTCCCGGATCAGCCGCTCCTGCTCCCTGGCCCGTTCCTCATATTCAGAAGCCGGGGAGATATTGGGATTATAGTAAAAGACTGTGATCGTAAAATATCTGGACAGGTATTCCAGCACATAGCTGCTGCAGGGAGCGCAGCAGCTATGGAGAAACAATGTGGGCGCCCGCCCTTCCTTTTCTATATTGGAAAGCTCTGCCTCCAGTTCCTTCTGGTAATTTCTCCGGTTCATAAAAACGCTTCCTTCCGTTGGAAAAGGACAGCCGGATGTGACTCCTGCTGCCCTCTTTCGTTTTCTTACAGGAAATCCCGGATCCGCTTGCTGCGGACAGGATTTCTTAACTTCCTCAAAGCCTTAGCTTCGATCTGACGGATCCTCTCCCTCGTTACGTTGAATTCTTTTCCAACCTCTTCCAGTGTTCTCGGATGTCCGTCCTCCAGACCAAAGCGCAGTACGATCACCTGGCGCTCCCTTTCCTTCAGGTCGCCAAGCAGTGCGTCGATGTGCTCCCTTAACATGACAGATTCCACATTTCCCTCGGGAGTCACCGCGTTGCTGTCCGCCACGAAATCTCCCAGGTTGGAGTCGTCCTCCTCGCCGATGGGAGTCTCTAAGGATGCCGGCTCCCTTGCGATCTGCATGATCTCCATCACCTTATCCTCAGACATTTCCAGCGCCTCTGCCAGCTCGGAAACAGATGGTTCATATCCCAGCTCCAGAGTCAGCTTTCTCTGCATCTTGGACATTTTATTGATGGTTTCCACCATATGCACCGGTACGCGGATGGTACGCGCCTGGTCAGCCAGAGCCCTTGTGACGGACTGGCGGATCCACCAGGTTGCATATGTACTTAATTTGTAGCCTTTTGTATAGTCAAATTTCTCTACGCCTTTAATAAGCCCCAGATTTCCCTCCTGGACCAGATCCAGGAAGCTCATTCCACGGCCCGTATAGCGCTTTGCGATGCTGACCACCAGCCTCAGGTTGGCCTCGATGAGACGCTCCTTGGCAGACTCATCGCCCTCTGCTTTTCTTTTGGCCAGCCGCAGCTCTTCCTCTGCAGACAGAAGCGGAACCGTACCGATCTCCTTTAAGTACATACGTACCGGATCCTCCGTTCCGATCCCCTCCAGCAGGTCGATCGCATCCAGGTCGATATCCTCTTCCATCTTGTCGTCTGAGAAATCGCCGTCCATATCGTCCATCAGCAGTGAATCATCTTCCGCAAGCAATGCGTCGTCGCTTATCGGAACCACATCAATATTGCTGTGTTCCAGATAACTGTAAATTTCATCCATCTGCTCCGGACCCAGATTGTCTCCGGTGAAAAAATCGTTGATCTCAGCCACGTCCAGCGCGTTCTGCTTCGATCTTCCCAGCTCAACAAGCTTTCTGAGTTTTACTAAAAATTGTTCCTTTTCCACGAGTTACGCCCTTTCAAGTGAAAAATGTCCTGTGATACAGACAAACTGTTCCACGATGATTCATTATATACCATCCCACTACATTTTTCAACATTTTTTTATCTTTTCTCCGCATCTTAAGGCAATGGCTCCGTGGATGTTCTCCACCACAGTCTCCTTCAATGTCCCTCCGTATTCGCCGTCTAAGACCCAGGATACCTCTTCTTTGGCGGTGATGACCACCCGGGAGGTGTGGAACCGGAATACATAAGCGTTTTCCTCATCCTTTAAAAACATATAGGAGACGATATTGGACAGATCCGACGGGGTCTTCGGCGTCCGGATAAATAAGGCCTCAAACATTCCGTCGTCAAAATCCACATCCCTGGGAGTCAGGCCCTTAAAGCCGCCGACGCTGGTGGTATTGGTGATCATTCCGAAGATAAACTCTCCCTCAATGGTCCCCTCCTCCCACTGGATCTTCATATGATGGGATTTTAAAGAGGCCAGGCTCTTCACTGACTCCAGGATATAGGCCTGATGGCCCAGGACATTTTTCTTATCCTGGGGAGTTTTATAAGAAACCTCGGTAAAGGCCCCAAAGGCCGCAATGTATACAAAATACCGGTCCGTGCCGAACCGGCCCACATCCACCTGTCTCTCTCCCGCCGTCAGGGCAACCTCCGCGGCCTCTCTGGGATCTCCGGGGATCTCCAGGCTCCGGGCATAATCGTTGGTGGAGCCGGAGGGAAGATAGCCCAGCACCGGCCGTTTTTCCAGCGCCATGAGGCCCGATACCACATTGTTTAAAGTGCCGTCCCCGCCGCTGCATAAAAACAGATCCGCGGAGCTGCCGTATTCCCTGGCGATGCGCTCCGCATCCTGGGAGTTCTGGGTCACATACACCGAAGGAAAATAGCCCTGGCTGCAGAAATAATCCAGGATCCCCATGAGCTGGCTCCGGATCTGCTCCCGGCCGGACCGGGGATTAAACAGAAATATCATGTTTTTCATTCTTCTTCCCCTCCATATCTCTGATCCAGATATTTTTTATAGACTGCAAAGGCGTTGGGGACCGGATACTCCTTCCGGATCTCCTCCCAGGTCAGGAAAAGCGCCGGGCCACTCTCCTCTCCCGGCAGCGATTCCGGCATTTCCTTTAAGGAGACGAAATATCCGCCCATATGCCATTCCACATGGCTGAAGATATGCTTCGCCTCTGGAAGCGGCTCCGGCCAGACCTCCTGGTCCAGAAGCGCTCCGGCTTCTTCGGCAGAAAGCTGTCCCGGCACGTTCACAAACTCATAAAGGGAAGCCAGGAGTCCGTCCTCCCTGCGCTTTCTTATGGCTATTTTATCCTGGTATTCCAGTAATAATACGGTCTTTTCCTCGATCTTCCTCTTTTTCTTCGGCGTTTTTACCGGCAGCTTTTCCGTCAGCCCCTGGCTCCTTGCGGCACAGACTGTAAAAAACGGACACTGGCTGCACAAGGGCGCTCCCCCGGGGATGCAGATCATGGCTCCTGTCTCGATGAGCGCCTGGTTAAAGTCCCCGGCGCTCCCCGGCTGTATGACCTCTGATACCAGGGCCTCCATTTTCTTCTTTGTGGACTGCTTTAAAATATCGTCAAAGCTCCCGGTCACCCGGGACAGCACCCTCAGTACATTGCCGTCCACCGCCGGCACCGGAAGCTCAAAGGCAATGGAGGCAATGGCTCCCGCCGTATAGCTGCCGATCCCGGGAAGTGCCAGGATCTCCCCGTAGCTTTCCGGAAAGATCCCGTTATATTTTTCCGTCAGGATCTCTGCGGCCTTTTTTATATTTCTGGCGCGGCTGTAATATCCCAGCCCCTCCCAGCATTTTAAAAGCTCCTCCTCCGGAGCAGCCGCAAGATCCGAAATCCTGGGGAAGTGCTCAAAAAACCGGAAAAAGTACGGTTTTACCGCCTCCACCCGGGTCTGCTGGAGCATGATCTCAGAGATCCAGATCCGGTATGGGTCCCGGTTTTCCCTCCATGGAAGATCCCTCTTTTCCCTTCTGTACCAGGAAAGCAGGGGGCCGGAGGCCAGTAAGAGCCGCTCTTTCCCGGACAGCTCCCGCTCCTCTGGCGGGAGGACCTGGAGGGCCTCGTAAGGAGACGGCCTAAACATAGCCGTACACTCCCCGGACTGAGACCTCTCCCGAGATCACCTCTGTGACCGTGCCGTCAGAAAGCTCCACCAGAAGCCCGCCAGTCTTTGTGATCCCCTGGCAGAGGCCCCGGTACTCTCCCTTCGGGTCCAGCACACAGACCTCCTGTCCCTGGTTCACCAGCTTTTCATTATATTCCTCCAGCAGCGCGGACATATCCTCTGTTTTAACAAAGATCCCGTAATACTCCTCCAGGGCCTCCAGGATCCTTTCGATGATCCGGCTCCTGTGGTACTTTTTCCCCGTTTCCAGATAAAGGGACGTGGCCGTCTTCCTAAGCTCCTCCGGAAACTCCTCCTGGTTTACGTTGATCCCTGTTCCTATCACCACATATTTGATCTCCATAAATTCCGTTCCCATTTCCGTCAGGATCCCGCAGATCTTCTTCTTATTTAATACAAGATCATTGGGCCATTTGATCTGGCTCTCGATCCCTGTGGCCTCCTTGATGCCCTTCTGGGCTGCTAGAGCCATGACCAGGGTCAGCATGGAGGCAGAAACAGGTGAGATCTCCGGCCGCAGCAGGAGGCTCATCCAGACGCCCACACCTGCCGGAGAGATCCAGTTCCTTCCTCTCCGTCCCCGGCCTCCGTCCTGGATCTCCGCCACCGCCAGGGTCCCATGGGAGGCGCCAGCTTCGCCTGCCAGTCTTGCCTGGATATTGGTGGAATCTGTCCGGTCAAAATAATGGATCTCCTTCCCCGCCCATCGGGTCTTTAAGGAGCTTTCCAGCTCCTCCTTTGACAATACGTCGGATACGCTCTTTAAAATGTATCCCTTGTTCCGGATGGCCTCGATCTCGTAGCCCTCTTCCTTTAGCTGGTTGATCACCTTCCAGACCGCCGTTCTGGATACGCCGAACCGCTCGCAGAGCTCCTGTCCGGAAAGATATCCGTCCGACTCCTTCAGTAATTTAAGGATCTCTCCCTTCATCCTCTACCTCCACCAGATGCTCACTGCGCTGATGACTGCAAGGACCGCCAGGGCTCCTCCAAACGCCATCTGAAGCGCGGATGAGATCTTTTTTTTCTGGTTCCTTACACTGCGCTTATATCTGTATTTTCCGGTGACCAGATTTAATATAGCCGCCAGAAGAAAAATGACCGGAAAGAAAAACATATATTCCTCCGGATTTATAAAGGAAATGACCGCCATGACCACCACCGCCGCACCAATGACGATGTGCAGGGTATCCAGGGCCATGGACTCTCCTCTCACTCTGCGTCTTCTCTCTTTTCCAGGCATCCAAAGTCTCCTAACTCTTTCCTAATATCCTGTGTACCCGCTCCATGATCCCGTCCGCCGTATAGATCTCAAACACCTCCAGATCCATGGATCTGGCGCAGACCTCCAGGACCGCCCCGTAAAGCTCCCTGTAATCCCAGTCGGGCCTCAGCCTGAATTTTTCTGCCAGAGAGGGAAATACATGCTCCGTATACATCCGGTAGCCAGAGGTCCCCTCTCCCTCCCCACGCTCCAGATGGACGGAAAAATAATGGCGGAAGATCTGGATTTCAGTCATAAGGCGGTTGAAATAATAGGCCTCTGTATGGGGCAGATAAAAATAATACCTTCTGCCAGCCAGACCATAAAGCAGACGCCTGGCGTCAAAATATCCCAGGGTCATGTTCCGTCTGGTCCTCTTTTTCTCGAACTCCAGGATCCCGCCCAGATTTCTCCTGGGAGCGATCCTGTATACATTCACGTCCTCCGGCAGCTCCGTCCGCCGTTCCGTATCCACGCCGATGCCGTAGATCCGGATCACGATCAGATTTTTATATCCCCGCTCTGCCAGGACGTCCACCGGCACGTTGTTCACCATACCGCCGTCCAGATACGTCTTTCCGCCCAGCTTTTCATTTTTAAAGGCCGGGAAAAACGCGCTGGCTAACAATACGTCCTTTATGGTCCCAGAAGGAGCCTGCTTCACGTCAAAGACCACCTCCCTCCGGTCCGTGACCGAAAGAGAGGTGACATAAAGATCACAGGGGGAGCTTCTGATCTTTTCCTCATCCACGTATTTCTCCAGGAGCTCTTTAAAGGGGGTGATATCAAGCCCCCGGCCGGAAACCACCTTCCTGGCCTCTGCCATGAGCTGGGGGACCGTGGAGGCCTTCAGGCCCAGGGTCTTTATGGCCCGGATCGTTTCATCCTCCACGTTTAAGATCTGGGAGTATGCCAGATTTCCCCACAGCTCTTCGGCTGCCTTTAAGTCTCCCATACAAAGGAAGGCGCCGTTTAAGGCGCCCACAGAAGCGCCCGCCACAGCGCCGATCCGGATCCCGGCCTCAGTGACCGCCTTTAAGGCGCCGATCTGGTATGCGCCCCTGGCTCCGCCGCCTTCTAAAACGACACCGTATTCCAGGGACGGGTCCAGGGTCAGTCTCATGCCTTCACATCCGTATCTTTTGCGATCTCAGTAACGCTCTTCACAAGTCCCGCCACCGACTGGATCTCCGACGGAATGATGATCTTGGTGGCTCTGCCGTCTGCGGCCTTTGTAAAGGCCTCCAGGCTCTTTAAGGTCAGCACCGCCTGGTCTGCGCCTGCCTCCTTGATCATACGGATACCGTCTGCATTGGCCTGCTGGATCTTTAAGATCGCCTCCGCCTGGCCCTCTGCCTCACGGATCCGTTTTTCCTTTTCAGCCTCTGCGTGAAGGATGGCCGCCTGCTTATCGGCCTCTGCATCCAGGATGGCCGACTGCTTTTTACCCTCGGCCACCAGGATCGTGGATTTCTTTTCACCTTCAGCCCTTAAGATCGCCTCCCGGCGTTCCCGCTCTGCCTTCATCTGCTTTTCCATGGCGTCCTGGATGGCTGCCGGAGGAATGATGTTCTTAAGCTCCACCCGGTTTACCTTGATTCCCCAGGGATCGGTGGCCACGTCCAGGGCTGCGCGCATTTTGGTGTTGATGGTCTCCCTGGAGGTCAGGGTCTGGTCTAACTCCAGGTCGCCGATGATGTTTCTGAGCGTCGTGGCCGTCAGGTTCTCAATGGCCATGATGGGATTTTCCACTCCATAAGCGTAAAGCTTGGGGTCTGTGATCTGGAAAAATACCACTGTGTCGATCTTCATGGTCACGTTGTCCTTGGTGATCACCGGCTGGGGCGCGAAATCCACCACCTGCTCCTTTAAGATCACCCGCTTTGCCACCCGGTCGATGAAGGGCATTTTAAAATGAACGCCCACCGACCAGGTATCCAGATACGCTCCCAGCCGTTCCACCACCAGAGCCTGGGCCTGGGGAACGATCTTTACACAGGAGGTCAGCAGAAGCAGGACTACAACAACAAGTATACTGATCCCAATAAAGCTTAATAAAAAATCCATACTATTCTCCTTCCGAAATACGGTCCACCATCAGTTTCACTCCGCGGATCTCTTTTACGATCACTGTCTCTCCTTTATGGATCACCAGATCGTCCCTCACCGCCCTGGCCGTCCATTCCTGACCGTTGAGAACAGCCGTTCCAGAGCCGGAGCCATTGTCGATCTCCTCCAGTACCCTGGCCTTTTTTCCCACAAGTCCGTCCACATTGGTCCTTACAGTCCCTTTGTTGACGTACTTAACGGCAAAGGGCCTGGTAAAGATCAGAAGGACAAAGGAGACCGCCAGAAATACCGTCATCTGCACCTGGAAGGAAAGTCCGGCCAACGCCATAAAGAACGCCGCCAGGGCTCCGCCTGCAAACCAGATGGTCGTCAGTGCCATGGTACCGACTTCTATTCCCACCAGTGCCACAAAAACCACAAGCCAGCCTATCATTGCCATCGTATCAGCTCCTTTATTTCATGCTGCGGCCGCTCCTCCTCTGCCTGGCCGTCTCAAACATCAGGATCGAGGCCGCCACAGCCGCATTTAAGGATTCCACCTTTCCGGCCATGGGGATCTTCACCCAGGCGTCGGCAGCGGCAGAAAGCTCCTCTGTCAGGCCATTTCCTTCGTTTCCAATGAGGAAGCCGGTATTACCAGTATAATCCTCCTCCTCATAATTATTCCTTCCTTCCAGATGGGCCGCAAACAGCCGGATCCCCCCGGCCTTCAGCTCCCGGACTGTTCCGGGAAGGTCGTCCGTATAAAGAAAGGGAACGCGGAAGGCGGAGCCCATGGTGGAGCGGACCACCTTGGGATTGTAGATATCCACCGTATCCCGGCTCATGATGACGCCGGTGATCCCGGCCCCTTCCCCGGCTCTTAAGATGGTGCCCAGGTTTCCCGGGTCCTGGAGATTCTCCAGGATCATCAGATGGGCCGGGCCCGGGGCAGAAAGCAGATCTGAAAGCACGTATTCATACTGCTTTGCCAGGGCCAGGATCCCCTGGGGCGTCTGGGTGTCGGACATGGCAGAAAAAACCTGGTCCGTGACGATCTCATACCGGGAAAACCGTTCCAGCAGTCCGGCGTTTTCCCTGTTTTTAAGGAAGCTCTCCGAAACGTAAAGCCGCCAGGCCCGATCCGGCGGAAGCTCTGAGACCATCCGGAGCCCCTCGGCCACAAAAAGCCCCGCCTCATTCCTGGCCTTTGCCTTTTTCCTCAGCTCCACCACCATTTTTACCTGGTCATTCTTTGTACTGCTGATCATCGGGAACCCTCCGCCATAAGGCTCTCTGCCTCCTCCAGCCAGATCCTGGCGGCCGCATCCGACGGCATCCTCAGATCTCCTCTGGGAGATACGGCCACGGAACCGACCTTGGGGCCGTCAGGCAGGCAGGACCGTTTAAACTGCTGGGAGAAGAACCGGCGGTAGAAGGTCTTTAACCACTTAAGGATCACAGCGCTGTCATAGATCCCGGCAAAAGCCGTTTCTGCCAGACGGAAGATCCTGGAAGGCCGGTATCCATACCGGAGGATATAATACATAAAGAAGTCATGGAGCTCATAGGGGCCCACCAGATCCTCGGTCTTCTGGGAGATCACCCCGTCCTCCGGCGGCAGCAGCTCCGGGCTCACCGGCGTGTCCAGGATGTCATAAAGGACATCCTTCAGTTCTTCGTCGCCGCAGGTATCCGCGTAATACCGTACCAGGTGGCGGACCAGCGTCTTGGGGACCGATGCGTTCACCCCGTACATGGACATATGGTCTCCGTTGTAGGTGGCCCAGCCCAGGGCCAGCTCCGACATATCGCCGGTGCCGATGACCATTCCTCCGTTTTCATTGGCCAGATCCATCAGGACCTGGGTCCGCTCCCTGGCCTGGGAATTTTCATAGGTCACGTCATGGTCGTCCATGCTGTGGCCCAGATCCCGGAAGTGGACTGCCACAGCCTCTTTGATGCTGACCTCCTTAAGCTCTGCTCCCAGCTTTTTCGTAAGAAGGCAGGCATTCTTATAGGTCCGGTCTGTGGTCCCGAAGCAGGGCATGGTCACAGAAAGGATCTTTTCCCTGGGGATCTTAAGCATATCAAAGGCCCTGGCCGTCACCAGAAGGGCCAGCGTGGAATCCAGTCCGCCGGAAATCCCTACCACTGCCTGGGTACAGCCCGTGTGGGCCAGCCGCTTTTTCAGTCCCAGCGCCTGGATCGTTAAGATCTCCTCGCACCGTTCATTCCTTTCGGCAGCTCCGGAAGGGATAAACGGAGTCGGATCCACCGGACGCTTAAGCTCCTTAAGGTCCTCCATTTCCAGTTCAAAATCCATATAATCGTACTGCTCCCTGGGATTTTCCACCTGGAAGGTGGTCATCCTCCGGCGCTCGCTGCAGATCCGCTTAAGGTCCAGGTCTGCCAGGATCATCCCGTTTTCAAACCGCCGGAACTCAGCCAGCACCGTACCGTTTTCTGCGATCAGATCATGGCCGCCGAATACCAGGTCCTGGGTGGATTCTCCCTCTCCTGCATTGGCGCAGATATATCCGCACACCAGTCTGGCCGACTGTCCGGCAATGAGAGATCTCCGGTAGACATGTTTTCCTGCGGTCTCGCTGCTGGCAGAGCAGTTGACGATCACAGTGGCTCCGGCCCTGGCATGGGAGATGCTGGGCGGGTCCATGACCCACACGTCCTCACAGATCTCTCCGGCCACCACCAGCTCCGGAAGATTCACGCACCGCAGCAGGATCCCGCTTCCAAAGGGAACGATCCTTCCGTCCCATTCCATGGGCTCCGGCACATCCGGCCCCGGCGTAAAGTGGCGCAGTTCATAAAATTCCGAATAATTGGGAATGTTTTTCTTCGTGATCAAGGCCAGCAGCTCTCCGTCATGGACCGCCGCAGCCACATTGTAAAGCTTTCCGTCCTTCATCCACGGAAGTCCCACAAAGAACAGAACATCGTGGCCTTCACTCCTGCGGATCAGCTTTTTCAGCATGTCCGCCGCCGTATCCACCAGGATATCCTGGTGGAACAGGTCTCCGCAGGTATAGCCCGTCAGGCAGAGCTCCGGGAACACCATGAGCTTTGCCCCGTTTTTCTCCCCCTCTTCGATCATATTCCAGACCTGGGCTTCATTGTAAACCGGGTCTGCCACCTTTATATCTGGCGTAGCAGCCGCAACGCGGATAAAACCGTCTTTCATTTCGTTACTCCTTTTCTAAGCCATAGCGTTACTGTCCAGTACACGCAGCCGGGATATCCCCGCCTTTCTGCGTTATCTCCATTATACACGTTTTTTCGTAAAAAGGGAAGTTGGGAATTGAGTCATGAAAAAGTTTATGATACACTCATAAGAAAACCAGAAATGGAGATCAATCGTTATGAATGAAACCTTTATACGGACGGCCCAGCTTCTGGGAGACCAGGGCTTTTCGCGGCTGTCCTCCTCTGTCGTAGCCGTATTCGGCCTGGGCGGCGTCGGCTCCCACTGTGCGGAGGCCCTGGCCCGGTCCGGCGTCGGGACCCTGTTCCTCATCGACTCCGATACGGTGGCTCCCTCCAATATCAACCGCCAGAGCATCGCTCTTTTAAGCACTGTGGGACAAAAAAAAACGGACGTGATGAAGGAAAAGATCGCAGACATAAATCCAGAGTGCTCTGTTTTCACAAGCAGCGCTTTTGTGCTCCCGGAAAACCTCCGGGAGGTCTTTTCCTCCTGCCCTGTGAAGCCGGATTACATCATCGACGCCATCGACACCGTCAGCGCCAAGCTGGCCCTGGTCTCCTATGCCAGGGAAGAGGGGATCCCCATCCTGTCGTCCATGGGCACCGGAAACAAGCTCCATCCGGAGGCCTTCCGCATCGGGGATATCTACTCCACCAGCGTCTGCCCCCTGTGCCGGGTCATGCGCAGGGAATTAAAAAAGCGGGAGATCCCCGCCTTAAAGGTCCTGTATTCCGAGGAGACGCCCCGCAGACCCGAAACGCCGGGAGAGACGAAGGGCTCCGGCCGTCCCGCTCCTGCCAGCATCGCCTTTGTGCCGCCGGTGGCCGGGCTCCTCATAGCCGGAGAGGTGATCCGGGAACTGTCCGGCACAGACTGACACGCTCCTGCTCCTCCCGGGACAGGCTCCCGGCCCCTCTCCTTCTTTTTACAAAGCGAAACGCTGCATTCTCCCCACAGAATGCAGCGTCTCTTCACGTTCAATATACCTCACATTATACAGTTCCCCAAAATTATTCCCCAATAATTTCAGACAGCTTGTAATATACCACAATTATGCATTTCCGTCAACCAGATCTATCGTAAAATCTGCACAATTTTCTTTTATCCATTCCTTATGTACATCTGTCCGTATATTTTCACTGGTCCTGGGAATACTTCCATCATAACAATGGAAATACAGGCGGGAACCGTCCGCCTGGGAAGGACATTTATTATGAAGCTTTCATCCGATCTGAACCAGACCATGGCACGTTTTCACCAGCTTCTGGACGTGCAGACCAATTTCGATATTGTCTACCATACCCTGACGATCGGCGGGAAACAGGCGCTGATCTATTTTGTGGACGGCTTAACCAAGGACGAGGTGCTCCTGCGGATCATGCAGGGCTTCGCGTCCATACAGCCAGACGATATGCCGGATTCTCCCCACGGATTCTCGAAAAAATACGTTCCCTATGGAGAGACCGGCCTGGAGGACGAAGAAAGTCAGATCCTGGTCAGCCTTCTCTCCGGCCTTTCCTGCCTTCTCATCGACGGCTATGACAAATGCATCACCATCGACTGCCGCACCTACCCGGCCCGCGGCGTGGAGGAGCCGGAAAAAGACAAGGTGCTCCGGGGCTCCAGGGACGGGTTTGTGGAGACCCTGATCTTTAACACAGCTCTGATCCGCCGCCGGATCCGGGATGTGGACTTCACCGTGGAGATCACCCAGGCCGGAGAACGCTCCCATACGGACATTGCCATCTGCTATATGAAAGGGCGGGTGGACCAGGAGCTTTTAAAGACCATAAAGGAGCGCATCCAGAGCCTTCATGTGGACGCGCTGACCATGAACCAGGAGAGCCTGGCCGAGTGCCTTTACCCCCACAAATGGTACAACCCGTTCCCGAAATTTCGTTTTTCCGAGCGGCCCGACACGGCGGCGGCCTCTATCCTGGAGGGGAATATCATCATCCTGGTGGATAACTCCCCCTCCTGTATGATCCTCCCCTCGTCCGTATTCGACATCATCGAAGAAGCGGACGACTACTATTTTCCGCCAGTCACAGGAACATACCTGCGTCTCTCTAGGATGACCGTCTCCCTTCTCACCCTGTTTTTAACACCCCTATGGCTCCTGCTCATGCAGAATCCCCAGTGGATCCCGGACTGGCTCCAGTTCATCCAGATCGCCGATGAGCAGTTTGTCCCGCTGATCTGGCAGCTCCTCATCCTGGAATTCGCCATCGACGGCCTCCGTCTGGCGGCAGTCAACACTCCCAGTATGCTGACCACACCCTTAAGCGTCATCGCCGGTATCGTCCTGGGTGAATACTCTGTGAAATCCGGCTGGTTCAACTCCGAGACCATGCTGTACATGGCCTTCGTCACCATCGCCAACTACTCCCAGGCCAGCTTCGAGATGGGCTACGCCCTAAAATTCATGCGTGTGATCCTCCTGGTCCTCACGTCCCTCTTCAACCTGTGGGGCTTCATCGCCGGGACCGTGCTCTGCGTCTGCGCCGTGGCCTTCAATAAGACCATCGCCGGAAAGAGCTACATCTATCCGCTGATCCCCTTTTCATGGAGCGAATGTAAAAAAAGATTCTTCCGCGGCCGCCTCCCGCATAAGTAGGCACCTTCCGCCCCCGTATCCAGACGCGCTCCCGCTCCAGTCTGCACGCAGCGGCGCATAGGGCCGCAAAATACGCGGCCCAAACGCCGGCGTGCAGAAGGGTCTGGCTACGGGGGCGGAAGGTGCTGTATAGGGGGTGGCGGGCGCTAGGGGGAAGGGCGGCGTATCCAGACGCGCTCTCACTCCGGTCTGCACGTAACGACGCGTAAGGCCGCAAAATTCACGGCCCAAACGCCGGCGTGCAGAAGGGTCTGGCTACGGGGCGGAAGGTGCTGTATAGGGGGTGGCGGGCGCTAGGGGGAAGGGAAAAGGCAGGTTCTTTGGCGTCCGTGACATCTACCAGCCCAAAACTCCCGGAGCCTTTCCCATGTCGGAGGGGGATGGAACTTCTTGGGCTGTGGGGGGATGCGTTATGGGGGAGCATGGACTTGTCTGAGCGGAGCGAGTTGTCCATGGTCCCCCATGCCCTTCGCAGCCCTCCGGAGCCCTAGATGTTCCGCCCCGCAGACCCAGGGAAAGGCTCCGGGAGTTTTGGGCGTATCTCTGGTAATGTTCCCTCTCCTGTGGTACAATAGGTTCCAGGAAAAGGAGGTACTCAATTATGTTTCTTGAAAAAATCACCTGGAAGCAGGCGGAAGGCTATTTTAAGGAAAAGGACATTGCCATCATCCCCGTGGGAAGCACGGAGAACCATGGCTCCCAGCTCTGCCTGGGCACGGATTTCCTGATCCCCCGCCGCCTCTGCGAAATGATGGACGAGCGTTTAAATATCCTGATCGCTCCCACGGTCCCTTTCGGCGTCGGCGACCAGCACATTAATTTCCCCGGCACCATCACCATTGGCTACGACGGGCTTTACGATCTGATGACCCGGATCGTGGACCAGCTTTACGGTTTCGGTATCCGTAAGTTTGTTTTCTTGAACGGCCATGGAGGGAATACCCCGGTGCTCCAGCGGGTGGCCCTGGAACTGGACGAGCGCCATGCCATGGGTGCGATCTTAAACTGGTGGCTTTTAGCCGGAGAACTGGATCCCCGGTGGAAGGGCGGCCACGGCGGCGGCGAAGAAACCGCAGCCATGCTGGCCATTGACCCGTCCTGTGTACATATGGAATATTTTATGCCCTTTGAACCGAAGGATCTGAGTCCGGATCTGACCTTTGCCGGATCCTTCAACGTGAACTGCAATGGCGTTTCCGTTCCGGTGCCCCGCCATGTGGACCGCTATTCGTCCTGCGGCTGGTACGGCCCCGACTCCCCGGAAACGGCCACAAAGGAATGGGGAGAAGAAATGTTAAAGGCCACAGCGGATTTCTGCGTGGACTTTATAAAGAAGTTTGAACGTGTTTCCCTGGGATGATCCTCTGATGCATGAGGGCCATGACCACCAGAAGCACTAAAAGATAATATGGATACAGGGAAGCTCCCAGATGGTCTGCCAGGAATCCAAAAAACGGCGGCATCAGGGAGCTTCCTATATATGCCCCTGCCATCTGTACGCCAATGACAGCCTGTGAAAGCTCCACCCCGAACCGGGACGGCGTGGAATGGATCACACTGGGATAAATGGGCGCGCAGCCAAGCCCCATGAGAAGAAGGCCGGCCTGGCTGTGGCCGCCTCCCGGAAACAGAAGGATCAGAAAGCCCGCCGCCAGGATCCCAGTACCCAGGCGGATCATACCGTCGTCGCTGATCCACTCCGTAAGGAAGCCGCTGACTGCCCTTCCGGCCGTGATCCCCAGATAGAAAAGACCGGCCAGGGCGGCGGCGCGTTCAGCCGGGACCTTATGGACCAGGACCAGATAGCTGCTGGCCCAGAGTCCTGCCGTGGTCTCCAGGGCATTGTAGCAGAAAAACATGGCCACCGTTTCCCGGGCCATGGGGATCCTTAAGAGTGCCAGAAGGCCCGGCGCACGGTCTGCCCCGGCCTCCTCGGCCGCTTCCTCTCCACGGCTTTTTTTCTCTTCCCGGACGTTTTTCTGTCCGGCTGCCGTTTCGTTCCTGTCCTTCCCGTTTCCTGGCTTCATTTTCCATAAGGGCAGGCTTATGACCAGGACCGCTGCCAGCACCGTCTGGGCCAGGCCCACGGCCCGGTAGCCCATGCTCCAGCCATATCCTCCCGCAAGGACCGTCCCCATGACCGACGGGCCCAGGAAAGCGCCCACGCCCCACATACAGTGGAGCCAGCTCATATGGCGGCTTTTGAAGTGAAGGGCCACATAATGGTTGAGGGCTGCATCCACGCTTCCTGCTCCCAGCCCGTAAGGAACGGCCCAGAGGCAGAGCTGCCAGAAGGAACGGCTTGCGGAAAAGCCCAGGAGAGCCGCCGCCGTGGCCGCCACGCTGGCAGCCGTCACCCTTCCCGGGCCGAACCGGCTGGTGAGCCGGCTGCTCTGGAGGCTGGATATGATGGTCCCGAAGCAGATGATCATGGAGACCATTCCGGCACGGGAGACCGGGACCCCAAGTTCCCCGTACATAGACGGCCAGGCGGCGCCCAGAAGAGAATCGGGAAGGCCCAGGCTTATGAACGCCAGATAGATCACTGCCAGAAGTATATGTGTCATAGCCCTGCTCCTAAATCTTTAAGGAATATTCACCCAGGTTCCAGACCTTTGATACCAGTCCATCGTAAAACTCCGGCTCATGGCAGATCAGGAGCACAGCTCCCTTATATTCCTTTAAAGCACGCTTTAATTCCTCTTTGGCGTCCACGTCCAGATGGTTGGTGGGCTCGTCCAGAAGAAGGATGTTGGTCTCCCGGTTGATGAGCTTGCAGAGGCGCACCTTGGCCTGCTCTCCGCCGGAAAGCACACGCACCTGGCTTTCAATATTTTTTGTGGTAAGGCCGCATTTTGCCAGAGCCGACCGTACCTCATACTGGGTGTAGGAGGGGAACTCCTTCCAGATCTCCTCAATGCAGGTGGTGGTATTTCCCGGAGCCATCTCCTGCTCAAAATATCCGATGGACAGATAATCCCCCAGCTCCACAGAGCCGGAAAGAGCCGGGATCAGTCCCAGGATACTCTTTAAGAAGGTGGTCTTTCCGATTCCGTTGGCTCCGATGACTGCGATCTTTTCGCCCCGTTCCATGGAAAAATCCAGGGGCTTTGACAAGGGCTCGTCGTAGCCGATGACCAGGTCCTTTGTCTCAAAAATGATCTTTCCTGCTGCCCTGGCATTTAAGAAATGGAATTCTGGCTTGGGCTTTTCCTTTACCAGCTCGATGACCTCCATCTTATCCAGCTTTTTCTGCCTGGACATGGCCATATTCCGGGTGGACACCCGCGCCTTGTTTCTGGCCACAAAGTCCTGGAGCTCGGCGATCTCCTGCTGCTGCCGCTTATAGGCGGCCTCCAGCTGGCTCTTCTTCATCTCGTACACCTCTAAGAATTTATCATAATCGCCCACATACCGGTCCAGCTTCTGGTTTTCCATATGATAGATCAGATTTACCACGCTGTTTAAAAATGGAATGTCGTGGGAGATCAGGATAAAAGCATTTTCATACTCCTGGAGATACCGCTTCAGCCATTCGATATGCTGGGCGTCCAGGTAGTTGGTGGGCTCGTCCAGAAGAAGGATGTCCGGCTTCTCCAAAAGCAGCTTTCCCAGGAGCACCTTGGTCCTCTGGCCTCCGGAAAGCTCGTCCACGTCCTTATCCAGTCCGATCTCATCCAGGCCAAAGGCCCGGCCGATCTCCTCCACCTTGGAGTCGATGATATAAAAGTCATGGGCCATCAGAAGGTCCTGGATGGTCCCCAGCTCCTCCATCATGGAATTCATCTCCTCCCCGGAAGCCTCTCCCATATGGTCGCAGATCTGGTTCATCTTTTCTTCCATCTCAAATAAAAAGGAAAAGGCGCTCTTTAACACCTCCCGGATGGTCATTCCCTTTTCCAGGACCGTATGCTGGTCCAGGTATCCCACACGGACGTTTTTCGCCCACTCCACCTTTCCTTCATCCGGCATCAGCTTATCGGTGATGATGCTCATGAAGGTGGATTTCCCCTCTCCGTTGGCCCCGATGAGGCCGATGTGCTCGCCCTTTAAAAGCCGGAACGACACATCCGTAAAAATGGCCCGGTCTCCGAAGCCATGGCTTAAGTGCTCTACGTTTAATATACTCATCTGAAAACTCCTTGTTCAATATTCCTCTTATATAAAAGATCCGCGCAGACCGCGCACGCCCTCCATTTTACACGAAGGGCCGGAGGAAAGCAAGAGGCGGTTTCTGCGCTATAAAAAGAGAGCACGGCAGCTTCCGTGCCATGCTCTCTGTAACCGTTTTTATATCGAAGATCCAGCGCTTCCCCATCAGCCGTCGATGCTGTAATTGGGAGCTTCTTTTGTGATGTGGATATCATGGGGATGGCTCTCACGGAGGGCAGCAGCCGAAATCTTCACAAACTGGCTGTTCTCCTGGAGCTCCTTGATGTTGTGGGCGCCGCAGTAGCCCATACCGGCCCTTAAGCCGCCTAACATCTGGAACACCGTATCCTCCACATAGCCCTTGTAGGCCACACGGCCTTCCACGCCCTCCGGCACCAGCTTTTTGGCGTCGGACTGGAAGTAGCGGTCCTTGCTGCCGTTTTCCATGGCGGCAATGGAGCCCATTCCGCGGTATACCTTATATTTTCTTCCCTGGTAAAGCTCGAAGGTTCCCGGGCTCTCGTCGCAGCCTGCGAACATACTTCCCATCATGCAGACGCTTCCACCGGCAGCCAGAGCCTTTGTCACATCTCCGGAGTACTTGATGCCGCCGTCTGCGATGATCGGGATCCCGTATTCCCTTGCAACCTCATAGCAGTCCATAACGGCAGATACCTGGGGAACGCCGATACCGGCAACCACACGGGTGGTACAGATGGAACCAGGTCCGATCCCGACCTTGACAGCGTCCACACCGGCCTCGATCAGAGCCTTTGTGGCAGCGCCTGTGGCCACGTTTCCGGCGATCACCTGTACCTCCGGGAATTTCTCCTTGATCATCTTCACGCAGCGGATCACGTTGGCAGAATGACCATGGGCAGAGTCTAATACGATCACGTCCACCTTGGCGTTCACAAGGGCCTCCACGCGTTCCAGCACGTTGGCGGTGATTCCCACGGCAGCGCCGCAGAGCAGTCTTCCGTGTGCATCCTTAGCGGAATTGGGGTATTTGATCTGCTTCTCAATATCCTTAATGGTGATAAGTCCCTTTAAATTAAAGTCATCGTCCACGATGGGCAGCTTCTCCACCCTTGCTTTGGCAAGGATCTTCTTGGCCTCCATCATGGTGATTCCCTCTTTGGCTGTGACCAGGTTTTCAGAGGTCATGCATTCCTTGATCTTCTTGGAAAAATCCTCTTCAAATTTCAGGTCGCGGTTGGTGATGATGCCGACTAATCTTTTACCCTCTGTGATCGGAACGCCGGAGATCCGGAATTTTCCCATCAGCTCGTCTGCATCCTTTAATGTATGTTCCGGGGATAAATAAAATGGGTCTGTGATTACTCCGTTCTCTGAACGCTTAACCTTGTCAACCTCTTCGGCCTGCGCTTCGATTGACATGTTTTTGTGAATGATCCCGATACCGCCCTGTCTTGCCATTGCAATGGCCATGCGGTGTTCTGTTACCGTATCCATTCCCGCACTCATAAAAGGAATGTTCAGTTTGACTTTCTTAGTCAGGTACGTGGATACGTCAACCTGATTGGGAATTACTTCTGAATATGCCGGCACCAGCAGCACATCGTCAAATGTAATGCCTTCTCCAATGATCTTACCCATTCTAAGGTTCCCTCTCTTTCTTAAGTTTCGCTGGAATTTATCTGTTCCTTTTAGCTATTTCATAGAGTATATCAGTTTTGTATCTTTTGTGCAACAGGGGATTTATACTATTTTTTTGGTTCTTTTATTACCTCTTCTTATATATTTCTCCCAAATTCTCCAGAAAAGCCCTGTTTTCTTCCCTTTTTTTCACACAGATCCGATAATGATCCCCGGAAAGTCCCTGGTAATCGCCGCATCTGCGGATCAGGATCCCGCGGGATAAAAGGGACTCATAAAGCTCTCCCCCGTCCCCTCTGTCTGTCCTCTTAAATAAAAGGAAATTGGCCTCCGAAGGAAATACATAAAAGCCCAGCCTTTGCAGGCCTTCCCTTAAATATTCCCGCTCCCGGCTTATGAGCTTCCGGGCTTCCCGGAGGTAGGGCTCCCGCTCTGCTCCAAAGGCCGCGCACCCGGCCTCCTGGGCCGGTATGGACACGTTCCAGGGCTGGCTCTGGCTCTGCATCTTAAGCCGCAGCTCTCCGTCTGCCAGGAATCCGTACCCCAGGCGGAGTCCTGCCATGGCAAAGGATTTGGTAAACGCCTTCAGTAAAAAAATATTCTTTTCTCCTTCCCGCACCAGATCCAGTACCGAATCCCTCTCATCCTCCTCCGCCAGATCCAGGAAGCACTCGTCCACCACTGCAAGGATCCCCTGAACGGTGCAGAACTCCAGGATCCGGCGGATCTCCTCTCCCGGCGTCAGCCTTCCGGTCGGATTGGCCGGATTGCACAAAAAGATCATATCCGGCCTGGCGCTCTTTAAAAAATCCAGATACCGGTCTGCCGGAAGAGAAAAATCATCCTCCTCCTTCAATGGAAAAAACAGGACCTCCGCCCCCACAGATGAAAGAGCCGCTTCATACTCTGTAAACGACGGAGCCGTCAAAACAGCCCGCCTGGGAGATACGGCCCGGACGATCCCGAAGATCAGCTCCGCAGCCCCGTTTCCAAACACAAGGGTTTCCTCCTGCACGCCGTAAAATCCGGCTGCCAGCCTCCGGAGCCTCCTGCACCGGCTGTCCGGATAGCGGGCGCTTTCCTCCACCCCGTCCATGGCCGCCTGTTTGATAAAATCCGGCATTCCCAGTGGATTGATGTTAATGGAAAAATCCATCCGTATTTTTTCGTTCCTGTACACATCCCCGCCATGGGTGTACGCCTTTTCCCACTGGCTTCCCTGTTCCATTTACCGCTCACCGCCCTTCAGTACCTGGGCCAGGCCGCCTGTGACCCGGTATACGTCCCTGGAACAGGCCGCCAGGGTCTGGGCCGCCTCTCCGGCCAGGTCCCTCCACAGCCGCTCCTCCCGGCCCACAGGCACGATCCCGCAGCCGATCTCATCCATGACCGCCACAGCTCCGGGATTCTCCTTTATAAGCCGGTCCAGGAATTCCTGCAGCCGTTCTCTGGCTTCTCCGTCCTCAAGGCCCGCAAACCGGCGCACATAGTCCTGGACGTTCACCACCAGCTTCCGGCTGTACGCAGCCTCAAACGGATCCGCGGCTCCGTCCGCCGTTTCATACTCCAAAACGCCCTCCCGGGCCAGGAGCTGCTCTGCAAAGTCCCTTTTTCCCTGGAATGCGCCGCCTGTGATAAATTTCATATGTAGACTCTCTTTTCCCTCTTTATTCTGTCCGGCTGCCAGTTCTGTCCCGGCCGCCCCTGTCTGCTCCTTCTTTCCCTTCAGCTGCACCGGGATCCCGCAGACCACCTCCCAGACCTCTCCGGCCATGGAAAACAGCTCCCGGTTCAGTCTTCCCATGAGCCGCTGGTACGCTGCCGTTTCCTCTTCTGTAAGCTTTATATCCCCAAAGACCTCATTGGTCACCACCACCAGATCCCGGGCCGCCTCTGCAAGCAGGCGGAGCCCTCTTAAGATCCGCTCTCCGGCCTGGGCCGCCCGGAGCTCTGCACAGCTTTCCATTCCCACATCCTCCCGGTACATCTCGTTGGCTGCCAGATTGGACATACATTCCACCAACACTGCCCCATCCTCCGGTACAAAAAGCTCTCCCAGGTCCACCGGACGCTCCGCTGTCTCAAATCCCTTTTTTTCCCGCATCTGTCTGTGTTTTTTCACCCGTGCCCGGCATTCGTCGTCCCATACGATCATGGTGGCAGCGTAGATCTTCCTTTTCGCCTCCGACTGTTCCAGAAGGGACTCCGCAAAGGACGATTTCCCGCTGGCCCCGGCTCCGGTCACAACCTTTATCATATTGTCATCTCTCCGATCCCTTAAATAATTCCGGTATAAAACATGCCGCCGCCACGGTCACTCCATCCCGGGCGTATTTTTTCATCAAGAGCCGGGTATCCTCCGATGCCTCCCGGCATGCGGCCACAGCCGCCCGCTCACAGACGCTTCCCACGCCCGTGACCTGTCTCACGAACTCTGACTCCGTAAACGCCCCGGGTACGGCGGCCAGCTCCTCTCCTGTGTACGTAAAAAACGGGACCCCCAGCTTTTCAGCAAGACTGCACAGCCCCGGCTCCCCGCTTTTTAAGTCGATGCTGGCCAGGCCGCAGACGGCTGAGGGGTCCAGCCCCTCTCTTTCCATGGCCTCCTCCGCCACAGACCAGATCTGCTCCATGGAGGTTCCCCGTTTACACCCGGTCCCCAGGACCACACACCTGGGCACCAGTCTTAAAGGCCCCGGTCCCTCCGGGCCTCTCCGATCCTTCCTCCATACGGTGATCCGGATGTTTTGCGGGCAGATCCGGTCCTTATAAAGCCCCTCCGGGACCGGTCCGGAAAACGGAAAGTCCGAAAACAGTCCCACCGGCTCCCCGGCCAGGACCGCCGCCGAGATCTCCTTTGCCAGCTTCATCTGGTCCAGGACCAGGCCATGCTCCTTTGCAAACACATCCACCGCAAACCGCCGGTTCACATCCGTGGCCGTCGTGAGCACTGCCTGGGCCGGGATCCCGCTTTTTGCGAGCCCCGCCGCCAGACGCTCCGCCAGCTCATTGGCCCCGCCCAGATGGCCCGACAGCAGGGGGATCACAAACCGTCCCTTCTCATCGGCTGCCAGAACCGCCGGATCCGTTTTTTTATCCCGGATATACGGAGCAATGGCCCTGACAGCAATGCCGCAGGCTCCGATAAAAATAAGGCCGTCCGAGTCTCCAAACCGTTCTCCGGCCCAGGCAGAAAGCCCGCCCTCCTTCACCGGGGAAAAGCTGATCTCATGATCCAGGGAGGCTGCCTGCATGGCGTACCTCCCCGAAACCCAGGGACAGGGACCATGGCCCTCTGCCTCCAGGAGCTTTACCAGCCGCTTTTCCATCTGAAACCCATTTTCTGTAAAGCAGATCAGAGCGATCTTCACCTTGTTTCCTCCATCCTGTGTCGTTCTGCCTATATTATAGGATCTTTCTTTTCATCTTTCAACGTCTGGTTTTTTCCTTTTTGTCCGGCCATCTCCCGTTTTTTTCTCGTGATCAGGCCTCCAATCCGGCCGCTTTCCTTGGCAGTCAGGCATCTCCACCCTCCGGCCACCACCTTATCCGCCAGACCAAGCTCTGCCGCGATCTCGAACTTCAGCATGTCCTCCGGCTTCAGATTGTTGGGATCCACCGGCTCCTGTTTCTTTTTTCCCATGGCTTCTGGTTCACCTCTTTTCCTTTTTCTTAGAAAAGTATTCCCAGAAACGGGAAGCTTATACAGAAGCCTTCCGGACCCGTATGCCTCCCGGAAGGCCAGGCACATATCCTTTTCAGAACGCGGCGCAGGCCATGGAAAAAGCCCTGCCCCGGAAACGCTCTCTGCGGCCGCTGAAAAAAACAGGGACCGGACGGCATGGCTCTGCCCCGGTCCCCATATATGTTCCGGCCGTTTTTTAATCCGGACGGCCGGGAATAATGATCGCTGCGATGATATAGGCAATGAGCCCCGGCCCGGTGAAGGTCAGGATCGCCCATAAAAGCCGCACCAGCGTTGGATCCACATTTAGGAATTCACCGATGCCGCCGCAGACTCCGCAGATCATCTTATCCGTATCCGATTTATACAACCGCCTCACATCCATGTTCCTCTCTCCTTTTATCTGGCTCCTGTTTACGGGGCCGCCGTATGCTGTACAGAAATGGTTCCCGATCCAGCCTCCAGATCCATGACCGACAGACTTCCGGCCGCCTCTTTCTTCTGATTTCCTTCCACTGTAAAGCCCGGGAATTCCACCGTCCCGTTTTCACATTCAATGTCATATCCGATCCCGCCTGGATCCATGGTTTCCGGAATCGAAATGGTAATGGAACCGGTCCGGCACTCGGCATCGATCTCCATATACCGTTCAGACTCCATTGCCCAAAGGATGGATCCGCTGCCCATGCACTCCAGATCCGCGCTCCGCCCGTCCTCCTGGGTAAAGACTGCGTTTCCCTCTGTCACAGACAGCTCCGCCTCCAGAACGCGGACGCCGTTTCCCTCCAGAGTCCCCTCCAGGATCTCCGCCTCAAATTCATCCAGCACCCAGGAGCCTGGAATAAAGATCTGGTAATCCTCCCCGTCTCCGGCCCACAGGGCAAGGACCGAATCCATTCCGTATTCCTGGAAACTGACGGCCTCCAGGCTTCCATTCCCGCTTTTGATGGTCAGGGCACTGATCTCATCCATCCGGAAGATCTCCACGCTCCCGCCCTGCTGCCGGATCTTAAGATCCGTGACCTCTGGATACCCGGCCTCAAAGCCTCCGTCTGTTCCCGGGGACTGCCAGGGCTCTCCTCCGGCAAAGGGCTCCGCGGACGGGCCGGCCTCCGGGTCCTGTCCCTCTGCCCGCGCCGTCTCCCAGCCTTCCGGAGCAGGATCCTGGTCCACGCGGACCAGATACTCCTCTGGATCCACTTCCCGCTCCACGATCCCGTCCAGCTCATCCAGATGATGAAGTCTTTTTCTTATGTGCCCGTTCAGATCCCCCATATCCGCTCCCAGCAGAAGAGACGCGGTGGTGATCCCGGCTCCGGCCAGGATCAGGGCTCCCCCGGCAATGATCCCATATTTAATGAATTTTTTCATACCCTTCTGATCTCCTTCCATTTACGTGAAATCCATGCTCCCGCCTTTTTCATGCTTCTCCATAAAAATGGGAGGAACATGGCCAGAATGGCGTATAAGAGCACCGCTCCCAGAAGTCCCACACCGATCCCGGCAATGGCGATCCCGAACATCAGTCCGCTGTCCAGAGGCGACGCCACCAGAAAAACGATCCCGGCCACCAGCAGGCATACGCCGGTGATAAACGCCGCAGCTGTCAGGCAGAGCACCACAGCAATGATCCCAAAGATCAGAGAAGCGATTCCCGTTATGGCCCCCAGCCCGGCACCCCCGATCCCAAGGATCACAGGAAAAGCGGCGATGATCAGAACGATCCATAAAACCAGCTTCAGCCCCTTACTGGTCCATGGCTTCTTTTCTTCGCGGACTGTTTCATAGGACGGGTCCTGGTATCCGCTGCCCCTCTGTGACGGCCCCGTCTGCCAGCCGTCCTTCTCATACCCGCGTCCGCTGCCGGAGCCGGCTGTATTTTCCCTCTCCTCCGGCAGATCCAGCCGCTTTGCCACCTGGTAGCCGGGATCCCGGAACCGTTCATCCTCATAGCCCCGGTCTGTAAAGGAGCCGCCGTCGTTTAAATTGCCTGCCAGGTCGGCCCGGATAATGGCCGCCACCCGTTCAGGGCTCCCAAAATCCTCAATGGCCGCCTCCTCATTGCCGCTCCCGGCCTCGGCCAGGTAATCCCTGTAATAAGCCAGGGCGTCCTCCCGGTCCTGGTCCGGGATGTCCTGGAGCAGATATTCCAGCTTATCAAAAAACTCTTCCTTCCTCATACATTTGCCTCCTCAAAGATCCGGGAAATATGTCCGGAATATACGGTCCATTCGCTCTTATACAGCTTTAACTGGGCCCGGCCCGTTTCTGTCAGCTTATAATATCTCCGGTTTCTTCCATCAAACGCCATATCATACGTTTCCAGGCAGTTTTCCTTCTGGAGTCTCCGCAGCACCGGATACAGTGTGGACTCCGATATATCGATGGCCTTTCTCACGTCCTGAGTGATCTTATAGCCGTAGGTCCCCTCCGCCTCTCTGGAGACCACTGCCAGCACGATCCCGTCCAGCAGAGCGGCTCCTGTGTTGAATACCATAGTCTTCCCTCCTAAAATATGCAGCTGCGTTCCAGAGCCGCGGCTTTGATCCATTCCGGCTCTCTTGTAATTCTACCGTCCGCAATATTATACGCTGTATATTATTGTAACAGTATTATATACCATATAATATTGTATGTCAACAAAATCTTTTTTCCGTGCCAAGCGCCTGCCCCCTGTTGTCCCCAGCGGAGCGTTTCCTCCCTTATGGGCCGCACATTTCTATGACAGAAAAAAGACGCCCCCTCCCAGGAGCGCCTTCTCTTTCTTCTATTTCTTTAAGGACAGAGCACCATTGGCATCAGGCACGAACTCCGCAGCCTCCGTCAGCATCCGGCCGTCGTCCTTTAAAAAATACGTCTTTCCGTCCACAGTTACAAATCCAGTGGCCATCCGGCCGCTTTCCGGGTCCAGGTAGTACCAGTCTGTTCCCTCACACAGCCATCCAGTCTTCTTCTGGCCCTGTTCATAATAGTACCAGCTCCCGGCTTCTTCCTTCCAGCCATGGAAGCCCAGTCCATCCGCATTTTCCTTTCCTGCGTCCTGGCCCTCTCCCTGGAAGATCACGATCTTCTCTGCTGCGGAGCCGTCCGTTCCATCGGTCCATAGCAGGATCGGAGTCCCCTTCTTGAGGTCTGTTGCAAATACCATGTTTCTGGTCAGATAGGGGAGCAGGACCGTGGAATCCGAAACCGTGTATTTCATCCCGCCGGCAGTTTCCAGGATATATGCAGCCTCTGTTCCATCTGCCTTATCCGGCTCCTGGGTCAGGGATTCCACCACTGCATAAACAGGAAAGCCGGAGTCTGCCGGAGCATCCGCCAGAACCAGAAGCCCGTTGGTGATGGGCGGCAGGCTTAAGGTCATGGCCGGTCCCGTATAGACCCGGACCGCCTCGCCATCGTCTAAGTTTTCCACAGAGACCGGGAACCCGTTGACGGCATCCAGGATCTTCGTGTCCTCAGAAAGGTTCACTACCACCTCCGTCATCCCGCCTTCCACACGGCGGTTGAGATGCAGTCTCCCATCCTCTGCGGAGATCACACTTCCGTCCATGCACACCATCCCGTCCAGCCGGCTTCCATTTTCCCCGGCTCCGCTGGTATCTGCCATTCCTGTGATCCCCATGGAAGCTGTAAACATTGCTGCGGCTGCAAGCACCGCCGCTCCATGTAATCGTTTCATATTCTCGTCCTCCATTCATTTCTGATCTGATACAGATATCTTACCATAGAGCATAAAAAAAATCCCACCGATTTTTCTTACGAATCCATTACGTGTTTTTATAGGGCCCTGGAAACTGTCCTTTTCTCCCATGACATGGCGTTATTCACCAGCCGGATCCCCTTCCAGTATAAGTGCGCCTCCATCCAGGGAAAGACCGTGATCCATCCGGAATTTACCACCTGCGGACTCTCCAGCTCATCACCACCTGCGAAGCCCATGAATCCTCCGTCTTCCTATTCCCCCCTCCCGTATCATAAAAAATAATGGGCATAAATGTATGTTTTTTCCCACAGTGCCCAAAAATCATAGGAAAACCCCGGGACTTCTCTGGATTTTCCTATGGATTGGGCATATATCTCCTTTTTCTCTGTGTATGCCCAAAAAGCACTGGAATTTTGGGCATAGCAGGAAAAAACTCCCTTCTATGCCCAGGCAACGAAGCCTGAGAGCCTAAGACAAGGGATCGGGCCGAGGCAAAGGAGAACCTTCCAAAAGAGCTTCACCAGACGCCGAAAAGGACGCGTGAAAAACTTATGTTCTTCACACGCCCTCTTCTATTCTGCACCGGATATTTGGCCGGTTTTTATTCCTCTGCTGCCTCTTCAGCCGGAGCCTCTGTCTCCAGAGCCTTCATGCTGAGGCTGATCTTTCTGTCTGCCTCGTTGAAGTCAACGATCTTAGCTGTGATCTCCTGACCGATGGAAAGTACGTCAGACGGTTTTGCAACGTGCTCTCTGGAGATCTGGGATACATGAAGGAGTGCGTCCACGCCTGCCTCCAGTTCAACGAATGCGCCGAAGTCTGTCATACGTGCCACACGGCCTGTTACCACGTTGCCTGCTGCATATTTCTCAGCAGCGTTTGCCCACGGATTTGTCTCCGGGAACTTCATGGACAGGGCGATCTTCTCACCGTTGATATCCTTGATCAGAGCTGTTACCTTCTCGCCTACCTTGAATACCTTCTTGGGGCTCTCAACTCTTCCCCAGGACATTTCGGAGATATGGAGTAAGCCGTCAGCACCGCCTAAGTCGATGAATGCGCCGAAGTCTGTCACGTTCTTAACGGTTCCTTCTACCTTCTGGCCAACAGCGATGCGCTCGAACAGAGCCTTCTGCATCTCAGCCTTCCTGGCAACGATGAGCTGCTTGCGGTCGCCGATGACTCTTCTTCTCTTGGGATTGAACTCAGTGATCACGAACTCGATCTCCTGGTCTGCGTACTTGGAAAGATCCTTTTCGTATACGTCAGATACAAGGCTTGCAGGAATAAAGATCCTTGCCTCGTCCACGATCACGCTTAAGCCGCCGTCCAGAACCTGGGATACCTTTGCAGTAAGAACCTCATGGTTCTCAAAGGCCTCTTCCAGTCTCTTATTTCCTCTGTCGGCTGCCAGTCTCTTATAGGAAAGTGCAACCTGGCCCTCGCCGTCGTTTACTTTAACGACCTTGGCCTCCATCTCGTCGCCTACCTGTACAAGATTTCTTAAGTCCACGTTGGGCTCGTTGGTGTATTCACTGCGGGTAATGATGCCGTCGGATTTGTAACCGATGTTCAAAACGATCTCATCTTCTTTAACGTCGATGACTTTACCAGTGACAACCTCTCCTGTACGTATTGTTTTTAATGATTCTTCTAACATTTGTTCAAAACTTAACTCTGACATTAGTATGAACCTCCTCGATAATATTATTCGGGGTTGAAGCCCCTGCTGTAATACCTACGTTGCACGCAGAACTTATACATTCAGGATTTAAGTCGTCCAGGGTCTGGATGTAATACGTTTTGTTACATTCTCGCCGGCAGATCTCATACAGCTTCTGGGTATTGGAGCTGTTTTTCCCTCCGATCACCAGCATCACGTCCACCTGAGAAGCGATCTCTTTCGCCTCTACCTGCCTTTCCTGTGTCGCATTGCAAATCGTATTTAAAACAAATATATCATAACGCGTTTTAGGAATTTTTTCAACTATATCTTGAAATTTCTTGTAATTAAATGTCGTCTGGGCCACCAGGCACAGGCGGCTGCCCTCCGGAAGCCCCAGTTTTTCAAAATCCTCCGCGTTTTCAATGACCTTCGTGTCCTGATTCCCCCAGCCCTTGATCCCAATGACCTCGGGGTGGGATTCGTCTCCCACGATGATCACCTGGCGTCCCTCTGCACACTGGCCGGCCACCACCCGGTGGATCTTCTTTACATAGGGACAGGTGGCGTCCACGATCTCCACCCCGTTCTTTTCCAGGATGTCGTAGATATGTTTTCCTACGCCATGGGAACGGATGACCACCACACAGTCCCGGACGCGATCCAGCTCCTCTTCTGAGCCGATGACCTCCACGCCTTTTTTCTTAAGATCCTTGACCACTTCCTCGTTGTGGATGATGGGACCGTATGTATAGATGGGTTTATCGGTCTTCTGGATCTGTTCGTAGACCTTCTCCACAGCCCTTTTTACGCCAAAGCAGAACCCGGCGGTCTTTGCAACGGTCACATTCATGGCCTTCCCCCCGCCTGGCCGTCGATTTTCTGGTCGATCAGCCTTCCGATGGCGTCCACCACCTGGTCCAGGGTCATATCGGAGGAATCCAGATAAACAGCGTCCTCCGCTTGCACCAGAGGAGAGTGTTCCCGGTGCATATCCCGGTGATCCCGGTCCAGGATGTCCTGCTCGATCTCCTTAAGATCACAGGCGATCCCCTTTTCTGTCAGCTCCCTGTACCGCCTTCTGGCCCGCACCAGGGAACTGGCTGTCAGATAGACCTTTACATCGGCCTCCGGCAGCACGCAGGTGCCGATGTCCCGGCCGTCCATGACCACATCCGACTTCCGGGCCATTTCTTTCTGGAGCTCCACCAGCTTTTCCCGGACAAAAAGATACCCTGAAGTGGCTGACGCCATGTTCCCCACCTCTTCTGTACGGATCAAGCCGGATACGTTCTCTCCGTTTAAAAACACCTGCTGGGCGCCGTTTTCATAGGCGATGGAGATGGAAACCTCCATGCAGGCTTTATTCACTGCTGCTTCATCGTTTTTATCAACGCCCTTCCTCAGAAAGTAAAGGGCCATGGTCCGGTACATGGCTCCGGTATCCACATAGATAAAATTTCTCTTTGCCGCCACTGCCTTCGCCACAGTGCTCTTTCCAGCTCCGGCAGGACCGTCGATGGCTACGTTAAAAGACATGTCTTCCTCCTTATCCCGCTCTTAAGCAGTTTCCGCCGTTTTACGGGAATTTATTCATTGATCATCCGGATCTGCCGGTCCCGGACGTGCGCTCCGGCGCTTCTTCCCGCCAGCATCCCCGTGGACCAGGCGATCTGCAGGTTAAAGCCTCCCGTAACGCCGTCCAGGTCCAGCACTTCTCCGGCAAAATAAAGGCCCTGGGCCTTTTTAGACTCCATGGTGGCGGGATTGATCTCCTTTACGTCCACGCCTCCCTGGGTGATGATGGCCTCGTTATACCCTCTGAGACCTGTGAGGGTCACATGGAAGGATTTGGCGGCCTCCACCAGCCGCTCCCGCTCCTTCGCCGTCACCTCATTGACCTTCTTCTCCGGATCAATGCCGCTCCTGGCCACCATCACCGGGACCAGCTTTGCCGGAAACAGCCGGTTTAAGGAATTTTTAAACCGCTTGTTCTTCGCCTCGTCAAAATCCCGCAGGATCCGGGCATCCAGCTGCTCCGGCGTCAGCGCCGGCTTTAAGTCGATGACCAGATCCAGAGGCCGCTTTTTAATGATCTTTGCAGCAAAGCTGCTGGCGCTTAAGATCACAGGACCGCTGACGCCAAAATGGGTAAACAGCATTTCCCCAAATTCCTTCCAGATGACCTTCTTCCCGTCATACACCGTCACCTCCACATTTTTCAGCGACAGTCCCTGGAGCTTTTTTACATCCTCTTCCGCGCAGGTGAAGGGCACCAGGGCCGGGAAAAGCTCCGTCACCGTATGGCCCGCGGCTTCTGCAAACCGGTAGCCGTCCCCGGTGGAACCGGTGGCCGGGTAGGACAGGCCTCCTGTGGCCACGATCACAGCTCCGGCTTCGACCATTTTCCGGCCTTTTTCCAGGACCACGCCCAGACACCGGCCATCCTGGCAGACCACCTCTTTCACAGCCTCATTATAGCGGACGGACACTCCCAGCCGCTTCATCCGCCGTTCCATGGCCGCGATCACATCCGATGATTTATCTGATACCGGGAATACCCGGTTGCCTCTCTCTATTTTTAAGGGACAGCCGCACTCGCCCATAAGTCCCATGACGTCAAAATTGGAAAAGCCATAAATGGCGCTGTATAAAAATTTTCCATTGGACACCATATGGGAAAACAGGTCCTCTGTATCGCAGCTGTTGGTCACATTGCAGCGTCCCTTTCCTGTGATATATATCTTTTTTCCAAGCTTTTCATTTTTTTCATATACCACCACCTGGCATCCTGCCTGGGCGGCTCCTATGGCGGCCGCCATACCGGCTGCGCCGCCGCCTGCTATCACTACTTTATTCATGTTTTTTCTTTGCTTTTTCCACTTCTTTTATTTTCTTCTCCAGCGCGTCCGCCACGGTCTCCATCACCTTGATGCGGGCGTAATACTTGGAGTTTCCTTCCACCACGATCCAGGGAGCGTCCTCTGTGGATGTCTTTTCCAGCATCTCGTTGACCGCTTCCTCATACTGGTCCCACTTTTCCCGGTTTCTCCAGTCCTCGTCTGTGATCTTCCACTGTTTTTCAGGATTCTTCATCCGGTCGTTGAACCGCCGTTCCTGCTCATCCTTATCGATATGGAGCCAGAACTTCAGCACCACAGCCCCAGAATGCACCAGATGGGCTTCCATATCGTTGATCTCCTGATACGCCCTGTGCCATTCCTCCTCCGTGCAGAAGCCCTCGATCCGCTCCACCATGACCCTGCCGTACCAGGTCCGGTCAAAAACAGCCATATGGCCGTCCTTGGGGAAACGGGTCCAGAACCGCCATAGATAATGGTGGGCTTTTTCTGTGCTGCTGGGGGAGGCGGTGGGACATACCTGGTATCCTCTGGGATCCAGATGACTGGTAAGACGCCTGATGGCTCCGCCCTTTCCAGCCGCATCCCATCCCTCAAAGCCTAAGACCACAGGGATCCTGTACCGGTACAGGTCTCCATGGAGCCGCTCCAGCCTTTTCTGTAACTGATCCAGCTTTTTTCTGTACTCCTCCCGGTCCATGGTCTTTTCCAGATCCACACGGGAGAGGATCCCTTTTTTATATTTATCCGGCGGCAGCGGAGGCTCGAACCGGGGAGTTTCCCGGCCGGCGGCTTTTTTCTCCAGGGCCGCCTCCATGGCCGACGATACTGCTTCCATAATTGCAAGAGCCGCTTTTTCCTTATGGGCGGCATCGATGACCGTCCACGGAGCCCAGGGCACGTTGGTGGCATCGATCATCTCTTTTGTGATCCGGGCGTATTTTTTATAGCGGCGGTTTCTCTCCCAGTCGGCTTCTGTGACCCTCCACGCCGTATCTGCTGATGCTTCCAGCTTTTTAAACCGTTTTCTCTGTTCTTTCTCTGAAATTTCAAGAAACAGCTTAACAAGCACTGTCCCGTCGTCTGTCAGCTGTTTTTCAAAAGCCCGGATATCCGAAAGGCTTTCTTCTGTCTCTCTTTTTCCCAGATCCCTGTCAAACCGGTCCGCAAAGATCCGTCGGTTCCAGCTGGTGTCAAAAATGGCGATCCGGCCCTTTTCCGGGCAGCGGATGGCAAACCGCCATAAAAACGGGTGCATGGCCTCCTCTTCCCCGTCCCGGTCTCCCGTGTACACGTCAAAGCCCCTGGGATCCAGCGCCTGGATCAAGCGGCTGATCTGGAGGCCCTTTCCCGCAGCATCGAAGCCGTCAAAGGTGATGATGACCGGGATCTTCTCATCCTTAAGCCGTCTCTGGAGAACGCCCAGGCGGGCCGCAGCCGCAGCCAGACGGGCTTTATCTCCTTCTTTCCGGCTCTTCTTTTTCTCTTCCTGCATAAAAGGACCTCCATTTCCATATTTATTTTCCTGCGTTTCCCGGATCCGGCCGGCTTTATCCGCCGGCCGGCACGTCCAGTCCGCCTATACGAATGCCTGGGCTACTTTTGGCATCATCTCGCTGATCTTAATATGCTGCGGACATTCCTTTTCACAGTGATGGCAGGCCCGGCAGGCGTCGGCCTTAACGGACAGGGCCTCATATGCCTCCTTAGCCGGGGTCATGCCGTGGCTGGCAGTCATATTATATGCAGCAAACAGCTCCGGAATATTCAGGCCAAAGGGACACGGCATGCAGTAAGCGCATTTGGTGCAGTTCACAAGGGCCATTTCGTCGAAGATCTTTTTGGCTTTTTCGTAAACGGCCTTTTCTTCCTCTGTCACCATGCCCACATGGCTGCGGCTGGCGTATTCCAGGTTGGCCTCCACCTGCTCCGGCTCGGTCATGCCGCTTAAGAGAAGGCTTACCTCCGGCTTATCCCATAAGAAGTCCAGGGCGTATTCCACATGGGACTTTCCTTCCGGGAAGGCCTCGGCCACATGGGGAGCCAGGTTGGCCAGCTTTCCGCCTAACAGCGGCTCCATGATCACAACGCCCAGTCCCTTGGAGGCTGCATATTTTAAGCCTTCGGTCCCTGCCTGGTGGGTCAGGTTGATGTAGTTATACTGGATCTGGCAGAAATCCCAGCCGTCATAGGAATCGATGATCTCCTTGAACAGGTCCAGGGAATCATGGAAGGAAAAGCCTATGTAGCGGATCTTTCCAGCGGCCTTGGCCTCCTCCAGCTTCTTTGTCAGATTGAGTTTTTTCACCTTTTCCTCATAGCGTTCCCTGCTTAAGGCATGGAGCAGGTAAAAATCGATGTGGTCCGTATCCAGCTTCTTTAACTGTTCATCCAGATATTTGTCAAAGTCATCCTCCGTCTCCAGGAGCCATACAGGCATTTTATCTGCCAGGTACACCTTTTCACGGTAGCCGTCCTTTAAGGCCTTTCCAACTACCAGCTCGCTGGTGCCCTGGTGATACGGATACGCGGTGTCCACATAGTTGACGCCGTTATCGATGGCATGACGCACCATAGCGATGGCTTTTTCCTCGTTGATGGTCTTGTCTTCGTTGACCGGGAAGCGCATGCATCCAAAGCCCAGAGCCGAAACCTCAACACCAGTATTACCAAATTTTCTGTACTGCATATACAATTCCTCCATTTATTTATTGGGAACCTCCCTTTGTCATCGCTTCATGTTCCCTGGCGATCTCTTCATACAGCTTTTCCCCATCCCAGAACTGGTTCACAGGGGTCAGCACTGCTTTATAGTCGATACGGCCCACCCCGGACCGGTACAAGGCGTGGATCACCGCATCCACCTGCGCGGACGCCAGGCCTGCCATGACCATCATCTCGCAGTCAAATTCTGTACCCGGGCGGTCATTTTCCGCCGGAGGCACCTCCTTCACTCCGGCCAGGTATCCCACCGGCTGGAAATATTCCTCCGGTCCCACGGTCCTCATCCGCAGTCCCAGGGGGAGCAGCGCCCGCTTTACCTTTTTTAACCGTTCCTGATCCTTAAATCCGTACAGCAACACTGTTTCTTTCATACGATCTCCTGTCTGTTTTTTCATGTCCATTTCTGAAGCTGTTATTCTTTTATTATATCAATTTTACTGTTTTAATGCAAGACTGGCGTTCCTTGAGTTTCCGCAGTTCTATCCACAGAACTATCAATCAGCCTTGCTGATGATACACAACTTTTAAAAAATGCCCAAAATATAAAGAATCCTCTTCCTTTTTGGTGTAAAATTTAAGTGATCAAACAAAAATCTACTAAACAAAAAGAAGGAGGATTCTTTATGGTCAATTTTACATCAAAAACCTATCAAATGAAACGGGAAATTTTAACTTTTTCAAATAAAATTTCCAGAAAGTTTTCCAAACCAGATAGAAAGTTTATGGCTGACATGAATTATGACATTCTTGCTTCCAACAGTTGTCTGCTTACAGATATTGTTGACCAGTTACATGAGCCGTCTAAAAAGCTCAACAGCGTTGACCGCCTTTCCAGACATTTGTCAAAAGGTACTCCCAAAGACGCTTTGCACGCTTACTTAACCTGTTTAAAGAAATGGTGCCCGGCCACCCTGTCATTTATATCGATGACAGTGACATTGTAAAACCGGAGGGGCATAAATTTGAAGCCCTTGGCTGGGTGCGGGATGGATCCGAGAGTACCGCTGCAAAAAATGTCTATCAGAAAGGTTATCATGTAACAGAAGCCACGGTTCTTACCAGCAGCCATCATCCAGTCAGCCTTTTTTCAGAGATCCATTCTTCAGCTGAAAAAAATTTCACTTCCATCAACGATATTACTTTTTCAGCCATGGAACGGGCATCCGCATTATTTGAAAAAGCAACCTTTGTCATGGACCGGGGTTATGATGATAACAAGATGTTCCTTAAGCTGGATTCCATGGACCAGGATTATGTGATCCGTCTGACTGCCAAGCGAAAGCTCCTGTATCATAACAAATGGGTATTTGCCACAGAACTGCGCAGCCGCAGGAAGGGAAAAGTAAAACTCCCTCTACATTACAAAGGGAAATCACAGGATGCTTATCTTTCCCATGTAAAAGTACAGATCACCGCTTCGAGGAAAGATATCAATCTTGTACTCGTTTATGGAATCACAGAACATCTCATGATACTTGCCACCAACAAAAAGCTCCAATCGAAAGACGATGTGATAAAGATTGCAAAGCTTTATTTTTCCAGATGGCGTATTGAGGACTATTTCCGTTGTAAAAAACAGATGTTTCAGTTCGAAAACTTCCGGGTACGGAAGCTCCAGGCAATCAATGCCTTAAATTTTTATATCATTTTATGCATGGCGTTCCTGGCTCATCTTTCCATGAAGCCGGAAACAAATGCTCTTAAGGCTGCAGTCATAAAGACTGCAGCTCCAATAAAAGAAAGAATCTCTTTCTGCTATTACCGGCTGGCAAAAGGCATCTCTGGCATACTGTCCTATGCAAAAGAAGGCATCAGACTATGGTTCAAGACAAAACGTCCTGCAAACCGTCAACTCTGCCTCAAGCTGACGGTTTGAATAGAGAAAAAACAGTTCTCCCCAAAGCCCGGTTCCAGCGGGGCTTATAAAAGTGCCTCTAATCACAGAACTGCCATTCTGAAATTTTCAAAAAGTCGGCAGATTGGTACTTGGGGCAGATATGTTCATTTTGGAATTACAGTTTGCGGAAACTCAAGTGGCGTTTCGTTCCCGACAGTCCTTCCGCTTTATTTCCCTTTGCCCTTCCGTTCCCCCTCCCACGGTCTTTTTCACGCCTTTCCCGGTCTGAAGTTTTACTTTTTGAGCGGTTTTTTAAAATTTTTTATTTTTTTCCAAATTACCTGTTGCAATTTCCAGGATTCCCTGTTATAATAACTTTTGTTCCGGGGTATGGCGTAGTTTGGTAGCGCGCTCGGCTGGGGGCCGAGAGGTCGCAGGTTCAAATCCTGTTACCCCGATTTTATGTTTTAAAAAGGATTTCTGGAAATTGATTCCAGAAATCCTTCAGACTGTAGACAAAGTTGGTGCTGGGATTATTCCCAGCACCACTTTTCTACATATAGCGATTCTTCTATCAAAAATCTTAAAAAACTCAAGATTTCCGATGTTTTAGAGGCCCTGTTTCCCAGAATTCTGGCCAGCTTTTTCAGATTCATGCAGGCAAAAGTAAGCCCCGCTTTCATTTCCATCCGGGCTTTTCCAATATACTGGGTATAGCGAAAGCCATGCTGTTCTTTCGCTGTTCCGAAGATTCGTTCAATGGTTTCTTTTCTCAATTCATATATCGCTTTGTTCCCAAGGGTATGACGGATGTCTTCTGCCATTTCCATATATTCTTCCCAAACATGACGCATTACTACCTTCACATGATTTTTGCTTTCCGTACATTTATGGAGACTTGGGCAATTGGCACATAATTCTCCACAACTGTGGTATTCTTTGTATCCATCACGGTTCGTGGTACGATAAGATAATATCTGGTTTTCCGGGCATAAGTAACAATCATACGCCTCATCATATACATACTCGTATTTACGGAAAAATACGTCTTTCGTCATTGGCCTCTTGTATGGAAACAATGGCTCCACTCCATCTTCCAGCAATTCGTGGGCGATCGCCGGTGTTCGATAACCTGCATCTGCAACAATCATTGCAGGGTGATAATGCTTTATCTTATCATAAAGAGGTTTAAAGGTTCGGCTGTCATGTTCGTTTCCTGGATGAACACTGTAACCGAGGATCCAGCCATGTTTATCACAGGCTGTTTCTACTGCGTAGGCGAAAACATGTTTATGTTCCCCCTTACGAAACCATCCACTTTCTGGATCGGTTGTACTGCACTTCTGTGTTTTTACTCCTTCAGGAATCTCTTCTTGAGAATCCATACTGCCTCCACTTCCGGAGGATGGATCATTCCGGTCTTTTTCCTTCAACGGTTTCTTCCCATGGGATTCCCGGTCTTTTGCGATTTCTTTCTGGAGCTCCTCTTCATACCAGAGCGCCTGTTCATGGGCCACCCGTTTTCTCATTTTTTTGCTGTTTGCGCATGCCTTAACATGAGTGGAATCTACAAAAATCTGCTCCGTATCTACCAGGTTGAATTTCATGCAGTCTTCCAGTATCTTTGCGAAGATCTGCTCAAAAAGACCGGTATCTTTAAAACGGCGGGTATAATTCTTTCCGAAGGTAGAAAAATGAGGAACCGGATCCATCATATCAAGCCCCAGAAACCAGCGATACGCAACATTTACTTCGATCTCCCGAATCGTCTGCCTCATACTTTTAATCCCGTAAAGGTATTGGATAAAAGGGATTTTGATCAGCATAACCGGATCCATACTCGGTCTTCCATTATTAGGGCAGTATTTTTCTTCCACAAGATCATAAATAAAAGTCCAGTCAATGGCTTTATCAATCAAACGCAGCATATGGTTTTGTGGAACCATGTCATCCATACAGAACATGATTATCTGTTCTCGTTTCTTATCTGCATTTTTAGTCATCATAAAAAACACCGCCTTTCTGATAATTCCATTATACCAGAAAAACGGTTATAAATGTAGAAAAGCCCGGCTTTTGCTGGGACTTTGTCTCCTCATATAATCAAGTGTTTTTTATTGAAAATTCAAGGTTTTTCAACCTTTATATCTCAGTGAATAAGCCAAAGCTATGAGCATTTCGATGTATCAAGTACCGAAATAGTGGTTAAAAGGTATACGAAATAAAACGTCATTGATTTCCGCTTTACTGGCCTTGTGTATACCCATCCCTCTATGGCAGCTAACCTCCTATATCCACCAGGATCATCTCTGTCTCCAGAGGTCCTAACTTCCTTCGTCCTGCCTGCCCATAACCAGGGTGTCAGCTATGCTCCTTAACGGGGTCATATGCCCCATGGTGACTATTTCTGCCGACTACTGGCTCATTCTTTGTATTGTTGATTACTGACTTGCTTCCTGTATCAGCACTGTGATTAGTGGACGTTATCTGCTACATTCTGCCTGATTCAGTGGCTGCCCACATGACAGCCTCCACTATAGTTACTTTTTTCTTATGCTGCTTGCAGATAAGCTTCCGGTCTCCTGATATCACTGACCATCTTTTTGGGATCATAATCCACACCTTTTGTCAGCATCGCATAAAAGACACGTATCAGCTTGGCTGCAATTGCCATAAGTGACTGCATTTTCTTCAATGGATTCAGCCTTCTGGTTGTGTAATAATTATGGAGTTCCCTGAACTCCGGGTTCTTCGCCACAAGCGACATTGCAGCCTCAAAGAGCAGGTATCTGAGTCTCTTTCGACCTCGTCTGCTTATTGTTGTCTCGCCCTTGTGCTTTCCAGAACTATTTTCAACCAATGCCAATCCTGCAAGCTTCTGCAGTTCCTTCGGATTGTTGAAGCGGCTGATATCACCTACTTCTGCAAGGAACCCTGACACTGTCCTGATTCCCACACCTTTGATCTCTAACAGCTTTTCAGCCATCGGAATCCCTTTTACCAGTTCTTCAATTAGAACCATAACTTCCTGTAGACGCGTATTTCTGGATTCATAGTCCTCCAGAAGCATTCGGATTTCCATTCTTGCAGACACCGCACCTTCTTTGCTTCCAACGCTGTGCCCAGCAGCTTCTATCAGGGTCTTCGCCCTCGCTTTTCCAACTGCTCTTAACTTCGCATCCCGCCAGATCTGGTTCACTCCATCGATACCTAACATCAGGATATCTTCAGGAAGTGGTGCTGCTTTAAGGATCAGCATTCCGCTCTTGGCATCCGGCTTTCCGTATACCGTCTTATATTCAGGAAAATATATATTGAACCAACGACTGATCCTGTTTTGAATTCTTGTAAGTTCCGCCTGTAACTGGAATCTTATGTTTGATGCTGTTCTAAGATCAGCGTAAACACCATCCGGCAGGTATGGGATCATGTAACGTCCCTCTCTCACTAATCCTGCTATAACTTTCGGATCCTTACGGTCATTTTTAGTTGGATTATTGTCGTCGAGTTCTTTTGATTTTTTCACATGGTGAGGATTCACGAGAACCGGTTTCATTTCATTATCCTGTAGAAACTTTCCAAGATTAAACCAGTAGTGCCCGGTCGGTTCCATACCTGGAACCACCTTTTCCTTCTCATGTCTATCTTTGAGGTCCAGGATCCATTCCTTAAATGTCACAAATCCAGCCTCTGTGTTGCTAAACTTAAATGGTTTCTTCGAATACTCGATTCCTCTGTAATCAAAAGCTCTAGCATAGTGCGTTTCACTTCCGACATCAATTCCGAGTACCAAAGTTTTTTCTGTAATAGCTTCAATTTTTGCATTCTGTGTGTTAGACTTCATTGTAGATACCTCTCTGTATAATAAGATTTTTACTAACCTGCCAGTCAGTAGTCTTATTGTACTCTGAGGTATTTTCAATTTTCAATGTCTACGCTTTTTATTATACAGGAAGCTCCTTATTTTCGTGCTGTTCAAATTTTATTATCACTTATTATCCCTACTCCATATCCTCTTTGAATACTTTCATCCCATTATATGCCGCACGAAACACTCGCTCCTTTTTCATATATTCATCGGAAACTTTCCCTTTGATTTTCGCCAACAGCTGACGTCTCTCCCTATCTGTTTCCCGTTTTTCCATATCCTCAATCCTGTCATAAAGCAATTCCAGCCGTTCAACCAGCCATGCCAGATTATGTATTGGGCGATAAAGTTTTAACAGACGAATCATCTCACGGCCTTTGGGATCCTCCGAATCAATCCCGCCCAGTTCATTTCGGTAAAATATATCATTGTAGTCTGTCATCACGGGATTATAAAATAATTCGTTGACAATCCGGTCATCATGTTCCAAATCGCCCTTATATTTATCGCCCTTTGACAGATTACATTTTGGACAGGACCACATAAGATTTTGATAATCCGTCTTCAGTGAATCTCTCTTCCCCTCAAACGCCTTTTTAGGAATAAAATGTTCTATGTGATAAGGAGTCGTAACCAGCCCTCCCGGCATATTGCAATAACAGCATCGGTCAGAGAAATCTTTCTTCAGGATGTCTCTGTATTTCTTTTCATCGTCAAACTTTTCCTTACATGTCTTTTGTATCTTGTGATTTTTAAATGCCGCGTACCTCATCGTATCATCCTAACAAATCTTCGTATTTTTTCAGCTGCTCAAAAGCCTCTTTCAGATCATCCATGTCCATAGATTTATCTACTACCGTCTGATAGATCGCCTTGTACCTTCCCAGGTCATTCTCAATCTCCATGACCTTTTCCATTGCGTCCATATCCGATCCATTCTGCTCCAACCGCATAAGGTTTGCCGTCAGTTCCGCCTCCAGATTCGCTCTCCTGGATACGTATTTCTTCATATTCAACAGGATTTTCCCTACCATGACAGCACATTCCGGCGAATCCACCTTCAAAAATTCCTTTTTGGCATATACCTTATCCGCATCTGTATGCGGAGACTCCAATCCCTCGTCCGGTACATTTGTCAGGATCACCACCGGAAATTCCGGTATCTCCTCATGCATGAACTCGATAATCTCCCAGCCTTTTATCACATCTTTCGTGGTATCAAGCCGAAAATCCACGATCAAAACATGAATCCGATCTGCCGATATATCCTCTTGTATCTCCTTAAAAAGGTCCTCTTTGGAACGTGAATTCAATTCATACTCTTTAAAAGCAACAGGCGTGCCCTCCGTAATATTATCCAAAACAGCTACCTAAATATCTGCACGCTGCCCCGCCACATCATCAATAATACCAATCTGATACATCACGTTCTCCTTTCCGGCTTTTTCCATGCAATCCGCAGACCAAAGCCATCTTTCTTATCCATAACAGAAATCACCCCGTTATACCGTTCGACGGTTTCCTTTACCACCCATAGCCCCAGCCCTGTCCCAGCTGTCGATGTCTTAGCATCTTTCTTAGAAGTTTCTCCCATCTCAAAGATCTTATCCGGATTGTCCTTAAACTTTTCATCCAGACAAGGGCCATTGTTTTCCATATACAGATACAGCATATCCGCACTCTCTTCCAGCGTAAAGGCGATCTCTCTCTTTGGATTGTGTTCCCGCTCTAGAAACCATGCCGCGTTCAGCAGAAAATTGTTCAATATGATATACATATCAACTACTGCCATCTGTATCCGGTCATCCAACTCCTTTTCTGCAAAGATATCTGGCCTAATAACTATATGTTTCTCCTCCAAAAGAAGGCTCCATTTCTCAAGGATATCCCTTATTACCTTCTGCATTGAGATCTCCTGGCGCTTCAGGCTCTCTTTCTTCAATCCTTCCATGACCACATCCAGAAATGCGGCTGTCACCCTGTCAGTTTTTTCCAGCGCATCAATCCACGGATAAGGATTGTAAGCTGCTATCCCCGTATATTCCTGCCCCTTTAAAATATGTCTTACGCGGCTTCTGATCTGGGATGCCCGAACATGGAATTGTGTGTTAATGGCATTAAATTCATGAAAAAATGTGTTCAGTACAATCCCCGATGAACTGAGAATCTGAAGGATCTGCTTGCTGTTCAGCTCCCGTTCCGAATCCTGCATCATCTTATAAACCGTATCAAACATCTCATCTTCTGAAAAATCATTTTCCTGATTCTCATCCGCATCGGGTGACTGGTTATCTGCAGGCTCTTTTTCCTTATTGCCAGAATCACGCTCCTCTTTCTGCTTCTTTCGGCGTTCTTCCTCTCTTCTAGCTGCCTCCTGCTTAACCTTTTCCGTATAATCAGACAATTCCTCTTCAATCGACTTGATCCATCTGGCGTATTCACGGTAAATATACTGTCTGTCGAATTCAAACTCCTTTAGGCACTCCTGAAGGAGTTCCACAAAGATGTAATAGGTATCTGTGAGCGCGATTCCCTCCCGGTTGGCCATGTCCTCCAGATAGGGGTTGGCTTCCCGCCCAATCTTCACCAGACCAATCATCTGGTACGGCTGTACGCGCCATGCACCACTGGGATGCGAAATCGATGCCGGACTTTTCTGTGCACGGCCCCCCATCCCAAGCCAGTCATACAGCGCACCCTCATCTCCATAAGGACGCACTTTAAAATCATCCCTATACAGTTTCACGCCAGAAAACTGATTCAGCAGCCGCTTTCGATCTCCCGCAGTAACCCGCTTCATTATATCATACTCATTATTTGTATTTCTCAAAAAGTACATTTCTGCAGTGAATGGCCCGATCTTGCGCGCCTTTTCCAGCTCATCGGGAGGAATGATGTTCTCTATCTTCTTTTCAATGATGCGCTCCTTATCATAAGCAGCCTTTTGATATCCATCCCTTTGAAACGCCTCCCTGGACCAAAATTCTTCTATCTGCCTCGTTGAAGACGCGCCATACATCTCCACTGTTATTTTGCGCTTGGACAGGTTCACTTCGTTGCGCAGAAGTTTGATTTTAAGTATCTCCTGACCATCGAACTGTGCAAGAATCCGATAATCATAATCTTTGGGATCAATTGCAACTTTTTCTGTCTTATAACAATATTCAGGATAAAATGCATTATTCACAATCACTTCAAAACGATCAACACTCCCGATTGGATTAATACTCTTTAAGTTTGTATTGACCTTTTGAAACAGACGACCGCTCCAGGCTTCCCGCACGGGACTCAGGATGATCATGGTTCCCGTCGCCCAGTCATGCTCCTCCAGCATCGTTCTCTCTTTCATTGCTGTCACCCGTGCCACAATCTGTTCATAGTCATCTGGCTGTTCCTCCAACTCTGCCTTCACCTCATTGATAAGCTTAGCGCTGGCAAACTGGTCCCAATCCATGCTCCACTTAACAACCGTTTCGCTGGCTTTCGCTTTCGTATACACCACCGACTTAACCGACAGCTTATCAAGCGCAAACCTTCCGATTCCCTTTGCCCCAGTTTTAACTCGCCCTTTATCCGATCTTATGTCATACTCTTTATTGCTGGTTCCAATATGCATCCACGCTGATTTTACCGTATCGGCAGTCATACCACAGCCATTATCTGCCACAATAATCTTGTTATGAGCAAACAAAATCCCTCTTAACTGCGCTTCCTCTGCCTCTGACAAGCTAGCCTTTTTCTTCAGCTTGTCATCCTCTGTCTCGTAACAGTCAAGCACAAATTTCAGTTCGTCCTCCGAAAGATTTTTCACAAAACGATCCAGAGAATCCACCATAGTTGGAACATCCGGAAACGGCATGTAAAAATAAATCCAAACGCAGGAGGCATCTGCATCATACGCATTCTTGATCAGTTCAATCAAGGCCCCATCCACATCCGCAATATTCTCACGGCCAATCAGCCGCGCCGCTTTCGCTCCAACTGAAAATTCGATTTTCTGCATATCTGTCACCACTTTTCTTCAAAGGTATAGTTTTCCACATCACTCGGGCTGATTCTGTAGGTCTTCCCATTGGCATGGATCCCAATAGACTGAATGTATTGATAAAACGCATCGCTCTCAAGGATATCTTTAGCCTGTTCGATCGTGTAGCCTGTTTTAGGAACCAAATACATCCCAGAATAAGGCACTGTCTCCTCATCCAATTGATAATACTTGACCGTATCCGTAATCAAGGTAGAAAGCATCAGCTTTTCCTGATTAATATGTGCCAAGGCCTGCGAACGCCCATACTCAAACCACTTACATGCCTTATCCTTCTGCCTCAGATCCAGCTTATCCCGGTAAGTCTGCAGATAGCGTTCAATCTCCGGAAACTTATCGTGAAACTCTTCCTCCGTATAACGACATAGCCTTCCGCTCATATAATAGTAGGGAAAAATAATATAATTATTCTTATCATACTGTCTGCTTTTAGGGCTGGCTGCCGGCCTCAGGCCCAATCGCTCCAGTCGGTAACCATTGGTTTCAATCCACGCTTCATTCTCAGAGAAATCCTGTATAACAAAGGCATCATTTAACAACGTGGCAACCGGCGCAGAGACCTTAAAACAGTCTCCCAACCTCGTCTTCTTTTTACTCTCCTCCGAGGAACAGAATGTCCATTTCCCTGTCAGTTCACGCTTCTTTACACGTATGATGTCCCCGATTTCCTGGTCCGTATATTTAAAATCATCCTGCTGGCACTGATTTTCGCAGAAAATAATAGCAGAAGAAATCTGATAATTACCAAATATTCTCAAAAATTTATAATCTTCTATCTCTGTCAGATAGGGAATCAAGTATTCCCGCAACGCCTGGGAATAACGGTTTTTCATAAAATTGTTCGGGATCAGATATGCCATTTTCCCATCCGCTGCCAACGATTTCAGAGCCGCCTCAGTAAAAGCATAGTAATAATCCGCTTTCCCCACTCTGCAAACCTCATACTGCCTGCGAATCAACGCTCTGTCCTCCGAATCCAGGTTATAATAGGTAATGTAGGGCGGATTCCCTATCACATATTGATATCCAGGACTCAGTTCTGCACGCAGGGCATCCCCTTTTGTTATGTGCCACGCAACATCGTGTATCCCCAATTCGGCGGCAGTTTTATCCAAATTTGCCAGACATTGCTCATAAACTTCCGAATCTTTCTCGTAGCCATGGATATCTGCTTCCAGGCCTGATTTTATATCTTCATCTGTCACTTGGCGTGTCCGCCCATCCCGGATATAACGTCTAACAATTTCCTGAAGGAAATGACCTGTACCACATGAATTTTCAAGTACTTTCTTACCGAGCAGATCATCTGTATAACCAATCTTATCCAGCATATATACGACCATATCCGGCGGTGTAAATACTTTGCAAGTTTTCTTTCCCATAGTATATGTCTCTTCCTTTTTACGTTTATATCAATTGTCTTTTTCACTCTGAAATCAAGACTCCACTTAAGAATTCTACCATACACTAACAAATATTTCTACATTAAATAACGTTAGGGCCTAAGGTTCTCTTTGATTTACTGAAACTTCTTCTCCAGCAGCACCACCGTCTCCACATGCCCCGTAAACGGAAACATATCCACCAGCGCCATCCGCTCCACCCGGTATCCTCCGGCCTGCAGCACGATCAGGTCCCGTGCCAGACTGGTAGGCTTACAGGATACGTACACCATCCGGTCTACTCCATAGCGGATGATCTTCGGCAGCGCCTTGGGATGGATCCCATCCCTGGGCGGATCCAGGACGATCAGATCCGGCTGCTCCTCCAGCGTATCCAATACCTTCAGAACGTCCCCTGCAATGAAATCACAGTTGGAAAGCCCGTTGAGGGCAGCGTTCTCTCTGGCCGCCTCCACGGCTTCTTCTACGATCTCCACTCCGGTCACATGCTCCGCCACCGGCGCCAGGATCTGGGCGATGGTCCCAGTGCCGCTGTAAAGATCGAACACCTTTTGCCCGCTGGTATCCCCTATGTACTGGCGCACTGTATCGTAAAGCACCTCCGCCCCCAGGGAATTGGTCTGGAAGAAGGAAAACGGAGTGATCTTAAATTTCAGTCCCAGAAGCTCCTCATAAAAATAGTCCTGTCCATACAGCACGTCCGTACCATCATTGAGAACGGCGTCTGCCAGACTGTCATTTTTTGTATGGAGGATCCCTGCAAAGGAGCCAGAAAGGGGCAGTGCCAGAAGGATCTGCTTCCATCCCTCCAGAAGCTCCTCCTCGGTCTCCTTTTCCGCCCAGGAATCCGCAGTCTGCGTCGTGGTCACAAGATCCGCCAGGATCTCCCCGGTCCTCATTCCCCGGCGGACCAGAAGGTGTCTTAAATATCCCTGGTGGCTCGTTTTCTTTAAAAAGCTTACATTTTTTTCCTTAAAGTAGTCCAGCGTCGCTCTTAAGATCCTGCAGCAGTCCTCGTGGACCAGAAGGCACTGATCCACGGTCACGATATCATAAAAGCTCCCGCGCTTATGCATTCCCAATGCCAGCGGGCCGTCCTTTACCTCGTCCCCAAAGGAAAACTCCATTTTGTTCCGGTAGCCGCTGGTCAGAGGGCTTGCCTTGATCCCATCATACTGGTACTCTCCACGGATCACCTCATCCAGAAGTCCTTTTACCTGTTCCTCCTTCAGCTTTAACTGTTCCTCATAGGGAAGCGTCTGGTAAGAGCAGCCTCCGCAGTCGGCTGCATGTACGCAGGCCCTTTCCGGAGTCTCGCAGGCCGCCCTGGAGACCACGTTTAAAAGCCGCGCCTCACACTTTCCCGTTTTCTGCTTGGTAACGACCACCTCCACGGTCTGTCCCGGCAGTACATTCTTTACGACCACCTTTTCATCCTCTATATGAAGGATTCCTTTATTGGGAAAATCCACCTTTTCCACGATCCCTGTATAAATCTCTCCCTTTTTCATCCGTGCCTCCTTATATACTTAAAAAGAGGCTTGCAGGCAATCGCCGCAGCCTCTCCTTTTTTCAGTACTCTCCTGCTTATTCCGCAGACTTTTCTTCCTTTGCCTCTGTTTTTCTGACAGGCATCTCCTCGTCCTCATCCTCAAAGAAATCGTCGTCAAAATCATCGTCAAAGTCGTCCTCAAAGTCCTCCAGATAATCCGGTGTAAAGAAACGGTACACACCGTACGCAATGGCTGCCACTGCCGCTACTGCGCCAAAGATCGCCAGCACCCAGAGGATACAGTTTTTCTTTTTCTCTTCTTCTTCCTTTTTATGAAGCAGTTCATTTAATCTGGATACATTCATCAGGTCCTCCATCTTACTGACGGCATCTTTTCCCATAAAGTCAAACTTGTTCATCATGGCACATCCTTTCTGGTTTCTTAAGATCAGAAATCCACATTCATGTTTACAGTATAACATGATTGTTTTTATTTTACTATCCCGTTTTTTAACTTTTTTTACAATTTCTGAAGTCTGGCAAATGATGCAAACATTTTTCTGACACCCATGGAATCAAATTCCACTGTTACCTCATAATCCTTTCCACCGTCTGCGATCTGCTTTACGGTTCCATCGCCAAATTTCACATGGTGGACCCGGTCCCCCTCCGCATAATCCAGAGAAGCAGCCTTTTGTACTGTAAATGCCTTTCCAAAGGCTGGCTGGGCCGATGGCATCCCACTCTTTTTTGAAACGTAAGGATTCTGACCAAACATACTGATCCCAGACGATCTGGCCCACGGAAGGCCCGGATCCTCCAGATCATCCGAAGAAAGCCTCCTGGATCTCTGATATACAGAATCCTCCTGCCTCTCCTCTTCTTTATATTCCTCCGGAATCTCTGCCAGGAAACGGCTGGGTCTGGAAAACCGTGTCTCTCCCTTGACCATCCGCTGCCTTGCTCCTGTCATCATAAGCGTTTTCTCGGCCCTTGTGATCCCCACATAGCACAGACGTCTCTCCTCCTCCAGAGCTTCGGGATCCTCTGACATGGCCATGCTGCTGGGGAACAGACCGTCTTCTAATCCGCTCATATATACATAAGGGAATTCCAGTCCCTTGGCCGAATGGAGCGTCATCAGTACCACCCGGTCCTCAGATTCATCCATACTGTCGATGTCCGCCACCAGGGCCACCTCTTCCAGAAATCCATCCAGGGTCGGCTCCTCTGCGTCCTCCCAGTACGCCACAGCCTTATTGGACAGCTCACTGATGTTTTCCAGACGGGTTTCTGCCTCCACCTCGCCTTCCTCCATCAGTTCCGCCTTATATCCTGTGGACTCCAGGATATCTGTGATCACATTCTGGATCGCCATTCCATCCTTTAAGTTTTTCCGGAAACGGCCGATCTCATCCGTAAACTGGTCTATTTTGGGCGCAGCCTTTCCCAGGCCCGGCACCGCCCCGATCCTTAAAAGCGCATCATAAAAATTCATCCCATGCTCAGCTGCATACATGTTTACCTTTCCGATGGATACGGCTCCGATCCCCCGCTTCGGTACATTGATGATCCTCTGAACCGCCAGGTCGTCCCGCCCGTTGGCAATGGTCTTTAAATACGCCAGGATGTCCTTGATCTCCTTTCTCTGGTAGAAATTCACGCCGCCCACCATCCGGTAAGGGATATTATGGGTGACAAATTTCTCCTCCAGGATACGGGACTGGGCGTTGGTCCGGTAAAGAACGGCGGAATCCTTCCAGGAACCTCCCCTTTTCATAATGTCGGAAACGATTCCCTCCGCTTCATCGTATGCCGTATCAAACAGCTTTACACGGATTTTCTCTCCCATCTCATTTTCTGTCCAGAGGGTCTTATCCTTTCTCCCCTCATTATTACGGATCACCTCGTTGGCCGCGCTCAGGATGGTCTTTGTGGAGCGGTAATTCTGTTCCAGCTTAATGACCTTTGCGCCAGGAAACGCCTCCTCAAAACTCAGTATATTCTTTATATTGGCTCCGCGGAACCGGTAAATGGACTGGTCATCATCTCCCACTACACAGATATTCCTGTATTTGGAGGCCAGCAGGCTCACAAGCCTGAACTGGGCCGTATTGGTATCCTGATACTCGTCTACCATGATGTAGCGGAATCTTTCCTGGTAATAGTCCAGAACCTCCGGACAGGATTCAAAAAGCTCCACAGTTTTCACCAGAAGGTCATCAAAATCCAGGGCATTATTCTTCTTCAGCCGCACCTGGTATTCCTTATATAGCTCCGCGATCTGCTGGCTGCGGGCAGAGCCGTCCTTTTTACTCTCCAGGGCAAACTCCTCCGGCGTGACCAGCTCATTCTTGGCCGAAGAAATGATCCCCAGCACTCCGCGCTCCTTATACAGCTTTCCATTGATCTCCCGTTCCTTAAAGATCTGCTTCATCAGTGTTTTCTGGTCATCGGTGTCATAAATAGAGAAGCTGGACTCGTACCCCAGATTTTCAATGAAACGTCTGAGGATCCGGACGCAAAGCGAGTGGAAGGTGCTGACCCATACGCTGTCCGCTCCCTGGGGGATCAGCCCGTTGACCCGTTCCCGCATTTCTCCTGCCGCTTTATTCGTAAAGGTGATCGCCAGGATATTCCAGGGCGACACATTTTTTTCCTCGATCAGATAGGCGACCCGGTGGGTCAATGCCCTCGTTTTTCCGGATCCGGCTCCTGCCAGTACCAGGAGGGGACCCTCTGTATGTAAAACAGCCTGCTGCTGCATTGGGTTCAGTGTCTCAAAACTCTTCATGATATTCCCCTTTCTTATCAGATTCGTATTATACCAGATTCCCTGGATGCTGTCCAATAAAACGAGAAAATCGTATTTGTCTCTTGTCATCTAGTTTTTAATACTATATAATAAATACTGAAAGGAGTTTCACCATGAAAACCAATGAAGAACGCTTAGAAGGGCTGTTCCAGCACCTGGACAGCCTGGATCACATAAAAGTTGAAGATATCCCACAGATCGACCTTTATATGGACCAGGTAACTACCTTTATGGAGAAACACCTGGGGGAGCTGAAGCGATATCCGGAGGACAAGGTACTCACAAAGACTATGATCAATAACTATGCCAAAAACAACCTCCTTCCCTCTCCGGTACGTAAAAAATACACCCAGGATCATATCCTGCTTCTGGTATTTATTTATTACTTTAAGAATCTGCTGAATTTTAACGATATTGAGACCATTCTGTCCTATATCACAGAGCACCACTTCGGTGAAGCTCCGCTTCCTCTGTCCCAGGTATATACAGAGGTATTTACCATGGAACACAGCCAGATGGATAAATTAAAGGATGACGTAAAAGCAAAATTTGAAACAGCAGAAAAAACATTTTCCGACGTGGAAGATCCCGGTGAGAAGGATGCGCTCCAGCTCTTTTCCTTCATTTGTGAGCTTGCCTTCGATGTGTATCTGAAAAAGCAGATGATCGAGCGCCTCGCAGACGAGATCCGGGACGAATATCCGCCAGCGAAAAAGAAATAACTGCATAACACAAGTGATCACAGGAGGGCTTAGTATGAACAAATCCGCATTCCGAAAACTTTCTTATGGCGTCTATCTGATCTCTTCCCTGGATGGGGACCGGCCTACGGGCTGTATCGCCAACAGCGCCATGCAGATCACATCCGATCCGGCGTCCATTGCCATCAGCATCAACCATGACAACTTTACCAATTCCTGCATTGAAAGAACCGGAAAATTTGCTATTTCCATCCTTTCTGAAAACACGGATCCTGGGATCATCGGGACCTTTGGATTCCAGTCAGGAAAAAACGTCAATAAATTTGATTCTGTTTCCTATAAGACTGTCGAAGGCCTCCCAGTGATCGAGGATGCCTGCGCGTATATCGTGTGCCAGGTCGTCAACAAAATGGAGACCGACAGCCACACAGTTTTCCTTGGAAAGGTTCTGGATGCCGATAACCTGGAAAATGCTCCGGCAATGACCTATTCCTATTATCATACTGTGGTAAAGGGAAAGAGCCCCAAAAATGCTCCTACTTATCTGAAGGAGGAAGAAACCATTCCAAAGACAGCCTATGTCTGCTCCGTATGCGGATATGTATATGAAGGGGAAACTCCCTTTGAGGAGCTTCCCGACGATTGGAAGTGCCCGATCTGTAAACAGCCAAAGTCTGTATTTAAAAAACAGGAGCGCTAATGGCTCCTGCATCGTCAATCCAGAGCGATCCAGAGTGTCGGACCGTTGGAAGCTCCTTAAAATGATCTGGGTTCCGGATTTCCCGGCTGTATCTTAACGGCCGGGATTTTTTATATTCTTTTTTGAAGGTTCATCCAGAAGTTCTCCGTCTGCCCGGAATCTGGACCCATGGCAGGGACAGTCCCAGGTCCTCTCTGCTGGATTCCACTGGAGCCGGCAGCCCAGATGGGGACATCTTGGTCCTCCCAATACAGCCAGATTCTTAATGGAATGTCCCATTTCTTTCACAAAAGTTTTATATGAGACTGAAAAAGTTTTTCTCTGGGGAGAAAACAGCTCCCATTCCTTCATACTCTGTCCAGTAACCGCATCACAGACCGCCATGGCGGAAACCATAGAATTGGTCATTCCCCATTTTCCGAATCCTGTGGCCACAAGCCAGTACGGACGAAGCCTTGAGAAAACGCCAATATAGGGGACTGAATCCAGAGTCATGCAGTCCTGGGCCGACCAGGATGCCTTTATCTCGGCTTTTTTCCAGATATTCCCCGCTCTTTTCTCAAGCTCCCCATAGGGATCCTTGATCCTGCCCTCTCCTGTCCGGTGTCCCATACCGCCCACAAGCACCAGTTCACCGGCATTCCGGAAGGAAAGTCCATCCGGATCGATCCCATAATACATTCCCCCCAGGTCCCAGTCCTCTGTTTCCAGAGCCAGTACATAGCTTCTTTCCTGGTGCATCCTGGCTGAATAAAAGCCCGGCCAGCGGGGAAACGGAAAATGCGATGCAAAAACAATATGGTCTGCCTTCACAGTTCCCCGGTCAGTCCGTATCTCATGGCCCTTTACCTGCAGGACTCTGGTATGCCGGCAGATCTTTAAGGAATCCGACAGACCATATAAAAAACCAATGGGATCAAACTGGGCCTGATTTTCGTACCGCAGGGCCATTTTCACCGGAAAGGGAAGGCCGGTATCATATACGATAGAGGCCGGTATCCCGGCCCTCACAGCGGCGGAACGCTCCTGCTCCAGCTTTTTCATCCCATCCCCGCATTCTGTATACAGATAGGAGGGCATCCTTTTAAAACCGCACTGGATCCCCGCAGAATCCACGATCCGCTCATACTGATCGATGGCTGCCTGGCTGGCCTGGGCATACCGGGCCGCAGCTTCTGCCCCCATGGTCTCTGTCAGTCTGCTGTAGATCAGTCCATGCTGGGATGTGATCTTAGCCGTGGTCCCTTCCGTCTGCCCGCTCCCAACGGTCCCTGCCTCCAGGACTACTGTATCCACACCGCTTTCCATAAGGAACCATGCACAAAGGATCCCTGCCATCCCCCCTCCGATCACGGCCGCAGAAATGTGCTCTGGAAGAGGTTCCCGTTTATCTTTCTTCTGTATGTCGTTTATGGACCAGATCGATCTCATTTCATCACCTCTGGCCCTATTATTCCCCTTTTTTATCCACGCATACGTGCCCGCATTCCAATTAGCGGGCAGGACCGGTCGATTCCCACCAGATACCGCTTCTTTGCCCCGGCCACATAGGTCCTGGTCCAGATCTCCTGCTCCTCCTCCTTGTCGTACAGCTTCACCTCTACTTCTGTCATCAGCGGCAGGATATCGCCGTCCAGCGTCAGCTCTCCCTGGCTGTCCAGACCCAGAACCCCCTCCTTTACGACCTCCAGTCCCATATATTCTGCCAGATGGCACATTCCATGGAGATTATCCAGAAATTCAAAAAAGATCTCCTTCTGCAGGCGGCTCTCCGCGTCTTCTGCATCCTCTCTCAGAAAATCCACGATCTCATTTTCATACTGTGCAAGGAATCTCTCTCCGTCGGCTTTTATTTCACGGGCTTTTTCTGCCAGTTCCTTATAATTCATGAATGAACCCCTCTTTCTTTTAATAAAATCCATTTTCGACATCTAGTAAATGTCATCTCCCGGTCCATCTTAACATATATTTATCTTACTGACAATCAGTGAATGTCTTGAGGGGAGAAAGCGATGTACAAAAACAAATCAGAACATGGACTAAACAATATATGCGGACAAAAAATACGGAAGCTGCGCCTGGAGATGAAAAATGTCTCCCAGAGGAAGCTGGCCGATATGCTCCAGGTACAAGGCCTTGATATTGATAAAAATGCGATCCAGCGGATGGAAAGCGGCAAACGCTTTATAACAGACATTGAGCTGAAGGCCCTGGCCAAGGTCCTCAACGTCACCTACGCGGAGCTTCTGGATTAAAGGAATTCCTTCCGTTTTCTGGTTCCTGAGCCTCCTTCCAGATCCCACTGCGCTTCTCCGGCTTCCAGTCGGTCCTGGTATCACTCAGTATCATCTGGATCCGTTCCAGGTTCCTGTGGGTCCTGAGGACATAGGCGCACAGAATATGCGGGCGTTTTTTGACCCACCTTTTCCTCCTCTGTACGATCTCCTCATCCTCCTTCCCCTCCAGGACCAGAAGCTGCTCCACAGGCAGATCCAGCATACATCCCAGGACCAGGAGATTATCCAGAGAAGGGAGAGCCTTCCCTTTCAGCCATTTGTAAACAGACTGGGGACTGTCCAGCTCCAGCTCCTCCTGCACATCCCGGACTGTGATCCCGCTCTCTGCCAGGAGTCTGCGTATCCTTTTTCCTGTCTCCTCTTTCGATATCTTTACCATCCCATCACCTGCCTGTCCTTCCAGATTCTTTTCATCTGCTTCTATCATACACGAAATCAGCCGCGTTGTCTTGAACCATTGGTTCAATAGTGAAAAAAAACCAGCCCCCGTACGAACTTCGTACCGGAGCCGGTTAAAAAGGGGAGGATAAGTATTAATCTTTCTCTTTGGTGATACTCCTATTATTGCCGCTTTTCCCAGATCTATACCAGTCTGAAAAAATTGATTGATTTTCTTTCTTCCTGTATTATAATATTTCCGTACAGCACGCCGGCCCGGAGATAAATGATCCCACCGCCGGCAGTAAGAAGTACTGACTCTAAATCGCACTAGAATGGAGAGAATGGATTTATTATGAAGAATTTAGTGATCGGACAGTCCGGCGGCCCCACCGCCGTCATAAACGCCAGCCTCTGCGGCGCAGTACAGGCATGGAAGGAGGCAGGGCAGGAGGGCCGTGTCTATGGGATGCTCAACGGCATTGAGGGCTTCCTTGCGGACCGGGTCACAGATCTGACTGCCCTCACCGAGGAAGAGCTGAAGCTCCTCCGGCTGACGCCAGCCGCTTATCTGGGGTCCTGCCGCTTTAAGCTCCCGGAGGATCTGACGGACGCTGTCTATTCCGCTGTTTTTGATAATCTCCGCGAAATGAACATCGGATATTTCCTCTATGTGGGAGGAAACGACTCCATGGATACGGTGGATAAGCTTTCCCGCTTTGCTGCCCGGACCGGCAGCGATGTACGGTTCATCGGCATTCCCAAGACCATTGACAACGATCTGGTGCTCACGGACCATACGCCCGGTTTCGGCAGCGCCGCAAAATATGTGGCCTCCACGGTCCGGGAGATCGTCCTGGACGCCTCTGTATACCAGCAGAGATCTGTGACGATCATAGAGATCATGGGACGCCACGCCGGCTGGCTCACAGCTGCCTCAAAGCTGGCAAGAAAATATGAGGGAGACAACCCTATCCTCATCTACCTCCCCGAGGCTCCCTTTGAGCTGGAGGCCTTTTACCAGGATCTGGAGCGTGCCTTTGAAAAAACAGCCAATGTGGTCGTCTGCGTTTCCGAGGGCATTGCCGACGCCGGAGGAACCTTTATCTGCGAATATTCCGACGCCGCAAAGCTGGATTCCTTTGGACACAAAATGCTCACCGGCTGCGGAGAAGTCCTGGAATCCTTCGTCCGTGACCGGTTCCACGTCAAGGTCCGCTCCATTGAGCTCAATGTAAGCCAGAGATGCAGCGGGATGCTGGCCTCCAGGACGGATATCGAGGAGTCTGCCATGGCAGGCGCCTTCGGAGTCCGCGCCGCCCTTTCCGGGGAAACAGGAAAAATGGCAGCCTTCCAGCGGACCTCCGATGCCCCCTACAAGCTTTCCTGCTGCCTGGAGCCGGTGGGACGGATCTGCAACCAGGAAAAGAAATTTCCGGCAGAATGGATCTCTCAGGGCGGTTCTGACGTAACAGACAGCTTCCTTCCCTATATCCTGCCGCTGATCCAGGGTGAACCGGAACGGATCATGGAAAACGGGCTTCCCAGATATCTTTACCGGCAGCCAGACGCGGCCGCCCGCATAAAGCCTTAAAACATCAGAAAAACCGGCATGCCGTTCCTTTCGGGATCACATGCCGGCCTTCCTATTTAACGGACTGTCTTTCCGCCTGTCCTCTCCTCCAGGCGCTCCTTCAGATAAAGAAGCGCCTGGGTGATGATGCAGCCGTGGTCCACAGCCAGGCCGTCCGCCCACAGAAGCCTGTACCTTTCCCTGGGAAGCACGGCATCCGGGAAATATGTACGCTCTACCCGGGCCGCCACATGGACCTTCCGTTCTTCATGGTCCAGGCAAAGCTCCCATATCTCCTTCCGCTGCTGCCCGTCCTCCTCCGAGACCAGACGGAGCGACACATCCATCCACAGCGCATCCGCCGCGTCGTCGCCGGCCCTCACCGGTAGATCGCCTTCCGTCAGAGCCAGGAACGAGGTCGTGATCACCCGCCACCGGGGATCCCTGTCATAAGCGCCCCAGGTACGAAGCTGCTGGAGCGGAAGTCCCGTCACCCCAGTCTCCTCCTGAAGCTCTCTGGCCGCCCCCTCATAAAGATCCTCCTTAAGCTCCACAAAGCCGCCCGGCGTGGCATACCAGCCAATGCTTGGATGATTGCCCCGTTTAACAAGAAGAAGCTTTAAGGGCTGCCCCCAGGACCGGAGCGGCTCATCACACTGTACCGCCACAATATCCGTGGTACAGCTGGGACAGTCATATTTTCTGGGATCATACCTGTCCAGAAACTCCTCCAGGCTCTGACCCGCCCGGTTTTTCTCACCAGTTCCGTAAAATCCCTTCAGATCCTCCAAAAAAGCCATGACACACTCCTATACCTTATGGATCCCGTCTCCGCCTTTAGCAAAATACCAGCCGTATTCGTACATCTTAAGGCCGATCTCCCTCTGGATCTCCATCATGTTGTCCACAATGGCCTCCACGTCCACATCGTCGCCGAACTGCACGCCCAGACGTCTGCACAGGCGCTCTCCGGCGGCATATACCTCCCTGTAAGCCTCTGCACAGACAGAGCCCTCGCTGAACACATTTTCCACAAAGGCATTCTCTGCCACGATGCTGCTTCCAGGATTATAGGCTCCGGTTGCCAGATCATATACCTGCTGCATAAACTCAGTGCTGTTCTTTTCCATCTGTATCTCCCTCTTTTCCTATAATATACCAGCCTTATCAGAATACTTCCTTCTGCCTGGCGGCGCAAGCTAAATGATGCTTTCCGTCATTTCTGTTCCGGCGCAGAGCAGAGTCATGAGGAGCGTCTGCTGGCAGCCCTTGAAGGCATCCTCCACCTTAAACTGCTCGTCCAGGGTATGGCACTGGCAGTCATAATCACAGCCGCCTCCAAGACAGACAGCCGGAAGTCCGGCTTCCAGGGCCCGGTTGCAGTTGGTGGAGCCGCCGTTTCCAAGCTTCGGCTCTGCACAGCCAAGGAATTCTGCCGCCGCCATGGCTCCTTCCACGATGGACGCGTGGGAATCCTGATGACCGGCGTTGACGTCACAGATATGCTTCACTTCATATGTGATGGTATCCATGCCCCAGCGGTCTGTCTCCTCCTTACATGCCTCGTCGATGGCGGCAAAGATCCGGTCACGGAGCTTCTCCAGTTCCTCCTGGGAATTGGAACGGAAGTTAAAGCGGATCTGGGCTGTGGGAACGATGGCATGGACCGCCTCAAAGCTTCCCGCATGGAAGTTGGTCACTGCAAATGTCGTCATGGGGTCTGCGGGAACACGGAATTCCGAAATCTTGGCAATGGCTCTGGCCGCCGCATGGAGCGGGTTCGCCACCTTTCCAAACATGCCGCATGCATGGCCGCCGATTCCGTTGAAGTTCACCTCATACGTCTGGATGCCTGTGGCCTCATAAGTGATCTCCTGGTAGCCGGGTCCGTCCACGGAAATGCTGGCCTCCAGCTCCGGATGATGGTCCACATAATACTTCATTCCCTTTAAAGCGCCGGTTCCTTCCTCCTGTACCGTTCCCACAAAGTGGATATCACCCTTTGTCTGGATCCCGGCGGCGTTTAAAGCCCGGATCGTGGAAAGAACGGCCGCACAGCCTCTTGTATCGTCTACGATTCCGGGGCATTTGATAAAGCCGTCCTCCCGGACGATCTTAAGCTCCGTATCCAGGGCGAATACAGTATCCATATGGCCTTCCACCAGGGTCGTTTTTCCGCCGCCGGTGCCCTTACGGATCCCCACACAGTTTCCGTATTCGTCAATGTGACAGTCGGAAAGTCCCTCTTCCTTAAACATTTCCAGCATACGTTCTGCCTTCTTCTGCTCATGGTAGGTGGGGGCGGGGATCAGGGTCAGCTCGATCTGACGGTCGATGACCGCATCCTGGTCTTCTTCCATAAACTTCAGTGCCTTCTGAACCTTTTCGTCTTTTACAAGGGCGTCAAATTTCTGGCGTACCTGTTCTGAAACCTTATATTCCATCTGTATCCTCCTATAAAAATTTATTCCACATACAGCATAGCAAATCTGCCATAAATTTGCCACATAAATCTCCCATTTTTTCCTAAAAGATTTCACAATTTCTACACATACCTTTGTTACTATGATGCTATAAGAAAATGAGACACAAACTTACATAGCTTTAGGAGGATTTTAATATGAAGAAAAAAATCATGACCCTGGTCTTAACCACAGCAATGACCGCAGCCGCAGGCCTCACCGCCTTTGCAGGAGAATGGAAATCCAATGACACCGGCTGGTGGTGGCTCAACGACGACGGCTCCAATCCCGCAGCCGAATGGAAATGGCTGGACGGAAATAAGGACGGCACCTTTGAATGCTATTACTTTGGAAACGACGGCTATATGCTCTCAGATACGACCACACCGGACAACTACCAGGTCAATAAGGACGGGGCCTGGATCGTGGACGGAGGTGTACAGCTCCAGTTCAACCTGGAAGAAAATGCTGGAAATGATGAGGAAGATGGGGAGAACTCCGGTGAAGCTTCCTATGAATATGACGCCTACGATCTGATCGGAACTTATACTTCTGAAGACGGCGATTATATGGAGTTAAATCTGGGCATTGACGACAGCCTGGTGGGTATGTACTATGATGAAGACGGCTCCTTTGATGGGATCTACAGCTTCAAGAAAGTAAATTCAATGGAATATGCAGATTCTCTCCACTCCAGGACCATCAAATTCTCCAATGAGGGCTCCTTTACCATGAGGGATACCGTATACTACCGCTAAAATCCTATTCTAAGGAAAAAATGCTCCGGCCATATGACCGGAGCACTTTCTTTCCATCTTATTCAGTTCTGGCTACTGGATCCATGCGCCGCTGGCATCTACAGTGTAGCCGTCCGGTGTGGTCCCATTCACGACCAGGGAGCCTACGGGGCCGCCTGCGTTCTCGCGGAAATAGTACCACTTGCCTTCGATCTGATGCCATCCAGTGTACATATGACCCTGGGTACCATCGGATACGTTATGTAAGAAATACCAGTTTCCATCTGTATCCAGATACCAGCCAGCTACCATGTAACCAGCCTCATTGAAGCGGTACCACTGGCTCACGCCGTTCCAGGTAAGCTGGGTCCAGCAGTTTGCCGGCCAGGTGTGGTTCGGGAATTTATACCACCAGCCTGCGGCATCCTTCACCCATGTTCCTTCTGTGGGAGCCTTATAGGATCTGCTTCCGCCGCTGCCGCCGGAGCTTCCGGAGGAGCCAGTGCTTACTCTGGAGTTTGTAAATGTTACGTCAAATTCGCTGAAGTGGCGGACTTTAACGGAAATATAGGCGTTGTCTTTACCTTTGTTCTGGATCTCGAGATTGCTGATACTGGAATCGGAATAGCCCGCGCTCTTATGAACGATCTGGGCATATTTTTCTGTCACGGTCTTCGGAACAGCAAGACGGAAGGTGATATATCCATCCAGCTCGCTGTTGACAACCTTTCGGTTGGGAGTCTTCAAGTTTCCATTCTCGTCAAACACGTCCATGGCCACGGATGCATCGTAAACCAGCCTGCTGGGACGTACCACAAGCTTGCCGTCTGCCATTTCCGCGATCATTTCCATATCCTTCAGCTCAGAATCCACACGGCTTACGCCCTTATAGCCTTCCGGAAGCTTAACATTCACAGCCTCCTTTAAGCCTTCGGCAGGCTCCAGAACTGCTGTATTATTCTTCACGCTGTTCAGAGCTGACTCTACTGCCGCATTCTTAGCGTCTGCCAGCTGCTGGGCAGTCACAGAATCCGGAAGATTCTCCCTGAAAACTTCAACTGCTGCCTTGTTTACAGAAACAGTTACCTCACTGTCGCCTTCCAGGACAGCTCCTGTTTCTTCCGTTACAGTAACAACAGCTGATGCCTCTTTGCAGTTCTCTCCGCTTACAGTGATCCTGGTCTCGCCTGCTGCCAGGGCTGTTACAACGCCATTCTCCACAGCAGCGACCTCCGGGTCTGCGGAAGCCCATTTGAGCTCTGTATTCTCCGGTGCGTTGGTCACCTTCAGCGTCCCCTTGCTGCCCTTTGTAAGAAGAAGCTCAGAGGGTTCAAGCTTAAGCTCTGTTATGGCCGGTTCCGGAGTTTTTCCTACGGTTACTGTACAGGAAGCCGGCTCACAGTGATCTGCTGAAACAGTGATCGTTGCAGTTCCCTCTGCCACAGCAGTCACATTACCAGACTGGTCAACCTTTGCCACAGACTCTTTATCAGAAGACCAGTTGAGAATCGTTCCTGCCGGAACCTTTGTTGTTAATGGAAGTTTCTGCTGCTTAGATACTTCTAATGATAAGCTGCTGGTTTCTAATTCAAGCTTGAGTTTATTTACAGTTACCTTCAGAACGTCCTCTGCGGATTCAAGGTCCTCATAGGCGGGGTCATAGATCTTAACATAGATCTCACTGGATCCTGCTCCAACCGCCTTATACGTCATCTCCCCATGGCTTACCTGCGGATCATAATTTTCTGCCGGGTCTGCAAAGGCAATAACGTCCTCATTTTCATACCCCCACTTTACCTCAGCATTCGCAGGGCTTGTTACGACCCGCACGGTAAATTCGTCTCCAAATGTTACGGTCTTTGATTCTTCGGTAAAGTTAACGCTTACATTACTGGGTGTCGCATCACCCGGAGTCGCTTCCGAACCGGAGGCTGCCATAATCCTGCCGTCCCGCTCCGGAGCCTTCACATCTGCATAGGTCAGTCCGGACCCGGCAACTGCCGGTGCGAATGCCATGCCGATGCTGAGGGCTGCGGCGGTCAGGCGCTTCAGCCATTTTGTTTTCATGTGCATTTTACATTCCTGCCTTTCTTTACTTTTTTCACTCCCTTCCCAGCATATTCCGGCATTTTCCTGTATTACCGGATCTGCCAGTCTCAGAGATCATTCCCTGCATACACCCGGTCCGTTCTCCGCAGAATGTACACATTACATGCAGTTCCCAGGTTCTGATGTATACGTTCTCATCTTATCATACCCCCCCCGGGTGTCAATGGATGCCGTAAAGTTTTCCAGGATTTCCGCACATTTTCCAGATCGTTTTCCCCTGCTTTATGCGTCCCCCATAACTCCCCGGATATAGGAGATCACATGGCTCTTTTCCAGCACTCCCACAAAAGCCGCAGCCATGATGGTCCCGCAGCAGGTGCTCATAAGGAAGGGCATCACATACGTAAAAAGCGCCGCCTCTTTTCCCATGAGGACCACTGCCACCGGATAGCAGAGCATCCCGCCCAGGATTCCTGTTCCAATTACCTCTCCCAGGTATGTAGGCAGCAGCTTTCCCGTTTTCTCATACAGGATACCGCAGAGCAGCGCCCCCACCATGCTCCCCGGAAAGGCCAGGAGGCTTCCGGTCCCCATAAGATTCCGGATCAGGGAGGTACAGAAGGCCGCCATGACTCCGTAGCCGGGGCCTAAAAATACAGCGCACAAAACGTTCACCATATGCTGGATGGGATAGCATTTGGATACCCCGATGGGGATATAAAAGCCCGATAACGCCACGGTCAGCGCCGCCAGCATGGCCGCTGTTACTGTTTTTTTCAAAGAAATCTTCATGATCCTCTCCCCCTACTCTTCAAAAATATTTACGATCTCTCCGTCCAGGATCCGGTTCATATTCTTTACCGCACAGAAATTCCCGCACATGGAGCATGTATCTTCCTTCTCCGGCTTTGCCTCTGCCCGGTACCGTCTGGCCTTTTCCGGATCAATGGCCAGGGAAAATATCTTCTCCCAGTCCAGATTTTTTCTTGCCAGGCTCATTTCATTGTCCCAGTCCATGGCCGACGGGATCCCCTTGGCGATATCCGCCGCATGAGCAGCGATCCGGGACGCGATGATCCCCTCCTTTACATCGTCCACATTGGGAAGCCTTAAATGCTCCGCCGGAGTCACATAGCAGAGGAAGGACGCGCCTGCCGCTGCTGCCAGGGCTCCTCCAATGGCCGCCGTAATATGGTCGTATCCGGGGGCCACGTCGGTCACCAGCGGTCCCAGAACATAAAACGGGGCTCCCTTGCAGATCTCCTTCTGGATCCGCATATTGGCCTCGATCTGGTTTAAGGGCATATGGCCCGGCCCCTCGATGATCACCTGGACATCCTTTTCCCAGGCCCGTCTTGTGAGCTCTCCCAGGGTCACTAATTCCTCGATCTGGGAAATATCGCTGGCGTCCTTAAGACAGCCCGGACGGCAGGCGTCTCCCAGGCTTAAGGTCACGTCGTACTCCCGGCAGATCTCCAGGATGTCGTCAAAATGCTCATAAAACGGGTTTTCCTTCCCCGTCATCTCCATCCACGCAAAGATAATGGAGCCGCCCCGGGAAACGATATTGGTGAGACGCCGGTTTTCTTTAAAGCGCTTTGCCGTTGACCGGTTGATGCCGCAGTGGATGGTCATAAAGTCCACGCCGTCCTCCGCGTGCATCCGGACGATATCCAGCCACTCCTCGGTGGTGATCTCCTTTAAGGCCTTGTGATAATATACCACTGCATCGTAAATGGGCACAGTACCAATGATGGCAGGACATTCCGCTGTAAGTCGTCTCCGGAACACACGGGTATCCCCAAAGGAGCTGAGATCCATGATCGACTCTGCGCCCATGGCCACGGCCCGGTTCACCTTCTCCACCTCCGTGTCCAGATCCATGCAGTCTCTGGAGGTCCCAAGGTTCACATTGATCTTCGTCTTCAGCATGGAGCCGATGCCGTTGGGATCCAGGGCCTTATGGACCCGGTTGCAGGGAATGGCCGCCCGGCCCTCTGCCACCCACTGACGGATCTCCTCCGCCGTCCTCTTCTCTTTTCTGGCCACCAGCTCCATTTCCCGGGTAATGATCCCCTTTCTGGCCGCGTCCATCTGTGTTGTGTAATCCATATCCGCTCTCCTTCCATGATTTTTGAAAAAGAGGAAAGAAACATGAAAAAAAGGAACCTATCCCAAACGGATAAGTTCCTCCAATGACTCGCTTCATTCCTACGCCGGCATTATCCGTATCAGGTTCAACAGGTCGGAATCGTTCCTTCATTCCCTCTCAGCCTGCCGCGGCAAGCTCCCTCTTTTTCCATATTTAATTTACAGTTCCGCCCTTCTGTGCGGCCCCGGCACATCTGATGTGCATGGTATTATCATACCACGATTTTTCCAGATTGCAAGAAAAACCTGATATTTACCCGATGGGCTCAAAATCCGCCGCTCCATGCTTGCATAAGGGACAAATATAGTCGTCGGGAAGGGTATCTCCCTCATAAATGTATCCGCAGATCTTGCAGACAAAGCCCTTTTTGCCGTCTGTTTCCGGCTTCGGCTTCACATTCTTCTGGTAATACGTATAGGTCATGGTCTCCTTATCGCTCATGACACGGGCCTCTGTAACGGTACAGATGAACATACCGTGGGTATCCAGATCCACGTACTGCTCCACCTTTAAGGACATGAAGGCGTTGATGTACTTGGGAAGGAACACCAGGCCGTTATCGGACCGGCATGTCTCCCAGCTTTCAAATTTATCCACGTTCCGTCCGCTCTGGAAGCCGAAATTCTGGAATACCTCAAAGGGCGCTTCCACAGACAGGCAGTTGACGTTTAAGATCCCTGTCTTTTTGATCACATGATGGGAATAATTGGCCTTATTGATGTTCACCGCCACCCGGAACGGATTATCCGTCAGCTGGCTCACCGTATTGACGATCAGGCCATTATCCCTGGTCCCGTCGTTGGAGGTGACCACATAAAGACCGTAGCCGATCTTAAATAAAGCGGTCATGTCGTGCTTATTGGCCTTTTCATCGGATCTGGCGATGTACTCCCGGCACAGCTCCTCGGCCATGGTGTCGATCTCCTTTAAATTATCCTCGCTTAAGGAGGAGGTGATCTTTACAGTCGTATTGAGCCAGGTGATGTCCTTGGAGCCCTCCAGCATTCCCTTCATGATCTTTGCTGCCATGGGAGCCCAGGAGCCGTTTTCCATCAGTCCCACCGTGCGCTTTTTAAAGCCCCGCTCCGTCAGATGGTCGATGAATTCCCGCATGAAGGGGAAAATATCGGCATTATAGGTGGTGGTGGCCAGTACCAGCTTGCCGTAACGGAAGGCGTTTTCCACAGCCTTTGACATATCCATCCGGGCCAGATCGCATAAGACCACTCTGGGGCATCCCTTTTCCGTCAGCTTCGCTGCCAGCGTCTCAGCCGCCTTTTTCGTATTTCCATATACGGATGTATAAGCAATGACCACGCCGTCGTCCTCCACCCCGTAGGAAGACCAGGTATGGTATTTTTCCAGATAGTGGCCCAGATTTTCCTTTAACACCGGTCCGTGCAGGGGGCAGATGGTCTGGATATCCAGCGCGGAGGCCGCCTTTAACAGGTTCTGCACCTGTGCCCCATACTTGCCCACGATCCCGATATAATACCGTCTCGCCTCGTCATCCCAGTCCTCTTCCACATCCAGAGCCCCGAATTTTCCGAAGCCGTCGGCAGAAAACAGGACCTTATCCGTGCTGTCATAGGTCACCATGACCTCCGGCCAGTGGACCATGGGAGCAAATACAAAATTTAACACATGTTTTCCCAGGGAAAGGCTGTCCCCGTTTTTCACCTCCAGGGTCCGGCTCTCTAAATCCATGGAGCGGAAGAAATTCCCAACCATACAGAAGGTCTTTGCATTGGCCACGATCACTGCCTCTGGATAGGCCTTCATAAAATTCTGGATATTGGCCGAGTGGTCCGGCTCCATATGCTGGACCACCAGATAATCCGGCTTTCTTCCTGCCAGGGCCTTCTCCACATTGTCCAGCCATTCATGGGTGAACTTTCCATCCACCGTATCCATAACGGCAATTTTTTCATCTTTTATCACATAGGAATTGTAGGCCATTCCATTTGGGACCTGATACTGTCCCTCAAACAGATCCAGCTGATGGTCGTTGACGCCTGCATAAATGATATCGTCGGTAATATACACAGATCTCATTCTCCTTTTCTTATTGAATCCATTGTCTGTCCCTGCGCGTTCCGCGCCGCTGCATACAATGTTAATTTTACTACAATCCCGCCGGATTTTCAAGACTGGCGGGACCATGTTTCCAGCCTGATACAAAACATTCCGAATCGTTTGTGGTTTTTGTGTAACGCCTCCATGTTTTCAATATAATATGCTAATTATCTGCTAAATATCGGAAATTTCCCTGGTTTTTTTGTACAATATATGATATCATGGTATAGTATTCAACACACTTTTTCCAAATATTTACTAAAGGGGGAAATGCCATGAAAGAAAAGACCGTAGAGAAGAAACCGTTGCTGGCCCGTTTCATGGACGGAGTTGAGACTGTCTGCAATAAGCTGCCGCCGCCGACCATGCTGTTCGTGTTCCTGTTCTTTATTGTGGCCATCCTGGGAACGATCTTCACTTTCCTGGGAACCAGTCTCACCAATCCGGCCACCGGAGAGATCGTCATGTCAAAGAACTTCTTTTCAAAAGAAGGCCTTCTCTGGTTCCTGGACAATATGGTGAAAAACTTCACCGGCTTCGCCCCCCTTGGTCTTGTGCTTACCATGACCATCGGCACCGGTATCTGTGAGGAAGCCGGGATGCTCAATTCTCTTTTAAGAAGCTCCATGAAAAATGTTCCCGCTGCCCTGGTCCCCTATGTATGCGTGCTCATCGGCATCATCGGAAACCTGGCCTCCGACGCCGCCAGCGTTATGGTACCGCCCCTGGCTGCCATGGCCTTCATGGGTGTTGGAAAGCATCCGGTGGCCGGTATGATCTGCGGCTATATCGGAGCCCAGGTGGGCTACGCCGCCAATCCGGTCATCTCCGGTACAGATACGCTCCTTATGGGGATCACCAACGATACCCTGGCCTCCTTTATGGGCGATTCCGCTTTCACCGTGGACGTGACCTGCAACTGGATCTTTAAGATCGCTTCCACTGTTCTCTGTGTAGTCGTGATCGGAATCCTTGTACAGAAGATCGTGGAGCCCAGATTCGGCGTTTACCACGGCGAACTGGAAAAAATGGAAGACCTGACTCCGTCTGAGAAAAAGGGGCTCCGGGCCTCCGGGATCTCGACCCTGGTCTATGTGGCCTGTCTGCTGGTCCTGTTCTTCACAGGAGTCATTGCAGCCGAGGACGGCGGCCTCATCGGTTCTCCGTTCTTAAAGGGCCTGATCCCCATTATCTTCCTTCTGTTCGTCATCGCGGGCGTTTCCTACGGCTATGCCTCCGGAAACTTTAAGGGTCTGGTGGATATCCATAAGGCCATTGTAAAATAGATGGCTGCCATGGGTACCTACGTGGGCTTCTGTTTCTTCTGCGGACAGTTCCAGGGTCTGTTCTCCTGGACCAACCTGGGAGCCATGTCCGCCATTGCAGGCGCAGATTTCCTGGAAAGCATTGGCTTTACGGGGATCCCCATGTGCATTGGCTTCATTATCCTCGTAACCCTGGTGGACGTATTCTTCAGCTCCGGCTCTGCAAAATGGGCGATCTTCGCTCCGATCTTCGTTCCCATGTTCCTGCTGCTGGACTACCATCCCGGCTTTACCCAGATCATTTATCGTCTGGGCGACTCCGCTGGAAACCTCTTCGGCCCCACCTCCGCTTATCTCTGGATGCTTTTAAGCGTGGCCCAGGCCAAGTACGATAAGAACTTAAAGATCGGCCAGATCATCTCCTGCAACCTGATGGTAGCCGTGATCCTGGAGGTCTTCTGGATCCTCTTACTGGTTGCCTGGATGCTTTTAGACCTTCCCATCGGCCCCGGCATCAATGTATTCATGCCCGCAGCCATGTAGCTTCTGCATGGCGGGATCCTGCCAAATATAAAAAGCCGTCCGGCTTCCCTCTCCGGAATACGTGTGAAAACGTACTCCGGCCGGAAGCCGGACGGCTTTTTCCGTTCCAGTCTGATCACAGGATGACCACCTCTGCCCCAAAGGGCAGGAGAGCCAGCTTTGCCAGCTTAAACTGCTGGAGACCAAAGGGGATCCCCAGAATGGTCACACAGAGGAGCAGGCCCATAGCCACATGCTCCAGGGCCAGGGGAAGCCCCGATACCAGAAGCCAGATCACGTTCAGAAGAAAGGAGCCTGCGCCTCCGCCGTACCGGACCTCCTTCCCAAAAGGGAAAAAGCTTAAGGATGCCAGCTTAAAGCATTGGAGCCCCACCGGGATCCCAATGACAGTGATGCACCAGAGGCAGCCCGTCAGGCACCAGCTTAGGCCCCCGATGGCCCCTCCAAAAATAAACCATAAAACATTTCCAAGAATTCCCATTTTCCTTCCTCCTCCCTCCATTTATGCCTGGTCCTTAAACGCCTCCTCATAAGCGTTCCTGGTCCGGCCGTCAAAGCAGACCATCTGCACCTCCATATCCTGGTGGTCCTCCAAAAACCAGAGAATGGTCCCCACGGCGATGGGAGCGGCCTTCTCCAGGGGAAATCCATAGATCCCCGTACTGATGGACGGAAAGGCCACGGTTTTGCAGCCATGATCCGCCGCCAGCTTAAGGCAGCTTTCGTAACAGCTTTTTAACAGAGCTTCCTCTCCGTCTCCTCCGCCGTTCCAGACAGGCCCCGGCGTATGGAGCACGAAACGGGCTGGAAGCCGGTAACCGCCAGTGAGCTTTGCCTGGCCGGTGGCACAGCCGCCCAGGGTCCGGCATTCTGCCAAAAGCTCCGGACCTGCCGCCCGGTGGATGGCGCCGTCCACTCCGCCTCCGCCCAGAAGGCTGGTATTGGCCGCGTTGGCAATGGCGTCCACAGCAAACGTTGTGATATCTCCCTGGACGATGGAGAAGCGGGAGGCGGCCGCTTTCTGTCTTTGGTTCTCATTGTTTTCCATAAATTCCATAGTCTCTCCTCTCACTGGTCCGCAGACTGCTGTTCCTTTGCCTGGAATGCCAGGTCATAAAATTTCTCTGGAAACGAATAGAAGGGTCCCTCCCCGATGACATCCAGCTCCGTGCCGATATATCCATAATTCGCATCCTGGTACAGACCGATAACCACCCCGTTATCGAATCTCACCCAGAGGTCCATGGTCCCCTCCAGCCATTCCTTTTCCGGCAGCAGCCGGTATCCCTCTGTCTCCAGCGCTGCCTCCACCAGCTCCTCAAGTCCGTTTTCTCCACTTATGGTTCCCGTGGGCGGGACGGCGCAGCCGCCTCCGTAGATCTCAGCCTTTTCCACTGCATCCCAGGAAACGCTTCCATCGCTGATATATGGGATTTCTTGTTTCCCACCCTGGCAGCCCGTCAGAAAAACTGCCAGGAGGCAGGGCAGGATCCATTTCTTCCTCCATGTCACCTGTTCCTCCCTCCTTTCTCAGCAGCTTTCATTTGTTTCTTTTATTATACCAGAATTCCCCCTTCCATATTTTAACGTTTGCTTACGGACTCCTTACATTTCTCCACTATCCCCGGAAAACTCCGGCCACGGCCTCTGCGATCCTCACCAGGATGCTCCAGAGACGCTGGAAGATGTTTCCCTCAGCCTGGAAATCCTCACTCATGGCCGGTACACTGTCTTCCTCTGTTTCCTTTGTGCCCTCCGTCCGCAGGATGATCTGGAGGCTCTGGGGCTCCGGATTCTCCCCGGAGGTAAAGGAAACCTTTTCTGCATGGATATCGGCATTGAGAATGGTCATATCCTCTCCCGTATATTCCTCCCATTTTTCATCAGCCAGATCCTCCACGGTATTTTTCGCATCCCGGATCACTCCGGTCTCAGAAAGCCCGGAAAGAGCTGCGGAAAGGGCGGAGCTTAAGCCCTCAATGGTCTTTTTCGTTCCTGCATCCAGGGGCTCTCCGGCTTTTTTAAGGCTTTCCTCCACGTTGGAAAGCAGGGTGTGCATGGCGTCCGTCCCCCGCACGGCGCTGTCGATCAGAAGCCCCGTATCCTTAAGGGACGAAGAGGCTGTGCCGTGATACGTATTTAAGATCCCGGTGAGCCGGTCCACATGCTCCACCAGACTCTGGCCCGTGGCCGCTGTATGCCTCAGGGTATCGGCCACATCGCCCGTATCGCTCAGGACATTTTCCAGGGATTCCCCGTCCCGGTGTACCCGGTAAATGATATGCTCCAGGGTGGAAATGGACTGGGTCACAGATCCGATCATGGATTCCAGCCTGGATGGCTTTTCAGCCGCTCCCACCAGGGCCTCCAGGGCCCCGATCAGCCTGGAAAGCCCTTTTCCGGCGATCTCGGTTCCCACGCCGGCCAGGTCTCCGAGAGCATCCCCGACCGCGTCGGAACCGCTGGCTGTAACCGCTTCATACTTCTCCCAGCCCTCATCCGCAAAGCCGCCGCAGAATCCGGAAAGCTGCTCCATCAGCTCCTCCCGTTCCTGGTCGGAGATCCCCAGAACGTCTCCATGGCCCTGGATCTGCTCCTGGAGCTCCTTTAATCTGGCGATCACCTTCTTAAGCTCTGCCACCCGCTTCCTGACGGCCTCTTTTTTCTCCTTCAGCTCCTCCAGATCCTTCCTGAGCCTTGCCAGCCCATCCTCCAGATCTCCCACATCATGGCGGGTATCATAAAGAAGATCTGCGGTATCGTTTAAGTCCATGGTCACATGCTTAAGCCCGTAGCCCAGGCTCTCCAGCTGGTCGTCCAGGGCCTGGACCGAGGTGTTCATGGAATTTAATTCTCCATTCATATCCTCCAGGGCCTTTCTGGCCTCCTCCACATAGGCCGGGAAGGGGATCCCCCGGTCAGACAGCTCCTTTAAAAGAGCCAGGGCCTGATCGGCGTCTACATAGATCCCTCCCTTGGCGTCTGAAAGGATCTGTCGGGACCGGTCCAGCTGTCCCAGGCCCTCCACCGTGCTCCCCAGGCCTCCCTGGAGTCCGTCCAGACTGTCCAGGACCACGTCCAGGCTGTCCCCGATGGCGTCTGCAGAATCCTTCACCGTGTCCCTGGCCTTCCTAAGATCCTCCAGCCGCTCCAGCTGGCTGATGGTCACCGGAGCCATGAGAAACAGCAGACCGGAAAACTCCAGGTCATTGCTGCCGATCTCCAGCTCAAAATGCTGCTCCTCTCCTGGCATCACCATAAACAGCACGGTCTTCATGCTGCCGATGGACTGGATCTGGGCTCCCGGAGCCTCCACGCTGAGGTTCTGGTCCATGTCCACCACGGCGGCGATCTCCATGGTCATATTATTTCTGAAATATTCGCTGGTACCGGTGTTGGGCACCGCGTCAATAGAGATTTTTAAGACGCCCTTTTCATGGGCCAGCTCCTCCAGCCTCCGCTCCACGCCGTTTAAACGGTAGGACACGGCGATATCCCAGGGCAGGGTCTCCGAAACCTCCTCCGGCTCCATGCGGCCTTCAAAATAGAACCTGTCGTTCTCCGGCTCCTCCAGAAGACGGAAGATCACCGTATCCCCGTCCACCTCCGGCTCCTCCATCCCGGTCATGTTATGGACCGCCTGGTAGGTGCCCCGGTCTGTGATCTCTCTGGCCCCATGAAGCTCATAGCTTTTCACCACACTGGCTTCCGATATGCCTCCGTAGGGGTCCATGGTCACGTACATGGCCTCGTCGCAGACCGGAACTCCGGCCGCGCCGAAGCTGGCGATCCCGGCAGACGCCGCCATCACTGCCGCCAGGGTCCCGCTGACGGCTCTCTTTATCTTTTTATCCATACCTTTCATTCCTGTCCCTCCCTGCATGTTTGTTTTCCCGGCCGCGCCATTCTCCGCGCCCTTCGTTCCACTGCCCTCTGCTGCTGGCGCCGGATGGGCTTATCAAAGGCAGCCAGAAGCGCCGGAAGCAGCGAAAGCACCAGGATCATAGAAAGCAGCGCGCCCCTTCCCACCAGCCTTCCTACCTGGGAAATGGCCTGGATGGAGGAAGTAAAATAAAGGAGATACCCCACCACCGTCAGGATCCCGCCGGACGTAAGGATGGAGATGGCACTTTTGGCAATGGCTGTGACAGCCGCCTCCCGGCTTCCCATGGTCTCTCTGAACTCCATATAGTTGTTTGTCATAAGGATCGAGTAATCAATGGTGGCTCCCAGCTGTAAGCAGCTTACGATGATGTAGCCGATATAGACCATGCTGTCGCCAATGATATAGGGGATCGTCATATTTAAGTAAATGGCCACCTCAATGGGGATGATGACCAGGACCGGCACCATCACCGAATGGAAGGTCAGCATGACCACCAGGGCCACTCCAGCCAGAGAAATGATGGATACCCGGTTGTAATCGTCGGTCAGGATATCCCGGATATCGATGGTAGTGGGCGTCATGCCTATCACATAGGAGTCCTCGGGATAATATTTTTTCACGATCTCCGTCAGCTTTTCGCTGCACTGGAAGGAGTAGCTGCTCTCCTCCCTGGTCTCCATGGAGATCAGGATCCTGGCGTAAGAGCCGGTCCGGAGCTGCTTTGTAACGGATTCCGGCAGAAAGCTTTCCGGGATCCCCTGTGGAAGAGTCCCGGCCATGGACAGGGCGTAGTCGATAAATTCCTGGTCCTCCAGCTCCTCTGTCAGCCTGCGCTCTTTTATGACGTTTCCGTTGGGCACCATGGCGATGATCACATTGGACTTTCCAAACACGTCCTCGATGGCCCGGGAGTCCTCATAGACCCGGGTGCCTGGACCGGAGCCCAGGGCGTCGTCCCCGTAATAAAAGTAGTTCATGGACTGTCCAAAGTAACAGGGGACCGCACAGAAGGCCGCTGCTGCCAGCACCGGGATCCGGATCCTGTACATCAGCTTTCCCAGACCGTCCAGCGGCGGAAGGAAGGATCTGTGGGCTGTTTTCTCGATCTTCTTATCGAACCGCAGGATCAGCGTGGGCATCAGAAACAGGACCGTCACCAGGCTGCATACGATCCCCTTGGTAAGGACGAAGCCCACATCCCTGCCAATGGTAAATTTCATCAGCGCAATGACCAGGAAGCCCACGATGGTGGTCGCGCCGCTGGCCAGGATCGAGCTGCAGGATTTCTCGATGGCGGCCTCCATGGCCGGACGTGAATCCACTCCCGACTGTTTGATGGCCGTATACGTATGCAAAAGGAAAATCGAATAGTCCATGGACACTGCCAGCTGCAGGATCGCCGCTGTGGAGAATGTAAAGAAGGAGATCCTGCCGAACATGATGTTGGAGCCCATGTTCAGCACGATGGCCACTGCCATGACCAGGATAAACAGGAACGGCTCAAACCATGAGGTGGTGGTCAGGGTCAGGATCAGCCAGATGATCACCACCGCCATTCCGATGGCCATGGCGATCTCCCGGGTAATGGATTCCTGGCGCTCTTTACTGGAAACGGCGCTCCCGGCAAAGCATCCCCTGTCTCTTCCCACAATGCCATAGATCTCGTTTATGGCCTTATGGGTGGAGGCGTCTGAATCCCCATCCTCAAAAATGATCTGGTATACCGCGTTCCCGTCTTTATAGAACCGGTCTGTCAGGCTGTTCTTTATAAAGGCGTCCGTGGAGTAAACATTGGCGGCCAGGTCCGGACCCACCACCAGGTCCACGCCATCCACCCGTGAGATCCTCTGGCGGATGGTCCGGGCCTCCGGCAGGGTCACGTCCTTTACCATGATCCGGGCCATGCCGGGATAACCGAATTCCTGCTCCATCACATCCAGCGCCTGCTTGGTGGGGGCAAAATCCGGAAGATACTTGCTCAGATCATAGTTGACGCCCACAAACGGGTAACAGACGGCGCAGAGAATGGTCATGGCAATAAAGAATTTTTCAATGATCCTTCCTCTTTGAACAATAAAATGGGCCATTTTTTTCAACATAGCTTTCATTCCTCATTATTTTTTTGTTATTAGTTTTAAATATGTTTATCATACATACTGTTGATTTTCCTTCTGGGATGTATTATAATATACCGCAGGACCGGATGCAATCATTAGTATTTTAATGTTTTGCTGTTTAATGAACACGAAAATTTTAATATGTCAAAAATGGAGGAAAATCCATGAGAAATCCAAAAGAAGACCGGCGCGTCCGCCGGACCCAGAAGCTTTTAAAAGAGAGCCTGGTACAGCTTATGTCTGAAAAAGCGTTTAAGGACATCACCATCAAGGACATCACAGAACGGGCTGACTTAAACCGGGGTACCTTCTATCTCCACTACTCCGATACATACGATCTTCTGACTGCCATGGAAAACGGAGTGCTGGAGGACTTCCAGGAGATGATCACCGCCTATATGCCCTCCAGGCCGGGAAACGGCCTGATGCCGGTGCTGCTCCCCATCGTCCACTACATCGTGGAAAATGAACAGATCTGTAAAAATCTGTTTGAAAACAACGTTTCCAATGAATTTGTGACTAAATTTAAGGAACTGATCCGTAAAAACGGCGGCGCGCTCATCGAGCGGCTGTATCCCGCCTGTCAGACGGCCGATTCCGAATACTTTTTTGAATTTATCACCTATGGCCTTATCGGGATCATTAAAAAATGGCTGGACAACGGAATGCCCCAGACCGAGGAGGAGATCGCCCGTATGTCCAGCGACGCCGTCCTTTCCCTGGCCCGGTCCTTTTTTGCGGCATGATCCTTCCGGGCCGCTCCGTGTCCTGTGCATTCCCTCTTTCTGGCCGCCCCGTGCCCTCCCGGGAGTTTCCGGTTTTTTCTGGAAATTTCCCCGGGATTTTTTTATTTTCCTCTTGATTTTTTTACTCGTCTATATTATCATCAATATATGAACACTTATTCATATGTTGATCCTGACTAATCTAAAAAAAGACATCCGGAGGGCATAATTATGGAAGAGAACAAACATCTGCACGGACCGGAATATCCTGCAGAAAACAGCTGCGGCCATGAGGGGTGCGGCTGCGGCCACGAGCACAGCCAAGAACATGGCCATTCCCATGAACATTCTCACGAGCACTCCCATGACGGGCAATGCTCCTGCGGACATGAACACAACCACGAACACGGACATTCCCACGAACATTCTCACGAGCACTCCCACGACGGACAGTGCTCCTGCGGCTGCGGACATGAACACAGCCACGAACATGGCCATTCCCATGAACATTCTCACGAGCACTCCCACGACGGACAGTGCTCCTGCGGCTGCGGACATGAGCACAGCCACGAGCACGGCCATTCCCACGAGCACTCCCACAGCCATGGACACCACAATGCCCCAGGCTCCCCCTGTACGGTCTATGTGATGAAAAACATTGACTGCGCCAACTGCTCTGCCAAGATCGAGGCGAAAATAAAGGAGCTTCCGGAGGTGGACGACGCCGTCCTCACCTTTGCCACCAGGCAGCTCCGGGTCTATTCCTCTGCCGGTACGGCCCTCCTTCCTAAAATGCAGGAGATCGCCGATAAGATCGAGCCCGGCACAGTGATCGAGGTCAGATCCAGAAATCCCAAGGCCCCGTATGTGGTCTACAACCTGGAAAATATCGACTGCGCCAACTGCTCCGCCAAGATCGAGGCGAAAATAAAGGAGCTTCCGGAGGTGGACGACGCCGTCCTCACCTTTGCCACCAGGCAGCTCCGGGTCTATTCCTCTGCCGGTACGGCCCTCCTTCCCAAAATGCAGGAGATCGCCGATAAGATCGAGCCTGGTACCCGGATCACGGTCCGGGAGGAGGGAAAGCGCCAGAAAGACGTTCATAATGAGAAGCATTCCAGCGATCTTCCAGAGATCCTGGCCGGAGCCGGACTTTTCATCGCCGGTTCTCTTCTCGCCGGCCCCATGCCCGGCGTCTCCATTCTCTGCTTTGTGATCGCTTACCTGATCCTGGGGAAGGACGTGCTTTTTACCGCCCTTAAAAACATGAAGACCGGCCACGTCATGGATGAAAACTTCCTTATGAGCCTGGCGACCCTGGGAGCCTTTGTGATCCGGGAATACGGAGAGGCCGTGGGCGTAATGCTGTTTTACCGCATCGGCGAGGCCTTTGAGCACCGGGCTGTGGAAAAGAGCCGCAGCCAGATCATGGACGCTGTGGATCTCCGTCCGGAAACCGTGCTCCTGGACGAAGGCGGCTCCATCCGGGAGATCCCGGCAGAGTCAGCCCGCATCGGCCAGGTGATCCAGGTACGTCCCGGCGACCGGATCCCCCTGGACGGTGTGATCGTCGAGGGAGAAAGCCGTCTGGATACCTCCCCCATCACCGGCGAGCCGGTTCCGGTGGCCGTCAGAGAGGGAAGCTCCGTTTTATCCGGCTGTGTCAACACCTCCGGCCTCTTAAAGCTCCGGGTGGAAAAAGAGCTTTCTGAATCCATGGTCACCAGGATCCTGGATTCTGTGGAAAATGCCGCCGCCCAGAAGCCCCAGGTGGAACGGTTCATCACCAAATTCGCCCGGATCTACACCCCTGTGGTAGTAGCCCTGGCTGCCGCCACCGCCATCCTCCCGTCTCTCTTTACAGGAGACTGGAACCACTGGGTCTACACAGCCCTGACCTTCCTTGTCATCAGCTGTCCCTGTGCCCTGGTCTTAAGCGTTCCCCTGTCCTTCTTCTCCGGCATCGGAGCCGGATCCAGAAAGGGGATCCTTTTTAAAGGCGGGATCGCTCTGGAGGCCTTAAAGAATGTAAAGGTCGTGGTCATGGATAAGACCGGGACCATCACCAAAGGAAACTTCGTGGTACAGACCGTATCTCCCTCCGGCTCCATGAAAAAAGAAGAGCTCCTGGCCCTGGCCGCTGCCTGTGAGACCGCCTCCACCCATCCCATCGGCATCAGCATTCTGGCGGCTGCCAGAGACCAGTCCCTTTCCGTGGAAACGCCCAGGGACCTGGCTGAGATCCCGGGAAAGGGGATCCGTGCCGTCACCTCTGCAGGCGTGCTCCTCTGCGGAAACCGGAAACTTCTGGAGGAAAACCAGGTGGATCTTGCCGGATTTAAGGAAGACTCCGGCTCCACCATGGTCCTGCTGGCAAAGGACGGCGTATATGCCGGCTCCATTTCCATTTCCGATACCATAAAACCGGAGGCGTCCGCTGCCATCGCATCCCTTAAGAAAATGGGGATCCAGACGGCCATGCTCACCGGAGACAGCGAAGCCGCTGCAAACGCCGTGGCCTCCTCCACCGGCATCGACCGGGTATATGCAAAGCTCCTTCCCGGCGATAAGCTGGATCTTTTACAGAATCTCCGGAAGGAAGCCGGAAACGCCATGTTCGTAGGCGACGGCATCAACGACGCGCCGGTGCTGGCCGGAGCCGACGTGGGCGCCGCCATGGGCAGCGGAGCCGACGCAGCCATCGAGGCTGCCGACGTGGTCTACATGACCTCCAGCATGGAAGCCATTCCCGAATCCATCCGCATTGCAAAAAAGACCGGGGCCATCGCCGCCCAGAACGTGGTCTTTGCCCTGGCCGTGAAGGTCCTGGTCATGATCCTTGGGCTGGCGGGCTTTGCCTCCATGTGGATGGCCGTATTTGCCGATTCCGGCGTGGCCATGCTCTGCGTGTTAAATTCCATCCGGGTATTATATAAGAAAAACTAACGCAAAAAATTTAAACTTCATTTCATCTGGGCATTTTCCGGGAAGCTTCCTTGAAAATGCCCAGTTTTTCTCATGTCTGTTCCATCTGCCGGAAATGGAGCCTCCACTCCCAAAAGCCGGCGTTCCACAGCATCCCCTCTCCCCGCCGGAACCCTGGACAGGAAGATCCCATACAATAAACCATAGCATTTTTCCGGGAGGGAAATCATGAAAAAAATCGTCTGCGGGATCCTGGCAGGATGTCTGGTCCTTGCCACAGCCACCGGCTGCCAGAAAAACGCATCCGGCAAAACGCCCATCACCTTAAACGAAGTGGCCCATTCCATCTTCTATGCGCCCCAGTACGCCGCCATTGAGCTGGGATATTTTGATGAAGAGGGACTGGACGTGACCCTGGTCAACGGAGGCGGAGCCGATAAGGTCATGACGGCTCTGGTATCCGGAGAAGCCGACATCGGCTTCATGGGCTCCGAAGCCTCCGTCTATACCTATGCCAACGGAGAAGCCGACTACGCCGTAAACTTTGCCCAGCTGACCCAGAGGGCCGGAAACTTCCTGGTGGGCCGGGAACCGGAGCCGGATTTCCAGTGGGAAAACTTAAAAGGGAAAAAGGTCCTGGGAGGAAGGGCAGGCGGCATGCCCCAGATGGTCTTTGAATACATCTTAAAAAAGAACGGCATCGACCCGAAGACAGATCTTTCCATCGACCAGAGCATAAACTTTGGTCTCACTGCCGCCGCCTTTACCAGTAACGACGCAGACTACACCGTGGAGTTCGAGCCATTTGCCACTGCCCTGGAGCAGGAAGGAAACGGCCATGTGGCAGCTTCCCTGGGAGAAAGCTCCGGCTATGTGCCCTACACGGCATATTGTGCAAAGAAAAGCTATATTGAAAAAAATCCGGAAATCATACAGAAATTCACAAATGCCATCCAGAAGGGACTGGAGTACGTCAATTCCCACACATCCGCAGAAATCGCAAAAACCATAAAACCCCAGTTTAAAGAAACAGACGAGGCCGCCCTGACAGCCATTGTGGAGCGGTATAAGGCCCAGGATACCTGGAAGACCGATACGGTCTTTGAAAAGGAAAGCTTTGATCTTCTCCAGAATATCCTGGAAGAAGCCGGAGAGCTTCCGGCCAGAGTGCCTTATGAAGACCTGGTGGTCACAGACTTTGCCAGGGCGGCGGTGAAAGAGTAAACGATATTTATTTTTTCTTATAAGCTGCTTTATAAACGCCCAGGGATATTAAGATTACCACTACCATGACGATACTCTGGACGCTGGAGTAGGTGCTTCCCAGAACCAGGGCAATGACAATAGCTAAGCCCACCGGAAGGGAAGCTACTTTTAAATTCTTTAACACCACCGGGATCACCATGGGGCCCACCAGGGCCGGGAACAGGTTGTCAAAGGCCGGGGCGATCACCGGGTTCGTAAGGAGCGGAGCCATGATGGGGGCCAGGAACAGCATGCCGCAGAATACGATGGCTGTGGTAACAAAGGACGAGGCAGCCACAGCCAGTATGGCCACGACCCGGCCCTTTTCACTTCCTTCCTCGCATTCCATGATCTTCATGGCGTTTAAGGCGGCCGGAAGCTTCATATTCTGGATGTTTCCTGTGGAGGAGGCCAGATATACAGCTCCAGGACCGATGATGGGAGCCATGGACAGCTTCTCGCACAGTCCGGTGATGGCAAAGATCAGCATAATGGGAGCCGCCGCCTTTGCTGTGGCCGCCAGGTCGATCTTCAGCCCGAAAATCACGCATATGGCTGCCGGGACCAGAAGGAAAAAGCACCATACCACTAGTGTGGAGGTAATCCCCAGCCGGTGGATCCGGGCGTCAAACTGCTGACGCCCGTTTTCATTTTTATTATTTTCCTGCTTCATACCTTTATTCTCCTTTCACTGCTTCTACCGCATCAGCGCCGTGGCCACGCAGGCAGCCGCCATACCGGCAATCATGCTGAGGGAAAAAGAAAACTCGTTGAGAGCCTTGTGCTTCTTCCCCACTGCGTTCATAGCGATCATGCTGGCTGCGGATACCACAATGGCAGCCATGGATGGGATATTCCCAACGTCGATCAGATAGGGGGCCGAAAGGGTGGCCATCATTCCCAGAAACATGATATTTGGTATCACATTGCCGAAGCCTCCGGCACTTTTTTCCAGGGACTGCATTTTTTTATCGTATTTCTTTAACAGCATGGCCGACATGGACGATAAAAACACCCCCAGAGTCACCACCCACATTAAGGATCCGAACACGTCCGGAGAGAAGTCGGCACTTCCCAGGCTTTCAAAGCCCAGGGAAGTTACAGCCATGTTGGCCGCCAGTGTCTCATAGGAGGCGGAGCCAATGACCGAAAGCCTGAGCCACGCGAAAAATTTTCCCAGGACCGGCATCAGGATCATGTAGCTGATGATAATAGGTAATGATGGCACCACGGAAAACAGGGCGCTGCTCTTGACTACCTTCATCAGATCCCTTTTCTCAAACCCCAGCTCCAGGGCCCTCTTCCAGGCGGTCCTGAAAAAGATCGCCGCCTGCACCAGCACCACCAGGATGGCCAGGCCGCAGAACGCGGCCATCACCGGGCTGTTCGCCACTGAAAAATACATTTTTTCCATTTGTGATCCTCCTCTTCTGCCTTAAAAGGAACCGGCCCTCACGTCCTCCGGGATCAGGCACCTGTATTCGCAGTTCTTCTTTGCTTCTTTCATCTCTTCCCAGGCGGCCTCCACCAGTTCCGGCCTTTCCATCAGCTCCAGGGCCGTCCTGGCAAGCACGGAAGCCGCTCCGGTCATTCCTCTGTGGGCGATGGACGATTTCCCCTGGGCCACAGCCAGCCAGGAATGGGCCGGAGTCCCCAAGGCAAAGCAGGCGCTGCCGAACCAGGCCGATGGAACATTCCAGCTCACGTCCCCCACATCTGTGGAGCCCTGCTTTAAGGGCAGCGGCGGCACGCAGACATCCGCCATGGCCCCCCGGAAAAATGCCTTCCCATTTTCTCCCATGATCTTTGCCGCCATGGTCTGATAAAGGGTCCAGTCTCCCGGATCTCCCACTGCGTGGAATTTCTCCGCGTAATCCAGTTCCTCATGGGAATAATCCAGTGGGAATATCTCCTTCATATGGCCGTATACCAGATTATCCAGAACCTTATTCTGGAGCACGTCCGCATAGGCGCTGACCACCTGGATCTCCACCTTCGTCTCTGTCATCAGTGCTGCGCCCCGGGCGATGTTATGGACCCGCTCCGCCAGCTCACAGACCTGGTCTACCCTGGGAGCCCGGACAGAATAGATCACCTCTGCATGGGCCTGCACCACGTTGGGCGCGTCCCCGCCTGTATCCGTCACCGCATAGTGCACTCTGGCATCAGGGATCATGTGCTCTCTCATATAATTGCAGCCCACGTTCATCAGCTCCACCGCATCCAGGGCGCTCCGTCCCAGATAGGGGGATGTGGCCGCATGGGCGCTCTTTCCTGTGAACCGGTAGATGATACGGGCGTTGGCAAGGCTTGATACGGACGCAAAGGTCGCGGAATAGGGATGCCAGGCCAGGCAGATATCGCAGTCCTTAAAGCAGCCCTCCCGCACCATAAAGGCCTTTCCTGCCCCGCCCTCCTCTGCGGGACAGCCGAAATACACAATAGTGCCCTGGCCTGGATGCTCCAGAAGATAATCCTTCACCGCCACAGCGGCCTCCAGACATCCGGTTCCCAGCAAATGGTGGCCGCAGCCGTGACCGGGCGCTCCCTCGGCCAATGGCTTTTTCACCGTCACGTCCGCCTCTTGGGAAAGCTTCGGAAGGGCATCGTATTCGCCCAGAAGACCGATGACCGGGCGGCCGCTTCCAGCTCTGGCTGAAAACGCCGTAGGGATGTCTCCGATCCCTTCCTCTACCGTAAAGCCCTCGTTTCTTAGAAACTCCATCTGGAGCCTGGAGGACTGGTCCTCCTTGAAGCGCATCTCCGCAAATCCCCAGATCTGGTCGCTCATTTCCCAGAACTGTTCCTTTTTACTCTGGATCAGAGAGTCCAGCAATTCAAAATCCATACGTTCTCCTCCTTTTATGCCTCCGCCTGGATGATCCCGCCGGGATCCCTGGGCAGCAATATTTTTTTCCACACATGTTCCTCCAGCCGCTTCAGATCCCTTTTTTCCTCCTCAGTGAGCCCCCGGGGATCCTTTAATACCTCATAAAATGGCAGAAGGCGGCAGTCGTACTCCTCTCCCTCCTTTTCCTCGCAGAGAATGTAGACCGGAAGGACCTTTAATCCGTGGAGCAAGGTGCGTTCCGCTCCGTCCTTATCCCTTCCCCTGGCGGCCTTGAAACGAACCACATAAGTAAGCTTGGAATTTTTTGTCAATGGATGGTAGCTTACGAAATCCCCCAGAGAGTAAACGGTCAGGCACTGCCTTCCGTCTCTGGCTGTGTACCGCTCCATGGGCTGACTCACATGAGGATGGGAGCCCAGGATCACATCCACGCCCATATCCATGACCTTCCGGGCCGCCTCCATAACATTTTTGTGGGGATACATCTCAAATTCCCAGCCCCAGTGGATAAAGGCAGCCACCAGATCCGCTCCCCGTTCCCGGGCCAGCTTCACATGGCGCTCCACCATAGAAAGATCTGGGTTTTCATCATTGAAACGCACCTCATTGATCAGATATTTTTTTTCATACTCATTGCCGTTCATATCAAAGGTGTAGGACAGAAGAGCCGTTCTGATACCGTTGATCTCTGTGATCAGCACGTCCTCCTGCTCCCCCGGCGTCCGGTTGGTGCCGGAATGAAGCGCCCCCTTTTCATCCAGAACGTCCAGGGTGGCCCGAAGGCCCTCCTCCCCGTAATCATAACAGTGGTTGTTGGCCGTAGAAAAATATCCGATCCCATGGCCATTTTCCCAGAACCGGTCAAACATGCCCCTGGTGGTGTTCATTTTCGGCGGCTGTCCCAGCACCTGGTTCCTTCCCACAGGTGCCTTCTCCCAGATGCAGGATTCCAGATTAGCGCAGGTGAGATCGGCATCCATGTAAAAGTTGCGGATCCCGTCGAACAGCCGTTTTGTAGACTCTTCTGTCAGGCAATCCACAGCCATCAGATCCCCGGCTGCGGTCATGGTCATTTCCCGTTCCGTCACAAAGCCCCTGGGCAGGGAGAAATCTAGTTCCTGGGAGGCAAAGTATTCCTCGATCCCCGATCCCTTTTCCGCAGTCTCCAGCTGATGGACCCAGCAGCGGTACGCCCATTTCAGCTTTTCTTTTTTATTGACAGCCACATCGTAACGCCCCTTCACTGGCTGCGGATAGCGGAACTCGTTCCACATGACCACGCTGGCCAGCTTTGCGGCTGCGATGACAGCTTTGGAGGTTTTGTACTTCATATCGGCTCCTTTCCCATTTCTTTATGGTAATTTTACACAGATCTGCCCGCCTGTTCCACTGGACCCTTGCCCTTTTTTCCATGTTTTCTTTCTTTTTTCATTTACTGCAAAAAAATAGTTCATGAAACATATGTTATTTCATGAACCATTTCTGTTCTATCCGATTTTCCTGATATGCCAGAAGGCCACAGCGTTGAAGGCCAGGCTCTGGCGGATCTCCAGTGTATCCTCCACATTCCTGTCCTCCAGGGCAAGGGCCGGATTGCAGAAGTTTTCCATATATTCGATCACATCCCCATCGGGAACTGTATAGAGATCCACCCGGACCCAGCTCTGATAGATACTCCCGTTGTCCTTATCCAGATACATGCTCTTTAGCCGGTACCTTCCCTTTTCCATCCCCGTAAGTGTCACGGAAACCGTCTGAAGGAGGCTGTCCTTTTTTATCTGGTCCAGGGATAGGAATGGATCCATATAATACGGGGCCCACAGAAGCACAAAATAGCCGCCGCGTCCATCCTCCGTTGCCAGCACGCCGTCCTCCTCCAGAAGAAGCCTGGTTTCCAGCATGGATAGGAACCGCAAGGCAAAAAACAGCGGCCGCTTCACGCCCCGGTACAAATAAAGGCTTAAGGGATATGTAAAAAAGTCCTCCCCGGATGGCTCCAGGTTCAGCCGGAACCCGGCTCCCGCGATCCTTTTTCTGAGCTTTATGAGAAGATCCGGGATCAGGGCAGTCCGGTGGAATTCCCCGGCCTCCACCATGGACCTTCCTGTCAGTGTATTCCAGTCCAGAAGCCACACCGGTGCGTCCACGCCGTTTTCCTTCATCCAGGCCCCGGCCCTCCGCAGGCATGTCTCATGGTAATGGCGCTGGAACTGTTCATAAGAAAACGCGTCTGACGGGGCCTGGGCCTCGTTGGGATCCTGGCGGACGGTGATAAAGTCCACCGGAAAGCCTGGCCTTTCTGTTCCAGCCCCGGGATCCAGAAAGATTCCCAGAAGCGCACCCGGAAAGGCCCTCCGGATGGCCGCCGCCAGAAGCTCTGACCGTTCCGTGCCGGTCTCCTTAAGCTCGAACCGCCAGTGTATCCCTGTTTCCCCTGGGACTTTCCTCCCGGCCATCTCCTGGTGGGACAGCCTGGAAAGTGCCGACTCCACGGCATCAAAAGCCATGTCCTCCTCCACCCGGATGAAAGGTGTGAGGCCCAGGGAATCCAGATACCGGAATACCCTTAAGACATCCAGTTCTCCGATGACATTTTTAAAGAGCTCCGCTGAAAACACCCCTTCCAGGCACACATAGGAGAAACCGATGGCCTCCTGGGCCTCTTTGATCTGGTCCTGTACCGCTTTCTGGCTGAGGCGCGAAAAATCTCCCACATACAGCACCCTGGCCGGAAGGTCCAGACGCTCCCCGGTCCATTTTCCCTGGACCGTATACTCCCTGACCCGGGCGCTCCCGCGCTTTTCATATGAATGGACGAACCGTACCAGCGTATCCAGGGAGCTCTCCGGCCCGTTTTCCAGGAATTCCATCTGGTCCGGCAGTTCCTCTTCCTTTTTCACTCGCCTGCGGTACTCTGCCGCCGTACAGGAAAACTCCCGGCGGAAGGCCCGGTTTAGGGCCTCGGCACTGGAAAATCCGTTGTTTAAGGCAACGCGGGTCAGAGAAGCGCCCGTGGCGGCCAGCTCCCTTCTGGCTCCCCGAAGCCGCAGGGAGTTTAAATATTCCAGGTAGGTGGTTCCCATCTCCCGCTTAAAGAGTCTGGAAAGATAAGAGGGCGACAGATAAAACCTCCCGGCCATTTTCTCCAGAGTCACTGGCTCACCAAAGTTCTCCTCCATGGCCTCCAGTACCTGGAGCAGATGGACGTTTTCTGTTCTGTATTTCCTCCGGCTGCTGCCGCTGACGAACTGGGTCCGCAGGGTATGGAGAAGAAGAGGGGCTGCCGACTGGATCAGCAGCTCATAGTCCCTTTCGCGGCCGTAGCTGTGCATGGCGATCTGAAGGATCTGGGATCGCATGGAATCATAAAGAGGGCCTGTGGCCGCATTTTCACTGGTAGATACGCAGGAAAACCGGGTATAAAGCGCCTCCCGGCACACCCGCTCCAGATACTCCTCTCCCATGGAGAGCCATACGGTCACATTGGGCTCCCCGCTTTCCAGAGAGTAGAACTCTCCATGATTGATCACCATCAGATCCCTTTGCGATAAGGTCTGCTGTCTTTCCGAGCTTCGTACCCGTACCGTCCCCCTTAACACCAACAGAAACAGCAGCCCGCTGTTCACAGAACCATGTTTCTTCTGAATGTTTCCCAGGAATACCCGTATCTGCTCCATGGCCTTCTCCTCCTTTGGCGTTCTTTGCCATTTTCGTCAATCATACCGTATAGCTCTGGAAAATGCAATCTGTACCCATTTCGTAAGACCTTATTCATATATTTGTAAATTGCTTTTTCTTCTGTCCTCCCTTATAATGGCCATATCACCACTCATTGTGGCATTTGAAGGAGGATTTTGAATTTATGAAAAAATTTACACAGAAAAAACAGTTGACCGCAGTTATCATGGCCGCTTCCCTGGCCTTTGCTTCCCTTACAGGCTGCTCCAGCTCTTCTGCCGGCAAGGAGCCTGCCGGCCAGGAGACCGAGGCCGCGGTAAACGTATCCCTGGACGACGTTTTAAATAAGATCAAAGAAGCCTATGGAGAGGGCTACATCCCCAACACTCCCATGGACGACCAGATGTTAAACGATGTCATCGGCCTTTCTCCGGAGCTGTGCGAATCCTATGTGGCCGAGATGCCCATGATCAGCACCTTCGTGGAGACCTTCATCGGAGTGAAGGCAAAGGAGGGAAAGGGTGACGATGTGGAGAAGGCCCTGACCGAATACAGAGAGCGTCTGGTGGGCGATACCATGCAGTATCCCATGAACGTTTCCAAGATCCAGGCCTCCCAGGTGGTGCGCCACGGCGATTACGTATTCTTCGTGATGTTAGGAGGACCCGATGACGCGGCCATGGAACAGGGCGATGAGGCAGCCTTAAAGTCCGCAGAGGAAAATAACAAGATCGCCATTGACGTGATCGACGGCTTCTTTAAATAAGCCATGGTCTTTTCCAGTCTCTTATTTTTATTCCGTTTTCTGCCGCTGTTCCTGGCCCTCTATTTTCTGGTTCCCAGGAAGCTGCGGAACGGAGTATTATTTATAGGGAGCCTGATCTTCTATGGATGGGGGGAGCCTGTGTATATCTCGCTCCTCCTTTTTTCCACGCTGGTGGACTTTTTCCATGGAAAGCTGGTGGGCCGCTTTTTAGAGCGCGGAAACCGGAAAGCCGCCAGGATGACGGTAGCCTCCTCTGCGTTCATCAATCTGGCCCTTCTGGTGATCTTTAAATATACGGACTTTTTCATCCGTTCCGTCAACAGCCTCACCGGAAGCGGGATCCCTCTCCTGGGCCTGGCCCTTCCCATTGGGATCTCCTTTTATACGTTCCAGACCATGTCCTACACCATCGATGTATACCGGGGCGAAGCTCCGGTCCAGAACAATATCATAAGCTTCGGAGCCTATGTGTCCATGTTCCCCCAGCTCATTGCCGGCCCCATTGTCCGCTACCAGGACATTGCCGCGGAGCTGAACACCCGGACCGAAAGCCTTGAGCGTTTTTCCCTGGGGATCCGCCGTTTCGTGGTGGGCCTGGGAAAAAAGGTCCTGCTGGCCAATCAGGCCGGCGCCCTGTGGACGGAGATCACGGCCATCCTTCCTGCGGACCGCAGCGTCCTTATGGTATGGATGGGGATCCTGGCCTTTGCCTTCCAAATCTATTTCGACTTTTCCGGTTATTCCGATATGGCCGTGGGCATGGGCCACATGCTGGGCTTTCATTTTCCGGAAAACTTTAATTATCCGTATATTTCAAAAAGTATTACGGAATTCTGGCGGCGATGGCATATTTCCCTGGGCACCTGGTTTAAGGAATACGTGTACATCCCCCTGGGCGGCAACCGCAAGGGCGGCCTTCTCCAGGTACGGAACATCCTGGTCGTATGGCTTTTAACAGGGATCTGGCATGGCGCCAGCGTAAACTTCCTGTTATGGGGTATTTATTTCGGACTGCTTCTTTTATTAGAAAAGTTTGTACTGATGAAATATTTAAAAAAGCTCCCCTCCCTGCTCCAGTGCACCTATGCTTTTCTTCTGGTGCTCCTTGGCTGGGTGCTGTTCGCCTTTGAGGACATGGGACAAGGGTTCCAGTACCTCCTTCAGATGACCGGAGCCGCCGGGCTCTCCCTCTGTAATGAGCGGACCATCTTCCTGCTTTCCGGAAATCTGGTCCTTCTGGCCGCCTGCGCCCTGGGCTCCACCCCCCTGCCGGCCATGGCTGCCGGGAGATGGAAAGACCGTGTCCCGGAACCTCTGTTCCTGGGCCTGGTACTGCTCCTCTCCGTGGCTTACCTGGTAAACGCAACCTATAACCCGTTTTTATATTTCCGCTTTTAGCACAGAAAGGGAGAAGCCATGAAAAAAAATATTTCCTATCCGGCTGTGATGACCGGGCTTTTCTGCGCCTTTCTGGGACTGGGCGCGGCCCTTTCCGTTTTCATGCCCCGACGGACGTTTTCTGAAACGGAAAACCGCTACCTGGCAAAACGGCCGGCCCTTACCTGGGAGGCCGTAAAGAGCGGAAAATTCGGTTCTGATTATGAAATTTATTTAAGCGACCAGTTCCCTTTCCGGGATTCGTGGATCGGCTTTAAGACGGCTGCCGAAAAAATCCAGTTAAAAAAGGAGATCAACGGCGTCTTTCTTGGAAAGGACGGCTATCTCATCGAAGCCTTTTATGCCGAGGACATGGATCCGGAGCTCTCAAAGAAAAACCTGGACGCCCTGGCGGCCTTTGCCCTCCGCCAGGAGGCGCTTCTGGGAGACGGTCATGTGAAGGTGCTTCTGGCCCCCACGGCCTCTGAGATCCTCACAGAAAAGCTCCCGGCCTCTGCCTCCCCCTTTTCCCAGGCGGCGGCCACGGATTTCCTGGAAAAAGCCGGGCTGTCCTCCATGCTTGTGCCCGTAAGGGACGCCCTTTTACAGGAAGAAGCCGACGGACCGGACCGCCCCCTTTATTACAGGACAGACCATCACTGGACTGCCTCCGGGGCCTATACGGCCTACCGGGCCTGGGCTTCTGCTTCCGGCCTCACGTCCCTGGAGCCTTCCGGTTTTTCTGTGGAAACTGTTTCGGAGGACTTTCTGGGCACCATCCACTCCAGGCTCAACGTTCCCGTAAACCCTGACTCCATCGAGCTTTACAGGCCCATCCAGGAGCCGGAATGGAGCGTATTTTATGATGGAAGCCAGGAGCCTGTCCACAGTCTTTACTCTATGGAGGCTTTAAAGACCCGGGATAAATACCGGGTGTTCCTGGACGGGAACCATGGTCTCACAAGGATCGTAAATCCCCAGGCGGACAGCGGCGGGAAGCTTCTTATTATCAAGGACTCCTACGCCCACTGCTTCGCCCCCTTTGCAGCTCTCCATTTCCCGGAGACCCTTATGATCGATCTCCGATATTATAATGGAAGGCTCGGGGACCTGATCCAGGAGCAGGAGATCACCGATGTCCTCGTCCTGTACCAGATCCCTGGATTCTTAAAGGACCGGAATATCAGCAAGCTGGTGTGGGGGTAAAAAACAGCCCCCACACCTTTTTCAGACAGTCTGGAAATCCGGCCCTTTCCACAGGCTCCTCTGCTGTCACGGCCACCCGGCCCAGCTCCTCGCCATCCAGCGTATAGACCAGATAACCGAAAACATCCCCCTCTCCCACCGGCGCTTCCACCGGGCCTTCCAGCTGCAGCTCCTTCTCTATGGCGGAAAAATCCTCTCCATGGAGCCCCAGGAAAGAAAAGTCCTCCCTGTACCCGGCCTTTACAAAGTCCCGGACGCCTCCAAGCACCTGGATCTTTGGCAGCTCCGGCGGCGCCTCATCCCGGTACAGACGGCAGTTTCCATATCCATAATTCAAAAGAGCCACCGCATCCTGGAACCGCACCTTATAATCCGGCGCAGCCATGATGGCGGCGATCAGCTCCACCCCGTCTTTTTTCGCTGTGGCCGACAGACAGTATTTGGCAATGCTGGTGGAACCGGTCTTAAGGCCCGTCACCTGGAAATTCACAGGCATCTTCAAAAGCCGGTTGGTGTTGGACAGGCCGAACTCCTTTGTTCCCTGCTTCGTCACATGGGTGATGTTTTCCATCCATATGGTAGAATAATTGATGATCTGTGGATATTTTGTGATCAGCTCCCGGGACATTAAGGCAATATCCCGGGCCGTGGTCACATGATCCGGAGAATCTGTAAGACCGCAGCAATCCACAAACCTCGTGCGCTCCATGCCAAGGCCTGCGGCCCGCTCGTTCATCATCCGCACAAAGGTCCCCTCGTCTCCGCCTATGTACTCCGCCATGGCCACGGAGGCGTCGTTGCCGGAGGCGATGACGATGCACTTGATCAGTGTTTCCACGGTCTGCATCTCCCCCTCCTCCAGGAATACCTGGGAGCCTCCCATGGATTTGGCGTAGGCGCTGGTCACCACCTGATCGTCCAGACGGATCTTTCCTGACTGGAGGGCATCGAATATAAGGATCAGTGTCATGATCTTGGTGACGCTGGCTGGATTTCTGGGCTCGTCGGCATTTTTTTCAAAGATCACCGTTCCCGTGGACGCCTCCATAAGAAGGGCTGACGGCGCAGCGATCTGCGGCCCTCCGGTGCTCTCCTCCGGGGCAGCTCCCGGCTGGGCCGTCTCCTGGCCCTGGGGCCCTGTCTGGCCGCTTTCCGGGCTCTCTGCCTTCCCTCCCTCCGTTTCTTCCCGGACCGTTTCCCGTCCCGGGACCGTTTCTGCCATCACCGGCATAGAGCCGCCGCCCAGGGCCATCACCCAGGATAGGAGAAGGGCGGCCGCCCGTTTTCCTGTTTTTTTCACGTTTCCACCATGTCCTCTCAAACCGTCATGATCTCCTTACAAAATATGGCCGGGACATGGATCTTTATGTATTTTTCGCAGCAGTCCTATCCGGATCTTTACAAGGCTGGATTGTTGCTTTTTTTCACGGATTCCCATAACACCTTCCGGGAAATTATGTTATAATGTCTGTGAAGCAGACATTATAACATCGCGCATCTGGTTTCTGCGTTCACCGCAGAAATCCAGGCGCTTAAATTCCCCGGAGGGGAGCCATGTCCGGAGGACATGGTATAATGACTGTGAAACAGACTCACAGAGGGATAAAAAGCCCGCCCGGCAGAAAAGGGCTTAAAAATACGATTCGAGGTGATCCAATGCAGTTTGAAGACGACTATACCCGCCGCCGTGCATACATATCCAGACGCCAGAAGCATAGAAAACGCCAGCGCATGGTCCGCATCCTCATCTTTTTCATGATCCTTGGGATCCTGGCTGCCGCCGGAGCTGGGATCTGGCTTTTTAAGACAAAAGGCTTCCCCGGATCCGGCTCCCATCCTGCTCCCGACGACCCGTCTGCATCCAGCCCCGCAGAGCCCGGCGCAGACCCAGGAAACGGTGAGGACGGAGAAACAGGGACCAGTCCTGCGGAAACAGAACCCTCCGGCCTGGACGAACTCCTTTCCAGAGCCTCGGGCCTGGCCGCCTCCTACGACTATGACGGAGCCATCGCCCTGTTAAAGGACAGTGCAGAATTTTCCGGTGAGCAGGCGGTCCTGGATGCCATCGCGTCCTATGAAGAGATAAAAACAACACTGGTCCGGGCTGATACGGCCTCCATCACCCATGTGTTCTTCCACTCCCTAATCATGGATAATAAAAAAGCCTTTGACGGCGATTCAGATGAAAAGGGCTATAACCAGGTGATGACCACCAAAAGCGAATTTTTAAAGATCCTGGATCAGATGTATGAACGGGGCTATGTGCTGGTACGGATGCGGGATATCGCCTATGAGACCACAGATGAAAACGGAAACCCAAAATTTGTGGCCGGCGATATCATGCTGCCGCCGGGAAAGAAGCCCTTCGTCATGTCCCAGGACGATGTCTGCTATTATGACTATATGAAGGGCGACGGCTTTGCCACCCGGATCGTCATCGGGGACGATGGAAAGCCCACCTGTGAAATGGAACTGGACGACGGGACCGTGGTCACCGGCTCCTTCGACCTGGTGCCGCTGCTGGAGGATTTCATTGCAGAGCACCCGGACTTTTCCTATAAGGGAGCCAGGGCAGTCCTGGCCTTCACCGGCTACCAGGGTGTTTTGGGCTACCGCACCGATCCGGAATATAAGGACTCCAATCCCAATTATGAGGAAGACCTGGAATCTGTCCGCCAGGTGGCCCAGTGCCTCCGGGACGGCGGCTGGGAGCTGGCCTCCCACAGCTGGGGCCATATCAACCTGGGCTCCCGGGATCTGGCTTCTGTAAAGACAGACACCGATAAATGGGAGGAGCGGGTGGAATCCCTCATCGGCCCCACCGATATCATCCTCTACCCCTTCGGCGCAGATGTGGGCGACTGGCGGGCCTATACCCGGGAAAACGAGAAATTTGCCTATCTGTACGACAAGGGCTTCCGCTATTTCTGCAATGTGGATTCCAGCCCCGCCTGGGTACAGCTGGGGTCTGATTATTTGCGCCAGGGGCGGCGGAACCTGGACGGCTACCGCATGTACTACGACCTTCCGGAAACAAATCCTTCCAAGGATCATTTAAGCGACCTGTTCGACGTTACCACCGTTTTTGACCGGGAGCGCCCGGTGCCGGTGCCGCCCATGTAGGGTAGGAAATATTGCCTGTGGGGGCTTCCTGCCGGCGGCATAATTCTTTCCCAGAGCATAAAAATAAGCTGCTGCAAAAAGGAAATGGATGCTTTCCTTTCGCAGCAGCTTATTTTTACTTTATTGCCCTAAAACTGGACGATCTCCTTAATCTCCTCTGCCGGCTCCACGCTTTCCGCGTAAAGCACCGGACCGGTTCCGTCGTAGTCCTGCCAGAACTCATATTCGATCCTGGCCCGGACCTTTACCCACATTCCGGTCTCCAGGGTCCTGGCCTCTCTTGCCTTGCATACAAAGCCCAGGAAGGTCATATCCGCCTCGCAGCAGGTCATGGCCATACGGCCCGGAACAAAGTAATTCTTCGGGAATTCCGGCGACTTTAAGACCATGGCCGTAAATTCCACTACCTTCCCCTTGTACCGGTCCTCCTTGTCCAGAGCGTCGATATACCAGATGCCGTAGGCCCCCGGGTCGATCTGGATCACATCTGCCTTCATATCATAGGGCAGATCCTCCTCCAGAAGCTCCTGCTCGATCTCCCCTTCCGCATCCTCCAGGATCAGGTCGGCCTGGGGATTTAAGGCCTTTAACCCCCTGCGGTAACGGGTCAGGCTGTCGTCGGTCAGATCGTCGCAGCGGTTCATGATGATCAGCTCTGAATTCCTCACCATAAGTCCCAGCAGCGGCTTCATGTTATTTAAATAGAGCTCAAAGGTGGAGCCGTCGATGATGGTGATCTGCTGGAACAGCTCCCAGTCTGCCGGAAGCTTCAGCTGATCCTGGGGCCAGATCCCGTTCCATTCGATGAGCACCCGGTCCGGATCGTAGAGCGCTTCCAGACGGCCAAAAAAGTCCTCATCCAGCTCGTCTGCGCTGTCCACGGTGATCACCCTTGTCCGCGTTTTCTTTAACAGCTCCTGATCATATTCTGTGTCCCCCTCCTCGCAGAGGATCAGGACCGTAACTCCGTCAGCCTGGAAATACTCCTGCTGCAGTGTAAAGGAGATAAACTGGGTCTTTCCAGCCTCCAGAAAGCCGTTGATCAGAAACACCGGCATTTTTTCTTGATTATTTCCGCTCATGATTTCTCCCAGTGATTAAAATTAATGGAACAGTTCCTTCAGATCGTCCTCTTTTAAGCCGGAGCCGATGACGCACACCTTTCCTGTATAGATGGGCGCGCCTTCCCGCACCTCCGTCTCCTCGGGAACCATATCAAAATAGTGCCATACGCCGTTTTCATCCGGCAGCATGCCCTTGGCACGAAGCACCGTGCCGTACTTCTCTGTGTGGGCCAGGTCATGGAGGATCTCATTTAACCGTTCCAGGCTCACGCTGCGGCTTGTTTCCAGTCCCCAGCTTGTGAAAACCTCGTCGGCGTCATGGCCGTGGTGGTGATGGTGATGATGGTCATGATCGTGGCCGCAGCAGCACTCCCCGTCCTCATGATCGTGGTGGTGATGGTGCTCATGGTCATGGCCGCAGCAGCACTCTCCCTCCTCATGATCGTGATGATGGTGATGCTCATGGTCGTGGCCGCAGCAGCACTCCTCATCCTCATGATCGTGGTGGTGGTGATGGTGCTCATGGTCGTGGCCGCAGCAGCACTCTTCGTCCTCATGATGATGGTGTCCCTGCCTTACTTCCTCCAGAAGCTCAGCCGCCATGTCGTCGGTGGGCTTTTCAATGATCTCCAGAAGCTGGGCTCCGGTGAGACGGCCGATGGGAGTCGTAACAACGGCTGCCTTAGGATTCTTCTCCCGGATCAGCTCCACTGCCTTTGCCACCTTATCGGCGTCTGCCACGTCGGTACGGCTTAAAACGATGGTCCCGGCGCTTTCGATCTGGTTATTGAAGAACTCTCCGAAGTTTTTCATATACATTTTGCACTTCTGGGCGTCTACCACCGTCACAGAGCCGTTTAAGACCACGTCGATCTCTCCGGCCACGTCGCAGACAGCCTTCATCACGTCAGACAGCTTTCCAACGCCGGACGGCTCGATGATCACCCGGTCCGGCTCATACTTGGTCAGCACCTCAGACAGGGAGCGGCCGAAATCGCCCACTAAAGAGCAGCAGATACAGCCGGAGTTCATTTCCCGGATCTCAATGCCAGAATCCTGTAAAAAGCCGCCGTCAATGCCGATCTCTCCAAACTCATTTTCGATCAGCACCACCTTTTCCCCGGCGATGGCCTCCTCCAGAAGCTTTTTTATAAATGTGGTCTTTCCAGCTCCCAGGAAGCCGGAAATAATATCGATCTTTGTCATTTTTAATTCCTTCTTTCTATTCAATCCATGAAATAACGGTTGTCTGTTACTAACTTTAACACATTTTTTCCCAAAGTCAACCGCCGCCCTTAAAATTTCCCGTCCTACCGCCTCCGGACAGCCTGGATAACGGAAAAAATCCCAAAGGCTCCCATGTTGACCACCACCACGCTGGCTCCCGCCGGAATGGAATGCACATAGGAAAGCACCAGGCCGATGAAAAAGCAGACCACGGATACGGTCCCCGCCGAAAGGATCACGCCGGAAAAGCTTTTAAATACCCGCATGGAGGTGAGGGCCGGAAAGATGATCAGGCTGGAGATCAGCATGGCTCCCATCATCCGCATGCCCAGGACAATGGTGACCGCCGTCAGCACCGCCAGGATCGTATTGTAGCCGGAGACCCGGACTCCGGTGGCCCTGGCAAAGCTCTCATCGAAGGTCACGGCGAACACCTTATTGTAGCACAGAATGAACATCCCCAGGACGATCAGGGACAGGACGGCGCTCAATACCACGTCCTCCCGGCTCATGGCCAGGATGCTGCCGAACATATAGCTGCTGACGTCTGTGGTCATTCCCGTGGTCAGGGATGTGACGATGATCCCCACAGCCAGGGAGCCGGCAGAGATCATGGCAATGGCCGCATCGCTCTTGATCTTGCCATTGCCGGTGATCCGAAGGAGCAGCACCGCGGCGGCGGCCACCACAGGGATGGATACCGCCAGGGGAGCCCACCCAAAGGCCACGGCCACGGACAGGGCTCCAAAGGATACATGGGACAAGCCGTCCCCGATCATGGAATACCGTTTCAGCACCAGGCTCACCCCCAGAAGGGAGGCGCACAGAGAGATCAGAAGGCCGCCGGTCAGCGCCCGGACGATGAACGGATACGAAAGCATTTCTCTTAAAAGCTCCATCATTTTCCACCTCCCAGGAATTCTCTCCCGCATTCCGTCTGTTTATAGTCTTCCACAGAGCCGTAAAATAACACGCTCTGCTTTAAGTGGAGGATCTTATTGGCCTGGGCCACGATGTTCTGGATATCGTGGGACACCATTAAGACGGCCACCTGCTCCTCCCGGTTCAAATGGCGGATCACCCGGTAAAAGTCCTGGGTGGTGGAGGGATCCAGCCCGGTGATGGGCTCGTCCAGGATCAGAAGGCGGTCTGTGGCACAGAGGGCCCTGGCGATCAGCGTCCTCTGCTTCTGGCCGCCGGAAAGATCCCGGTAGCAGCTCTTTCTCAGATCTGTGATCCCCAGACGCTCCATGTTCACTGCCGCCGTTTCCCTTTCTTTTTTTGAGTAAAACGGACGGTTCCCCCGCTTTCCGAGACAGCCGGAGATCACCACCTCCTGGACTGTGGCCGGAAAATCCTTCTGGGCCGGCGTCTGCTGGGGAAGATATCCGATTCCAGACCGCTTCAGATCGTCGGATACCATAAGGCTTCCGCCAGTGGGCTTTAAAAGCCCCAGAAGCCCCTTCATCAGCGTGCTCTTTCCCGATCCGTTTTCTCCCACGATGCAGAGGTAATCCCCCTGGCAGATCTCCAGGGACACATCCTTTACCACATCATAATTTTCATATCCAAAATCCACATGCTCACATTTTAATAACGGCTGGCTCATTTGCACAGTCCCTCCCGCAGATTCTTCACATTCTGTTCCATCAGCTCCAGGTATGTGACCCCTTCCTCAAACTGCCGCCGGGTCACGTTATGGCAGGAATGGAACAAAAGAGGTACGGCCCCTGTCTCTTCTCCGATGATCTCCGCCACCCGGTGGCTGGAAAGCTCCAGGTAGTAGACCACAGGAAGCCCCTCTTCTTTTACCTTGTCGATCAGATAGGCGATGGTCCTGGCGCTGGGCTCTGTATCCGAGGAACAGCCGGAAAAGGCCGCCCGGTAACGGAGTCCGTAGGTGTCGGCAAAATACCGCAGCGGGAACTTATCGCCCATGACGATCATGTCGTGGACCGCGCTATCCCTTACCTCCCGGAATTCTTTGTCCAGCCTTTCCAGCTCCTCCAGATACGCTGCGGCTCCTGCCTGGTACATGGCCCCATGGTCCGGATCCCTTTCCGTAAGAGTCTCAGCGATCACGTCCACCATCCTCATGGCATTGACCGGAGAGGTCCAGATATGCTCGTCGTACTCGATCTCATACCGGCTCTCATCCTCCTCCGGCGGCTCTGCCGCTTCTTCCTCACCGTCCCCGTGGACGTGCACATGACCATGGCCCTCGTCGGAATGCTCCATCCCTTCCACGATCTCTTCCTCCACCGCGTCCACATGGTCCATCATAATGACCACCGTCTGGTCCTCCCGGTCAAAGGAATCCACCACCTGGTCCACCCAGTGCTCCATGGCCCCGCCGTTGGCGATGATCACATCCGCCTCCTGCATGATGCGGATGTCCTTCGGCGTAGGCTCAAAGGAATGGCTGTCCATGCCCGCCGGGATCACCAGGGACAGCTCCACCTGGTCTCCGGCCACCTGGCGCACAAAATCATAATAGGGGAACAGAGTGGCGGCTACCTTTAATTTCCTCCCGCCTTCCCCGTCTCCCGGCTCCTCTCCGCTCTCTGCTCTCCCACAGCCGGAAAGGAGACAGAAAAGGAACATCACTGCCAGCGCCAGCCATGTTCCCCCTCTTATTTTCCTCGTTTTTACAGATTTCCTCAATGATTCTCCTCAGCTTTCCCGGAAAGGATCCGGATCATGTCCCAGGGGCTTTCGATCAGATACGCCGGGGCAAAGGCCGCCAGCTCCTCCCGGCCCCGGAATCCCCACAGGACTCCCACCGTGTCCATCCCGGCATTTCTTCCTGTTTCCATATCGGTGTTGGTATCTCCGAAATACAGACAGTTTTCCGGAGCAACGCCCATCTCCTTTGCCGCCTCCAGAGCACCTCTGGGATCCGGCTTCTTCGGGATCCCTTCCCGCTCTCCGACCACCGTGTCAAAAGCGTCCGTTCCGAACACATACTCCACGGTCTTCACGGCCTGGGCGTGGGGCTTGTTGGAGACCACGGCCAGCTTCATCCCCTTTTCCCTGGCAAAGGCCAGGAGCTCCCCGATGCCCTCGTAGGCATGCATCTGGTAGTTACAGTTTTCCCCGAAGATCTCCATATAAACCGGGAGGATGGCTTCATAATGGGCCGGATCCGTATCCTTACAGGCCGCCAGCGACCGCCTCATCTGCATTTTATAGCCGTCTCCCACAATGGTCATCATCTGCTCCTCAGACAGAGGCCCCAGCCCGAACCGCTCCAGGGACTTGTTGGTACAGTAGGTCAGCGCATGGATGGAATTCACCAGGGTTCCGTCCAGATCAAAGATCATAGCGCCGTAATCCATACGTTTTTTCATGTGCTCATCTCCTTACAGGGCCTTAGTATATCATAAGAAGGAAAGCCAGGCAAGAAAATCTTGCCTCCGTCCCTGGCTCCCGGAGGATCCCTCTGTTCGGAAGATTTCGTTAAATTCATATCAATCTTCTGCGATTTCCTTGCTTTTTTCTGGTTTCTATGGCAGAATACGTTGACCAATAGGATCGTTAATTTATTAACGTATCTCTGGAGATCCGCAATCGTTCCGCTATGTGTCTTCCTGTCCGGATCTTCCCATGGCTGAACGGCCGCGAAAACGATAAAAGGAGTCACTGAATCATGGAAACAGCACCAAAGCACCGGGGATCCTGGAAGGAATTCCTAAAGAGAAAGCAGATCAATTTCACCGTACAGACGTACTTCATCGACGCCCTGGGGGCCATGGCCTTCGGCCTTTTCGCCTCCCTCCTGATCGGGACCATCTTTTCCACCATCGGGGAAAAAACGGGCGTGGAGGTTTTCAATACCATCGCCTCCTACGCCAAAGGGGCCACCGGAGCCGCCCTGGGCGTATCCATTGCCTATGCCTTAAAAGCGCCGCAGCTGGTTCTTTTTTCCGCCGCCACCGTGGGGATCGCAGGCAATGAGCTGGGAGGACCCGTGGGCGCTCTGGTGGCCACCATTGTGGCTGCGGAGCTGGGAAAGCTGGTGTCTAAAGAGACCCGTGTGGACATCCTGGTCACTCCCGGCGTTACCATCATTTCCGGCGTCTTTATGGCCCAGTTCGTGGGCCCCGGCGTATCCCGGTTCATGACCCTGTTCGGAGAAATGGTCAAGACTGCCACAGAAATGCAGCCCTTTTTCATGGGGATCCTGGTATCGGCTCTCATCGGCATTGCCCTGACCCTTCCCATCAGCAGCGCGGCCATCTGTATCATGCTGTCCCTGGACGGCCTGGCCGGAGGAGCGGCCACAGCCGGCTGCTGCGCCCAGATGGTGGGCTTTGCCGTCATGAGCTTTAAGGAAAACGGCTGGGGCGGCCTTTTGGCCCAGGGCCTGGGGACCTCCATGCTCCAGATGGGAAACATCGTGAAAAACCCCAGGATCTGGATTGCTCCCACCCTGGCGTCCACGGTCACCGGCCCCCTGGCCACCATGGTCTTTCAGCTGGAAAACATCCCGGCAGGCGCGGGCATGGGGACCTGCGGTCTTGTGGGCCCCATCGGCATCTATACCGCCATGTCCGGCGAAGGCCCCAGGATGTGGGCCGGGATCCTCATGATCTGTTTCATCCTTCCCGCCGTCCTCACCTGGATCTTCGGAGAGCTCTCCAGGAAGGCCGGATGGATCCGTGAGGGAGATCTGAAGCTGGATCTGTAAACAGCTTCCATAAAATGCTTCAGCCGTCCAGGCATCATGCCCGGGCGGCCTTTTTATCATTTTCCATCATTGATCCTGATTCCGGGTAAACTCCCCTACTAAATACACGATCCCAAGAACTGCCGTCAGAATAAGCCCCAGATACAGCGCCCAGAAGATCAGCCTCTGCCGTCCCGCACAGAACAGGAAGACACTGATCACCGCCGCCCATAGTAGCGGAGCCCAGAAAAATTTTGAAAGACGGAATAAAGCACCGATCACCTTCATTGTATTCCTCCTCTCGTGGATATGGTCTGTATCCTGATTATACCATGTCCTCCGGACATGGTACCCCTCCGGGAGAATTGAGCGCCTGGATTTTCGCGGTAAACGCGAAAACCAGATGCGCGATGGTATAATGTCTGCTTTGCAGACATTATACCATACAGGATCCCCCATTTCTATCCCTGTTTTATTGAGTTTCCCCATGAAAAACTATATAATTTTTCCATGGGAGGATACCCCCCCCCAGGAATATTTATAAGGAGGTACAAACGTATGAAAAAGCGATTTACCGCCCCACTGGCGGCAGTGCTGGCGATGAGTATGGCGTTTTCATCGCTGGCGGCAGTGAAACTGGACACACCGGTCGTACGGTGGAGTTCCAAACGAGAGGCTCTTCCCGAGTGGAAGCGGGTGGAGAATGCCAGCAATAAATACCAGGTGGAGGCGTTCCGGGACGGGGAGCGCACATACAATTCCCGCCACACATTTTCCTCCACAGATACCCGTGAATGGCTGAAATCCAGCGGATTTGTCAACAAATTGAAGGACTCTGGAACTTATACCTTTAGAGTTATGGCGCTTGGAGATGGTAACGATACCCTAAACAGCGACTGGTCCGAGCTTTCCGCTCCCTGGACATTTGAAAAGTCTTCCGTATCATTAGGGAGTCCAGTCAATCTTCGTTGGGATGGCACCACAGCCTGTTGGGATGCTCCGGAAATTCCGGCGGAATATGCATCCTATTTCAAAGGCTATGAAGTATATCTTCTAGCTGATGGTCAATCCTGGAGTGGATACTCCAATGTACAGAACACCAGCCAGGATCTGGCTGACAACATGACAAAGGAAGGCGCAAAGGAATACTCCTTCTCCGTCCGCGCCGTCAGCAATACGCCGTCCAAGATCTTCCATAGTGAAACCGTTTACGCAGATGATCCCTACAAGCCAGGCGACGCTTCCGACAAGGTATCGGGTACTCTTGATAAGATCACTTCCGGCGAAATTTCCATGGAACAGGCACCGGATGCTTTAAAAGAAAATATCAAGGACGTCCAGGTGGCCATGCAGTCGGATCCAGACGTTCTGGCCAAGGTCGAGGCCCTGGAACAGCAGTACATAAAGGATCAGAATGTGACCCTGGAACAGAATATCACCTCCAATGAGGTGGGCATCGACCACAGCCAGGTAAAGGTGATCGGCGCTGCCTTAAACGCTGCGGCAGCCGGTTCCACCGTTTCCTTCAATATCGGAAAGCCTCATAAGGACGCAGTTGTGGATGCCATGAGGTATAAAAACACCATCCAGGTGGATTTCAGCCTCAGCGGAGCCGTTCCGGAGCTTAAGGTTCCGGTACGCATCACCGTTCCGATCCCGGAAAATGTCAATCCAGAATTCTTCCATGTGCTCCACTATTCCAATGACGGAACGTATGAAGATATCTGGCCGCTGGAGATCGACCGGGAGGCCCGCACGGCTTCCTTCACAGTGACCCACTTCAGTACCTTTGTGCTGGCTGAGGAAAGAACCGAAGAGGATAAGCCAGGTACTGATCCGGAGCTTCCAGATTCCATCGCCACCCCGTCCAACGCAAAGGAGTTTCAGGCCCTGGCCGACTCCCTTCCCAATGACCTGTCCGGTCTTCCCCAGGAGGAGCGGGACGCCGCAGAAGGCGCCCTCTGGAAGCTGGCAGAGGCCCTGGATAAGAACGACGTCCAGAAGGCCATGGCCGGAAAGTCCGCAGAGCCCACTGTGAAAAAGCTCTCCTTCCTGTTTGACTCCCTGGGCGTGGGTGCAGCCATGGATGTCCAGTGTGCAGAGCCGCTGGAGGGAATGGACTACTATCCCCTGGCCTTCGCCCCGGACCATGGCTCCATCACGGGCCTCCGGGCAGAGCTTTCCAATATCTCCACGCCCAGCAACGCCAGCCGGACGTATTCCTTCGACCTGGAACTTTATAAGACCACAGAGGGAAGCTCCCGATCCGCAGAGGGAACTGAAACAAAGGTCACTTCCCTGCGGACTCCGCTGAAATTCTACATCTCCATGCCCGACGGCTTCGAGGATGTGGCGAACGAAAGCGATACCCTCTGGTATGACGAGGAGACCGGCTGCATCGTGGTCTACACCAATGATCCTGGAAGGTTCACCGTAAAGCTCCGCAGGGAAAACAGCGGCTCCGGTTCCTCCGGCAGCTCCGGCAGCTCCGGCGGCGGCTCCAGCAGAAGCGTCCGCGTGGATCTGATGAACCAGTCCCCAGAGGGCGGAAAGTGGTCCAAGGATGGAAATATCTGGCGCTTTACCTTTAAGAACGGGATCCTGGCCCAGAGCTGCTGGCTCTATATCACCAACAACTGGTACTACTTCGGCAGCAACGGCGATATGGCCACCGGATGGTTTAAGGACAACTTAAACAACTGGTACTATCTGACTCCTGCCGGAGCCGGAACAGAGGGCGCCATGGTCACCGGATGGCAGCAGATCGACGGACGCTGGTATTACTTCAATGAGAAGAGCGACGGCTTTTGCGGCACCATGTTATCCAATACCACCACTCCCGACGGCTACACCGTAGACGGAAGCGGTGCGTGGATCCAGTAAAAAACAGATCTTGTTTCATCCGCCCGGGCTTTGTCCCGGGCGTTTTTTATGTCATCGAGAAGTGCGCCCTATGACATAAAAAACGCTCTGTGGGGATCGCCATGCGGCGAAAGGGAATTATGCCGCAGATCTGCCCCTCCACATCTTTCTGCCCTCTCTAATTTTCCTCTCCCCATTCCCCGACTCTCCCATTCTCCGGCTCTCCCATTCTCCGGCCTGCCAACCATATGCTCTCCTAGTTTCATATTCCCCCCTCTCGTATCGTCAAAAATTTTGGGCAAAAATCCCCCCTTTTTTCCATGATGCCCAAAAATCGTACAGAAATCCTGGATTTTCATCGGATCTTCCTGCGGGATTGGACATATCTCTCTTTTTTCCCTGTATATGCCCAAAAACTGCAGGAATTTTGGGCATAGCAGAAAAAAAGTCTATTCTATGCCCAACAACAGGGCCTGCGTGAAGTGGTAAGATAAAAGTAGACACCTCCAAAAAATAGTAGACAATAGAAATAGTCTTTTATTCTATAGATTCTTATATTATACAGGAGGTATCACATATGCTTACCAAAGAAGAACGCATACTCATTGGGAGAAGAATTGTAGAAGGTGAAATAACCGTTCATGACGCAGAAAAGGAATATCACATTTCTCGTTCTTCTGCGCAGTAATACGCCACAATCTACTTTTCGTTGACTAGTGCACTGTGAAGCTAAGGTGCGCCCCATAAGGCGGGTACGCATCCCCTGTCTGCAAAAGGACCGGCCTTCCGGCCGGTCCCAGCAAAACAGCTTCTTTTATTTTTATTCGTACCGCAGGGCGTCGATGGGATCTGCCTTGGCCGCCCGGGAGGCCGGATAGATCCCGAAGAAAATCCCCACCACTGCGGAGAATCCCACAGCCAGGAAAATGATCCCAGGCTTTATGACCACTGGAAGGCCCAGGGCCATGCCGCCCAGGGATACCACGCTCACCGCCAGCACCACTCCGATGATGCCGCCGCAGGCCGAGAGGATCGCCGATTCTGTCAGGAACTGGATCAGCACGTCCCGGGTCCTGGCTCCCAGAGCCTTCCGGATCCCGATCTCCCGGGTCCGCTCCGTAACGGAGACCAGCATGATGTTCATAATGCCGATGCCTCCCACCAGGAGAGAAATGGCTGCGATCCCGCCCACAGCCGCGGACAGGGCTCCCATCATACTGTCCACACTGCCCATCTCATCCACCGCCGTCTGGCTGTAAAAGTCCTCTGGCTTCCTGTCCTTCTGTTTGGCGATATACGCCATGAGCCGGTTCATGAAATCCGTCATATCCACATCGTCCGCCGCGAACAGACGGCAGGAGTAAAAGTTATCATTGGGCCAGGTGAGGATCGTATAGGGGATAAAGGCCGCTCCCGTATCGCTCCCAGTCCCCATCATCAGCGCCTGGAAGGCGTTCATCTCTTTTTTGTAAACGCCCACCACCGTATACTCGTCTGTCTCCCCGTAAACGGTCATCCGCAGGCTTTTCCCCACAGCGTTTTCCGTTCCGAACAGCTTCTCGGCGCTTTTTGCCTCCATCACCAGGTTTTTCCTCCGGCCCAGCACATCTCCCTCGTTGAGATAGCGGCCGTAGATCACATCCACTGGCTGTACATCCTGGTAATTATAGTCGATGCCGGTAAATTCAAACTTCATTTTGGTCCGGCCAGCCTGTACGTCTGTGCTCAGATACGCACTGCTGTCAATGTAAGCCACCTCATCCCCGAATACCTCTTTGATGTTATCCAGATCATCCAGGGTGAAATAATCGGTCATACGCACATCATCGATCCAGTAGCCGATCTGGATATAGGCCTGGGTGATCCCCACGTCCTTATAAAGATCCTGGAACAGTCCCCGCATGGTATCGCCGATGGACACAATGGAGATCACAGAGCCAATGCCGATGATGATGCCCAGCATGGTGAGGAAGGAACGCATCTTATTGGCCTTTATGGCGTGGAAGGCCATGGCCATATTTTCGATCAGCATACGGCCTCCCCCTTTCTCCCGTAAAGTCCCCGGGTGTGGATCACTCCGCTGCCAGGCGTGGGATTTAAGTTTTTCTCATCGCTGATGATCTGGCCGTCGGAAAACCGGATGATCCGGTCCGTGAAGGCGGCGATATTTTCCTCATGGGTCACCACCACCACCGTGGCTCCGGCCTTATGGAGCTCTGAAAAGATCTCCATGATCTCAATGGAAGCCGCCGTATCCAGGTTTCCCGTGGGCTCGTCGGCTAAGATCAGCGGCGGCTCGTTGGCCAGAGCCCTGGCGATGGCCACCCTCTGCCTCTGGCCTCCGGACATTTCATTGGGCATGTGGTCTGCCCTGGCTCCCAGGCCCACGCATTCCAGAAGCTCCATGGCCCGCTCCGCCCGTTTCCTCTTGGGGATCCGGGCATAGGTCATGGGAAGCTCCACATTCTTTAAGGCCGAGGTCCTGGAGATCAGGTTAAAGGACTGGAACACGAAGCCGATCTTTAAATTCCGCACTGCCGAAAGCTCGTTGGGATCCAGCTCCGCCGTGTCGATGCCGTCCAGATAATAATTGCCCATGGTGGGGCGGTCCAGACAGCCCAGGATATTCATGAGGGTGGATTTTCCCGAGCCGGAATGGCCCATGATGGCCACAAACTCCCCCCGCCGGATGGTCAGGCTGATCTTTTTCAGCCCCAGGACCTTAATGGCTCCGGTATCGTAGATCTTCACCAGGTTTTCCAGGCGGATCAGCTCCTCATGGACGTTTTCTGTCATATAGGGAGAAAGCTTTTTGTCTCTGATTCCAAACACATCCATTCCCCCCTTACTGCGCCATGGCGGTCACGGCCATGCCCTCCGTCAAGCCCTCAGAGGGAGCGGCCACGATCTGGGTCGTCTCGTCCAGCTCCTCGCCCTCGCCGGGAAGGATCTCCAGCTCCACATCTCCCTCAATGCCGGTCTGCACAGGGACCTCATGGATCATGCCGTCCTTCACTGCCAGCACCATGGAAACTCCGTTCCGTTCCGTCACGGCGGCCACCGGCACCGTCAGGGCATCCTCCTTTTCCTCCAGGACGATCTGGGCCTTGGCTGTGATCCCGGCAATGAGCTTTGTGTTCTCATCCATGATCCGCACCTTTGTGGGGATGACCCGCTCGGTGGAGCCGCCGCCCTTTTCCTCACCGGTGGGGGAAATGGACACCACCTGGCCGCGGACCGTTTCTCCGTCCAGGATATCTGCGGAGATCTCCGCCTCCTGGCCCACAGCCACCTTTCCGATGGAATACTCGCTGACCTTGATCTCCATTTCCAGAACATCCAGATTTTCTATGATGAATAAGGGCTCCGAGTCCTCCACTGAATCGGCGAACCGGCCCACCTTGGTGTTGACCCGTACCACCGTGCCGTCGATGGGGCTGGTGATCTGGGTATCCGCCAGCTGCTCCTGCTTCTTCTCATACTCAAACCGGGCCTTTTCCACCTGGAGCCGGTAGGAATCCCCTGCCACTGCCTGGCCATTCTTCACCTCATAGGAGGCAGCCTGGCGCTTTGCATCGTTTAAGCCGTTTTCCGCCGTTTCCAGATCCACCAGGGGCACGTCCCCGCTGTCATAGAGGACCTTGGTCCGGTTATAATTGTCCTGGGCCGTTTTCAGATCCTGGACCGCCTTGGCATAGCCGTTCCTGGCGTCCCGGTCCTGCTCCGCGCAGGTGCTCACTGCCAGATCGTAATCGTTTTTTGCCATGGCCACTTCCTTTTTCAAGTCTGTATCGTCCAGGACTGCCAGGACCTGTCCCTTTGTGACCTTATCGCCTTCCTTTACAGGGATCTCCAGCACCTCTGCATGGAGATTGGATACCACGTCCACACTGTCGGTGCCGGAAACCGGACCGCTGACCGAAAGCCGGTTCTGGAGCTCCTTTCTCACCGGCGTCACCGTAGCTGCTGTGGGAAGACTGGGCTCGCTGCCGCCCAGGACCTTTACGGCTCCAATGCCCAGGACTGCCAGGACCGCCGCCGCCAGGAGAAACTTCTTTTTTCCGTGCTTTTTCTTCCCGGCCTTCTTTCCTCCGGTTCCGTTCATCATCTCCTCCAGCTGCCGTTCAAAGGCCGCGTCCTCCTGCGGCGCTTCCGGGGCCGCCTTCTTCTCCTCTGCGTCCTGTCCTTTTTCCCTGGACATTTCCGCTTCCTCTCTGGTCTCCGTCTCCCCGGGCACATTCATTCCCTGTCCCTGGGCCAGTGCTTTTCCTTCCGTTTCATTCATTCTGTCGTCGTGTCTCATGTCTGTATGTCCTCCCACCGCGCTGTTCTCTCTTTCTCTCTTTCAGCGTCAGCTTCAGTATAACACGAGAACTTTTCTATTCTTATGCGTTTTCCTTTCAGTTTCTTTCAAAATTCTTACGATTTTGCGTCAAAGCCCGGGCAAAATTCCACAATGGCACAAGGATCAGGTAAAATGCCAGACACAGACTGGCCATGGGTGCGCCTATGGTGGAAATGGGCACGTTTCCTGCAATGGACCAGGGCACCAGGGCCGCCATGAGGACCACCGTGTCCTCCAGGGCCAGGGCCCGTTTTTCCTTGTCCGGCTCCGCATCCTTTGTGAGCTGGTCGGTCAGAATGATCGCCAGGGTCTGGTTAAAGGAGATCATGGAGGTGACCACAGAGACTGCCAGGATCCCACCAAAGGGCGTGATCCTCCTGCTGACGGCCTCCACGTACCTTTTGATCCCCAGAAGAAGGCCGGTACCCTCAAAGATCCCCGCATAGGCCGAGGAGATCCCCACGATCACCGACACCTGGACCATGGAAAGGAAGCCGCCTCCGTTCATCATGGCCGCTAACTGCGGGTCCTCTGACCTGTATCCGAAGATCATGAGCCTTATGAGCTCATGAACAGTCATTTTCTGGAATACCAGACAGCACACCGCCGCCGCTGCCGCACTGGCCAGCAGGGTATATTTCACCTTTGCGCGGAAGGCCGCCATCACCAGGATCAGAAGGGCCGGAACTAAAAGGATCCAGTGCAGGGTAAAATGTCCAGAGAACATGGTCTTCACATCCATGGCTCCGCTTCCTCCTCTGGAAAAGGCCCCCAGGGCCAGATAGGCTGCGCAGGTCAGAAGGAACGGAACCAGGCAGGACCGGAGCATCCTGCGGATATTTCCGTACAGATCGGTCCCGGTCAGCTCACTGACCAGAAGAGCGCTGGTGGACACCGGGGAGCACCGGTCCCCGAAAAAGATCCCCGATACCACCGCCCCGCCTGTAAACAGAGGATTCACGCCCATGGCCGATCCCATGGTCATACAGACCACGCCCATGGTGGCCGCCGTGCCAAAGGATGTGCCCGTCAGCACCGAAACAGCACAGTTTAATAAGAAGCTCAGCAGTAAAAAGCCCGAAGGATGGATCAGTCCCGCCGAAACGGCGATGATCTCCGGAATGGTCCCGGCGCCTCTCCACAGGGCCGTCAGGATTCCGATCAGAAGAAAGATAAACAGGATCCGGATCACAGTACCAAGACCGGACCAGGACATTTTAAGAAGTGAAGGGACCGAATATCCCTTTTTCATCCCATAAAGGATAAAGATCACATATCCCGCTATGAGGGCGGCAACCGTTGGGACCCCAAAGGCCACGCTGAACATCAGAACGGCCACGAAGGCCAGCATCACAAGGTTTTCCAGCATCATATTTTCCTCCCGTAGATCAAATACAGAGGCCGGGGACAAACTTGATGTCCTGGCCTCTGTCCTTGCATACAGTATAAAATAAGCTGCCGGATCTGTCCAGTGTGTTTACTGGATCTCAAAGGATCCGTCTTCCGATACGGAAATGGAGGACTTATAGAATTCCTCGAAGGCTTTTACCATATACTCCATATCCTTAGCGCCTGCAGTCTCATAAGAGGAATGCATTGCCAGCTGGGGCAGTCCGATGTCCACGGTATTTAAGGATACCTTGGAGTTGGAGATATTGCCCAGAGTGGAGCCGCCTAACATATCGGAGCGGTTTAAGAAGTTCTGGTAGGGCACGCCTGCACGGTCGCAGAGACAGCGCATTACGGCTGCGGAAACAGCGTCGGTGGTATATTTCTGGTTGGCGCTGTGCTTGATCACGATACCGCCGTTTAAGTACGGACGGCTGGTGGGATCTGTCTTATCCGCATAGTTGGGATGGACCGCATGGCCGTTGTCGCCGGAGATCATGAAGCTGGCTGCCACGGCTGTCCAGTATTCCTCCTCGCTTCTTCCCATGGAAAAGTTGATCCGGCGGAGAACATCGTAAAGGAAGGTGGAGCCTGCGCCCTGCTTCGTGCCGCTGCCCACTTCCTCGTTGTCCATTACGCAGAGAACGGAAACGCTCTTCTCGCTCTGGCTCTTTAAAAAGCCCTTCATGGATGTGAAGGCGCACTGAAGGTCATCCAGACGCGGCGCGGAGATGAATTCATCCTCTGCGCCCCATACTCTTCCTTCCATTCTGTCGTAAAGGAACAGGTCGCTGCCCTTGATGTTCTCCTTTTCCACTCCTGCCTCAGCGGCGATCATGGACAGGAAATCCGTCTTGGAGCCATGCATCCGGAATAAGGGGAGCATGTCCTTCTGGAAATTGTACTTATATCCGTCATTGACATCCCGGTTCATATGGACAGCCAGGCTCGGGAGCATTAAAATATCCCGGTCTACGGCCACAAGCTTTGTCTCCAGCTTATTTCCATCCTGCACGATCACACGGCCGGCCACAGAAAGGGGTCTGTCAAACCACGGTCCGCAGAGCATTCCGCCGTATTTTTCCACGTTTAATTTTACATACTGGTTCTCCACGTTCATTTCCGGATCTTCCTTGATCTTTAAGGACGGGGAATCACTGTGGCTGGCGGCGATATTGAAGCCGGTAAATTCCTTACAGGGAACATGGAACGCGATGATGGCGGATTTATTTCTTGTCACATAATATGTCCCGCCTTCCTTTAAGTTCCATACGCTGCCCTCGGAAAGCTTTTCAGCTCCGGCATTTTCCATATATTCTTCCATAGCGGCAATGGCATGGAAGCTGGTGGGGCTTTTTTTAATAAATGCAAATAACTCTTCGTTTAAATTGTTATACATGATTTCCTCCTATATGATTTACATGCCTTCCGACTGATATTCTACCATCCGGCCGTCCCTTTTTCAAGGGGTTTCGTCCTTCCCCGGTCCGGGACACCGGACCGCCGGGGATCAGGCCAGATGGGTGTGGACGTATTCCTCTTTCACGTCCTCCGGCACCAGTCTTCCTCCGGTGGCCCAGGCGATGTGGGTGATGTTTTCCTGCTTTTCCTCCAGTCCCTGGCTCTTAATGTAATCCCCAAGACGCTCCGGAACCTCTGCAAAGGCAAAGGCGGCACAGGAGGAGGGCTCGATGAACACACCTTCTGCTTCCATCAGATCCCGCATATAATCATAGAGCACTGCGTCTCCGGTGGTAAAGATCCCGCTTAACATGGGCTCCATGAACTTGCCGACAAAGGCGGACGGCCGTCCCACTGCCAGTCCGTCGGCGTGGGTCTTTCCGGAGATGCCGAAATCCTGGACGCAGACCTGGTCGTGGAGTCCCGTAGCCATGCCCAACAGCATACAGCAGGAATCCACCGGCTCTGTAAAGAAGCAGTGGACATTGTCACCGAACACGGTCTTTAAGCCATAGGCAATGCCGCCTGGCGCTCCTCCGATGCCACAGGGCAGATATACGAACAGCGGGTGATCCTGGTCCACGAAAACTCCAGCTGCCTCCAGCTGTTTCTTTAACCTTCTGGGAGCCACGCTGTATCCCATGAACAGATCCCTGGAATTTTCGTCATCCACAAAATAGCTGGTGGGGTCGCTGTCGGATTCCTTCCGCCCCTGCTTTACGGCTTCCCCGTAATCGGACTCATATTCCTTCACCGTGACACCCTTGCTCCTTAAAAGATCCTTCTTCCACTGTCTGGCGTCATGGGACATATGGACAATGACCTTAAAGCCCAGCTTCGCGCTGATGATACCAATGCTTAAGCCCAGGTTTCCTGTGGAGCCTACCTGGATCGTATAACGTCCAAAGAAATCTACAAATTCCTGGGAAGCCAGGATGGAATAATCGTCCGTGGTCTTTAAAAGCCCGTTTTCAATGGCCAGGGTCTCCGCATACTTTAAGATCTCATAGATCCCGCCCCGGGCCTTGATGGAGCCGGCAATGGCCAGCTGGCTGTCCTCTTTTAAGTAAAGCCTTCCGGCAAGCTCACAGCCATGGCGCTCCTTTAAAAGCTCCTTCATCTTCGGGATCTCCACAAACGGAGACTCGATCAGTCCGCCGTCCTTTTCAGTTTCCGGGAACTGCTTCTTGATATACGGCGCGAACCGCTCAAGCCTCGCCTCTGCATCGTCAATATCCTCCACCGTCACCGCCAGATCCTTTGGCAGCTCCTTCATGGATACCAGGCGCGGATTGATCCAGCCAACCGGCTTCTTTTCCACAGCCGCTGCGATCTCCGGTACCCGGGCTTCAAACTCTTTCCGTTCTCTTAAGTCCATTGTCCTTACCTCCTGATTATAAAGTCACCCCATCCTGCGGCCTTTTCCTCCGCAGTATGTCAGTTTCCATTATAATGGGAGAACCCGCTTTTTACAAGACCTCCCGTCATATTGACCCCTGGGTTTTCATAAGCTGTAACAAACAAAGAATCCCAAAGGAACTGACCCATGAGCTCCAAAACAAAAATCGTTGTCCTCCGGATGAAGGAGATCATCTACACTGCCATCTTCATCGGCCTGGCCATCTTTCTGATCCTGCTGTTTTTCTTCATGTTCCGTTCTGAAAAAGAAGCTCCGGCTCCCACTGCCGAAAGCGCTTCCCCGGCCGTTTATGCGCCGGGAGTCTACTCGGCCTCCTTATCCCTGGGCCGCCAGAACGTAAACGTGGAGGTGGCCGTGAGCCCGGACCGCATAAGCGCCGTGACCCTGGTTCCCTTAAGCGACTCTGTGGCCGCCATGTATCCTCTGATGCAGCCGTCCATGGATGCCCTGTCCGCCCAGATCCTGGAAAGCCAGTCCCTGGAGGGCCTTGAATATCCCGCAGGCTCCCAGTATACCTCCATGGCTCTGATGAACGCCATAAAAACCGCGGTTGCAAAGGCGGCCCTTCCAAAGGAAGCCCCATAAAAGGACTTGACAATTCCGGATCCTAAGGTTATACTCTTCACTATGTTAGCATTTTACCATGATAAATTGCTAATTTATAAAAATATCAAAATACCACAAGAAGGAGGATTTTCCCATGAGGAAAGTAAAATTTTTCGCATCTCTCACTGCCCTGATGACCCTTTCCGTGGCTGCGCTCACCGCATGTACCACCGCTGAGGCATCCACCCATCATACGGTCTCCCAGACTGGCGGTGAGAGCGTCCATTCCTCCCGTCTTGACGCAATCTTAGAGAGGGGATATATCGAGGTGGCCACCGAGCCTTCCTTTGCCCCCAACGAATTTATCGACACCACAAAAACCGGCCAGGACCGGTATGCGGGCTCTGACATCCAGCTGGCCAACTATATCGCCAACGAGCTGGGAGTGGAGCTGCGCCTGAAGCCCATGGATTTTACCACCGTGCTGGGAAGCATCACGTCCGGGAAATATGACCTGGCCATTTCCGCCCTGGCCTATACGCCGGAGCGGGCCGAAGCCATGAACCTCTCCAAAGGATATTATTTCGGCAGTGAGGATCCCCAGAAGGCCTACGGCCTCCTGATCCGCCAGGAGGATGCCGGAACGATCACCGGTGCAGGAGATCTAAAAAACAGGACCATCACCGTACAGAACGGCTCTCTCCAGGAACTGTTCGTAAAAGAACAGCTCCCGGACTGCGGAAGGCTGAATCTGGTCTCCTCTGCCAATGACGCCTTTCTGATGGTGCAGACAGGCCGTGCCGACGCTGCGGCCGCCTCGCTGAAAATGGCACAGCTCTATCTGGATTCCACCCCGGAAAGCGGACTGATGATCCTTCCGGATTTTTACTTTACTGTAGATGAAAGCACCCAGGGGATCCGGATCGGGATCCCCAAAGGCGAAGACGAGCTGACGGATCGGATCAATGAGATCATCGACATGGTGCTGGAGCAGGATCTTTACAACCAGTGGTATGAGGAATCCCGTGAATACGCCAAGTCCCTTGGACTCGATCTGTGAGCTTTCCCGTCCCCCCTCTGGATCCGTCCGGAAAGTGCCTCCCCTGCGGAAGCCGTTCTGGGCGGTTCTTTTTTCCTTTTTCTCTCCTATGAAATATTCTTGCCACCAAATTTCTCTTATGCTACAATGGAATCATGAGACCGGGCAGGCGTTCTCTGCCCCATCCATGGATACCGGACTGTTTTTTCATGACGCGGTCCGGCATCCGGACCTGTACGTTAAATCTGTATATCCTAATTATAAGGAAGGAAAATGAATATGAATCGAATCGATCCCCAGTCCTGGAAAGCCGATCTGCCGGAATTCAGGGAAAAAACAACTGCCTTTTATGCAGGCGATCTGGACAAAATGGCCTATAAGGGCTTTTCCGGCCTGTATGGAAGCTACGCCCAGAAGGGCGGAAAAGCCAGCATGCTGCGTCTCCGTATGACTGCCGGCCGCGTTACCAGAGAAAAATTGGCCTTTGTTGCAGAAGCGGTCCGTACCCACAAGGTATCCCGGATCCACTTTACCACCTGCCAGACCATCCAGCTTCATGACCTCCAGCAGGAAGCCGTTTTTGATATTATGGAACGGGCCCTGGACTGCGGGATCGTGACCATGGGCGGCGGCGGAGATTTCCCGAGAAACGTCATGTGCTCCCCTCTCTCCGGTGTGGAAAAGGACGAGTATTTCAACGTTATGCCCTATGCGGAGGCGGCCGCCGACTATCTGATGAACTTCATCAAGGCTGAAAAAATGCCCAGAAAATTAAAAGTGGCCTTCTCAAGCTCCCCGAAGAACCTGACCCATGCCACCTTCCGGGATCTGGGCTTTGCAGCCAGACCCGATGGAAAATTTGACGTTTACAGCGCCGGAGGCCTGGGAAACAATCCCCGCTTCGGCGTCAAGGTCGCTGAAGCCGTGGATCCGGAAAAGATCCTTTACTATGTAAAGGCCATGTGGCTCACCTTCCGCGCCTACGGAAACTATGAAAACCGCGGAAAGGCCCGCACCCGTTATATGCAGGAGATCTTAGGCGGACCGGAAAAATATGCCGAGGCCTTCCTGGAAAAGTTAAACCAGGTACTGGCATCCGGTGAAAACCTGGATCTGGCCGTGGCTCCCTGGGATATCTCCAAAAAGGGCAACGGCTCCACTGCCTGCGGCGCCCGTGTGATCCCCCAGAAGCAGGACGGCCTCTATACCGTAGTATGGCATCCTCTGGGAGGCCAGCCTGATCCCGTTGCCTTCTGTTCCCTCAGTGATCTTCTGGCTGATATGGAAGACGCTGAGATGCGCCTGGCTCCCGATGAGACCGCTTATATCGTAAACCTCACCGGAGACGAGGCAAAACTGGTCCTGGCTGCCACTGGTGATGGTGCAGAAACCTTATTTGAAACATCCGTAAGCTGCATCGGAGCCAGCATCTGCCAGGTGGGCGTCCGCGACTCCCAGGCTCTCCTTTCCGCCTGCGTCCATGCAGTACGGGAAGCCGGGATCCCCGACGGAGCCCTTCCCCAGATCCATATCTCCGGATGTCCCTCCTCCTGCGGAACCCACCAGACCGGTGCCATCGGCTTCCGCGGCGGCGTGAAAATGGTGGACAAGAAGCCTCTTCCGGCCTTTGTCCTCTATGTAAACGGAAACGAACTCCAGGGCGGAGAGACCATGGGCCGGGAGGCCGGAACGATCCTGGAGGACCAGATCCCAGCCTTCTTAGTAGAGTTAGGAAAGACCGTGGCTGCCTCCGGCATGACCTATGAGCAGTGGGCCGCCAAGGATCCGGCTGCCATCGACGCAGTCGCAGCCCCCTATATCCAGTAGGTTTTCAATAAAAATATCTGATATAAAAAGCGGCAGTCCGGGCGGATAAAGATCCTGCCCGTCTGCCGTTTTTTCTTTTCTCTCCGGAACCTTATACCTCCCAGTCGGAATCCAGAAAGCCTTCTCCATACACCTCTTTGGCCTCGGAAACGATCACAAACGCATCCTCGTCGATGCCGTAGATGATCTTTTTCGCCTTATAAAACTGCTTCCGGTCCACCACACAGATCAGGGTCTCTCCCTCCACCTTGGCGTAGCCGCCGCGGCTCTTAAAGAAGGTACAGCCCCGGCCCAGATGCTCCATCAGCTGGTCGCCGATCTCCTGGACCTTGGGGGACATCACCGTCACCATGGTACTCTTATTCATACCGTAAAGCATGATATCGATCACATAGGTGGACACCACCATATTAATAAGGCCGTAAAGACCGGATTCGATATTTCCGAACACCACCATGGATGCGCCGATGATCACCATATCCGTCAGCATCACTGCCGTCCCCGTCTGCATATGGGGCCGGTACTTCTGGAGCAGCTTGGCTGCAATGTCTCCGCCTCCGGTGGTGGAGCCGCGCATGAACACCACGGCCAGACTGGCCCCCATGAGCACGCCGCCAAAAATACAGGACACCATCTTGTCTCCCGTATAGACCGGCACATAAGGCGTGATGATGAAGTCCAGGATCACCGTCAGTACCGCCACTGTCTTCAGGGTCTTTATGGTCCGTCCCTTTCCCAGATAGATCCACGCGGCGATCAGAAGCGGGACGTTCACTGCAAACGTCAGGATACCGATGGGCAGGGAGGTGAACCGGTTCAGAAGGATGGCCAGGCCGGTAGCCCCTCCGGGAGCGATGTCGATGCTGTCGATGAAGCAGTGGAGAGCCACCGCCTGTAAAAATCCACCGGCAATATCATACAGAAAATCCAGCCATAGTTCCTTCACTTTTCCTCTTATTTTTGTCATACCCCTTTCATTCCTTTCCAGATAATAGTGAAAACACTCTCTTTCAGTATAGCAAAATGCCGGACACACGTCAACGAGGGGACAGTTCCCGTCCCCTCGTTCCGCTTCTATTCCTATTTTTCCCTGATTTTCCTCTAGTCTCTCAGGATCTCCGAGATCTTTTCGATCATCTCGTCCTCCTTCAGCCGGAACTTGATCTCCACCCGCCTGGAAGCGTCCATGTCCACCTGAAGCTCCGCTCCCGGAGCCTCTGCGGTATACACCGGGTTGCTGAAGGAACGGCCGTTGACCGTCAGCACCTGCTGGAGCCTGGCGATCTCCGTCTCGTTTAAGCCGTTGCCGGAATCCAGACAGAACCTGGCCACAGAATTGGCCCGGTTATAGGAAAGCTGCTGATTGCTCAGATAGCTTCCCACCGTATCCGTATGGCCCTCGATGATGATCTCCGCAATGTAATCCTGGTATTCGTCCCTTAAAAGAACGCCCAGGTACATGGGGATCGTTTCCCTGAGGGTCTGTTTGCTGGCATCCGTCAGAACGGCGCTGTTATAGTTAAAGAGCACGTCCGAGGAGAAGGTAATGGAGCCGGTCTGGGCATCCACGGACATGGCAGAGTTATTGAAGGCCGACTGAAGGGCTCCGATGATATCTGTGCGGATCCCCACAATATCCTGGAGCTCATTCTTCGTTACCTCCAGCTCATTCTGGGCATCCTCGATCTCCAGATACGCCTTATTTAACTCCTCCTCTGTGAGAGCCGCCTGGGCGTAGGCCTCCTGGAGCTCTGCCAGGGACTTATTCAATTCCTCGTTGGAAAGCTCGATCTTTGCCCGGAAATCCTCCAACTCCAGAGCCGCCTGGTCCAGCTTTGTCTGGGCTGCGTTAAGATCCAGCCTGGCCTGGTCCAGGTCCACGGTCTTCTGGCGGTAGATGGCGAGGGTGATGGCGATGATCAGCACAAACACCAGAAGCAGCGCTGCCATCATATCCGAGTAGGACTGCCAGTAGCTGTGTTCCCCAAAGGCCTCCCTGTTTTTTCTTCTATTTTTCATACAGATTCCTCATTTGATGAAAGGTGTGGATCTGGTTTCCCACGTCTTCAGTCATCTCCCGGCAGGCTGCTGCCAGGTCCTCCTTCTGCTCCCGCAGCTCTCTGGCAAAGGCCTCCTGGCGCTCCATCTCCTGAGCCACCGAGGCCTGGAGGGCACGGCTGGAATCCAGAAGCTTCTCTGCTGCCTCCGTCAGCTGTCTGCCGGATTCTGCATAGGCCATCTGGGCCTCGCCGGCAGATCTCATGGTATCCCCCAGACTGGCAAAGCTGGCTCCCATGGAGTATTCCAGTGTTTCCATCACCTGGGCCACGATCCGCTCCACGCCACGGGTCTGCTCCTCGGCATTTCCCTTTAAAAGCTCCATGATCTTTTTCATGGAATCGGCCATTCCCGCCTGGTACACCAGCATGGAAGCGGAATTTTCCCGCTCTGACACCGGCTGGGGAAGAACGCACTGACGGAAGGCTGCCAGAAAGCCGTCCAGCTTTCCATAAGCGTCTGCCATCAGGCTCCGGTATACAAAATTAAATACCAGAGAGAAGAAAATACCGTATACCGATGTGTGGAAGGCCACCTTCATGCCCGAAAGCAGCGGGCCCACATTGTCGGAAATGGTGTAGATATCGTTTCCGTTGAAGGATCCCAGTCCCATGGAAAGCCCCAGGAAGGTTCCCAGGATGCCAAGGCCGGTGAGAGTCCCGCCCATGGCCGAATTAAAGTGGGTCATGCCCGCCTGGTCCAGCAGATCCTCGTTTATGTACTCCTCCACATCGCAGACAGAGGTATACCCGTACCGGGTCTTTAATGTCTTCATCCGCATCAGGTACTTTCCAAAGGCATCCTTTAAAGCCACATCCTGGAACAGCTCCTTGCGTTCACAGTAGCTGGCCCACAGGTTCTTTTCCCCTGCCTCTTTGTATTCTTTCTGGATCTCCTCTGTGACCCGGACCAGCTCGTCGGTGCACCGGTTAAGCCTGGCAAAGCTGAAACCGCAGATCACGAACAGGATCCCTATCACCAGAAGGAATACGCCGTTGATGGCCAGGTTCAGGAACGATGCCACGTTTCCCGTAAAGATCCCATTGACATAAAGAACAAACGCCGTAGCCAGAATATACAGCACGAACAAAATATAATACAATTTATTTCTCTTCATCCCCCAACTCCTATCTGTGCCGAAACACGAAACCATGATCTGCCAGTTACAAAAACTTCCGTTGATTTCCAACTTTCACTCTTAATTTACCATATTTTCCTGGAATCAACAAGATATTATCCGAATTATTATAGAATTTTTCCTCAAATCGTAAGATTTTTCCCTTATAAAGCAGAAACCGGGAGACAGCCTGTGACCTGGCCGTTTCCCGGTTCCCATTTAACCGATCCGTTCCATCTAAAATTTATTTTTTTCTGGAATCCACGTATTTTTTGATATTTGACGCATTAACAAATTTTCTGATCTCTCCATCCTTTACAAGCACCAGTGTAGGCGCCTGCATGATCCCATAGGCATCGGAAAGCTCTGGATTTTCTTCTGCATCCACCACCTGGTACTGCTCATCCTTTAAAAATTCTTTGGCGATCTTACAGTTTGGGCAGGTCTTGGTGGTAAAGAGGAAAGCGCCGTTTCCCTGGGGGATCATGGACGGCTCCTTGGCCTTCCCTTCATTTCCGGCCTTTCCCTCATTTCTGGCCTCCTGGATCTCTTCCCTGGCCTGATGGATGGCCTGGGCGATCTCCCTGGAAGCCTCCGGGGATCTCTTTAAGACGGAATGGCCGATGTCGTACATCTTTCTTTCCTTATACTCCTGGGTCTTTCCATCGTTCCAGTTCTGGACCGGACGGTAGTAGCCGGTGATCCGGCTGTAAACCTCTGCCTTTTCCCCGCATACGGGGCAGGTGAAGTGTTCACCGTTCAAGTAGCCGTGTTCCCGGCAGATGGAGTAGGTGGGAGACAGCGTATAGTAAGGAAGCTTATAATTTTCTGCAATGGTCCGTACCAGCTTGGCCGCTGCCTTCCAGTCGGGCAGCTTTTCGCCCAGGAACGCATGGAACACCGTACCGGAGGTATACAGGGTCTGCAGCTCGTCCTGGATATCCAGGGCGTCAAACACATCCGCTGTATAGGATACCGGAAGGTGGGAGCTGTTTGTATAATAGGGCGTTCCATCCTTCTCACACCCGGCGGTGATGATATCCGGATATTTTTCCTTGTCATGTCTGGCCAGACGATAGGTGGTGGACTCCGCCGGAGTTGCCTCCAGGTTGTACAGATCGCCGTACTCCTCCTGGTAGATCACAAGACGGTCCCGCATATGGTTCAGCACGTTCTTTGTAAACCTCTGGGCCTCCGGGCTCACCAGATCCTTCCGGATCCACCGGGCATTTAAGCATGCCTCGTTCATACCGATAAGACCAATGGTGGAGAAATGGTTCTTAAAGGTGCCCAGATACCGCTTGGTGTAGGGGTACAGGCCGCCGTCCAGAAGCTTTGTGATCACTTCCCGCTTGATCTTTAAGGAGCGGGCCGCGATGTCCATCATATGGTCCAGACGCTCGTAAAAATCGTCTTCATCCTTTGCCAGATATGCGATCCTGGGGATGTTGATGGTCACAACGCCCACAGAGCCCGTGCTCTCTCCGGAACCAAAGAAGCCGCCGGTCTTTTTCCGCAGCTCGCGGAGATCCAGGCGCAGACGGCAGCACATGCTGCGCACGTCGCTGGGCTGCATATCGCTGTTGATATAGTTGGAGAAATACGGAGTGCCGTATTTGGCGGTCATTTCAAACAGCAGCCGGTTGTTCAGATTGTCGGACCAGTCGAAATCCTTTGTGATGGAGTAAGTAGGGATCGGATACTGGAAGCCGCGGCCATTGGCGTCTCCCTCGATCATGGTCTCGATGAAGGCCCGGTTGATCATATCCATCTCCGCCTTGCAGTCTCCGTAGGTGAAGTCCATTTCCTTTCCGCCTACGATAGCCGGCATATGGGCCATATCGTCCGGCACCGTCCAGTCCAGGGTGATGTTAGAGAACGGAGCCTGGGTGCCCCAGCGGCTGGGGGTATTGACGCCATAAATAAAGGATTCGATGCATTTCTTCACTGCCGGATAGTCCAGGTGGTCCGTCCGTACAAAGGGCGCCAGGTATGTATCAAAGGAAGAAAACGCCTGGGCTCCGGCCCATTCGTTCTGCATGATCCCCAGGAAATTCACCATCTGGTTGCACAGCACGGAAAGGTGCCTTGCCGGGGAGGAGGTGATCTTTCCAGGGATCCCGCCTAAGCCCTCCATGATCAGCTGCTTTAAGGACCAGCCGGCGCAGTATCCGGTAAGCATGGACAGGTCATGGAGATGCAGGTCTCCGCTCCTGTGGGCCTCGGCGATCTCTGTGTCATAGATCTCCGACAGCCAGTAATTGGCCGTGATCGCCCCTGAGTTGCTTAAGATCAGTCCGCCCACAGAATATGTAACTGTGGAATTTTCCTTCACACGCCAGTCCTCTACCTTCACATAGCTGTTCACCACATCCTTATAATCCAGGATGGTATTTTTCATATTGCGGATCCTCTCCCGCTGTTTTCTATATAAAATATAAGCCTTTGCCACATCCGTATATCCGGTCTCCTCCAGCACGTGCTCCGCGCTGTCCTGGATCTGCTCCACAGAGATCCTTCCGTCCTTCATCTTATTCTGGAAATCTGCCGTTACCCGGAGGGATAAAAGCTCCAGGATCTCGTTGTTATAGTCCTTTTTTGTGGCTTTAAAGGCTTTCTTGATTGCTTCTGTGATCTTCCCTAAATTAAAATCCGCGATCTCACCATCGCGCTTGATGACCTGTATCATCTATATTCCCCTTTCTTCGGATATCGCCAATGTCGTATTCCCTATTATAGCAGAGCCGAAACAAAAACACAATATCTGGTTTTCTTATTTTTATCATAAACCAGATATTGTGTAGTTATCCACAGGTTATCCACCAGGTATGTGCATATCCCTTTCTGTATCTCTCTTTACCGGTACAGCTCCTCAAACAGCTCCACCGGCACGTAGGCCGTCACATGGATCCCGTCCTCCTTATATTCCTCTGACAGGAGGCGGCCGTTTTTCCGGATCCGCTGGATCCGCCCGGCCTCTGCATAGGAGAACACCTTTTCAAAATAGATCCTCCGGCTCCGGAGGATGGTCTCCAGGACGCCCAGAAGGTCCGGGAGCCCCTCTCCCGTCTTTGCAGAGATCTTCACCCGGTAATCGGCTGCCATATCCCGGCCTGCGGTATCGGCTCCCTCCCGGTCGATCTTGTTGAACACAGTGACGATCTCCTTATCTGTGATCTCCAGCTGGCGCAAAGTCTCATAGACCACATGCATCTGCATATCCATCTGGGGATTGGAGCAGTCCACCACATGGAGGATCACATCGCTGTACTTTGCCTCCTCCAGAGTGCTCTTAAAGGCTTCGATCAGATGGTGGGGGAGCTTCCGGATAAAGCCTACCGTATCCGTTAAAAGGACCCGCTCGCCTCCGGGCAGGGTAAGGGCCCGGGTGGTGGGGTCCAGAGTGGCGAACAGCTTGTCCTCGGCCAGGATCCCAGCCTGGGTCAGACGGTTTAACAGCGTGGATTTTCCCGCGTTGGTATAGCCCACGATGGCCGCCGTCAAGGCCCCTCCGTTTTCTCTTTTTTTCCGCACCACCTCCCGGTGGCGCTTCACATCCTCCAGCTCAGACTTCAGCTGGCTGATGCGCTCATGGATCAGACGCCGGTCCACCTCCAGCTTCTTCTCTCCCGGTCCCCTGGTGCCGATCCCTCCTCCCAGACGGGACAGGGAATTTCTGAGCCCCACCAGGCGCACGGCCCGGTACCGGAGCTGGGCCAGCTCCACCTGGATCTTTCCCTCCCTGGTCCTGGCCCGGGATGCGAAAATATCCAGGATCACCATGGTGCGGTCCATGACCTTCGTATCCAGGGCGTCCTCCAGGTTTTTAAGCTGGGCCGGGGAAAGCTCGTCGTCACAGATGATGCCTGTGGCGTCCAGCTCCCATAAAAGCTCCTTCACTTCTTCGATCTTTCCCTTCCCCAGATACGTCCCTGGATGGACGTTCTCCCGGTTCTGGATCACCCTTCCCACCGTAACGGCCCCCGCCGTAGACGCCAGCTCCTCCAGCTCGTCCACCGAGGCGGCCGTATCATCGTCCTCTCCGGTGCTCACGGCCACCAGGATCACCCGTTCCTCCTGCTCCTTTAATTCAATCATTTCTGCCATGAAAAACTCCTATCTCGTCTTCAAAAAGGCGATCTCATGCTCCGCCGCTTCATCGCTTCCAAACTCTTCCGTATATGCCTGGAACAGCTCCAGAGCCTTCTGGTACTGGCCCAGATGCTCAAAACAGACCGCCTGGTTGAATTTAAGCTCCCGGACTGCCGTCCGGTCCGAAAGAGCCAGGCCTGTCTCACAATAGCTGAGGGCTGTTTCATAGTCCCCTGCCTTGATCTCCGCCATGGCCAGGCGGTTATATACAGAGGTACCGGCCTTCCCCGACTGGATCAGCTCCGTATAAACGGCGTCTGCCCGTTCCTGATCGCCGGAATCCAGGTACGCCTCTCCCACAGCCGTCATGGCATCTGCGAAGCCCGGGGCCGTTCCGTCCCCGTCCAAGGCCCTTCCCTGCTCCAGCTTTTCCCAGGCTCCGGCGGGATCCCCGGCCTTTGCCAGGGACAGAGCGGCAAAATAGCCGTATTCCGCCCGCTCTTTGTCGATCTGGCTCAGGATATCATACGTATGGGCGGCAGCTTCATAGTCCTTAAGACCATATTCGGCTTCTGCCCGGTATTTCAGGATATCCACCTCAAAGTCTGTGACCCGGTCTGCGTCCTGGATCAGCGCCTCAAACTGGTCCAGGGCCCCCTCGTAGTCGCCGCTTTCTAAAAGGGCGATCCCGTTTTCCCGGGCGGTCTTCTCCTCCTCTGTAACTCCTTTGCAGCCCGTAAGAAGGAGCGCCGCTGCTGCCAGGACCGCCAGCGGTCTTAAGTGTTTCCGGAAATTCTGTTTCATATGCGCTCTCCGTCCCTATCTGGTGGTACTGCCAAAGCCGCCGTTTCTTTCCTCCGTCGTCTCGTCATCCACGGTGATCCCATATTCCAGGAAGATCCCCTGGGCAAAGCCCGTTCCTTCCTTTACCTCCAGACACTTTCCCTCCCGGCTGTCGTTGGTCAGCTTGATCTGGATATGCCCCTCATTGTCGGAGCCATAATAATCACTGTCGATGATCCCCACCGTATTATTCAGCTGTAAACGGTATTTAAAGCCCAGACCGCTCCTGGGATAGATCTTAAGGACCCAGCCGTCGTCGATCCTGGCCCGGATCCCGGTGAGGATCCTGGTGCACTGGCCCGGATCCAGGGAAAAGCCTGCGGGGGCAAAAAAGTCGTATCCGGCGGAACCGGCGGTGGCGCGGCGGGGAAGGCGGATGGAATCATAGATCTCCCGGATCCGGTCCTCGCTGTCATCGGGATGCTCTGACTGCCAGTCGGTGAGAAACTGTTTAAAGGATATTTTTTCAAATTTTGCGATTCTTTTCATTATTCTGAAATTTTCTCCTGTCTGATATTTTATGACCATTCAAGCAGCCCCCACCTGCGGCAGGGGCCTCCTCCGGCCCATGGATGGATCGGGGGAAATCCGTGCTGGATTCTACTATATCAAGTTTGAGGGGGGATTTCAATGGGGAATATTTTTTCTCATGTCCGCATGGGACGCGGGGCGGCGCTGGCGGCTGGCGGAAATTAAAAGTACCCGCGCACAGATCTCATGCCTCTGTACGCGGGTGCTTGTATAACTACCGTTTCTTATGGTTCCAGTCTATTTTCCTGCAAAGTTCCTGCAGATCTTCACTAACATATCGCCGCTGCCTACGTTGTAGCCGCTGCATGCGTAAACGGCGTTAAGCTCCTTTGTGGTAACGATGATCAGAGGAAGCTTCTCCGGGTCCACATACATTCTGCGGGCCAGTGTCTCCACGTTGGGAACGAAGGTGTCGTAGAGAACACGGATCCTTGGGAAGGTGCTGAGGACCTTGGTCAGCTTGGCGTTTTCCAGGGCTGCCTTGTCTTTTACCATAAAGATGATATCGGCGGGCAGATTCTGGAAGTCGGCCTCCTGCTCCAGCATCTCGTTTAAGATATGCTCCGTGGGCTCCTTACCCTGCTCTAACCACATGAGCACAGCCGGGTTCTTTGTGAGCTCGCTGCCCTTGACCGTATTGCCGTTTTCATCGGATACCTTGAACTCGTCCAGAGTGAAGTTATCCAGCATGTCGGCCAGATCTGCATGGTATTTCTCCAGCTTCACAGTCTTTGTCTCGCCCTCACCCACCACGAAGATGTACCGGCTGGCGAAGATATTTCCGTTGGGAAGACGGTTGTCGGTGATGACCTTGTACTGGCCGGCAGGAACGGAGATCTTCAGCTCATTGCCGTCCCATTTTTCATTTTCCAGATCCAGGGTCTGGTATCCGCCGTCCACAAGCTGGCTCACAGAAAAGTCCGGGAAGTATGCCCAGTTCTCGCCCTCTCCCTTCTGGAAGACGATGGTGCTGCCCCCCTTGTCCAGGATCTCCACCGGAACGAAGCGGCCGTCCTCATAGACCTCTGCCAGCTCGTTGATGGGGTTCACTCTGGATACGATGCCCAGGGCGCGGCAGATGGCCACAAACAGGATCTTTTTGGAGCGCTGATTTCCGTTCTTTACGGTTAAAGCTCCCACGGGACGGGTCACGATCTGACCGTACTCGATATCCGGGTTGAAGGCGATCTCTTTATTGATATACTCCCATACGGATCTGGGATCCTTACGGAAGGCAGCCTTTTCTTCCTCTGTAAAGAAGTCCAGGATGAACTGGCGGTTCTTTCTTAAGGGCTCGTTGAACACACGCGGGCATACCACATACTGGTAGAACAGCTCCTCATCCTCAAAGGTATAATCCTTTGTAAGGGCCAGGGCCTCTTTTAATACATCTGTATCCACGTCTCTTCTGTCCTTTTTGGAAAGAGTCAGAAGCAGCTTTTCTTTTGCATGGGCAGAGAAGGTCTCGTCCTCTAAAAACTCCTCCAGGCGGGACACGTTGCTGCGGCTCTCAAACAGAAGCTCGTAGATCTCCTGGCTGTAACCGTATTTGTCCACAATGGCCTTCGCCTTATCTGCATCAAACATGGCTGCCACTCTGGCCTCACGCTTTTTATTGGCAGCGTCCGTTTTCTTCATGCCCAGCTCTTTCTGTTCCTCTGTGGGCTTTACACCGTTGACGATCTGGTCCTTGGGTGCAATGGAAACAAAGTGCTCCCATGTATCATAATTCACCGGCTCATTCTTTAAAACGATCTCCACTGTATCCACATCCGGAGTATAGACCAGACGCTCGCAGAATACATCGCCCTTCTTTACATGGATATGCATGGTTCCCAGGCCGCAGGTCAGGCCGCAGCAGCCGTTTTCGTCGGTATCCATGATGGCAGCATCAAAGAAGCTGGAATAGTTTAAGATCCCAAAGCCCACCTGGGCGCCCTGTACCGGCTTCCCGGCCTCGTCCTTTACGCAGACCTTCAGATATTTTGTAACTGCATATAATTTCAGGTTATTCAGGAAAGAAGCCATTCCCACCTTGGAGATGATCTCCTCCCCGCTGATCTCGCCGAAGCAGCGGCTGTGGATCAGCATGGCGCGGCTGGCAGCGTTGGTGAACCAGCCCTTATTTAATACCTCCTCCGGCTCACAGGCTCCAAGGAAGTGCCATGCGCCGTCGCAGTAAACCTCCACCCAGGCGTGGTTGTCGTCACAGTGGGCCCAGCGCGGTGTGTAGATCTGTCTGGCAGGAATACCGATGGCACGGTATACGTTTACGCCGAAGGCAGATTCCTCGCCGCAGCGGCCGTATGCAGAATAATATGCTCCCAGTGCGGAGATGGTACGGCTGTCGGTGGCCTGGTACATTACATTTTCTGCGTTCCAGTAGTTGGCCTCGATGATGGCGTCGTGCATGGAAAGGCTGTTGACACGGTCTGCCAGCAGTCCATAGAAGAATTTACGGCAGTCACAGAGCTCTTCCTCGTTGACACGCACATGAAGCACATAGTTTAAGAAAATGTCCTCCGGAAGATCCTTTGCAAAGGGGGAATTTTCCCTTAAGAACACTCCATGCTCTGCGCAGGACTGGAAGATCTCAAAATCGTAGTTGGCCAGGTCGCTTAAAGGGCTGTTGGCATAGATCCATTTGATGGCGGCGATCACATCGGCGCTTTCCGTCTTTTCTGCCTGTGCCAGTCTGGAGAGGATTTCTTCTCTTTTCTTCTCTCCTGCTTTTTCTAACAGGCGGCTGAACTTTTCTTCCGCCGCTTTCATTGCTTTTTCTGTAAACATCATAGAGTTCTCTCCTGTCTTTTGGTTTTATACAAGGGAAAAGGCAAGTCCATTTCCAAAAGAACCTGCCTTTCCCTTCTGCCCTCCGGGGATCTTATTTACCAAAGGAATGCACGATCTGGGCGCACTCTCTGAATTCCTGTTCGTCTGTCTCCCAGATCTCATACTCGGAAAGGGTGGGAAGTCCCATGGCAACCGTACTCTTTCTGTACTTCATGCCGCTGTCTAAGGCTCCCTTTCTTCCTGTGGTATGGAAAACTACGATTCCAGTATGGTCATGGACTTCCTGGATGTTCCATTTTTTAACACCACAGCCAGCCATGATGTCGATCCGGCCTGCGGCAGCCGCATACACGTCCTTTAACAGATCCTTACCGGCAACCACGTCACTCTGCTGTCCGGATGTAAGGATCGTCTTACAGCCCAGCTCAATGGCCTTTTCCAGTGTCTCCATGGGATCTCTGGTCATATCGAAGGCACGGTGGAGCGTAACATCCATTCCGCCTGCGCAGTCCATCATCCGTTTCATCTTCTCCATATCCAGGTCTCCGTCGGGAGTTAAAGCGCCGATCACAACGCCGTTGGCTCCCAGAAGACGGAACATGCGGATCTCGTCGCACATTAATTCCATTTCCTTCTCTGTATAGAGGAAGTCGCCAAAACGGGGACGGATCAGGATATTTGCTTTGATATGGTCGCAGTCCTCCATTACCTGGCGGAATACGAACGGGGACGGTGTGCAGCCGCCGATGGCTAAGTGAGCACAAAGCTCAAGTCTGTCAGCGCCGCCCTTCCATGCGTTGACGCAGGACTGGTAGGAATCCACACATGCTTCAATTAACGGTTTATTCATTTTATCAGTCTCCTTGTTTCTCTGAATTTACCATCCTATTTCTTATAGAGATGACATGCAACAAAGTGGCCCGGCTCGACCTCAACTCTCTCCGGTCTCTGCTCTAAGCACTCCGGTCTGCATTTCTTACACCGGGCGGCAAAGGGACAGCCCTTGGGAAGGTTGATGGTGGACGGGATATCTCCCTCCAGGATGATCCTCTCCTTATGCAGCGTCGGATCCGGGATCGGAACTGCGGAAAGAAGAGCCTCTGTATAAGGATGCAGCGGAGTCTTATACAGCATTTCCTTGGGAGCGGTCTCCACAACGAAGCCCAGGTACATAACGGCGATACGGTCAGAGATCATCTCCACAACGGAAAGGTCATGGGAGATAAATACGTATGTCAGCTTGTACTCCTCCTGGAGCTTATGGAGAAGGTTTAATACCTGTGCCTGGATGGAAACGTCCAGAGCGGAGATCGGCTCGTCGGCAATCACCAGATGGGGGTTTACCGTAAGGGCACGGGCAATTCCGATCCTCTGCTTCTGTCCGCCGGAGAACTCATGAGGATAACGGCTGGCATGCTTATCGCTCAGACCAACGATCTTTAACAGATTGTTTACGATCTTTGCCCTCTCCTCTGCACTCATGTCCGTATGGATCAGGAGCGGCTCCTCGATCAGCTCAGAAACTCTCATACGGGGATTTAAGCTTCCCGCCGGGTCCTGGAAGATCATCTGCATATCCTTACGGATGGGACGCATCTCATCCTGGGAGATATGGGAGATCTCTTTTCCCTGGAACCAGATCTCGCCGGAATCCGGGATCAGAAGATGGTTGATCAGACGTCCGGTGGTGGACTTACCACAGCCGGACTCGCCTACGATGGAGAAGGTCTCACCTTCGTAAACGTCAAAACTTACGTCATTTACGGCATGAACGAACTTTGTCGGCCTGCCTAACAGAGATTTTCCCACTGGGAAAGTCTTAGATACATTTTTTAATGAAAGAATTACGTTCTTTTCCATAATCTGTTTCCTTACCCTTCCTGTGTCCGCCAGCATCTGCACTTCTGGTCTTCACTGATATCCAAAAGCTCTGGTTCCTGCTCTCTGCACTTGTCGGTTGCATACTTGCAGCGCGGTGCAAAACGGCAGCCAGTCGGCATGGAAGCCAGATCCGGTACGCTGCCCGGGATGCTGGGAAGCACTTTTACGCCCGAACCTAACTTCGGCACGGAAGCGATCAGTCCCTGGGTATAGGGGTGGGACGGAGTGGCAAACAGCTTCTCCACCGGCGCCATCTCCACGATCTTTCCGGCATACATAACGATCACGCGGGTACACATCTCTGCCACAACGCCCAGGTCATGGGTGATCAGCAGGATACTGGAGCCGTCCTCCTTCTGGAGCTTTTTCATCAGGTCCAGGATCTGGGCCTGGATGGTCACGTCCAGGGCGGTGGTGGGCTCATCGGCGATCAGGAGCTCCGGGTTGTTGCTGAGGGCCATGGCGATCATGACACGCTGGCTCATACCGCCGGATAACTGGTGCGGGTAGTTCTTTAATACCCGGGCCGGATCAGGGATACCGACCTTCTTTAACATATCTGCCGCATGGGCCAGAGCCTGCTCCTTGGTCATATCCTGGTGCAGGCGGATGGTCTCGATCATCTGTTTATCGATCCGCATGGACGGGTTCAATGCAGACATGGGCTCCTGGAAGATCATGCTCATCTTGCCGCCGCGGATGTCGCGGATCTGGGCGTCGCTGGCTTCCACCAGGTTGACGCCGTCCAGCGTAGCTGAACCGTTGGTGACCTTACCGGGAGTATCCTTTAATAACTGCATGATCGATAAAGACGTAACGCTCTTTCCGCATCCGGACTCTCCCACCAGACCCAGGACCTCTCCGCGGTACATATCGAAGGAAACGTCCTTGATCGCAGTCACACTGCTGGTCTTACTGGAGAAAAATTCTGTGCGTAAGTCTTTTACGCTGAGTAATACTTCTTGTGACATATTGGCTCCTTTCCTATTTCCCTCTCTTACTTGATCTTCGGGTCAAGAGTATCTCTTAATCCATCGCCGAACAGGTTGAATGCAAGAACTGTGATGAAGATCACAAGACCCGGCAGGTAAACCATGTGCGGTGCGGTGCTCAGGTAGCTTCGGCCCAGGGAAAGCATTGCGCCCCACTCCGGGTCAGCAATGTTTGCGCCGAAACCGAGGAAACTTAAGGAAGATGCTGCCATGATGGCAGAACCGATTCTCATGGTGAAGTTTACGATCAGGGACTGGAGCGTACCCGGGAAGATATGGACAAACAGGATACGTCCGTCCTTACATCCAAGGCTCCGGGCCACCTCTACATAGAGGGAGCCTTTCACGGCCAGGGTCGCACTTCGCATGATACGGGCAAAGCTGGGGACCGTAAATACGGCCACAGCGATGAATACGTTGACGATGCCAGGGCCCAGAAGAGCTACGATGGCGATGGCAAGCAGGATATCCGGGAAGCTGAATAATACGTCAGCTCCGCGCATTACCAGCATCTCGATCCAGCCGCCGTAGTAGCCGGCCAGAAGTCCCAGGACCGTACCCAGGGCAGCGCCCACGATAACGGAGGACAGGGATACGCCGAGAGTAAGGGGAGTACCTGCTAAAATACGGCTGAAGATATCGCGGCCGTACTGGTCCGTACCAAATAAGTGGCTGGCGCTGGGGCCTGCCAGGATATTGTCATAGTCGTATGCTTCCGGCGCATAGGGGGCAAGGCTCGGTCCGAAGAGAGCCATGAGCAGAAGGAAGCACATTACGAAGAAGGCGGCCACTGCGGTCTTCCTCTTCATGAATTTTTTGATAAATTCTTTTGTTTTATTGGTTTTGACGCTGACGTTCTCGTCAATATAATTCTCCTCAAAAGAGGTATCGGTTTTCACCTGTTCATTCTGTGTGTTTGGCATAATATCCTCCTGCTTGCTGTTAATCGAGGCGGATCTTCGGGTTGATCACGCCGTATAATACGTCAACCACCAGGTTGATGAGAACGTACTGGAGGGCAAAGATCATTAAAAGTCCCTGGATCACCGGATAGTCACGGAATGAGATGGAGTCTACCAGAAGACGGCCCATTCCGGGGATGGAGAAGATGTTCTCCGTGATAACGGAACCGGATAACAGTCCGCCGATCTGAAGGCCAAGGATCGTAACGACCTGGATCAGGGAGTTCTTGAACGCATGGCGGAACATAACGATGGACTCCTTCTGTCCTTTGGCGCGGGCAGTACGGACATAATCCTCTCTTAAGGTCTCAAGCATGGAGGAACGGGAATATCTGGCAAGCGTCGCCATGATACCGGTACCCATTACTAAAGACGGCAGCACCAGGCTCTTCCAGGACTCCAGGCCTGCGGACGGGAGCATGCCCATCTTTACAGAGAAGAACTGGATTCCCATAAGTCCCAGCCAGAAACCAGGGGCAGAAAGTCCGCAGATGGCTAAGAACATACCGCCCAGGTCCACCCAGGTCCCACGCTTAATGGCACACATAACGCCAATAAAGATACCTAAAAACGGAGCCCATACAAGGCCTGCACATACTAACTGGATGGTGAACTGGAATCTGGACCAGATCAGCTCAGTTACCGGGATATTGGACTTTAAGGAACGGCCCATATCGCCTTTGAATAAGCCGATCATATAGTCTGCATACTGCTTTAAGAGCGGATCGTTCAGCCCGAATTCTTCACGGATGGCTTCGATCTCTTCCGGTGTCGCCTCGACGCCTGCCAGAGTCCTGGCCGGATCGCCGGGGATCAGATGGATAAACATAAACACAAAAATGGAAATAATTAACATTAAGGGAATCGTTTCCAATAAACGTCTAGCTATATAGCGCCCCATTGAATACCTCCTGATGAAAACGGAGCAGTTTTAGCTGCTCCGTTTCCGATTAAATATTATTCGTGATCCAGACCAACTGTTCTGAATACCATTGTTCCGCCGGGTTTGTACTGAATGCCGGTCACGTAGGTCTTATAAGCGTTGATGGTGTTATCGTTGCCTAAGAAGATCCACGGGCACTCTTCCCATGCGATTGCCTGAGCCTTGGCATAAGCCTCTGCGATCTGGGTATCGTCGGTCATCTTTAACGCGTCATCAAGGAGCTTGTTGAATTCTTCGTTATTCCAGAATGCAGTGTTGTAGCCTTCCGGCGGGAACTTCTCGCCGTGAAGGATGCTTCTCATGGAGCCGTCAGCCTCGTAAGAACCGGAAGCCCAGTTTACATACCACATCTGAACGGTCGTATCCTCAAGCGGCGCGCTTGTCTTTTCTGCGTTGGCAGTGGACTCGTTGGGAAGTACCTTTACGTTGACATTGATCTGGGACAGCTGCTGCTGTACAAATACAGCGCCCTTCTGCTCGATGGTGGTGTTGTCAACGATCAGCTCTACGTCGAAGCCGTCTTCAAATCCAGCCTCTTTCATAAGAGCCTTTGCCTTTTCCAGATCCGGCTTGTACGGAGTCTGCTCAGCAAAGAAGCGGATGGAATCGGAGAAGATGGAGGTGGGCTCTTTCGCATAGCCGTTGAATACGACCTTTGCGTATGCCTCACTGTCAAATGCGTAGTTGAACGCCTGACGGACTCTCTTGTCAGCGAACGGCTTTCTTCCGTCCGGAAGAGCCCACTCGGTGTTCAGAGTTACGTATCTGTATGTAGTTGCCGGTGCCACGTCGATGATGATGGACGGATCGTTTTCGATCTGGCTGACATCTGTGGTGGGTACCGGGAAAATCACGTCAGCCTCACCAGTCTGCAGCATAGCGATACGGGCTGCATCCTCCGGAACCACCTGGAAGGTCAGGCTGTCTACGGACGGGCCTTCCTGCCAGTAGTTTTCGTTGCGTACCATCTTGGTGTAGCCGCCGTCTACTCTCTCAGAAAGTACGAACGGGCCTGTACCAGCAGAGTTCTTTGCAAGATAGTCGCTGGCGTTCTCCATAGCCATAGCCTTGGGAGAAACGATACGGAACTGGGTGATCTTGTTGATGAATGTGTTGTTGGGTTCTTTTAATTTGATAGTCACCTGGTATTCGCTGTCAACCACAACATCCTCCCAGGCATTGATGGTTCTCTGGAGCGTTAAGCTGGAGTCCTTCAGACCACGGTCATATACGGCTCTTACGGCTTCCGCATTGAACGGCTCGCCATCGTGGAACTTGATGCCCTCGTTTAATACGAAGGTATAAGCCTTACCATCCTCGGATACGGACCACTCCTTTGCAAGCAGCGGAACCACGTTGGTATCCTCGTCGAAGGTAAGAAGTGTCTCGTACATTTCGTTGGTGATCTGGTTGGAAACACCGTTACTGGAAACGTGCGGATCCAGGTGGGTCGCGTCCGCCTGGAGTGCGATCACAATGTCATTGTCCGGAGACTTGGCTGTGGACGCTTCCTGTTTGGCTGCCTTGGATTCTTTTACTGCGGCTGCATCTGCAGTTGTTGTTTCTCCTGCGGCCTGGGCTGTGGTAGACTCTGCTGCCTTATCGCCGCCTCCACATGCGGCAAGGCTGAGAACCATAGCGCCCGCAAGAGCGATGGATACGATTTTCTTTCTCATCTTTTCTGAGCTCTCCCTTCTCATTGTATAATCCTAATACTGCCGGGCGTGCCATTACACCCGTCGGAATTACAGATTTTATTATAACGTATTTTGTTATTTTATACAAGTTTTTTTAAAATTAATCCGTTCCATTCCTTATTTTTAAATGTTTTTACCAAAAATTTTTTATCATTTTTGTCTATTCTGCCTTTTCTTTTTTTTAGAATCCCAGGCCGGTTTTATTTACAAAGACATAATACAGTGGTAAAATAAACGCGGTGGTTTGAATATAAAACCTTCAGACCCCTATTATCAAAAAACTTTTTTTTACAGGAGAGGTATCAGAATGAAACGAGTCTTAGTTGCAGCCATGCATCATGAATCCAACTCCTTCAACCCCATCGTTGCGGGAGAGAACGAATTCCGTGTACTCCGCGGACAGGTATTTTTTGAGAACTTCCGCGATAACGATTCCCTGACCGGCGTTGTAAAGACCTTAATGGACGCAGGCTATGAAGTGGTCCCGGCCGTTTCCTGCCGTGCTGTCCCCAATGGAGAGGTGGACTACGACTTCTACCAGAGCATAAAAAATGAAATTCTCGAGGTGGCCAGAAAAGAGAATGAGAAAAAACCGCTGGATGCCATCACCCTTTCCCTCCACGGCTCCATGCGGATCAAAAAGATCGGAGACGCTGAGGGCTATTTATTAGAGGATTTAAGAAAGCTGTTCCCGGATATCCCGATCTTCGCATCCCTGGACATGCACACTACCATGACCGAACGGATGCACAAAAACTGCAATGGCTTCGTGGGCTATAAGTGCGCGCCCCATACAGACTGCACTGAGACCGGCATCCATGCAGCAAAAATGACCATCCATGCCTTAAACGACGGCGTTCAGGCAAAATCTGCCTGGGTACGGGTCCCCATCCTCATTGCAGGAGAACAGTCCTCCACCACCGTGGAGCCCATGATCACGCTGATCAACGAGCTCCGTGAGACCGAGAAAAAGGAGGGCATCATGGCCGCCTCCTATCTGATGGGCTTCCCCTGGGCCGACAACCCGGACAGCTCCGTAGCCGTTTATGTGGTTGCGGAAAACCAGGAGCTGGCAGATGCAGAGGCCCTGCGGCTGGCTGAGTTTATCTGGTCCAAAAAGGATGAATTCTGCTTCCAGACCGAGGCTCTCCATGAAAAAGAGGCCATCGACGCAGCCTTTGATTCCATTGAAAAGGGACAGTACCCCGTGTTCCTCTCCGATTCCGGAGACAACCCCACTGCCGGCTCCTCTTCGGATGTGACAGAGTTTGTAAAAATGCTCATCGCTGATGAAAGAGTCCTCTCTCTCCCGCACCCGGTGGCTTACGGCGGCTTTTATGATCCCGAGGCCACAAAGGCCTGCGAAGGCAAGGTGGGTCAGGAGATCACCCTGACCTTCGGCGCAAAATTTGATACAAAGACCTCCAGCCCGGTGACTGCAACCGGAACCGTCATGAACTACGTAAAGGATTGGGACGGTTTTGGCCGGTCCAACGGCGACGTGGCCGTGTTCCGTACCCACAATATCGACATCATCCTGGCCGAACAGCACATCGGCTATGCCGGCCCCAGGGTCTTCCTGGATATGGGCCTGGATCTTTCCAAAGCTCCCATTGTGGTCTGCAAGCTCGGATATCTGGGTGAAGAGCATGAGGCCTTTGCCAAGAGAGCGATCCTGGTGCTGACGAAGGGAAGCACCAACGAGGATTTAAAGACCCTCCGCTACGAGACCGTACCGCGTCCCCTGTTCCCGTTGGACAATGGCTTTGAATATGATCCCAGAAAAAATCTCCACTAGGTTCCGGATCGGGATCATCGGTCCCGGCTCCATCTGTGTCACCTATGGAAACGCCCTGAAGGCTTCTGACACCGTATCCCTGGCCTGCATCTGCGGCCGGGATACGGAAAAGGGAAGGAAGACAGCGGAGAGGTTCCAGGTCCCCTACTATACGGACCAGGAGCAGATGTACCGGAACGAGGCCCTGGACGGGGTCCTCATCTGCACCCCCACCTATACCCATGAGGAGATGGTCCGGCGGGCTCTGGCCCGCCGGGTCCCTGTGATGTGTGAAAAGCCCCTGGCCCTGGATGCAGAGACGGCCCGGAGGCTGGTGGCGGACGCAGCGGACGCAGACGTTCCCTTTATGGTCATGCAGGTGGTCCGTTTCTGGCCGGAATACAGGGCCCTGGCCCGGCTGATCCGGAGCGGACAGCTGGGGAGGATAAAAAATGTCTACATGAGCCGTCTCTCCTCTCACCCGGACTGGACTGTCTGGCACCGGGATCCGGAAAAATCCGGCGGAGGGCTTTATGATCTCCATATCCATGAGCTTGATTTTTTATACAGTGTTTTCGGTCCGGCGGAAACGGTTTACGCCATTGGGGATAGGGAGGAGAACGGATGCTTTAACAACGTTTCCACCTGCCTGCGCTTTTCCTCGGGTGTTCCGGCAGTGGCCGAGGGCTTTATGGATATGATCGGGGATTTCCCGTTTTCCGCGTCCTTCCGGGTAAATGGCGAAAGGGCCTCTGTGGTCTATGAGAGCCGGGATGGGGCCATGACGCTTTATAAGGCGGATAAGCCTGGAGAGGAGCTGGAAATTCCCAGATACGATCCGTACAGGGAGGAAACGGAGTATTTTGCGGACTGTGTCCGCAGTAAAAAAGAGACCGCGCTCATCCCGGGGACGGACGTGATCTCTGTTCTGGAACTATTGGATGCGGTAAAGGAATCCTTGGTTTCGGGGAAGGCGGTGAGGCTTTCGCGGGATTCTGGAAGATAAGGAAGGAGCCTGCCTGCGGCAAGGTCTCCCTCTGCGGGATGGAGCGCCGGACGCTCCGCTCCGGCGGGATCAGGCGTGGAGGACCACACGGCCTTCGGCCAGGGACCGCTTCACATCAATGACTCTCTGATTGGCACTGCCCTTCCAGTGAAGGGCGGTGTCTTTTTGTTCTTCTATAAAAGGACCGTCCACCAGTACGTCTGCCAGGGGCATAAACGGAAGGTCTTTTACCTCCTCCCAAAGATAGCCGGTATAGATCCAGATGGTCTTGTCCGGGAAGGTCTCATGGATCTCCTTTATGAGGGCTCCGATCTCGTCCCGGTTGGCCATGTGGAGGGGATCGCCGCCGCTCATGGTAACGCCGGAGATGTAGGGCTGACTGAGTTCGGCAAACAGCTCCTCTCTGGCCGCATCGTCGAAGGGGATCCCGCCGCAGATATCCCAGGTGATGGGATTGTGGCAGTTCTTGCAGCCATGGCTGCAGCCTGCCACCCACAGGACGGTGCGCAGGCCATCGCCGTTTAACATGTCGTCTTTGGTAATATTATGGTATCGCATGGGTATTTTCCTTTCTTTCCGTTCGGAGTGTGGGGGCTGCGCCTTATGGCAGAGGCTTCCCGGACACGCCTTGGTAAACAGGATCGCACGGCGGGTAACTCCTCCCGCGGGGCGCAAAGCCGTGACATTCATCATTGGGCGAGGGGAATGGGAACTCCAAAAGCGGCGTTTACGGACGCCCAATGATTCATGTGAGGGCTGCGCCCTATGGCAGAGCCTTCCCGGACACGCCTTGGTAAACAGGATCGCACGGCGGGTAACTCCTTCCGCTGGACGCAAATCCGTGACATTCATCATTGGGCGAGGGGAATGGGAATTCCAAAAGTGGCCTTTATGGCCGCCCAATGATTCATGTGGGGGCTGCGCCCTATGGCAGAGCCTTCCCGGCCCCTCCTTTGCGAGCAAGCTCGCACGGCGGGTCCTGGAAGGCTCTGCCGCACGGCTTTGCTGGATCACATACTTTTCCTTTCGGCGATCTCGGCCATTTTGGCGTCGTTTAGGCGGGTGTCGCCTTTGACGCGGGAGTAGCTTAGGTAGCCGTTCATCCGGTCGATCTTTGTCAGGTTTTTGCTGCCGCAGACCGGGCATACGTCCATGTTCAGCTCTTCGTGGCCGCAGTCGTCGCAGTAGGAAAGGGACAGGTTCACGCCCTCGTAGAAGCCCATCTTCATAGCCCGGCGCACCAGGGATTTGATGGCTTCTTTGTTATAGTCGATGGGATACTTCACATACTGGATCTTTCCTCCGTTGGAGAGCTCCCAGAACCGGTATTCCAGATTCTGCTTCTCAATGGGGGTGATATCCTCGGTCACATGGCAGTGGAAGCCGTTGCTTACGTACTCCCGGTCGGACACATTCTCCACGATCCCGTATTTTTCCCTGAACTGCTTTACCTGGAGGCCGCACAGGTTCTCCGCCGGTGTGGCATAGATGGCGTACAGGTTTCCGTCGGCCTCCTTGAATTCGTTGACCTTGTCGTTGATGTGCTGGAGCACCTCCAGGGCAAACTGGCCATCCTCCACCAGGGACTTGCCGTTGTAAAGCTGCTGGAGCTCATTAAAGGCTGTGATCCCGAAGGATGCGGTGGCTGTTTTAAGGAGAGGCTTGATCTTATCGTGGAGGCCCAGGTGGCCGCCGTAAAAGCCGCCCTCGCAGTAAGCCAGCGGATTGGTGGAGGCCCGCATCTCACCCAGATATGCGTAGGTGCGGATATGGATCTTCCGGATCAGCTCCAGATAGTAGTCCAGGACCTGGTAGAAATCGCGGCTCTCCTGGCGGGCCTTTGCCAGGATCATGGGCAGGTGCAGGCTTACGACGCCGATGTTGAAGCGGCCCACGAATACAGGAGAATCCTGTTCGTCCGCCGGCTCCATTCCACCTCTTTCGTACCAGGGGGACAGGAAGGCGCGGCAGCCCATGGGGCTGATGATCTTTCCATATTTCTTATACATGCTGGCAATATAGCCCTCTCCTGTCAGGGACAGCCAGTCTGGATACATGGTCCGGGAGGAGCACTCGATCCCCGCCTCAAACACATCCTCCAGCTCCTTTCCGGGGCCGTGGAGGTTTTCATCATAAAGGAATACCAGCTTCGGGAAAAGGACCGGCTTTTTATGGTCTTTCTTTCCCTGTCCCTTTCTTCTGACGTTCAGCATGGTAATAGTGGCCATTTTGGCGAACCGGCTGGTCCCGGTCCCTGCGGTCATGGTGATGAAGGGATAATCTCCGCGGCTGGAGGACACGGAATTAAACTTGTACTCCCAGCCCTGGAAGCCCTGCTCCATGTCCCTCTGGACGTCGTTCCAGGCCACTTCCTTTGCTTTCTCCTCAGAAATGCCCAGATCCGTATATTTTTTAATATATTTTTCATAGGACTTTTCCGCATAGGGGGCCAGGATATTTTCCACACTGGGGACTGTAAAGCCGCCGTACTGCTGGCTGGCAGCGCTTAAAACGATATCTCCGATCACGTCAAAGGCCACGTCCAGGGTCTTGGGCTCGTTATACCACAGGTTCCCCATTTCAAAGCCGCCGGTGAGCACGGTCTGCACATCAAAAAGACAGCAGTTCATGGTATCGCGGCGGGCAGACATATCATGGATATACAGATATCCGTCCCGGCAGGCCTGGAGCTCCTCCACAGTCATGAAAAATTTCTGGTACAGGGACTTATTCAGCTCATTGAAGATCAGGCTCCTCTTGGTGGAAACCAGGGCGCTGTCCGTATTGCTGTTTTCCTTGTCGCCGATGTACATGATGGACTGGCTCTTTTTGTACACCTCGTCCAGCATCTGCACGAAATCCTGCTTATAATTTCTGTAATCCCGGTAGCTCTTGGCCACCAGGGGGTTGACCCGCTCCAGGGCTCCCTCCACAATGTTGTGCATCTGGGCAATGGGGATCTCGCCCACCTCCATCTGCTCTGCCTTCTCCTCTACGAACTGGCAGATAAAATTGATCTCCGCCCGGGAAAATGTGATCATAGCCCGGTTGGCGGACTTATTGACGGCCACCACCACCTTCTGTACATTAAAATCCTCCCGGGTGCCGTCTTTTTTTATGACTTTGATATCACTGCATCTCATGGTCCTGTTCCTCCTCGTTTTCTGTCGTTCCATCCAGCAGCCCGCCTGGGCCTGCCTTCAGATTCAGCTCCTCCTCTACCTCTGACCGGATCTCCTCTTTCTGTTCCAGATCCATCTCCGGCAGATTCTCCGTGGAGCTCACTCCAAATCTCCGCAGGAATTCCTCTGTGGTCGCAAACAGTGCCGGTTTTCCCGGCGCGTCCAGCCTTCCTGCCTCATAAACCAGATTATATTCAATGAGGCGGTTCACCGCATGATCCGATTTGACGCCTCTTATTTTCTCAATATCCGCCTTGGTCACCGGCTGCTTGTAAGCAATAATGGCCAGGGTCTCCAGGACTACATCCGACAGCACCTGCTTTTTCGGCGCCGCAGCCACCCGGATCAGGTTTTCATAATATCCGGTCCTGGTACACATCTGATAGCTGTTTTCCAGCCGCAGCACCTGCATTCCGCAGACACTCTCCTCATAACGGGCCTTCAGCCTTTCTGCGGCAGCCTCTGCCTCCGGTTCTCCCGTTTCCAGGGCCGCAGCCAGCTGCCGGATCTCCACTGACCGGCCCATGGTAAAGAGCACGGCCTCCACAACGGCCTCCTGCTCCCTTAAATCCTCTACTCTCATCCGATCTCCTCCGCCCGGGTCCCGGTCTGGTCCCTGGTCTCCTCCGGCTCCAGGGCCTCGATCATCATATCGTCAAACAAATGCTCCTGGGTCAGATGGATCCGGCCCATTTTCATCAGCTCCAGAAGGGCCAGGAACGTGACCACGATCTCCGTCTTGTCCCTCTGGCGGCTTAGCATGCCCCGGAAGCTGAACCTCCGGTGCCTCTCAGCGTATTCCAGCACAGCCTCGATCTTTTCCTCCAGGCTCACCGGTTCCTTTTTTATGGTCCCGAAGGTACTGCGCACCGGATCGATCTTGTCTTCCCGGCGCTTCATCACGGATTCAAAGATCTTCTGGAGCTTCGACAGGGTCAGGCCGTCCAGAAGCTGGTCCAGATCCACCGGCTCCTCATACTTTTCCACCTCTCTGGGGATCGTCGGGGCCTTATAAAAGACCTTGTCTGCATCCACTTCCATGTCCTTCAGCTCCAGGGACATGTATTTATACGTCTTATACTCCAGGAGCCGTTCCACCAGCTCGGCCCGGGGATCCTCTTCCTCCCCTTCCTCACTGACCTCCCGGGGCAGCAGCATCCTGGCCTTGATATCTAAAAGTGTCGCTGCCATCACCAGGAATTCGCTGACCACATCCAGGGATTCCTCTTCCATGCAGCTTACGTATTCCAGGTACTGGTCCGTGATCTCTGCAATGGGGATATCGTAAATATTGATCTTATTTTTCTCGATCAGGTGGAGCAGCAGGTCCAGGGGACCCTCAAATTTCTCCAGCTTGTACGACAGTTCCATGTCCTCTCCTCCGCCCGGGGCTGTTGTCGGGATCCGCCTCCGGAAGCCCTCCGGCAGCCGCCGGCTATAAAAAGAGAGTCCCGCGTTCCGGAACTCTCTTCCTGGGCATTGCTAACACAGTATATCAGACTTTTCATCTGCTGTAAATAGGTTTGCCAAAAGATTATGCAACAAAATATTGTTTACGGTTTTAATTTCACCACTAGAACTTGTGGTTTGTCACAGAACCTGATATTGATGGAATGGGTCCCCAGTCCCCGGCCCACCAGCATCCTGCGCCCTTTCTCATCCGTAAATTCACCGGCACAGCGGGGGTAAAAAAACTGATACTGGGGCGTCATGACCCCTCCCAGAACGGGCAGACGGATGGTTCCGCCGTGAAAATGGCCCGAAAGGGTCAGATCCGCCCCCCAGGCCGCATATTCCTCAAAAAACACAGGAGAATGGGCCAGGAGAATGGAAAACCGTTTTTCATCTGACTTTCCCAAGGCCTTTTCCATAAATCCCGGCTCCATGGACGGCGTTCCCGGCCGGTAATACCGTTCCGGCAGGTCCACCCCGTAAAGGACCAGATCCCTGTCCAGGCATACATGGCCGTCTGAAACATGGACGACCCCCATTTTTTCCAGGGCCTCCCTGTATTCCCAGTACTTGTTTCCGTAGATCTCCGTCTTGTTTTTCATACGGAGTTCGTGGTTGCCGTTGCCGCAGTATACAAGAAATTCCCCGGCCAGGGCCTTTATAAGCCTCAGAGACGTTTCCAGTTCGCCCTTCCCCTTTGCCACCATCATGTCGCCGCCGATGAGGACAGCGTCCGGCCCTGCGGCTCTTATGGTCTCCAGCAGCCGCCGGTTGCCGGGACCAAACTCTTTATCATGAAGGTCTGTTAAAAAAACAAGGGTCCGACCGCCTTCCGTAAGCTTCGGAGAGCAGATCTCATAGGTGTCCGTCACCAGGCAGTCCTTTTCATACTCCGAACGTCCCAGGAACAGCGCCGCGGCCGCTCCGCCAGCCAGAAGGCCGGGAATGATCCCCATGTCTCTTATTCCTTATGGTCAGAGGCGTTCTCCTGGGCCTCTGCCGCCCGGGCCTGGACTGCCTGGGCCTGGCTCTCCAGTACGCTGACGCCCAGATCAACGATTCCTGCCAGGGCCTGTCCATAGGATTTGATCTCCGGATTTTCCTTCATCAGCTGATCCAGCACTGCCTTGATCTCTCCGTGGATCAGAACGGTACAGCCGGTGGCTTTTTCCCCTGTTTTTCTGTTCTCATATTCTGCCTCTGTGACTCTGATCGGATTTTTCATATTTTTCTGTTCCTTTCCAAAATTTAACCTACTGCCGGACCCAGACACCGTCTGCCCCGACATAATACGTCTGATCGATCCAGGCGTTCCGGACCATGGCTCCCCCGCTTCCCAGGTAGAACCACTTGTCTCCGTCCTGTCTCCAGTCATTCTTTACCATAGAGCCGTCTGAACGGAAATAATACCAGTCCTCTCCGTACTTCTGCCAGCCCTTCCGCATTTTTCCAGCATCGTCGAAGCCGTATTCCGCTCCGTCGATGACCGCCCGGCAGCCCTTAAGGAGCTGTCCGTCAGCCGTGCGGAAATACCAGCCGTCTCCGTTCTGCACCCACTGATGGTACGGGCCGCTGCCGAATGCCTGGAGCTTTTTATAGCCATAATCCAGCATGGCTTTCGTATCCCCGTAATGGGTGCTTCTGGCCTTTAATACCACAGCGATCAGCCGGACTCCATCCTTTTCTGTACACGTTACCAGGGTATTCCCCGCCAGGGAAGTATACCCGGTCTTTCCGCCCACCATCCCTTCGTAATATCTGGAATCACTGGGATAGAGCATTTTGTGGCCCGGCGTAATGGTCCTGGCGGCTGCCGCCTTTGTAGCCGGGAACTCATAGCTTAAGGAGGAGCTGATCTTTTGGAGCGTCTCGTTTTTAAAGGCGGCTCCGGCGATCTTCGCCATGTCCCGGGCCGTGGTATAGTGGTCCGGGTCATTGAGGCCGCTGGGATTGGTGAAATGGGTCCCCGTGCACCCCAGCTCTGCCGCCTTCTGGTTCATCAGGTCCGCAAATCCCTGGATGCTTCCTCCCACATGCTCTGCCAGTCCGTTGGCTACCTCATTGGCCGATTTCAGGAGAAGACCGTATAAACAGTCCCGGACTGATACCCGGTCCCCTTCCTGGAGATTTAAGGTCACTGCCCCGGATTCCAGGTTCGTCACTGCGGTTTTAGAAAATACCACCGTATCGTTCAGATCTGCCTTTTCCAGCACCAGAAGAGCCGTCATCAGCTTTGTGATGCTGGCCGGGTACAGCTTTTCATCTGCATTTTTTTCAAACAGCACTGTATTGTGGGTGGCATCAAAAAGAATGGCCGCCTCCGCCGACACTGCCGGCATGGAAAGCTCCATGTCCTGGACAGCTCCGGCCGTTCCGTTTGCCGGTACGTTCGTTCTGTATTCCAGGATCCCGGAGGCCGGAGCGGTCACAGTCCCTGTCTGGGAGCCCGTAGGGCCGGACTGGGTGCTCAGATCTCCCGCCTGGGGACCTGTGGAGCCGGACTGGATGCTCTGGTTCCCCGCCTGGGGGCCTGGCTGGTTCTGGGCCTGGGCCTGGGTTCCCGCCCCACTCTGGCTCTCCGGCACGATCTGGACTCCCTGGCCTGCCGGATTGCTGACATCCAGTGGTGTGATCAGTATTTCTGCCTGGGCCGTCTGGGCCATACAAAGGGCCATGGCCAGTCCCAGGCTCAAGATCCGTGTTCTCTTAAACATTGTCTGTCTCCCTGCATTGTAGATTTTCGTACTCTCAAGTATACCATGCTCCTGCCGTCAGAATCTTAATATTTTCTGACGATTTTCACGCAATCATGTGTCAAGCATGGCCAGCAGGTCCTCTCTGGTGAGTCCGGCGAAGCTTCCGGTCCCCTCAGTGACCACCGAGTCCGCCAGATCCCTTTTTCTTTCCTGCAGCTTCAGGATATTTTCCTCCACTGTGTGGCTGGTGACCAGCCGGAATACGGTCACCTGGTTTTCCTGTCCCATGCGGTGGGCCCGGTCCGTGGCCTGGTCCTGGGCCGCCGCGTTCCACCATGGATCATAGTGGATCACCACATCCGCTGCCGTCAGGTTAAGGCCCGTTCCTCCGGCTTTTAAGGAGATCAGGAACACCATCACATCATCCTTGTGGAAGTCCGATACCATCTGCATCCGCCGGCCCTTTGGCGTGGCCCCGGTGAGCATGTAGAAGCGGATCTTTTCCTTTGAAAGCCTCCCGGCGATCACATCCAGCATGGACGTGAACTGGGAAAATAAAAGGATCTTATGACCGGCCCGGGTCCCGTTTTCCAGAAGCTCCATGCACGTTTCCAGCTTGGCCGATCCGCCCTTATACCGCGGAAAGCACAGGGACGGATCGCAGCAGATCTGTCTGAGGCGCAGAAGCTCCGCCAGGATCTGCATCCTGTCCTCCCCTGTCTCCAGTTCCCCGGCCAGCAGCCGCTCCTTTAATGCGGCTGCACTGGCCGTATAGATCCGCTTCTGCTCTCCCTCCATCCGGGAATAGAGCACTGTTTCCATTTTGGATGGAAGCTCCCTCAGCACATCCCTTTTCAGCCTTCTGAGCAGGAACGGGCCGATCATCCGGTGAAGCCGTTCCAGGACCTCACGGCTCCCGTCCCGCACAATGGGGGTCTCAAAGGTCTTTTTAAACTTCTGATATGTGAACAGAAAGCCGGGCATGAGAAAATCAAAGATGCTCCACAGTTCTCCCAGATGGTTTTCCATGGGAGTTCCCGTCAAGGCAAACCTGGTCCTGGCGCTGACGGATTTTACGGCCCTGGATGCCTGGGTCGCCGCATTTTTGATGTACTGGGCCTCGTCGATGATCTGGTAACGGAAATCCATGGACCGGTAAAAGGCCAGGTCCCGCTTCAGCAGATCGTAGGAGGTAATGATAACGTCCGTTCCCCCATCCTTTTCCGCCGAAAGCCGTTTAAAAAGCTGCTCCCTCTCTCCCTGGCTTCCGGCTGCGGCGGCCACAGAAAGCTCCGGCGCAAACCGGGCGATCTCGTTTTCCCAGTTATAGACCAGGGAGGCAGGACATACGATCAGGGTCCTTCCGCCGCCCTGTCTTTTTTCATCCAGGAGCAGGGCGATGATCTGGATTGTCTTTCCCAGCCCCATTTCGTCGGCCAGGATCCCGCCGAAGCCATAAGCGTCCAGGCTCTTCAGCCACCGGTACCCCGTTTTCTGGTAGCCCCTCAGTACAGCGGCAAACGGCTCCGGTATCTCAAATTCACTGTCCTCCACGTCCTTCATGCCCCGGACCACTGCCTTAAAAAGCTGGTCCCGGTAAAAGCTCACGCTCCGGTCCTCCTTGAGCATTCCGTCCAGGAACATGGCGCGGTACATGGGAATGCGGATCGGCGCCGGTCCTGCCAGCTCCTTTTCCACTCCCAGGCTTCTGGCCAGCCTGGATACCGTCAGAAGGCCGTCGTCTCCCAGAGCCAGGAAATCTCCGTTTTTCATCCGGTAAAACTTCTTCCCGGCGTCATACTCTGCCAGGATGGCACTTAATTCCTCCCTGGAGATCCCATCGGTCTCCACCTCCAGATCCAGCCACCGGTCCTCTGCCTTTACCCTTACGGATACGTCTGCCGGCGGCAGGACCCGGAATTTCTTAAAGGACTCCGAAAGGAAAATCTCTCCCAGCTCCATGAACTGGCCCATTCCCCCGGAAATAAGGCGGTAGACTGCTTCATCGTCATTCCGGATCACCAGATTCCTGGTTCCATCCTCCGTATATTTAAAATACCGGGTAATGGTCTGGCTCACCCGGAATTCTCCCGGAACATCCCGGCAGATCTCTCTGGGCACATTTTCGTCCTCCAGAGGGTGAAAGGAAAAATCCCCGTAGGACAGCTCCGGTCTCAGAGTCACTTCCCGGGGGCCCGGACTGTCGAAATAAAAGGAGCACTTGAGCTCCTTTGGCCGGAAGCTTTCCAGATCCAGGTCCCGGACCTCCAGAAGCTTCAGCATATCCAGCTTCTTTAAGACGCGTTCATAAAACAGAGGCATATCCCGGTCATTGATGAAGATCTCCCTCTCCGCGTCCTGGTCCATGACCGTATATTCCATCAGGACCGTCAATGCGTCCGTGTATTCCTGGTCGCAGATGCAGACCGATCCCCAGTCCGCCACAAGCAGATGCTTTTCGCCAGAAAACGCCATGATCTCTTCCGGAACTGTAAGCTTTACCCCGTCCTTTCCAGTTTTCTCCACCCGGAAGCAGATCTTCGGATTTTCCTTTTTTACCGTCAGGCTCCGCTTCTGGCGGCGGGGATCCTCACATTCCAGAATCCTGCCTTCCAGGATCCCGAAAAAACGCTCCCGGGCAGACTTTCCCAGGACCAGCTCCTTAAGGACCGGCTCTGTCTCCAGAGCTCCCCGCTTAAACTGGGCATAGGACTCCCTGTATGCGCCCACCAGCTCCAGGACCAGAAGCACCAGGGGGCGGCACTCCTCCTCAAAGGCTGTCAGACTGTGGTGAAAGGATCTTCCTTTCCCGTACTCCAGGAACCGTTCAAACTCCACAGCCTGGGAAAAGGTCACCAGATCCTTTACCGGGAAGGACTTTTCCCGGCAGATCTGGAATCGGACCCGGATCTGGTCCCTGGAAAAAGAGACCAGGGGGATCAGCTTCATCCGCCCCTCTTCTCCGTCTCCCATGATCCTGCCCACCTCCCGGTTGGTGTACTCCCGTACCATGAAGCGGACCTTCTGGGACGTGGATACCGGTTTCAGGCCCTCCGTCCCTTCCTTTCTTATATATGCTCCATATACAGCCTCTCCGTGGGGGCAGAGGACTGTGCTTCCTCCTTTTCCATGGCAGCCCAGCGAGCAGTACCCGGTCCGCTTCCCATTTTTATCCACACGAGAACAAGAGTAGTCAAAAATCTGACTACCCTTGCGCAGAATACGGACTCTGTACCGTTCCGTACCGTCGGTCACTTCTCCTCTGATCTCCGTTTCACCTTTCCAGAAGGTATCTGCGGAAAGTCCGGTTACCTCCATGATGCCTCCCTGTCCTGTTTCCAGTCCTCTGGTCCTGCAGGATCCTACATCCGCTCCGGTGCTTCAAAGCCCAGAAGATCGATGCAGGTGGTGAGCACGCTCCTGGTAAGCGTTACCAGGCCGATATATCCCGCCTGCTTCTCTTTATCCTCTTCTGCAATGATCTTCGTTTCATGGTAGAAGTGGTTTAAAGCGTTGGAAAGCTCATAAATATACGCACAGATCTTATGGGGAGCCAGCTCTTCAAAGCCTGCCTCCATTACCTCGCTGAATCTGGATAAAGCCAGCATCAGGGTCTTCTCCGGCTCTGCCTCCGGCGGCAGGATCACCGGATCTTTCGGAGTCCCGCAGACTGCCTCATATTTTTTCAGGATCGAATTGATACGGGCAATGGTATAGAGGATATATGGCCCCGTATTTCCCTCAAAGGACGTGAACCGCTCGATATCGAACACATAATCCTTGGTGGCCTGGTTGGAAAGGTCGCCGTATTTTAATGCGGCCAGTCCCACGATCTTTGCGGTCTCCCTGGCTTCCTCCGGAGAGATGGTCCGGTTTTCCATGATCCGGTTGTAGGCGGCTTCGCTGATATCGGCGATCAGGTTTTCCAGCCGCATGACTCCGCCCTCTCTGGTCTTAAAGGGCTTTCCGTCTTTGCCGTTCATGGTCCCGAAGCCTACGAAATCCATTTTCCGCTCCGGTGCCACGATCCCGGCCTTCTTTGCCACCCGGAATACCTGGGTGAAATGAAGGTCCTGACGCTTGTCCACCACATAAATATAGTGGTCCGGATGGAAATCCTGCTCCCTCTCCACGATGGTGGCCAGGTCGGAGGTGGCATAAAGAGCAGCCCCGTCGGATTTCCTGATGATGCAGGGCGGCAGCTCCTTGGTATCTGTCTCCTCTGCAATATCCACCACCAGGGCTCCCTGGCTCTCATAGGCCAGGCCCTTTTCCACAAGATCATCGATCATGGCGGGGATATAGGGCTGGGCATCGCTTTCACCCTTCCATAAGTCAAACTCCACGTTCAGATTGGAGTAATTTTTCTTTAGATCCTTTAAGGATACGCTCATGATATGGTTCCAGATGGCACGGTAGGGCGCATAACCGCTCTGGAGCTTAAAGGTGGCCTCCTGGGCCCTCTCCTTAAACGCCTCATCCACCTTGGATTTTGCACTTGCTGCCGGATAGATCTCCTCTAACTCAGAAATCGTAAAGGGCGGCTCCCCGGGATACTCTCCCGTATAGCCTTCGTCAAAATAGCAGAGCTCCGGCTGACGCTCCTTTAATTCCTCAATGATCAGACCCATCTGGAGCCCCCAGTCTCCCAGATGAACGTCGCCGATCACCTTATGGCCCACAAAACGGCCCATGCGCTTAATGGCTTCACCGATGACAGCGGCACGGAGATGGCCCACGTGCAGGGGCTTTGCCACATTGGCTCCGCCGTAGTCCACGATCACGGTCTCCGGATGCTCCGCCGGTTCCATTCCCAGCTTCTCTCCAGTCCGCATCCCATTCATATAATCGGCCAGAAAGCTGCTTCCGATCTTTAGGTTAATGAAGCCCGGCATAACCGCGGAAACCTCCTCAAAGATCTTGCTGTCCTTTAAATGCTCCACCACACCGTTTGCGATGTCGATGGGTTTCTTTTTATAGGCTTTGGCCGCAGCCATGGCGCCATTACACTGATATTCGCAGAGGTCCGGGCGGTTGGATAAAGTCACCTTACCGTAGGTGGCGTCGTAGCCTGCGGCGGTGAAAGCCCCTTTCATTTCCTCTGTGATCCGGTCAAGAATCTTTTTCATTGCTTTCTCCTTCTGTTCTATATGGCAGATTCATTTATTATAACCCATGGGGAACGGATTTGGCAAGTGTTTCCGCGGAGATTCAGCAGGGAAGGAAAAGACCGGAGTCTCCTGTGCGGGACTCCGGCCTTCCACTGGAAACGGCCTTATTCTTCTTCATGCTCCGCCATATAGGCCACCAGACCGTCAATGAACTGGGCGTTCTTCGGCTTGGCATTGAATGGATACGGAACCAGCTCCTTTAAGAACTGCCGGTTTCCATAATTCCATATCATATCTACCATAGTCCTTATGTTCCTTTCCACACAGAAGGGCGTTGTATGATAACGTTCGGCCACTTCATTATACAGCCACTTGCACTGATAAATGGTCTTTCCGCTGTCCATGACGATCTCAATGGCAGTGGCCGTATAATAAAAGCCCAGGTAGCCTCCATTGGCGCCAAGAATACGCAGCAGTTTATGGGCAGCATTTTCTCTGTTTGTCATTACGCCTGTCTCCATTTCTTTTGTAGATTTGCAGCATCTTAGTTCTGTTCCTTTATTGTAGTATGGACGCTGTAAGACGAAAATAGAATCATGACGACAATTTTCGACTTCACTTCAGTTCCGCGATCCGTGTGACTCCCACATAAATATGGGAGATCTTATACCAGGTGGAAAAATCCACCGTTCCCGTCACCGGAAGGCCGAAGACCGACTGGAACGCCTCCACCGCCCTGGCTGTGGCCGGGCCGTAGATCCCATCTGCGGCAATCCTGGGAACCGCCGAATAGACGGTGGCGACCGCATCCAGCTGCTCCTGTATCTGGCGGACCTTGTTTCCGCTGCTGCCTATGACGAGATCCTCCCCCGGCCAGGAGGCCGGGATCCCGGAAATGGCCTCCGCTGTATTGATATACAGATCGCTGCCGTAGAAGTACCGCAGGATCTCGATGGGACTGTACCCGCGTTCACCAAGGTCGCAGGATCCCCACTGTGTCATCCACCCCGGACACGTCACCTGTCTCCCATCGCAGTACTGGGTCAGGATCGGCTGCTTCACCTCCGGCCTGGACAGATAATTGTCAAAAATATCATCCACCACAACAGAAATGGATTCATAGATGTTGCGGCCATAGATCCATTTATGGTCATAGGCGGTGGACGAGGTAATGGTAAAATCGTATCCCTGGTTCCTGTACCATTCCGTGTATACACGATTCAGGGTAAAGGACATGATGGCCAGCACATTGGCTGTTATGGATGATTTTGGCCAGGTGGCATAGATCTCACTGGACGCTACATTTTTAATATAATCCCTGTATGGAACGTAATAGTCGGGGGCCGATGCGTTGGTGGGGACACCGTCATGGACGATCACCGTCTGGGGGACCACTACCCGGGAAAGGACGATCTCACCGCTTCCGGTCACAGGCTTGATCTCACTCTCTGCGATCTTAGGCGGATAATTTCCGTATAAAGTGTGATCGGGGATCGTAATATCCTCTTCTCCTCCAAGATCCGCCGCCGGGATCATCCTGGCCGGCTGGATCGCTGTGGCGTCTGCCAGTATCTCTGTTCCGGAGATCACCAGAGGTTCGTATCCCGGCGCTGTGATGCGGATCGTATATTCTGCGTAAGGCCTCTCCCCGGACGGAGCCAGGCTAAGCTCCGCCGGAGGGGCTTCCAGAGCCACATTTTCTGTCTGGCCGGAGCTGTCTGTCCTCACTTCCTCCAGAATCTCCTCCGGCGTCTCTGTCTTTGATATGGAGATGCTGGCATCTGTGACCGGAAAATTATTTGTATCTGAAACCACATCTACCTGCAGATAACCTTGTGCCATGTCTGCCTCATAATAAAGAATGTTAGGATAGCATATGCGCCAGGACGGATGGAGTTTCCCTGTCAAATAGAAAGAATCATTCAAAAAAACAAAAAAATTTCAAAAAAGGGCTTGTGTAAATGATCCTTTTGTGGTAGTATATAGGCACTGGGGCATTAGCGCAGTTGGGAGCGCGTTTGAATGGCATTCAAAAGGTCGTGGGTTCGAATCCCATATGCTCCACTTTTTCTTTTTTGCAGATATGGTTCATCGGTAGAACGCTAGCTTCCCAAGCTGGAAAGGCGGGTTCGACTCCCGTTATCTGCTGTATCAGACCCCTTACAGCTATTGGAGGATCCAATGCCTGTAAGGGGTTTTTCGTCTGGTCTTCCCATCCCACCTCCCCTCACCGCTCCCCTCCTCAGTTTCTCTGTAACTTCCAGCCCATAAAAAGGCCTCCCGCTGCACCATACAGCGAAAGGCCTTTTTTCATATCGGGGGTGATTTCCAGTCTTATTTTTTGAATTTTGTCAGGGATACTACGAGGGCTGTACAGCCAACGAGACCGATGACGTTGGGAAGAACCATGAGCTGGTTGAACATATCGGACAGAGCCCATACCAGATCAGAAGAGGTGGTGGTTCCCAGGAAGATAAAGATCAGAGAGATGATCGTATAAACGGTCACGCCCTTCTTGCCAAACAGGTACTCCGTATTTACCTTACCGAACATATTCCAGCTGAGGATCGTGGAGAACGCGAAGAAGAACAGAGCGACTGCCACGAATTTCGCACCCAGATCCGCACCAAACACAACGCCAAAGGCGGTCTGGGCCAGGTTCGTGTTGTTAAGCACATTTACGATCTCTCCGGTGTAGCCTGCTGCTAAGGGGCCATCGGGAGTGTAAAGCGTACAGATCACGATCAGAGAGTTTAAGGTAAGAACTACGAAGGTATCGATGAAAACACCGATCATAGCCACACAGCCCTGCTCGTGGGGCTCTTTTACGTTTGCCTGTGCATGAGCATGAGGTGTGGAACCCATACCAGCCTCATTGGAGAACAGGCCGCGCTTTGCACCCTGGCTGATGGCTGCCTTTAATGCAGTACCAAAAGCACCGCCGACGATGGCCTGGGGCTGGAAGGCATATTTGAAGATCATCCCAAAAGTTGCCGGAACATACTGGATCCTTGCGATCAGGACAACAACGCCGCCCAGAAGGAATACAGCTGCCATGATGGGAACCAGCTTCTCCGTAACGGAAGCAAGACGCTGAACGCCGCCAACGAAAATAAATCCACATACTGCTACTAAAATGATACCAACGATCCAGGACGGAACACCAAAGGCTGTGCTGAAAGTAGAGCCGATGGAGTTGGACTGTACCATACAGCCGGTAAAGCCCAGAGCCAGGATGATGGCAATGGCGAAGAAGGCTGCCAGGAATTTTCCAAGGCTGCCCTGGAAAGCAGTGCGGATGTAGTAAACAGGTCCGCCAAGATACTGTCCGTCTTCATTTTTCACACGTGTCTTCTGGGCTAAAACTGCCTCGGCATAAATGGTCGCCATACCGAAGAACGCGATGATCCACATCCAGAAAATAGCTCCGGGACCGCCGGTCAGGATCGCACCAGAGGCGCCGACGATATTACCGGTACCAACCTGGGCAGCGATGGCTGTGGCCAGCGCCTGGAAGGAGCTCATTCCGCTCTCATGCTTCTTGCCGCTTAAAGTCAGGTTTCCGAATACCCGCTTCATACCTTCTCCAAAGCAGCGTACCTGAACGAATTTCGTCTTGAAGCTGAAGTACAGGCCGGCTCCCATAAGAAGGAATACCAGGATATAGTCAGACAGATATCCATTAATGGTATTCACGATGGGCAGTAAGGTGTCAGTTAATGCTTGCATAGTATTTCCTCCTATTATTGCATAATGTGATCCCGGCAAGAGCCGGAATCCTTACAGCTTTGCTGGTCTGGAGTTCCAGACCATAGGGGACATATGTATACAATAAAATCTTAAAATCTCCCCCTGCGGAATGCATATTCCGGCGTCTGGATCACCAGGCAGCCTTCCGTATCCTACCCCTCGGATACCTTTTTTCTATGTATCTGCATTTCCGTATAGATTTTATCGATTACATATTTAATATACCATGTTGCACAAATGATGTCAATTTATTACCATCTGTTTTTATTGGTTTTTCTTTATTATTTTTACTTCATCTTTAGTTTTTTTATATTTTTTTAACATATTTGACTGCAAAATTCACGGATGCCATGGCATCTTTGCAATACGCGTCGGCGCCGATGGAATTGGCATACTCCTCTGTGAGTACCGCGCCGCCCACCATGATTTTAGCCCAGGGTGCCTTTTCCCTTAAAAGCCGGATGGTCCTCTCCATGGCAGGGACCGTGGTTGTCATAAGGGCGCTCAGCCCCACCACAGGGACATGGCCCTCCACAGCGGCGGCGGCAATGATCTCCGGCGGCACGTCTCTCCCCAGATCCATCACCTGGAACCCATAATTTTCCAGCAGGACCTTTACGATGTTTTTTCCGATATCGTGGATATCTCCCTTGACTGTGGCCAGGATCACCGCGCCCCGATTCTCCCGCTCCACTCCGTCTTTTGTCATCTTTTCCTTCATGATACCAAAGGCAGCCCGGGCAGCTTCAGCGCTCATTAAAAGCTGCGGAAGGAACACAGTTCCGGCCTCAAAGCCCTTTCCCACCTCGTCCAGGGCCGGGATCATCTCCCGGTTTATGACGGTCAGGGCGTCTACTGAAAGAAGGGCGTTCCGGGCTGCCGTTTCAGCCGCCTGGATCATCCCCTTCTTTATGCTGCGCTTTAAAGGAGTCTCTGCCGGATCTCCTTCCAGAACTGCCGGACCATGGGAAACTCCGGATCCTTCAGTTTCCCCAGTTCCCAGGGATCCGTTTTTCCGAATTCCAGCCGCCGCTTCCTTCCGGGCCTCCTGCTCTGCCTTCCTGGCCGCCTCCTCCTGCCCGTATTTTTCCACGTAGCCAGAGCAATTTTCATCCATCCCGTGGAGGACCAGAAAGCTCTTATAAGCGGCCGCCATGGCCGGGAGGCCAGGATTGATGATCGCCGCAGACAGGCCGTTTTCCAGCGCCAGCAGAAAGAACGCAGAATTGATATGCTCTCTCATGGGAAGGCCAAAGGATATGTTGGACACGCCCAGCACGGTTTTTCCTCCCAGCTCCTCCTTGACCCGTTTTACAGTCTCCAGGGTGGTCATGGCCCCGTTCTTATCCGAGCTCACAGCCATGCACAAGGCATCCACCAGGATATCCTTCTTCTCAATACCGTAGGAGGCCGCCGTCTCGTAAATCTTTTTCGCCACTGCAAGCCTTCCGGCCGCCGTTTCCGGGATCCCGTTTTCATCCAGGCACAGGGCCACCACCACGCCTCCGTACTTCCGCACCAGCGGGAACACCGCCTCCATGACCTCCTTCTTTCCGTTGACAGAGTTGACCATAGGCTTTCCGTTATAGATCCGCATGGCCTGTTCCATGGCCTTTACGTCTGAGGTATCGATCTGCAGCGGCAGATCTGTTACGCTCTGGAGCTCTCTTACGGTCTCTGTCATCACTGCCGTCTCATCGAGGCCGGGAAGTCCCACGTTCACGTCCAGGATATCCGCCCCATTCTCCTCCTGGGAGGCGGCCATGTTCAGGATATACGCCATATCCCGGTCCTTCAGGGCCTGCTTAAGCCTGGGTTTTCCCGTGGGGTTGATCCGCTCTCCGATGATCACAGGCCTTTCGCCCAGGATCACCGCCTGCCCGTAAGAGGAGACCACCGTCCGGTCCTTTTTTTCCACCGGAAGCAGAGGAAGCGGACCGCAGACCTCTCTAAGTCTCCGGATATGCTCCGGCGTGGTCCCGCAGCAGCCGCCAAGGACCGAAACTCCGCATTCTGCCATGGCCTTCATGGCCTGGGCAAAGCCGCAGGCATCGATGTCATACACGGTCCGCCCGTTCTCGCTCCTGGGAAGGCCGGCATTGGGATTTACCATCAAAGGAAGGGATGAGACGCTCCTTAAATGCTTCATGAACGGCAGCAGCTGGACCGGGCCCAGACCACAGTTCAGGCCTATGACGTCCGCTCCCAGCCCCTCCAGGAGGGCGGCCGCCGTTTCCACCGTTCCTCCCGTGAGCATTTTCCCCTTTTCGTCCAGAGTCACTGTGGCGAACACCGGAAGGGATGAGACCTCCTTGGCTACCAGCACCGCTGCCTTTAACTCATAGCTGTCTCCCATAGTCTCAATGACGATCAGATCGGCTCCAGCCCGGACTCCAGCCTCCACCACCTCTTTATACGCCTTACATGCATCCTCGAAATCCAGATCCCCGCAGGGGGCCAGAAGCCGCCCTGTGGGCCCCAGATCCAGGGCCGCATATCCATGCCCGGCCTCCTTTACAGCCTCCTTTGCCAGGGAAACGCCCGCCGTTACAATGGATCCCAGGCTGTATCCTTCGTCTTTCTTATATTTGAACCCGTTGGCCCCAAAGGTATTGGCTGTCACCACATCGGCCCCGGCCCTTAAGTATTCCAGGTGGATCTCCTTCACGGCCTCCGGATGAGAAAGGTTCCATGTCTCCGGCAGCTCTCCCGGCAGAAGTCCCCGCTCCTGGAGCATGCTACCCATGCCTCCGTCAAAAAAGATCCGCCTCCGCTTCAGTTCATCCCTGATATCCATCTGTCTTTACGTCTCCCTTCCCTGTCCCAGGCTCCTCCTGTACGGACAGTCCTTTTTTTCACATGCCTCGCACCCTTCTGTCCGGCAGAAGCCCTTTACCGGACTGATCCCGATCACCGCCGTCACGGATTTGGACGGCATCATAAGGCCTCCCTCTGTCAGAATGATCCCCAGGCGCTTCCCGGCCTCCAGCCCTCCCAGAAGGTCCTTCTGGACGCTTAACGGGAAATCTCCGTAGCCCGGAGAAAATCTTGGCCGCAGGTAAAGCCCCTTTTCCTCATATTCCTTTCGCCAGGACTCAAAATTCCTGTCACAGACCTCCTCGATCAGAGCCGCTGCTGCCGCCTGCATGACCACAGCCCTGGCCATAAAAAGCTTCCCGTACTTAAGGAGCAGACGGTCCACTCCCGTCCCCAGGGTCGCCGCCATCACAAGAACCCGGGCGCAGCCGCCCAGGTTCTTTAAAAGACTTCTGCTGGAGGTCTGGAAACAGCCGCAGTCCAGGCTCCCGTCCCGCACCGTCACCGGAAACTCCCGTACACAGATCCGCTCTTCTGATACCCGCAGGAGCTCTTTTATACATTCCTCTGCCAGTTCTCCTGTTTCCTCATCCGGGACCCGGTTCCCATATCCCAGATACCGGAACACCTCGCTCCTGCGGACCCTGTCCTCCATCATACCAGGATCTCCGATAAGCTGCTCTTGATCTGCTCCGCCACATCCGGCTTGTTCATGGAATAGATATGGATGGCATGGATCCCGTTGGCCACCAGATCGATGATCTGGGATACGGCATAGGCGACGCCCGCCTGCTTCATGGCCGCCGGATCGTCCCCGAACCTGTCTAACAGCATTTTAAAACGGGTGGGAAGGACCGTTCCGGACATGCTGAGGATCCGTTTCATCTGCTTTGCGTTTGTTACCGGCATGATCCCGGCCACCACCGGCACGGAAATCCCAGCCTCCCGGATCCTGTAAAGGAAGTTGTAGAACAGATCGTTGTCAAAAAACATCTGGGTCGTCAGGAAGCTGCAGCCTGCATCCACCTTTTCCTTCAGATACCGGATGTCCTCTGCTTTATTCTTCGATTCGGGATGGCCCTCTGGATAGCAGGCGCCGCCGATGCAGAAATCTTCCATGGCCGCCAGCTCTGCCGCCAGGTCGCTGGCGTGGCTGTAATCCTTTTCCACATGACCGTCCGAGGGGAGATCCCCCCGGAGCGCCAGGATGTTTTCGATCCCGTTTTCCCTGAGCCGTTCCACCACGCCCCTCACATGCTCCCTGGTGGAGGAAACACAGGTCAGATGGGCCATAGACGTGACTCCGTATTTTTTCGCCAGGCAGGCTGCCAGGTCCGCCGTATACTGGCTGGTGCCGCCGCCGGCCCCATAGGTGACGCTCATAAACGACGGGGAAAGCCTGGCGATCTCCACCGCCGCCTGCTCCACGGTCTCATATGCGCTCTCTTTTTTGGGAGGGAACACTTCAAAGGAAAGAACTGGTTTTTCCTGGGATAAGATTTCTGTGATCTTCATATCTTCTGCCTGCCTTTAGTCATTTTCTGTAATGAAGGTATGCTATCACAAAAATGCGTCCCTGTCTAATATAGAAAAAATACGTCTTGTTAAAGGTTTTTCCTATATCAAGTTGTTCTATACCAGGACCTTCTCCAGCTCCTCCAGATATTTCTGCCCCAGGGGACTTAAGGCTGCCCCTTTCCGTTTCAGATATCCGATGGTCATGGTCTCCTCCCCTTCCAGAAGGACTGCACAGTAATCGGAGCCGTTGAGCTCCTCACAGATGATGCCGGAGCAAAGGGTATAGCCGCAGAGGCCCACCATCAGGTTTAAAATGGTGGCCCGGTCGCTGACCTTAATGGAGCGTTTGTAATCATAGGTACTGAGGACCTCTTCCGCAAAATAGAAGGAATTATACTGGCCCTGCTCAAAGGAAAGGCAGGGATATGGCTCCAGGTCCTCCATGGAGATCCTCGTTCTCCCCGCCAGGGGATGGCCCTTCCACATATATACATATACGCCGCAGTCCATCAGCGGCTCAAATTCCAGATCCATGGTGGAAAACAGCTTATAAAGCACCCGCTTATTGAATTCATTGACATAAAGGATCCCGATCTCGCTCCGGAAGTTTTTCACATCCTCGATCACTTCATAGGTAGTGGTCTCCCGCACTGCAAACTCGTATTCCTCCATGCCAAACTGCTTCACCATCCCGATGAAGGCACTGACCGCAAAGGTATAATGCTGCATGCTGACGGCAAATTTCTTCTTCACGTCCTTCTTTTCCACATACCGGGACTCCATCAGCTCATACTGCTCTGTCACCTGCCTTGCGTATCCCAGGAACTCTTTGCCCTCCTCTGTCAGGATCACACCCCGGTTATTTCTTAAAAATATCTCGATCCCGATCTCCTTTTCCAGCTCTCTGAGGGCCTGGGACAGGCTGGGCTGGGAAATAAAGAGCTTTTTTGCCGCCTCGTTCATGGAGCCTGTGTCGGCGGCGGCGATCACATAGCGAAGCTGGGTCAGAGTCATAGTACACCTCCTGTTTTTCCTCCTATGATACACGAAAACCTCTGGAAAAAAAAGAGAATTGTTGGAAATTGGCAGAAAGTATGGTATGATAGGGATACTATATCAAAAAGGGAGGCAAAATTATGAGCAAAGTCATATCCATCAGCCGGGAATTCGGCAGCGGCGGACGGGAAATCGGCTACCGCCTTGCAAAAAAGCTGGGGATTCCTTTTTATGATAAAGAGATCATCTCCATGGCCGCCGAAGACAGCAATATCTCCGAGGAAATCTTCCATGCCAATGATGAAGTGATCGGCCATAAAGAACGGATCGACTACCAATACGCCGTGATCGATCCCTTCTCTTCCACCTATGAGGTGCCCGTTTCTGACCAGCTCTTTGTGATCCAGTCCCGGATCATCAAAAAAATGGCCAATATGGGCCCCTGTGTCATCATCGGACGCTGCTCGGACGTGATCGTGGAAGACTCGTTCTCCGTGTTCATCTGCTCCAGCTTAAAAAAGCGGGTGGAACGGCTGCTCTCCCTGGAACAGGATGAGACCGTGGATGTAAAAAAAATGGAAGCAAGGATCCGTACCATCGACCAGAAGCGCCGGGATTACTACCAGTATTACAGCGGCAATGAATGGGGAAAGCCGAAGAATTACGATCTTTGCTTAAACAGCGGACGGCTGGGGATCCAGAAGTGTGTGGATGTTATTTCCAGCACGATTTCTCTCACTTGAAACCGTTACGCTTTAAACAATTAAATTTTCTGTTGACAAAAGGAGCCATCCGCTGTATGATGGTTTCCAGAACACGAGATTTCAGAAAGGACGCAGCCGATCATGAAGAATACCGCATGGAACGCTTTTTATTTCTTCTATTCCTTTCCGGGCTATTATTATAGCGCGGACTGCTTTTGCTGCGGAAAACAAACCTCTCCCGATTTCTCTTAAAGATTTCCGAAAACCAGGAGCCGGTGTTTGCATTCCCAGCAGACGCCGGTTTTTTCATGTCATAGGAATTTCAACCAGGAGGAAAACGAATATGATCATTATCTTAAAACGAAATGCCAATCCGGAGAAAGTAGAGATCCTGAAGCAGGAGCTTGAGCACAAGGGCTTTAAGCTCCATCTTTCCCAGGGAACCCAGACCTCCCTCATCGGCCTCATCGGCGACACCACAGCGATCCATGAGGACTGGCTGAAGGCCATGGACGTGGTAGAGGATGTACGCCGGATCCGGGAGCCCTATAAAAAGGCCAGCCGGTCCATGCACCCGGAAAATACGGTTGTGGATGTCTGCGGCCAGAAGATCGGCGGCGGGCACTTCCAGGTCATTGCCGGTCCATGCTCCATCGAGACCAGAGAGCAGATCACCCAGGTGGCCGAGGATGTAAAGCGCTCCGGAGCCCGTCTTTTACGGGGAGGGGCCTTTAAGCCCAGGACCTCCCCCTATGCCTTCCAGGGACTCCATGAGCAGGGACTGGATCTTCTTCTGGAGGCCAAAAAAGCCACGGGACTCCCAGTGGTCACAGAGATCATGAGCGCCGAGCACCTTCCTCTTTTTGAAGATGTGGACGTGATCCAGGTGGGAGCCAGGAATATGCAGAACTTCGAGCTTTTAAAGGAGCTGGGAAAGATCCGGAAGCCCATCCTTTTAAAGCGCGGCCTGGCCAACACCCTGGACGAGCTTTTAATGAGCGCCGAGTACATCATGGCCGGAGGAAATGAAAACGTCATCCTCTGCGAGCGGGGGATCCGCACCTTTGAGACCTCCACCAGAAATACCCTGGATATCTCCGCCATTCCCATGTTAAAGCAGAAGACCCATCTGCCAGTGATCGTGGACCCCAGCCATGCATCCGGGATCCGCTTCATGGTAGAGCCCCTGGCCCTGGCAGCCATTGCCGCCGGAGCCGACGGTCTGATGATCGAGGTCCATAATGATCCGGAGAAGGCTCTCTGCGACGGAGCCCAGTCCTTAACTCCCCAGATGTTCGACACACTGATGAAAAAAATCCAGCGGACCGTGGACTTCTTCCGGATCCTGGACTGATACCCTAGAAAAACAGCTATGACGGTGCCGATTGGCGGCTGTCATAGCTGTTTTCGCAGGTTCTGTTTTCCGATACATAATGGCTGTGTCGGGATCGGTTCTGGAGCGTGAAATTCTCAGCATCCGGTCCTGCCGTCTGCCTGGCCCCAGGGCTTTGGGCATATATGGCAGCTTTTTCCCTTTCTGTATACCCAAAAGCCTTAGCCACACTTCCAGAGCTTTGGGCATATACGGCAGTTTTTTCCAGATATACCCAAAATTCCGGGGAAAGCCGCCGGATTTTCCTTAAAGATCCAGATTTTTGGGCAGCAGCGCATAAACCTTCCCTTCTATGCCCAAAATCTCCCGATTTTTTGGGTATTGGATAAAAAAACACTGTTTTATACCCAAAAGCGCCATCTATACCCTGTATAGGTATGTACAGAATAAACTTTCATCCCTGGCAGCCTGTCTGCCCCTCAGTCCATCGCCTGGAGCTGGCAGGCAGCTGCCGCAGTCCTCATTGGAGACGGCATGGAGCTGCACACAGCATCCGGTATGTATCCCAATTAAGGAAGGCTTTTCCATGCTGCAAATAAAAAAAACCCTTGATCTTCAAGGGCTTCAGCGGAGACGGTGGGATTCGAACCCACGTGCCGGGTATTAGCCGGCAAACGCATTTCGAGTGCGCCGCGTTACGACCGCTTCGCTACGTCTCCGTATACTTATGGGACAGACGGCCCGGAGTCTCCAGACCGCTGTTCCCTATTATACACGATATTTCTTCTTTTGTGTAGTGGAAAATCGAATTTTTTTCTTTTTTTTAATTCCCAGCTCCGCCGAAATACGAATCCACAGCCGCTGCGATCCCAGCCACCAGCTTATCCTGGTAGCTTTCGTCCTGAAGCCACCGGTCCTCGTCGGGATTGCTTAAAAATCCCGCTTCCACCACAGCCACCGGGATCTGGCTCCAGTTGATCTCGCCGGAATTGTCCACCTCCTGGACCCCGCGGTTTTTCGTTCCCGTCTGGGCGCAGATATTATCGATGATGGACTTGGCCAGCCGGTAGCTCTGGTCGTGGAGCTCCGCGTTATAGGGGTTCTGGGCCGTCATGCACATCCCCAGAGCACCGTATACGCTGGAGTTTTCCATGGAATTGGCATGGAGCCGGATGAAGATCTCCGCCTCACTGTCGTTGGCCATGGCTGACCGCTGGGAATTGCTTAAGTTTACGTCATGTCCGGTACGGATCATCACCGTATGGTAGCCCCTGGCCTTCAGCTCCTTCTCCAGCTTTTTTGCCAGCGTCAGGGTCAGCTCATATTCCTTTACGCCGGATACGGCCCCCACGCCGCCCTGGGGCATTTTGGCCTTCATGGTTTCAGAGCCTGGGCCGATGGGCTCCTTTTCTGCATTGGGCTTGGCCTGGTGTCCGGCGTCAATGGCCACCGTATGGCCATTCCAGGGCACCTCTGCCTGGGCCTCAGCCGCCCGGCCGGATGAATCTGCCGGAACCGCTCCGGCTCCATCCACAGCCGGCTGGGGATCTTCCCCGGAGCTTCCGGGTGCGCCCTCCGGCCCCGCCTGGGGTTCCGCAGAACTGTCTTTTGCCGTCTGGGGTTCTGCTTCCGGGGCATCCGTCTCCTCCACCCATACCTCTACCAGATCCGAGGCCACATAGGCGGTCTTGCCGTCATACTCCACCTGGCTCCACTCTTCGTTATAGCCAATCCGCCGGAGCTTTTCCCCATTCTTTAACTGGACGTAGATCCTGGCGTCGGCCCGGTCCTCTTTTCTCACATTTAAAAGGTCCGCCTTTACCACCACGATCTCATCCACAGGCTGGTACTTTTCCGTCTCCGGTTCTGCTGCTGCCGCTTCCTCCGGGCTGCTCTCCACGGCCTCTGTCCCGTCCTCTTCTGCCGCTGTCTCTCCCATGGTGATGACGGTCATATCCTCTGTCCTGGAAGCCGCTTCCGTTTCTGTTTCCAGCTCCATGGTCTGGTACCGGTTCATGCCGCCGCAGCCGGAAAGAAGAGCCGTCCCCAGGACGCACACCAGAAACAGGCGGAGGAGTTTCCGCCCTTTTATACGTTCTTTCACAGGATGGTCCCTCCTCCGAATATATGATCATTTTCATAAAATACTACGGCCTGTCCCGGGGTGATGGCCCGCTGGGGCGTTTCAAACCGGCATTCCACGGTCCCGTCCTCCCGTTCCCGGATCAGGCAGGGCGCGCCCTTATGGCTGTAACGGATCTTGGCCATGACTCGGCGCTCCTCACCGTGAAGGCCGTCTTCCGCCATCCAGTTGAGCCCGCCGCAGACCAGGAAATCGGAAAACACATCGTCCCCTTCCCCGATGACCACCTCGTTGGTTTCCGGACGGATCCCGGTGACGAATACGGGATGGCCCATGGAGAGGTTCAGTCCCTTTCTCTGGCCCACCGTATAGTGGGTGATCCCCTTGTGGCGTCCCAAAATCTTCCCTTCCTTATCCACAAAGTTTCCGGCTCCCGGCACCTCTCCGGCCGACCGCTGGATGAAGGCCGCGTAGTCGTTATCCGGGATAAAGCATATCTCCATGCTGTCCTTTTTCTTTGCCACGGGAAGCCCCATGTCCTCTGCCATCTGGCGGATCTCCTCTTTTGTGAAGTCCCCCACCGGCATCAGAGTCCGCGCAAGCTGGTCCTGGGTCAGGTTATAAAGGGCATACGTCTGGTCCTTCTGGGCCGTCACGGAATTTCTCACCGTGTACCGGCCGTTGGGCAGCTTAAGGATCCGGGCATAATGGCCCGTGGCGATATAATCCGCCCCGATCTCCAGGCTCCTGGACAAAAGGGCCTCCCATTTCACATACCGGTTGCAGGCAATGCATGGATTGGGCGTCCTCCCGTGAAGATACTCATCCACAAAGTAATCCATCACAGCAGCCTTGAATTCCTTCCGGAAATTCATCACATAATACGGGATCCCCAGGCTCCAGGCCACCTTCCGGGCGTCCTCCACGGCGGTCAGGCCGCAGCAGCCCCCGTTTTCCGCTGTCTCCTCCGGATCCTCATCCTGCCAGATCTGCATGGTCACTCCGATCACATCGTAGCCCTGCTTCTTTAAAAGGCAGGCGGCGACCGAAGAATCGACGCCGCCGGACATGCCTACTACTACCTTTTTTCCCATTCCTTAATATTCCTCGTCCTCATCGTGCTCGCTGATATCAGACTTGGGCTTTTCCAGACCCTGGATCTTAATGTCATGCTTCTCCGCATAATCCCACAGGGCCGCATGGATCGCCTCCTCCGCCAGCAGGGAGCAGTGTACCTTCACCGGCGGAAGACCGTCCAGAGCCTCCATCACCGCCTTATTGGTCACCTGCATGGCCTCCTCAATGGTCTTTCCCTTTACCATTTCGGTGGCCATGCTGCTGGTGGCCACAGCTGCTCCGCAGCCAAAGGTCTTGAATTTGCAGTCCCGGATCATATGGGTCGCATCGTCGATATCTAAGTAGATCCGCATGATATCTCCGCATTTGGCATTTCCCACAGTTCCCACGCCGCTGGCGTTTTCGATCTCTCCCACGTTTCTCGGGTGCTCAAAATGGTCCATTACTTTATCTGAATACATATATTTTCTCCTTTTCTCTCCTGTTTTACTGGTTTTCCTTCTTTTCTCTGCTCTTTACAAAGTCCTCGTAAAGGGGCGACATGGAGCGGAGCCGCTCCACGATCCGTTTCAGCTGGTCCACCGTATAGTCGATATCCTCCATGGTGGTCTCTTCCCCTAAGGTCAGACGGAGGGAGCCGTGGGCGATCTCATGGGGCAGTCCGATGGCTAAAAGCACATGGGACGGATCCAGGGACCCGGAGGTACATGCCGAGCCGGAGGAGCCGCAGATCCCTGCCATGTCTAACATGATCAGGAGGGATTCGCCCTCAATAAACTGGAACGAGAAGTTGGCATTGTTGGACAGTCTCTGGGACGGGTGGCCGTTGAGCCGTACATAAGGGATCTCCGTCATGACCCTATGGATCAGATGGTCCCGGAGCTCTGTCTCTTTTTTCTTATTTTCTTCCAGGGAAGCCAGGGAAAGCTCCACAGCCTTTCCAAGCCCCACGATCCCCGGCACGTTTTCCGTACCGGCCCGGCGCTTTCTCTCCTGTGCGCCGCCGTGGATAAAGGATCGAAGCTTCAGCCCCTTCCGGATATAAAGGAAGCCCACGCCCTTGGGGCCGTTGAACTTGTGGGCGCTGGCGCTGAGCATGTCGATATGAAGCTCATCCACGTTGATGGGCTCGTGGCAGTAGGCCTGGACCGCGTCCGTATGGAACAGGATGCCGTGCTCCTTTGCCACTTCGCCGATCTCCCGGATGGGCTCGATGGTACCGATCTCATTATTGGCGAACATCACGGAGATCAGGATCGTATCCGGACGGACCGCCTTTTTTAACGCGTCCACGCTGACAACTCCGTTCTCATCCACCGGAAGATACGTTACCTCATATCCCAGCTTTTCCAGATACTGGCCGGTGTGGAGGACAGCATGGTGCTCGATCTGTGTTGTGATAATGTGTTTCCCCTTGGAAGCGTAGGCCTCAGCCGCCGCCTTTAACGCCCAGTTATCGGCTTCGGTGCCGCCGTTGGTGAAATAGATCTCATTTTCACTGGCACCCAGGGATCCTGCGATCACTTCTCTTGTGTGGGCCATTGCCTTTTTGCACGGTGTGGAAAAATCGTACACCGAAGAGGGATTTCCATAGTGCTCCGTAAAATACGGGAGCATCGCCTCCACGACCTCCGGGCGCACCCGGGTGGTGGCTGCGTTGTCAAGATAAATTACCTTCTTCATAAATCCGCCTTTCCGTAAATACAGGTTAAAAGCCTCATCTACTCTATATTTTTTATTTCTGCCCCCGTTTCCGGAGGCTATCCTACATTATATATGATACTCTCTGGTTTTTTCAACTGATATTGGCAGATTTAAGAAAAAAATAATAATATCGAGAATCATTTTCACATATACTGTGGCAAATCTTCTCCTCGCGGAGCGCCCCATGCACTCTTATTTCAAAAACCATACCCTGGCGGCCGGAGCCCTCCTCCTTACCCTGACCGGCATTGCCTCCAGGATCCTGGGATTCTTTTACCGTATCTTCCTGTCCCGCACCATCGGAGCCGAGGGCCTGGGCGTTTACCAGATGGTCTTTCCCATCTACGGCATCTGTTTTTCCATCTGCGCCGGTTCCATCCAGACGGCCATCTCCCGTTTCACCGCTGCCGACCGGGACCGGGCTGGAAGGACTCTCCTTGCCGGATTTATCATCTCCTTTTCACTGGCCCTGGGACTGGCTGCCGTCATCATCCGCTTCTCCGGCTTCCTGGCGTCCCAGGTGCTGATGGAGCCCCGGTGCGCGCCCCTGCTCCCGGCCATAGCCCTGGCCATTCCGTGCACGTCCGTCCATGCCTGCTTATGCGGCTGGTATTACGGAAAAGAAAAGGTACAGGTCCCGGCCTTTTCCCAGATGGTGGAGCAGTGCATCCGCATCTTCACCGTCTTTCTCATTGCCAGGATCTGGGAGGAACAGGGGAGGCCGGTGACGGTCCTGGCGGCTGTGGCCGGCCTGGTGGCCGGGGAGGCCGGCTCCGCCCTTTTTACGCTGCTTTCCTTTCTTCTTTTTGGAAACAGGAAAAAAGACGGGCCATCCGTTTCCGGACGCCCCGCCCCCTCTTCTGTCCTCACAGCCGCAGCCCCGCTCCTGGCCATGGCCCTGCCCCTCATGGGCAACCGGCTGGTCATGAACCTTCTCCAGAGCCTGGAGGCCATTCTGATCCCCGTCCGCCTGGAGCTTTCCGGCCTTTCCCGGTCCCAGGCCTTAAGCGTCTATGGTGTCCTCACAGGAATGGCCCTGCCCTTTGTCATGTTCCCCTCGGCCATCATAAACTCTCTGGCAGTGGTCCTCCTGCCTTCGGTGGCCCGTCACCAGTCCCTGGGAAACCGCTCCGGGATCCTGAAAAATATCGCCCTGTCCTTCCGGTACAGCGCCTATATGGGGATCCTGTGCATTGGGATCTTCACATCCTTTGGAGATTCCCTGGGGCTCCAGGTGTTTAAGAGCGCCGAGGCCGGAAGCTTCATCTCCATCCTGGCCTGGCTCTGTCCCTTCCTTTATCTGTCCACCACCATGGGGAGCGTATTAAACGGCCTGGGAAAGACCTCCGTTACCTTTCTCCACAACCTGGTCTCCCTGCTGGTACGCCTGGCCTTTGTGTTTTTCGGGATCCCCCGGGCCGGGATCCGGGCCTGCCTCTGGGGGATGCTGGCCGGAGAGCTGGTCCTCTCCCTCCTTCATCTGTACTCCTTAAGAAGGCTGGTCCGGTATGCTCCCAACGCCTGGGCGGTGATCGTAAAACCCTCGTTCTGCCTGGCGTCAGCCCTGGGGATCTTCTCCCTGTTCCCGGATCCGCTGCCCCTTCCCGGCAGCCTGCCTCCCTTTTTCGGCACCGTCCTCCAGATCGGGCTGGTCTGCACCGGATATCTTCTATTTTTGCTGCTGTTCCACAAAAGGCCGGATCACTCGTCAAATTCCACGGTCACATAAAAGCCCCGGTCGTTTTCCACGATCTTTTTTACCACGCCCTGGCGGCTTTTTAACCGCTCGTTAAACTTAAAAAGCCCCGACATGGCCACCGCCGGCTCGATCATATAGTTGACGTTCACCGGCGACACCGATTCGCTCACCTCCACGGTCTGGCCCTCCTCCACCAGGCCGGGCCGTTCCATTTTAAAAACGATCTCCCGCATCCTTATCCTTCCTTTCCACGATGTCCCTTATGGGTACAGAATACGGGCCGGAGGCGCTTTCCTTCTGCGCTCCTCCAGCCCGTCCCGCTGCTTTTACACGTTATTTTCCTTCATAGATAATGGCTGATTCCACATCATAGCCAGCCAGCTTTTCCCGGCCCTTGAGGCCCGCTAACTCCATGATGAAGCAGATCTTCACCACCTGGCCGCCCAGCTTTTCCACCAGCTTTGCAATGGCCTCCACCGTGCCTCCGGTGGCGATCAGATCGTCGATGATGACCACCTTCTGGCCAGGTTTAATGGAATCCGCGTGCATCTCGATGGTCCCCGTGCCGTATTCCAGGGCATAATCCATGGATACCGTCTCCCGCGGCAGCTTTCCCGGCTTTCTTGCCAGGATAAAGGGCTTGTGGAGCTCATAAGCCACGGGCATCCCGAAAATAAACCCACGGGACTCGGCTCCCACGATCACATCAAAATCCACATCCTTTACCATTTCCAGGAGCTGGTCAATGGCCAGATGAAGGCCCTCTCCATCCTGTAAAATGGATGTCACATCCCTGAAAATGATCCCGGGACTGGGAAAATCCGGGATGCTGATCACATAATCTTCCAGTTTTTTCATTGTTCCTTCCGTCCTTTCCGGGAGTCCCGCGTTCCTGCCGCCGGTTCCTCCTGCTACGCCCTATCATAGCACAATTCATTTTTCCTGACAACCGGCATATTCTCCGGCCTGTCCCCATATAATGTCTGCGGGGCGTTCCCTCCCGTTCTGCATCAGGGCCGGGAACTCTGTCCCGCAAATCCCTGGAGGAGAGTGTATGCCATGAAACCGTTCCATATAACAAAAGCGTCTGTCATCATCGTGATACAGCTTCTGGTCCTGTCCTTTCTCACCCTTTCCCTGGGCCTAAAAAGCCGGGAAGCAGCCTCAGAGACGTATTTCCTTTCAGAACAGGACGACAGCGCGCCCCCCGGGGAAGAAAAGGAAAAGGACTTCATCCGCTGGGTGGATTTCACCGTCCCGGCAGAGGTCATGGAAAAGGCCTTCCGCCTGGATATCAACACCTGTCAGGCTCCGGTCCACCTGGACTGGATCCAGCTCCTGGCATTTTTAGGCGCGCAGTACGGCGGCGATTTTTCCAGGTTCCGCCAGGCCGATCTGGATTCCCTGGCCGAAGCCTTAAAAAACGGCACATCCATGGATACGCTGGCGGAGGGCCTGAAATATTATCCCTATTATAAAGAAGCCTACGGCGCAGTCCTGGGCGGCATGGTGGGCTATTTTGAACAGGAGGCAGGCCTGGAAGAGGCCGCGCCAGAAACAGCCGGACCGGAGCAGGCTTCCACGGAAGAGACTGGATCCGGGGATCCATCCAGGACCTGGGTCACCAAATACGGGCTCAAGGCCTTTTCCCCCATCGCCAGAGACTTCCCATACAGCGACTATGACGACTTCGGCGTTTCCCGCTCCTACGGCTACAAGCGCCGCCATCTGGGCCACGACATGATGGGCCAGGTGGGGACTCCCATCATCGCCGTGGAATCCGGCACCGTGGAGGCCCTGGGCTGGAACCAGTACGGCGGCTGGCGCATCGGCATCCGCAGCTTCGATAAAAAACGGTATTATTACTACGCCCATCTGAGAAAAAATTATCCATACCAGAGCTGTCTCTCAGAAGGCAGCGTGGTCACCGCCGGAGATGTGATCGGCTATCTGGGCCGCACCGGATACAGCTCCACGGAAAACACCAACAACATCGACACGCCCCATCTCCATTTCGGCCTCCAGCTGATCTTCGACGAGTCCCAAAAGGAAGGGAACAACGAGATCTGGATCGACTGCTATGAGCTGGTAAAATTCCTGCGGATGAACCAGAGCCAGGTGGCAAAGGTGGAGGGGACAAAGGAATGGGAACGGGTCCACGACCAGCGGGAGCCCCATAAAAAATGAAGCGGTATCAAAGAAGCTCTAAGAAGTTTTCCAGGAAAAGACCGTTACCATCCATTTTTAGATGGTAACGGCCAATATACATAAATACGTTATCTATAACAAGGACTTCCCCATGTGCTAAAATGGACACCTGCCGGGGCTTGGATCATCATTACTGGCAAACCTCAAACTTCTCAATCTTTACTAAAAATACCAATCGAGTATACTTCTTCCTCTGTTTCCAGATCCTGATCACTCAAATCCTTCTGAACGATATCGTCCACTATTTTTTCGATCATAGCTTCTTTTTCTGTATCCTTACCTGTTATGGCTGACACCTCATGACCATTCTCATCATATAATTTTACCTGGATACGTTTCTGATAAAATGAGAATCCTGTTAACACGCAAAGCAGCGACAAAATAATAGCCAGTAAATATCCTTTCACTTGCCTCCCTCCTTATTTTTGTAATTTCAAAAAGACGTTTTATATTTTTATAATACCATATTTGACAGTATAGTCAATATTTTCCCGTTAATTATCTAAAATTAGATGTATTATATAAATATATAACTTTCTTTTCAGTTTCCTCTATTAACAAAGGACTTTATAAAACCGACGCCTAGCAGTCTCCCCGCTTAATGGCCTCCACCTGCTCCACCACCAGCTTTACATAATCGCCCAGGGGCAGATCCTGGCAGCCCACCACAAAATGCTGGCACCGGTTCACCGGGATCAGCACCTTTTTCGCCTGGCTCTGGCCCAGGGCCACTGCCATGTCCGGCGTGATCTCCCCCATCAGGGAATCGGCGATGACGATGCCCATGGGCCCGATGATGATATCCGCCCTCCGGCTCCCCACAATGGCCGGGTTCTCTCCTGTGGCTCCGGCGTCCGCCCCGGCCTTCAGCATGGCGGCAGTGGCGATGCTGTTGGTGCCGATGGCCAGGATCTCGTCCTCCGGAAACCGTTTCCGGATCTGCTCCACCACGCTTTTTCCCATTCGGCCGCCCTGGCCGTCCATTACCATGATCGTCATATCCCTGTTCCTCTCTTTCCTGCTTTTAAAATTTTCTGCTCCCGCCTCCATGGCTTCTTCCGCTGGAGGACCGGTGGGTGGTGCTGCGGCCGCCGGAGGAAAGGCTCCTGCCTCCGCCGCTCCTTCCGCTGCTGCGGTGGTCCTGGGAGGCAATGACCTGCTGGGTCACATAGCTTCCGATCAGAAGATCCGTCACCCGGCTCCCCATACGGAAGGCGCTGTCCTTCCGGTAGGAAAGCTTAAAATTGGCCTCCATCCGGCTTTCCTCATCCCGCATATTGTACTCTCTCACAACGCCCAGGACGGCAAAGCCGCCGCAGGCAGCCGCAGCCGCCAGGGCAAGCAGGGCCTCATACCAGCGCACCGACCGGTAGCGGCTGATTTTTCCGGTCTCCGGGTCGTAATTATACTGGTCCGCGGCGATCCCGTTGTCGTAGCAGACCTCCAGATCCTCCACAAACGCTCCGGCTGCCTGGTAATAGTCTCCGGCTGCGGCATAGCTGTACATGTCGTCCAGCACCGCTTCGATCCGGCTGTCCGTCAGATACCGCACCATCTTCCCTTCTGTGGAGATACACAGCTCCCGGTTGTCCATGTCGATCAATAGAAGCGCCCCGTCGTGGCCGCTTCCCGTACCAAAGCCGTGGGCCTCATAAAAATCGTCCGCATAGGCCTGGGCAGAACCGGGATTTTCCTCTGCGGTCACCACCGCCGCATCCATATCCATCTTTTCCCGGAGGGCGTCGATGGCCTGCTGGAGCTCTTTTTCCTCTTCCTCCAGAAAAAGATCCGCCTGGTCAAAGACCCTGACGTTTCCTGCCATCTCCCCGGAGCCCGCGGCCTGGGCGGTCATACTCAGTCCGCTCCCGGCATTCCCAGGGATCCCAACGGCCATAAACACCGCCAGGCCCAGGACTCCCATCCATTTTTTCATCCTCACAGAAACCACCCTCCGATCATAAGAGCTGCAAACACCGGGAAAAATACGCCGAAGAACAGCCCCGCCAGCTTCCTTTTATCCACCGGCAGCCGTCCCCAGATCTTTCCTGTCTGGCCGTTCATGGCAAAATAGTACGTTTTTCCTCCGGCCCTGTGGCCATAGGTCATGACCCATACCGGCAGAAGGGCGTACTGCCACCGGGGATCCCGGATCTCCATGGAGGAATCTTTTATACGCACGCTGCTGTATGTATCCATGGAGGACCGGAGCCGGTCCAGGGTATACTGCTTTACCTCCTGCTCCGCCTCGCCTGCAAAGCTCTCCCCGTCCATGTCCCGCCTTTCCGCCTGGAAACCGGAGAGATACCCCATCTGGAAGGGCAGGAGCTTTTCCATATCAAAGGGCAGGACTCCCTCCACCAGCTCCTTATTGCTCTTTTTTAAAGCATTTCTTGTTAAATTTTTAACTTCCAGTGTGCCCGCCCGTTCCACCTGGTACCTTTTATGCTCTGTGTACCGGGTTCTGCCGGAGACCCAGGTGCGCTGTTCTTCCGCTTCCGCCTCTGCCTGGCCGTCCACCTGGCAGCTGTATATGAGGTAAGGGAAGTAGATCCCCGACAGCTTTTCGATCTGGTCCCTGGAGAAAAAATCCCCCGGCACAAACTTCTTTTTTCCGATCCAGCTTAAGAAGCGGGATGTGGCCTCCTTTTTATCTATGGCAAAGGGGATGACAAAGTCCGGCATATGGTCTCCCGAAAGGCGGCCGGAAAAGACCACCGGGTTATGGCAGTAATAGCAGAAGGAAGCCGCCGTGGTGGCGTCCGTGACGATCTGGGCCCCGCAGCTGGGACAGGTGTAAACGGCCGCCTCCCCGGTTTCCGGAGCCTGGGACGAGTCCCCTTCCTGGGGAGCCGTCCCTTCCTCTTCCAAAACAGCCTCCTCTTCCTCTGCGGGAGAAGCGGACGCCTCCTCCATCCGCTTCATTTCCTCCTCTGTGAACTCTGAAAGGCAGTATTCACATTGGAATTTCTGGGAATCCGGATCAAAGACCAGGCCGCCGCCGCAGTTGGGACATTTATAAGACATCAGCGCCATATGCTCTCATCCTCCGTCTCTACTGTCTTGGTCTTCCGCACTCAAAGCAGAATTTCCCCGTGTTCACAGCGCCGCAGGTACAGGTCCAGGCTGCGGGCGCAGGTCTGGGAGAACCGCATTCGGGACAGAACTTTCCCGTATTCACGCTGCCGCAGGCGCAGGTCCAGGTCTGCCCGGCAGGCCCGTTCTGGCCTCCTCCTGCATTGGGGCCGGCGCCTGGCATTCCTCCCTGGAAATTCCCGGCGTTCTGGCCGTACATCCCGTTTCTTCCCTGGTTCATCATCTCCATCTGTCTTGTGTTGGCTGCCGAGGCTGCGCCCATGAAGCTTCCACCGCTCTGCATTCCGATCCCCATGCCCATGAATCCGGCCAGGCTGCCGTTGGGATTGGAGCCGGCCGCATTTAAGCCCTCAGCGATCTGTCCCTGGACGTATCCCTCCCGGATGGACGGATCGCTTAACATGGCGCCCCGGTTCCTTAAGTTGATCAGCTTCTGGGATTCCTCGTCGTAGGAGATGCTTCCGATGCCCACGGCCTGGATCTCCATGCCGCGCAGCTGGTTCCATTCCTCGTCCAGGACATTGGCCATGTACCGGCCCAGCTCCCGGCCCCTGGAGGCCACAAAGGAGATCCGGATCCCGTCTGCGGACATCTGGTTGATGGCCGTCTGGAAAGCCTCCATATATTCGTTGAGATACTGCTCGTTGATCTCATCCATCTCCACATGATCCGTATTCTTCGGGATCACTTCCCCGTAAAATTTCAAGGGATCTGTGATCTTCACAGAATACGTCCCATGGGCCCTGAGGAACAGCTCTGCATTATAAAAGCTGTCGAAATAGTTCACCGGCGTCCTGGTACCGAACTTCAGGCCCTTGATCTCCTGGAGGTTGATATAATAGACCCTCTGCTCCCCATAGGTCTGGCCGCCGAAACGGATCCGGTCAAAGGATTCCTTTAAAGCCTCTCCAAACTGGCCGTTGAACAGGGACGGGGCCATGGAATTGTTGACCGTGTAATAGCCCTCTTCTGCCGTGTAATCCACGACCCGGCCGCCGTCCACCAGCATCATGAACTGGTTGGGGTATACCCGGATCCTGGAGCCGTTGGATACCACTCCCGGCGTCCCCTTTGTATTCTGGCCCCTGCGGGTGGGAACTCCAGCAGAAAAAACAGTCTGGTCCCCCATGTTTCCCGGCTCGATGACCTCCAGCCACTGGTCTGCAAAAGCGCCTCTTACGGCATCCGCCGCTGCTTTGATGATTCCCATAGATCTATTTTCTCCTTCCAATGGATTTTCTGCCGTCAGCCTTCCGTTCTCAGCGAACGCAGAAGCCCGATCTCTCTTTTGTATCCCTCCAGGTCATTGGGCGTCTCCAGGCAGAAGGGAAGATCACGGAGCGCCGGATGGTTCACCACCCGCACCAGGGCATCCAGGCCGATGTGCCCCTCCCCGATCCTTGCATGGCGGTCCTTTCTGGCCCCCAGAGGGTTCATGCTGTCGTTTAAATGGACAGCCTTTAATCTGGATAAGCCCACGATCCGGTCAAATTCTGTTAAGACCCCGTCCAGATCGCCTGCGATATCATAGCCGCCGTCCCAGACGTGGCAGGTATCCAGACAGACTCCCATTTTCTCCGAAAGCTCCACCCGGTCCAGGATCTCCCTAAGCTCCTCAAACCGGCTTCCCACCTCGCTGCCCTTTCCGGCCATGGTCTCCAGAAGGACTATGGTGGACTGCTCCGGCTTTAAGATCGCGTTCAGCGTTTCGGCGATCAGCCGGATCCCGGTTTCCGTTCCCTGCTTCACATGGCTTCCCGGATGGAAATTGTAAACGTTCCCAGGCGTATGCTCCAGTCTTTCCAGATCGTCGGCCATGGTATTCCTGGCAAACTCCCGGACCTTTTCATCGGCCGAGCAGGCGTTTAAGGTATAGGGCGCGTGGGCCACCAGGGTCCCCAGCCCCTTTTCTTCCTTTCTCTTTAAAAATTCCCGGATATCCTCCAGGTCCAGGGCCTTTACGCTGCTGCCCCTGGGATTTCTTGTGAAAAACTGGAACGTGGTGGCTCCGATCCGTTCCGCATCCCTTTCCATGGCTGTAAAGCCCTTGGAGCAGGATAAATGGCATCCGATATAAAACATAGCGCCCTCCTATTTCTTCTCATTTTTCAGAGGATTTAAAAAATACACGGCTCCCCGTACCAGCCCGGCAGAAAACACGGTCTGGACCAGTATGCTGACCGGGATCCAGTGACGGATCACAAAATTATCCGGTCCGTTTCCAAGGAACCGGCGGATGGACAGGTCCGCGATCCCTCCCGTCACCTGCTTTTCCATGATCTCCCCAAAGGTAGCCAGGGGGTTCAGCAGAAGAAGGTAGACTGCGCTGCCGGACGAAGCCGCCGGCCGCGTCTCTCCCAGCTGGTAGATCTCCTCTGCGATCTGCATCTGGGACATATTAAGAAGAAAAATATTTAACATATATGTGCCCACCACCACCAGCAGAAGGATCCCGTAGGTACACACATTGGAAAAGGTGGACCGGCGCATCAGCGATGAAGAAAAAATCCCGATACCGCCGCAGAAGACCGCCGTCACCAGAAAACATACCATTAAAAACGCCAGGTCCATCAGATCCATACTGCCGTATACAAAGGTCAGCAAAAGGATGGGGAAGCTGGATACGATCAGCACCATCAGCTGGCTCAAAGCAGAAAACAGTTTTCCCATCACAATATCCTTCGGCGTCATCCTGGTGGTAAACAGAAGCTCCAGGGTCTGCCGCTCCCGCTCTCCGCTGATGCTGCCGGAGGTCAGCGCCGGCATGATAAACATTAAAAGCAGGAATTCCAGGGTCGCCACAAAGGCGTAAAGCTGAAGGAAGCTGGAATACTGGACGGAGGCTGAGATCCGCACCTGGGCCACTGCCGAATACATATTTAGCAACGCCACCACCGCCAGGATCCCGTTGAACACCAGGATAATCAGGGGCATCCGGAAGCTCCGTGCCCGGACCGTCACCTCTCTTTTATAAACGGGATTACTCTTCACTGCTGAGCACCACCTTTCCCTTATCATGGCTTGTGATCTGCATAAAGATACTTTCCAGGTCTCCCTGCTCTCTGATGAATCCGCTGACTGGGATCCCCGCCTCCATGAGGCTGTATAAAAGCTCTGCCTCTGCCTGCCGGTTCCCGTGGAAATTGACGATGATGTCCTCGTCCCGGATGGCGATGGTCTGGACCCTGGGATCCTTTTTTAAGATCCCGATGGCTGTCCGGCTCTCGCCGCAGATCCGGATCAGCAGCGGGTTGGAATCATTGACCTTCTGGAGGATCTCCGCCATGTTGCCGGAAAGGACGATCTTTCCGGCGTCGATGATCCCGATGTCTGTACACATCTGGGACAGCTCCGAAAGGATGTGGGAGCTGACCAGAATGGTCTTCCCCTCGGCGCACAGCTCCTTTAACATCTCCTTAAATTCCATCCGGGTCCTGGGATCCATGCCGGAGGTGGGCTCGTCCAGGATCAGAAGACCGGGATCGTGGATCAGGGCCCTGGCCAGGCAGAGCCTCTGCTTCATTCCCCGGGAAAGGCTGTCCACAAAAAAGTCCGCCCGGTCAGAAAGCTTCACCTGGTCTAAAAGCTCCTCGCACCGCTTTCTTCCCATGAGGCCGGAGAGGCCGTAGCAGGAGGCAAAAAACTCCATATATTCCCGCACCTTCAGATTGTCATACATGCCAAACTCATCGGGCACATAGCCAAACTGATCCTTTGCCTCCTCCCGGAACCTTAAAGCGTCCTTTCCGCAGATCTCCACCGATCCCTCGTCCGGCTTTAAAAGCCCCGCCATGATCTTGATGGCCGTGGTCTTTCCGGCTCCGTTGGGCCCCACAAAGCCGTAAAGGGCCCCCTCCTCCACTTCCATATCCAATCCCCTCAGGGCTTCAAAATTCCCAAATTTCTTTTTTAAGCCATGGATCTTTAACATCAGCGTTTCCTCCCTGTCACCACCGGCACCGGCAGCATCGAGGTAACTCCCGAAGTGTCCCCTTCCTCCGCCGTATATTTTACCACCAGGCTGTTCTCCGCAGACAGGTAAGGCGCCAGCACGCTTTCCGTAAATCCGCCGCCGGAAAGGTCCACCGGGTCGTAATTCTTCGTTTCATTATTGTAAAAACAAGCCTCGCCCTCAAACGGCCGGATATAATAAAAATCCTCGCCGCTGAAAAATTCCGGAGAGATAAAGGTGAAGGCCACCTTTTCCACGTCCAGGTCTGTTCCCAGGAAGTATTCCACCGTCACTGGCTCTGTTCCATAAAGGGAGAGGCCGTCGCTGCCGTATCCCATGTTCCCGGAGACCACCTGCTGGGGATTATAAAGACCGCTCCTCCAGACGCTTCCTCCCTTTTCTGTGGTCATCTCCAGCTCCTGCGTATAAAGGACCTGGCCGTCTGCCGCCTGGCCGTCGGGTGAGACCCACTCCCAGAGCCCCTGCTCCGGGCCCAGGGCAGAAAACCGCGCGCCGGAAACGTAGGCGCCGCCGTAGGTCTGATCCAGATACCAGCCGTAAAGGCTCCGCCGGTCCGTATTCCGCAGAAGCTCTTCATCGTCCAGCTCCTTCCCGGCCGAATCCCTCTCCACCAGCCACTGGGCAGCCAGATAGGTCATGTTCACCGGCCAGTTTAACACAGGCTCCTCTTTAAGCTCCCGTACCTCCCCGGGCTCCAGATCTCCCAGCGGGCAGACCTGTCCGTAAAAGAAGACGGCGCTGTCGGTCAGGGGAAAATCATAGCCATTTCTGATATAGCCGGAAAGCTTTCCCTCGAACAGCCTCAGATCTCCTTCGATCCTTCCGGGAAACGTCCGTTCTCCCCTGGATTCCAGCTTAAAATACCGGGGATCGAAAGCCCTGGACCGGCTGGCTGAAAGGACTGCCGCATCCTCCTCCCGGGCGATCCTCACATCTGCCGCCTGTTTTCCGTCAAAGGCCTGGACCGGCTGCTCCTCATACTGGCTGGATCTGGTCAGGGGAGTGATGGAATACTCCGCAGGCACCCGCAGGGAAAAGGGACGGCTGTCCGGCGTCCGCACATCTAAAAAGGTGGTCTCCTCCACCGTGTCCCCGGAGGTATCCAGTACCGTAGCCAGAGTATAAAATTCCGACGTGAACCGGGTCCCCGTTCCCAGCAGATAGATGACCGCTGAGGCCGCCGCCGAAGCTATGACCACAGAAATTCCGTAGTACCGGCTCAGGTCCTTCTTTTTCAGATACAGGTAAAGCCCCGGCCCTGCCGCCAGGATATAGACGGCTGTCACTGCCATATAAAGCGGGATCCTGGGCAGCCGGTCCACACTGCCGGTGCTCACCAGGCTCTGGGCGCTCCAGTAGTCGTCGTTCCTTCCATAGGAGCTGTAATAGTAAAGCTGGGAGACAGCCTCCTGGCCCAGGGTCTTTGTCAGGATCTCCGCCACATAGCCGGGGGTCTTTTCTGCAAACCCGCGGATCTCCCCCAGATCATAGGAAAAAAATCCCATTTTTCCCTTCCCGCGCCGGATCACCGTTAAAAGAGGGATATCGTCTCCTTCCATGACCACTCTTCCGCCGGGCACAGAAAGCTCAGCGCACATCAGCTCCACCTGGGCATCCTCCGGGGAATCCTGGGCGTATTCCACCCCCAGGCCCACTTTCTTTTTTTCATATCCCCGGATCCGGACTCCGCCCAGATCTTCGGAAAATCCCCCCAGGACCTTCTCTGCTTCCTGGCCTGTGCCCAGCAGGAGAGTCCCGCCCCGTTCCACCCACTGAAGGATGGCTGTCCTCTGGTCCTCGGTGAGACTTTCCGTAGAAAAGCCGTTGATCAGAAGGATATCCAGAAGCTCCAGTCCCCTGGCATCGGAGGGCAGGGCCTTCTGGTCCAGGAGGATCAGCCTGGAATCCACCATGCCGTATTCCAGGTGGACGCCGTCAAAGTATGAGAGCTCCTCTTCCTCTCCTGCCAGGCCTCCGATCAGCAGCCTACCCATGTCCCGGGACACATCAAAGGAAAGAGAACAGGAATCCACCTCTCTTCCCCCCTGGTCGCAGAGGGCCACATGGATCCCGCTGCTCTTCTGTCCCAGGGGGATATAGATCTCCTTTTTTTCCGTCTCCGCCAGCTTCACAGAAACCGGGAAGCTGTACTGATAGACCTCATCGCTGTTATCCGGCGTGCTCTCCAGGGTCTTTACGTTCACCGTACCGTTAAAGGGCGTCTCCGACTGGCCGTAAAAAGTAATAACAAGGGGGATATGGCTCCCAAACTTTCCCATATCCCCATAGACTGTGGAAACCTCCATGGATACCGGCGCTCCGTCTCCCGCCCATGCCGGGCTTCCTGGAAGCAGGAGCGCAAAAACCAGTGCAAGGAACACTCTGACGCTTCTTTTTCCCATATGATTCATCCTATCGCTCTGAAATTTTCTCTGTTCACATCAAAATCGATCTTCAGCTTTACCTGGAACACCGTACCGTTTAAGTCGCTGGTGACGGAAATGGTCCCTCCATGCATATCTACGATATTTTTTACAATGGCCAGCCCCAGGCCCGTTCCTCCCGTGGCTGTGGATCGTGACTGCTCCACCCGATAAAATTTATTGAAGATCAGATGCAGCTCTCCCTCCGGGATCACATAGCCGAAGTTTACCACAGAAACGGATACCACTTCTTCCTCTGCCTCGATCTTTACCAGTACCTTCTTTCCCTCGGCCCCGTATTTGATGGCATTGTTGATCAGGTTGTCAAACAGCCGGGCCAGGAGATTTCCATCTGCGGTGATCTCCAGGGACGGCACATTGCTGGTCAGTTCATAGGTAAGCCCCTTATCGGCAAAGCTGGGATAAAACTCCTCCAGAAGCTGTCCCAGGAGCTTTACGATGTCCACCCGGCCCACGTGCATGGCAATCTTGCCGCAGTTCATCTTCGTAAAGCCGAATAAGTCCTCGATGAGCTTTTCCAGGCGCTTGGCCTTTGTATAGGCGATGTCGATGTATTTCTGCCGCATCTCCTCCTCCATGGGCATGCCCCTGGAAAGCAGCTCCAGGTAGCCGATGATGGAGGTCAGCGGCGTCCGGAGGTCATGGGCCACGTTGGTGATCAGCTCATTTTTCGTCCGCTCCGATTCCCGTTCCTTATCCATCAGCTCCCGGATATCGGCCTCCATCCGGTTTAAGCTGGCCGCCATCATGGCAAACTCATCGTCTCCCTCCACCTCCACCTGGATATTCAGATCTCCCTCGGAGATGTTCTGGATGGCTGCTGCGATCTTTCCTATGTACCGGATGGACTTTCTCTGCAAAAGCAGGAAGGTCAGGGAAAAGATCCCGATGCCGGCGATCACATAAAGGATCGTGGTGGCAGTCCCCATCCGGAAGATCTTAAGGGCAGGGGAAAGGCTTCCCTGGGTCTTTTCCAGATAATTGACGATCATATCCACGTTGGCGATCAGAAAGATCTCCACCAGACATGCCACCAGGGTGCTGTACAGGATATTGACCAGGACCTGTCCGTAAAACCGTCTGCTGAAATCACTTTTCAATTTTATAACCCACCCCCCAGACTGTGGTGATGATCTTATTCTGTCTGGTATCCTCCTTCATTTTTCCGCGGAGACGGCGGATATGTACCATGACCGTATTATTGGCCTCGTATACCTTCTCATTCCATACCTTTTCAAAGATCTCGTCGGTGCTGAACACCCGGCCTGGATTGGAGGCCAGGAGATAAAGGATATCGAACTCGATGGGCGTCAGCTTGATCTCCTCTCCGTATACCACCACCTTGTGGTTGTCCTTATTGATGGAGAGCCCCTTGATATTGATCTCGTTTTTGGCAGCCTGACCGGTATTCCGGTTGGGATTTAGCTGGGTATACCGTCTCAGCTGGGATTTTACCCTGGCTGTCAGCTCCAGCGGGTTAAAGGGCTTCACCACATAGTCGTCCGCCCCGGTCCCCAGGCCCAGGATCTTATCCAGATCCGTGGACTTGGCGCTCAGCATGATGATCGGGATATTGTTGGTCTCCCGGATCTTCCGGCACATCTCCAGTCCGTCCATCCCCGGCATCATGATATCCAGGAGCACCAGGTGGATCTCCTCCTTTTCCAGGATCTCCAGTCCGTCCAGGGCATTGTTGGCCTTAAATACTTTATATCCGTCGCTGACCAGGTAGATCTCCACCAGGTCCGCGATCTCTTTTTCATCATCCACAACGAGAATATTGATCTGATCCATGAAACATCCTCCTCTGTCCGTAATATATGTACCATCATACCATACTTTGCCCACTTTTGCCTTACTTTTTTATGGAAAAAAACGGGAAGGAGCCTATGGCTCCTTCCCATCTCCATGACGGATCTCCTCGATCTCCCTGGCCAGCTCCTTTACGCTGTTTATCAGGGAATCGAAGGCCCCGTATTCATAAAATTTAATAAAGATCAGTCCCACCGGAACGGCCAGGATCATACCGGCCAGTCCCCGGAGCCTATATCCCAGGAACAGGAAAAACAGGGTGGTCAGAGGCGGAAGCCCCATGCTGTCCCCCACGATCTTGGGCTGGATGATCTGCCGGACCGCCTGGGACAGGACGTAAAGCAGTCCCAGGCCGGCCGCATAGGCAAAATCCCCGGTAAACAGCTTCACCGCAGCCCAGGGGATCAGCACCGTTCCTGTGCCGAACATGGGCAGGAAATCCAGAATGGCAATGGCCACCGCCAGGACCGCCCAGTAATGGACGCCCAGGAGCATAAGACCTCCCATGAGCACCAGGGCCACCACGAACATGATCTTGAACTGGGCCATGAAGTAGCCGCCGATGACCTTCCTGACGTCCTTCTTTATAAGTCCCGCATACCGCTTCACCGCCCCCGGCATCACTTCCTTTATCCTCTGGACGATCACATCATGCTCCGCCAGGAACAGATAGGAGGACAGAAGGACCACAATGGTATGGACCAGCACATCCGGCAGGGTCCTGGCCACAGCTCCTCCGGCAGAGGCCGCCAGGTCCTGGAGAAAGCCGCCGATGTACGCTCCCAGCTGCTCGATGACCTGGCCGAAGGAGTCCTTCACCTCCGGAGGCAGGAACGTAAGGACCTGCTCCAGCTCCGCATAGGCTTCGGCCACATCCTCCTGGACCTCCGCATAAAGCCCCGGAAGGGCCCGCACGAACAGCACCATCTCCTTAAGCCCCCGGCTTCCCAGGAAATACAGGCCAAAGATCACCAGAGCCAGAACCCCCACGATCAGGACCATGGAGCTGTGCCGCCTGACGATCCGTATCTTTTTTTCCAGGAACCGCACCAGGGGATTGGCGATCATGGCCACCACCCAGCCGATCACAAACGGTATGAAGAAACCAAGAAGCCGCGGTCCCCAGACACAGATCAAGTAGATGGTCATAAGGGGAACCGCAATGTTTAAAAAGATCCTCGCATATTTTCTGATATCCATTTCCTCCTCCATGAGGACCTGCGTCTGCCCTCTACTTTAACAGACCATATTCCCTGGCGATCTCCCGGAACGCCGGAAGGGAGCGCTCGATCTGCTCATGGGATACGCAGTAAGCGATCCGCACATAGCCCGGGCAGGCAAAGGAGCTGCCGGGGACCATCAGGACGTGATGCTTCTTTGCGGTCTCACAGAATTCCTTTTCATCCGCTACCGGAGACTTGACAAACAGGTAGAACGCGCCGTCGGGCTTTGCGCAGGTAAAGCCGTCCTCCTTTAACGCATGGTACAAAAGATCCCGGTTCTTCTCGTAGGCCTCCACGTTGACGGTCACCTTGTGCCGGATACAGTACTGGATCACCTTCTGGATCAGGGACGGGGCGTTGACGCAGCCCAGGACCCGGTTGGCGATGGAGGCGGCAGTGATCAGCTCCCCGCTCTCATCCACCTCATCGGGGATCACCAGGTAGCCGATGCGCTCGCCGGGGATGGAAAGGGATTTGCTGTAAGAATACCCTACCACCGTATTATGGTAATACTTTGTCACATAGGGGACCTCCACCCCGTAGGCCAGCTCCCGGTAGGGCTCGTCGGAGATCAAAAGGATGGAGATGCCAAACTCCTTTTCCTTCTTTTCCAGGATAGCCGCCAGGGCCTTTATGGTATCCTCGCCATACACAACTCCTGTGGGATTATTGGGGTTATTGATGATGACGGCCTTGGTCCTTTTTGTGATCTTCTCCTCAAACTCATCCAGCTTTGGCATAAAGGTCTCTGTATCCGGGGAGATCCTCACCACTTCTCCGTCATAATTCCTCACATAGCCGTCGTACTCCACAAAGTACGGGGCGAATACGATCACCTGGTCTCCAGGGTTTAAGATGCTCTTTAAGATCACATTGAGGCCGCTTGCAGCTCCCACGGTCATGATCAGATTTTTCTCAGAAAAACTGGTGCCGAACCGTTCATTGATGGACTGGGCGATGGTCTGGCGCACATCCTCAAAGCCGGCGTTGCTCATATAGCCGTGAAGGGCATTGAACGCCTCCTCTTTCACGATCTCCAGGATGGCCTCATTGACCTCCGGAACCGGCACATTGGGATTTCCCAGACTGAAATCGTATACGTTTTCCGCCCCATAGACGGCGGCCATTTTCTTTCCTTCCTCAAACATGGCGCGGATCGCGGAATTGTTCGCCATGAACGGCTTCATTTTTTCTGATACCATTTTCATTTCCTCCATCGTTTTCTTATTGTCCCCCAGATGAAACAGCTTTCCCCTTTTATGGCCTTTCCCTGGATCCTGCCAGCCGCTTTATGAGCTCCACCCAGACCACCGCCGCTCCCGTGGCTGCAAAATAAAACCAGGTGGCCGGATTGGAATACCAGGTGGTAAAAAACGACAGCATGAAATAAAGCGCTGCCTGGGAGTAAAAAAGCTGCCAGAACGGATTCTCTGCCCTCTCTGCCCGGTCCATGAGCCATGCGGCAAAAAGCCCCAGTACCGCCGAAAAAAGGAACACGCCCACAACGCCAAAATCGTAATAGGCATCGTAAAACAGCGTCACCGTCGTCAGCTCCTCCTTGGTGGTATAGATGGGAAAATCCACCAGCTCGGGCTTTATGAACTTAAGCCCCGTTAAGGCCCATAAGGGAAACAGGCTCTTAAGCCCCATGGAATGGGCCGGGAGCTCTGTCACCAGACAGTTGAAATTATCATAATTATTGGCAATGTACATATACGGCTGGGTGATAAAAATAGGCGTCGCCGGGTCCTTCATCTCAAAAATACCGTTGAGATACGCCACATCGTGGCTCCTGGCAACAGTCAGGATCACATAGAGCGGCAGCAGCGCCGCAGCCGCTCCGAACAGATACCGCAGCCGCTTCTTTCCCGAGACCTGCATAAAAGTCAGCACCGCCAGGATCACCGCAAAGATCAGCTGGAACCGGGACACGCAGAGCACAGGGACCAGAAGGGATGCTGCCGCAGCCAGAAGCACCAGGACCGCCTGCCAGCGCTTCTTTACGCCTCCGCGCAGAAACCAGATCACTGCCATGGACGGTACCAGCACGCAGGAAACGGTGAAATAGTGGACGCCGGATATGTGAAAATGGGAGTAGGCATGGGGCACTCCCCGCAGGAAGAACGGCACATAGCCCAGGACCGCTGCTTCCAGCAGAAAAGCGGCCCAGGACACAGCCGTCAGAAGAAGGATGGCCGTGAGCATACCAAAGCTCCCGGCAGCCTCTGTTCCTTCAGATACGGCTTCCACGCCTTTCCTCCTGGCCTTTTCCTCTCTTTTATCCTTCCCCTCTTCCCGTTTTTTCCGGATCCGGGCCTCTGCCAGTCCAAACACACTCCAGAAAGCGGCCAGGGCTATGAAAAAGCTGGCCCAGGTCACCGGATCCCAGTCGGTCTGGAGCCGGCTCAGCTTAAAGCAGGAGATCCCTTCCCCTCCTACCCAGAACAGGGAAAACAGGGCCCGGAGATGGAGCGGGTTCCCGCTCCGCCTGTAATCATAAAAATACAGATACAGGGCTGCCAGGATCAGACTCATTCCCGACATATAGTAATGGGCGCTGGATGCAAAAAGCACACCGGCGCCATAAAGGATCAGATAAACTACCATATCCAGTTATTCTCCCAGGCCGCTTTCCACCAGGGCGACCATGTCCGCCAGGGCCTTTTCCTCATCCGGCCCCTCGCAGATAAACGTAATCTCATCCCCGCTTTTCACGCAGGCCCCAAGAACACTTAAAACGCTCTTGGCATTGGCTGTGCTGGTACCAAACTGAAATTTCACCGAGGACTGGTACCGCAGGGCTTCCTTGCACAGAATCCCCGCCGGCCTGAGGTGAAGGCCGGTGGGATTTTTGATCGTAACTCTTTGCTTTACCATATTGTAACTATACTCCATTTTTCATAAGATGCCGTGTCTTTACCGGTTTTCCTGCGCAGAAGAGGATTCCTCCGCCGGATGGACCTCTGCGCGGCGGCTCTCCTCCGTCTCATGGGAGGCGGCTGTTCCGGATACCTCCGTTCCATCCTGGGCTCCGGAAGCGTCGTTTGTCTCACCGGCTCCCGTACTGGTCTCCGCCGCAGTCTCTTCCGCCGTGCCGGATGAAGGTGCGCTTTCCGTTGCCTCGGGGACCTTCATCACCTGGATGCTGCAGGAGGAGATATCCAGGACCCTGTATACCCGGTCCAGATCCAGCTTCAGCACCACCTTCGCCTCATGGATCCCCTCGCCCATGGAGGAAACATCCACCTGGATGTCCGCGGAATCCAGAGTAAGGCTGTCCAGCTCCTCAGCCAGGGCCTCGATACGGATATTCACCGTATCCGGCTCCGCCCGGTAGATATAATCATCGTTTTCCCCTGTAAAGGAGGCATCGTTGACCTCCACCGTATAAACACGTTCCTTTAACTGCTCCACAGTCAGGGTCACATTGATCTCGTGGCGGCCCGTACCGGCCAGGGAAACTCCCACCGGCAGATACTCGTTGATATCGATGGTCCGCACCATATTTGTCCTGGCTCCGTCCAGGTTCAGGCTTTCACCAGGGATCGTAATGGTATTTAAGGAAGCCAGCACCGATTTCAGGCCGATGACAGGAACGCTCTTCACATCACATTCCACGCCCGTGAACCGGTATCCGTCGGCCACCTGTCCGGAAACCTCGAAATCCAGCAGCAGGCTCTTTACCTTGAGGACCGGCATGGAGTAGGATACCGATTCACAGTCCACCTCCACCCGCTGGTCCAGAACGATCTTATTGCCATTGGCGTCGTAGAACTGGGGCGATGCCGTCCCCTCTGCGTCCATGGTCAGGCCATCCAGGGAGATCTCGATCCCCACGCTGCTGATCTGGCCGATGGTGGATTCCGGCCCCTCCACATATAAATGATCCGGAGACAGCACCACGTCTCCCGCTTCGTATCCTTCCTCCAGGTCTCCCGCGTAGGAAACGTTGATATCGAACCGCTTCTTCTGTAAGGGCTCCGTCTCGATCTTGATGGTGGATACCCGGCTCACGGGGGCTGACAGCAGGTATTCGCTGTGGTTCAGCACCTCCACCTTTACAGGGATAGAGCCTGTAACAGACCAGAGATCCGTCATATCCGCATAGGCTCTGAAGTCTGCCGGACGGATCCGGTGGGCATTGGTCGTTTTTACCTCATACGACACGGTGGTCGTCTTTTTTCCTATGATCTCATACGTTAAGCCGCTGGCTTCCAGTACTTCTCCGTTGACGATCTCCACCGGCACCTCCACCGTGCTGGTCATCACCGGATCGGCCACATTGACGACGCCCAGCCACACCAGAAAGGCACATAAGACCGACAAAAGCTTCAGTCCCCAGCGCTTATTCTGCTTTTCTTTCATTTTTATGTCTTCCCTTCCATAACCGGAACCGTCCTGCCCCAGTATCCTCTCCCTTTTCCACGGAAATGGCCTGGCGCAGGGTTTCCTGATCGCTGATCCTTGTGAGCTGTCCGTCACGGGCCAGGGACACGCGGCCTGTCTCCTCAGACACCACCACCGTCAGGCTGTCCGAGGTCTCGCTGATCCCCAGGGCCGCACGGTGACGGGTTCCCAGGTCCTTGCTGATGCTCAGATTATCCGACAGCGGCAGATAACAGGTGGCCGCCGTCACCCGGTTTCCCCGGATGATCACCGCACCGTCGTGCAGCGGTGTATTATGTTCAAAGATATTGATCAGAAGCTGGCTGGTGACGATGCCGTCCACCTCGATCCCGGTCCTCTCGATCTCCGAAAGGGGAGTTTCCCTCTCAATAACGATCAGCGCTCCCGTCTTTACCTTTCCCATCTCATAAGCAGCCCGGACGATCTCGTTGACAGTCTTGTCCGTATAGCCCTCCGGTCCTCTCACATCCTCTGAAGAAAACAGCTCTGTGATGATATTTTTGCTTCCCAGCTGCTCCAGGGCCTTCCGGAGCTCCGGCTGGAAGATGATCAGAAGAGCGATCAGGGCTAACTGGCCCATATGGTTGATCATCCAGGTAATGGTATTTAACCTGAGAAGGGACGCCCCCAGGTAAAAGGCCAGGATCATCAGGCCGCCCTTCAACAGCACCCAGGCCCTGGTATTCTGGACCCAGATCAGGATCTCGTATATAAGGAAAGAGATAATCAGAATTTCAAACAGGTTTCCCAGAGTGATCTTTGGTATGAACGCCAGCCAGGAATATATGCGTCCAAGAAATTCTGTCATACTTTCACCTCCATCCCAGTTTTATTTGTTTAATTGGATTTTTCGTGTCTGGAAGATTTTCTCGAAGAGATCCGGTGTACCTTCACATCCGGCTGGGAGACGGTGATCTTCGGCACCGCCTTCACATAATAATAGTAGTCGTCGTCCTGGTACTGTAAATATTCCGTCCTGGTGTAATCCACCGCAAACACGAAAAACTGGTAGACCAGAGCCAGGGCCACAGACACCAGGATCCCCAGGATCATGGGACCGATGGCGACCGGCAGGTTAAAATAAAAGTCCCCGATGAAGATCACCACCAGCTGGGTGATCACTCCGGCGATGATGGCAATGGACCAGGAATAATCCACCGACAGATTTCTGATCAGGAACACCACCAGAACACCGGCCGCAAAGGCCGCCGCCATGACCCACATCAGCTGGTTCCCAAAAAGGCTCTGGACAATGACGATGAACCGCTCCGCCATTTCCGACATGGTGCTGCCTGCCAGTACGCCGGCGTTCTGCTTCAGATACATCATAATATAATAAATGCATACGCCGCAGCTCACAGGGACAATGGATACCAGGCTGCCGGAAAGGCCCACGAACAGAGGGATCACATAGGGGACCCTTAAGAAAAACATCATGGGCGTCAGAAGCAGGAGATAGCCGTCTCCCGGCCGGAAGCCATAATAGAGCATCATGACCACCAGCATAAATACGGCAATGATCAGCGCCGCCTCCAGGGATACCTGGGAAACGTGGGCGATCAGAAAGCAGCCGGCAAAAAATGCTGTGACTCCGCAGGGCACCACTGCCGCCACCAGTCCCATCACCACCGGCACCAGGGGATTCTTAAGCCTGGCCATGAAGCCCACGTTGGAGCTGATCAGAAAGAAGGCCAAAGCCCCCAGCAGGAACTTCACTGCCGGGATCATGTACCGGTTGTATTTTCCATATAGCTGCTTTAATTTTTCTTTAAATACCAAAAGGCCCATCATACGCGCCGTTCCTCCTCATTTTCTCCCTGTACAGAGGGAGCTTCATATTTTTTCTCCAGACGGCGCAGCTTGGCCTGATAGATCTTCATGCCTTTGCTGGCACGCTCGTACCGTCGGGAATAGATCCAGTAAGTGACAGCCAGATAGACCAGAAGCCCGGCGGCATAGAATAAGGCCACATGCTTTGCCGACGCCAGGAGCGCGGTCACATCCATGGTGCTCATAATGTCCTCCATCTGATAAAGGACCCAGAGGGCCAGGCACAGCATACTGGAAAACGTGTAAAAAATGAAGGAGCGGATCATACGGCCTCCGACATAATCGCTCTTAAAATACCGGCTGGCAGGAAGGATGTCCCTCCCGGCCTTTTTTTCAAACATGGCGATCCCTGTCATGATCCGGATCTTTTCTTCGTTCAGCATATGGTTCTCCTTATCCTTTCTGCGAAACGGCGCAGGGCTGCGCCGCCTCACAGATAATATATCACAATTTCTTCCTGTTGGCGAGCAGTTCCCATTTTCTTATGGAAATGTTAAGGATTTTGACAAAAATCAGCCGTTCACCGAATCTGTAAAGCGCAGGAACGCGGCTCTTCCCTCTCCGGTCCGCTTATAAACGCCGGCGTCCTCCAGGACCTCTGCAAATACGCGTCCTACCTCGGTCTTTAAAATATCCATCACATTCTCTTCTGTTACCGTTTTATATTTCGGAAGGAACTCCTCTACCCAGTCGGCGTGCTTCGCAATGGTCTCGCTGCTGCGGATATCCTTTCCTTCCGTCATATAGCCAGCCAGAAGGGCCAGCTCCTCCTTTAACCGGGCCGGGAGCACTGCCAGTCCCATGACCTCGATGAGGCCGATGTTCTCTTTTTTGATGTGATGCAGCTTTTCATGGGGATGGTAAACGCCCAGGGGATGCTCTTTTGTAGTGATATTGTTCCTCAGCACCAGGTCCATCTCAAACCGGCCGTCCCGCATCCGGGCAATGGGAGTGATCGTATTGTGGGGCTCTCCGTCTGTCTCTGCAAAGATAAAGGCCGCCTCATCCGTATACCCGCGCCATGCCTTTAAGATCTTATCCGCCAGGTCCACGATCCGCCCACTGTCCGTCCCGTTTAAGCGGATCACGGACATAGGCCACTTGACGATCCCTGCCTTCACGTCCTCAAAGCCCTTAAACTCCAGTTCCTTCTCCACCGGGGCCTTGGCCATGGCAAACTCATAGCAGCCTCCCTGGAAATGGTCATGGGTCAGGATGGAGCCTCCCACGATGGGAAGGTCGGCGTTGGAGCCCAGGAAATAATGGGGGAACTGCTTTACAAAATCAAACAGCTTCACAAAGGTGCTCCTGTCGATCTTCATGGGCACATGCTTCTGATTGAACACGATGCAGTGCTCATTATAATACACATAGGGAGAATACTGGAAGCCGAACTCCTCTCTGCCCATGGTCAGGGAGATGATCCGGTGGTTGTCCCGGGCCGGATGGTCTGCCCGCCCGGCATACCCCACGTTCTCCACGCATAAAAGGCATTTGGGATATCCGCTCTGCTTTGCCTGCCTGGCGGCGGCAATGGCCCTGGGATCCTTTTCCGGCTTGGAAAGGTTTACAGTCACATCCAGGGCTCCATATTCCGTATCTGCCACCCACTTCATATCCTTACACACCCGGTATCTCCGGATATAGTCGGAATCCTGGCTCAGCTTATAAAAATACCTGGTGGCTGCCTCCGGATCCTCCTCATAAAGCGCTCTGAACCGTTTTGATACCTCGCTGGGCCTGGGCATCAGGCAGTTCATCAGCTTCGTGTCAAAAAGATCCCGGTAAGTCACACTGTCATGCTCCAGGAGGCCGTTCTCTGCCGCATAGTCCAGAAGCGTCTTCAGGATATCCTCCAGACTGCGTTTTTTTTCCGGCTCTTCCGGCTCCTCATATTCTGTAAGGCCCAGAAGGCTTAAGATCTGGTTCCTGGCGTAATATCTGTCCTCTTCATCTAAAAGTCCTGTATCCAGGCCGTACTGCACCAGATCCCGGACTGCTTCACTGATCATTTTCATAGCTTCCGCTCCCCGTAAAAATTTTATCTCTTTAATTATAGCTGTTCCCGGCAGACAATACAATCGTTAATTCCGGTTTTTCATAAATTGGGAGATCCGGTCTGCCAGGATCCCGCCCACCACGCCGATGACGGCTCCGGCCGCACAGCCGGCGGCCAGGAGCGCCGGCAGATAATAAAAAACGCCTGCTGTACGGACGATAAAAGCCGCAAAGGAGACCTGTCCCACATTATGGGCAATGCCCCCCAGGATGCTGATTCCCACTGGAGAGAACCACTGCCGTTTTTTCGCTGCCCCCATGACCAGCAGGCTTAGAAGGCTTCCCGAAAGGCCATAGGCCATACTGTACGGATTTCCAAAGGAAAGGCCCGTGAGAACGATGCGGAGCACCGTCACCGCCGCCGTTCCCCGGATCCCCACCAGGTAAAGCCCGGCCACCGTCACCAGATTGGCAAGTCCCAGGCGGATCCCCGGCACCGGGAACGGAATGGGGATCAGGCTCTCCACGAAGCCCAGGACCATGGCCAGGGCAGTGAGAAGCCCGTAAAGGGCCGCCCGCTCCGTTCTTTCTGACGTATTTTTCTTCAATCTCCCCTGCTCCTCCCGTCTTGACTTTGCATGACCCATTTGCTAGAATGAGACCTGTTCCAAATCTATAATAGAAAGAATGGTATCTTTTATGAAAAGGTTCCCCCATCTGGTGCCTGTGCTGGGGGCTGCCATCCTTCTGGCGGCCCTCTGCTTTATAAAGCCGCCGGGCGGCTCTCCGGCAGACGTTCCCATCCACCGCTCCGATTTTCTCCTGAATACCTTTGTGGATATCGCCATCTACGATTCCAGGGACGAGTCCATCCTGGACGGAGCCATGGCCCTCTGCCGGGAATACGAAAACCGTTTCAGCCGCACTCTGTCCGGAAGCGAGGTGTACCGGCTGAACCACCGGGAGGACGCCACGGGAACGTATCCCCTGTCTGACGACATGACGGATCTCCTGGCCACAGCCCTCTATTACTGTGAACGTTCCGGCGGGGCCTTTGATATCACCACCGAGCCCTTAAGCTCCCTCTGGAATTTCAGCGGGACGTCCCCGTCGGTCCCTCCGGCGGAGGCCATTGAGGAGGCCCGGAAAAAGGTGGACTATAAAAAGCTCCGGCTGGACGGGACCCGGAGCACCCTGACCTTCCTGGATCCCGGCACCTCCATCGATCTGGGTGCCATCGCCAAGGGCTACATTGCCGATCAGCTGAAAGCGTATCTCCTGGACTCCGGCGTGGAAAGCGCCATGATCAACCTGGGAGGGAACGTCCTCTGCGTGGGGAGCCGGCCCGACGGCACGCCGTTTACCGTGGGGCTCCAGAAGCCCTTTGCGGACCGGAACGAGACCTTTGCCCAGGTGGAGGTCTCTGACCTTTCCGTAGTGGCCTCCGGCGTTTACGAGCGCCATTTCGTGGAGGACGGAAAAAATTACCACCATATCCTGGATCCCTCCACCGGCTATCCCTATGACAACGGCCTGATCTCAGTGACGATCCTGTCGGAGCGGTCCGTAGACGGAGACGCCCTCTCCACCACCTGCTTTTCCCTGGGACTCTCCAGAGGCATGGAGCTGGTGGAATCCATGGACGGCGTGTATGCCTGCTTCATTGATGAGGATTATCAGACCCACTATTCCGACGGAATGGAAAAATTTTTACGAAAGGATTAGATCCTATGGACCAGAAAAACAGACAGGCAGGGAAACGGGAGCTTTTCCTGACCGGAGCCGTACTCCTTACAGCGCTCCTTTTCTTTCTCGTGAACCGGGCCTTCCACTCCGGACCGGCAGCGTTCCTGGAAATTTCTGTGGACGGGACCGTGGTGGAGACCCTGGAGCTTCATAAGGACCAGGAATACACGGTAAAAAATGACCAGGGCGGCGTCAATGTCTTTGTGATCCGGGACGGAAAAGCCTGGGTCACCGAAGCCTCCTGCCCCGATAAGATCTGTATGGACCAGGGACAGGTCAGCCAGGAGGGAGAGATGATCGTATGTCTTCCCAACCGGATGACCGCCCGGGTCATGGGAGCCCCTTAGGATCTTATCCCCGGCTGCTCCTCTCTTTTACGCTTCCAGGCCCATGGCTTCCATTTCTGCCTGCACAGACTCCTCACAGGAGCGCATGGCCAGGATCGTCCGCTCCATCAGCTCTGCCAGATCCCAGCCCAGCTGCTCTGCACCCTGGGCGATGATGTCCCGGGAGCAGCCCGCCGCAAACCGCTTATCCTTGAATTTCTTCTTCAGGCTGGAGACCTCCATATCCTGGCAGCTTCTGGACGGACGCATCTTTGCAGCCGCTCCGATGAGGCCCGTCAGCTCATCGGCCGCGTAAAGGACCTTTTCCATTTCATGATCCGGGCTGGCAGTGATCTCCGGATGGTGGCCGTAGCAGTGGCTGCAGACCGCATGGATCACTTCCTCCTCTGCTCCGCCTTCCCTTAAAAGCCTGGGAGCTGCCAGGCAGTGCTCCTCCGGATACTGCTCAAAATCGATGTCGTGGAGGATCCCGCAGATCTCCCAGAAGTCCGCCTCATCCCCATAGCCCAGTTCTCTGGCGTACCATTTTAAAACGCCTCCCACGGTCAGCCCGTGAAGCACATGGAACGGCTCCTTATTGTATTCTCTTAAAAGTCCGATGGCCTTTTCTCTTGTAAGCGCAGTCTTCATGTATTCTGCCTCCTTCATCTGATAAAACTTCATCCATTATAACAGAATAAAAATCCATTTAAAAGGGTTTTCACACAAAATTCCAGATCCCATTTTCCCACCGTCTCTGAGGCTGTCACAGGAAAGCTGGCCACCAGATCTTCCCCCACATAGTAATCCACCTGGCCCACCGCCATTCCGGCTGCCACCGGGGCCGTAAGCTCCTTTGCCACCTTCTTTTTTATGGTCACCGGCTCGTTCTGGTTCATCAGTATTTTCAGAGAAGCCGGCTCCGGATATCCCACCGTAAGCCCGGTCTGGCTCCCGATCCCGTTTTTTACAGGTATGGGAGGAAGCTCCGGCGTTTCCTTTAATAGTTCATAAAAATCATAATTTTCATCCCCAAAGGCCAGAAGCCTTCCCATGTCCTCCCATTTGTATGTTCTGTGAGGCGGCCATCCGCAGCCCAGAAGCGCTGCGATGAACGTTTTCTCTCCCTTTTTTACGGCTCCCACGTAGCAGTAGCCGGCCCCGGCTGTGAAGCCGGTCTTCCCGGAAATGGCCCCCTTCGTGGTGGTCAGCAGGGCATTATGGTTGACGCAGGAAAAGGTCCTGGTCCCGGAGACGTCTGAAAAGGCGTGGGACGGCGCCCGGGTCACCCGTAAAAACTCCTCCCGCTCCGGGGACTGGAACAGACAGTACCGGAGGATCCCCGCCAGCTCCGCTGCCGTGGTGCTGTGGATGCGGCCGGTATCCGGATCCTCTGCATCCAGACCGTTGGGCGTGATGAAAAAGGTATCCCGGCAGCCGATGTCCCTGGCCTTCTGGTTCATCATGTCCGCAAAGGCCTCCCTGGTCCCGGCCACATGCTCTGCAATGGCCGCCGCTGTGTCGTTGTGGGATTCCAGCATCAGGGAATACAAAAGATCCTCCAGCCGGTACTGTTCCCCCTCCCGGATATTTAACTGCACATCCGGCATGGATGCTGCATAGGAGGACACCTCCACCACATCGTCCAGGGAAGCGTTTTCCAGAGCCAGGATGCACGTCATGATCTTGGTGGTGCTGGCCATGGGGAGGGTCTGGTCCTGGTTTTTTCCATACAGGATCCTTCCCGTATCCCCATCCATGAGCACTGCCGCCCGGGCCCTCAGCTCCAAAGGCGCAGGAGCCTCCTCCCCCGGAGCCTGGACCGCCTCTGTCTGGATGGGCCACAGCCAGAGCGCCAGGGCCAGGAGCGCCGTCAACGTCCGTATGTATGCTTTTCTGATCCTCATATATCCTTCTGCGGCCTCCCTTTCCGGCCGCATTCTCCGCTGCTCTTTCTGCAACTATATGCCGCCCCCCGGCCTTTCTTTACAGAAACAGCGGTCTGTGGTAAAATCCCTCCTATGGAAAATACATTTACTTACGGGATCACCGGGAATGAAGCCGGCATGACTGTGGCGGAATACCTGAAGTCCAGGGGCTATTCCTCCCGCCTGGTGGTCCGATTAAGAAACACTCCCGGCAGCTTTTTTGTGGACGGGACCGCCGTTTTTTCAACCTGCGTGCTGAAGGACGGAAACCAGCTCCAGGTACGTGTTGCGGAAAAAAGGAGCTCCGCAGCTGTGGAGCCCGTTCCCATGGATCTGGACATCCTGTATGAGGATACACATCTCCTGGTGGTAAACAAGCCAGCTGGAATGGCCGTCCACCCCTCCCAGGGAAACCACGGCAATACCCTGGCCAATGGCCTGGCGGACTATTTCAGAAAGAAACAGGAAGCCTTCGTGTTCCGGGCGGTCAATCGTCTGGATAAAGACACGTCCGGCCTTCTCCTGGTGGCAAAAAACGGGCTCAGCTCCTCCCTTCTCTCCGGCCAGGTGGAGCGCCGGGAGATCTGCCGGGAATATCTGGCCGCTGTCTGTGGGAAAACAGATGCCTGCGGAACGGTCTCCGTCCCCATCGGGCGGAAGGAGGGCTCGGCCATCCAGCGGATCCCGGACCCGGACCACGGAGAGGCCGCGGCCACCCGGTATGAACGGCTTCTGTATAATAAAAACACGGATCTGTCGCTCCTGCGTCTCCGTCTTGAGACAGGACGCACCCACCAGATCCGTGTCCATATGAAATATATCGGCCATCCCCTTCCCGGGGACTTTCTCTACAATCCCGACTTCCGGTACATCCGCCGCCAGGCCCTGCATTCGGTCAGACATTCCTTTCCCCATCCGTTCACGGGAGAGGTCCTGATCTTTTCTGCCCCGCTGCCGGAGGATATGGCCTGCCTGTTTCCGGGACAGGAGCTTCCTTCTTTTTCCCGTCCTGGGGCAGACCCAGATCTCCCTACGGCCTCCTTAAGCCCTTGGGATAATGATTTTTAAGGACTCCCCGGTCCGCCTTGGCAAATCCCAGGGAGAAGCCGTCCACAGTCATCAGGACCCAGCCCTTTAAATCCCCTCCGGAAACGGCCTCCAGCTCCCCGGCTCCTATGGCCTCGCCCCGGAGATACTTTGCCGCGGTCTCTCCCGTCCCAAGCTCTGCCCACTGGAAGACGTCTTCCTTTTTAAGAAACAGGGCCAGGGCATGGGCCGGTTCCATACGGCCTTTTTTTAAGGTCCCCGCCTGGAGTCCCGGCCGGAGCACCCGGATCTTTGTAAGCTCCGGCGTTTCCTCCGGGACCAGGTATACGTTGTCCCCAAAGGTGAGGAACCGTCTTCCAGCCAGGAGACGGTCCGGCTCCCGCACGTTCTCCTTAAGGAAGCGAGCTGCCTCCATAAGCTCTCCCTGATCCTTTCCGGCTCTCTTGTCCTTCTTTTCTCCTCCCCTTTTCTTCCTTCCGTCCTTCTGTCTGCGGTCCAGCTCCATTCCGCCGGAATCTCCTGCCCCGTCTCCGTTTTTTACAAAAAGCGCCATAAAATGGCCCTCCCCACCGGTCTCATGGGGCCAGATACGGACCGTTTTTCTAAGCTCGTCCCTCTGCTCTTTCAAGCCCACAGACTCCGCCCACTCCGGCCTGCCCTCAGAAAAAAATCCGGCAGCACGGGGCCTCTCCAGGCAGAATTCCGGGTGACGCTCCAGAAACCGGGCCGCTGTCTGTTCGTTTTCCTCCGGGGAAAAGGTACAGGTGGAATAAAGGATCCGTCCGCCGGGCCGCACCATGGCAGCCGCACAGTCCAGGATCTGGTCCTGACGGGCCGCGCACACGGCTACCTGGGCCGGACTCCATTCCAGCCTTGCATTCTCATCCTTCCGGAACATCCCTTCCCCGGAGCAGGGAGCGTCCACGGCGATGCCGTCAAAAAACTCCCGGAACCCAGAGACCAGGCCCGCAGGCTCCATATTGGTGACCACTGCGTTTCCGATCCCCATGCGCTCGATGTTCTGGGACAGGATCTTTGCCCGGGCCGGATGGATCTCATTGGACACCAGAAGCCCCTTCTGTTCCATCTTTCCTGCCAGATGGGTACTCTTTCCGCCTGGAGCCGCACAGAGGTCCAGGATCCGTTCTCCCGGCCTGGGATCCAGGGCCTCGGCGCACGCCTGGGCGCTGGGCTCCTGGATATAATAGGCTCCCGCCTCATGGAGCGGGTGCTTTCCCGGCCGTAGCTCCTCCGGATAATAAAATCCCTCCCGGCTCCAGGGGATCCGCTCCAGACCCGAAAGGAGCCCTGGCAGCCGCTCTCCGGCCTTTAAAGGATTTACCCGCAGGCCAAAGCTCCGCTCCCTTTCGTAGCTCTCAAAAAAACTTCCGGCCCCGTCTCCCAGGAGCCTGCTCATCTTTTCCACAAATGCCTCCGGGAGGCTTATGTTTTCCATTTTTTTCATCGTATCCTTTCCCGCCTTCCGCGCATCCTAACAGGAGGAGGAAGTTTATGGCAGCAATATTTTCCTGGTTTCTCATTCCTGCCGCAGCCGCTCTGGCCGCAGGCAGTTCCAACTGGCTCACATCAAACTTTTCCATCGCAGGAAGCGAGAGCCCCGGTTCATTTTTCCTGATCCTGTGGGCCCTCCTCACCGGAGGCTTTTTCCGCTTTCTCATCCAACGGGCCGTTTCCATGGCTGGAGCCGGCCTGGCTTCGAAGCGGGAAGCGGCTCTGACAGACCTGGCGCTCCTTCTCCTGCTGGTTTCCGTTTTCATTCCTTACAGACCTGGAAAAATGAAGCTCCTGGCCTCTGTCCATGTGGCCCTGGCCTTTTTGGCCACAGTGCTTTTTTATCTGGCCATCACCAGCCTGGATCTGAAGCTGTATTTCCAGTATCCCGGCCATTTTTCCCTGTGTACGGGCCTTCTGGGCTTTGCCATCGCCGCCACCGCCGCCCTCCTGGTCCTTTCCGGCTTCATGATCTCCAGCGCCCTGGAATTTTTTCTTACTGTATTTGCCGGACTGTGGCTCTGGCTTTTCTGCCGGAGGATCCGGATCTTAAAAAGGCACTGGCTTTAAAACCAGTGCCTTCCCATCCGCCGTTTTTACAGCTCGATCTTAAATTCATCGGAGCCCTGGCCGTTTACTGTATAGTAAGCGACACTCTCCTCCGGCTTTACATAAATATCAATGGTCCGGATATCCTCCGCCCTGTTTCCAAGAGCCGTATACGCTTCCTTCACAGCCTCTGTCAGGCTGCTCTCAGAAAATTCCTTTCCTGCAAACTGTACGTAAACGCTGCTCTTTACCTCCACAGGCTTTGCAGCCGGAGCTTTTCTGGCAGCCGTCTTTCTGGCGGGAGCCTTCTTAGCTTCCTTAGCCGGCTCTGCGGACTTGCCTTCGGAAGCCGTCGCCGGAACCTCTTTTACCGTTGTTTCTTTCACAGCCGCAGCCTTTGCGGCCGTTGTTTTTGCAGTTGCCTCTTTCACAGCAGCATTCGTTTTTCTTGCCATGATCCATCCTCCTATAATCATACGCCATCTGACTTATACCAAGCTGTCGTCTTTCTAATTAAATGCTGTCAGCGATCGGCTTATTTCAAGCTCCGATTATAGGCTACTGCCGGAAATTTGTCAATAAACCGGCCGAATTTCCACGTTTTCTACAATTTCCCAAAAATATTTTTCCGTTTATTGGTACTTTTCCGGATCAAATCCAGGGATCACCTCGCTCCAGTCGGAAATTCCCACAATGGACTTTGCAAACTCTGAATAGCGCAGGGATTTCCTTGTATCGATATGTTTAAATACCTGGTAGATATTCTTCGGCATTACGGCGATCACCTTATCCGGCCTGGACATATCCACGGTCCAGAGCCCGAAGGCACAGGAGGTCTCCACCTCCGTGATGGCGTCCACCTGACGGTTTAATATAAAGGCGTCGATATAGGGGTTATTGTCCACCAGATAGTAGGCATAGGCAAAGGCCGCCGCCTGGATATCGTATACCTTTCCCCTGGAAATGCTGTCAGAGGTGAAGCCCTCCTCGGAAAGGATGATATGGCGCACCTGCCCTCCGGCTGTCCGCATATGGGCCTGCTGGAAATAATCCGTCAGAACATGGAGGTTCTTGAAATTGATCACCGGGGACTCGAAAGTCTCGTTTACCATTCCTGTCTGGTCGTCGTCCCAGAATTCCGGCTCCGTCATAGGGTACGGATACGGGTGGTAGGCCAGACCCCATTCGATATTTCCCTCAGCACTGATCCCGGCGTTGAAAAGGTCGATGAAATCCTTGGCTGCATACTGGAGGTTCGTATTCTGCTTTTTCCACTCATAGTCCGTGGAGAAGAACACGCGGGCATTCTTACTGCGGCTCTTGATGGCTGTATACGCCACACGGAAGTTCTTTTCATAAAGCTTCGTGTAGGATGCCAGATCCATGGGCCCCACGTAGTTCCAGTTTTTATTGTTGTTTACCTCATTTCCCACGATCCAGTTGGATACCCGGCCATGCTTATAATCCGCACCGGAATACCGCTCTGCCATAAAGGAGAATAAGGCCCTGGTGGTCTCATAGCCCTCCGGCGTGGACACGTTGAAGCCGTAGTAAAAGGCGCTGCTGCTCTTTGCCAGGCCGGCCTCGTGGAGCTCTGGGTGGGCGTCGTTCCAGCCGTTTAAGAGGATGGCCGTGACGATGATCCCTTTATTGGAGAAGGAGCTGATCATCTTATCGTAGCTGGCGATCAGTTCCTCATTGAAATAATAGTCCTTTCCGTTATAGCGGTATTTCAGGTTCCCTCCGATGATGTGGTGGTAGGGGATATTGATGGTGGTGTGCTTTACGCCCAGCTCCATGGCGTCTCCCAGCATATCCAGCTCGATCAGAAGCCCCTTTTTGCTCATGGCCTCCGGATACTCCTCGGTAAAGGAAGCCACGTCGCCGGGATTGGTCACATAAATGGGAGCGCTGATGGCCTGGTAGGTATCCCCGATCTTAAGGGCCACCACAAACCGGGAATACAGCCTGGGATCTGAGTCTCCGCCGGAAAAAGGAAGGCTGAATTTCAGCTTTTCCGTTTTATCGCACCAGGCCGCATAATCCGTCCGGGATCCGATCCCTGTCTCATAGGGCTGCAGCTCAAACAGATAATAATAGCCGTCGTCGGGAACCTCCGTCTCCGGAGGCACCACGGTCCCGTCCTCTAAGGTCTCTGGGACCGTCTCCTGGGGCACGTCTTTTTCAGCCGTTCCAGTGATCACCACCGTATTCCGGTTCTCCACTGTACACGTCTTTAAGGACGCGCTGTCATATGCAAAGCTGGCAAAGCAGCCCATAGCCGCCGTCAAAAGGAGCGTGAGGAGCCCTGCTGCGCCGCCTTTGATCAGATTTTTCTTTTTCATGTCGCATTTCCTTCCTGTCTTTATGCTGCTGATTATCCCCTCCGGGGGAATGAAGCGCCTGGATCTCTGCGATAAACGCAGAAACCAGATGCGCAATGGTATAATGTCTATGATATTATACCATTGCCTCATTACGTTATGATTATGATATATTTACGTTTCTCTTACGACTTTATGGCAGATTTACGGCTGCCGCCAGAAGTCCCGCCAGATTGGCTGCCATGTGGATCACCACCGGCGCTTTCACCGTCTGGGTCCTTTCCATGCCCCAGGCCAGCGCCAGTCCCATGAAAAATCCATAGATCCCCTGGGTGAGAGTCCCATGGTACAGGCCGAATACCAGGGCAGAAACCACTGCCGCCGCCTTCACAGACATCAGCTCCTTCAGCCGCTGGAATAAGATCCCCCGGAAAAAGATCTCCTCCAGAAACGGAGAAGCCGCCAGGAGCACCGTAAGTTCCAGCCACAGCGGACCCGACAGCAGGTTTTCCTCCACCATGGACATATCCGCCTGGAGACCGGCCCGTGAAAGGACCTGGACTGCCAGGGTCGCCAGAAGAGAAAGGCCGAAGCCCGCTGCCGCCCAAAGGGCAGCCTCCTTCCATCCCCAGCGTTCCTTTCCTCTGAACACCGCGTCCTCCCTGTAAAAATGGATCAGCACCGGAGAAGCCGCCACGGCCCTGAAAAGTGTGTCCCAAAGGATCACATCCTCTCCAAAAATCGTGGTCTGCCCCAGGGGAAGCTCGATCAGGCAGGCCACAGCCAGCAGCCAGAACACCGGCACAAGAAGTCTCCGAATCCGTATCTTCATATATTCTCATCCTTTCTGCCCGCTTATCTTACCACATTTTTCCTTCCGTTTCCACTGGTTTCCCGGCATTTCCCAGCGCTCCCTTTCATATGCTCCTAGAAAGATCTGTATAGGATGGAGATACTTTCATGAATTTCAAAAAAATGATCTCTGTTCTCCTTTTATTCTGCTTCTCCTTTGGAGCCGGATCCCTGGCCGCTTCTGTAAAAGAACAAAGGTGCGGGCCGGCCGCCCCTGCGGCTGCCAATGCCGACGGGAACTGGGGCCTGAGCTTCCAGGCTGAAGGCAAGCCGCCGACAGCCAATGCCACCGCCGACGAGCTTATGCAGTACAACGCCTCCTATGCCCAGATGACCGATGAAAAGGTCCTCTATCTCACCTTTGACGCCGGTTATGAAAACGGCAATACTCCGGCGATCCTGGACGCCCTGAAAAAGCACCGGGTCCCGGCAGCCTTTTTTGTGGTGGGAAACTACCTGGAGACCAGCCCGGACCTGGTGAAGCGCATGCTCTCCGAAGGCCACATCGTAGCCAACCACACCTATCACCACCCGGACATGTCAAAGATCGCTTCAAAGGAAGACTTTCAGAAGGAGCTCACCAGCCTGGAGGAAAAATTCCAGGAGATCACCGGCCAGGCCATGCCAAAATACTACCGGCCGCCCCAGGGAAAATACAGCGTGGAAAACCTTCAGATGGCAAAGGACCTGGGCTACCACACCTTCTTCTGGAGCCTGGCCTACGTGGACTGGTACCAGGATAGGCAGCCTTCAAAGGAAGAGGCATTTAAAAAGCTCCTGGGCCGTATCCACCCAGGAGCCATTGTCCTTCTCCACAGTACCTCCTCCACCAACGCCGCCATCCTTGACGAGCTTCTGACCAGCTGGGAGGAAATGGGCTATACCTTCCGTTCCATCGATGCCCTGGCCGCCCCTTAATCCGGCTCCACGATCCGGTAGCCCACGCCCACCTCCGTGAAAATATACTGGGGCTCCGCAGGATTTTTTTCGATCTTCCGGCGGATATTGGCCATGTTGACCCGAAGGATCCGGTTGTCGTTTTTCATGTTGGGCCCCCAGATCTCCTTGATGATGGAATCATAGGTCATCACCTTCCCGGCATATTTCCCCAGAAGGCTGACGATCTTATACTCGTTCTGGGTCAGTCCCGCATCGGTCCCGTCCACAAATACCCGGTGCTTATCATAGTCGATGGTGAGTCCGCCGGATACGAAGGTGCCCGTGGGCGCGCCGCCCTGGTTTAAAAAGGCCGCCCGGGAATGGCGGATGGCCGTGCGGATGCGGGCCAGAAGCTCCGACGTTCCGAAGGGCTTGGTGATATAATCGTCAGCTCCCAGATCCAGGGCCTCCACCTTGTCCTTCTCATGGGTCCTGGCGGAAACCACGATCACCGGCATGGAGGACCACTCCCGGACGCTCCGCAGGATGTTCATACCGTCCATATCCGGCAGTCCCAGGTCCAGGATCACCAGATCCGGGCACTGGGATGTGATCAGGCTGTACGCCTCCGAGCCGGTTGACGCCATGATCACGTCATAACGGTTGGATTCCAGAACAGTCTTAAAAAAGCTGCTGATCCTCTTGTCGTCTTCTACCACTAAAATCCTGTCTTTTATCTCCACTGATCTGTACCTCTTTCCATGGGAAGCCAGAAGCTCAGTCTGGCTCCTCCCTCTTTCCTGTTTTCTGCCTTCATATCTCCCTGGTGGGCCCGGATGATGCTCATGCACACCGAAAGGCCGATGCCCATATTCCGTCTGGAATCGCAGCTCTCCTCATCTCCCTGGCGGAAGGTGCCCTCAAACAGCTTCGGAAGGGCCGATGGACGGATCCCTGCCCCGTCGTCATCCACATAAAAGACCACCCGGTCCTTCTCTTCTTCTGCGGAGACCTCCACTTTTGAGGTATGTTTTCCATGGAGGACAGAATTCTCCATCAGGTTCACCAGCACCTGCTCGATGAGGATGCCGTCCATGGGCACCAGCAGGGGATCCTCCGGGAGCCGGACGGCCACCTCCACATCCGGATAACGCTTCCGGAATTTCAGCACCGCGCTGCCCACGATCTCCTCCACCATCTCCTCCTGCTTATCGATGCTGGCGCTGCCGCCGTTATCGCCGATCCGGGTGATGGAAAGGAGGTTTTCCACGATCTGGATGAGCCACTGGGACTCCTCCCGGATGTCCTTTAAAAAGTCCATCCGCTTTTCGTCAGACAGCTCCCCGTAATTTTCCAGGACCACAGACGCGGCCCCCATAATGGAGGTCAGAGGCGTCCGTATGTCGTGGGATACGGCCCTTAAAAGGTTCCCCCGCATCTTTTCCTTTTCTGCCTCCAGGCGGATCTGCTCCTGCTTTTTGATCTGGGTCGTCAGAGCACTGACGCTGCACGCCACAGCCAGCATGGCAATGAATGTCACCGGGTATCCGGTTATGGTAAAATCAATGGCAAAATACGGATAGGTGAACACATAATTGACGCCCACCACCGCGATCATGGACGCCACGATCCCATAAATATATCCGTCTGTGAACCTGGAAATAAAAAGCACCGCCAGGACGAACAGAAGGGGCACATGGGTGTCGGATTCCGCCGCCTCCTGGATCAGAAAGCAGAAGCCGGTGGCCGCCCCCAGGATCCCCGCCGTGATCAGGCTGTTTTTTATAACTGTATGCTGTTTCATGAAACGCTCCATTTCTATTTTTACAAGTATACCATATGCCCTCGTATTTTTATGTTAAGATTCCGTTAAATTTTTTAGAAAGAAAAAAGTCCGGCCTTTTGGCAGGCCAGACTCTTTTCACAAGGAGTTTTCACATTTATTTTAACGATAGATGGAATAGCCGAATTTTACCTTCCGGTAGATCTTCCACACGATCATCACCGGAATGCAGGCCGTGATCGCCAGGGTCGGGACTCCTCCCACCAGCCCGATTAAGATCATCATGATCACACTGATCGCACTTGCCATATCTCATACCTCTTTTCCTTAAGCTGACAGCATCATAACACAGCTTTTTCCCGGAATCCATAGAGAAGGACGCATCTTAACCGGCACTTAATTTTGAATTTTATTTTTTTAACAAATTTTTTGCACAATTCCTCTTGTATAAAAAAACATACTTTTTCCGTTTTCCTTGAACGCCCTCTGCCCCGATGCTATAATTATAAGCAATACAGCCGGTCTTCGCCGTCCGGCATCTGCCCTGCATAAAGATACAAAGGAGAAGATCCCCATGAACCATCGTCCCTCTGTCCCCGCCTCCAACAGCCGCATCATCAACGGCACTGCCCTGGGCTTTTCCATCCTCTTTCTTCTGGCTTCCCTGGCCGCCGCCTGCTTCGTGGGCGAATGGGGCCACGTCTTCCTGGACTGGCGCAGGATCATGATCTCTCCCTGCCCCCTGGTCACTGACTATCTGGCCATCGGAGGGCTGTCCAGCGCCTTTCTCAATGCCGGAGCCTGCGGCCTGGCCTGTTTTTTCTTTATGGTGCTGTTAAAGGGCGATTCCCACGCCAATACCCTGGCAGGCTACTTTCTTGTGGTGGCCCACTGTTTTTACGGTCTGAACTTTTTAAACATGTGGCCGTGCTTTCTGGCTCCCTTTCTTTATATGAAGCGGAAGGGGCTGGATTTCAAGGAGAACCTCCACATCTGTATGTTCGCCACCTCCTTTGCCCCCTTTATCAGTGAATTCCTGTTCCGCTACACCCTGGGAGACGATTTTGTATACGGACAGGTCCGGCTGACGGTCTCCGGAGTGGTCCTGGCCATCCTGTTTTCCATTCTGCTGGCCTTCGTGCTCCCGGCCATCCTTCCCGGAGCCAGGGCGTGGCACAAGGGCTATAACCTTTACAACGGCGGCCTTGCCTTTGGGATCTTCGGCTTTTTTGTATTTAATTTCATGTACCGGACCATGGGAATCGAGCCTCCTCAGGCTCTGACGGCGGACAACGTCATTTACGACTACTTTAACCGGTCTTACCGGAGCTTTGCCACCCTTTTTTTCCTGGCGGCATTTTCTCTCTGCACCATAGCCGGATATATCCTCAACGGAAGGAGCTTTAAGGGCTTCCGCCATCTGGTGACGGACACGGGCTACTCCAGCAACTTTGCTGAAAAATACGGCATGCCCCTTTGTCTCATCAACATCGGCTGCTATGGCTTCCTGTTCCTTCTTTACATCCACCTGATCACCCACTTTACCGAGGGGGCCGGCTTCACTGGCCCCACCATCGGCGTCACCGTGGCAGCCCTGACCTTTTCTGCCATGGGACAGCATCCCAGGAACGTCTGGCCCATTCTGGCAGGATATCTGCTCCTGTATCTGGTGACCCTGGTGCTCTGCCGCATGGACGGCCGGGAGATCGCCTGGACCATCTCTACCCAGGGCTACATAAACGGCGTGGCCTTTGCCACCGGCCTCTGCCCCATCGTAGGACGCTATGGGATCCGTGCCGGACTGGCCGCCGGCTTCATGTGCGCCTCCATGTGTACGGCCACCAGTGCTCTCCACGGCGGTCTGGTGCTTTATAACGGCGGCTTCACCGCCGGGACCACGGCTCTGATCCTCCTGCCGATCCTGGAGCACTACATCCCCTCCGCCAGAGAACGTCTCAAAGACCAGACCATCCGCATGAATGATCTGATCATCGTGGAGCTGCCGGGAAAAGAAAAGAGGAGAAGAAAAAAATAAAAAAAACCGGCCCTCTGACGAAGACCGGCATCTCCCGGGATCCCTCCTAAAACTCAGCGGAGCTCAATATCCGTGACCCGGAGGATCCCATCTTCTACCATGAATTTAATTTCATATCCTGCAAATTCCATGCCATATACCCGCTCCGGGTCGTCCTGGTAGGACGGCCTGGGATCGTGGGCCAGCACGGCCTTCAGGCTTTCTCTCTTTTTCTCCTGGATCCTTTCAAGCAGCATTTCCGGAATCTCCACAGAAAGACCGTATTTCCGGGTCTGGTCCGTAAAGCCCCCCAGGGCATCCGGGTGGCTGTCTGCAAAGGCCAGATACGGCTTGATATCGTAAATGGGCGTCCCGTCCATAAGGTCTGCGCCGGAAACATGGAGCACCGGCCCCCGGTCCGTGTGAAGCTCCACGGAATCCAGCTGCACGGAGGAAAGCCCCACCGGATTGGGCCGGAAGGGGGACCGGGTGGCAAAAACGCCCATCCGCGTATTTCCTCCCAGCCTGGGGGGCCGCACCGTCGGGGACCATTCCTTCCGGACAGCCCCGGAAAATTCCCAGATGAGCCACAGGTGGGAAAACTCCTCAATGCCCCTCAGGGCATCCGGATTCCTGTACTCCGGCTCAAAAACGATCTCCGCCTTCAGATCCGGGATCAGGCCGCTCTGGCGCGGGATCCCGAACTTGGTGGGAAAATCCGTATGGATCCGCGCGATCACCTGGAAATACCAGCCATCCATCAGCCCTTTCCTCCCTCTGCCAGCTTCCGGGCAATGGCATCGCCCACCTGGGACGTGGAAGCCGTACCGCCCAGATCCGGCGTCAGGATCCTTCCGTCCTCTAAAACTGCCTCCAGCGCCTCCAGGACCCGTGTTCCCCAGTCCTCATGGCCAAAGAAATCCAGCATCTGGGAAGCGGCCCACACAGAGGCCATGGGGTTGGCGATCCCACGGCCCGCAATATCCGGGGCCGAGCCATGGATGGGCTCAAACATGGACGGATACTTCCGTTCCGGATTCAGGTTGGCTCCCGCTGCCAGTCCCATCCCCCCGGCGATGGCTGCCCCCAGGTCTGTCAGGATGTCTCCAAACAAATTGCTGGTGACCACCACCTGGAATCTGGACGGATCCTTTACCATAAACATACTGGCTGCATCCACCAGATAGGAGTGGGTCTCCACATCTGGATACTCCGCGGACAGTTCCTGAAAGATCTGATCCCAGAATACCATGGAATAGTTTAAGGCATTGGCCTTGCTGATGCTGGTCAGACTCCGTTTTTCCTTCCTGGCCGTCTCAAAGGCGTAGCGGATGATCCGCTCGCAGCCGGTCCGGGAGAACACGCCGTCCTGGATCACCACCTCATTGGGCTTTCCCTTAAACAGCCAGCTTCCGCTGCCCGCATACTCTCCCTCGCTGTTTTCCCGGATAAAGGTCATATGGATATCCTCCCGGGCCGCATCCTTTAAGGGGCAGGGAGCTCCTCTAAGGAGCTTTACCGGCCGCAGGTTCACATACTGGTCAAAGCTTTTCCGGATCTTCAAAAGAAGATCCCACAGGGAAATATGGTCCGGCACCCGGGGATCGCCCACCGCGCCCAGATAAATGGCGTCAAAGCCCTCCAGGATCCGGATCCCATCCCCGGGCATCATCTGCCCATGCTCCAGATAGTACCCGCAGCCCCAGGGAAACCAGGTATCCTCAAAGGAAAAGGCTCCGGAACACTCCGCTGCCTGCTTCAGCACCTTCATTCCCTCTTTTAAAACCTCCGGCCCTACGCCGTCACCGGGGATCACAGCGATCTTATAGGTCTTCATCTTACCTGTCCTCCTTTATATGCTCCAGGGACCAGACGCGGCTGTTGATGACCTCCACCGCTGATCCACAGTATTCACAAAATTTCGCTCCCAGATTTTTAATGGGCGCGCCGCAGTTGGGGCAGCTTACTCCCACAACTCCTCCCGCAGCCTGTCCGTACCGCTCCGGATCCTGAATATAGATCCATTCCATATCATACCGGGTCTGGATCCGGTCCGGCATTACTTCCTTTTCTCCGTTCCTGGTCCTTCCATAAACGTACTCCACAGCGGACTGGAAGGTCACCGCACAGCAGCCGGGACGCTTTTCATACCGGGAAATGGCTGTCTGGTGGATCTTCACGTTCCGGAACTGCTCCCGGATCCCCTGGCGGTCCTGATCATCGATCCGCAGACGCGCCTGGTTCCTCAGGCTTTCAGAGATCCCGGCCAGAGAAGAAAGCTCCTGTGTCTCCAGAGCAGACAGGAACGCGTTCAGGCTGTTTTCTGATTTTTTCCGAAATTCCTCCAGGGAAAATTCCGGAAAATCCTTTGCGATCTGGGGCAGGTATATGCTTGTCATGGAGGATACGGACCTGGGCGTTTCCGCGATCCGCTCCTCCTGCTGTTCCAGGCCCTCCAGAAGGGAATCGGTCCCGAACATGGATCTGGAGACCTGCCTCAGCTTTCTCTGGATGATCCAGACGCTTATGGCTCCCGCTGCTGCTAACGTTCCTAAAAAGATCAGAAGAAAGATCCATGCCTTATCCATTGCTTTTCTCCCCCAGCCATAGCTTTAAAGCTCCCAGAGCCTTTTTCGCGTCCCTCCGGCCCAGCTTATACGCTTCCACGATCTCCTCCCGGTCATGGGACATACGGCCGATCTTTAATGCCTCTGACGGCCGGATCACAAAGACCTCCCCGGCCCGTTCCATTTCCCCGATCTCCCGCACAGTACGGTTATACGTTTCCGGCCTGGACTCCAGGGCCTTCACAAAGGCCGGATATCTCCGGTAGAAGATCCGGGCCAGCCCCCGCCGCTCCGGCTTTTTTACATAGCCCTCCGGCCGGGTCAGGACCACCACATTCCTCCCGTAACCCAGCCTCTGGAAGGCCCGTACCGGGATGCTGTCAGAGCAGCCGCCGTCCAGCAGCTTTTTTCCTCCGGCCTCCACGATCCTGGAGGCGTATGGCAGCGAAGCCGACGCCCGCATCAGGTCGATCTGCTTTTTCATGTCTGTGATCCGCAGGTATTCCGGCTTTCCGGTCTCCACATTGGTGCAGGTCACATAAAAAGCCGTATCTGAAGCGTTGAAGGCCTCATAATCGTAGGGATCCAGCCGCTCCGGCAGGTCATGGTAGCAGAACTTTTCATTTACCACGTCCCCGGTGCGGAAAAAATTCTGCCAGCTCATGAACCGCTTGTCCCGGCAGTATTTTTTATAATAGCGGATACTGCGGCCCATCTGGCCGGATACCAGGGAGCAGCCGTGGACCGCTCCTGCAGAAACTCCCATGACCCCGTCAAAGCCGATGCCGTTTTCCATGAACACATCCAGCACCCCGGCGGTGTAGATCCCCCGCATGCCGCCCCCCTCCAGCACCAGTCCGGTCCGGCCTTCCTGGGCTCTGGGCGCTTTATAAACTGTTTCTTCCATTAAACGGACTCCTTTTTATTCCTGTCTTTCCACCGGGATAAACACCCGGGACGGCGTTTCGCTTCCATTTTTCTTCCTGGCCTCCTCCGCTGCCTTCACAGCCAGGGCGCAGAGAGCCGCCTGGGAGCCCACCGGCGCTTTTCCCCTGCGGTCGGGCTTTTCAAAGGTCCCGTCGGGCTGCAGCACATGGGCCTTTAAATTATCCTCCAGTTCCAGCTCCATGTAATTCCGGATCCGGTCCTTTAGGGCTTCGCAGGCCACAGGGAACAGGATCTCCACCCGCCGGTCCAGGTTTCTGGGCATCCAGTCGGCGCTTCCCATATAGATCTCTTCCGCACCGTCGTTTTCAAAAATAAAGATCCTGGCGTGCTCCAGGAATTCTCCCACAATGGACCGCACCTCAATGTTCTCTGAAAGTCCCCGGATCCCGGCCTTTAAGCAGCAGATGCCCCGCACCACCAGACGGATCTTTACTCCGGCGCAGGACGCCTCGTAAAGGGCGGCAATGATATCCTTATCGCAGAGGGAGTTCATCTTGGCCGTAATAGAAGCCGGACGGCCCTCTCTGGCATGTCTCGTCTCCCGTCCGATGAGCCGCAGAAACTTATTTCTGAGCCACAGGGGAGCCACCGCCAGCATATTCCAGGTCAGGGGCTCTGAGTAACCGGACAGCATATTGAACACGGCCGTGGCGTCCTCGCCGATCTCCGGGTGGCACGTCATGATCCCGCAGTCCGTATACAGCCTGGCCGTGGAGTCGTTATAGTTTCCTGTACCCAGATGCACGTACCGGCGGATGCCGTCCTCTTCCCGGCGGACCACCAGCGTGATCTTGGAATGGGTCTTTAAGCCCACAAGGCCATAGATCACATGGCAGCCGGCCTTTTCCAGCTTCTTGGCCCAGAGGATGTTATTTTCCTCGTCAAACCTGGCCTTCAGCTCCACCAGCACGGAAACCTGTTTCCCGTTTTCCGCCGCCGCAGCCAGAGCCGCGATGATGGGGGAATTTCCGCTGACCCGGTAAAGGGTCTGCTTGATGGCCAGCACATCTGGATCCTTTGCCGCCGTCCGGACGAAATCCACCACCGGATCGAAGCTTTCATAGGGATGCATCAGCAGGATATCTCCCTTCCGGATATTGGTGAAGATATCGTCGTCATTCATCAGCGCCGGCACCGGCTGGGGCGTGTATCCCGGCGTCTTTAAATGGTCAAAGCCCTCCATCCCGTACATTTTCATAAGGAAAGTCAGATCCAGGGCGCCGGGGATCTGGAAAATGTCCTCCTCGTTGACCATCAGCTCCTTTTTTAATACCTTAAGAAGCCGTTTATCCGGCTTTTCCTGGATCTCCAGACGGATCACCTCGCCCCACTGCCTCTTTTTTAACTGCTTTTCGATCTCCTCCAGAAGATCCACCGCTTCCTCCTCGTCCAGGGAGAAGTCGGCGTTCCGCATGATCCGGAAGGGATGGGAGGTGATGATATCATAATTTAAAAAGAGCTGCTTCATGTTCCGCTCGATGACCTCCTCCAGGAGGATCACATGGCGGAGGCGGCTTCCATCCGGTCTCTCTGTTTCCGGAAGGACGACGATCCTGGGAAGCACCGACGGCACCTGGACCATGGCGAATTCCAGCTCCCTGTCTCCTTCCTTTTTCCGTAAAAGGGCCGCGATATTTAAAGATTTATTGCGGACCAGGGGAAAGGGACGGGAGGAATCCACAGCCATGGGCGTTAAGACCGGATATACCTCTTCCTTAAAATACCGGTCCACAAATTCTCCCTGCTCCTTCGTCAGATCCTCGTGCTGTCCGATCACCTCCAGCCCCGCCTGCTTTAAAGCCGGGAGCAGGGCCCGGTTGTAGGTGCTGTACTGCTGCCCCACCAGCTCATGGGTCCTGGCGCTGATCTTTTCCAGCTGCTCCACCGGCGTCATGCCCGCGATGTCCGGCTTTGTGTAGCCTGCATGGACCATGTCCTTTAAGGACGCCACCCGGACCATGAAAAACTCATCCAGGTTGGAGGCGGTGATGCTTAAAAATTTCAGCCGGTCAAACAGGGGCGTCGTCTTATCCCTGGCCTCTCCCAGGACACGGTGGTCGAACTCCAGCCAGCTCAGTTCTCTATTTACGTAATTGGACGGATCTGTAAAACAGGTCTCTTTTGCTGCCATTTTATACTCTCCTTTTCTGCTTCAGCACCGGGCGGATCCCAAAGATCTCTTCAAAGAAAGCCGCCTTCTGTTCAAAGGAAACCGCCTCCAGGGTAATATCCCCGGAATATTCCGCAGACACCGTAAGTGTCTTATCCTTCACTGTGATCCTGCAGTCCTTAAGCTTCTGCCCGTGGCTCCTGTCCATGGAATTGGCCAGCCGGAGCATGGCCGTGAGCTTCGCGGTCAGGATCGTGGCGTCGCTCTGGTCGGGAAGAGAGCCGGAGGACAGCTCCGGACCAGCCTCCATGCGGACCATGTTATAGTCGAAATCCCGGATGTTGTAGCGGACCACATTGGCAACGATCTCCCGTTCCAGGTGGGAGAGGCCGATGATCTCCGTGGACATGATGATATTATATGCACATTCATTGGCATTCCTGACACTGATGAATTTTCCGCAGGAGTGGATGATCACGGCGATCTGCAGGAGCAGCCGCTCTCTGCTTCCCATTTTATGATAGCGCTTCATGGCGTCGAAGATCTGGAGCACATAGGACTCCACCAGGTCTGAATGGCTGCCCTGGCACCGGTAGCGCCTGGCCATGTCCCGGGATGCGCTTATGATGTCGTTGTCGAAATTATGCTTCAGCTGGATCAGCTTCTTATCCAGGGCATATTCGGCTGCGATCCCGTCGCAGAGCCTGGTCCCCGGGATCCAGATGGCCTCGGCCCCGGTCATTTCCAGGAACTTTTTATAAATGACAGCGCTGGGAAGAAGCAGGGGCGCATACTCTGCGCTGACGCCGAACTGCTCCTCCACCGCTTCTGGATCCATCCCGGACAATCTTTCATAAAGGCGGTCGAACTGCTCCCTGGTGACCCACTGGAGCGGTTTTCCCCCATCCTCGTACCGGAACAGGTACATGATATTCTCTCCAGTTCCGATGACATGCTTGATCCGGCGCTCCTCCAGGTACATCTTCTGGTAGTTGGAGAGCTCGCTTTCCACCATTTCCCCGATGATCCGCCGGGTCCCCTCTGCGGTGGAGCTTACGTTCTTTAAAAGCTCTCCGATCCTTAGGACACCCAGGGGAAGGTTTTCTGTGGATACCAGGAGCTTTTCGTCAAACAGGGAGATCTGCATGCTTCCAAACCCCACGTCCAGGATGGCCGTTCCCTTGCGGATGTTCCGGTCAAACTCATCGTCTGCCACAGCCAGGGCCTTATAGGTCAGAAGTCTCTGTTCTGAGTTGCTGATGATCTGGACCGTAAGCCCGGTGCGGACCCGGATCTGCTCCAGAACGATCCGGCTGTTCTTCGCCTCCCGCATGGCGCTGGTGGCATAGGCCCGGTATTCGGTGATCCGGTAGCCCTTCATGATCCTGGAAAAGTCCTCCAGCACCCGGCACAGCTCCTCCACCATTTCGTAGCTGATCTTCCTGTCATTATATGTATCGCTTCCCAGGGAGATCACATGACGGACGTGATCCACCTGCCGGATCCTGTTTTTCCCGGAGATCTCGTAGATCCCCATCTCCAGCTCAAAGGACCCCACCTCAATGGCTGCAAACATACGGACTGCCATTTTACGCACCCCTCCTAATAATTGCCCAGAATCTTCATGGACGAGGCCTCGGCCTGGATCCCTGCCAGGGCGTTATGCACCGGAGCATGGCTCAGATTCCCTTCGATATCCACAAAAAACCGGTATTCAAAGGGCTTGTCGGGGATGGGCCTGGACTCGATCATACGCATGTTGACTCCGTTGAAGATAAAATTTCCAAGGATCTTATACAGGGAACCGCTGACATGGGGGACTTCAAAGGTGACGGTCACCTTAGACGCCTTTTTCTCATAGACCGGCTCTCTGGAAAGTACCAGGAACCGGGTGGTATTTCCCCTCTCATTGCTGATGGAGGTCTTAAGCTCCGCAAGGCCGTAAAGCTCTCCGGCGGTACGGCTGGCCACGGCTGCCTGGGTCTTATCCCCTTCCTCCATGACCTTTTTTGCGGCAGCCGCCGTATTTAACACGCTTACCTGGTTCCAGTCCCCGTGGCTGTCCAGATACTCTGAGCACTGCATCAGCGCCTGGTTATGGGAATACACCGTCTTCACATCTGAGACTGACGCTCCGGGGACCCCTAAGAGCACATGGTCCACAGGCACATAGATCTCTCCCACGATATAATTGTCATATCTGGATAACAGGTCATAGTTGGTGATAACGAAGCCGGCGGTGGAGTTTTCAATGGGAAGCACTGCATAATCCGCCTGCCCCCTCTCCAGCTCCCTGATCGTGTCCTCGAATTTTTCCACATGGTAGGCGTCTGCATCCTCCCCGAAATACATGCGGACGGCCGCGTGGCTGTACGCGCCCTCCACGCCCTGGAACACCACCCGGACGTCCCTTTTCCGGATCTCCTCCACCTCTGTAAAGCCCAGGGGCGGTGTTTTTTTCCTGGCGCACAGAAGGCTGTACTGGTATCTGCGGCTCATGGTCATGAGCTGTGTGAACAGCTCCTCCACCGCCTCCTTATTCTGGTCTCCCGCTGCCATCTCCCGGACTGCGGCAAGCTTCTGCTTTTCCCGCTCTCCGTCATAAACAGCCTTTCCTGTCTCGATCTTATACTCTGCCACCTGGCCGCAGACGGCCATGCGTTCCTCAAACAGCCGGACGATCTCCCGGTCGATCCCGTCCAGCTTTTCTCTGCATTCCTTCAGATCAGGCGTTTTCATTCTGTATCTCCCCCAGCATTTTTACGATTTTCTCTCTTGTGTAGGCTCCGGCGTGCTTTCTCTGGTCCGGCTCCAGCTCCTTTATATAAAACGGCTCTCCATAATAAACCGTCACATGGGACGGACGGATAAACGGAAAATGGCTTTCAAAGGCCTCTGCCGTTCCCACCATGGCCACAGGAACCACCGGACAGCCGGATTTTTCCGCGATCTTAAGACTCCCCTCTTTAAATACCAGAAGCTCCTTCAGATCCTTATTCCGGTTTCTGGTACCCTCGGGAAAGATCCAGACGGAGATCCCGTTTTTTACCTTTTCGATCCCCTCCAGGATCGTTTTTAGACCGGCCTTGATATCCTTTCTGTCCAGGAACAGGCAGTTGACGTTCTTCATCCAGCTCCTTAAAAGGGGGATCCTCTCCATCTCCTTTTTCGCCACAAAACCCACGAAGCCCGGTACTGTGGTGTAGCCCACCAGGATGTCAAAATAGCTCCTGTGGTTTCCCACAAAAAGCACCGCCCTGTCTCTGGGTATATTCTCCGCCCCCTTGACGGTGACAGTGATCCCCGCCAGCTTCAGGATCAGGGAAAACATATACTGGACGATCTTAAGGCTCTCCACGTCCCTGGCATGGGGATCCTTTTTTCCAAGAGAATTCTGGGCCGCCAGAAGCGGATATCCCAGGGTCAGAAAACCGATCAGCGTCACAGCCACTAAAATAAGTCGAATCATAATCCTCACCTTTTTCGTATTTTTGACGGTTTCCAGGCGGCCGCTTTTGTCCTGTCCCGGCGGCCCCGGCGTCATCTTCCTATTATATAAAACTATCCTGCCGATTGCAAGAAAATCCCCGGGATTTCCCGCCGTTTTACATCTTCTTTACGCAGGATTTACCGGATCTTTTCCCTGGGTGATCCTCTCAAACAAAAGTCCGGCCCCGAACCAGAGCGGGGCAAAATCCAGCCGTATGAGGCCGTCCACACTGAACCGGCAGCCGGTGTAATCCCAGGGGCAGGCCCTAAGTGACCGGAGGAGCCTCCCGGTCACATATTCCGCAGTAAAAATAAGCGCCATGTCCCTCAGTCCATGACGCAGGAGCCGGTCCGCCGGATCCGTTTTTCCCGGACGGAGAAGATACCGGTCCAGACTCCGGCAGAAAGGGCCCAGAAAGGCCCCCATGCCGTAAATGGGGAACATAAAAAGAGAGGTCTTCCCCACAAGCCTCCGGTCGCCGGAGGCCAGGGAGACCAGGGACGTAAATATGATCTCCATGCACCACCCGGCGGCGCCGCATTTTAAAAAATCCTTCATTCTGTTTTCCATAGGAACAGTGTGGCAGAAAATGCCGCCGGATATGCAGAAAGACGCGCTTTACAGATACTGGTTCTTATCCCTGTCGTAAAAATAATCAATGGATGAAAGGGTCTCATCCAGGGTTTCCCGATCCAGGGAAAGGGCGCTGCAAAGCTCTTCGAGGCTGGGATAAAAGTCTCTCAGCTGGGTATTGATGTAGCTTAAAAGCATCACAGGATCTCTGGGGATTCCAGTCATGGCGGTCACCTCCTTTTTCTCATTTTCTTCTCCATACAGTTGAACCTCCCGTCGATTTTTGGTATGATTGGTAAAAAGCGATCACCAGTATCTATGATATCTACGAAAGGGGATACATCTATGAAACATATTCTTCTTTTAGGGACCGGGGGCACCATCGCCTGCAAGCACGGAGATTCCGGACTGACGCCGCTCCTTACGGGAGACGAGCTTCTGTCCTACGTTCCGGCGGCCCGTTCCTTTTGTGAAGTGGAGGCCATCCAGGTCTTAAATATCGACAGCACCAATATCCATCCGAAGCACTGGCAGCTTTTATGCCAGGTGCTGGAGGAAAACTACGATAATTACGACGGCTTTGTGATCTGCCACGGCACCGATACCATGGCCTATACTGCTGCCGCCATGTCCTATCTGGTCCAGCACTCCAAAAAGCCCATCGTCATCACCGGCGCACAGAAGCCCATCGACCTGGATGTGACCGACGCCCGCACCAACCTGCTGGACAGCCTGCGGTTCGCCTCCTGTGAACGGGCCCACGGCGTAAATATCGTCTTTGACGGAAAGGTCATCGCCGGCACCCGCGGAAAGAAGGAGCGCACCAAGAGCTACAATGCCTTTTCCAGCATCAACTTCCCCTATCTGGCAGTGATCCAGGACGAGCACATCCTGTTCTACATCGACGACAAATGGCAGGACCGGGAAAATGTCCGATTCTACCATGACCTGGACGACCGGGTGGCTCTCTTAAAGCTGATCCCGTCCATGGAGTCTTCCATCCTGGACTATATGGGAGAGCATTACGACGCCGTGGTCATCGAGTCCTTTGGAGTCGGCGGTCTTCCCTCCTATGAGTCCGGTGATTTCTACCACTCCATCGAAAAAATGACCCAGGCTGGAAAGATCGTGGTGATGACCACCCAGGTGACCCAGGAGGGCAGCAACATGTCCGTTTATGAAGTGGGCCAGAAGATCAAAAACGCCTTCGGCCTCATCGAATCCTACGATATGACCCTGGAGGCCACGGTCACCAAGCTCATGTGGATCCTGGGCCAGACAAAGGAGCCGGAGCAGGTAAAGGAAATGTTCTACCAGACCGTGGGCCACGATATTTTATGGAAGGCCGTGACAAAATAGCCCCATACCAGAAGATCATCCGCAGACCCCGGTCAGAAATGACCGGGTCTCTTCTTTTTCCGGAGCTGTGAACAGAGTCTCTGCCTTTCCGTATTCCACAAGACGCCCCTCGGAGAAAAAAGCCGCGTCGTCGGCGATCCGCCTGGCCTGGGAGATGTTGTGGGTGACGATGACGATGGTATAGCGTTCCTTAAGGCCGAGAAGGGTCTCCTCGATCACCGCTGACGCCTTCACATCCAGGGCAGAGCAGGGCTCGTCCAGGAGCAGCACCTCCGGCTCCGCCGTCAGCGCTCTGGCGATACAAAGCCGCTGCTTCTGCCCGCCGGAAAGCTTCAGTGCGCTTTTGGAAAGTTCACCCTTTACTTCCTCATACAGGCCCGCCATCATAAGCTTCTCCCTTACGATCTCCTCCAGCTGCTCCTTCTTCCGGATCCCATAGTATCTGGGAGCATAGGTCATATTTTTATAAATGGAAAACGGAAACGGCTGGGGCGTCTGGAATACCAGCCCCACCCTCCGGCGCAGCTCCTCCCGGTCCATGGTGCGGGTGTCCCGTCCCTGAAGACAGATCTCCCCCTTCATCTCTGCCTCCGGCTCTTCCCACAAAAGACCGTTCAGCGCCCGCAGGAGCGTGGTCTTTCCGCTTCCGGACGGTCCCATGACCGCCAGGATCCGGCCCGGCCGGATCCCCATGTTCACATCCTTTAATACGGGATGCTCCCCGTAAAAAACACTGACATTTTTAAGCATCAGGATCTCTTCCATCGGTTCTGACTCCTCCTTGCGTAAGCTGTGGCCAGCAGACTGCTCAAAAGTATCATGGCCATCATCACAAAGGCCGTGCCGTAGGCTGTATCCATGGATGTGGATCCCTGGGCCACCAGAAGATACAGGTGCAGCGGCAGGGCCATGGCCGGAGAAAAGATACTGTCCGGCACCGCCGCATAGGCTACGGCTCCCGTAAAGATCATGGGCGCCGTGGCTCCCATGGCATAGCAGCCGCCCAGGATGATCCCGGATACCAGTTCCCCCCGGCACGCCGGCAGCACGATCCGCGTGATCGTATAGAGCTTCGAGCAGCCCAGGCTGTATGAGGACCTGACCAGCTCCGCCGGTACCTCCCGGAACGCCTTTTCAGCCCGTACCTCAATAAAGGGCAGGATCATCACCGCCAGGGCCACTCCGGCGGAAAAGATGCATCGGCCCAGATTCAGATCCCGTACCAGAAAGCTGTATGCAAAAAGCCCCAGCACAATGGACGGGATCCCGGAAATACACTGGATCACCAGGCGTATGGCCTGGTAGAGCCTCTGGCTCCTGCAATAAAACACCAGATAGAGGGCTGAGGCTGCCGCCGGAACAGAAGCGAGAACCATGGCCGTTCCGGTAAAGCACAGGCTTCCTGTAATGGCAGGCCAGATCCCCCCTTCTTCTCCCAGCACCAGTCCTTTGGGGGCCTCCGTCAAAAATTCCACGCTGATGATCCCGGCCCCCTGGAAAAAAACGTATCCAAAAAGAAACAGGACCGCTGCACAGACAGCGCTGATGCCTGCATACGCCCATATTTTCGTAAAGGTTCCGATCCATCTCATAGCGTCTCCCCCTCCATCCGGCTGCGGATCAGGCCAATGAGCCCGTTGATGAGGAACAACAGGAGCATGAGCACCATCCCCGCCGCATAAAGCGCATGGTAGTGGGTGCTCCCATAAACGGCCGTCCCCATTTCCAGGGCGATCACCGAGGCAATGCTCTCGCTCTTTCCCAGGAGCCTCGGGAACAGATTGGCGTTTCCCATGACCATCATCACCGCCATGGTCTCCCCCATGGCCCGGCCGATGGCCAGGATCATGGAAAGAAGGATGTTCCTCCCCGATGCAGGAAGGATCACGGTTGCAGCCGCATACCATCGTGAAACGCCCAGGGCACAGGCCACCAGCTCATATTTTTCCTTTTCCTTCAGCATGGTCTCGCAGCAGGAGGACACCAGGAAGGGAAGGAGCATCACCGCCAGCAGGATCCCTGCCGCCAGGACGCAGGAGCCGGTGGGCACTCCGGCCTTTAAAAACAGCTTCACTAACACCTGCAGGCCAACAAACCCATAGATCACCGAAGGGATACCAGCCAGAAGGTCCACAAAGGGATACAAAAAGCTCCGCAGCCGTTCCGTTGCAACAAACGCCAGGAATACCGCCGCTCCCAGCCCTGCTCCCAGAGCCAGGGCCAAGGCGGTAAAGGAGACTGCTATCGTAGCGGCAATGAAGTTGAAGATCCCAAACGAGACCGTCCCGGTATAGTCCACAGGCATCCACCTGCTTCCAAACAGAAAGTCCAGGACGCTTACCTCAGAAAACAGGGGCAGGGCTTCCCGGACGATAAAATAAATGACAAATCCCAGTACCAGAATGGAAAAGACCGTCATCCCGCAGATAAAAAACGCAAAAATCTTATCCAGCTTCTTTCTCATCGCACCTCTCCATCAACAGGACAGCCCTGCAAAGGGCTTTCTTTCTGTTTCTTACATACAGATACTGGGGGCGGCAGAATTCCCGGCATCCCCGGTCCTCTGCCATTCCCCCAGCTTTGATCCTATTGGACTTTTTTCGATTGTCAGAGTTTATTCTCCCACAGTAAAGGCCGGGATATATCCGTTGGCCTCTGTCACATCGTAGCCAGTCTGGGAGAAGATGTAATCAATGAACGCCTGCTCAGAGGGGCTGACCACATCACCGGTCACGAACATAACGGGACGCTGGATCTTATAGGTATCCCCAACGATATTCTCCACTGTGGGCTCAACGCCGTCTACCTTCATAGCCTGAAGGACCTGCTTCTCAGCATTGGCCTTATTGTACGCACCGAAGCCTGCGTAGCCGATCCCCCACGGATCATTGGCAATGTTTGTAGCCAGTTCCGTCATGGATGCGGACTGGGTCGCAGATGCGGTCACCTCGCTGTCGCCCATGACAGATTTCTGGAATACCTCATAGGCTCCGCCGGACAGATCGCGGATATATACGTTGATCGTCTCCGCCGGAAGGGAAGCATCCACCTGATCCCAGGTGGTGATCTCTCCTGCGAAGATCTGGCGGATCTGATCGGTGGTCAGATCGTCCGTTACTCCGCAGATGGGATTCTCTGCATTGACGGAAACCGTCAGGGCATCCCTGGCAACGATAAAGGACTGGTAATCGGCTCCCAGTTCCTCCACCTCTTTATCCTTCATGGCTCTCGCCACCATACCAAAGTCCGCAGTCTTATCAACAGCTGCGCTGACTCCCACGCCGGAGCCGCCCGGAGCCACATAAATGGAAATATTCTCAGCCGGGAAGGACGGATCCACCTTATCCCAGGTCACGAATTCCTCTGTAAAAGAAGAGGCCAGTGAGGACATGATCGGATAAAGGGAGGTGGAGCCGCAGAACAGCACGGAGGCCTGGAATTTCTCTTCTTCCTTTTCCGCTGCTGTGGTCTCAGTTTCCTTCGTCTCCTCCGCTTTTGTCTCTGCCGCCGTAGTCTCAGCTGCCTTTGTCTCTGCCGCCGTGGTCTCTGTCTTCCCGCCGTTTCCTCCGCATGCCGTCAGCATTCCCATGGATACGGACACAGCCAGAAGCTTCGCAAGATTCTTTTTCATTCTCTTTTCCTCCTTAGATAATATTGGGATAAAATCTCAAACATATCAAGTATAGTCTCGGAAGCTGTAAAAAGCTAATTGAATTTTTCTATATGGCATCTGAGGCTTTTACAGAAAATCTATCCTGGGTCTCCTGGTATCCCTGGAAGCTCCGTGTTATAATAGAAACGCTTCATAAAAATATACATAGGGAGAGCAATCATGAACATCCAGATCCCAGGCTATAAAACCTTAGACCTGTCCTTTCTCGTTTTAGATTATAACGGAACCATCGCCGTGGACGGCCAGATCCCTCTTGAGGTAAGGGAGGCCCTGGTCCGCCTTTCAAAGGATCTCCAGATCCACGTCCTCACCGCGGATACCCACGGGACCGCCAGGGCCATGTGCCAGGGACTTCCTCTGACCATCCAGACCTTTCCAGCCGGCTCTGCCATGGATTCCAAGCTGGCCATCGTCCGCTCCCTGGGGCCGGAGCGCTGCGTTTCCATCGGCAATGGCCGCAACGACTGCCTTATGTGCAAAGAAAGCGCCCTTTCCATCTCCGTCATCGGAGCAGAAGGCGCTTATTCAAAGCTCTTAAGCTGTACGGACCTGTGTACCACATCCATTCTGGATGCCCTGGCCCTTCTGGAAAAACCAAAGCGGCTGGCGGCAGACCTGCGGGGCTAGGCCCGCGCCTGGCTCCCGCCCGGAAGCCGCCAAAGGCATTTTCTGCAACAAAAAAATGCATCTGATAGGAATCGAACCTACGCACACGGCTCCGGAGGCCATTGCTCTATCCACTGAGCTACAGATGCATCTTTTATATAATACAACACTTTTTCAAAACTTGCAAGAGGTTCCTGCAAATTTTTTATATATTTTTTTGCGGCCCCCTATTTCCCTCCCCGGCTCCCGGACATTGGTATCTGGGTTTTCCCAGACTGGCCTTTCCGTATTCGATGGCCTGTTCCGGACACCGGCAGATGCAGGCCATACAGTGGGTACAGTCTGATCCCCACACAGGGCTCCCGTCCTCCAGACGGATATTGGACAGGGGACAAAGCCTTACACAGGCCCCGCAGCCTGTACACCTTTCCGTGGTCCTGAATTTTCCCGCATGGACGAACAGCTTGTAAAACACAGGATTCACCACGGTGCTGAGGAACCGGTCCAGAAGCGAGATCTCTGCCTTCGGAAGCGGATTCTCTTTTCTGATGTGTTCTGCGATCTGGTCCGCCTGGGGGATAGCCTTCCCGATGATCCGTTCTGCCTCCGTCCTGTCCGGCACCGGGAACATGGCCACATAATTTTCCGGCATCACTACTTTTCCACAGCCCATATATTCCATTCCCTTTTTTTCACAGAACCGTTTTGCATACCCTCCGGCATTTCCGATCCCGTCGCCGCAGGTCATTACAAAGTACAGCTTCCGGCTTCCTGAAAGCCTCGTTTTCTTCAGCCAGTTTCCCAGCACATGGGGGATCTGCCAGCCATAGGTAGGGCAGACCACCACAAACGGCCGGCTGGAGCTGAGCTTCCCATAATCGTTCTCCCTTATCATGGGAAACACATCCACAGCCGTATCTCCCGTTTTTTCTGCGATCCGCTTTGCAATAAAAGCGCTGTTTCCCGTTCCTGTAAAATATAAGATCATATTCCTTCCTCCATTGGTTTTATTATACTTCCAATTTTGAAAAATTACCAGTTTTTCCTCTATGTGTTGCTAAATTTTTGCTTCCTATTTATTTTTCGCGAAAAATGTATTAAAATACAGTGAAAATGGGAACTATAATGAATTTAAATAAAATGAGCTATATTGTACAATGGATTTGAGGTGACTAGCTATGCAGGAATTTTCCCAGCCCCTGGGCGATGCGGTAAAAAAGGCACGCGGTGAACTGGGGCTCACACAAAACCAGGTTGCAGACCAGATCGACGTCGATGTGCGTACAGTAATGAATATTGAAAATTATAAAGGGAATCCCAAAATGGAGATCTTATTCCCTCTGATCCGTGCGCTCAAAATAGATTCCAGAGAGATCTTCCATCCGGAGATCCGCCTGGATAACCCGGCTGTCAGTAAGCTGCACCTTCTGATCGAGCAGTGCAGTGAGGATGAAGCTGCTGCCCTGATCCCTATTATTGAATCCATTCTGTCCGCCCTCCGGACCGGCCGCCCATCCAGACCCGGCCGTTTATAATATTCCGGAGACTATTTCTGTCCAGTACCGGACCTTGTGAATAAAAGCGTATCTTTTTGCTCTCTTCATATGTATTACAATTCACCCTTGATTTGAAAACCAGCCTGTACTATAATGAAGGTGCCTGATGCACGCCAAAGTACCGCAGACCGATGCTTCTGCGGGAGTGCAGCAGGTCCTACATTCAGAAAGCCCGCTCTCCTGCACCGGAGAACGGGCCTGATCCCACTCTGTATCCCAGATCCTGTCCGGAAGCTGTGACCAGAGGTTTCCGGACCTTCAGAATCCGCACAGTATGATTCCTTCTGAATCCCAATAAGGCCGGGACCCGGAGTGGGATCTTTTTTCTTTTCTATCCTATTTGATCGTGATCCTTCCCTGTCCCCTGGGATCTTTGTATTCTTCTCCCACGGTTCCTCCCAGATATTCACTGATATAGGAAGTGATGGTATCCACATCCACCATGGTCTCATCCTTTAAAATAGGACAGCCCATGAGCATGGACATGCCGTCTCCACCGGATTTTAACCAGTAGTTGTGGGAGGCCAGCGTATAGGTCCGGTTCACATCCAGGGGCTCTTCTCCCACATAGATATCCCGCACCCGGTACTCGCCGCCCACAGACACGAAATTTCTCTTTTCATCCAGCACCACGCTGGAGGGCACAGAGGAGTCCACCGTATACGTAAGCCCGGAAACGTGGATAAAGCCGCCGCTTTCCTCGGGATAATTCTTCACGCCCATCTCCAGGGCGTCCTTGATCTTCTGCCCGGAGACCTCTGCCATACAGATCATATTCCCATAAGGGAATACGCTTAAAGCGTCCTCATAGGTGATATCTCCGGCTTCGATCCCGGCACGGATGCCGCCGCCGTTCATAAAGCCGATATCCGCACCCATCATATAGCGGCTGGCGTCGGCGCAGAGGTCGCCCAGGTTGGTCTCTGCCTTCCGCACTGCCCGCAGCCCGGTCTCCGGATCCTTATCCATCAGGTCCACATCCGTGCGGCCCAGGACCACCTTCAGAGACTCCTCATACTGGGACTTGATCCCGTTGATGAAGCTCTCCATCTCCGCGTCCTTTGCCGGATTTCCCTCTGCGTCCGTCACGGCGCTCACATGGGAGGCCTGGATCTGTCCGTCGGTGGTGATGGTCAGCTTTCCGATGTTGGCAAACTTGGTACCGGTCTGGGTCAGTACCACCATCTCCCCGTTCTCGTTGGGAACATTTTCCACACAGACCTCATGAGAGTGGCCGTCAATGGCGGCATCGATGCCGGTGGTGTTGGCGATCACGCTTCTGGAGCTCCACTTCTCTGTGATCCCGTTATCGCCCAGATGGCCCACCATGATCACATAGTCGGCGCCTTCGCCCCTGGCCTGGTCCACGGCACTCTGTACCTGGCTGTATAAAGCCTCTCCCGTCTCATCCTCACAGAAGCCGAAGCGGTATCTTCCAAACTGGTCCTGGAAGTAGGCCGGCGTGGATTTGGTGATGCTCTCCGGTGTGGCAACGCCTACAAAGGCTACCTGGATATCGTCGTACTCCATGATCCTGTAAGGCGCAAACACCTGGGTCTTTGACGGCAGGTTTACAAAGTTGCAGGCAGAATAGCCGCAGTCCAGTCTGGCGGAAAGTCCCAGGAGCTTTTCCATCCCGTAGTCGAATTCATGATTTCCGGGAACGGCAAAATCGTATCCGGCCTTATTCATGATCTGCACCAGGTACTCGCCCTCGGACAGGGTCCCCACCGGCGCGCCCTGGATGGCGTCCCCGGCATCCACCAGGGTCACATACGGAGTCTCCTCCTTCATCTGGTTTTCATACCAGACAAGTCCGGCGTAGCCCATGTTTTCCTCGATGCCGCAATGGGTATCGTTGGTGTGGAGGATCACCACATCGTGATCCAGGGCAAAGGCCGTCTGGCACGTGAGGGCCGCCATAAAAGCGGCTGCTGAGAGGGTCAGGATCTGCTTTTTCATTTCACAACCTCCTTAAAATATAGTTTTCCCCATAAAAAACAAAGAAGTCCCATGAACCAGTCACGGGACTCCTGTTTTCAATGTTCTCTTTTCTGTTCCGGATCTTATGCTCTGGACAGATACTCGCCTGTACGGGTATCGATCTTAACGCGGTCTCCGGTGCTTACGAATAACGGAACGTTGATCTGTGCGCCAGTCTCAACGGTTGCCGGCTTTGTAGCGCCAGTGGCTGTATCGCCCTTGAAGCCCGGCTCTGTATCTGTGATCTCCAGCTCAACGAATAAGGGAGCCTCTACGGAGAATACGCTTCCGTTATAGGAGCATACCTTAACAACTTCGTTTTCCTTCACGAACTTTAAGGCATCGCCAACGATATCCTTGTTTAAGGCAACCTGCTCGTAGGTGTTGTTGTCCATGAAGTTGTAAAGATCGCCGTCTGCATATAAATACTGCATGTCCACGCGGTCGATCCTTGCTGCCGGGAATTTCTCAGTGGGGCGGAAGGTTCTCTCAACTACACCGCCGTTGATAACGTTCTTTAATTTAGTTCTAACGAAAGCGGCGCCCTTGCCCGGCTTTACGTGCTGGAATTCCATGATCTGTACTACCTGACCGTCAATCTCAAGTGTCACGCCATTTCTAAAATCGCCTGCTGATACCATAAATGATATTCCTCCTTAAAATCTGATTCTCTCATTTCACGCTTATGGCTGATTCTATCCTATTTTATACTATAATGCCTATGTTTTCAACCATTTTTTACAAAAATCAGGCAGCAGTTCAGCTGCGCAAAGATCCCGGCAGGAAAAAGCGCTGAAAACCTGATTTCATAAGCATTTTCTGTCTGGATCCCCATAGGGCTGAACTGTTTTAAAATCAAACATCCGGCTTCTGCCTTTGTTTCTTATAGGCCCGGAGCACCACCGCCTCCAGATACCGCTTGAAAACGATCTGGATCTCCTCATGGGGATCCATGGGCTTTGTGAGGATGCTGTAAAGGCCTGTGCGCCTGGCCCCCCACACGTCGGTAAAAAGCTGGTCCCCGATAAAGAGGGTGTTCTCCCGGCCTGTCCCCATGACCTCCATGGCCCGCTCATAGCCCTTCACCGACGGCTTTCCCCCTTTAAATATATAGGGGCTCTTTACCTGGCCGGCAAAGGGAGCCACCCGCGGCTCCTTATTATTGGAAAGGATGCAGGTGGAAAAGCCCATGGCCCTCAAGCGCTCAAACAGGCCGATGGAACGGGCGTCCGCCGGAGCGCCGTGGGGAACCAGGGTATTGTCCACGTCAAAGATGATCCCCCGGTAGCCCTTCCGGTACAGCTCCTCAAAGGGGATCCCATAGGCGCTGTCCACATATTCGTCTGGAAAAAATCGTTCTAACATACGCGCCTCTGCTTATTACTTATTATTAAGGAACTTGGCCAGCTCCTCCATGAACGCGTTCACATCCTTGAACTCCCTGTAAACAGAGGCAAACCGCACATACGCCACCTCGTCCACATCCTTCAGCTTCTTCATCACCAGCTCTCCGATCAGAGACGCCGGGATCTCCCGCTCCCCCATATTAAAGATCTGGTTTTCGATCTCATCGATCACAGCGCTGATCTCCTGGGAAGAGACCGGCCGCTTGTGGCAGGAAAGGAGGATCCCCTTCTCCAGCTTGGAACGGTCATATGTCTCCCTGGAATCATCCTTTTTTATGATCATAAGAGGCATGGTCTCCAGCTTTTCGTATGTGGTGAACCGGCGGCCGCACTGCTCGCACTGTCTTCTCCGCCTGATGGAGCTGTTATCATCCGCCGGCCTGGAGTCGATGACCTTGGTGTCCGACGCATTGCAGAATGGGCATTTCATTCTCTTTTCCTCACTTCCTTTATTTCTGCGGTCTGGGCGGTTCTTCCCGAAGCCGTACCAGGACAATGTCGTCCCCCATCTGGCACACGTCCTCAAAGGGGATCACAAATTCCTTTTCCCGGCCCAGAAAGCCGCAGACACAGCCAGGCCCCGGAACGATCAGGGCCTTTATCTGGCCCGTACATGGATCAAACTCCATGTCCCCGACAAATCCCAGCCGTCTGCAGTCGCAGACGTTGATGACCTCCTTGCGCTTTAACTCGCTCATCCGCATAAAATCCCTCCGCCCATACGATTCCGCTTATGAAAGCATATGCGCGGCGGTCTGTCCTGTTTCCTTTGTTCCGGCAGTTATTCCTCGATCTTCAGACGGTTCTTAAAATATCCGTCTGCACAGTAGATGGCTCCCACCGGATTGTGGGCCAGGACGCGGTCCTTGACCACCAGAGTCGTGACCCTGGCCTCCGAATACTGGTAAAACAGGGAGTCGTGGCCCACGCAGAGGCCCAGGGCGATATTGAAATCCGTCTTCTGCTCGTTTAAGAGCTTCGCCTGGAGGATGGGGTTGCACATGGCCTCATACTGGCCCGGTTTCAGTTTCTTTTCATCGGGGATTCCGGCCTCTGTCTTATCCACTCCCCCGGACTTACAGACGGCCGACACCACAGTAAAGCCCTCGTTCCTGAAAAGATCCGCCACGATCCTGGCTTCCTTTACAAAACCGATGCAGAAGCCCAGTCCGATCTTTTTATAACCCATCCGTTTACAGAATACCATGGTCTCCTTCAGCCTCGGCCACTGGCAGTAGCCGTCATGCTCGATCTCTGAGGAGGTCACGAAAAACTTCTGTACCTCCGGCTTCTGATACTCTGCCTTTGCTTCCTCCACCAGGGCTTCCTGGCGCATGGGACAGTTTTTGGGCATATCCTTATGCTCCGGATCCTTGCACGCATGGATCGTGCAGCTTGCGCATGTATACATTTTATCCTCTCCTTTTTTTCACAGCTGATTCTATTTTAACGCTTCCGTATACTGTCTTTTAAGATCTTCCTGGCGTTTTCTCCCAGGATCGCCGCCTTTTCCCATGGGGAAAATCCGGTTTCTTCTATAAGGCGGATCGCCGCTCTCTGGCTCCCATAGGGAAAATCGCTTCCAAATATCACCCGGTCCGGCCCAAAGGAGCCTGCGATCCGCTCAAACTCGTCCTTATCCTGGAATTCTGCGCTCATGGCCGTATCAATATATACGTTTTCCGGCATACGGTACAGCCTGTCCTCCCCGGTCTGGTCCATGGACAGGCCGCCCATATGGGCAAGGATCACCGGTACGTCCGGAAGGTGGCGGACGATCTCCTCCGCCGACGCCGGGTGCAGATCATAGGGGCTTGGGACCTTGGCGCAGCCGCAGTGGATCAGCACCGGAAGGCCCAGATGATTGATCCTCTCCCATATTTCCCTGTATTTTCCGTCCTCCAGATGTACTTTCTGGAACGGCGGATGGAACTTCACCCCGGCCATATGGAGATCCTTTAATTTCTCGATCTCCTCCAGCACGTGGGGACAGTCCGGATGGAGGCCTCCAAAGGAGATCAGATTGGTCCTTACGATCTCTCTGGCAAACCGGTTCACATCTGTCTGGGTCTCCGGCCTGGATACCACCGGCTGGACCACGGATAAGGAGATGTCTGCTTCCTCCATACGCCGGAGGAGGTTTTCCCGGATGGGAAGGCTGTCATAGGGATCCCCCTCCCGTCTGACCACCTCCATGGCCCGTCTGGCCAGGGCCACAGGATAAATATGGGTATGGAAGTCTATGATCTGTGTTTCCATGGGAAACCGTCACCTGCTTTCAGAATTGTTCTCCCTTCATCTTACCATTATTCCCCAGGAAATTCAATTTGTTTTGCAAAAACCAGGGAAAGCGCCGTTTTTGCGGGACGACAGCCCGGAGAGCCGGTGTGATATCCCGGTTATCTGAACATCAGATACAGGGCCAGAAGGAACAGGAAAAGCCCGCCCCATTGCCTGGTGATAAGAAGCGTCAGGAACACCACGAGCAGCAGAATGATGACCAGAAGAATGATCCCATTCATCGATCCATCGCTCTCCTTCCTTGTCATTTTTCTGATCTTATCTGTCGTCAGCATCCTTCCCCATGGCCTGGGCGATCTGCTTCATAGCCATATCTATATAAAGATACACTCCGTCCCGGTCGCAGTGGTACAGGTTGGAATAGCTCGTACTTTCATTGGGAGAGATCGGATCAGGCTCCACCACCTCCGTGGCTTCCAGCAGTCCGGTCCCCAGCTCCACAGCAGCGGTGAGAGCCTTTTTCAGCACCGCAAGCTGCCCGTCACACCAGAGTCCTTCCAGATCTTCCTGAACCTTTTTGTCCTGCTCCAGATCCTGGAGAAGCTGTGCCGCCTGATCCGGAGACAGGTACACGCCAGAGCAGTAATTTTCAATGATCCGGTTTTCTGCCGGATTGGGAAAGACAGCCGGCACAATCTGCTCCCACGGAGTAAAATACCGGACATATTCTGGCTTTTGCTCCACCAGAAAAGAAAAGGCGCTCCCTCTGGTGTAAAAGTAATCCCGGAAAAAGCCCTGGATCACTGCAATATAAAAGCCATGGCTCTTATCAAACAGCTCATCTGGTCCTGTCCCAGCTCCGACCCGCAGGGTATCCAGATACTTTTCCGCATAGAAATCCTCCATCCCATACTTTGCCGCAAGGGCCAGCACCTTTTCCTCCCGGCCCTGCTGTACCCATGTAAGAGGCACAAAATACCATTCCTGCATTTCCTCCGGTGAGATCGGGTGGAAACTCACATCATATCCCATAAAATTCCTCCTTAATAATCCAGTAAAACCGGCACCTGCTGTCGGGGGGCCACCAGCAGGTGCTTCACCCGCCCGCAGGAGCTATGCGGATCGAACGTAACCTGCGCATCCTCATCCTTCCGCACGCTTTGCACCGCCTCAGTAGACAGCCCCCAGTCTGGAGCAACTTCGGCGGCCAGCTCTGGGAGATCCCGCTCCCGCAAAGCTGCCAGCCGTTCAGACGCCAGTTCTCCCTCCAGAAGAGCGCAGTCCAGGGTGTCCTCCGTCTGGGGAGCGGGAAAGCGGCGCTTTCCCAGCCTGCGGTCCAGAAGGGCAAAGATGCCCTGTTCCAGCGAGTGAGCGTGCGAAGGGCCCATTGCCTTTTTTGCGGAATCGCAGTCTTTCAGCGCTGCAACCCCCAGCTGATGGAATATAGCTGCGCGGTCATAAATAAACTCCTTAATCAAAATCCATCCAGACCATGTGCTTTCCACAGTGGAGGCACTGGAACAGATAGCATTGCAGATGGCCGCCGTTGACCGATTCCCGGATCATTTCCTTCTGCTCCACGTCCCACATGGGATCGTCCAGCACCTCATCCAATACCCCCAGCGCCCGCAGTTCCCTGGCTCCCACATAGCCCAGAAAGGCGCAGTAGTCGCCGCAGTGGGCCCTCCAGTATTCCTGCTGCCAGCCGCAGTAGCCGGGGGTGCGGTGGATAAGCTCATCCAGCCTCTCCGGATCATCTACGCCATCGTCCACAGAGTAATCGTCGTGAAAGCTGCCGTCATATTTCTGGGCTGCTTTGCCGTCTGCGATACATTCCGGGCACAGATAGTCAATATCCTCCACCGAAAAGAAGGGGGCCGTATAGAAGAGGCGGGTGATTTTTCCGCAGCAGTCACAGACAACGCCCTCCCCGGACTCCTTAAAAGCCCCGGTATCCAAAGGATCCGGGTGATAGCGGAAGGCGGGCAGTCCCATCCGGGCCCACCGCTCCTTCTCCTGCTGCTTTTCCTTTGGCGTTTTTGGCATGGGAACAGCATAATGGTTGCCCCAGCTTTCCGCATATTCCTTCAGTGTGCCCAGACGTTTGAGGACCTTCCGGTCTGAACGGTTCCCGATCCGTGAAAGCAGGTCGTAGGCGTCCTTCTTGAAGTCCAGAAGGTCGTACACATCCACCAGAACCTCTTTTGCCTGCCTGTCTCCGGACTGCTCCAGTTCCTTTTTGAAACCATAGAGAGCGCGGACGCTGTCCGGGCCGCCGTCAGCTGCGGAAAACCGTTTTTTTAGTTCAATATATTTTTTCAAATATTCGTTCATTTGCACGTTCTCCCATCAATCCCACCGGAAATTATAGTCAGTGCCGCTTCGATCCGCTCCGGGAGCTTCACTCCTCTAAGCGCTTCAAGTATGGAGCGGGAACCGTTTTTGTCAGCCATACTCCATTGGCGGACAGGTAAAAGAGCGATCCGTCCCTATGCATCTGCCCGGCATCCACCAGGTAGATCACAGGCTCCCCATGCCGGCGGCCCACCTTCTCCGCTGTTTCCACATCCGGTGAAAGATGGACATACAGGCGGCTTTGGGGGAGCAGTCCCTGGGCCTCGATGGAGGCGGAAAACCGCCGGGCAGTTCCATGGTACAGCGTCTCCGGCGGCTCGGCCACAGGAAGTTCCACATCCACCTGGACGGAGTGGCCCTGGCTGGCCCGGATCCGCGTCCGGTCTTCATTGAAAACATACCGCTGCTTGCTGTCGCTCCTCACGATCTCCTCCAGAATATCCTGGTCAATAAAATACTTCTTACTGATGCCTGCCAGCAGCGCATTTACATCCGCCCAGCCGTGGGCATCCAGCTGGATCCCGATGACCTCCGGCTTGTGCCGAAGGATCAAACTTATATATTTACTGATCCTTGTGAGATCAGGCGTCGTCTCTCTCATTCCGTGTCCTCCAGATCATTGGTCAGGCTGACTCCACCCGGATGACCGGCCTGTAAAAGTCATAGTCTCCATTCAGTTCATTGTCCTCCTGCACTTCCGGCTTACAGTGGGGCGAACAGGGAAGGAAGCCCAGGAACGGCCCCAGACCGCCACAGATACTGCACCCGCCGTCGCCGCCGCAGGTGGTAAATCCATCGGCCTGCACCACCTCCCGCATATAGGGGTCATAGGCAATGGACAGGCCAAAGAAGTTGGGTTCCTCCATATCGTAAGGCCTGTCCCCGTCCTCCTCCATATCTTCAAACCAGTGCAGACGCATGGAGTAGTCCAGCCCATCCCCCCAGGGAAACAGGGTCCGGCACCCGCCGCCGCACAGATAGGCCCACTCGTCTGCTGTGGGCAGGGAAAGGCCCTGTTTCTTCAGCTGGTCAAGAAGGGCTTCATACTCTGTGCGGTGATAGATCCAGGTCTGAAAGCCATCCTCCGTCCGTTCCATACGGGCCGACTGGTGCAGGGTAAGGCTGCTGCTGTCACTCCAGGCGAAGTCCCGGAATTCCTTCAGCCAGTCAGGATGGGCGGTCAGCCTGGGATCATCCAGCTGTACCGGCTCCCAGCAGAGCTCCTCCAGCTCCCGGCCTGCCAGCATGGGGCCGATGGATGCCTGCCGCACGGGAGCCATGCTCTCTTTGATCAGCTCTTCCGGCTCCTGATCCGCCTCCCATTCCTGGAACAGGTACTCCAGTTCCTCCCGGCTTTCCACATTCAGCCCCACAGCAAACCGTTCCCAGCCCAGTGTGACCGTATCGCCGGGGACAAAGACGAACTCGCGGCCATCCTTTTTGAATACGCCGGTGGTGCAGCTCTGGCCCCAGCGTTCAAAGGTATGCAGGCCGAGAAAGGCCATATCATAACGAACAGCCAGGTTTTCCATCAGCGCCTGCTTCTCAGTGGGATCCATTTTATTAAATTGGGGGCGGTATAAATTTACGTTCATGATCACTCCTCTTTCTGTCCGTTCAGTCTGCTCCGCACGATTTTTCCAGTTCCGATACCTGCTCCTCAAGATCCAGGAGCAGGCTGGAAAAATTTTCTGCGGTCTCCCAACAGAGCCTGTATACCCGGCCATGTTAGGCGCATCTGCACCGTCTTTTCATCGCCGCTGGCCTACCGGCCCATCCTGGACAGCAGCTCCTCCAGCTTCCTGGCCAGTGCCTCCACAATGGCGTGGCAGGGGTTTTCATAGCCCACGATCTCCAGATCCTGCAGCTCAACACAGTGGAGCGTTCCATAAAAGCCCAGTACGAATTCCGTCAATTCGGTGATCATCTGGCATCCTTCCATGTTGTCCACATCGGTCTGTCCTTCTTTCGCCGTCATCAGACCAATGATCCCCACCGCCACGGTGAAGGCACCGCAGCAGGATTGTTCGGTCTGCATCCCAAGGCCCATGACTGAAAACATCTTCCGGGTCTCCTCAGACAAATTCAGATGGTAATACTCATTGCAGGCCATGAACATCGCCTCGGCGCAGGACAGATCCGTTCCAATATGATAGTAATTTACCAGTTCATGCAGTTTCATTTTTCCCATACTGTACTCCAATCGCAAAGCATTTCATTCTGTGTCACCCGGCGCAGCTCGTCCCGCACCTCCATCCGCGCAAAGCCCAGCAGGTTCTGCCTCCAGCGCCTGGGTCTGGGCATCCCTGCCCGGCTGGTTGGCGGCCAGCTTCATCAGCCGGGCACGGGGCTTGCGGTATTGACTGGCTGCTTTGTTCTGTCACATTTTTACTCCTGCTCTCTATAACTGGCTTCAATATCAATGAACCGCACATATACGGCGCAGACTTCACCCTTGGCGTCGTAGCCGAAGTAAACGGGATAGTACCCATCCCCCCAGCCGGAGGCGAAGATGGGCAGGCTGCAGTCCGTGTCCGGCACCGGCCAGCTGAGCCAGTCGCCGCAGCTGCCCTGATACTCGGGATGGGCTTTGGCGTTTTCTTCCAGAAGATCGCAGAACAGGTCGTTGTAGGGGTCGATGTCCGGATCCTCCTCCAGCCGCCTGGCCCAGTACGCCTTAAATGCCGCCTGGGTCTGGATGTCCGCAATGCACCCCATCCCGGCGTCCACGCCGAAACCGAAGTAGTCGTCATCTCCCAGCGCCGCGTCCAGCTCCTCATTGCCTGTCATGCCCAGTTCATAGCGGACAGGCTTCTCCTGGCTGACCTCCACCTTGACGCAGGCATAGCGGTCGCCGTATTGTTCACTGGGCACCACGCAGATCTTTACCGGGTAAGTCCCGGCAGGGATGGTCTGAAGGAACGGCAGGGCATCCTCCAGCTCCACCATCGGATCGCAGGCGAAGATCGTCCCAGTGGGGAAATGGACGGGGCCGATGTCCAGCACATCTACCGCCATGTTCCCGATCATTTTTTCTGTAAAATATGTTTCCAGGTCAGCTTTGCAGGCCAGTTTATCCTTGACGGATTCGTATTTGTTCAGCCATTCAGTTGCAGGCATATCCGTTTCCTCCTGTTGATTCAGTTTTTTGATATATTCACTCTTTGAGCCATCCCAGCAGCAGTTTATACACCGGCCATTCTGGTTTTACCAGTCCCGTTCCCGGATGGCTTCCTCGATATCAATGGGGATGCCAAACCACTCCAGAATATAGGCAACGGTAACTCCGATACAATCCCGTGCCACCGTTTCGATCTCACTGTCGTTCTCGTCAAACTCCTCCTGGAGATCATTGATGCCGCAGACCGCCTCATCCAGCGTTTTCTGCACCGCTCCAACGTCAGTTTCTCCTCTCTCCAGGAGACGGATGACCTTCTGGAGCTCTTCCTTTACCTTATCCACCAGGAAATCGGGATAGTATTCGTCCTGGTACATCTCGTCCAGCAGTTTATAATTGGGATCAAATGCTTTCATAGGGAGCACTCCTTTCTCATTCAAACATCAAACCGTATGATTCGGTCAGACTTCCGTCGTCCTCATGGAACATGCACTGATACAGGGGCTGGCGCTGTGCTGCTTTATGGAACCGCTCCAGAACGGGAGCCAGTTTCCCGCTTGTTGGGATACCGAGCGCAGCGGATACCCGCCGCCAGCGGTCCACGTCCATATCTTCCAAGTTGCCGTTACGACATCTCTGCCCATACTCCTCCAAGGTTTTGCGATCCACATACTGCTTTGCGTCACAGCAGTCGTGCCAGCAGATACAGTTCACAAGCAGGGAAAAAAGATCGTCCATGCTCTCGGCCAGACGGCCCGCCTCTCCTTCGCTGCTGTAATAGCCGATGGAGCCATCCTCCAACAGGTGGTATTCTCCGCCGGAGCCATCTCTTGCAAACGCCATGCCGGGCAGGGAAAAAGTGCATCGGCCTTCTGCGTCATCCCGCGGGGATAGCTCATCCAGCAGGAAGAAGTCAAAAAGAGAATCAAATTCATCTGCCAGATCAGGATTTTCACGCAGTATCTTCAAATAGTCCATCGCTATTTTCCTTTCTTTCCAGTTCTTGTGTCGTCTCGTACAGTGGTCTTCCATCCTCTCATCATTCTGGTAAAAATGGTCTTTGTCACGGGCCAGATGGCCGTCAGGCGGGGCAGCGTCCAGCGGAGTGCATACCGTGAAACCGGCCTCATCCTGTGACATTCCGAATTTCAGCGGAGAAATGTTCTGGGGATCCTGCAATATCTGACCGCACCAACTAGTAAAGTCCCGTTTCATGCTTTTAGTAGCACTGGAGGATCAGCCAGATCCGGTCAAAACGGCGGGCGGCCAGGTCCTCTTTGGTGATGTAGAAATAGATATGCCCGCAGTCCCCAAACATCAGCTCGAAGCCGCCGCACTCCACTGTATCCAGCTGGAACAGCAGCAGCCAGCGGTCACTGGCAGATCCTTCCGCCCGCTGGCGGATCTCCTTTGGGATCTTACCCCAGCCGTTTCCCAGATAATAGCCTTGGGTCACCAGATCACATTCGGCAAACATACTGTTCTGAATGATAAAAGGCCAGCCCAGCAGCTGGGAACGGTTTTCCTGCCCTTCCGGATCCTCTTCCATCCGTTCAGCCCACGCGGAATCAAAGGCATCATAGTCCTCCTCGTCTGGGAACGCTTCGCTGAAATCCTGCCAGGAAGAATAGGAGTTGGGTAAACTTATCTCCATGTCTCCTCTCAGGTCTGCTGATGCTGCATGGATACAACATGGCAGTCCGGGCAGAACTCCACATAAAGCGTTCCTTCCGTACCGTCCATCAGGGTATCCCACTGGATCTGGGCCAGATATTTCATGGGCTTTCCGCAGTGGGGACAGGCCGTATATTCCCAGTCCTGCACCCAGTTGGCAAAACCGCCGATGGTATTTACATCCTCGCAGGCGGCGCCATAAAACAGGGGAACGGACGATTTCCCCAGTATAAAACGGTTTTCCGTTAATGCCTTATATTCTTCTGGCCGGACATAGCAGTCCATCTTCCCTGTCCCATCAAAGGTCCTGGAGGGAAACACCTCCACACCGCCGTCCAGAGTAAAGCGGCTGAATGCAGGCCCATCCAGAAATCCCACACAGTTGGGACAGCAGGCGGCAGTAAGGATGCCGTCCAGCCCCAGGAATCCCAGCCTTTCATCTCGTCCATCCAGCACCAGAATATCCACCATCCGTCCGCCGCAGTGGGGACAGGTGTCCTCCCGCATCTGGCCCATACGGATAGGAGATCCTTCGCCTGGCTCTCCCTTCACCATCGGATAGCAGGTATCGAAGTTAAGCTGCATCCGCTGCCCTTCCTTATCAAAGGTCCAGCCGCCGCACTGGGCGTAGATGGATGGGTCCACATAGAGATTCTTTCTCCATGGGCGCGGATGTTTCTCCAGCTCCAAAAGCGTTTCCAGCGCCCGGTCATCTCCCTGCATGGCAAGGCAGCACATCAGCTCAGACGCTTCGCTGGAATTCTCCGCAGAAAGCAGGGCGTGGATCAGGCCGTCCCGCACATCCTCCGGGGCGTGATAATAAAGCTCACAGGGATAGTAAACCTCCGCGGCCAGCGCCGCCCGCTGGATCCTGGGCGTGATGGCGTCCCGGTATCCCAGAAGCTTCCAGAAGTCCGTAAGCTCCGGATCCTCCATATCTGCCAGCCGCCGGATATTCCGGACCAGCCCGTCCTGTTTTTCCTTCACCTGCTCCGGACTCCAGTGAAGGACCGTATCCCTCTCCTGTCCAGACCTGCATTTCCAGCACAGTCCCTTATAGCCCAGAGGCGTCCCGCAGACGGGACATGTATACTTAAGGCTCATGTGTACTCCCTCCTTCTGAATGATAGCCATAAGAAGCACGCTGCGCGGATTTCTTATGGTTATCGCGGCAGCCGCCAGGGTCTCATGCAGGCACGGACTTTGACTCGTTGCCCGCGTAAAAAAAGCCCCGCGCCGCTCTGTCTCAGGGACAGGCTGGCGCAGGGCATGAAAAAGCCGCGCTTGTGAAACCGCATCTGCCGGCAGATGTGGTCTCTTCAGCAACTAGAATATTCCTTTCATTTCTCAGAACAGCCCAAAGCCGTCCGCTATATCGGTCCATGGCAGCACCCTTTTCCATTTGCATAGTATTTTCATTATACCATGTCCTTCGGACATGGTACCCCTCCGGGAGATTTAAGCGCCTGGATTTCTGCGGTGAACGCAGAAACCAGATGCGCTGTGGTATAATGTCTGTTTCCAGACATTATACCATGTCCTTCGGACATGGTACCCCTCCGGGAGATTTGAGCGCCTGGATTTTCGCGGTGAACGCGAAAACCAGATGCGCTGTGGTATAATGTCTGTTTCCAGACATTATACCACAGCCTTTACAGATATGCGATAAAGAAGTGATGGGATTTTCCACATTTTCCCGTCATAACGCTCCCTTCCATTCCATCCAGCTGACGATCTCCTGCTCCAGCTTCTTCCCCTTTTCCAGCATATACTCCATAACCTCCGTATACCGCCCGGCCTCCAGCAGGTTCTCTGCCTTTCTCCTGTCACGCTCCTCCAGCGGCTTTGTATACTCATCATATTTTTTCAAAGTATCCGTATCCATATAGACCGTATGAAAATCGATCCCTGTTCCCCGGATCAGATTCTCCACGATATAGAAGCCGTCCGGATCGATATCCCCAAAATGATGCCACTGCTTCTCCGGGTTATCCCCGGCGATCTGCTTTATGAATGCCTGCTTTGCTAAATTATGGTATCCGCTTAAGAAGATCAGAAACGCCCGTTCCATCTGCATCCGGTTGAATGAAGTCAGATTTTCCACGGTAATTACTGCCTCATCCCCGATATACAGCGCTTTCAGGCCTTTCAGAGCAGCCGAAGAAAAGGCCATGGGCATGGACGGGTCTGTCCGGACACACAATCCGTTGGAAAAGTAAAATTCCGCATTTCCCTTGAAATACACATAGGACGGATTGGGGTAGATCTGATGCTCTGCCAGAAGGATCCGTTCCGTCTCGCGCTTATCCTCCTTATCCCGGTCATCTGTGAGTCCCAGGAACAGAGACTCATAATCCCCGTATTTTCTCAGCAGCCCGCAGACCTTTGAACGGTATTTTTTCTCCCATCGCTTACTGTCCTTCAAAACCGCCATCGACAGCTCCCTCTCCAGGATGTCCTGCTGGTTCTGTAAAATGAATTTACAGAGCTCCAATATGGCCTCTGCTTCCTTCCCTCCATAGAGTGGATTTTTATTTTGCTGTAAACGTCCGATCTGCTCCCGGCAGAACCGGTCCAGGAGCGGACTCATCCCCAGATACCTCTGATACAGCATGATCTGGTCCTGCTGTAATGAAAGCTTATCCCTTCTCTGCAGGACCTCATAATACAGATCCCAGCTCTCCGGATCTGCCGTCAGCTTTCTGATCTCTCCACTCCCGTACCTTATGGTGATCAGGCCATCCTGCTCCAGCTCCCGCATCCAGGCTTCAAAATCACGGATCTGATCCATGTCGGCGTAATCGGACGCATAGTCCGGGAATACCTTTTCCGGCGGGATCTGAAAGCTCTGGATCACCTTATTCTCTCCCTGATACGTCTTACTTCTTTCATACTGATCCAGGAGCGCTTCCAGCACCTGCTTCTGAACTGCATTATACCCCATAGACTTCCTTCACCAGACCTTCCACCGCGTGCGTGTAACGTCCCGATGTCACCAGGCTCACCGTTGATTCAATAAAAGCTCCAATACTGCTGATCTTCTCCGGCGGCGCAGCATAAAACACCTGGAACTGGTTTTCTTCAAAATATTTTACCATCTGCTCGATCCGCTCCCGTGACAAGGCAGAAAATGCTTCGTCAATAAAGGCCAGTCTCGCGCAGCATACCTGCTTCGGATAATACTGGAGCAGGCTTGCCGCCAGAATGATAAAATACGGCGTCTGCTTCTCTCCATTGCTTGCAGAGCCCTGCTTTTTCGACAGATCCGCCTCGATCTCCTGGCTTCCCTGCCTGCTGAGGATCTTCATATCGTATGTAAAATACTTCCGGTAATCCGTATATTCCGTTTCATCCTCCTCTTCCAGGATCACGCTCATGAATTCCTGGATATCATGCTCCATCTCCTCGTCGTCCCGTGCTGAATTCATATATACTTCCGGAGAATTCATATACTGCTCCAGTTTTTTACAGATCCTGAAAAATACGCTGCGGTCTGCCTTTTCTGTCATGACAAACCGGTACGTATCGTTTCCAAATGGGATTTTCTTTAATTCCCGGTTGATCCCCTCTATTTCATCCTTTGCTGCCTGGATCGTCTCATTGATCTCTGCCACAAAGTCATTCATAAAGGCGCTTTCCAGCCTTTTCCCCTGCTCCTCCAGCTTATTATGCGCTTCCTCGATCTTGATGTTGGCAATATTTCTGTACTCGTCACGGTAAAACGGAATATAGCCGGTCCCCCGCCTGTTTATATCGATCTCCGCCAGCTTACAGTACTCGATCTGCGCGCTTTCCATCTGTTTGACGCAGGCATCCACCTCGGTGCTTAGGTTCATGACTGTCTTTTTCGTGATCGCCCTCCAGGTCCCGGTCTTTCCTTTTAAAAGCTTTTCATACTCCTCCAGCATCGGGCGCTTTAATTCCAGATGCTGCATGCACTGGCGCTCATAGTCCTGATTCAGCTGATTGATCTCGCCTGCAGCCTTCTTAAGTGCGGCTTCGCTTTGTTCCAGTTCCTTTTTACAGCTCCCAATATCCCCGGCGATCACCTTTATCGCGCCTCCCAGGGCTCCATACTCCCGTTCTGCATCCTGCTGCTCCTGCAGCACTGCCAGAAAGTCCGGATTGCTCTGTATCTTATCAATATCCTGCTGGATCCGTTCCTTCCGCTCCAGGGTCGCCTCCAGGGACTTTGCCGCATCAAAATCATAATGGCCGGCCTCCCAGTCCACTCCCTCGATCTCGCTCCTATACCTGCGGCTCTGTTCCCTGTGCTTCTGATTGCTTCTGCGCTCCTCCTGTTTCTGCTTTTTTGCCTCTTCCTTTCTGTTTAACTGGAGTCTTATGGCATCCCCGCCCAGACAGAACTCGGTTCCGTCCACGTCCATATTGGACACCGCATAGCTCTTTGCCAGCATGCCGTTTTTCATCAGGCCTCCCCTGGGATACTCATGAAGTTCCTCCAGAGAGCCGCATAAATGGATCCCGTTCAGCAGATAATTTGCGTATCTTCTGGCGTACACATTGGGGATCACCAGCATTTCAGCCGCAGACCCGGCGCTTATATCTGTCTCGGGAAGCTTGTCTGTGATCACCACATGAACGCCATGGAGCTTCCTTCGTTCCAGGACCTCCATGGCTTTGTGGCAGTATTGCCCGTCTACAATGATATAAAATCGTTTTCGTCCCAGAAAGGTCTCAATGGCTGCTCTCCACTCCGCGTCCTTTACCTCCTGGACCAGCTCTGCAAATAGCCGCACGTCGGTCTGGATCCCCTGCTGCTTCAGTTCCTCATAAATGATCCGTTTGGCGGCCTCTGCATTCTTTGGGAACACCATCTGGTTGGACTTCAGCTGCTTGATCTCCGTCTCCAGCTCATCCAGCTCCTGGTCCAGCTCCCGGATCCTGTCCCCACAATGGATCTCCTCCTCCCAGAAGATCTGCTTCTGCCCCTGCATCTGCTCTTTAAATCTCAGATAAGAACGGAGCTTTTCCTCTATCTGCCGCCCGCCTTCTGACAGATGGGCCAGACAGTTTCTGTCTTCCTCTTCTACTTCAATAAAGGGATCTGCCCATTTCAGTATCGCTGATATCTGGGCCTGCAGCTTCATAAGAAGAGCCAGCCCATTCTCCTGTTTTTCTTTTTCTTCATTGAGTTTTTCGATCTGCCGCTCCAATGCCTGGATGCTTTCCCTGACTCCACGGAAAATATCATTGTTTTCTGCGATGCGGCAGCGTTCTCCCGCCTCCTTATACCGTTTATCCAGCTCCTTCTGCCGGATCTCCAGGCGTTCCTTTTTCGTCTTCAGAGCTTCCAGCCGGATCTCCTCCTGCTTCTTTTCTTCTTCCTTTTCTCTCAGATCCTGGTAAAGGAGCATCAGCTCCCGTATGCGGAGACTCCGCAGCTTTCTCTCATACTCGCCGGTCCGCTGCTCTATGGTCTCCAGCTGGACCTTGCTGCTGCGTAAATTCTCATACATTTCCTTTATATGATCAAACTGATGCCGCTGTTCCCGCAGCTCCTTTAAGGAATCCACCCTTCCAGGCTCCAGCACACAGTCCTGGATAAACTGGTCAATATTGTTCTCCGGATTAAACGCCATCATTTTCAACAGCCTGGAGCGGTATTTGGACGCATTGCACCGCAGCCCCAGCGCCCGGAGCACCTGCTCCACCCCCCGTTCCTTTCCCAGGAACTCGGCAGACCTGAGCTTTTCTCCACGGACCGCCAGCTCATTTTTCGGCGTGAACCGGATCCTCTTTCCTTCCGTCGATGTAAAATTGATCTCATCGATCCGGGCGTCACGGCAGATGAACCAGCTGCTCCTGCATGCGATCTCATTGTCTGACTCCATACAGACCCCCACCACCAGAAACGACTGATCCAGCGGCGACCAGAATTCCATGGCAATATAGCTGATGACCTCTCCGGTCCTTAAATACCGCTCTGTGCCATTGCTTTTCGTATCTCCGCGCACATAACCGATCACCGTCCGGTCCCGGTCCTTTGCCGCCTTGTTGAACTGCGTATTTCCAGTAAGAAGGTACGTCATCGCGTCCAGGACCGTGGATTTTCCGCTGCCATTTACTCCCGTAAGCAGTGTGGAGCCCTCCAGACGGATGCATTCATTCTGGAACCGCGCCCACTGGACCAGCAGCAATTTTGTGGCTGTTTTTCTATTCATACTCATCTGCATCCTCCTCGCCTGAAACCTCCCCCGTTTTCTCAAGCATTCTCCTTCTCGTCAACTCTGCAAAACGTCCAAATTCCTCCGATTCCAGCGCAAACTGCAGCGATGGATATAGTCTGACCAGACAGTCCTTTTCTCCGATCTTTCCATTCACCTCAATTAAATTAAATCTGGAAAATAAAGTCAAAATACCAGTCATGGCACTTTTATCGATCTGGTCCTTAACGCCATATTTCTCCAGTTCAAACTGTATTTCCGTAATGGATACCAGGATCGCCCGGGATAAGCTTCCCGAACGGATCCGGTCCGCGTATAAGGTCCAGAGGCAGCACAATACCACGCTCTCCGCCTTCTTTAACTGCAGGCGGTTCACCTGGACCTTCCCGCTTTCCCCGGCGTCGGCACAGTTCCTCAGCATTACGACCCCATTTTCCCGGTCCACCACGATATCAAAGCCGATATATCGGAAATAGGCCGAAAAAGGCTCTGGTCTTTTCGAGATAAAATAATAGGCCTTTTTATTCTCCTCATCCTTATCACGGACAATAAATGTATGTTTCAGCAGCCGCCTGCAGGAGCGCTGAAACAATTCCTTCTCTGATGAGGTATATGCCTCCCAAAACTCCTCTATCTGCATGACTCTTCCTCTTTTGAGATCTGGAATCTGCGGAGTATCATTCCATTGGTTTCCATGTATCCTTCTTCCAGCTGGATGGTATAACCATTTTCCGCCCCGTACGCCGCCGCAGACAGCGCGCAGAGCAGGTCCCGTTTGCTTTCCATCGGAAGTTCGTCACTTTGTATCTGCTTCTGACCGCCCATGACATGTTCCAGATAATCCTTCATTTTTTCTTTTGAATACGGATTATAGGCCGCCCTCTCATGTTCTTCTCTGGCCCGCCGCAGATCCTCCTGCGACAGCTCCTCCACCTCTGCAAAGGTTCCTTCCCGGATGCTCTGTGCCTTTCGCGGGAAACGGATGGAGCCTGTATCAATAAATTCATTTCTGTCCAGCAAAAAAAGTCCTGCCATCTCTTCCGGCAGCTCTGACTTCCATCCGGTCTCCGTCATGGATTCGGTGATATATCGTAAGGTCTGCTCCACATTTCCCCGGATATCCATTTCCCGGTTCCGCAAAAATCTGGCCCGGCCGACAGCGATCTGGAGATATACATTGATCTTGTGCTTGATCTCTTTCATGATACGGTCATAATCATCTGCCAGGAAGCCCTTGGTCCGCTGGATCATGTCCAGCACATATTCCCTGGCCTCCGCCTCTTCCAGCTCCTCCTCCACCGCACAGCCGATCACCAGAAGCTCAAACAGCGCAGGATCATTCTGCATCCGTTCCAGCTTCATACGGATGAACGAACGGTAGATGTGGATATTCTGCTGCTTCGTGAGCCGGGCGTATTCCCGGATGAAGCTTCCCTCGCAGTACTCCAGGATGTTCTCCGTCAGGCTTTCCAGGGTCTCCTCCTGTACCATCCGTTCAATGATCTTCTTGATAAAGGTTGAAAGGCGCTTCAAAGATTTCGACAGCATCTTGGCATTCCGGTAAACATTTCTCAAGCCTTCCACATACGGATCCCCTGACCATTGCTCCTCATTTTTTAAAACATTATAAATGTTATAAATGTAGCTGGAAAATTCCTCCCTCTCCGGCGCTCTCAGCTGCTGTAAAAATTCAGCCAGCAGGATCCCCTGCTCCGTCATGATAATATACTTTTCATAAGTCGCATCGTCATGCTCTTCCTCCAGCCAGCCGACTTCCTTTGAACAGAATTTCCGGATGATCCCGTTTGCCAGATCATTATAATTTTTCCGGGCCCCCTTTTCATCCTCTTCCACAAAGTCCACATGATTTTCCAGCAGGTAGACCGCCAGTGAATCCCGGATATGGCTTCGGGAGATCCGATACGAGATCTCCCGGTCATACTGATCATAAATAATCTGGAGGCAGTCCGAATATACCCCGCTGCTGCTCCCGCTGGAAAGACAGTTGAAAAATCCAGATGGTATCATCTGAAACAGCTTTTTCATGTATGCTCCTTCTCTTCCTTTGTGCTGCCGCAGCTCTCTGCATTTTATTGCTGCAATGGCTTCTGACCGGCAGCAAAGCCTTTTCTTTTTGAAACGCTTTTGTTTTACCAGAATTTTATCATAGGTACGTTTTTGTTACAAGATTCATTCTGATCTGTTTCTTATTCTGTTTCTTGCTCAGATTCTTCTTCCTGTTCCTTTCGTTCGGCCGTCCATCTCCCCTGTTCCCCTGTCAGACCGCTGCTCCTGCGCTAGAAAACAAGCACTCCGGCTCATTCCCCACGGCGCTGACGGATGATAAAATAGAGGAAAACACAAAATGCCGCCAGAGAAGCACCCATACAGGGAAAATAAAGCTCACCTGACATCACGGCAACAGCCGGATGACTCAGGACACACATGGTCACGCAGGCTGCAAGGGCCAGACCGCCCAGCAGAATATGTAACAGATTCCAGTTCCCATCTGGCTCCAACGCATTCTCCCAGGTCTTCCTGCGCTCCAGCTCCCGCAGCAGCATGTCCTCATCGGGATTTCCTTTTATCAGAAGATAGGTAAACCGGGTCACATGCGTATCTGGATGACGCACCTGGCATCGGACCGCGTAGTGGCTGCGGTTTTCCTTGATATTTAACACCTTCAAAATTTCGTCCGCACGGTTGGGAATAAACGGCTGGCGGCCCTGCCGGCGCAAAAACGCCTGTGTTTCCATCGTACCAACGGCAAAGCCAAGAAACCCATTCCCAGGATTGGACAGGCCGCGGGCATCCATGACCCATAAACGGTCATTTTCTGTCAGAAAAAAGATCGTGGCGTCCCGGATCGACCGCCGTCCCAGGAGGACGGCCAGCCCGATCCCCAGAGCACTGACAGCAGTCAGAAGGATCAGAGAAAATGCTTTTTTATTTATCCCCAGGGATAATGACAGAAGGGTCCCTCCGCAAAGCAGCAGGACCATCAGCAGAACGATGCCAAGGATACCGCCGACTGCCCGGTATCCATATTTGCTTTTCTTTTTCGTATCCGGGGACATCCATACTTTTTTCAGTTCCATATATCCTGCTCCTGTTCGATTTTCTTTCTGGTTTCATATTCTGATCAGCTGCATAAAATGGGAACATTTCAGCAAATGATCGGATGCCCTGTGTTTGAACCACTGTTCAGCTCTTGTGCCCCTGTGCAGATAGATCCCGTTTTGCCGCTTCATGATTTATCTGTCCTTCCGCTATGTACGTAAACAGCCTTATTCCTTTTCCCCTTCGCAATACCTATTTTTTCTTTTTTTGCTTAGGCATTGGCAGTTCCTCGTACATCGCGTGAAACAGACCTGTTAAAAATTCTTTCTGATCAACCTCGTCTACCAGCAGCATTTCCTTTGCTCCCTCATAAGGTGCTTCATATACTGGATCCGTCATATGGGCAATTGCCGACTTAGTGGGCTTTACAAGCAGTCGATCGTCATAAATGCCGCCCACAATTTTTCCGCGATAATAAATAACAAACTCTCCCATCATCGCCCGGTATGTAATATCATCCAGATCAGACAGCTGTCCTAAAATAAATTGTAAATAATTGTTACCTGATGCCATTGTTTATCTCTCCATTTGCTTCGTCTTGCCGATATTCCAGTAGAGACAGAATCACCTTCGTCAGCCTTTTTACAAGGCTTGGCTGAACAGCGTTTATGCAGCCAACGATTCACCTAAACTACTTTTTTAAGTCCAAAATAAGCCCCTGTACTTTTACCTCCAATTCAAAAAGGCAGATACTATGAAACCGACACACACAAACTTTAAGCCAATGTGCAATCGTTTAAAAGTATTTTAAAACACAATCTACATGCTCGAAATCATATAACCACTACATGGATTTGGTGTTTACACTTATCAGCATAAGTTTATGAGTATTCCCCCATCCCTTCCACAAATAATAGGGAGTATGTATTCCTCTATAAATCACAGGAACATCTGCCTCATGCCCCTGAAATTTCAATGTATGAACCTCGACTTGTGGTATATATCCTCCTGCAAACGGCTTATCTCTCAAAAATTTAATAATATCTGCCGTCTTATACCGTGGCCTCTCCGTGTTTTCAATTCCACAAACAGAGCCATCATCATTTGCTCCATATATTAAACAGGCATCTCTATCCTCTAAATTATTAGCCATTCAAAATATATCATGAAGCTTCTCCCCAGCTGTATTCGGATAATCCGATTTATAATCCCAATCCCCACCTTCATATCCTTTTGCCAGTAATTCTTCGATCATTGATTTTAAGTCCATATGTTTCTATAATTATTCATATTACAGGAAAGGGCCGCCGTTGTGATACTGGCAACCCTTTTCACTATTTATGCTCTATTAGTTATATCATGCTCATTTTTGGGCAGCGAGTTTCTGAATCTCTTCGACTGTAAATCCTGTATGTTTTGCAATTTTCTCATAAGATAACTCACCATCTGCAAGCAAACTGCAAGCAATTTCTTTTCTTTCTTCTAATTTAGCCTCGTTCCGCATATCTTCCATCGCCTTACACATAGCAGCCACTCCTTTCTCATCTTCCTTGAAATATCTTACACGTTCTGCCAATGTTCTATACTTCATATCCCTGGCATCTGTACAGGAAAAATCGTGCATCAGGATACCTATGGGCGACTCATCCCGGTATTCACCGTTCACATATAAAATATGAGCCTCATCGCCAAAATTCTCGCCGGTTTCTTTGATCACCCGGTCAATATGATAAATCGGTTTTCCCTTTCCCAGCACATCACGCTCTGTAATAAAAATTACATAAGTTTCTACCAGATTCTCCAGCTTCTCTCCTGGCTCGGTCACATTGGCATCGATCAAACTGCTGTGATACCTGGCTCTTTTTGCTCCCGCACCGCGATCTGCTCTCTGGATTTCCACATTATATCTTTTTCCAGCATGATCCGTAGCATAGATATCAAAAATAATTGATCTGCCCTGCAGATTTTTAAGCTGATGCTGGATTGCTACCTTTTCCACCTTCAAATCATCTCTGCCAAGCACAATTTGCAGTACCAGCTCCGTACACTCTATATTTTCCTCAAAACATTTTGACATAAAGTCATCATCCATCAGGCGAAATCCACGAAGGCGCTGCAGATCTTCCGGCCTGAACTTTTCTTTCCAATCCTTACTCATGTCTGCTCTTCCTTTCTCTGCCTGTTTTTCTCAGAAGTATACACTTCCCCTATCATACCTAAATTTTATCACAGCCACACTTTTGTTGCAAGGTTCATTCCAACTCCGCTTCTTATGCCAAAAGACGCAAGAGCCTTTCGCTCCTGTGTCTCTATCTTCTCACTTTTTAATTCGCTCTCTCCAACTTCACCACACATTCTACATGATGTGCGTTGTCCAAACTAATATTCATATCTTCCTCGATAATCGGCAGCCGAAACTTGATGGATTTCAACCACTGGCCATTGGGCTGACGCTCCGGGTAAATCTGAATTTCAGAAATCAGTTCCTCAATCAGCTGCCGTTTCTCTCTGTCATTCATCTTTCCATAGAGTTGATCGAAGTAGATTAGAACCTTGTAGATATTATCGCCGGTCAGCTTTTCTGCCTCAATAGCCTGTTTCTTGGCTCTGGCTGCAATCAACAACGATTCTGTATCTTCAATCTTATCATACATCCTGTAAAGGCGGTCATCCAGATCAGCCTTGCGCCGGACATAATGCCGGTCATCCGGGTCGAGAGAGTCAATTTCTTCTGCCAGCTTTGTTTTGATGGAATAGTGCTGGCGCAGCTGCTTCTCGTAATTGGCAATCTCCTGGTCAATGGCGGCAGTATCCACTTTCATGTTGATTTTTTCCTGCATCATAGCCGCAAACTTTGGATTGCTCACCAGCTTTACAATGACTTCCGCCACGGCATCGTCCAGCAGTTCTTCCCGGATCTGCTTTTTGTAATCGCACTTATGCCCACGAATCATAGAGCGATGTTTACAGCCGTAATAATAAAAATCCTTGTACTTGCTGCCGTCCGCTTTGTGCTTGATGCTTTTATTCCCATACATTCCGGCTCCGCAGACAGGACATTTTACGATGCCGGAGAGCAAATGTACGTGTTCATCTTTCCCGCGGGTGACGTGTTCGTATTTCTTGGCCTGTGCCAGCAGCTTCACCTGTGCCGCTTGCCAGACTTCTTCCGAAACAATGGGCTCATGCAGCCCATCGGCCAGCAGGTAGTTGTCCTGCTCCACCAGCTTATACTCGTTCCTTGTGCCGCGCACTTTTTCCGTTTTGCGGCGGCCATAGGCGATTTTCCCGCAGTACACCGGATTTTTCAAAATCAAGCGTATCAAATGTGCGTCAAACAGGGGATTCTTTCCATTCTGCCGGGGAATTTTACGGATGCCGTGGTTTTCCAAATATTTTGCAATTCCGTTTGCGCCGATATCCGTATGCACATATTGGTCATAAATGACGCGGATCGCCTCTGCTTCATCCTCATTGATAATTAGCTTCCCGTCCACCAGCTGATACCCATAGGGAGCAAAGCCGCCATTCCAGCGGCCCTCCCTTGCTTTTTGGATTCGGCCCTCCATGGTTTGGACACGGATATTTTCACGCTCAATCTCCGCCACGGCAGACAGGACAGAGATCATCAATTTGCCCGCATCTTTGGAAGAATCAACGCCATCCTCAACACACACCAGATTAACGCCAAAATCCTGCATGACCTGAAGGGAGGAAAGCACATCCGCCGCATTTCTGCCAAAGCGGGACAATTTGAACACCAGAACATAAGACACGCCGTCTTTGCCGGATTTGATATCCTCCAACATCTGGCTGAATTGTGCCCGTCCTTCAATGGATTTGCCGGACTTTCCCGCATCCTCATATTCACCGACGATTTCATAATCATTGTAGTCGGCGTAGGCCTTCATTTTGGCCTTCTGCGCATCCAGTGAGTAGCCGTCCACCTGCGTAGCGGTGGAAACTCTGGTATAGGTGTAAACTTTTATCTTTTCTTTCTGCATCGTAATCTTCCTCATGTGGTGCCAATTCAAAAAGCGGATTGGTCATTCTTAACTTGGATCAGAAGAATCATCCTGCTTTTCCGCCTCTGTCTTGGCCGCTTTTCCCAGCTGCTTAATGGTCTTCAGATATTCTTCCTCCACGGGGGAAAGAGTTTGTGCCTGATAGCGTTTATATTCCGCTTTTGCTTTTTCCATCGCCTGTGCATGGCTGATTTTTCCTGCATGGGTCAGCACTTCTTCACCGGTCGCCCGAAGAATATTGTCCAGCTGCTCCACATAATCGCTCATATACATGGGCCGGTGACGGATGGCCTGCACCTCGGCAAAGTCAAAATAACCGGATACCATTTGATTCAGAACCCGAAGTTCTTCCTCTGTCAGATAATTCTTGGCAATCCCAATATCTTTTGCAGTGGGGAAATCGCCGGAAAAGGTGGTAAGCCCCATAAACGGCTTATCCGCATCGGCCCGCTCGTAGATCACTTCCGCAGCCGTATGTCCATGCGTTGCATAATGAAGCTTGTTCTGCACCATTTTGAAAAACGCAACAGATTCCGCGCTCCTGGGGTTATAGTCCACACTGGTGGCGTACAAATCCAGCACCTGACGATACATCACTTTTTCCGAAGAACGAATGTCCCGAATCCGTTCCAGCAGTTCGCGCCAATAGTTGCCACCACCCAAATTTTTCAGGCGCTCATCGTCCATTGTGAAGCCCTTGATCATATATTCTTTCAGGCGCTCAGTGGCCCACCGGCGAAACTGGGTGGCAATCAAGGATTTTACCCTGTACCCCAAAGAAATGATCATGTCCAGATTATAGAAAGGCAACTCTCTGGTTACTTGCCGGTTGCCCTCCAGTCGAACCTGTCGGAATTTCCGACAGGTTGAAACCTCATCCAGTTCGCCTTCTTCATAGATGTGGCCGATATGCTCCACAATGTTGCTTCTGGACGTGTGGAATAATTCCGCCATCTGCTGCTGTGTCAGCCAAACAGTCTCGTCTACAAACCGGCACTCTACCTTTGTGATCCCATCTTCGGCCTGATAAATTACAATCTCGCCCTGGCTCTGGTCCGGTCTGTTCTTGTCTTCCGCCATTTGTTCACGCTCCCATCTGCTTCCGTTTTTATGTTCCAAGAGGACAGGGAGTAGACCAGTCCTCTTGTTTGGACACTTATATCACGTTCATTATATCATGCGGCGATTTTGCTTTCAACTACTTCCTGCTTGGAATCAGAATCTTTTTGATTTACTTCGGCGTTGCTCATCCTATCACAAGGTGCTAAAGGAGTGGGCATATTCTCAATATCTAACTCCGAAGCGTATTTCTCAATCAGGTTGGCCAGCAGGTCTGCAAAACCACTCCACTCATCTATCATAGGCATTTTCCCTTTCTTTTTTATGAGGCTGTTTGTAAAAATCCAATACTTCCGGCGGTATCTGCTCCAAAATCGACACGGCACTGTCATAGTCGCGCCGCAGCTTGAGGTCTTCGATCTGCTTTAGGATGCTGACCTTCTGCGCCGATGCAAGAGATTCTTCCAGTTCGGCATTTTTCGTTTTCAGCTTTTTGTTTTCGGATGCTGTTTTCGTGAAGGCTACGCCATATTTCCGCAGCAGCGTGTCCATCTTCTCCACGCTGGGAATATAGGTATCCAGAATCTTGCAGATTTCCTCCGCCCGGCTTTTGGTGTTAAAGGGATTGATTCCAGTGAGCAGATCCCCCAGTTTGCTTTTCTGTTTGGTCAATCTGGTCATCTCCTTAAATACGCGGGGCGGGATATGGTCGCGCCCGGTCAGGCTGGCGCTTTCGCCGCGCTCCAAATCCGGGAATTTCTTAACCATGTGTTTCCAGAACTCATCCTGCCACCAGGTCAGCTTCTTCTTGTTACCCATAATGTCTTTGGCGCTGAGCCTGCCGTCCTCAGTCAGAGGGACAAAACAAAGGTGCATATGGGGCGTTTTCTCGTCCATATGCACCACAGCGGATATGATTGTCTTTTTGGATTGATGCTGCTCCAGAAAGTGCAGAGCTTCCTCGAAAAACACCCGAATCTCCGCACGCTTCTTCCCCTTGAAGAACTCCGGGCTGGCAGTGAACAGCGTCTCGATCATACGGATACTGTCTTTCCGGGTACGGCATCCGGCAGCGGCAATCTGCCGCTCCGATTCCGCCCGGTACTTGCCGGGCGGTTTGACCAGATGGAAGTTGTACTTGCTTCGGCTGGTGTCCACATCGGGATTACTGGCGTATTTTTCCTTTGTACGCTCGTTATGGGCCTCGATATTGCCGATTTCAGGCCCCTTGTACTTTGCAAATCGCATAATCGCGTACTGTGCTTTTTCCATGCTCAATCCCTCCGTTTCTGCCAGACAAGATCATAGCCCAACACGTCAGCCAGTTCCACGGCCTCCCGATACCGCAGCGATTCCCGCTGCAATTTCCCGGAAAGATTGGATACGCTGTCGCTCCAGCCATATTCGTCATGCAGAAGATCAACGACTTCCTGCATGGTGTAACCGGCGCGGATGATCTGCGCCTTGATTTCATTTCGGATGCTTGACTTCATAAAAATTCCTCCATTTTTTTACTTGGGTGTTAAAGCATGATTTTCGGTTGCGTCATAAAAAGAACCGGCTGCGGTCAATGGTGAAATATGTATAACCGCTATTTTGCGATAGAAATGATTCCCCGCGTATCGTTGGTCAGCGGCGGAATATTCGACTTCGCGGAAATACGGGAATTTTCACCATTCGGACGGTATCTGCGCGAGGCGACGCAGCGTGTGCGCAGTTCCGCGAGCCGCTATTCGGTGAACGGTATGTGTATAAGGAAGAAACACTTCACCGTTTTGCGATTGCTTCAAAATATACCTGTAAAATCACCTCTTTTGCTGCCCGCTTTAGGTGTGGTCAAAATGACCTCACCCACTTCGTCCTGCCAAAGCAGTCGAGTTCAAAATGGCCCCGACTACTTCACATCACGAAAGCGTGAAGAATTTCATGGTTCTGGTGGTGGACAAAATGTCCATGACCACTTTCTTGCATTGAAGTAGGTGTACCCAAAATGGGAACACCTACAATTTTTTTACCAAGCCGAGAATATCTGCATTGTTCTGGTCGTACCCAAAATGGGCACGACTACTTCGTCCACATGAAGCGCCTCTACAATATATGAGGCAACAGGGTTAATCGCTGTGTACATACGTACCGGCGACCAGAGCGGAAATCAATCCCGCCAGTCTTCCGGTACGTACGTACACTGTGAAGTGTCCGTAAACTCGTTTATATGCGGCCTTGCCACTGCCTCGATCCCCATAAAGCCCCACACCCGGCGTCCTGCCGAATTGCTAATCGTGTTACAGTGTTCCAGATTGTACTTGCCGCAGGTGGCCACCAGCGCATCGCTAAAACTACGGCGTTTGAGTGCAGTCAGACTATTTTCTTCGCACCACATTCGGTAAATGTCGTAGCAATCCTTTGAACTGATGGACGCATCCGCTTTCAGCCGGATATAACCCTCGGATTCCAGAAAGTCGAAGACATTGTTGTTGTCCCGCTTGACGGCCTCCCGGTTCTCTCTGGTGCGCTGGCTCTCGGTGAACTTGAAGTTGTTGGCGACCAGCCGCTGCAATCCCGCAAAAGCCCAGAGAAAGATTCTCTCGATTTCCATTTTCATCTTCTCGGCCAGGTCGGGATCGTCCACACGGTCAACAGGTTTCTCTTTGGTGGTCAGCACCAGCTGCCGCCGGTAAAATCCGTCACTGCGGTCAAAGAGCGCCTGCAAATCTCCGTTGCTGAACGCCAGCAGCCGGGCGCACATCCAGCCCTGATAGCTCTGCTTGCCCTTGCGCTCCAAATCCATCTTGCCCTGCGCGGTGACGATAGATTTGACATAGTTGGTCTGACGCAGGGCCTCCATCCGCATATCGTCATCCACACACAGCAGAATGTGTTCCAGATCAGCGCGGGCGAAGCGGTTCTCGGAAATTTTGCCGATGCTGCCGTCCTTCATGTTGCTGCCGAACAGGGCGGACAGCATCGCGCCTATCTGACTCTTGCCCTCGCCGCCGTTGCCCTTGATAACCATCATCCGCTGGCCTTTGTTGCTGGGGATCAGGCAGTAGCCGATATATTCCTGCAAAGTCGGAATGTCCTCCGGGTAAAGCAGCCCATCCAAAAACGCCAGCCAGCGGGCCGGTGTGTGGGCGTTGGGATTGTAGGCCACCGGCAAACGACAGCGCACAATTTCCGGTTTCCCCTCTGTAAAGGTGCCATCCAGAAATAATGTGCCGTTTGCCAGGTGGATACGGTCGGTTTCCGGTGGGAAATCCTCCATCAGTGCAGCCAGCTTCATCAGCTCCACAATGTTGCTGATCTTGCGAGGAATATTGCTGACCGCACAGCAGCGAAGCTCGTCAAAGATTTCGCTGCGTAGGGGCAGGTCATTAGTTACACGGCCATCGGGCGTAAAAAAAGCCCCGTTTGTGTAGATGATTTTGTGTCTGCTCAGAAAATCATCACAAAACAGGGCTTCGTTGATACTCGTGCCGTCAAACCAGACAGGCTGGTTGACCTCACGCGATTGCTCGTTCTTCGCCACGGTGCTGCACCTCCTTTTCCAGACGTTTGAGCCGCTGCTCCAGCGCGGCGATGGTTCCGTCCTTCAGAAGCTTATCCACCGCTTTCACACGCTGCTCCAGTTCCGCAAACATGAGAACGTCCAACAAATCATTTACATACTCGATCATATGACAGGCTTCCACAAAGCGGTCATCCAGTTCATCCTCCGGCGATTGCGGGGTGTATTCGACCTTCCAGCGTTCCAGCAGATGCAGATAATCGCAGAGCACCCGCTGGCAGTGCATCTCATCGTTGCGGAAAGCCCGCGCTAGAGGATAGGGCTTTTTCAAGGCCATCGCTGCCGGGGGCTTATCCGGGTCGATGCCGAAGTCATAGGCCAGCTTCTTTGCAGCCTCGTAGCTGCTCAGACCGAACAGCCGCGCCACAAAGTCGATCACATCGCCGGTGGCTCCACAGCCAAAGCAGTAGAAATAATCTTTGTTTAGCTTCATACTGGGATGCCGGTCATCGTGGAAGGGGCAGCAGATCATATCGCTCCGGTTGACCTTGTAGCCGTAGCGTTCGGCGGCCTGCTTCACGGTGACAGAGTTTTTCACAGTTTCAAACAAATTCATAGGCTTTGCCCTCCATCATTTATTGACGGTATCTGCCCGTCTGCCTGAATATACGGGGAAAAAGCCTATAGACCGAAAAATCCGCTAAAAGTGCAAGAAACGAAAAAACGCCGCCCTGAAATCTTGCAAAAATGCAAGATCTCAGAGCGGCGAAGCCAGCGGAAAGCATTTGCTCGCGCTGGTTTTATAAGGTATAATGGTTAAAGAGAATTTGCAGAAAAGAGGTGCGTCATATGGAGGGAGCCTACCTGCCCGGAAATATCCGGCAGCGGATGCAGGAGCTTATGAAGGAACATAAAATTACCCAGGCACAGCTGGCGACCCGCATCGGCAGCACCGAGAGCGCCATCAGCCGGTTTGTGAGCGGCAAGACCGATAAGATCAGCACAGAACATTTGCTCCGCATTGCAAAAGTGTTTGAAGTCTCTACAGATTTCCTGCTGGGGAAAGTCAACACGCCCGACCGGACAAACTTCGATATTGAAGAACTGGGCCTGTCGGTACAGGCAGCGCGGAATCTGTACACCGGGAAAGCCAATGCTGAAATCGTCAACCGCCTACTGGAAAGCCCGCGCTTTGCAGAAGTCACCTATATGATTGAGCAATATTTTGACGATACGCTGGCTATCGGTTTCGCCGGACAGAACCAGATGCTTACTACTCTCAGTGCCATGCTGCGCCGGAACAATAAAACAGACGCTGCGGTGCAGGCGGCGAGAACTGTCAACAGGCAGAAAGTTTCTGTATATCAGGCCGACCTGACGATGATACAGAACACATTTATGGCGGCGCTGCGGGAAGTGAAGAAAGAGATCGGCAACGATTTCACAGCGGCGCAGTCTTTGACCAAAGGCATCACCCGGCAGATGTTTACCGAACTCACCAAAGGGGCGGATGTTCATACTCCGACCATCACGCCGGAAATGATTTCCGCCGCCGTTACCCAGAGCGCGGCAGGGATGGACGGCGTGCAAAAGGAAGCGTTGGACAAGTTCGGTCAGGCGCTGACAGAATTTCTCCAATCCACATTAGACCACGCGCAGGAGAAGCAAAATGCCGACCCGGAGCAATGAGCAGCTGTGCAGGCTGGCGCAAGCAGGGGATACGGCTGCCCGTGACATTCTGCTGGAAAACAATCTGGGATTCATCCGAAAAATAGCGTTGGAGCAATATCGGAGCATGGGTCTGGATGAAAATGATATTGGAATTGATTTGGATGATTTGATGCAGGAGGGAAGTATCGGCCTACTGAACGCGATTCCTTTGTTTGATGCGGGACGGGGCATGAAATTTCTGACCTATTCGGCACCAGCAATCCGCAATGCCATGACAGACTGCATCCGCGCAGCTCTCGCTCTGTTTGAACAACGGATGGTGGATAAGAAAGACGGCCCCGGATTCCAGAGAGTAGATCTGGATGACGTTCTCTCAGATGATGAACGGATGCTGCGGATTGAAGCCATAGCCGACCCTCACACCCAAACGCCGGAGCAAATCTATATCAACAAAGAACAGCTGATGGAATTGTACGGGGCGTTGGACAAGCTAACTGCCAGAGAGCAGATCTATCTGCTGTATCGCTATGGCTTTACCGATGGTATTGAGCATCCGCTGATCGGCGCAGCACTCCATTTCCATCTCAGCGAGAGCCGGACAAAGAAGGTGGAGAGAAAAGCGATGGACAGCCTGCGCGGGAAGCTGCCGTGGTGGTTCTGAGACGATGGGAAGCAGCGACTGACGGGGGCATTGATATACCTTTGTTCCGCAGATGACACGGCTGGCAGACAGTGCATATCCGCACCGCCTGCCAGCCTTTTCTGTCGTTTATGCTGCCCCATAAGGGGGCAACCTTTCCCGCCAGAACGCCGCAACTGTAGCCGCACTTTCCAGGGTGTGCTACAATTCCGGCTGCCATCTGCTCCACAAAGGTATAACACACTAGACTTTCCAAGGGAAAGTCGTGTGCCAACAGGGATGCTGCTCGCCCCTATTGGAAACCCAGAGCCAAAGGAGCTGCGCCCCTCTGGACACCCCTTTATGTTCGTGCAGAGGCCATCTATCTCATCTGGGGCTGTTGGATTTTTCCTGCCGAACATGAAACCGTCACACAGATTTAACAGCTTATCTACATGGAAATCTGTGTGCTGTTTCGCTGTTATGATGCTACTATCTGAACCGCATTCTCACGAATCAGATTTATAGTTGCTATCAATGCGGTTCTAGTCTTTGCATCAAACAGCTTAATAAAGCTAACCGGTTTGTCAAATGGCGGTTTTGTAAGTTCTGAAACATTTTCCATATACCCATTCAGTTCTATGTGATTGATGATTTTTTTTACAAAGGAAATCTGCTTCTGATTTAAGGATTGGTTGTTAATAAAGGCAGAAAATGCCTGCATGGCCGCCTCGTGGTCCAACTTGGCAATCTTGCGAATCAACAATCCAAAAGGTGTATCACCAAATTCCCGTTTATAATCTTCTTTGCTTCCAAGCTCACTTGTCAGCACTCGTTCCAGTTCCTGATAATCGCCTGCAGCCAACGGAATATTGTGGGTCAGCTTGTAAATAGCCAGCGTATTTCCGTGCTCATTGACATAGCGGTTTACTTTGGCACGGTAGTCTTCAAAGTCATACGCTGTATCCAGCTGAACCCCTTCTTGGCTATCTATAATTGGATCAGTAAGTTTGGTAATAATACGTTTTTGCCCTCCGTCATCTTCGTCCAAAAAACGAATCAAACCACGAAGCTCTTTCCGAACCTTTTCAAACAGCAGAATATCATTAGCGTCCCAAAAGACATCGGTATGGATTTCCTGTAGAAGCGGCAGCTTTTCCTTAATCTGCGGAATATTCGCCTTGCGCTCCAGCAGCGAAGCAGTGTCACACAACTGTTTTTTGGCATACTTGAAAGCAGGCATCTGTTCAATATGTGCCAATATCAGCCCGTACATAAAGTTATCAAAACGCTTGGCGAATTCATCCGTTTCTTCCGATTGAACAAGCGGTGCAATCTGTGTCAGTAACTCGCCTTTGTCACCCTCACTGATAGAAAGAAAGGCGTTCTGCTTTTTATATTTTTCCACATACTGCATCCGTAGTTTTACGGAAATCAACTCTGGGTTCAACGCTGTAACTTGTTTATGGCAGGTTTCAACAAGTTCGTTTCGCCACGTCTGGTAGTTTTCTCCTGCAAAGGTGCTCTCTTGCAAAGCCATAGAAATTTTAATCTGCTTGCCGAAAATATTCTCCGACAATGTCTTTGTTTCCCTGGCTTCATATCCTTCCTTGTGTTCCCGGAAATATTCAAAATTGCCGCAGTAATCGAAAATTAAGAAGCGCCGTTTATCAGTATATGCTCCATCAACCTGATCCACGCAGGACAAGCCCTTACACAAACGGGTGCCACGGCCAATCATCTGCCAAAACTTTGCCTTGGAGCGCACCTTCTTAAAAAACACCAGATTAACACATTCCGGCACATCAATACCTGTGTCCATCATATCCACGGACACAGCAATATGCGGCTCCTTTTCCGGCTGTTTGAAATCATCTATGATGGTCTGAGCATAACTATCGTCACAAATCACGCGCTGGGCAAATGAACCGTGATACTGAGGGTAGAGTTTGTTAAACCGCTCCAGAATAAATTCGGCGTGGCGTTTATTCTGTGCAAAGATAATGGTTTTACCCAGCCAGTCCCCGCCTGCAACCTTAATGCCCCGCTCCATCAAATCCTGTAAAACCATGTCAACCGTTTTCTCGTTAAATACAAATTTGTTCAGAGCTGCGGACGGGATAAAATCCGGCATCATGCCATCTTCAATGAAGTCATCTTCGTAACGCTCTTTGTCTTCGTCAGACAGGTCGTCGTAGGTAATGCCTTCATCCAAAAACTTTGTTTTAACCTCATAATTATAGTATGGTACCAACACATGGTCTTGGTAGACCGCCGTTTCATAATCATAGGCGTAAGTCGGAACACCATGTTCCATTTCAAAGAAATCGTAGGTGTTCCGATCTACATCCGTTTTCGGCGTAGCAGTAAGGCCAACCATCAAAGCATCAAAGTATTCAAAAATCGCCCGGTACTTTTTGAAAATACTCCGGTGGCTTTCATCAATAATGATTAAATCAAAATGTGCCGGAGTAAACAACTGGCGGCCATCTCTAGATTTCGTATCATCGATGGCATTCAAAATCGTTGGGTAAGTGGAAAACACAATCCGAGCATTTCGGTCATCCTTGTTGGAGCACAGATTGCAAAGGGACATATCTGGCAAATACCGTTTAAAATCGTCCTTTGCCTGTTTTACCAGGGCGGTGCGGTCAGCCAGAAAAAGAATATTTGTAATCCACTTGCTGCGGCTGAGTACATCGGTTAGGCTGGAAGCTGTCCTTGTTTTTCCCGTACCAGTTGCCATTACCAGAAGATGCTTACGAAATCCCTGTTCAATCTGTCCGCAAACAGCCCGTATGGCCTCTTTTTGGTAGTAGCGATCGGTAATTTTATCATCGATGGGAATACTCATCAAGTCTTGCCGTTCAGCGCGACGGTTCATCAGCTTTTGTAAGTCTTCCTTGCTGAACACGCCACTGACCTTGCGCTGAGGGCCAGACTGGTCATCCCAGTAATAAGTTTCAAAACCGTTCGTGGTAAACATCATCGGACGGCGGCCAAATTTCCGTTCCAGGCAATCCGCGTATAAAACTGCCTGCTTCCGCCCAATGTTAGGGTCTTTGCTAGTGCGTTTGGCCTCAATCACCGCCAGTGGAAGGCCATCTTTGCCAAACAGCACATAGTCGCAGTAGCCCATTTGGCCCACCACACCGGCCATACCCTGTACAGGATATTCCTCCTGTACATCTGCATCGGTACCGTCGAATTTCCAGCCCATGAACTTCAAATATACGTCAATATAAATTTTCCGCGTCTGGAACTCAGACAAATCTTCCGGCTGGAAAGATCGCTCCTGCTGATGCTTCTCTTTCTCAGCAGTATATTGGGCTGACATCTGCTCAATTTGTTTGCGCAGCGCCTCAATCTCTGCTTCTTTTTCATCCAGCAGGCTTTCCTGCTCTTTGATTTTCCGAGTATCTACCGCTATTTTTTCGGTAGGGATCAGACTTTCGTCAAAGACACGCTCCTGATAATCAGAACCATAGCAATAATCTATCCACTGGACAAACTCAAATAATCCTTTCAAGGATGCAAGGGCATCACTGGGCTGTACATTCCGTTCTGTATGTACTGCCAGATTACCCAGCTTGATGATAAAAGGCAACTTACCCCAAGTATTGGAATCCACTGCGAAACGGAAGGACGGTTCATGGATAAGGGATTGTAGGTTGTCCTTGTAGGGCATCTTCATGGTCTTATCTGCCGAATATACCCATTTTACTGCCAATTCCAACGCTTTCCGGCAGCCGACAGCGCACATGGCAGGAGCGGAAGCATAGATTTTTTCTGCCTCGATTGCAGCAGGAGCAAACAAGGTATATTCTTTTTTCCTTTTTAGAAATTCGAAGTTTGACATTTTATCCACTCCTGTCTGTAAGTATTTACCACTTTTCTGTAGCATTGACTGCTCAGAGAACTGTAATATTTTGATTTGTCGGTTTGTTCGACGAAGGTTACAAATTGCTTTTGTAGTGCTACTGGCGGGAATGGAAACATCATTTCAGATAGTTGTCTCTTGCTTAATATCCCTTTGAGAGCCATGTTAATTGCTCGATGTATCGCCGGTTTTGACAATAACATAAGCCAATAAAGGTAAAGTACTTCATCCTCATTAGGAACGATGGCGTTAATTTGTTGGTTGAAGGCTACGCGGCGGTCTGCCACTGCCACGTTTCCTATGCAATTAACACTGCCAGCAATACAAGTCATCAGTAGACTACCTGCTTCCACAAACCTACATTTCTGAAAACCAATTTCCGACAAATATTCTTGCGCTTCGGTTAAAAAAGTATACGGAGTATTGATATTATCAGATTTGATCCACTCGATAAATTCTCCGTAGTTTTTCGCTTCAGCGCGTGAAGGCGTATTTCCTGTAATGATTTCGCAACGGGTACCCAGAGGAACCATTGTCCAACCTTTCGGGTTGCCTACCGGATCACCAAACAGTTCGATAAATCGGGATTGGCAATCAGCCGATGTATTTTCTATGAGAAATCTTTACATTGTTTTGATTGACCATCGCATATTGCATGGTAGTATCAATTTTTGCATGACCGAGCAATCTCTGCACCTGTTCAATCGGCATTCCTTTGTCGATTGCGCGCGTTGCCAGTGTGCGCCGGAATTTATGCGGATGCACTTTAGAGATACCTAATCGCCTGCCCAATTCACGCAGTCTAATCTCAACGCCACTGATCTCCAGCCGATTAAAAGGACGCATCAGCGAAACAAACAAAGCCGGATTTTCATCTGTTCTGCTGTCCAAATAATTTTTCAAATGAATTTTGGTGCGGGCATCAAAATATACAGGGCGTTCTTTACTTCCTTTGCCAAAGACCACGCACTCCCGATTCTCAAAGTCAATATCGGCGCGATTCAATCGCACCAACTCTCCAACGCGCATCCCCGTTGAGGCCAACAGGTCGATCAAGGCTAGGTCACGCAGGCAACCGCACTGATCCCGCATGATTTCCAACGACTCATCTGAATAGGTTTCCTTTACGGTTTTGCTGGATTTGATTTTATGAATTCGGCGTACAGGACTTTTTATGATGTAGTTTTCGTCTTCCAGCCAGGCAAAAAAGCTGGAAAGAATCCGTCGTATGTTATCAATATTCCCCTTGCTGCATTGGCTTGTCTGCTGGTAATCGGACAGATAGTTGCGCAAATCATCCGTCCTCATATGCGTTACGTGTAGTTTGATCACAGCGAACATTCGCAACATTGTAGTGTTGTAATATTTTAAGGTTTTTTCACTGCATCCCTCCACACGTTTGGCCGAAATGAACATTTCCAGCAGTTCCTTATTGGACTCTTTCTCCTGCAACCGTTCCGTTTGGGATGAAGGGGAAATCTTTACTCCCCAAAAGCAATGCGTTAGTACTTCCTGCAATTGCTCCATCTGCGAATTGTCCAAATAGGGAAGCATTTTCCGCGTGATTTCGGTAATCAGTTGTTCTTTCATGGTGGTACACTCCTTTTATCGTGATGTACCACCATCCTTCACCAGCTAAAACTCAGCCAAAATATTTCTGCATCAGTGATTTTTTCAGTATTTCCAGCCTTTTAAGGCTCTCCTGGATTGCCAATTTTGATTTGTCGGTTTGTTCGACGAAGGTTACAAACTGCTCCTGCAAAGCAATCGGAGGCAAAATAATTGCAAACGCTTTGATATCTCCAACATTGATGTGCGGAGAGGCGGATCCACTTATGCCACCAAGTGCTTTTCTTAAAAATGAATCAAAATTCATAGCTACGCTTAAAAACTGTGGCAGGCATATACTATTATTTGGGGAGAGCAACATAGAACGTTGTCCCAGAGCAACATTACAATTCCTATCTATCATAGCGGCTATTCCAAGTATTGCTCCCTCTCTTGTGTATATTATATCGCCTTTTTCTGGCTTTTTACGCAGAATCCGTTGGCGGTATTCATGTTCGGGTATATATTCTATTTCATCCCATAAAATATGGTTTTTCTTTACAATAGAGCTGCGTATACACATATACCCGGTATTTTCCGCTGTATAGCTCGGTGTAGAGTGAGGACAGTCCACTATGGCTGAGCAAATACTGTCCAGTTCTTCGATTGGCCAATTCTTATCATTGGCTACCGGATCACCAAACAGTTCGATAAATCGGGATTTTACAAGTTGATCAAAATACTCAATTTGTATTCGGCGCTTTGCCATCATCTGTTCTATACAATCTAATTTCGCAGCTAATACCCGCTGTTCTTCCAAATCCGGTACTTGAATTGTGATTTTTTTTAGCCCAGTGTTTGTAATGGCTTTTTGCGTTGCCCCGGAACTATTTTGATCCTTTTGAGTAAGAAACTGCTCACTTGATAACAGATGATACAGTAGATCTGCAATCATAACGGATTCGTTTGCTCGCACTGCGCAAAAACCTGTCGAAAACAAATACTTAGCCATGACATCATTGATTCGCAACGTCTTTTTGGTTCCGCACATTTTAGCAAACAGGATGTCTCCCGATGTCACCGAAAGGTTGGCTCTTGACGGTCGGTTGTCATAAGTGACTTGCTCCGTTTGTTTATAGTCAATATGGTCACAATCAACAGCTCCGGTACTTACATAAGTTTTTGCACCTTCATAGTGGGAAGGTGCTTTCCCCACAAGTGTCATACATTCAAGTATATTTCGTTTAATCATAACATCCCCCTCAATTCTGCCAGTCCAGAAATAATTTCCCGTTCGATGGTTTCGATTTTGGTCAAAATCTCATCTGTGGAGGGATATTCTTCAGCAACATACTCCATCTTTTTATATTTGTTTATGGAGAGATCATACCCATTGTCGATGAGCTCCTGCTTGGGCACAAAGAAACTTTGCTCGGTGCGCTGGCGGCCGTTTTCCTTATCGAGATTATGAAACCGTTCGATAATGTCTGGAATGTCGTTCTCTGAAATCTCGCTACGCTTGTCATCCAGCGAAAAGCCATCTGTCTTCATATCGTAAAACCACACGTTTTCTGTACCGCCCGCGCCGGTCTTGGTGAACACCAGTACCGCTGTGGACACCCCGGCATAAGGCTTGAATACACCGGAGGGCATGGAGATCACCGCCCGCAGCTGATGATTCTCCACCAGCTCTTTGCGGATGGATTTGTGCGCTTTGGAGGAACCAAACAGCACGCCATCCGGCACGATACAAGCACATTGACCGCCTTTTTTCAGCATCCGCAGGAACAGCGCCAAGAACAGCAACTCGGTCTTTTTCGTGTTGGTAACAGCTTTCAAATCATCATTGATGCTCTCAGTGTCAATGGTGCCCTTAAAGGGAGGATTCGCCAGGCAGATAGTATATTTATCTCGGATTTGGTTCTGCTTAGAAACACTGTCCTGATAGTCGATTTCCGGATGCGTAATCGAATGAAGCATCAGATTCATTGCCGACAGCCGCAACATGGTGCGGTCTGTGTCAAAACCGGTAAACATCGGCCCTGAAAAATGTTCCCACTGTTCATTTGTCATGGTATCTTCATAGTGACTGCGAATGTACTCTGCCGAGGCCACCAGAAAGCCTGCTGTGCCGCAGGCCGGATCACAGATGGTATCCTCTGGAGTGGGCTGTAAAAGCTCCACCATCATTTTGATGATGTGCCGGGGCGTACGGAACTGGCCGTTCTGGCCGGCGGTAGACAGTTTCCCCAGCATATACTCGTACAGGTCGCCCTGCATATCCAAATCGGAAATGTCGTGCTCATACAGGTCATCCAAGCCTGTAATGATTTTTTGCAACACCTGGGGAGTAGGAATCAGAAACATGGCATCACTCATGTACCGGGCGAAAGCAGTATCTTTTTCCGCATCATTCTCGGTGTTATCTACGATTTCGATCATCTCGCCATGCTCCGTGAAATCAGGCAGATGGCCATGCTTCATGTTTTTAATAGCAGGGAACACCCGCTGGGAAATCACATCATAAATGTCACGCGGATCGTTATTTTTGAACTTGCTCCAGCGCATAGACTGTCCGATAGGGGACTGGGGGAAGATTTTATCCATCTTCTCGCCGCTCATGTTCTCAAATTCTTCTGTTTCCAGTTCTTTTTCATCAAGAGAACGAATGAACATCAGGTAGGTCAGCTGCTCAATTACGGTCAGAGGATTAGTAATGCCGCCAGCCCAGATGTCCGTCCAGATTTTATCTACTTTATTTTTGATTGCGCCTGTAATCATGCGTCTTTTCCTCCGTTTTCATTATCAGGAACAAATTCCATAACATCGCCAATATTGCAGTTTAATACTTTGCAGATTTTTTCCATGCTTTCCATTGAAACAGGCGCACCCTTCCCCAGACGTGCCAGAACATTGGTGCTGATGTTTGCACGGTGCATCATATCGGTTTTACTTAAATCATGATCGATCAATCGTTTCCAGAGACGATTATAGCTAATTGCCATCCTGCACCTCCTGATATTTTTCATTTCTAGTATACTTGATTTTGCACTAAAAGGCAAATAAAATTCACGAAATAGTGAGCCATAAAACTGCGAAAAGGGCCTAGGATAAACTACCCAGGCCCTTGTGTAATAATTATATCATTTGAAAATGCTTTAGTGCATCCATAATTGCCGCTTCCTTTTCCGGCGGGCACTGTGGCACTTTCGCGTCTTCTTTCTTTGACAGATTATAATTCTGCCCCACATCTAGCCCGCACTTCCGCTTAACCTGGGAGATATACAGGCTGGATACCTTCAAACCATACTTCTCCAAAACATACGCTTTGATCTCATCATAGGTAGCTTTGCTCTCCGCCGCTGTCAAATCCAGCTCGTCCAGATTCAACTCCACTTCGATATGCTGCTTAGCATTAAGTTTGGACAAAAGTACTACTGTCTCTGTATGCCCCGTAAACGGAAACATATCCACCCCCCACGCCTCTTTCGCCTCGTACCCTTTCCTCTTAAATACCGCCAGGTCCCTGGCCAGGGTATCGGGGCCGCAGGAGACATACACCACCCGGACGGGCTTTAAGGTGGCCACCGCGTTTATGAATTCCTCCGTGCTTCCGCTGCGGGGCGGATCCATGAACACCACGTCCGCCTTTCCTCCCTGGGAGGCCATCTGGACCATGAATTTTCCCGCATCATTGCAGTAAAACCGGATATTTTTTACTCCATTGACCTTGGCGTTGGTGACCGCGTCCCGGACCGCATCCGGATTGAGCTCCACGCCGATCACCTCCTTCGCCTCAGGCGAAGCGGCGATGCCGATGGTGCCGATGCCGCAGTAAGCGTCAATGACCGTCTCCTTCCCTGTGAGCCCTGCAGCCTGGATGGCCAGCCGGTAGAGCTTTTCTGTCTGG